>Ga0153994_1000004_pt1 | contig 527714 bp, 482 predicted proteins | sample TSNC078MetaG_FD_104735 | JGI IMG/M metagenome (GOLD analysis project Ga0153994, IMG submission 104735) | Attine ant fungus gardens microbial communities from North Carolina, USA - TSNC078 MetaG | ecosystem: Host-associated > Fungi > Mycelium > Unclassified | place: USA: North Carolina, Lumber...
CTACTGACAATCTTCAATCCAAAAGGAATTGTCTCCGACTCGACCAGCAAAACCGGCCGAGCACGGGGTCAATAAATTGGCATTGACAATGTGCACGCTGTTGAGTTCTCAAGGACCAGACGCGCCGAGCTTCTTCTCCCTGGAGGGAATGCCCGCTCGGGCAACTTCGGTACTGTACCACTACTTCAGTGGCGGTCTTTCGACCGGCTTCATTGGAGTGGGTGGTCCCGCTTGAGGTCGGCTCGGCTGGACTGCATCACCGGGGCTTTCGCTCCGGATGACCGTCTCGGCTTCTCCGCCGCACCTTTGGGGTGACGAGTAAGAACTCTACGCACGATCCGCGGATCGGGCAAACCGGGGCTGCACGACGGCGTGTCGCCCGGAACGACGGGGAACACGTGTCGTCGAACGACGAAGGGCCCCGCATCCGGGTGGATGCGGGGCCCTCGGTCTGATCATCACTTGCGGGCGATCACCGGGTTCTTCAACGTGCCGATGCCGGAAATGGTCACCTCGACGACCTCGCCGTCACGGATCTCCCCCACGCCGGCGGGGGTCCCGGTGAGGATCACGTCCCCGGGCAGGAGCGTCCAGATCGACGACACGAACTCGATGAGCGACGGGATGTCGTGCACCATCTCGCTCGTCGACGCCACCTGGCGCAGGTCGCCGTCGACGCGGGTCTCGAGACGGATGTCCGACGGGTCGATCTCGGTCTCGATCACCGGGCCGAGCGGGCAGAACGTGTCGAACCCCTTCGCCCGGGTCCACTGGCCGTCGCGAGCCTGGAGGTCACGGGCGGTCACGTCGTTCGCGATCGTGTACCCGAGGATGACACTCGCGAAGTCCTCGCGCGTGACGTTCTTCGCGAGCGAACCGATCACGATGGCGAGTTCGCCCTCGTGATCGACGCGGCCGACGCCCTCCGGCAGACGGATGGGATCGTCCGGGCCGATGACCGAGGTGTTCGGCTTGAGGAACACCACGGGGTCGTCACCCGACACGTCGTCCATCTCGTCGGCGTGCTCGGCGTAGTTGAGTCCGACGCCGATGACCTTGGAGCGCGGGATCACCGGTGCGAGGAGCTTCGCTTCCGACAGGGGCACCCGCTCCCCCGTGGTCTCGAAGCCCTGGTACATCGGGTCTCCCGCGAGCACCACCAGAGCGCGCTCGTCGAGGATGCCGTACCGGGGGTCTTCACCCTTGCTGCTGAACCGTGCGATCTTCACCGTTCGACCCTACCGACGCCGAGCCCGGGATCAGGACGCGTCGGTCAGCTTGGTCATCCACCCGTGCGGGTCGGGACGACGGCCGGACTGGATGTCGGTGAGCTCTTCTCGGAGGGACATCGTGAGTTCGCCGGCACCGACGGTGGGCGAGCCGATCGTGAAGCCGTCGCCGCGGAGTTCGGCGATCGGGGTCACCACGGCGGCGGTGCCGCACGCGAAGGCCTCGGTGATGGAGCCGTCCGCGACGCCGTCACGCCACTCGTCGAGGGTCACCCGACGCCGCTCGACCCGCAGGCCGCGGTCTTCCGCGAGCTGCAGGATCGAGTCGCGCGTGATCCCTTCGAGGATGGAGTCCGAGTCGGGCGTCACGAGCGTGCCGTCCGCCTTCACGAGCACGACGTTCATGCCGCCGAGCTCTTCGAGGTACTTGCCCTCTTCGGAGTCGAGGAACATCACCTGCTGGCAGCCGTGCTCGTACGCCTCTTGCTGGGGCAGCAGCGAGGCGGCGTAGTTGCCGCCGGTCTTGGCCGCACCGGTGCCACCCCGACCCGCACGGGCGTAGTTCGACGACAGCCAGATGGACACCGGCTTCGGCCCGGACGTGAAGTAGGCGCCGGCCGGGCTCGCGATGCAGTGGTAGGACACCGCCTGGGCCGCACGGACCCCGAGGAACGACTCCGTGGCGATCATGAACGGCCGCAGGTACAGGCTCGTCTCCGGGGCACTCGGCACCCAATCGACGTCGGTCCTGACCAGTTGCCGGATCGACTCGACGAACACCTCGACCGGCAGCTCCGGCAGCGCGAGTCGGCGCGCGGAGCGCTGGAACCGCTCGGCGTTCGCTTCCGGTCGGAACGTCCACACCGAGCCGTCGGCGTGGCGGTACGCCTTCAGGCCCTCGAAGATCTCCTGCGCGTAGTGCAGCACGCTGGCGCTGGGGTCGAGCGAGAGCGGCCCGTACGGGTGGATCGAGGCGTCGTGCCAGCCGGCGTCGAGCGTCCACTCGACGGTCGCCATGTGGTCGGTGAAGTGCTTGCCGAACCCCGGGTCCGCCAGGATCGTCTCGCGCTCCGCCTCGACACGGCGCTCAGCGGACGGGGTGGTGGAGAACTCGAGTCCGAAGACTGTCTCGGTGCTCATCGGTGTGGCTCCCTTTCAGGCGGTGGTGGTGCGCGCTGTGGCCGCGGCGGCGATGGCGTCGCCGATCTCGGCCGTGCGACGCTGCGTGGTGCCCCGGTCAGCCAGGTCCGCTTCCACCGCCCGTGTCACCGCCGTCGCCAGGTCACCCCGACCGATGTGGTCGAGGAGGAGTGCGACGGAGAGGATGGCGGCCGTGGGATCGGCCTTCTGCTGGCCCGCGATGTCCGGCGCGGATCCGTGCACCGGCTCGAACATGCTGGGGAAGGTGCCGTCCGGGTTGATGTTGCCCGAGGCCGCCAGACCGATGCCGCCGCTGATCGCGCCGGCCAGGTCGGTGATGATGTCGCCGAAGAGGTTGTCGGTGACGATGACGTCGAACCTAGCAGGCTCCCGCACCATGTGGATGGTGACGGCGTCGACGTGCTGGTAGTCCACGGTGACGTCCGGGTACTCCGCCCCGACCGCGGCCACCGTGCGCTGCCAGAGCGCCCCGGCGTTCACGAGCACGTTGCTCTTGTGCACGAGCGTCAGGTGCTTGCGGGGACGACGGTCCGCCAGGTCGAACGCGTACCGCACGGTGCGCTCGACGCCGTAGGCCGTGTTCACCGAGACCTCGGTCGCGATCTCGTGCGGCGTGCCGACGCGGATCGCTCCCCCGTTGCCGACGTAGGGCCCCTCGGTCCCTTCCCGCACGACGACGAAGTCGACGTCACCCGGGGAGGCCAGCGGTGTGACGACGGAGTCGTAGACCTTCGTCGGACGCAGGTTGACGTAGTGGTCGAAGGCGAACCGCAGCTTCAGCAGCAGCCCACGCTCGATGATGCCGCCGGCCAGGCGGGGATCACGGGGATCCCCGCCGACCGCGCCGAGCAGGATCGCATCGTGCGCCGCGACAGCAGCCATGTCCTCGTCCGTCAGGATGTCGCCGGTCTCGAGGAACCGGGTGGCTCCGAGCGAGAACGGGGTCTCCTCGATGACGAGGTCGTCCGGGGTGACGGCGTGAAGGACCTTGAGGGCCTCGTCCACGACCTCTGGTCCGATGCCGTCACCACGGATGACGGCGAGCTTGAGCGTCTGCGTCATGAGTGCTCCCCTAGAGCGTGATGTCGATCTCGCGGAGCGAGGAGGCGTCGATCGTCGAACGGACGTGCTCGAGGATGTCCGCCGGCACGGGCGAGTCGACGGTCAGGACGCTGAGCGCCTGACCACCGGCCGAGTGCCGCGCGATCTGCATGGCGGCGATGTTGATGCCCGCCTCGCCGAACTCCTTGCCGTAGACCGCGACGATGCCGGGCCGGTCGGTGTAGTCCATGACCACGTGGTGCTTGTCGAGTGCGACCTCGACGTCGTAGCCGTTGATCTCCACGAGCTTCTCGACCTGCTTCGGGCCGGTGAGCGTGCCGGAGACGCTGATCGCCGGGCCTTCGGACTGGGCGCCACGGATCGTCAGCACGTTGCGGTACTCCGGGCTGTCCGAGTCGGTGATGAGCCGCACGCTGACCCCGCGCTGCTCCGCGATGAGCGGGGCGTTGACGTAGGACACCTGGTCGCTCACGACGTCGGTGAAGACGCCCTTGAGTGCCGCCAGCTTGAGGACGCTGACGTCGAACTCGGCGAGCTCGCCGTGGACCTCGACGTCGATGCTGGTCACCGGCGAGGTGGCGAGGGCCGTGAAGACCTGGCCGAGCTTCTCGACGAGCGGGATGCCGGGGCGCACGTACGGGTCGATGACGCCGCCGGCGACGTTCACCGCGTCGGGGACGAGCTCCCCGCCGAGGGCGAGCCGCACCGACTTGGCGACCGAGACGCCCGCTTTCTCCTGTGCTTCGTCGGTGGACGCTCCGAGGTGCGGCGTGACGACGACGTTCGGCAGCGAGACGAGCGGCGAGTCCGTCGGGGGCTCCGACACGAAGACGTCGAGCCCGGCACCGGCGATCTGGTTCGACGTGAGCGCACGGTGCAGCGCGTCTTCGTCGATGAGGCCACCGCGGGCGACGTTCACCACGAAGGCCGTCGGCTTCATGATCGCGAACTGGTCATCCGAGATCATGCCGAGGGTCTCCGGCGTCTTCGGCATGTGGATCGTGACGAAGTCGGCGCGTCGCAGCAGGTCGTCGAGGGAGACGAGCTCCACCCCGAGCTGCTGCGCACGGGCGGTGGTGACGTAGGGGTCGTACGCGATGACCGAGACGCCGAAGGCCTGCAGGCGCTGGGTGATCAGCGCGCCGATGCGGCCGAGGCCGATGATGCCGACGGTCTTCTCGTAGAGCTCGACGCCGGTGTACGCGGAACGCTTCCACGCGCCGGCCGCGAGCGACGCGTGCGCCGCCGGGATGTGCCGCGCGAGCGACAGGATGTGCCCGACCGTCAGCTCGGCCGCCGAGATGATGTTCGACGTCGGGGCGTTGACGACCATCACGCCGGCCGTGGTGGCCGCCTTGATGTCGACGTTGTCGAGGCCGACACCCGCACGGGCGACGACCTTGAGGTTCGGGGCTGCGGCGATCGCTTCGGCGTCGACCTTGGTGGCGGAGCGCACCAGGATGGCGTGCGCGTCGGCGAGGGAGGCCAGGAGTGCGGATCGGTCGGTGCCGTCCACGTTCCGGATCTCGAAGTCGGGCCCGAGGGCGTCGACTGTGGCGGGCGAGAGTTCTTCGGCGATCAGGACGACCGGCTTCGGCACAGCTGCTGTTTCCTCACACGAGACGGGCGGTATCCCACCATCGTATCGACGCGAGCAGGCCGTTACGACCGCGGCAGCAGCCCTGTGGAGAACCACAAGACCGGATGGAGGCTCGTGGCGGCGTCGCCACGGGCCTCCTGTCCGGTGTCAGGAACCGATGCGGAGCGTCGAGGACACGTACTGCAGGAGCGTGAACCAGAGCGCGGAGACCGCGCAGAGCGCGGCGACGAAGACGACGACCGTGCGGACCAGGTCCATCCGGCGCGACACCAGCCAGGCGGCGACGAAGGCGGCCGGCGCGATCAGCACGTCCAGGACGAGCGCCACCCACGGCGTCGACGTCTCGAGGCCGGTGCCGCCGTTCTTCCGGACGAACTCGTTGAAGTCCGACACGGACTTCGAGACGCCGACGAGGTTGCCGACGGCCTGCCAGGTCACGTACGCCAGGCACACGGCCGCGACGCCCCAGACGACCGCCTTGCCGACGGTGACCGTGCGCGGCCGCTCGGAGACGGCGGCGCTCACCCGAAGCTCCTGGTCATGATGAACGGCCACGGGATCAGGACGACCGCCCCGATGAGGAGCCAGACGAACTTGGTGCGGTTCCTGCTCCCCTGCCCGAGCCAGAGCGTGGCGGCGAACCAGAAGGCGGGAGCCATGATCGCGAGGACGCGCATCACCTCGGACACGATGCCCGCGACACCGGAGCCCGTGACGGTGAGGAGACTCGCGCTGACGAGCCACGCCACCGTGTAGAGCAGGTAGATGCCACCGAACACGCCCATGCCGACGAGTGCGCTCGAACCGAGCGGTTCCTCGGGGTCGTGCTCGCGGCGTGCCTTGACGCGGACCGGGTTGTGCGCGGCGTCGACGTGGGTGGCGTCGTCCGCGTCGCCCCACTGCAGGGCTGCGTCGTCGTCGTGGTCGAGCGCGCCGTCCGGCGGGGACGCCGCGGCGTCGTCGTGTGCGGGAGGTGCCGGGGTCATGCCCACGATTCTACGAGAGACGTGGCGACCTCGGGACCGGACGCCCGGCTGACGACGCCGGTCAGGCGTCGGCGGCCTGGGACTCGAGCACCTCGGCGACGACGTCCCGGACGGACGGGAACAGCGGGTGGCTCTCCATGAGACCGGTGAGGATCTCGGTGAGCGCGTGTGCCGTGGCCCCCGACCGGAGCAACGCGTGCAGCTCGATCGACTCGGGGTCGTTCTCGTCGTCGAACTCGAGCGCGACGCGGACAGCGCCGAGCAGGTGCTCCACGGGGAGTCCGCGCTCGGCGAGCTGCGCTGCCGGCCCGACGAAGCGTTCGCGGCGCCCGAGCTTGCGGAGCGGGTTCCGACCGACGCGGACGGTGGTGTCCGGCAGGTGCGGGTTCGCGATCCGGGAGAGGTTCGCGGCCACGTAGTGCGCGTGTTCCTCGGGGTCGAAGCCGTGCTTCGCGATGAGGAGCGCCGTGGTCTCCGCGAGGACGCCGTCGACCTCGGCCTTCACGGCGGTGTCCTCGAGCGCTTCGCGGATGAGCCGGATCCCGCGGACGTAGCCGTGGTAGGCAGCCGTCGCGTGGGCCGTGTTCACCGTGTAGAGCTTGCGCTCGACGAACGGCTGGAGGTCGTCGACCCAGGTCACGCCCTCGATCTCCGGGGGCTCGGCGTCCGAGCTCGCGAAGGGGGTGCGCTCGATGACCCACTCGTAGAACGGCTCGAGCACGACGTCGAGTCCGCCGGACTGCCCGAGCACACCGGACTGGTCGGGGACGATGCGGTCGATCGCGCAGTTCGCGAAGACGGCGGCGATGTCGCGGTCTTCGAGGATCGGGGCGCGACGGATGCTGGCGTGCAGGGAGTCCGTCGCGTTGAAGGCGTTCTCGCAGGCGACGATCGTGACGTCACCGCGCTCGAGCGGCCGCGCCGCGAGCCCTTCGGCGATGACCGGCGCGACGAGCGGCAGCGTGCGGGCACCGACGGCCGTGGTGACGACGTCCGCCTCGGCGATCGCCCGGACGACGGCGTCGCGGTCGGTCTTGCTGCTGAGCGCACGGAACCCGTAGACGAGGTGCTCGACCGGCATCTCGCCGACCTCGTGCACCACGAAGCGACCGGCTTCGTTGAGGGCGTGGACGACCCGCTCGTCGACGTCGACGAAGGTCAGCTCGTAACCGCTGGCCACGAGGAACTGGCCCACGAATCCGCGCCCGATCTTGCCGGCGCCGATGTGGACCGCTCGCTTCGTCACCGCCATCCGTCGATCATCCCATGCCGATCGGTACGGTTCTGCCACGGTGCGGGCGCCACGGACGACGCATGTCGCGCAACGCGCTGCGCGTCGCCTGAGGGACGCCGGTCGGAGGCGTCGGAGGTGTTGGAGTGCTGCTGCATAACGTTCGGGTCACATCGAGAGGCGGCGGTGCACGGGTGCACACCGCCGCCTCGTCGTCGAGTGGTCTGGGGAAGACTACCGCGCTGCGGAACCGTCGACGTAGTCGGAGTCCGACTGCTTCCACGCGAACAGCTTGCGCAGCTCGCGACCGGTCGCCTCGATCGGGTGGCCCTCGCCCTTCTCGCGGAGCGCCTTGAACTCCGGGGCGCCGGCGTCCTGGTCGTCGATGAAGCGCTTGGCGAAGGTGCCGTCCTGGATGTCGGCGAGCACCGCCTTCATGTTCTCCTTGACCTCGGGCGAGATCACGCGGGGGCCCGAGACGTAGTCACCGAACTCGGCGGTGTCGGAGATCGACCAGCGCTGCTTGGTGAGGCCGCCCTCCCAGATGAGGTCGACGATGAGCTTGAGCTCGTGGAGCACCTCGAAGTAGGCGATCTGCGGCTGGTAGCCCGCCTCGACGAGGGTCTCGAAGCCGTACTGGATGAGCTGCGACGTGCCACCGCAGAGGACGGCCTGCTCACCGAACAGGTCGGTCTCGGTCTCCTCGGTGAAGGTGGTCTTGATGCCGCCGGAGCGGAGGCCACCGATCGCCTTGGAGTACGACCACGCGAGGTCCCAGGCGGAGCCGGAGGCGTCGACCTCGACGGCGACGATCACGGGGACGCCACGGCCGGCCTCGTACTCGCGGCGCACGGTGTGGCCGGGGCCCTTCGGTGCGACGAGCGACACGTCCACGCCCTCCGGCGCCTCGATGTAGCCGTAGCGGATGTTGAAGCCGTGGCCGAAGACGAGGGTCGCGCCCTGCTTGAGGTTCGGCTCGATGTCGTCCTTGTAGACGATGCGCTGGACCTGGTCCGGCGCGAGGATCACGACGACGTCGGCCCACTTGGTGACCTCGGCAGGGGTGAGGACCTCGAAGCCCGCCTCTTCGGCCTTCTGGCGGCTCTTCGAGCCCTCCTGCAGACCGATCTTCACCTCGACGCCGGAGTCGCGGAGGTTGAGGGCGTGGGCGTGGCCCTGCGATCCGTAGCCGATGACCGCGACCTTCTTGCCCTGGATGAGGGTCAGGTCGGCGTCGGCGTCGTACACGATGTCAGTCACGGTGCGTGATCTCCTTGGTTGTGGTTCGTTCGGGGCCGGGTGGCGCTCAGCGCACCCGGTCGGTGATGCTCTTCGGTCCGCGGCCCATGCCGAGGAGGCCCGCTCGGGCGAGCTCCTTGATGCCGTAGGGCTCGAGCACGCGGAGGATCGCCTGGATCTTGCCGGGGTCACCGGTCACCTCGACGATGAGCGAGTCGTTCGCGACGTCGACGACCTGGGCGCGGAACAGGTTCACTGCTTCGAGCACGGCCGAGCGCGTCTGGTTGTCGACACGGACCTTCACGAGCATGTGCTCGCGCTGGACCGACTGCGAGAAGTCGAGTTCGACGATCTTGATGACGTTGACGAGCTTGTTGAGCTGCTTGGTCACCTGTTCGAGCGGCAGGTCCTCGACGTCGACGACGACCGTGATGCGGGACAGGCCAGCGACCTCGGTGTTGCCCACGGCGAGGGACTCGATGTTGAAGCCGCGGCGGGCGAAGAGCCCGGCGACGCGGGTCAGCAGACCCGGCTTGTCCTCGACCAGGAGGGACAGGACGTGGCTCATGCGGTCTCCCCCGTCATGTCGGCGTCTTCCTCGTCCCAGGTGGGAGCGAGGGCCTGGGCGTACTCGATGGACGAGTTGCTGACCCCCTGCGGGACCATCGGCCAGACCATCGAGTCACGGCTCACGACGAAGTCGATCACCACGGGCCGGTCGTTCGTCTCGAGGGCGAGCTTGATCGCCGCGTCGACCTCGTCGGCCTTCTCGACCCGGATGCCGAGCGCACCGTAGGCGTCGGCGAGCTTGACGAAGTCCGGCACACGACGCGTCGAGTGACCGGTCTCCAGGTCCGTGAACGAGTGGCGGCCGTCGTAGAACAGCGTCTGCCACTGCCGGACCATGCCGAGCGACGAGTTGTTGATGATCGCGACCTTGATCGGGATGTCGTTGATGACACAGGTCGCGAGTTCCTGGTTCGTCATCTGGAAGCAGCCGTCGCCGTCGATCGCCCAGACCACCCGGTCGGGCTCGGCGACCTTCGCCCCCATGGCAGCGGGGACCGAGTAGCCCATCGTCCCGGCGCCGCCGGAGTTCAGCCACGCGTTCGGGCGCTCGTACTGGATGAACTGCGCCGACCACATCTGGTGCTGGCCGACCCCGGAGGCGTAGATGCCCTCGGGTCCGGTGAGCTCGCCGATGCGCCGGATGATCGCCTGCGGGGCGAGCAGTCCGTCGGTGGGCTCCGCGTACCCGAGCGGGAAGTCGACCTTGAGCTGGCGGAGCTTCGTCCACCAGTCGGCCGTCGATGCGCGGTCCTCGACGGGGATGCCGCCCCACGCGTCGAGCAGGTCGATGAGCACCTCGCGCGCGTCGCCCACGATCGGGACGTCGGCGAAGCGGATCTTCGAGATCTCGGCGGGGTCGATGTCGACGTGCACGACCTTGGCGTCCGGCGCGAACTCGTCCGCCTTGCCGGTCACGCGGTCGTCGAACCGTGCGCCGAGCGCGACGATCAGGTCGCTGTCCTGCAGGCCGAGCACCGCGGGGACGGTGCCGTGCATGCCGGGCATGCCGAGGTGCTGCGGGTGCGAGTCCGGGAAGGCCCCGCGAGCCATCAGCGTCGTGACGACGGGCGCACCCGTGGCCTCGGCGAACGCGAGCAGTTCGGCCGTCGCGCGCGAGCGGACGACGCCGCCGCCGACGTAGAGCACCGGACGCTCGGCACCGGCGAGGAGCTGCGCGGCCGCGGTGATCTGCTTGCCGTGCGCCTTGGTGACCGGCCGGTAGCCGGGCAGGTCGATCTTGGGCGGCCAGACGTACGGCGCCGACTTCTGCTGGGCGTCCTTCGTTATGTCCACCAGCACGGGACCCGGGCGTCCGGTCGTCGCGATGAGGTGCGCGGCGGCCAGGGTCGCCGGCACGTCGGCCGGGTCGGTCACGAGGAACGAGTGCTTCGTGATCGGCATGGTGATGCCGACGATGTCCGCTTCCTGGAAGGCGTCGGTGCCCATCAGCGTCGAGAACACCTGGCCGGTGATCGCGATGAACGGCACCGAGTCCATGTAGGCGTCGGCGATCGCGGTGACGAGGTTCGTCGCGCCGGGACCGGACGTCGCGATGGCGACGCCGACCTTGCCGGACGCGGACGCGTAGCCCTCGGCGGCGTGGCCGGCGCCCTGCTCGTGGCGGACCAGGATGTGGCGGATCGTCTTCGACGCCATGAGCTCGTCGTAGAACGGGATGATCGCGCCGCCGGGCAGCCCGAAGACGTCGGTGATCCCGAGGTGCTCGAGGGTCCGGAGGACGGCTCCCGAGCCGGTCAGGACCTCGGGAGTGCGACGCGCTCCCGTGGCCGCGGACAGCGGTGTGGCTTCCGTGGGCATGAAGGGTTCCTTGCCTGGAGAGATGGCGGTGGTGCGGGTGTCGAACGCTAGCCCGTGACCGCGCCCTTGGCGGCGGACTGCACGAGCTTGGCGTACTTCGCGAGGACTCCGCGGGTGTAGCGCGGGGGCAGCGGAGCCCAGCCGTCACGGCGGGCTTCCAGCTCGGCAGGCTCGACCAGTAGGTCGAGCGAGCGAGCCGCGATGTCGACACGGATGCGGTCGCCATCGCGCACGAATGCAACTGGACCTGCGTCCACTGCTTCCGGTGCGATGTGGCCGATGCACAGGCCGGTTGTGCCGCCTGAGAATCGTCCGTCGGTCAAGAGTAGTACATCCTTGCCGAGGCCAGCGCCCTTGATGGCAGCGGTGATGGCGAGCATCTCGCGCATGCCGGGGCCGCCCTTCGGGCCCTCGTACCGGATGACGACGACGTCGCCCTTCTGGATCCTGCCCTCGGTGAGGGCGTCCATCGCGGAGCGCTCGCGGTCGAACACGCGCGCAGGGCCCTCGAACACCGATGCGTCGAAGCCCGCGGTCTTCACCACGGCGCCCTCCGGCGCGAAGGAGCCCTGCAGGATCGTCAGGCCACCGGTCTCGTGGATCGGGTTGTCGAGCGTGCGGAACACCTCGCCGTCGAGCTCCGGCGGGTCGATCTCGGCGAGGTTCTCCGCGACGGTCTTGCCCGTCACGGTCATGCAGTCGCCGTGCAGCAGTCCGGCGTCGAGGAGCGCCTTCATGATCACGGGGATGCCGCCGTTGCGGTCGACGTCGACCATGACGTACTTGCCGAAGGGCTTCATGTCCGCCAGGTGCGGGACCTTGGAGCCGATGCGGTTGAAGTCGTCGAGGCTGAGTTCGACCTCGGCCTCGTGCGCGATCGCCAGCAGGTGCAGCACGACGTTGGTCGAGCCGCCGAGCGCCATCGCGACGGCGATCGCGTTCTCGAACGCCTCGCGCGTCAGGATCTGCCGAGCGGTGATGCCGTGCTCGAGCATGTTCACGACGGCCTCGCCGGAGCGGTGCGCGTAGTAGTCGCGGCGGCGGTCGGCGCTGGGCGGCGCGGCGGATCCGGGGAGCGACATCCCGAGTGCTTCCGCGACCGACGCCATCGTGTTCGCCGTGTACATGCCGCCACAGGCACCTTCACCGGGGACGATCGCGCACTCGATCTTCTTGAGCTCTTCTTCGCTCATGGTGCCGGCCTTGCACGCGCCGACACCCTCGAAGGAGTCGATGATCGTGACTTCCTTCATCGAGCCGTCGGCCTGCTTCACGTAGCCGGGCATGACCGACCCCGCGTAGAGGAAGACGCTCGCGAGGTCGAGCCGCGCGGCGGCCATGAGCATGCCGGGGAGCGACTTGTCGCAGCCGGCGAGCAGGACGGTGCCGTCCAGGCGCTCGGCGTTCACGACGGTCTCGACGCTGTCGGCGATGACCTCACGGGAGACGAGGGAGAAGTGCATCCCCTCGTGGCCCATCGAGATGCCGTCCGACACCGAGATGGTGCCGAACTGCAGGGGGTACCCGCCGCCGCCGTGGACGCCTTCCTTGGCGCCCTGGGCGAGCCGGTCGAGGCTCAGGTTGCACGGGGTGATCTCGTTCCAGGACGAGGCGATGCCGATCTGCGGCTTCTCCCAGTCCTCGTCCCCCATCCCGACGGCACGCAGCATCCCACGCGAGGTGGTTGCTTCGATCCCGTCGGTGACGACTCGGCTCCGCGGCTTGACGTCGATATCAGGCATGGAGTGAGTCTAGGACCGATTGGGATACCAGTGGCGCACTTCGATGCGTTCGCATGGTTGCAACGGCCGGACGGGAGGCTCGGATCACCTCGTCAGCGCACCGCACGCAGCCTGGCGAGCTGCTTCAGGACGTCGGTCAGGGCCGCCGGATCGGCGACCCGGTGGCCGGCGAGCGTGTCGCCCTCCCCCACCTTCACACCGACGTCGCCGTCGCGGAGCACCCGGAAGGCGTCCTCGTCGGTGACGTCGTCCCCGGCGAAGAACACCGCCTCGGCACCACGGAGCTCGCGGAGCCGGTCGATGGCGTCGCCCTTCGTGACGTGTCGCACCGCGAACTCGAGGATGTCCTTGCCGCCGCGTTCGAGGACGTCGGCGTCGGCCTCGTGCGCCGCCGCACTCGCTGCGGCGTTCGCCTCGGCCGCGACCTCGGCGCTCACCCGGCGTGTGTGCACGCCGTGCCCTGCCGGCTTGTGCTCGATGACGACCCCGGGGAAGCGCTCCCCGACGGCGTCGAGCGCCGCACCGATCCGCACGACGCGGTCGTGCTCCTCGGCGGTCAGTGCCTCTTGGTCGTGGCCGTCGACGCGCCACTCCACGCCGTGCGAGCCGACGAGCGACATGTCCTCCGGCGCCGCGGTGACCCGGGCGAGCGAGTCGAGCGGGCGGCCGGAGACGAGCACCACCTCGGTGTCCTTCGCGCGCTGCAGCGTCAGGACCGCCGCCCAGCTCCCCGGCAGGGCACCGACCTGACCGGGGTCGTCGGCGAAGGGCGCCAACGTGCCGTCGAAGTCCAGCGCGACCAGCAGCGTGCCGGACGCCGCCAGGTCCGCGAGGGCCGTGTCGAGCTCCGGAGCCGCCGTCTCGTCGACGTTCGTGGACTGGTCACGCATCACGGGCCTCCCGGGTGTCCTCTGCTGCACGCGCGGTCTGCGCGTCCTGGTCGAAGATCGACATGTTGTCGGTCTGGGCCTCGCGGTGTCGTTCCGCACCGGTCGGGTCGATCCGCGCGTTGCGCGGAGCGTGCCGGTCGAGTGCCTCGAGGAACGAGCGCGACCAGCGGGCGACGTCGTTGTCGCGGACCCGCTTCCGGAGCGCGCGCATCCGCGTCGAGCGCTCGCGCTTCGGCATCTCGATGGCACGCTGGATCGAGTCCTTCAGGGCGCCGATGTCGTGCGGGTTGATGATCACCGCCTGCTTCAGCTCGTCGGCGGCGCCGGCGAACTCGGAGAGGATCAGCACGCCGTCGTTGTCGAAGCGGGTGGCGACGTACTCCTTCGCGACGAGGTTCATGCCGTCCCGGAGCGCGGTCACGAGCATGATGTCCGCGGCCAGGTAGAGCGCCACCATCTCCTCCCGCGGGTAGCCGTGGTGCAGGTACGAGATCGGCTGGTGCGTGATCGTGCCGAGGTCGCCGTTCAGCCGCCCGACGCTCAGTTCGATCTCGTCGCGGAGCATCCGGTACGTGTCGACACGCTCCCGACTCGGACTCGCGACCTGCACGAGCGTGGCGTCCTCGACCTTGACCCGGCCGTCCTGGATGAGCTCGCCGAAGGCCTTGATGCGGTGCCGGATGCCCTTGGTGTAGTCGAGACGGTCGACGCCGAGCAGCACGGTCTTCGGGTTGCCCAGCCCCTGCCGGATCTCGCGGGCGCGCTCCTGGACCTCGGGGCGCCGGGCGATCTCCTCGAAGCTCTCGGCGTCGATCGAGATCGGGAAGTGCCGCGCCTCGACGTGGCGGACGGTGACGCCCTTGCGGCTCCGCGGGGCGTTCGGGTCGTCGACGGGGACGTCGATCGTCGAGCCCTTCGTCGTGTAGCCCTTGATGTGCCGAACCGCGCGGAGGAAGTCGCTGGCGTCGTCGTGCCGCTGGAACCCGATCACGTCCGCCCCGAGCAGGCCGTCGAGGATCTGCGCACGCCACGGCAGCTGCGCGTAGATGCCGACCGGTGGGAACGGGATGTGGTTGAAGAAGCCGATCGTCAGGTCCGGGCGGAGCTCGCGGAGGAGCGCCGGGACGAGCTGCAGCTGGTAGTCCTGCACCCAGACGATGCCGTCCTGCTCGACGATCTCGGCGATCTGCTCGGCGAAGCGCTTGTTGACGCCCTTGTAGGAGTTCCACCAGTCGCGGTGGTAGCTCGGGTGCTCGATGACGTCGTGGTAGAGCGGCCAGAGCGTGTCGTTGCTGAAGCCCTCGTAGTACTCCTCGACCTCGCTCGTGCTGAGCGGGACCGGGACGATGTGGATGCCCTCGTTGTCGAAGGGGTCCACCTCGACGTCCGGCTGCCCCACCCAGCCGACCCACGCGCCGTCGTTCGCGCGCATCACCGGTTCGAGCGCCGTCACGAGCCCGCCGGGCGAGTGCCGCCAGCCCTCGTTGCCTTCGTCGTCCACGACGCGGTCGACGGGCAGGCGGTTGGAGGCGACGACGAAGGAGTACTTGGCGGAAGAGCTGTGGGGTGCTGACACGGGTCCGAAGTTACCAGCGTGCCGACAGCTGATTCCCGGAGGATCCGCGGCTTCCGATATGCTGCATCCGTGTCGGGGGGACACGGCGTGCCGGAGGGGCTGGTGCGCGGCCGCCCGGCCGGAGAGGACTCCCGCCGTGAGCGACACCCCACCCGTCCCCCCTCGAGAGCCCGACGCACCTCGAGAGCCTGACGCACCTCGAGAGCCCGACGCGCGTCGTGAGCCCGATGCGCTCGGCCGACTCCTCCGCTCGATCGGCGGTCGGGACTGGCTGGCCGCAGCGATCGCCGGTGCCGGCGCCTGGGTCGCGGCCTACGTCGTCGCGGGGATCTCGCTGCTGCTGACCGTGGCGATCGTCGCCGTCGGATCCGGGTCGTCCGGAGGCGCGTCGATCGACGGCGGGTTCGTGCCCGACTCTGGTGCGGCGTCCTCCGCTCCCGACCTGCAGAGCCTGCTGTCCGGCATCAGCGTGCTGCTCGGGGCTCCTGCGCAGCTCGTCGCCCTCGCCGACTTCGGACGACTGCACGTGTCGGGGTCCGTGCCGCTGTTCGGCCTCGCGGGCTCCGCGTCGCTCGGCGTCGCGCCGGCGCTCGTGCTCGCGGCGCAGGTCGTCATCGCCGTCGTGCTCACCCGCCGGATCCGCAGCCGCTCGCTGGGCGTCCCGCAGCTCCTCGTCACCTCGGCGGTCACCGGACTGGTGCTCACCGCGTTCACGACGCTGGCCGGGCTCGTGCTCGCCATCCGGTTCCCGGCGTCGTCCGGGGTGTCGATCAGCGCCGTGCACGCGATCGGCATCGGCAGCATCCTCGGCGCGTTCGTCATCGGCGCGGTGTCCGCGCTCCTGGCCCGCCCGTCCGTGCTCGCACGAGGCCGGGTGCTCGCCGTCCGTACGCTCGGCACCGCTCGCGTCGCCGTCGGGCAGGTCGGGTTCCTGGTCGTGCTCGTCACGGTCGTCCTGGTGGTCGTCGCGCTCGTCGTCCAGCCGTCGTGGGGGTCGGCGCTGCCGCTCGTCGTCGGGAACCTGGCGTCGGCGATCGTGTCGCTCGGGTTCCTCGGCGGTGTCGGGGTGTCCGGCTTCGGCAGCGGCGCACAGACCGCCTCCGCGTTCGGCGGCGCGTCCGGCTGGCTCTGGCTGCTCGTGCTCTTCGTCGCCCTGACCGCCGTCGCCGCCGGCCTCGCACTCGCCGTCCGACGGAACGACCGCGTCAGGACCACCCTCGACTGGGTCGTGTCACCAGCGGTCTGGCTCGTCGTCGGCGTGGTCGTGTTCGTGCTCGGTACCGGGGTGTTCTCGTACTCGGCGACCGGGTCCAGCGTCGTCGGCGGCTCCGGGTCGATGGGCGTCGCGCCGTGGACCCCGGTCGTGTTCGCCGCGTGGGGTGCGGCGATCGAGGTCGTCGCGCGGTACCTGGCTCCGGTGCTCGTCCCCCGCCTGGGATCGCGGATCGTCCTGTTCACGTCGCGCCTGGTCGGTACGGACCCGCGCCCGGTGACACCCGGCTGGGCAGCGCCGGCGGCCGGCGCGTCGCCGACGGGCGCGTCGGGTCCCGCTTTCGCCCAGGCCGCGGGGTGGTCGGGTGTCCCGGCCGCGGGGGACCAGCCGGCCGCCGATGCCTCGCAGCCGTTCGTCGGCGCATCGCACCCGTCCGCCGGCGCGTCGCAGCCGTTCGTCGGGCCGGATGCGGCGAGCGCCGCTGCGCCCATGTCGCCGCGTGCCAAGAAGGTCCTGGTCCGGTCGCTCGTCGCCGGTGGCGCCGTCGTGGTGGTGGTCGTCGCCGGCGCGGTGACCACCGGGATCCTGCGCTCGAACGTGTGGGGTCCTGCGCCGACGGTGCGCAGCTACGTCGACGCGATCGCCCGGGGCGACGCCGCGACCGCCGAGCGGATGAGCGAGGTCCCCGAGGACGCCGCGATGCTCGACGCCGCGGTGCTGAAGAGCGCGAAGAACCGTCCGAGCGACGTCCGTGTGGGGCGGGTCGCGACGAGCGGCGACCGTGCCGTGGCCACCGTGAGCTACACGCAGGGCGGCAAGAACCGCTCCGGTCAGGTGGAGCTCCGTCGGACCGGCACGAGCTGGCTCGTGAAGGACGAGTGGCGTGTCACCGCTCCCCTGGCGGAGTCCGTGTCGATCACCGCCGCGTCCGCACTCGAGGGCGCCCCGGTCACGGTCGGCGGGAAGCGGGTCGGGACGATCTCGGACGGGACCTTCCGGTCGCTCGCCTACCCGGGCACCTACCGGGTCGAGGTCGGCGGGACGAAGTACTTCACCGGGGGCACGAAGACGCTGTCGATCGGCGGCTCGTCGAGCCCGTACGTCGACTTCACCCCGAAGCCGACGAAGCAGCTCACGACCGACGCGGAGAAGTTCGTCACGGACGAGATCACGGCGTGCGCCGCGAAGACCGACGTCGACGCACTGAGCGGCTGCCCCTGGTACGGACCGTACGACGCGGACGGTGCGGTCGAGTACGAGGTGAAGACGATGCCGGAGCTGAAGGTGGAGACCTCGGGTTCTGGCAGCATCCAGGTGACGAGCACCTCGGACGGTGTGATCGGGTACGACTACACGTCGTACTTCGGGGACAGCGGACACCAGGAGGACACCTTCGACGTCTACGAGTTCCTGAAGGTCGAGGACGGCAAGCTGGTCTCGGCGTACTGAGCCGGACCTGTACGGACTGCGCGCTCGGCGGGGCTTCCCCGCCGGGCGCGCAGTCGTCCCGTCACTAGGCTGGCGCGCATGGTCAGCACTCGCTCGTGGCGGAACGGATCGGCAGCCGAGCGGGACTTCCCCGTCGAACGCGTCTCGGACCTCGTCGCCGAGGATGACACGTTCGTCTGGATCGACTACACGGACCCGTCCGCGGCGGACCTCGAACACGTCGAGGTCGAACTCGGCATCCACGCGCTCGCCGTCGAGGACGCGGTCGAACGCGGGCAGCGCCCGAAGCTCGACCGGTACCGCGACAGCCTGTTCCTGGTCGTCTACGACATCGCCGGGCGGAACGCGGACGGCTCGGTCGTCGTGCACGAGGTCAAGGCGTTCGTCACCCCCCGCGCGCTCGTCACGATCCACGGTGCCGACTTCGACATCGGCGAGGTCTCGAGTCGCCTCGACGCGAACGCCGACCAGGCAGACCACGGGGTGCCCTGGCTGGTGTGGGGGCTGCTCGACGCGGTGGTGGACCACGCGTCCGCGGTGGTCGAGGACATCGAGCAGGACATCGACGAGCTCGAGGACGACCTGTTCGAACGCGGCAACCCCCGCGAGCAGCAGATCCAGCGCCGGTCGTTCGCGCTCCGGAAGGGACTCGGGGTGATCCGGCGGCTGGTCGTCCCGACGAAGGACAGCGTCGCGTCCCTGCTCCACGGGGACGCCGAGACGATCGCCGACGGCATCCGTCCGTACTTCCGCGACGTCGAGGACCACCTGGTGTCGATCGCCGACTCCGCCGACCAGCTGCGGGACGCGGTGTCGAGCGTGCTGGACACGAACCTCAACCTGGCGTCGAACCGGCAGAACACCGTGATGAAGAAGGTGACGAGCTGGGCGGCGATCATCGCGATCCCGACCGCCATCACGGGGTTCTTCGGGCAGAACGTGACGTTCCCCGGCGAGGGGCAGTGGGGCGGCCTGTTCGTCTCCGTGGCGCTCATCGTCGTGTCGAGCCTGGTGCTCTACCGCGTGTTCAAGCACCGCGACTGGCTGTAGCGCCGGACGCGGACACCGACCGGCGCGCTAGACCCCCAGGGCGAGCACGCCGGCGACCACGGTCAGTGGCGCGACGACGCAGCCGAGCGCCATGTACTTCCCCCACGACAACCGGATGCCCTCGGCGGACAGCCGGGCGTGCCAGAGCAGCGTGGCGAGGGACGCCCACGGCGTGATGAGGCACCCGGCGTTCACCCCGATGAGCAGCGCCGCGTAGCGGAGGGCCTCGTGGCCGGCGGCCGGCTCGAGCACCAGGTACGCGGGCAGGTTGTCCATCACGTTCGCGGCGACCCCGCCGGCACCGGCGAGCAGCAGCAGCGACCCGGTGTCGGTCCCGCCGGAGAGCGCGCGCACGATCGGATCGGTCACCCCGGTGGCGTGCAGCGTCTCGACGACGACGAACAGCCCGGCGGCGAACACCAGCGTCGACCACGGCACCCGGGACGGCCGCAGCTCGCCCGGTGCGCGGAACGCCGCGACGACCACGAGCACCACAGCGGCCGCGAGTGCCGCGATCCAGACCGTCACCCCGGCGGTGAGCGCGACGACGAGCGCGACGAGCACCACCGACGCGGCGGTGAAGAAGACCGGGTCGGCCGGACGACGGACGTCGACGGGCGTGTACCGACCGAACAGCCGCCCGCGGAAGACGACCAGCAGCACGGCACACGGCACGACGACCCCGGCGAGCGCCGCCCACACCATGAGCCCGGCGAACGGGATCGGCCCGTCGAGCCCGATGCGGTCGACGGCGAGCAGGTTCGTCAGGTTCGAGACGGGGAGCAGGAGTGACGCGGTGTTCGCGAGCCACACGGTGGTCAGCGCGAACGGCATCGGCGGGAGCCCGACCCGACGGGCCAGGGCGATCACGATCGGGGTGAGCAGCACCGCGGTGGTGTCGATCGACAGGAACGCCGTGCACAGGACGGCGAGGACGACGACCGCTCCCCACAGCCCGATGGTCCGCCCACCGCCGATGCGTGCGGCGACGTCGGCGAGGCGGTCGAACACGCCGGCGTCGGCGGCGAGTTCGGACACGATCGTGAGCCCGAGCACGAACCCGAGCACGGGCACGACCCGGTCGGCGAGCTCGGCGAGTTCGGGCAACGGGAGCAGCCCGAGTGCGACGCACACGGCGCCGACGACCAACAGACCTGCCCCGATGACGGCTTGACGCACGATGACTCCTCCATGAGCGGCCGCGATCGGCGGCGCTCCAATGTACAGACCAGTAGCGTGGACGCCGACGACGACAGGAGGAATCCGTGCGCAAGTTCTTGTTCAACGGTGCGGTGTGGAGTTCGATCATCAGCGGCTACAGCGTGCTGCAGACCACCAGGCAGGGGCCGCGTGACTGGCGTCTCGCCCTGACGTGGGTTGCCTGGTTGGCCACCACGATCGTGGCGATCGGCACGGTCGTCGAGGACGACCGCGCCGTCCGAGCGCGTCAGCCGTGAGCTGAACGCACCATCAGACGGACGGCCCGACCGGGCCGTCTGACGGACGGGAGGCCCGGTGCCAGCTGGCACCGGGCCTCCCGTCCGCGCGGAACGCGTCTACTGCTCCGACCGCGGGATGTGCGCGGTCTGGATCGGACCGGTGAAGAGCGCTGCGCGGTCGTCCTGGTCGGGTGTGAAGAGCGCGGAGTCGGACGCCGTCGACGCGGTCCGCCGGCGCGGCGCGACCTCGTCGACCATCTGCACGCGCTGGATCGGGAGCGCGTCCGGGTGGGTGCGCTGGATCCAGTCGACGAGTTCCTCGCGGATGTAGCAGCGCAGGTCGAACAGGGACGGGGCGTCGTGCGACGTCGCGAGCACCCGGACCCGCACGTACCCCTGCACCGCGTCGGTGACCTGCAGCACCTTCACGCGCTGGTCCCAGAGCTCGGTGCGGGACAGGATCCGGTCGAGCTCGACGCGCATCTCCCCCGGTCGCACCCGCCAGTCCAGGTCGAACTCCACGGCACCGAGCAGTTCGCTGTTCGTCCTGGTCCAGTTCTCGAACGGCGTCGACGTGAAGTAGGTCGAGGGCAGCACGAACCGGCGGTCGTCCCACAGGTGCACGACGACGTACGTCAGGGTGATCTCCTCGATGCGCCCCCACTGCTGCTCGACCACGACGACGTCGTCGACCCGGATCGAGCCGGAGAACGCCAGCTGCATGCCGGCGAACACGTTGCCGAGCGTCGACTGCGCCGCGAGTCCGGCGATCACCGAGATGAGCCCGGCGGAGGCGAGGACACTGGCACCGGCGGCCTCGACCCCGGGGAACGTCAGCAGGATCGCGCCGACGCCGATGATCACGAGGACGGCGACGGTGAGGCGGCGGAGGATGAGGACCTGCGTGCGGATCCGCCTGGCGACGCGGTTGTCCGGCACGTCGACGCGGTACTTGTGGAGCCCGAGGCTCTCCAGGAAGATCGCGAGGCCGCAGGCGAACCACGTGCCGACGCCGATCGTGACGACGAGGAACACGTGCGAGACGGTCGCGCGCCACTCGTACGCGGACGTCGCGGGGATCGAGGACGCGAACGCCGTCCAGAGCAGCGCCACGAGCAGGAGCGTCCTGGTGGGGTGCTTCGTGCGCCTGGACAACGAGGCCGCCCAGCGCTCGCGGCGCCCGAACGCCCGGAAGACGAGGTGCAGGACGAGCGAGGCGACGGCGGTCACGAGCAGGGCGAACCCGATCGAGACGAGGAGTCGGAGGAGGATGTCCATCCCTCCATGCAACCAACTGGACGACGCCCGTCGCCCAGCCGGCCACAAGACGACGGGAGGCACCGTGCCGACCGGCACCGTGCCTCCCGTCCAGGTCGAGCTGTTACTTCGACGACGTGAGCGAGTCCACGTAGTCCTGGTGCTCTGACGCCCACTTCTTCGTGATCGCCGGATACTCGCTCGCCTTCGCCCCGCTGTTGACCAGCGCGTTCTCGAGCGAGTAGAGCGTGTCGGAGTCCATCGAGAAGTCCCGCATCCACTTCGACGCCTGCGGGAAGTCGCTGGCGAAGTCCTTCTTGGCGATGGTGTGGATCTCCTCGTTCTTGCCGAGCGCGCCCTTCGGGTCCTTCAGGTCCTTGATCGGGAACGCGTCGTACGCCCAGTGCGGACGCCACAGCGTCACGACGACGTCTTCGTGCTTCGCGATCGAGGCCTTGAGGTCGGCGAGCATCGCCGGCGTCGAGCTCGTGACGAAGTCCATCGAGCCGAGGCCGTACTGCGGGATCACCTTGTCCTGCACGACCGCGGTCTCACCGGCGGCCGGCTCGATGCCGATGATCTTGTTCCCGAAGTCCGACGCGTTCGCCTCGAGGTCCTCGATGGAGTCGATCTTCGAGTACTCGGGCACGGCGAGCTCGAGCGACGCCTGTTCGTTCCAGGCACCGAGGTCGGTGAGCTGGTCGCCGTACTTGTCCATGTACTGCTTGTGCGTGTTCGGCAGCCACGTGTCGAGCACAACGTCGTAGTCACCGGACGACAGCCCCTGGTAGGCGGGGGCGACGTCGGCGTTCGTGAGCTGGACGTCGTAGCCCTTCTCGTCGAGGACGTACTTCCAGAGCTGGCTGGCTGCGGTGTCCTCGTCCCAGCCGTTGAAGACGACGATCGACATCGACTTCTGGTCGCCGTTCGCGACGTTGCCGGTCGCGCCGTAGTACCCGGGGGGCATGCAGGCGGAGAGCCCGACGGCGGTCGCGGCGGCCAGGGCCAGCGTCGCGACGATTCGCTTGGTGCGCTTCATGGTGGGGTCCTTCCTCACGCGTCGACGGTCTGACGGTCGGAGGCGGTCGCCTCCGTGGTGGCGGTGGTCGGCGCGGTCGCCGCGTCCGGCGTCGCGGTCGCGGCCGTCCTGCGGTCGCGCCGCCACAGCCGGGAGGCTCCACTCGCCCCGCCGCCGAGCGCTGCGGTCAGGCGGTCCAACAGGATCGCCAGGACGACGACCGACAGACCGGCCTCCGCTCCGAGCCCCACGTCGATGCGGTTCAGCGACGCGACGATCTGCTCCCCGAGGCCGCCGGCGCCGACCATGCCGGCGATGACGACCATCGAGAGCGACAGCATGATGACCTGGTTGACGCCGGCCATGATGCTGGCCTTGGCGAGGGGCAGCTGGATCTGGCGGAGGATGCGCCACGGGCTGGAGCCGAACGCGGCGCCGGCCTCGACGACCTCGCTCGGGACGCCGCGGATGCCGAGCTCGGTGAGCCGGACCCCAGGAGCCATCGCGAAGACGATCGTCGCGACGATGCCGGGGACGACGCCGACGCGGAAGAGCAGCAGCGCCGGGATCAGGTAGACGAACGCCGGGGTCGTCTGCATGAAGTCGAGCACGGGGCGGATCACCCGGCTGGCGGCGTCGGAGCGCGCGGCCCAGACCCCGAGCGGGATGCTGAAGACGACCGCGAGCCCGGCGGCGACGATGACGAGCGCCAGGGTGTCCATGGCGTTCGTCCACTGCCCGACGCTGACGATGAACAGCAGGCCGATCGCGGAACCGAGGGCGAGCTTCCAGCCCTTCAGGGCGAAGGCGAGCGCGACGAGGACCAGGGTGACGACCCAGAACGGCGGGGTGGAGAGGAAGTACTCCATCCACGCGTCCATCCAGGTGAAGACGTAGCGGACCACGTCGAAGAACCCGGAGAGGTACGTCGTGATCCAGGTGACGACGGCGGACACCCAGCTGCCGAGGGGCAGGTGGAAGTCCCCGAAGGAGTTCGTGCCGGGGGTGATCACGCGTGATCTCCTTCCGTGGTCGCGGCGAGGGTCTCGTCGAGGTCGTCGTTCGAGATCCGGGTGACGGGCTCGAGCGTCTGGATCGGGCTCGTCGTCGTCGGGACGTTGCCGAGGGCGGCGAGGAGCGTCACGCGCGGCACGACGCCGAGCAGCCGCTGCTCGTCGTCGACGACCGCGATGGGCAGCGGCGACTCGACGGCGAGCTCGAACAGGTCGGTGAGGGCCGTGTCCGGTGCGACCTGGGCGAACTCGGCGTTCACGATCGCGTCGAGGTTCGTGTCGCCGGCCTTGACCTGGCGCATCACGTGCCGGTCGCGGACCCAGCCCTCGAGCTTCCGGCCGCGGCCGGTGACGAAGACGGCGGCGGTCTGCAGGTCGCGCATGACGCGGAGCGCGCCACGCGGGCCCGCGGTGAGCGGGACGACGGCGCGGGCCGGTTCCATGACGCTCGAGGCGGTGAGCACGCGGGCGCGGTCGACGTCCTGCACGAACTGCGCGACGTAGTCGTTCGCCGGGTCCGTGAGGATGTCCTCCGGGGACCCGATCTGCACGATGCGTCCGTCGCGCATCACGGCGATCCGGTCGCCGAGGAACATCGCCTCGTTGAGGTCGTGCGTGATGAACACGATCGTCTTGCCGAGACGCTGCTGCAGATCGACGAGCTGTTCCTGCATCTCGCGACGGATGAGGGGGTCGAGGGCGCTGAACGCCTCGTCCATCAGCAGGACGTCGGTCTCGGCGGCGAGTGCACGGGCGATGCCGACGCGCTGCTGCATGCCGCCGGAGAGCTCGTCCGGCTTGGCGTCGGCCCAGACGTCGAGCCCGACGAGGTCGATGACCTCGCGGGCCTTTCGGAGTCGCTCGGACTTCTCGACACCGTTGACCTCGAGGCCGTACGCGACGTTCTCGATCACCGTGCGGTGCGGCAGCAGGGCGAAGTGCTGGAAGACCATCGACACGCTCGACCGGCGGATGTCGCGGATCTCCTTCGGCGCCGCCTTGGTGACGGTGCGGCCGCCGATCTCCACGGTGCCGGCGGTCGGCTCGAGCAGCCCGTTCAGCATCCGGATGAGGGTCGACTTGCCCGAGCCGGACAGGCCCATGACGACGAAGATCTCGCCCGGCTGGACGTCGAACGACGCGTCGATGACGGCCGCGGAGCCGAACTCGCGGACGTCGTCGCGTGAGGCACCTGCAGCGAGACGGCGAACGGCCTCGGCCGGGCGTCGCCCGAAGACCTTGGTGATGTCACGGACCCGGACAGCGGGTGCCGTCGCAGGGGTGTCCGGCGCGGATGCGTGCCGGCTCTCGGGTGGGGCGATGGTCAACGGTGCTCCTCGCACGACCGTGGCGCGTGGCGCACGACGGACGTGTTGTGGTTGCGAACGGGTCGTCCGGCACCCTGTTCGTCGCGACCGCTGCAAGCCGTGCGCGACGGGCGCAGGGCGAGCGATCACGCACGCGGGGGTCGTACTCGGGACGACCCCGGTCCGGCCGACCGTACGGCCCCCGCTGTGTTGCCCGGAGGACGCGTCCTGATCGTCGGTGTCCCCTGAGGGGACGTTCAACGCTATCGACCGTTGTCCCCCGTCGCGAATCGACGTCCGCCGGAGGACCGGCACCCGTGTACCCCGGGCACGGCGTGTCGCGCGAACCCATGCGGGTCGCGATCGTAACCGTCTCGTTACATTTCAGGCTCCTCGGAGATTTGTGTGCCGCCCCTGCTGCACCGCGCATGTAGCGTGGCGCGCATGACAGCGCAGAACGACACCGGGGTGGACCGCGCGCCCGCGAACGACTTCTCGCACGAGCAGGAGGGCTACCAGCACGGTCTGAAGCCCCGCCAGCTGCAGATGATCGCGATCGGCGGTGCGATCGGGACCGGCCTCTTCCTCGGTGCCGGCGGGCGACTCCACACGGCGGGACCGGCACTGGCGGTCGTGTACCTGATCGCGGGGGTGTTCGGGTTCTTCATCCTGCGTGCGCTCGGCGAGCTCGTGCTGCACCGCCCGTCCTCCGGGTCCTTCATCTCGTACGCCCGCGAGTTCTACGGCGAGAAGTTCGCGTACGCCGCCGGCTGGATGTACTTCCTCAACTGGGCGATGACGTCGATCGTCGACACGACCGCCGTCGCCGTCTACCTGAAGTACTGGTCGGCGTTCACCGCCGCTCCGCAGTGGCTCCTCGCGCTCATCGCGCTCATCGTCGTCCTCGCCGCGAACATGGTCGCGGTCAAGGTCTTCGGCGAGCTCGAGTTCTGGTTCGCCATCATCAAGGTCGCCGCGCTCGTCGCCTTCCTCGTGATCGCGCTCATCTGGCTCATCTGGGCGTTCCCGGTCGAGGCCGGCGGCCAGCAGGTGCAGACCGGCTTCTCGATCTGGGCGGACAACGGCGGGCTCCTGCCGAACGGCCTGCTCCCGACCGTGCTCGTCGTGCAGGGCGTCGTCTTCGCGTACGCGGCCATCGAGCTCGTCGGCACCGCGTCCGGCGAGACGCAGAACACCGAGAAGGTCATCCCCCGCGCGATCAACTCCGTCGTCTTCCGCATCGCGGTCTTCTACGTCGGCTCGATCGTGCTGCTGTCGCTCCTCCTGCCGTACACGGCGTACAAAGAGGGCGAGAGCCCGTTCGTCACGTTCTTCTCATCGATCGGCAACCCGCAGGTCGGCGCGATCGTCGGGTCGATCATGAACTTCGTCGTGCTCACCGCAGCGCTGTCGTCGCTGAACGCCGGCCTCTACTCGACCGGCCGTGCGCTGCACTCGATGGGCATGAACGGCTCGGCGCCGAAGTGGACCACGAAGATGACCCGCGGCGGCGTGCCGTACGCCGGCATCCTGCTCACCGCGGCGTTCACCGTCGCCGGTGTCGTCCTCAACTACTTCATCCCGAGCCAGGCGTTCGAGATCGCCCTGAACATCGCGAGCCTCGGCATCATCACCGCGTGGGGCACGATCATCCTCTGCCAGATGCGCCTCCGGTCCTGGGCGAAGCAGGGCCTGGCGAAGGAACCGTCGTTCAAGCTCCCCGGCGCTCCGGTGACCTCGTGGTTGACACTCGCGTTCCTGGCGTCCGTCATCGTGCTGATGGCGATCGACTACCCCGTCGGCACGTACACGATCGCGTCGCTCGTGATCGTGATCCCGCTGCTCATCGTCGGCTGGTTCCTGCAGCGCGACCGTATCCTGCGCATCGCGTCCCTCCGCGAGGGCGTCACCGGCCCGTACCCGATCACCGGCCGCGACCCCGCGAACCAGGTGCGTCGCGGTGACGACCGCGATGGGGACGATCAGGCCTGATCGTGTCCGCATCGCGCAACGCGGCGTCCCGGTGATGCCGAGAGGTCCGGCACCCGTCGGTACGATCAGCGGGTGCCGGACCTCTCTCCTTCTCCCGAACTCGACCTGCAGCTCACGTGGCGGGGCGCCTTCGGACGCGTCCGAGTGTTCCGCGACCGGGTGCACGCAGAGACGAGCTACGAACGCGACGCGCTGACGACGGTCCCCATGGACGCCGTGCAGGGGTGGCGCATCGAGCCGTGCGACTTCGACGCGGTGTGCGTCGAGTTCCTCACGCCCGACGACACCTACCGTGTGCTGCTCGACACCTCGGACGAGGGGGTCGCGGCCCTGGCACTCCGCCGGACCCTCGGCACGCCGGCGCCGGCCGCGAACTGACTCCGCTGACGGAGCCGCGTCACGGCCAGCTCGGCGCGTCGATGCCCGCGGCGACCCGGTCGCCCCAGACGGCGTCGAGTGCGGCTGTCTGACCCGCGTCGAGCACCACACCGCCGACGGCGACGTTCTCCTCGAGGTGCTGGACGCTCGACGTCCCGGGGATGAGCAGCACGTTCGACGCGTGCCCGAGCAGCCAAGCAAGTCCCACCTGCGCCGGTGTCGCTCCGATGTCGGCCGCAACCCGCGCCACCGCGGGCTCCTCTCCCACCTTCGGCAGTCCCGGGAAGGCACCACCGAGCGGGAAGAACGGCACCCACGCGATGTCCTCGGCGACGCAGAGCTCCAGCAGGTCCTCGAACTCGCGGGCGACGAGCGAGTAGGCGTTCTGCACGCACACGATGCCCGCCGGCACCGCACGGCGGACGACGTCTGTCGTCACCGCGCTGAGCCCGATGCCACGGATGAGGCCCTCGTCCCGCATCGCCACCATCTCCGCGAGCTGGTCGTCGAGGTCGACGAGCTGCTCCCCCTCGGCGCGGAGCCCGGGGCCGGTGTCCGCCCGACGCAGGTTGACGACGTCGATGCGTTCGCGCCCGAGCGTACGGAGGTTCGACTCCACCTGCGCGCGGAGCTCAGCCGGGCGCTGGGCGAGGGCGAGGGGCACCGGTGCGTCGACGCGCACGGCCCCGACCTTGCTGACGACCGTGGTCGCGTCGGAGTCGCCGAACGCCCGCCGGATCACGTCGTTCGCGACGCTGTTCCCGTAGAAGTCCGCCGTGTCGACGTGGTCGACGCCCAGCTCCGCGGCGCGGTGGAGCAGCGCGACGCCGGCCGCGGGGTCGCCCTCGAACCGCTCGAGCGCCATCGCGCCGTAGCCGATGCGTGTGACGGTGCGGCCGCCGAGCGAGCCGGTGTCCAAGGGTGCTGACATGGGGAGCCTCCGGTAGTCTGTCCAGCAAGCGGAGGTCCCTCCGCTTGCGTTCCCATCTTAAACGGAGGCACCTCCACTTTGTCCAGCCCCGACGCGCACGTGTCCCGTCGCCCCCGCGCCGACGCCGCGCGCAACCGCGAGAAGCTCGTCGATGCGGCTCGAGCGGCGTTCACGACTGCCGGCGAGGACGCCTCCCTCGAAGCCGTCGCCCGCTCCGCCGGGGTCGGGATCGGGACGCTCTACCGGAACTTCCCGACACGCGAGGACCTCGTCGCCGCCGTGTACGCGGTCGAGCTCGATGCCGTCCTCGGCACCGTCGACGGCTTCCTCGCCGAGCTCCCCGCCGAACGGGCGCTCCGCGCCTTCGCCGACCGGTACGCCGGGTTCGTCCAGACCAAGCGCGGTATGGCGGAGACCGTGCGGGTGGGGGCGATCCGCGGAGCGGCTGAGACCGTGCACACCCGTGAGCGCGTGAACGCCGCCGTGCAGCGGTTCCTGGACGCGGGAGTGACCGACCGTACCCTCCGCACCGACGTCGTCGCAGATGACGTCACCGCGGCCCTGATCGGCGTGCTGCTGTCCACGCGGGACACGACCGATCCGGCGCAGACCGGCCGGCTGCTCGACATCGTGGTGGACGGACTCCGCCGGCACGATCGGTAAGCGTCCCCACGCGCCAGCGGCCGCTGCACCGTCGGGCGCTGCCGGGTCAGTCGTCCGTGTCGACGACGTTCGTGACGACGTCGCCGGAGCCTGCGTCGATGCGGATGCTGTGCTTGGTCCCGGAGTCGTCCCGGACGTCGCCCTCCCAGACGACCGTGCCGGCGTGGTCGTCGAGGCCGAGTTCCGTGACCGCCCCTGCCACCTCGTCCGTGAGACGCGCTGCAGCATCCCGGACGTCGATCTTCGCGGCGTCGACGAAGCGCTGGTTCTCGGCACGGTCGTCGGCGTCGGAGTCGTCGGTCACCGGGTCGCCCGTGGTCGCGGTGCCGTCGGCGTTCGTGTGGACCTCGTGCTCGGCCTGGTCCGAGGTCACGACGAGGACCTCCCAGGCGGAGCCGTTCTGCTCCTGTTCGACCGAGATGACGGTTCCGGAGCCGACGGCGTCGCGAGCGGTCGCGACCGCGGCGAGCAGGGCGTCGTTCGACGCGGCGGCCGTGGTGGCCGGTCCGGACGCCGCCGCGCTGGACGATCCCGACCCGGACGAACCGGATCCGGACGGATCGCCCGAGCCGCTCGCGCACCCGGTCACGGCGAGGGCGCCGGCGACCAGGACGGTGGCGGACAGGGCGAGGCGGCGGGTGCGGGGCATGTCGGTGAGGTTCATGCGGCGAGCCTGGCGGGAGGGTGCTGAAGCAGTCCTGAAGCCCGCTGGTCATCCACCGAGTGCGATGCGCACGACGAAGCGGGCACCGCCGAGCGGCGCGTCCTCGATCACCACGGATCCACCGTGCGCGCGCACCGCGTCCCGCACGATCGCGAGTCCGAGCCCCGATCCCCCGTCGTCGCGACTGCGGGCCTCGTCGAGGCGCACGAACCGCTCGAACACGCGGTCGCGTTCCGGTCCCGGCACCCCGACGCCGTCGTCGTCCACGGTGAGGACCGCCCACGTGCCCTCCGCACGCACGCCCAGCGCGATCCGTCCCGACGCGTGTCGGACGGCGTTGTCGACGAGGTTCCGCACGACGCGCGACAGCACGCCGGCGTCGCCCAGCACCCTGGCCGGCCCGACCCCGGATCCGTCGACCGACACGAGCCCGGCGGAACGCACCCGGGAGACCTCGGCCAGCACCAGGTCGTCCAGGTCGATCGCGCGGCCGTCGGCGACCCCGCGTTCGTCGAGCTTCGAGAGCACGAGGAGTCCGTCGACCAACCGCGCGAGGCGGTCGTTCTCGGCCGTGACGACCTCGGCGAGCTCACCGACCCCGATCCGGTCCGGGTGCGCAGCCGCCACCGACGCGTGCTGCCGCACGGACGCGATCGGCGACCGCAGCTCGTGCGACGCATCCGCAACGAACTGCCGTTGCGCCGATGCCGACCGGTCGAGCCGCTCGAGCATCGCGTTCATGGTGTCCGCGAGCCGGGCGACCTCGTCACCGGTGTCCGGCACGGCGATCCGGGCGCCGCGAGCGTCGCCGCGGACCGCGTCGACCTCGCTCCGGATCCGGTCGACGGGGCGGAGCGACCGCCCGACGACGATCCAGGTCCCGACGCCCATCAGCGCGACGAGGACGGGGACGCCGACGGCGAGCAAGGTGGTGACGGCCGTCGTCGCCGTGTCCGCGGACTCCAGCGACGAGCCGAACACGATCGTCGCCTCGGTGCCGTCCGGCAGGTCCACGTCGTCGGACACGAGCAGCCACCGTTCGCCGTCGTGCGTCCAGCGGCTCTCGTCGTCGGTCGGGAGCGCCGGCGGATCGGCGTCGTCACCGTGTGCCAGGACCCGCCCGTCGTCGCCGACGACCTGCACGAGGACGTCGTCGTAGCCGTCCACCGCGCCGGCACCGTCGGCCTCGACCCGGGCGGACGCCTGTTCGAGTCCGCTCTCCGCACTCGACCTGACCCCCTCGACGAGCACCAGCCGGAGCACCACCACGAACGCGGCCGATCCGACCACGAGCGCCGCGAGGACCAGCGCGACCGCGCCGAACGTCGTCCGCGCGCGGAGACTGCGGAGCCGCCGGCGCCGTTCAGGCACCGTCGGCCGCCAGTCGGTAGCCAGCACCACGCACCGTCTCGATCGAGTTCCGCCCGAAGGGCCGGTCGACCTTCCGCCGCAGGTGTCCGACGTACACCTCGACGATGTTCGGGTCGCCGTCGAAGTCGACGTCCCAGACGTTCTCGATGACCTCGCGCTTCGAACAGACCTGACCGGCACGCCGGGCGAGGAACTCGAGCACCGCGAACTCGCGGCTCGTCAGGTCGAGTCGCTGCGCGCCCCGTGCGACCGTCCTGGCCGCCGGGTCGACCACCAGGTCCCCCACCGTGAGCACACTCGGTCGCTCACGCGCTCCCCGGCGGACGAGGGCGCGGATCCGCGCGACGAGGACGGGGTGCGAGAACGGCTTCGTGACGTAGTCATCGGCACCGGCATCGAGGGCCTCGACCTGGTCCCACTCGCCGTCCTTCGCGGTGAGCATGAGCACCGGGGTCCAGTTCTCCTCCGCGCGGAGCTGGCCGCAGACCGCCCACCCGCTCATCCCGGGCATCATCAGGTCGAGCACGATCGCGTCGTAGCCGAACTCCCGCGCGTGCCACAGTCCGTCGACACCGTCATGGGCGACGTCGACCGCCCACCCCTCGGCCTCGAGCCCGCGGCGGACGCCGTCGGCGAGCCGCACCTCGTCGTCCACCACCAGCACACGCATGTCCTGCATTCTGGCGGCCGGCGCTGAAGCGCGCCTGAAGCGGTGGTCCCGACCAGGGCCGGACTGGAGGCTCCCCACCGGCACGGCCGACCCGCCGCTGACGCGTCGGTCCGGAACCGGCGGCGTGGGCCCAGGTGCGGGCCCGCCGCGCGCCTCCCGTCCGACCGACGGTCCGGACACGGCGGCCCAGGCGCCGTCAGACCAGCAGCAGGATGCCCGCGACGATCGACGCGGCGGTGATCGCCAGCGCGACCAGCAGGAGCACGAGGTGGACCGTGTAGAACGTGGTCGGGCGCCCCGATGCGTCACGCGCCCTGGTGTCCTTCGCCACGCGCTGGAAGAAGCGCGGCCAGGCGATCAGGTTGAACAGGGCACCGACGAACAGGACGACTGCGGCGAAGACGAGCACCCGACGAGTCTACGCAGCAGGTGTCGGAGATCGGTGGTGCTCGGCCGCCCCCAACGCGGCCGAGTCCCACCGGGCGATCGCCACAGGCTGTGTAGCAATTGCTACAGACCTTACACGGTGGGGGTGACCACGTCGAGCCATCCCGTGGGATCGACGTCCCGCTCCGCTCCGTGCCGAGCACCACGGACGACGTGCAGGCCCGCCGGCGCCGGCCACGCGGCGACGAGTCGTTCGCTCGTCACGAGCGGCACGGTGGTGTCGGCGTCGCCGTGGACGACGACGAGCGGTGGGGTGACCAGCGGTCGTCGCGCCGGTCGGAGCGACACGGGTGCTGGCTGCCCCGCCAACCAGCAGAGGACGGGCGTGGCCAGGACGGCCCGCGCCGCGGTGGCCACGACCCTGCCGAACACGCCCCCACCAGCACCGTGTGCGAGCGTCTCGGACCAGTCGACGAGCGGGCCGGTGAGCACGACAGCGCGGACCGCCACCGGGAGCGGCTCTGCCAGCGCCCTGAGCCACAGGGACGCACCGAACGACCAGCCGAGCAGGGTGACCTCCTCGGCCCCACGATCCGCTGCGAAACGGATCCACGCGAGGGCCTCTGCTGCCTCTCGGGCTCCGAACGCGTGCCGCCGAGCCGGTCGTCGAGCGGAGTGCGACGCGAACAGGCAGGCGGAGCCGAGCTCCTGGAACGCCGGCGCCACCTCCTGGTGTCGGAGCGGGTGCGACCCGAGCCCGGGCAGGAACAGCGCCCACCGCCCGCCACCGTCGGGTCCGGGCGCGATCCACCCGGGCAGGTCGTCGATCGACACGCTCGTCAGTGACGGGTCCGGGACGATCTCGGGGGTGTCGTACAGCGCGGCCGCGCGCCTGCCCACGAAGGACGCTGCCGCGACGGAGAGGCCACCGAGCGCCGCGACCGCGACCGCGCCGCGCGTGACGGCCCTAGGCCACATCGAGCGCGGCCTCCGCACGCGCGAGCACCGCACGCTCCCGGTCGGTCAGGGCTGCCCGGGAGCTCCGGACACCGTCGTTGATCTCGACGATCAGCCGGCTGAGTCGCGTGGCGGGGTCGGCCGACACCGGGTACTCGTTGTCCGTGCCCACCCGGGCGTGCAGTGACTCCAGCGCGCGGATCGCCGTCGTCACCGCACGGGATCGACGCGCCTGTGCGACACGGTGTCCGATGACCAGGAGCAGCATGCCGGACGCGACGCAGATCACCGCGCCGGGCGTGGTGACGTCGTACGGCGGCGACAGCGTGCGGGTCAGGGCGACGTCGCCGAACACGTGCGCCAGGTCCATCACCACGACGACGACCATCCGGACCACGCCGAACACACCGCCGACCACGAGCACCCACAGCCCGACGAGGTCGGTGCGCGTCCGGGCTTCGCGCACATGCATCACGCAGATGATGCCGGTCGCCCCGAGCGCGACCCCGAGGTAGAGCGTCTGGGCGATCGAGTACACGGCCGCGGCGGGGTGCGCCCCCGCGACGAGCATGAACGTCGTCGTGGTCGCCGGTTTGTCGAGCACGACGAACGCGGTCACGATGACGATGCCGACCACGATGCACGACACGATGATCGCGTTCCGGAGCCACGGCCCCGCGGCGCCGACGGCCTTCGCCACACCCCAGAGCAGCGTGCTGGTGCCGGCGATCATCAGGCAGTCGCTGACGACCGTGACGACGTTGACCCCGCCGAACAACGGGTCCAGCCAGAGGTACAGCGGGTCGACGTTCGTGACGATGGTCGCGCAGAAGAGCAGGAACGTCACCGCGAGCGTGCGGTCCTGGCCGCGCTGCAGCACGAAGAGCGCGACGGCCCCGGCGACGAGCAGGACGGCCTGGACGACCGACAGGATCACCCGAAGACCCCGCGGAAGGCGCTCGGACGGCTCCGGTGGTCCCGGATCAGCTGCGCGAGCCGGTCCGCGAAGAGCTCGGCCTCGCGCTCGAACTCGTTCTCGAACAGGCCGCGGGCCATGGCACGCTCGACCTTGTACTCCGGCAGATCCGGGATGACGTCACGGATGTAGGCCGACTGCGCGGAGACCTCGTGGTGCGCGTGCAGGACGTGCCCGAGCTCGTGTCCGATCACGAACGAACGGAAGGTCTGCGACGGCGTCGGCGAGATCATGATGAGGTGCTCGTGCTCGAGCGTCGCGACGAACCCGCAGACCGGCTCGGTCGCGAGGAACGCCTCTTCGCGCACGACGACCGGCTTGCCGACGAGCTCGGACGCGGCGGCGACGGCCTGGTCCACGCCGGACCAGCCCTCGTCGCGCCCGCGCGCCCAGAACGCGTCGATGCGGGACGCGGTCACGGCTCGATCCCGCGCTGCGACTCCTCTTCGATCACCGCAGCGATCCGTCGGAGTGCTTCCGGCGAGAGCTCGCCGGGGAACGTGCGTGCCGCGAAGCCGCTGACGCGCGCCGAGCGGAGCGACCGGACGAGGGCGAGCTGGGCACCGATCCGCTCGGGGACCTCGCTGTCCTCGAGCAGGAAGCGCTCGTCCACCTCGAAGAAGCCGGCGAGGAGCTGCAGCAGCTCGGTGTCCCGGTTGCGACGGCCGTCGCCCGAGATCATGTAGGTCCACTTCGCACGGGAGAGCGATCCCCCGCGGGCGTCGACGTAGTCCTCGATCGCGGAGAAGGGCACCGGAGCACCACGCTGCGACTCCTCGAAGTCGAGCAGGAGGTTGAGACGGCGAGCAAGCTCGGCGGCGTCGAGGGCCCCGCCCTTCGGCTCCCTGGTGATCATCGTTCCCGACCCCCTCGGATACACGGAAACCCCCGCCGAAGCGAGGGTCCCGGTCGTGTGCACCCCCTCGGACTTGAACCGAGAACCCACTGATTAAGAGTCAGTTGCTCTGCCAATTGAGCTAGAGGTGCATGCCCAGATCACTCTGGACTCTGTCGCAGCTTGTGTGCCGCAACGGGAATCAACAATAGCATGGGTTTTGCGCGCCCGTGACCACCTCCGGGTGCCGACCGAACAGGAGCACCATGACCGACCGTCTCGCCGCCGGCGACACCGCCCCCGACTTCACCCTGCAGGACCAGGACGGCACCGAGCACACCCTCGGATCCCTGCGTGGACGCAAGGTCATCGTGTACTTCTACCCCGCTGCGTCGACCCCCGGGTGCACGACGGAGGCCTGCGACTTCCGCGACAACATGTCGTCGCTCCAGGCCGCCGGGTACGAGGTCCTCGGCGTGTCGAAGGATGAACTCCCTGCGCTCAAGAAGTTCCAGCACGAGCAGGCGCTCACGTTCCCGCTCCTCAGCGACCCCGACCTCGCCGTGCACAAGGCGTACGGCGCATGGGGCGAGAAGAACAACTACGGCAAGGTCGTCACCGGCACGATCCGTTCGACGATCGTCGTCGACGAGGACGGCACCGTGCAGCTCCCGCTCTACAACGTGAAGGCGACCGGCCACGTGGCGAGCCTCCGGAAGAAGCTCGGCCTGGTCTGACACCAGGACGGACGGGAGGCGCGGTGCCAGCTGGCACCGCGCCTCCCGTCCGTTCTGCAGTGGCCGTCTACTCGACGCGACGCGCGAGCGCGGACGTCACCGACTTCGACAGCACCAGCGTGATCGCGAGCAGCGCGGGGATGAGCAACGCCCACCCGACGGCCGGCACCCGGAAGACGCCCTGGAACGCACCGATCGCGAGCGCGCCCTGCATGACCTGCCAGACGATGATCCCGCTGCGGACCCAGGCGCGGCGGTGCCAGAGGCCGACGAGCATCGCCCCGAGCCAGAGCGCGGCGATCGCGGAGAGGACGGTCAGGGCGATGCCGGAGGCGAGGCTCGTGGCCGGCGAGACGAGCACCTCGACGAGCAGCACGACGGTCACGACGACGAGTGCGGCGAACTCGAGCGCGAGCACGACGAGGAGCACGATCATCGCCCTGGACCTCGGCTCATGGACGTCCGGGGTGGTCGGGGTGGTGTCAGACACAGTGTTCCTCCAGCAATGCAACCCTTGATTTGGCCATACCAGTATGGAACGATGTTCGAGGTCGTTTGGACGGCACGATGTGGTGTGCGTCTCCCGTGGTTCGACGCTCTTCTTCCGAGCGTTCTGCGGGCGTCAGACTCTCCCCGCGCGGAATCGCCTCCCCACAGGTTCCCCCCGCACGTCACATGACCATGTGCAGAGTTCTCCAGCCCCGAACCACGGCCCCGGCCTGCCGTTCGAGCATCGATTTTCAAGGAGCACCACCACATGGATTGGCGTGACAAGGCTGCCTGCCTCACTGCGGACCCCGAGCTCTTCTTCCCCGTCGGGAACACCGGGCCGGCCGTGGACCAGATCGAGAAGGCCAAGTCGGTGTGCGCCCGTTGCACCGTGACCGAGATGTGCCTGCAGTACGCACTCGAGAACAACCAGGACTCGGGTGTCTGGGGCGGCCTCAGCGAGGACGAGCGTCGCGCGCTCAAGCGCCGCGCCGCACGCGCCCGTCGCGCTTCCTGACGCGCTGACCCGACGCCCGCCGCACCCCTCGGGGTGCGGCGGGCGTCGTCGTGCCCGCTGGTGCGTTGCGGGCGCCGCGGCCGTCCCGCCTGGAGGACCGGCGCCCGTCCGGGGGACCCGGCCCGAGCCTCCCGGCTATCGCTTCGCGCCCCGTTGCGGACACCGCGCCCCGTCACGACGGGGCGCGACGTTCGCGGCCGGGCGCGACCGCACAACCGAAAGCAGTCCGCACCACGCGGTGACGTGGCGCGGACTGCTTTGCGTTGTGCAGACGGTCGCCCGGCTGCTTGGAGGACCGGTGCCGGTCCGACGGACACGGCCCGAGCCTCCCGGCTATCGCTTCGCACCCCGCTGCGGACACCGCGCCCCCGCACGACAGGGCGCGACGTTCACAGCCGGGCGCGACCGCACAACCGAAAGCAGTCCGCACCACGCGCTGACGTGGCGCGGACTGCTTCGCGTTGTGCAGACGCCCGCCCAGCCGCCTGGAGGACCGGTGCCGGTCAGGCGGACCCGCCCTGGGCCTCCCGGCCATCGCTTCGCACCCCGTTGCGGACACCGCACCCCCGTCACGACGGGGCGCGACGTTCACAGCCGGGTGCGACCGCACAACCCAAAGCAGTCCGCACCACGCGGTGACGTGGCGCGGACTGCTTCGCGTTGTGCAGATGGTCGCCCGGCCGCCTGGAGGACCGGTGCCGGTCCGGCGGACCCGGCTCGAGCCTCCCGGCCATCGCTTCGCACCCCGCTGCGGACACCGCACCCCCGTCACGACGGGGCGCGACGTTCACAGCCGGGCGCGACCGCACAACCCAAAGCAGTCCGCACCACGCGGTGACGTGGCGCGGACTGCTTTGCGTTGTGCAGACGGTCGCCCGGAAGCAACGCCGCGCTACGCGGCCGCGGTCTCCCAGCGGAACGGGATCGAGATGGTGACCTCGGTGCCGCTGCCGGTCAGCGTGTGCCAGTCGATCGTGCCGCCGAGCTCGCCCTGGATGAGCGTTCGGACGATCTGCGTGCCGAGGCCCGAGCCGACCTTGCCCTCCGGCAGGCCGACGCCGTTGTCGCGCACCTGGATCGACAGGTGGTCGTCGCTGCGGTTCGCCACGATCTCGACCTCGCCGTCGCGGCCGTCCAGCCCGTGCTCCACGGCGTTCGTCACGAGCTCGGTGAGGCCGAGCGCCAGCGGGGTGGCCGCCTCGGACGGCAGGACCCCGAACTCCCCCGTCTTCTTCGGGTGGACCGTGGTGTTGTGCGACGCCGCGACCTCGGTCACGAGCTTCAGCACGGAGTCGAAGACCTCGTCGAAGTCGACGTTCTGGCTGAGGCCGGTCGACAGGGTGTCGTGCACGACGGCGATCGCCGCGACACGGCGCATCGCGTTCTGCAGCGACGTCCTGGCCTCGTCCGAGTGGGTGCGGCGCGCCTGGATCCGCAGCAGCGACGCCACGGTCTGCAGGTTGTTCTTCACCCGGTGGTGGATCTCCCGGATGGTGGCGTCCTTGGTGATGAGCTCCCGCTCCTGGTGCCGCATCTCGGTGACGTCGCGGCAGAGGACGACCGCGCCGATCCGCTCACCGTGGTCACGGAGCGGGATCGAGCGGAGCGACACGGTGACGCCCTTCGACTCGATGTCCGCGCGCCACGGGGCCCGGCCGGTGACGACGAGCGGCAGGGACTCGTCGACGTCGAGCTGCTGGCCGAGGAGCTCCGTGGTGACCTCGGCGAGGGACTTCCGCTCGAGCTCCCCCTCGAAGCCCATGCGGTTGAACGCGCTGAGGCCGTTCGGACTCGCGAACGTCACGATCCCGTTGGTGTCGAGGCGGAGCAGCCCGTCACTGGCGCGAGGAGCACCACGACGGGGTCCGGCCGGGGCGCCGAGGTCCGGGAAGTCGCCGGTGGCGATCATGCCGAACAGGTCGTTCGCGCTCGCGGTGAAGTTGAGCTCCTGCCGGCTCGGCGTGCGCATCTCGTCCTGGTTCGAGTGGCGCGTGACGACCGCGATGGGACGCTCGGTGGTCTGCTTGCTCTTCGGGCTCAGGCGCCGAAGCACCGGGATGGCACGCACGCGGGTCGGGGTGTCCTCGTACCAGTCCGGCTCGGCGGAGTCGACGACCCTCGCGCTCACGAAGCTCTCGGTGACCTGCTCACGCCACTCCTCGCGGATCTCCTGGCCCACGATGTCGCGGTAGAAGAGCGTCGCGGCAGACGACGGACGGGCGTGCGCGACGGCCACGAAGGAGCCGTCCTCGGCAGTCGGGACCCACAGCACCATGTCCGCGAAGGACAGGTCGGAGAGGAGCTGCCAGTCCCCGACGAGCAGGTGGAGCCACTCCACGTCCGCTTCGGAGGATCGGCCTTGTGCGAGGACGAGATCACTGAGGGTCGACACCGGCCCAGTCTAGGTGCGGCGGCCTGTGGACAGTTCGCCGCCGTCCACAGGCCGAACGTGTGTGAATCTCTCATCTCACATGCACCATACGCTCGCCCCACCAACGAAAGGGGCCGGGGTGGCGCGGGAAGCACAGCGGATCGACGACGATGCGCGGAAGGTCGAGGCACAGGCGGTCGTCCCGGTCGCTCCGCCGGATCCGGGGGCCGACGACACCGCCCTCGCCGACCCGGCCGACACGGCTCGAGCGCTGGCATTGTGCGTCGCGGAGATCCTGACCGGAGCGCGGGAGGTCGACAGCATCGCGCGGTGGATCACCGACGACGTGCACCGGCACCTGCAGCAGCGGGCCGCGTACGCCGCACGCGCACGGTCAGCGACCCGGCGGGCACACGCACGCGCGACGATCCGGGCCGGCAGCGTCGTCGTGAGCCGGCCGCGGGACGGGGTCGCCGAGGCGAGCGTCGTGGTCCACACACGGAGTCACGCGCGCGCCGTCGCGATCCGGCTCGAAGAGCGGGCCGGGAGATGGCGGGCGACCGCCGTCGGCATGCTCTGAGCCAGCGCGCAGACGGACGGGAGGCCCGGTGCCAGCTGGCACCGGGCCTCCCGTTTCGTCGGTGTGTCGCGTCAGCCCTTCTTGGCTGCCTGACGACGTTCGGCTCGGTTGGTCGACGCCTGGCCGGAGGCCGTGGCCGCCGATCCGAACGCGGAACCCTTCTCCGGGCCGGCTGCGGCCTCTTCCTCCGCCTGGGCACGCTGCGCGAGGGCCGTTGCGGCCTGCTCGAGGCGACCACGCTCGTCACGGACCTCGACCTCGCCGTCGATCGACGGAGCGGAGTACTCGAGGCCGGAGACCTCGTCCTCGCTGAGGCCCTTCGCTTCGATGACCGCGTTCTCGCCGTCGGACTGGACCTGCACCTCGAGGTTGAACAGGAAGCCGACGGACTCCTCGCGGATCTGGCCCATCATGCTCTGGAACAGCGCGTAGCCCTCGCGCTGGTACTCGACCAGCGGGTCGCGCTGGGCCATCGCACGGAGGCCGATGCCGTCCTTGAGGTAGTCCATCTCGTAGAGGTGGTCACGCCAGCGGCGGTCGACGACCGAGAGCACCACGCGACGCTCGAGCTCGCGCATCGCCTCGTCGCCGAGGGTCTCCTCGCGGTTGGCGTAGGCGAGCTTGGCGTCGGAGAGGATCTCGCGACCGAGGAACTCCCGCGTCGCCTTGCCCTTCGAGCCGGCCTCGGTGATGACCTCGTCGATGGTGATCGAGATCGGGTACAGCGTGCCGAGCTCGGTCCACATCGCGTCGAGGTCCCAGTCGTCCGGGCTGCCTTCCCCGGTGTGGGTGTCGATCACGTCGTCGATGACGTCCTTGAGGAACGTCTGCGTGCGCTCGTGGAGGTCGTCGCCCTCGAGGATCTGCCGACGGTCGCCGTAGATCGCCTCGCGCTGGCGGTTCAGGACGTCGTCGTACTTCAGGACGTTCTTGCGGATCTCGGCGTTGCGGCCCTCGACCTGCGACTGCGCCGAACGGATCGCACGGCCGACGAGCTTGTTCTCGATCGCGAGGTCGTCGGGGACGTTCGAGCGGCCCATCAGGCTCTCGGCAGCGCCGGAGTTGAACAGGCGCATCAGGTCGTCGGTCAGCGACAGGTAGAACCGGCTCTCACCGGGATCGCCCTGACGGCCGGAACGACCACGCAGCTGGTTGTCGATGCGGCGGGACTCGTGACGCTCGGTACCGAGGACGTACAGGCCGCCGGCTTCGCGGACCTTGTCGGCCTCTTCCTTGATCTCGGCCTTGACACGGTCGAAGACCTCGTCCCATGCGGCCTCGTACTCGTCCGGGGTCTCCGTCGGCGAGAGGCCCTTGGCGTGCATCTCCTGCACGGCGAGGAACTCCGCGTTGCCGCCGAGCATGATGTCGGTTCCACGACCGGCCATGTTCGTCGCGACGGTCACGGCGCCGAGGCGACCGGCCTGGGCGACGATCGCGGCTTCACGCGCGTGGTTCTTCGCGTTGAGGACCTCGTGCTTGACGCCCTTCTTCGCGAGGAGCTTCGAGAGGTACTCCGACTTCTCGACGCTGGTGGTGCCGACGAGGACGGGCTGGCCCTTCTCGTGGCGCTCCGCGATGTCCTCCGCGACCTGCTCGAACTTCGACTTCTCGTTCTTGTAGACGAGGTCGGTCTGGTCGATGCGCTGCATCGGGCGGTTCGTCGGGATCGGGACCACGCCGAGCTTGTAGGTCGACATGAACTCGGCCGCTTCGGTCTCCGCGGTACCGGTCATGCCCGAGAGCTTCTGGTACAGACGGAAGTAGTTCTGCAGCGTCACCGTGGCGAGCGTCTGGTTCTCGGCCTTGACCTCGACGCCCTCCTTCGCCTCGATGGCCTGGTGGATGCCCTCGTTGTAGCGACGGCCCATCAGGATGCGGCCGGTGTGCTCGTCGACGATGAGCACCTCGCCGTTCATCACGACGTAGTCCTTGTCGCGCTTGAACAGCGCGTCCGCCTTGATGGCGTTGTTCAGGAACGAGATCAGCGGGGTGTTCGCCGACTCGTAGAGGTTGTCGATGCCGAGGTAGTCCTCGACCTTCTCGATGCCGGGCTCGAGGACACCGACCGTGCGCTTCTTCTCGTCGACCTCGTAGTCCTCGCCGGGGACGAGGCGCGTGGCGATCGACGCGAACTCGGTGAACCAGCGGTTCGCCTCGCCGGAGGACGGGCCGGAGATGATGAGCGGCGTGCGCGCTTCGTCGATGAGGATCGAGTCGACCTCGTCGACGATCGCGAAGAAGTGGCCGCGCTGGACCATGTCGGCCGCCTGCCACGCCATGTTGTCGCGGAGGTAGTCGAAGCCGAACTCGTTGTTCGTGCCGTAGGTGATGTCGGCGGCGTACTGCTCGCGACGCTCGGCCGGGGACTGGTTCGCGACGATGCAGCCCGTGGTCATCCCGAGGGCGCGGAACACGCGGCCCATGAGCTCGGACTGGTACGACGCGAGGAAGTCGTTGACCGTGATGACGTGCACGCCGCGGGACGGGATCGCGTTGAGGTACGCGGCCGTCGTGGCGACGAGGGTCTTGCCCTCACCGGTCTTCATCTCGGCGATGTTGCCGAGGTGGAGCGCCGCACCGCCCATGAGCTGGACGTCGAAGTGCCGCATGCCGAGGGTCCGCTTCGACGCTTCCCGCACGGCGGCGAACGCCTCCGGCAGGAGGTCGTCGAGGGTCTCCCCGTTGGCGTAGCGCTCGCGGAGCTCCTTCGTCTCGTCCTGGAGTTCCTCGTCGGTGAGGCTCGCGAAGTCGTCCTCGAGGTCGTTGATGGCCGAGGCGTACGCCTTCAGCCGGCGGAGGGTGCGCCCTTCACCGACGCGGAGGACCTTCTCCAGCACGTTTGCCACGTGAACTCCTTACGAGTGGACGCACCCGGTCGGCGCGTCCGATTCAGCCAGTCATGCTAGCAACCCGCTCGATCCCTCCGCTGGGAGCCGCACACGTGTGCGCGGCCCGCGAACGGACCGCGCACACGTCGACCTGGCGGTGGGGATCAGGCGATCGCCGCTGCCGGCGTCCGTTCGGCGGGGGCATCTGCGCCGTCGCCGTCGATGCCGATCACGCCGTAGTCCCATCCCTTGCGGCGGTAGACCACGCTCGGGCGGCCGCTCTCCGCGTCCACGAAGAGGTAGAAGTCGTGCCCGACGAGCTCCATGTAGTAGAGCGCGTCGTCGACGCTCATCGGCGCGGCCTGGAAGACCTTCTCGCGGATGACCACGGGGCAGTAGACGTCGTCTTCTTCCTCGTGGTGGTCCTCGTCGACCACCGTGATCACTCCGGTCGCGACGTCGTCGATGAGCTTGCCGTCCGCCGGCGTGACGCCCATCCCGTCGAAGGCCGTCCCAGAGGCCTCGGCGACGGATGTCGGGCGGTGACGCCCACGGTGCACCTTCCTGCGGTCACGCGCTCGGCGCAACCGCTCCATGATCCGCACGAATGCCAGATCGAACGCCGCGTACTTGTCCGATGCCGCCGACTCCGCCCGGACGAGCGGACCGGGGCCGATCAACGTCAGCTCGACACAGTCCTCGCCCTGGCTGCCACCGCTCTTCTCGTGGTGGCGACTGATCCGCACCTCGAAGGCGAGGGCGCGGTCGGCGAGCACGTCGATCTTGTCGGACTTCTGTTCGACGTAGGTGCGGAATCGGTCGGTGATCCCGACGTTCCGGCCCGTGATCGTCACGTCCATGCGCGGCTCCCATCCGTACTTCGGCGCGTCGCCTCCATCCGGCGAACCCGAACGCCTTGTCCCGGAGGCTAGACCCGCCGGGACCCCCGCGTCACCCGTTGCTGGCGAGTCGTGCCGGACACCCACCGGATGCCCAGACACCGACCGGATGCCCAGACTCCAACCGGGTTTTCGGTGGACACCGGGTGTTCACCGATCCCGCCGTCGCGCATCAGCTGTCCACGCTCGCGGTCGCGACGCATCGCGTGACCCGTCCACCGGCAGCCCGGACGGCGCGGATGGCCTCGGCCATGGTGACGCCGGTGGTCACGACGTCGTCGACCACCACGACGTCGCGTGCGGCGAACCGCGCTGCCGACAGGGTGCCGACGGTGGCGGCGACGCGTTCGACGGCGGTGCGTTCCTTCTGCCCGTCCGCATCGCCACGCCCACGTCGGAGCGGCCGTGTCCCGCGGACACCACCGCGCGCCAGCAGGAGCACGACGGTGTCGAACCCGCGCCGACGTCTGCCCCGTGGGGACGGCGGGACCCGGACCACGACGGTCCCCGGCGGCGACGCGGCCAGTGCCCGCCGGACGAGTTCAGCGGTCGGACGTCCGAGCAGGGCTGCGACGTCGACGCGGCCGCGCAGCTTCAGTTCGAGGAGGAGCGTGCGGACGAGTCCCTCGTACTCGAACGCGGCGTCGAGACGGACGCCTGCGACCAGCCGGACCCGCCGGGGCCGACGTGCGAGGTCGGCTCGACAGGCCGGACACACGGCACGATCCGGGGCGCCGCACCCCAGGCACGACACGGGCAGGAACAGCCCGACGACGGCGAGGACCGCATCGCGCCAGGTGTCGGGACCAGTTGTGGAGGGCATGCCACGATCCTCACCGCACCCGGCGCCGGGCGGGAGGTGGACCGCCGGACGGTGGACGAGCCTCCAGTCCGGTGCACTGTGGAGGAGGCGGGCTAGCGCTGCGTCCCCAGCACGTCCGCGGTGACCCCGATGCGATCCCAGCCGCCACCGGTGGACTGCAGCACCTGCCCGTCCATCGTCCGCAGCAGCAGCGATCCCCCGCTGCCCCCGGTGATCGCGGTGGCCGTGCCGTCCGGACGCTGGAGCGTCGTGGACTGCCCGCCGATCGTCGAGCGGACCACGGTCTGCCCGGTCGAGGTCTGCCCGAGCGACGCGACGTCCAGGTCGCTGACCCACGTGGCACCGAGCGCGGTCCCCGACGCCGCCTGCAGCCGCACCGGTGCACCGAGCGCCGTCGGCGTCCGGTCCGAGTCGCGGATGATCGCCATCACGTACAGTCCCGGCCCGTCGTCGGTGTCGATGAGCGCGAGGGCCCTGGCCGAGTCGCGGGACACCTGGAACGACACCAGCTTCCCGTCCGGCAGCGTCGACGACACCTGGTGCGGGTCGCCGCCGAGACCGTACGCGGTGATGCTCCTGGTGTCGGACCGTTCACCGACCCAGACGAACCCGGCGTCGTCGATGGACGGCGCGATCGTGGAGCTCCTGGTGTCGATCCGGAGCTCCGGCTTCCCGCTGCGCACCACGAAGATCCCGTCGGCGTTGCCCACGGCGGCCTCCGAACCGGCGGCGCTGAGCGAGATCGAGGTCGGCCGGAGCTTCGCGATCGTGCTCCCCATGCCGCCCCCGAGCGCCGTGACGTCCCCGGTGCCCGGCGCCGCGTACCCGACCGTGTCGCCGTCGTCGACGAGCGGTCGGGGGTCGACGTCGGGGTTCAGCACCGCCGAGGTGCCGCTGGAGTCCGGGACCGAGAAGCTCGCGCCCTCGGCCGTCAGGTCGACGGACGAGATGGTCGCCACGGACGACAGCGACCTGGCGAGTTGCTCGCGCATGCGGACCTTGTCCACCGTCGTCGCCCGCAGCGCGTCGCGCGACAGGTCGACCTGGGCGTTGCCGCTGTCGACGGTGACCGCGTTCAGCGAGAGCTGCGTGCCCTCGGGGAACGACGTCACGACGGCGCCCTTCATCCACCCGGCCGGGCCGGCGAGCAGCGCGCTCACGATCCGGGTGCTCGTCGACGACCGGGCGAGGAACCAGCGCTCGTCGGGGATCAGGTACCGGTACGTCGGGTCGTAGAAGTACAGCGCGTGCGCCTGGAACACCTGCTCGAAGCTCACCGGCGACAGGATGATGCCGTCGGGCGCGTAGCTGATCCGCCACTCGCCCCCTTCCTTCACGAACTGGAAGGTGAGCGTCGACGAGGTGGGGCGGACCGCCGGGGTGTACTCGCCGTCGCCGTCGACGGTCGCGCTGGCGGTGAGCGTGTAGGTGAGCTCGCGGGTGCCGACCCGTTCGACGTCGCCGTCGCCCTGCCGGACCGTGACGCTCTGCCGCGGGTTCCACTTCTGCGAGAACGAGTCGCTGAGGAACTCCCTGGCGATCGCGTAGTTGTCCTGGGCGCCGGTCGCGGCGTCGATGAACTTCTCGAGGACGGTGTCCTGGTCCTGCCCGTCCTGCGGACCGCTCGGCCGGAAGTCCACCCCGGAGACGGAGTCGCCCTTGAGGCTCTGGCCGTCGCGGACCGGGCCGCCGGTGGGGATCGCCGCGCACGCGGTGAGCGCGACGAGCGCGACCGCGGCGAGCGCGACGCCGACGGTGCGGCGGACACGCGTGCGCGCGCCCGTGCCGGTGACGGTGCGGCGCGGCATCATCTGGAGCCTCCTTCTCGGGGACCGTCGTAGGACTCGTCGAGCTCCGGCAGCGGGATCGCCGACGTCGCCGTGACCTCCTGCCCCTTGCGCGGGACCGTGAGCACGAACGCGGACCCCTCGCCCGGCCGGCTCCACACGTCGATGCGGCCACCGTGCAGGTTCGCGTCGCCGAGGCTGATCGCGAGGCCGAGCCCGGTCCCGCCGATGGTGCGCTTGCGGCTCGGGTCCGCTCGCCAGAAGCGGTCGAACACGCGAGCGGTGTCCTCTGCCGGCATGCCGACCCCGTGGTCGCGGACGGCGATCGCGACGGTCTTCGCGTCGCTGTCGACGACCACGTGCACCGGTTTGCCGTCCCCGTGCTCGATGGCGTTGCCGACGAGGTTGCGGAGGATGCGCCGGATGCGCCGGGCGTCGAGCTGCATCGTGGTGTGCCCGCCCGGGGTCGCGAGCCGGAGGTCCACGCCGACGCGCTCGGCGAGCGGACGGAACTCGTCGACGATGTCGGTCGTGAGCGATGCCGGCACGACGGGCTCCGTCTCGAGCTCGACGGCCTGCGCGTCGTACCGGGAGATCTCGAGCAGGTCGGCGAGCAGGAGCTCGAACCGCTCGATCTGGTCGTGGAGGAGCTCGGCGGACCGTCCGACCGCCGGTTCGAACGCGTGCCGGGCGTCGTAGAGCACGTCGCCGGCGAGCCGGATCGTGGTGAGCGGAGTGCGGAGCTCGTGTGAGACGTCGGACACGAAGCGCTGCTGCACGCGGGAGAGTTCCGCCAGCTGGGTGATCTGGCGGCTCACGGCATCGGCCATGCCGTTGAAGCTCCGCGCCAGGACCGCGACGTCGTCCTCGCCCTTCACCGGGATGCGTTCGTCGAGGCGGCCGGCGGCGATCTTCCGGCTGGTCTCGGCCGCACCCCGGATCGGCACGACGACGAGCCGGACGACGAGCGACGTGACCAGGGCGATGAGCACGATGAGCGCGACACCGCCGATGGACAGCGTCTGCGACACGAAGTCGAGGGTCTGCTGTGCGTCGGAGAGGTCGTAGACCAGGTAGAGCTCGTACTGCCCGGCGCTCGGGATCTGCAGCGTCGACCCGACCGCGAGCCCGGGTTCGCCCCGGCCGGCGTCGTCGAGCCGGACCGGCTGCAGGCTGAGGTTGCCGGTGTTCTTCCCCACTTCCTTCCGCAGGGCGTCGGTGATGACGGCGTCCGGGAAGTCGGGGCTGGCGAGGTTCTGCAGCGTCTGCGACGTGGACTGCTTCGGCGAGCGCTCGATCGCGATCCTGGTGCCGCCGGGGCTCGTCGTGTTCGACAGGATCGCCTGCTGCGCCTCGTTCTGCAGGGTCTCCAGCTCGGACTGGTTGTTGTCCTCGGCCGCGGTGGCCGCGTCGAAGATGCCCTGCGCGACGTTGGTCGCACGGGCCGACTCCGCCTCGATCTGGTCCCGGCGCTGCGAGTAGACGTTCGTCGAGATGCTCACCATCACGGCGGTGCCGATGATCGCGACCGCGAGACCCGTGGTGGCCACCGTGATCGCGACGGACCGGACCATCAGGGAGCGGCGCCACAGGAACGCGACGCCGCGCCAGAGTCGCCTCGCCCACGACCGCATCCGTCGGCGCGCGCGCCCGAGGGACGTCAGGCCGGCGGAGGACGGCGGCACGGTGGTCAGGCTCCCCCGGCGCGGTAGCCGACGCCACGGACGGTGGACACGATGCGCGGGTTGTCCGGGTCGTGCTCGATCTTCGCGCGGAGGCGCTGGACGTGGACGTTCACCAGGCGGGTGTCCGCTTTGTAGTGGTAGCCCCAGACCTGCTCGAGCAGCATCTCGCGGGTGAAGACCTGGTTCGGCTTCTCGGCGAGCGCACGGAGCAGGTCGAACTCGAGCGGCGTGAGCGCGATGACGGCGTCGCCGCGACGGACCTCGTGCCCCGGGACGTCGACGGTGAGGTCCCCCACGTGCAGCACGGCGGCGTCGGACGCCGTCGGGCGCAGACGGGTGCGGATGCGGGCGACGAGTTCCTTCGGGTTGAACGGCTTCACGACGTAGTCGTCCGCACCGTTCTCGAGCCCGGCGACGACGTCGGAGGTGTCGCCCTTCGCGGTGAGCATGATGATCGGCGTGCCGCTCTCGGCGCGGATGCGACGGCAGACCTCGATGCCGTCGATACCGGGGAGCATGACGTCGAGGAGGACCAGGTCGGGCTTCGTCGAGTGGAACGCGTCGACGGCGTCGTTGCCGTCGGCGCTGAACTCGGGCTCGTAGCCCTCCGAGCGGAGGACGATGCCGATCATCTCGGCGAGGGCCTGGTCGTCGTCGACGACGAGGATGCGCGGTGTCATGTGATGTGGACTCCGGGTGCGGTGCGGGGGTGCCCGGGCAGGCACCTCCCGTTCACGATAGCCGAGCCCCCATCAGGCTGCGTTTTCCGACAGGATGGGAGGGACCGCGTGTTGCCTCGCGCGGCCGACGTGAGGGGGCGGTTCGATGGCCGGCGACGAATGGCGCGTTCCGGGGACGGGTGCTCGGCCGGGAGGCCCCGGTCCGGTCCCGACGCCACCCCCGTTCCCGGGTGGGTCGGCTCCACTGCCCCCACCGCCACGTCCGGCCGCGTCGCGTCCGGTGATCCCACTGCGCCCGCTCGGCCTCGGCGACGTCCTGGCCGGTGCGTTCACGGTGTTCCGGCGGAACGCCCGCGTGCTCCTGCTCTGGAGCCTGCTGCTCTCCGGCGTGCTCGGGCTGGTGTCCACGCTCGTGTCGACACTCGGCCGACAGTCGCTGCAGTCCAGGATGTTCTCCGCGGTGGACGGCTCCGGATCCGGTGACGCCGACACGATCTTCGCCGGGTCCGTGCTGCTGTACCTCGTGCTCTCCGTCGCGGTGCCCTTCCTCGCGTGGCTCGCCCGCGGGTTCCTCGTCGCACCGGTCGCCGTCGACACCGGGCAGCGCGTGCTCGGACGGCGAGGCACCTTCCGCGGCCTGTGGTCGCTGCTCGCCGGGCGTCGGCTGTCGGTCGTCTGGTGGATGCTCCTGCAGCTCGCCGCCGGGCTCGTCGTCGGGGTACTCTTCGGCGTCGTGGTCGTCGGGTTCGTCGGTGCCCTGACCGCGAGCAACAGCGGCGTCGGCGGCTTCGTGCTCGGGATCATCGGGATGGTCCTCGGCTTCATCGTGCTCGTCGCGTTCCTCGACACACGGTTCGCGTTCACCGTCGCGACGATCGCGCTGGAGGGCCGCGGGGTGTTCGCCGCGGCGGCCCAGTCGTGGCGGCTCACCCGCGGGGCGTTCTGGCGCACGTTCGGGATCCGGCTGCTCGTGACGGTGGTGTTCTCGTTCGCGGCCGGGATCGCGAGCACGCCGCTGACGATCGGGGCCGCGCTGTTCTCGGGCGTGTTCGACCCGCTCGGGCAGACCGACACGGGCTCCGGCGTCTCGGCGGGTGCCGTCGTCGCGCTCGTGGTCGGCAGCCTCCTGGTGATCACCGTGCAGTGCATCACCGACGTGCTGAGCGCATCGGTCACGACGTTCCTCGCGATCGACCGACGGATCCGGACCGAGGCGCTCGACCAGCGGATCGCGTCGCACCTGGAGACCGGGCAGCCCGTCGACCCGTTCGCTCCGGCAGCGCCCGTGTCCCGGCCGCCGTGGCCAGGAGGTCCGTGGTCGCAGGCGCCGCAGCAGTGGGGTCCGCCACGACCCGGCGGGCAGTGATGGTGGCGGTCGCCCTCGACGAAGCTCGTCGACTCCTCGAACGCGAACTCGGTCGTGCCGAGTACGACGGCGCGCACGTCACGTGGTGGGACCGGTTCTCGCGGGGGTTCTTCGAGTGGCTCGGCACACTCCGTCCCGACGGCATCGGCTCGCCCGCGTTCGGCCGGACCCTGCTCGTCATCGCGATCGTCGTCATCGTCGCGGTGGTCGTCCTCGTGGTGGTCGCCCGCGGTCTCCCCCGGCGACGAGCCCGTCTGCGCGCCGAACGCCTCGGTGGGGTGCTCGACGACGACGACCTGCGCTCGGCGGCCACGATCGCCGAAGCCGCTCGCGCCGCACTGCGGTCGGGTGACTGGTCGACCGCGGTGCTCGAGGGCTACCGTGCCCTGGCCCGCGGACTCGGCGAGCGCGACCTCGTCCCCGACGTCCCCGGTGCGACCGCTCGGGCGATCGCGGTGCGGGCCGCGGTCGTGTTCCCTGCGTCCGAAGCCGCCCTGCACGACGCCGCGAGCACCTTCGACGCCGTCCGGTACCTCGGGGCCGAGGCCGACGAACGCGCGGCCCGGCAGGTCGTCGAGACGGAGCGCGCCATCAGGGGCGCCCGACCGGCACGCACGACGACACCGGCGGTGCCCGCGTGAGCGCGACGACGAACGCGCCCCCGGTCGACAGGGCGCCCGCAGCAGCCACCCCTGATCGCCGCGGTCCACGGTTCGTGTTCTGGATCGTGGTCGTGCTCGTCGGGGTGCTGCTCGCGGCGCTGACCGCGATGATCGGCACCGGCAACGGCCCGTCGAACGCCCCGCTCGACCCGTCCTCGGCGACCGCGAGCGGCTCGAAGGCCCTCGTGCGGGTGCTCGAGCAGCAGGGCACGGACGTGGACGTGGTGCACGACGCCGACCGGCTCGGCAGCGGCACGGCGTCGGTCGGGGGCACGGTGTTCGTCGACGACTCCGCCGGGGTCCTCGCCCCGGCGGTCGCTCGGCGCATCGCCCGCACCGTTCCCGACGTGGTCCTCGTGACGAGCGACCCGGCCGTGCTCGAGGCCTTCGGGGTCGACGCCGAACCCGCCGCGTCGATCGACACGACCGACACGGTGTCGACCACGTCGTGCGACATCGCCGCCGCACGCTCCGCCGGCCGGGTGACCACGACGGGGACCGGTTACACGGTGCCCGCGTCGGCCGGGGTCCGCTGCGCGCCGACCGGGACGGGCGCCGACCGCACGTGGGGCCTCGTCGAATCCCGGACCGCCGCCGGGAGCGTCACCCTCGTCGGCACGACCGCCGCGTTCCGGAACGACACGATCACCACGGCCGGCAACGCGGCGCTCGCGCTCGGGCTGCTCGGCGGCGACGACCACCTCGCCTGGTACGTGCCGACCGCCGGGACCGCCGACGCAGCACCGACCCTCGGTGAACTCGCGCCGCCGTGGGTGCCGAGTGCGATCGCGATCCTGGCGCTCGTCGCGGTGGCGGCCGGTGTCTGGCGCGGTCGCCGGCTCGGCCCGCTCGTCGTGGAGCAGCTCCCCGTCGTCGTCCGCGCCTCCGAGACCACCGAGGGCCGCGCACGCCTGTACGCCAGGACCCGCGACCGCACGCACACCCTGGACACGCTCCGGCTCGCCGCGATCCGCCGCATCGGCCGGACGCTCGGGCTCCCCCGATCGGCGCACGTCGACGACGTCGTCCACCGCGCGGCGACCGCGACAGGCCTGCCCGCGCGGCACGTCGGCGCGGTGCTCGTCGGTGGGCCGACGACCGACGACCGCGCGCTGGTCGACGGAGCCGATGCGCTCGACCAGCTCGAGCGCGCCGTGAGCCGAGCCCTCTCCGGGGACGCACCACGGGCCTCCCGGCCGGCTGCCCCGACCCCGTCAGCAACCGCACCTGCCACCGATCCCCGACCAGGAGGACGACCGTGACCGACCACCCCACCAGCGCACCCGGCGCACCCACCGTGACGGCGGATCCGCTCCGCGACGCCTTCGGCCGGGTCCGCGCCGAGGTCGGCAAGGCCGTCGTCGGACAGGAGGGCGCGGTCTCCGGCATGATCGTCGGCCTGCTCGCCCAGGGGCACGTCCTGCTCGAGGGCGTCCCCGGCGTCGCGAAGACCCTGCTCGTGCGGAGCCTCGCCGCGGCGATGTCGCTCGACACGAAGCGGATCCAGTTCACCCCGGACCTGATGCCCGGTGACGTCACCGGCTCGCTCGTCTACGACGCCTCGACGGGGACCTTCCCGTTCCGCGAGGGTCCGGTGTTCACGAACGTGCTGCTCGCCGACGAGGTCAACCGCACCCCGCCGAAGACGCAGTCGGCGCTCCTCGAGGCCATGGAGGAACGCCAGGTGAGCGTCGACGGCACGGCGAAGCCCCTCCCCGACCCGTTCTTCGTCGCCGCGACGATGAACCCGATCGAGTTCGAGGGCACCTACACGCTGCCGGAGGCGCAGCTCGACCGCTTCCTGATGAAGCTCACGCTCGACGTGCCGCCCCGTGACGTCGAGTGGCAGGTGCTCCGCCGGCACGCCGACGGGTTCGTGCCACGCGACGTCCGGTCCGCCGGCATCGTCCCCGTGGTGGGCGCCGCCGAGGTCACCGCCGCACAGCGTGCCGTCCGCGGCGTCGGCGCCCGGGACGACGTCCTGGCGTACATCGTCGACCTCGCCCGCGCGACCCGGCAGGCGCCGTCCGTCCGAGTCGGCGTGAGCCCACGTGGAGCCACGGCGCTGCTCGCCGCCGCGAAGGCCTGGGCGTGGATCACCGGCTACGACGCGATCACCCCAGACCACGTGCAGGCGATGCTGCTGCCGGTGTGGCGGCACCGGCTCCGGGTGGCCGCCGACGCCGAGCTCGAGGGCGTGGGCGCCGACGGGGTCCTGCAGCAGGTGCTCGAACAGGTGCGGGTGCCGATCTAGTGGCGATCTCCGGCCGGTTCGTCGCGCTCCTCGCCGTCGCGATCGTCCCCACCGTGCTGCTCGGCAGCGGATGGGGCGGTCTGGCGTGGGTGCTCGTCGTCGTGCTCGCGGCCGCGCTCGACCTGCTGCTCGCCGCCGACTTGCGCACCGTGCGCGTCGATCGGCGGATGCCGCGGCTCGCCAGACGGGACACCACCGCGGACGGCACCCTCGTGCTCACGAACGACGGAACGAGGACGCTCCGAGCACTCGTGCGCGACATGTGGGAGCCGTCTGCCGGGCAGGCACCCCGGCGCATCACCGTGACCGTGCCCGGTGGTGAGCGTCGGACCGCGCGGATGCGCTTCGCGCCGTTCCGTCGTGGCCGTCGGAGGAGTTCCGGCGTGGCGGTGCGGGCGTTCGGACCCCTCGGGCTCGCCGCCCGGCAGCGTGTCCTCGCGGCGCCGGCCGAGCTCGTCGTCACGCCGCCGTTCCGCTCCCGCCGACACCTGCCGTCGCGCCTCGCCCGGCTCCGGGAGCTCGACGGCGAGACCACCCTGCAGCTCCGCGGGCACGGCACCGAGTTCGACTCGCTCCGTGACTACGTCCGCGGCGACGACGTCCGGTCGATCGACTGGCGGGCGACGGCCAGGCGGCAGGAGCTCGTCGTGCGGACCTGGCGCCCCGAGCGGGACCGGCGGGTGATCGTCGTCGTCGACGCCGGTCGGGCAGGAGCTGGTCGGGTCGGCGACGAACCGCGTCTGGACACCTTCATCGAGGCCGCGCTCCTCGTCGGCGCCCTCGCTGCTGCGGCCGGCGACCGGGTGGACCTCGCCGTGGTCGACGACGGTGTCCGCGGGCGCGTGCACGGCGCGACGCGAGCCGACGTGGTGCAGCGCTTCGGGGAGACGCTCGCGCTCGCGGAGCCTGGCCTCGCCGCGACCGACTGGGCAGCGGTGCCGGCGCTGGTGGCCTCCGTCACGACGCAGCGGTCGCTGGTGGTCCTCGCGACCAGCCTCGACTCCGTCGGTGCGTCAGGGGACCTGCTCACGGTGCTGCCGGCGCTGGCGCGGCGGCACGCGGTGGTCGTGACGGCCGTCGACGACCCGGCGGTGGCCCTGATGGCTCGCGGTCCGGGGGGCGACGAGCGGGACGGACGTGCACCGGGCCTCCCGTCCGCCGGTCGGGACGTCTACCGCCGTGCTGCGGCGGAACGCTCGCTGCTCGATGCCGAGGGCGTGGCGGACGTCGCGCGCCGGGCGGGCGTCGAGGTCGTCCGTGGCACGCCGGAACAGGTGCCGCCGCTGGTCGCGGACGCCTACCTGCGCGCCAAGGCGGCCGGGAGGCTCTGAGCGCCTCCGCCGTCCGGGTCCCGGCCAGGGGCGGCTGGCTCGGGTCGTGGCCGGGTCTCGGTGCGGACCGGGTCTCCGGGGCGGGGCCGGGTCACCCGAGGGCATCGAGTGCGCGGACGTGGTGACCAGTGGGGCCGCTCAGTCACCACGTCAGCGCACTCGGCCGCGGCGCGGCCCCGTCACGGGGTCGAGAGCGCGGAAGTGGCGGCCCGGCGTCCGCTCAGTCACCAGGTCTGCGCACTCGATGCGTGCGGGGGCGATCCGGTGCGGACCGGTCAGCCGGCGACGATGGCGGAGGCGCCTCGGTCGAACTCCTCGACGTCGCCACGCTCGCCTGCCAGAGCCGCGCGACGACCGATCACCCACTGGTAGGACAGGACGACCGCCAGCGCCACGGTCCCGATCCCGATCTTCACGGGCCACGGCCAGTCCTGGCGCGTCACCGTCCCCTCGACGATCCCGGACAGCAGCAGGGTCAGCACGAGTCCGATCGCGACGGCGATGAGGGCGCGTCCGTCCTCGGCCAGGGCCTGCGCACGGGTGCGCCGTCCCGGTGCCACCCATGACCAGAAGATCATCAGGCCGGCGCCGCCCGCGAGGAAGATCGAGTAGAGCTCGAGCTGCCCGTGCGGGGCGATGTAGAGGAAGAAGTCGCCGAGACGCCCCTGCGAGTGCATGATCGCGCCCGAGACACCGAGGTTCAACGCGTTCTGGCCGATCGAGTACGGCACGAAGAGCCCGGTGATGCCGAACGCCACCATGCTCGCGGCGATGTACGCGTTGTTCGTCCACACCTGCGCCGTGAACGCGCCGAGGCCGTGGTCGGAGTAGTAGTCCACGAAGTCCTGCGTGGCGTACTGCCGCAGGGACTCCTGGGTGCCGAACGTGGCGACCGCGCCGGGCGTCGTCGTGATCCACACGCCGGAGACGAGCGCGATCACCGCCGTCGCGACGGCCACCCAGATCGTCACCCAGCGGATCCGGTACAGCGCCGCCGGGAGCTGCAGGACGAAGAACGACGTGAGCATCGTCAGCGGGTCGGTCGGCGCGCCGGTGAAGCGGAGCCGTGCGCGGAAGAGCGTCAGGGAGAGCCGGTCGCCGGTGGCGGAGCGCGGAGCGACCCCGCGGATGCGAGCGAGGTCGGTCGCAGCGGACTGGTAGCCGGTCACCAGGCGGTCGACGTCCTCGCCGCTCGACGGCCGACGGCGCGCCAGCCGGTCGAGCTCCTGCCACTGCTGCCGGTGGACGTCGGCGTACGCGTCCAGGTCCATGCGGTGTCCCCCTCGTGCCGCTTGCGGTGTGTCCGACAGAATGTTCCCATGCCGACGCGCGCCACACCCAGGGACCTCGCCGACCGCCGCTTCGTGCGGGCGCTCGACGAGACCACCGACGAGCTGGTCGTGGGCGAGGCCGTCGCGCTCGACGTCGTGCCGGCCGGCATCGTCGCGCGGCTCGCGGCAGCGCTCCTCGACGGGCTCTGCCTCGTCGCGCTGTACGTGATGCTGCTGATCGGGATCGCCAGGGTGTGGCCGTCTGGAGTCGACGAGGCATGGCTGGCCGCCGCGCAGATCGCCGTCCTGGTCGTCGTGCTCGTGCTCGTGCCCGCCGCGGTCGAGACGGTCACGCGCGGCAAGAGCGTCGGCCGCTACGCCCTCGGGACCCGTGTGGTGCGGCTCGACGGCGGCGCCGTGACGTTCCGGCACGCGTTCGCCAGGGCGCTCGTCGGGCTGCTCGAACTCTGGTCGACGCTCGGGTCCCTGGCGCTGCTCGTCGCGCTCTTCGGCTCGCGGCCCCGGCGTCTCGGTGACCTGCTCGCCGGCACGGTGGTGCAGCACGAGCGCCTCGCGCGGTCCACCGACCCGGTCGTGCTGCTGCCCCCGTCGCTGCAGGCATGGGCGGCGGTCGCCGACGTCCGGGCGCTCCCCCAGCGGCTCGAGAACCGGCTCGGCGCGTTCTTCCGGGGCGCGGCCTCGGTGCAGCCCTCCCTGCGGCTCGCGACGGCGACGGCGTTGGCGGCCGAGGTCGCCGAGTACGCGCACCCCGTGCCGCCCGTGCCGGCGGAGGAGTTCCTCGCCGGGGTCGTCGCGCTCCGTCGTGCGCGGGACCGGCGGGCGTTCGGGTCCCGCGCGGCGACGCTCGACGCGGCAGCCGCGACCGCTGGTGCGCGCCCGCCGGGTTTCCCGCGCTGACGCGGCGCGGGGCTCGGCGCGGCGCTGGGCCGGCGCGGCGCGGGGCCGGCGCGGCGCGATCGCGCCCCCGCATGAACATCGCGCCCCGCTGTGACGGGGCGCGACGTTCGTGACGGGGCGCGATCGGGCAAGCGGCCACGCCGGCCGACGCCGACCGCGTCAGTAGCGGTAGTGGTCCGGCTTGTAGGGGCCTTCGACCGGGACGCCGATGTACGACGCCTGCTCGGGGCGGAGCGTCGTCAGCTGCACGCCGAGCGCGTCGAGGTGCAGGCGTGCGACCTTCTCGTCGAGGTGCTTCGGCAGGACGTACACGCCGGTCGGGTACTCCGAGCGCCGGGTGTGGAGCTCGATCTGTGCGAGGACCTGGTTCGTGAACGAGTTGCTCATCACGAACGACGGATGCCCGGTGGCGTTGCCGAGGTTCATCAGACGGCCCTCGCTGAGCACCAGGATCGAGCGTCCGGTCGGCAGCCGCCACTCGTGCACCTGCGGCTTGATCTCGATCTTCTCCGCGCCGGGCAGTGCCTCGAGGCCGGCCATGTCGATCTCGTTGTCGAAGTGTCCGACGTTCGCGACGATCGCCAGGTGCTTGAGGCCGAGCATGTCATCGACGCCCACGACGCCGAGGTTGCCCGTGCACGTCACGACGATGTCCACCTGGTCGATGACGTCCGACAGGCGAGCGACCTGGTAGCCGTCCATCGATGCCTGCAGCGCACAGATCGGGTCGACCTCCGACACGATGACGCGCGCGCCCTGGCCGCGGAGCGCTTCCGCCGCCCCCTTGCCGACGTCGCCGTAGCCCACGACGAACACGACCTTGCCGCCGATCAGCACGTCGGTCGCGCGGTTCAGACCGTCGGGCAGCGAGTGCCGGATGCCGTACTTGTTGTCGAACTTCGACTTGGTGACCGAGTCGTTGACGTTGATCGCCGGGAACTTCAGCTCACCGGTGCGTGCCAGCTCGTACAGCCGGTGGACGCCGGTGGTGGTCTCCTCGGTCACGCCCTGGATGTCCGCGGCGATGCGGGTCCAGCGGTCCGAGGACTCGGCGAGCGAGGCGGCGACCGTGTCGAGCACGATGCGGTACTCGGCGCTGGCGTCGTCGCCCGCTGCGGGTACGGCACCGGCGGCCTCGGCGTCGGCACCGGTGTGCACGAGCATCGTCGCGTCACCACCGTCGTCGAGGATCAGGTTCGGGCCAGCCCAGTCGGCTCCGGCGGCAGCGGCCTCGGCGCTCCAGTCGAAGATCCGGTTGGTGCACCACCAGTACTCCTCGAGTGTCTCGCCCTTCCACGCGAACACCGGGACGCCGGCTGGTGCGTCCGGTGTGCCGGTCGGGCCGACGGCGATCGCGGCGGCGGCTTCGTCCTGGGTGGAGAAGATGTTGCAGCTCGCCCACCGGACCTGGGCGCCGAGCGCGGTCAGGGTCTCGATGAGCACGGCGGTCTGCACGGTCATGTGCAGCGACCCGGCGATACGCGCGCCGGCGAGCGGCTGCGATGCGCCGAACTCCTCGCGGAGCGCCATGAGCCCCGGCATCTCGTTCTCGGCGAGGCGGATCTGGTGACGACCGGCCTCGGCGAGGCCGAGGTCGGCGACGCGGAACGGAGCTGCGGCCTGGGTTTCGGTGGGCATGTGGTCCAGTCTCCCACGGTGATCGTGAGCGGCGTCACGGGCGCGGACACGGCCTCCCGTCCGGGGCCGGCGCGATTCGCTGAGGCGCCGCTCCGCGCTCGAGACACCGCAGGATCCGGCGGCGCCTCGTGCCGAGCGGGGCGCTTCGAGCAGGTGGGGGCCGGTCCGGTGCGTGGTCGCCTCGAGGTGCCGGTCAGTCCGCGCCGCGCTCCTCGCGGAGCGGCTCGCGCCGGATGACGTGCCAGCCCTGCGGCACCCGCAGGCGCGCGGCGTGCCGCGCGCAGAGGTCGTAGCCGTGCGGCTCGACGCGGGTGGACAGCGGGCCGACGACGACCATCGAGTCGCCGTAGTCGTACGTCAGGGTCGACGATGCGCTCGCGCCACAGGCGACCTTGCTGCAGATCCGTACGTCCATACCGTCGACGACCCTACCGAACCAGGCGGTGGACGGCCCGCCGCGTACGATGTGGGGATGCGCCGCAAGCCCCGTCTCGTCACCCCGGTCGACCGTGGCCGAGGGCGCTCACGCCACGGTCGGGGGTACCGGTCGAGCGTCACCGGTCCTGATCTCGCTCCGATCATCACGAGGGCGGAGGCGTTCGACCGCATCGTCGGCGACACGGCGCACTACCTGCTCGGGCTGTGGCCGGACGAGCTGCACGGCGTCGTCTTCCAGGTGGCGGACATGCCGACCGACCCGACGCTCCCCGACAGCATGCCGCGGTGGCGGGTGGACCACGCCGAGCGCCGGGTGACCGTCTTCCGGATCCCCGTCGAACGGGTGACCCGCTCCCCCGAGAAGGACGACGTCGACCGACGGATCATCGTGGAGACCGCGGTCTTCCGTGCCGTCGCCGAACTCATCGACAAGGACCCGTGGGACCTGGCTCCCGACCGCTACCGCCACTGGTGAGGGCGCCTGAGAGTCAGGGGTAGACGCGCACTGGGGTCGAGACCTCGGTCTCGGGGCGGATCGGGAAGCCGGCCACGCCGTCGTCACCCTGGTACGTGATCCCGGCGACGAGGCCCTTCGCACCGGTGATCGTCAGTTGCTTGGCGGTGTCCACGCCGACCGTCTCCGTGGAACCGGACGGCACGCGGACGGACTTCCGGTCGTCGCCGGACCGGATGACGACGGTCGCGTCCTCCGTGGTCGGGTTGACGACGTTCAGCCGGGCACCGTCGCCAGGCGCGACCGACGTGATCGCCTTCGCGCCGAGCGGCTCGGCCGAGGCGAACCACCCGAGGTCCGTCCAGTCGTGGTCGGTCGGCGTCGTCGTCCTGGCACCCGCCACGACGGGCTCCGTCGAGCTCACCGAGAACGAGTACCGGCCGTCCGGGAAGTCGTCGAGCGAGACGTCGGTGACCACGCCGGGCTCCGCGGTGGTGTTCACCGTCGTGCCGCCGCCGTCCGCGGTGGTGATCCCGAGCGTGACGCGAGCGGCCTTGTCCCCTGGGACGAACAGCCGGACGATCGGGGCTGCATCAGCGGTGTCGTCGCCGCGCTGGGCTTCCTGGGCTCCGCGGAGGACGACGGCGGGGATGACCTGGCTGCGCGACGGGGCCGCACCGCCGGAGACGATGTCGAACCCACCGGGGGTCAGCGTGCGGACGACGGTCTCCTGCATGTGCGCGACGATCTGCCCGCCGGAGGAGGTGACGTGCACCACCGTCGAGCCCTGGTCCGAGACGAACCCGGACAGCGGCACGACCTTCTGCGAGTTCGGCGCGACGACGATGCCGGTGGTGCCGGGAGCACTGACGGTGCCCGTGCCGTCGTAGATCGACAGGTCGACGGTGGCGTTCACGTCGGTCGGGTTCGACAGGGTGATGAGGCTGGTGCGGCCGGTCTCGGTCGAGCCGCCGACGAGCCACGTCGACTGCGACGGGTCGTCGCACGACGCGGCTGCCACGCCGACGAGGTCGCCGTTCGACACGTTCTGGTAGCTCGAGCCGGCGACCTGCGGAGTGGTGTCGCCCGCCGGCGCGGTGAGCAGGGTCGGGTCGCTGCTGCCGTTCGTGCTCGACGCCAGGTCGGATCGCTCGACGGACTCCCCCGTGGTCGCCGTCGCCACCGTGGCCGTGCCGACCGTGGTCGCCTTCGTCGCGTCGTTCCCGGCGTCGTCGGAGAGCCGGAGGGCGCTGCCGGCGCACACGCGCTCGGCGTCGGCCGGCACCGGGGTCACCGTGCGTCCGGCCGGTCTGCCGGGGGCCTCGGTGGTCCCGAACGCGTGGGCGGCTCCGATCGTGCCGACCGCGACGACCACCGCGATGGCGGTCGCCGTGCCGCGGACGATCCAGCGGCGCGCGGGGGTGGTGCTCATTCGTCGCGCTCCTCGTCGAAGGTGGTGGCGGGTTCGTCGGCCTCGATGACGTTCGAGGTGGCACGGCGCCGACGCGGGGCGGTCGGGACGGCGAGGAGTGCTGCCGCGCCGAACACCACCCCGAGGACCACGAGGTACAGCACGTGGGTGGTCTTCGCGGCGGCCGACCCGGTACCGGTGCGGTCGACGTCGCCCTCGTAGTGGAACAGCTGACCGCTCGTGGTCTCACCGATGCTGGTGAAGAGCGCGTTCTGCCCGATCGCACCGGCAGCGCGGTCGTGCACGGCCTTCGCCTGGTCGTCCGCCGGGGCGTCGTCGAGCAGCACGAAGCTCACGCCGAGCTCCTTGAGCGCAGGACGCGGGTCGTAGCCGCTCCGGCTGGCGAGGTTCCCCGCGAGGGTGGCAAGGCGTGACCCGGACGGCGACAGCGACAGCGCCGTGGCGTCGAGCGTGGACTGGTCGTCGAGCGTCGAGCCCTGTCCGCGCTCGAGCGAGACCGCGAGCGAGCCGTCCGTCTGCGGGTCGACGACGAGGGTGCCGACGTCGGGGTTCGCCTGCGCCTCGGCGTTCACGTAGGCACTCAGCACCCGGCCGGTGGTCGGCTGGATCACCGCGTTGCCGAGGTAGAACGCCGCGAACGCCGGCGCGACGGCGACCCCGGCGAAGACCGTCGCGACGAGCCCGATGACCGGAGCCTGCCGCGGCACGGTGTCGATGCCGATGCAGGCCGCGAGGACGATCGCCAGCCAGTACACGGTCAGTCCGCTGCCCGGCCACACGATGGTGGTCGTCGAGCCGACGCCGGTCACGGTGACGTGGGTGGCGGCGAACGCGGTGGCGAAGCCGAGGAGCGCGGCGATGAGCGCGGCACCAGCCACGGACCAGCGGTGCCCGAGCATCGAGCCGAGCGCGGTCACCGCGATCGGCAGCGCCAGGATCGCCAGCGCGATCGGCAGCGCCGCGAGGACGAGGGACAGCGGCTCGCTGACCGGCAGCCACCCGTTCCAGTCCGGCAGCGGCTGCCCGATCGCGAGCTGCAGCGCGGAGGGGGCCCTGGTCGCGGACGGCACGCCGGGGTCGGCGAAGATCCCGAGCACGTTGCCGCGGGCGAGCTGGGTCAGCACGAGCGGCAGGAAGAGCACCGCGGCGGGGACCGCGATGAAGACCCGGCGGTGCGCGTGGCGCCAGCCGATGCCGAGCGCCACGAGCCACCCGATGAGCAGCACGGGCAGGAGCGACGGCGCGGACGCGGCGACGCCGGCGAAGAGCAGGGCCGCACCGGACGCCGACGCCCACGAGCGGTGCGCCTCGAGCACGGTGAGGAAGAGCCACGGCAGGAGCACGTGGGCGATCACGGCACCGAGGTGGCCGGTCGTGACGGCCCCGACCAGCGACGGCGCGATCGTGTACAGCGCCGCACCGATGACGGGTACCCACGTGCGGGTCGTGACCTTGCGGACCACGAACCACGCACCGAGCGCCGACACCGGGAAGGCGAGCAGCATCACGACGACGACCGCGGTGGACGGTGACCAGAAGACGATCGACCCGAGCACGGCGAGCACCGCGGCGAAGGGGTCGCTCGGTCCGGTGAACCCGGTGCCGAGGGTGTGCCAGCCGTAGCCGACGTTCTGCCAGAGCTGTCCGACCGTCGTCGACAGCGGCAGCAGGCCACCACCGGTCAGCGCCGGGGAGCCGAGCAGCGGGAAGAGCGTGACGACGCTGAGGACGGCAGCGGCGAGGACGACCCAGATGCCGCCGTCGCCGAGGAACGACGCCCGGGCGATCGGCGCGTCCTCCACCCGCGCGAGCTCGACGTCGCGCGAGGTCGTGCGCCGTTCGTGCACGCGACGCCAACTGACGCGCAGCGGCTCGACCGCCGCCCATCCGAGCTTCTTCGTGCGTGCGAGTGCCGTCCTGGACCGACCGGCACCGCCGCCGAAGGCCACGGCGAACGCTGCCGCCAGTTCACCGGACACCGCTGCCGGGTGCTTCGCGACGAGGTGCCCGATCGCACGGCCGAGCGCGAACGGCACGAGCGTGAGCCAGTGGATCCAGAGCACCCCGGCCGATGCGTACGTCATGCGGCGGTGCAGCTGCGCCTGCCGGTGCAGGCGCACGCGACGGCCTTCGGAGACGCGCTTGCGTCCGAACTCCTCGATCGGGCCGGCGCTCGTCATCCGCGCATCGGGGACGACCGCGACGCGGTGGCCCGCGAGGCGCACGCGCACGCAGAAGTCGAGTGCGGCATCGACGTCGGGCAGCGCCTGGTCGAAGCCGCCGAGCGCGACCCACACGGAGCGGCGCACGAGCATGCCGCCGGCGGCGACCGCCAGGACGTCGGTGTTCCGGTCGTGCTGCCCCTGGTCGAGTTCGTCCTGCACGAGCACCAGCGAGCGGCCGAACCGGGTCATGCTCTCGCCGAACGCGCGGATGCGGGAGGGGTCCTCGTCGTCCACGAGCTTCGGGCCGGCGACCGCCACGGACGGGGCGATCTCGACGGCCGCGAGCATCTCGGCCAGTGCCGTCGGCGCCGGCGCGTTGTCGTGACCGACCAGCCAGAGCCACTCGTCGACCGCTTCGTCGGACTGGGGGTGCGGAGCAGCCTTCTCGCCCGCGGCGACCGCGTCACCGAAGGAACGCCCGGCGGGGATCCTGGTGAGCTGGGCGGATCCGCCGAACTCGAGCTCGGCGGTCGACCCGTCGGTGGAACCGACGTCGACGACGACCAGGTTCTCGGGGTGGCGGGTCTGGTTCGCGAGGGCGGCCAGCGTCCGGTCGAGGTGGTCGGCACCGTTCGCGCAGACGAGGATCGCGGTGACACGGGGCTGAGCGGAACTGGGCTGCATGACGGGCGTCACTCTACGGTCTGGAGGCCCGGCCACAGCCCGACGGGACGGCGTGCCGTGAACCTGTGGGGACGATCAACGCATGGTGCGGGGCGGACGTTCGTCCAGCCTCCAGGGTGGCTACGCGGCTACGCGCGCTTGCGGAGCTTGCGACGCTCGCGCTCGGAGAGGCCGCCCCAGATCCCGAAGCGCTCGTCGTTCTCGAGCGCGTACTCGAGGCACTGGGCCCGGACCTCGCACGAGGTGCAGATCTTCTTCGCCTCCCGCGTCGAGCCACCCTTCTCGGGGAAGAAGGCCTCCGGGTCGGTCTGCGCGCAGAGGGAGTCGACCTGCCAGGCAAGCGGGTTCTCCTCGTCGTCGCCAGCGGCTCGGCGGACACCCGGGACGCCGAGCGCCACGGGGTCGACGTGCCAGTCCTCTGGAACTCCGGCGTGGAAGTCGGAACCGCTCACCCTGATCACCCCTTGGTTCGTCTCGCTGTCGCCGCCTGTCGCAGCGTGTCTTGCCTGTAATTACAGCGGTGTGATTCGTCGGAGTCAAGTCGCGGATCATAGAAGGCACTGACCGTTCCGGCGTGTCATGTCCCCCATTCGGGCGTGTCGCGCCGGTTCTGTCGGCGTCTCGGGGGACAACGGGGTGCGGTACATGGCGGACGTGCCTCGGTTGCGCGCGTTGCGCCCCCATGCGAACATCGCGCCCCGTCCTGACGGGGCGCGATGTTCGCGGCTGGGCGCAAACCGAGACACGGAGGCGGGCACGGCCGTGCGCGGGACGCGGGCCCTACGCCACGCGGCGGCGGGCCTCCCAGGCGCTCGTGACCATCTCGTCGAGGGTGTGGCGCATCGCCCACTCGAGGTCGCGGGATGCGGCCTCGCCGGTCGCGACGATGCGTGCCGGGTCGCCGGGGCGGCGCGGGGCGACCTCGGGCTCGAAGGCGATGCCGGTTCCCCTGGCCATGGCGTCCATGATCTGCCGGACGCTGACGCCGTCGCCGCTGCCGAGGTTGTACGCACGGTCGAGCGGCTCCCCCGCCTCGAGCTTCCGTGCCGCCACGGCGTGCGAGTGCGCCAGGTCGGCGACGTGCACGTAGTCCCGTACACAGGTGCCGTCGGGGGTGGCGTAGTCGTCGCCGTTGATCCGGGGGGTCTTGCCGGCGAGGAGCGCGTCGAACACCAGCGGGAAGAGGTTGTGGGGGCTCGCGTCGTAGAGGTCCGGCTCTCCCGACCCGACGACGTTGAAGTAGCGGAGCGACGTGGTGGTGAACCCGCGGGCGACCTCCATGTCCCGGAGCAGCCACTCGCCGATGAGCTTCGACTCGCCGTAGGGCGACTCCGGGTTCTTCGCGGTGGACTCCACGACCGTCTCGACGTCCGGCGTGCCGTACACCGCGGCGCTCGAGGAGAACACCACCTTGTCGACGTCCGCGTCGGCCATCGCCCGCAGGAGCGTCGCCATCCCGGTGACGTTCTGCTCGTAGGTGTGCAGCGGACGCTCGACCGAGACGCCCGCGTACTTGAACCCGGCGACGTGCACGACGCCCGTGACGTCGTGCTCCCGGATCGTCCGCGCGAGCAGGTCGGCGTCGAGGATCGTGCCCTCGACGAACGGCACGTCCGACGGGACGAACGCGCGGAAGCCGCTCGAGAGGTCGTCCAGCGCGACGGTGTCGATGCCGTCTGCGCGCAGCGCACGGACGACGTGGGATCCGATGTACCCGGCACCGCCGGTGACCAGCCAACTCATGCCAGCCACGCTAGCGGACCGCGTGACGCGGACTCCCGCGCACCCGGTGCGCGAACCCGCTCGTCGCTACTCGCTGGTGCCCGTCACTCGCTGGTGCCCGTCACTCGCTGGTTCCCGTTGCGATGAAGACGGTGGACGTGAGCCCGGTGGTCGAGTCGGCCTCGACGGTCACGTCGCCTTCGTCCGGCGTGATGAAGCACGACTCCCCCTGCCGCAGCAGGGTCGCGGACTGGGCGCCGACGAGTGTCACGACGCCCTCGGTGCAGATCGCGATCGACGGGCCGGACAGCGGCGCGACGCCACCGGTGCCGAGCCCCACGGGCTTGCCGTCGCCGGTCACCCGGACGAGCGCGAAGCCGACGCCGTCCGGCGCGAACCGGTCGACACCAGAGGCCAGCGGCTCCGGCACGAGCACCGGCGCCGGGTATGCGGTGAAGTCGAGCACGTGCAGCAGCTCCTGCACGTCGACGTGCTTCGGCGTGAGTCCCCCGCGCAGGACGTTGTCGGACGGCGCCATGAGCTCGATGCCGAGACCGTCGAGGTACGCGTGGATGTTGCCGGCCGGCAGGTACATCGCCTCGCCGTGCGCGAGCGTCACGCGGTGCATGAGCAGCGAGACCACGACACCGGGGTCGCCCGGGTAGCGCTCGGCGAGCGCAGCGGCGGTGGCCAGGTTCGGGCTGACCTCCCCCGCTGCGACCGCGTCGGTGGCGAGGTGGCCCACGGCGTCGACGATCGCCAGGGCGGACGGGTCGGCGGTCTCGAGCCAGCGCACGGTGTCCTCGAGCCCCTGCTGCAGGTGTGCGACGAGCGGGCCGAGGCGTCCGCTGTCCGCGTCGAGTACCTCGACGTCGGCGAGCGTCGACTCGATCGGCCGGAACCCGCTCAGGGCCTCGAACCGCTCGCTCAGCGCGACCACGAGCTCCGGCTTCGGGAACGGGTCCTTGTAGTTCCTGGCGGGGTCGTCGAGCGGGACGCCAGCCGCGTTCTCGCGCTCGTACCCCGCTCGTGCCTGCTCCGGGGTGGGGTGCGCCTGCAGGGACAGCGGTGCGGCGGCGGCGAGGAGCTTCAGCAGGAACGGCAGCCCGGTGCGCCCGGCGCCGAGCGCGGTCTCCGGTTCCGCGGCGATCCAGTCGAGGACGGTGTCCGCGCCACCGACCATCGCCGGGTTCACGACGACGCTCGGGCTGCCGGGGTGCGCGCCCAGCCAGAGTTCGGCCTGCGGGGCGCCGGTGACGGTCCGGCCGAGGAGTTCTGGGATCGCGGTGACCGATCCCCACGCGTAGTCGCGCGCCGTGTTGGTGATGCCGAGGAACATGCCCCGAAGCGTATCGGGCACGACCGTCAGGCCGCCTCCTGCGCACTGGCACGATCCGCGATACATAGACTTTCCGCGATGTCTGACCAGCCCGCCGCCACTCGCCGCCGTCCCGACGCCACCCGGCCCGACACCACACGGTGGGACATCCAGGGGCTCCGCGCCTTCGCCGTGCTCGCCGTGGTGCTCTACCACCTCTGGCCGAACCGGCTGCCCGGGGGGTTCGTCGGCGTCGACGTCTTCTTCGTCATCTCCGGCTTCCTCATCACCGGGCACCTGCTCCGCGAGCAGACCGCGACCGGGCGGATCGCGCTCGGCCGGTTCTGGTCGCGGCGGGCGAAGCGTCTGCTCCCCGGGGCGTTCCTGACCCTGCTCGCGACGGGTGCTGTCGTCCTCGTGCTGGTCCCGAGCACACTCTGGGGGCAGTACGGTCGCGAGCTCATCGCGTCGACGATCTACGTGCAGAACTGGCAGCTCGCGTCCGACTCGGTGGACTACCTGGCGTCGGACAACCAGCCGTCGCCGTTCCAGCACTTCTGGTCGCTGTCGGTCGAGGAGCAGTTCTACATCGCGCTGCCGATCCTGCTCGTGCTGCTCGCGCTGGTGCTCCGCCGCACGAGGTGGCATGCCCCGGTCCGCACCGCCCGGGTGCTGCTCGGAGCGGTGGTCGTCGTGTCGCTCGTCTGGTGCGTCGTCGAGACCCGCACGGCCCCCGGCATCGCGTACTTCTCCACGGCGACGCGTGCATGGGAGTTCGCGCTCGGCGGGCTCGCGTCCACCGTCACGCTCGCGGCTCCCCGCACGCAGATGGCCAGGCTGGTCCGGACGGGAGGCTCCTGGCTGGGTGTCGCACTGCTGCTCGCGTCGCTCGTCGTGATCACCCCGGCGACGGCGTTCCCCGGCATCGCCGCGCTCCTCCCGGTCGCGGGAGCGACGCTGGTCGTCCTGCTCGGCGCCCGCTCGGGACTCGACGTCCTCGGCCGCTTCGCGCCCGTCGCGTTCCTCGGCCGGATCTCCTACGCCGTGTACCTCTGGCACTGGCCGGCCGTCGTCCTGCTGCCGATCGCCACCGGGCACCCGCTCGGCACGCGGAGCAAGGTCGCGATCCTCGTCGCCTCGCTCGTCATCGCCGCCGTGACGACGCTCTTCGTCGAGGAACCGCTCCGGTTCTCGACCTGGGTCCGTGCGCTCCGCCCGCGTCGTGTCGCGCTGTACGGAGCGCTGAGCACGGTGCTCGTCGTCGCGCTCGGCGCCTCGACCCTCGGCGCGCTCCAGGTCCAGCAGGTCCAGGCGGCGGCGTTCCAGAAGTCGCTCGAGACCGGCGACGTGGACTGCTTCGGTGCCGCTGCCCGGATCGGGAGCGCCCACCCCTGCGTGAACCCGAAGCTCGCGGACGTGCGGGTGCCCACTCCCGCCGCTGCCGGCAAGGACGACGTCAACCGCGGCGCGTGCTGGTCGAGCAAGAACGCCGACTTCAACGTGTGCAGCCTGGGTCCGAAGAGCGGCTACACGAAGCACATCGCGGCGATCGGTGACTCGCACAACAACGCCCTGCTGAGCGCGTACGAGGCGATCGCGAAGGAGCGGAACTGGCGCATCGACGTCGCCGGGCACATCGGCTGCTACCTGACCACGGCCGAACAGTGGGCGCCGTCGCAGACCTACACGGACTGGTGCGACACGTGGAAGCGGTCCGCGCTCGACTGGATCCGCGGGCAGAAGGACCTCGACGCGATCGTGGTGACGCACGCGACCACGAAGTCACCCGTGATCCCGCCCGCCGGGACATCGTCCGACCAGGCGACCGTGGACGGCATGGTCCAGGCTTGGCGCACCGCGACCGATGCGGGCATCCCGGTGATCGCGATCCGCGACAACCCGGTCGCCCACGACGACGTGATGACCTGCATGGGGCAAATGACCGGCCCGACGACCACGGCGTGCGACGTGCCACGGGATGAGGCGCTGTCGTCCTTCGACGGCTCCGAGCAGGCCGTCGAGGCGATCGGTGACCGGGCGCGCTTCGTCGACCTGACGGACTCGTACTGCACGGCCACGTCCTGTCCGGCCGTGATCGGCGGCGTGCTGGTCCACCGCGATCCGACGCACCTGACGGCGACGTTCGCGACGACCCTGGCGCCCTATCTCGGTGCCGACATCGCGAAGGCGCTCGGCTCGCTCGGGCGGTGAGCGGCGCTACCCTGTCCGAGTGACGAACACCTGGCCCATCGCGCGCGGCACCGTACCCGAGCGCGAGGCCTTCGCCTTCGCCACCACGATCCTCTTCACGATGTTCGCCGGCGACGCCGTCCCGAACATGCTGACCTGGTACGGCGCAGCCGTCGTCTGGGCGCTCGAGGCAGCGTGGGGCATCACGATCGTCGTCCGGGCGAAGCCGACCGTCGCGCGGACCCCGAGGGCACTGTGGCTGTTCCTCGCCTGGTGCCTGGTCTCGGTCGCCTGGTCGCACTGGCGTGCCGCGACGCTCGCGAGCATGGCCGCCCAACTCCTCTGCGTGCTCGTCGCCTTCGCGATCGCCTCCACGCTGACGTGGCGGCGCATCCTCGACGCCGTCAGCGCCGCGCTGCGCTGGGTCCTCGGCCTGTCGCTCCTCTTCGAGGCCGTGGTCGCCGTCATCGTGCGCCACCCCATCGCGCCGATCTGGACGCACTACGGCGACCGCAAGATCCCCGACGCCTTCTACTTCTCCCGTGCCGAGCTGTTCACGGGCGGGCGCATCCAGGGGTTCCCCGGCAACGCCAACCTGCTCGCGATGGTCGCGCTCCTCGCGGCGATCGCCGTCGCCGTGCAGTTCGCCGAGGGCCGGATGGGCAGGAACCGCGCGATCGGGTGGCTCGTGGTCGCCGCAGCGGTGTTCCTCCTGACGCGCTCGTCGACCGTGATCGTCGCCGCAGCCGTCGTTGCGGTGGCGTTCGCGCTCGCCGTGCTCGTCCGCCGCGTCCCGACCGAGCGCCGGACACCGCGGTACCTGTTCATCGCAGCCGTCGCCGTCGTCGTGGTCGTCGTCGGTGTCCTGGCCAGGGGCGCGATCGCCGGCCTGCTCGGCAAGAGCTCGGACTTCACCGGCCGGAGCGACATCTGGTCAGCCGTGCTCGGCATGATCGACCAGCACCCCGTCGTCGGCTGGGGCTGGATCGGGTACTGGTGGCCGAGCATCCACCAGCTCGCCGACCTGGCACCGCGCAAGGGCGTGACCTACCTGCAGGCGCACGACGCGTCCCTCGACGTGTGGATGCAGACCGGTCTGATCGGGCTGATCCTGTTCGGCGTCTACGTCCTCACGACGCTGAACCGCTCGTGGTCCTGCGCGACGCGGATCGGGTACGGCGCCGACCAGCTCCCCCGCCCCTTCGACCCGGTGTCGCTCTTCCCGTTGCTCGTCGTCGTGGCGCTCCTCGTGCAGTCCCTCGCCGAGTCGCGGCTGCTCTACCAGGGCAACTGGGTCCTCTTCGCCCTCATCGCGATCAAGACGCGCATCGTGCTCGTGGGCGAGGAACCGGTGTCGATCGGCGACGGCCCGCGCACCCCGCACGGCAAGCGCGAGTTCCGCTGGGCCGCCACCCGCTGAGGCGCAGGACCGCGGTCAGCGGTCCAGCAGCACCAGAGCGCAGGGGACCTGCGCGCCCCACGGTGCGGTCTTGACCGACACCGACGTCGCCGGGTCTGCTCGGCACGCGGCGACGGACGACTCGACCTGGGGCAGCCAGGTCGGCCCGTGGCTCCGCTGCGACGGCCCCGGCGCGGCGTTCAGGACCGCCGCCGCGACCACCACCGCGACCAGGCACCAGCCGCAGACCGCCCCGACGACCCGCACCGTGCCTCCCGTCGGACCGGCGAGACCGGCCGGACGACGCGACCACGACCGCGGGTCCACCAGCACGCACGCCGCCAGCACCACCGCCGAGAGCAGGAGCATGCCGGACGCGGCCGCGTAGCGGGTCGGCGCCAGCGCGCCGAGACCGACATCGTCGATCGTGCCCCAGTGGGCGTTCGCCGAGGCGTTCGCCACGAGTGCCGCTGTCCAGACGGCCACGGAGCCGCCGCCGAGTGCGACGAGCAGCACCCGTGCTCGCCAGTTCGCGAGCGCGAGCGCCACGACGAGGAGCACCGCGACGACCGCCGCCGGGAGCACGAGGACCCACCGACCGTCCGCCGCGACGGCCCGGCCGACAGCGGCGAGGTCGCGGCTCCACATCGCGGCGACGGGCTGCAGGACGTAGCCGTTCGCGATGTCGAGGAGCGTCGGATCACCAGGGCGTGAGGCCCGGGGCGTCAGGAGCGAGACCGCGACCTGCACGCCGCCTCCGACGACCGCGACCACGGTCACCGGGAGCGCGAGCAGTCCGACCCGTCGCCGCCGGCCATCCGAACCGCGCGGGGAGAGGAACGGGATCCAGGCCACCGCGAGCAGCGGGAGGAAGACCACCGTCTGCAGCTCGGTCAGGACCGCGAACAGGGCGAGGACGGCGACGACGGCAGAACCCCACCACGTCCTGGCCCGGTACGAGAACAGCCACGGGACGAGCACCAGCATGTACCAGTGCAGGTTCGCCGCCGTGCCGCTGATCTCGAACGGCGCGAGCGGGAAGACGACCGGTACCGCGGCGAGCAGCAGCCGGAGCGGCCACGACGGCACCAGGTCGCGGGAGAGCACGAACACCGCCGCGGCGACCACACCGACGACGGTGCACGACGCTGCCGACACCGTGAGCGCGTACTGCTCGACGGGCCGGTGCACGCCGAGGTCGACGACGAGTCGCGGCAGCAGGTGCAGGTACCCGGCGTACGGCCGCAGCAGCGTGCCGTCCACGCCGTACTGCAGCCGCTCGCGCAGGAACAGCCCGCCGTCCTCGGCCCACGCGGTGCCCCGGGCGACCGGACCCAGGCGGTACCAGGCGAGCGCCGTGGCGGCGACAGCGACGGCGACCGCGGCGGCGAGGAGCCCGAAGGTCGCGACCAGCGGCTTCCGGACTGTTCCCATCGACCCAGGAACCTACCCGACGTATCGCGAGACGCGATATCGACGCACCGTGATGCCGACGGGGTGGCACACCGCCGGGTGCGAGAGGATGGGGTCGTGACGGACGGCAGGGTGACCAGGCGCGCGCTCGCGCGGCGGTACCTCTCCGCGTGGATCGGGTTCTCCGCCGGCGGCCGGTTCAGCCAGGCGCTCGCCACCGTCACCCTGCTCTTCGCCTTCGGCCAGCCCACCGTCCACGCACTGGTCGGCACCGCCGGGACCTGGGCGGTGCTCGTGACGCTCGTGGTCCTCGCCGGGCTGAGCCTGCTCGGCCAGCGCTACCGGATCGAGTGGCACGGAGTGCTCCCCCTCTCGCTCCTGGCATTCGTCGGGTACTGCGCCCTCAGCGTCCTGTGGAGCGAGTACTCGTGGGTCGCGCTCCGGGGTTTCGTGGGGACCGTCTGCTTCGTCGGCCTCGGGTTGTACCTGGCACTCGGTCGGGACCTCGTGCAGGTGATCCGGGCCGCCGGGGACGCGTTCCGCATCCTGCTCGTCGTCGCGCTGGGACTCGAGGTCCTGTCCGGCCTGGTGCTCGACGTCCCCTTCCCCGCCTTCGGCATCCACGGCGACATCGCGTACGGCGGTCCGATCCAGGGCATCGGCGGCACCCGGAACTTCATGGGGTTCGTGGCCGCCACCGCCCTGGTGACGTTCGTCGTCGAGTTCCTGACACGTTCCGTGACGATGTGGCGTGCCGTCGGTTCCACCGCGCTGGCCGTGATCGCGCTGATGCTCGTCCAGTCGCCGATCACGGGTCTCGCCATGATCGCGCTCTCCGTCACCGCCCTCTCCCTGTGGGCACTCCGGCATGCCCGCCCCGCCACCCGTCCCGTCGTGAACGCGGTGCTCGGGCTCTTCGTCGTCGTCGTCGCGGTGCTCGCGTTCCTCGCCAGGGGACGGCTCCTCGCCGAGATCGGTGCGGCCGGCGGCAGCGCCACCCGGCTGGCGCTCTGGGCACAGATCCGGCAGCTCACCGAGCAGTACCCGATCCAGGGATGGGGATGGGTCGGCACCTGGCCGCACGAGGCCGTGGTGCCGTTCGCCGTGTTCATCGACCCGAGCGGCGTCCGGTACACCTCCGGCCTCAACGCCTTCGTCGACGCGTGGCTGCAGATCGGTCTCGCGGGGATGCTCATCCTGCTCGTCGCCGCCGGCCTCGCGTTCGCGCGGGCCTGGGTGACCGCGACGACGTTCCCCGGCGTCGCGTACGTCTGGCCGGCCGCCGTCCTGGTGCTCCTCGCCGTCACGAGCACCGCCGAGAGCTACCTGCTACACGGTGCCGGTCTGATGCTCTTCACGACGGTGCTCGTGGTGGCCGCACGGCGGCGGTCGTGGCGGCGCCTGCTGCCGCGGGTGGAACACGCCGGCTGAGACGCTCGCGTGCCCGCCGTCTGCGTCGTGTCCGACCGGTAGGTTTGCCGGGTGCATCCCCGACTCCCCGAACGCCTCGCGATGTGCGCCGTGGCCGCGCTCTTCTGCGTCCTCAACCTGGGCCAGAAGCTGCTCTGCACCGTCCCCCGCCCCGTCGACGTCTCGCGCGGGGCCTACATCAACCAGTACGGCTGCTGGTCCGACGTCGTGTCGCTGTGGAACGCCCGTGACCTCGGCGCGCACGTGTTGCCGTACGTGTTCGGCACCTGGCGCGGCGACCCGCCGTCGCTCGGCGGGGGGACCGTGGAGTACCCGACGCTGACGGGGATGTGGGTCTGGCTGACGGCGCTTCCGGCCTCCTCGGCACAGCAGTTCCTCGTGGTCACGGCCGTGGTCGCGGTCGTGCTCGCCGTCGCCGTCACCCTCATGCTCACGCGCATCACCGGCCGCCGAGCGTGGGTCTTCGCGGCGACGCCCCCGCTGGCGCTCTACTCCGTCTACAACTGGGACCTGCTCCCGGTGCTCTGCACGGTCGCCGGGCTCCTGGTGGCGACCTCGGCACCACGCAGCTGGCCGCCGCTCGTCCGCTGGTCGCTGGCCGGTGCGGCCTTCGGGATCGGCGGCGCGTTCAAGCTCTACCCGCTGATGTTCCTCGCTGCCCTGGTCCTCGCCGCGTTCCTCGACGAGGACGTCGACCTGGCCGCCCGGGTCCGGCGGTCTCTGGTCACCCTCGGGTCCGGGATCGGGGTCGTGCTCGCTGCGAACGTGCCGTTCGTGCTCCTGAACTCCGAAGGGTGGTTCTCGGTCTTCCAGTTCCAGGCGCAACGGCCCATCGGTGCGTCGACGCTGTCCGTCTGGTACTACGGGCTGCTGCCGTGGTCGGCGGATCCCGCGTCGCCGTTCCAGGACACGATGTCCCGGCTGTCGACCGTCTCGACGGCGGCCGGGATCCTCGCGGTCCTCGTCGCGACCGTGCTGATCGGCATCCGCACCGACCGGACCCCGTGGGTCCAGTCCTCCGCCGCGATGCTCTGCGTCTACATGGTCTGCAACAAGGTGGACTCGCCGCAGTACGTCCTGTGGCTGCTGCCGTTCTTCGTGGTGCTCCGTCTCGGTGGCTGGTGGATCACGGCGTACCTCGTCACCGACGTGGCGCTGACGACCGGGTTCTTCCGGAACGGCTACTACGACGCGATCGGCCAGACGGGTGACACCTGGGCGTCGCAGCTCATGACCGCTGCGATCTGGATGCGCGCGGTGATGCTCGTGGTGTTCACCGTGGTCTTCTTCCGGACGGTGGGAGCATGGCGGACCGCGGGACCAGACCGGGCCGCGGAGGTCGACCCGCTGATCAGCGACGCCGGCCGAAGCGGCGCCGCAACCCCCACTGGGTGACGCGCACCATCGCCTCGACCACGATGGCCTGGCTCATCTTCGACACACCGAGCAGACGGTCCCGGAACTGGATCGGCACCTCGACGATGCGCCCACCCTGGTCGTGAACCCGCAGGGTCATGTCCACCTGGAAGCAGTAGCCCTTCGAGTCGATCGAGTCGAGGTCCATCGCAGCGATGGTCTCGGCGCGGTACACCCGGAACCCCGCGGTGATGTCACGGACGTCGACGCGGAGCATGATCCGCGCGTAGGCGTTGCCGCCACGGCTGAGGAGCTGGCGGTACCACGGCCAGTCCACGACCGATCCACCCGGCGTCCAGCGGGAGCCGATCGACAGCATGACGTCGTCGGTGCCGGTCACCGCGTCGATCAGCGCCGGCAGACGATCGGCGGGGTGCGACCCGTCGGCGTCCATCTCGACGAGCAGACCGTACCCGCGTTCGAGTCCCCAGCGGAACCCGGCGACGTAGGCACTGCCGAGCCCGAGCTTGCCGGTGCGCCGCATCAGGTGGACACGGGCGTCCCGCTCGGCGACGGACGCGACGATGTCGCCGGTGCCGTCGGGACTGCCGTCGTCCACGACGAGCACGTGCGCACTCGGCACGGCCTGCATCACGACGTCGAGGATCCCGCGGACGTTCTCGGCCTCGTCGTACGTCGGGATGACGACGAGCGCGGTCGGGGCGGTCATCGGGCTGCGCTGTCCCCGTGCTCCGGAGCCCCGGGAATCGCCTTGCGGGCGATCTCCGATGGCGTCGCCTGCTCGGGTACCGAGTGTCCGACGGGCAGACGGCGCTCCGACGTGCCCGGTGCCGAGTACGTCAGGTAGTTCAGTCGGCTGGTCTCCCGACGCAGCCGTGTGATGCCCTCGAGGATGAAGCCGAGGATCCACGTGAGGAACGCGATGATCATCAGCGACGCCGCGAGGAACGCCGTCGGGAACCGCGGGACGAGCCCGGTCTTCCCGAACTCGATGAACAGCGGGATCGCGAGCACGAGCGCGATGACCGCGAACACGGCGCCGATCAGCCCGTGGAAGAGCACGGGCCGCTCGAAGCGGACGAGGTGCGCGATGAGCGAGAGGATCTTGAACCCGTCGCTGTAGGTGTTCAGCTTCGACTCGGTGCCCTCTGCGCGGTCCTTGAAGCCGACCGGGACCTCTGCGTGCGGCACGCGGAGGTTCATCACGTGGACGGTGAGCTCCGTCTCCGTCTCGAACTCGCGCGACAGCGCCGGGAACGACTTCACGAAGCGCCGCGACATGACGCGGTAGCCGCTGAGCATGTCGGACACCGGGGTGCCGAACATGCGACCGACGACGCGGTTGAACATCCGGTTGCCGGCTTCGTGACCCGGGCGGTACGCCGTCGACGTCGGGTCGTCCTGGCGGACACCGAGGATGTGGTCGTACGGGCCCTCGAGCAGGGTCCGGATCATCTCGGGGGCGGCGGCCGCGTCGTAGGTGTCGTCACCGTCGATCATCAGGTACACGTCGGCGTCGATGTCCCCGAAGGCTCGACGGATGACGTTGCCCTTGCCCTTGGTGCGCTCGTAGCGGACCTCGGCACCGGCGCGACGGGCGACCTCGTCCGTCCCGTCCGTGCTGTTGTTGTCGTACACGTAGACGTGGATGCCCGGCACCGCTGCCTTGAGGTCGGTGACGACCTTGTGGATCGCCGGCGCTTCGTTGTGGCACGGAACGATGGCTGCGATGACGAGCTCGTCGGGAGTCACGGGATAGGGTCCTTCAGTGTTCACGGATCCGTCGGGCGGCGGGGTCGTGGTCACAAAACCCCTGCGAGAGGCTAACAGTTCCCCGGGATCTCGGCTCGCGCCGCACCCGGGGCGGGAAAGGACAGCGTGTCGAACGCATCGGAGTGGTTCCTCGGTCACCTGCGCCGCGGAGGCTCGTTCCTCGTCGTCGGCGGGATCGGCTTCGTCGTCGATGCCGTCGTCTACAACGCCCTGGTGTTCTGGGGCGGCCACGGACCACTCTTCGCGCTCCCCCTGGTCGGCAAGATCATCGCGATCGCCGTCGCGAGTGTCGTCACGTACTTCGGCAGCAGGCTCTGGACCTACCGCGACCGTGCCGATGCGCAGACGTTCAAGAGCTTCGCGGTCTTCGCGCTCCTCAACGTCGTCGCGATCCTGCTGCAGCTCGCGTGCCTCGGGTTCTCCCGTTACGTGCTGCACCTCGACTCCCCCCTCGCCGACAACGTGTCCGGCACCCTGATCGGGCAGGGGGTCGCAACGGTCTTCCGCTACTTCGCGTACGGGAAGTGGGTCTTCACGGACAAGCGCGACGGTGCTGCCGAGGCGGTCGCCGAGATCAGCTGATCGCCGTCAGCGAGCGTCGACGCGGTAGATCCACAGGGTCTCCGCGCCCTGGGTGATCTTCCGCACCCGTGTGATGCACTGGTCGGTGACCGTCTGGTCGGACAGCACGTACTGCACGTTCCGCTGGGCGAACCGGCTGCATCCGTCGAACCCGACCCGGATCTGGTCGCGGACCGGCAGCGAGAGCTGCGGGGCACCGTCACCGTCGAGCCAGTTGACGTTCGCCAGGCGGTTCCAGATCTGCTCCTGGTCGCCGTCCGGGTCGATCTCGTCCCACATCTCCTTCGGCGGGTACGTCTGCACGCCGTTGTACGAGTGCGCGCCGGTCTCGAGGAGCATCGCGGTCGGGACGTACCCGCCGATGCCCACCCAGCGTGCGTCCGGCTCCCGTTGCACCATGGCGGCCACCGCACGGCCGGCAGTGGTCTGCGTCGACAGGTCGAAGACGCCGCGGTACAGCGGGTTGACGCCTCCGCCGACCGCGACCGCGACCGTGAGCAGGAGGAGCGCGCCGACCGCGATCCACCGACGTGCGATGCAGACCACCGCGACGGCGAGCAGCACGCCGATGAGCCGCCATGCGTGCGAGCCCAGGACCGCCGACGATCCGGCGTGCAGCTGCGTGTAGACGATCGCGATCGAGCCGATGACGAGCACCGCACCGTAGCCGGCGACGAGCCACGGTGCGCGCGCCCGACCCGTGCCCGGTTCGTCGCGCCGCCGGTCGAGTCGCGCCGCGATGAGCGCGACGGACGCCAGGCCGAGGAGGTCGAACGCGAGCCGGAGTCGGGCGTCGGTGCTCCGGTCGAGCAGCAGCAGGTGGGCGACGGCGTCCCAGTGCGGCACGAAGAGGAATGCGAGCAGGATGCCGAGCACGACGACGGTCGCGAGGACCGGCCAGTCCATCCGACGCCGGCGCAGCGTCGTCGCGAGCAGCCACAGCAGCACGGGGAGGACGAAGACGACGACCATGAGCGGCGCGGCACCCTCGGACTGGTTCACCGCGAGGCCACCGGTCGTCCCCACTTGGAACGACCGCTGGAACGGGGCGCTGAACAAGGAGACGAGCGCACCGAAGTCCGACGCACCGGTCGCTTCGAACCGCTGCCCGGGGTAGACGGTGCCGAGCACCGCCTTGATCGTGTCGAGCCGGGTCAACGCCCACACTGCGATGACGGCCACAGCGCCGACCGCCGCTGCGGCGAGCGGGACGAGCCGCAGGACCGGCTGCCACCAGCGACCACCGGGAGTGCGGAGTCGCTCGACGAGGAAGCCGACGGCGAGCGCGACGAGCACCACCGCCGCCGGGACCATGTACGGCACGTAGATGCTCATCACCATGGTCACGGTGAGGTACCCCGTCACGACGGCCGCGACGACCGCCGGCCACCGACGGGTCGAGCGGAACGCCCAGAGCACCGCGGTGAGCCCGGTGAACGCCCACGCCACCGGCCAGATCGTGGTCGGGAGGAACCACCACTGGATCATCGGCGACAGGCAGAGTGCGATCGCGAGGAACGCCGCCGTGACCGGACGACGCGGCATCAGGGTCACCGCGAACACGAACGCCGCGACGAGCGCCGCGAGGATCGGCAACCACCACCGGATCGCCATGCCCTGGTCGAGCGGCAGGAAGAGGAAGCCGACGACGTGCGGCCGGAAGACGCTCGACCAGTCCCAGCTCGGCAGGTCGTTCTGGATCGTGGCGTCCATGCCCCCGGGGAAGGACTGGTTGATGACCGGGAAGCCCTCGCGGATCTGCGAGATCACCCAGCTCGACTGCACGAGCCACTCGTCGCTGCGGATGCCCTGGGGATGCCCGGCGAGCAGGTCGGGGTCAGCGCCGTTCCCGAAGCTCGACCAGTAGACGCCGCTCGAGTTCCCCGAGATGCCGAGGACCACGAGCACGGCCACGATGAGCACGACCACGATCGGGAAACCGAGCAGCACGACGAGGTTCGGCAGCCCGGACGGGCGCGGTGCGACGATGCGCTGCCACGCACCCTCCAGGCGTACCCATCCAGCGAGCAACCGGTTGTCGGGACGGGGACGGTCGACGACGGGTCGGCTCACGCGGTGGTTCTCCAGATCGGGTTGCGGCCGTCGGTTCGGCCGGCCGTCACTTGACCGCGACGACCTCACAGCCGAGGAGGACGTTCTTCCCGGCCCCGACATTTATCGCATACGAGCAGACGGTGTGCGAACCGGCTCGCGCGGCGAAGGCCTGATTGATCCCGTGGTTCGCGCCCGCCGCCGGGTACGCACGGCCGACGTCGCCCCGCGCGCCATTGGCGGGGCCGGAGGCCACACCCGTGCCGTCCATGTAGGTGTCGACGCGGAGCGCGGTCCCCTGCTGGTCGGGGTCGATCGTCCAGCCGTTGACCTGGACCCGACCTGCTGCCGGCGATGCGGCGTCCATCCCGCCGAACGGCGACGCGCTCGCGCCGATCGTGAAGGTCGCGCAGCCGAGCGCCGTGTTCGACCCGCCGCCGACGTTCACCGCGGTCACGCAGATCCGGTGGCTCCCCGGCGTCAGGTCGTACGAGGACTTGATGCCGTGGTTCGCGCCGAACTTCGGGTAGGCGCGTCCGACGTCGGGCCGCGAAGCGTTCGCCGTCGCCGTCCCCACCTGCACACCGTCCACCTGCACCTGGAGCTGCAGCGCGTTCGTTGTGTCGGGGTCGATCGTCCAGCCGTTCACCGTCGCGGTGGAGCCGCTCGTGGTGACGTCCATCCCGCCGAACGGCGACGTGTCCGCGACAGTGACCGTCTGGCACCCGAGCAGCGGGTTGCCGCCCGAGCCGGCCGTGTTGAGCGCGTAGGCGCAGACCCGGTGGTTCCCGCCCGTCGCAGCGAAGGTCGTGTCGATGCCGTGGTTGTTGCCGTAGTTCGGGTAGGCCCGACCGACGTCGCCACGGGTCGCATCCGCCGGCTCACGGCTCGCGAGCACGTCGTCGACGTAGACGTCGACCCGGATCGGCGACTGCGTGTCGGGGTCGATGGCCCAGCCGTTGACGGTGATCTGCCCGGCGGCCTTGGACACGGCGTTCATCCCGCCGAACGGGGTGCCTTGCAGCACGTTGACCGTGGTGCACGCGCCGATCTGCGCGTTCGACCCGGCCCCGATGTTGACACCGACGGCGCAGATCGAGTGGGTTCCACCACCCACGGTCAGCGTGCTGAGGATGCCGTGGTTGTTCCCGGCACCCGGGTAGGCGCGGCCGACGTCCGGTCGGGATGCGTTGGCGGGCAGGGTGCCGAGGAGCTTGCCGTCCGAGTACCACTGCACCTGCACGGTGGCTGCCTTGTTGTTCGGGTCGAGCGCCCAGCCGCCGACCTGCACGTAGCCGGGGCCGTACTGCTTCGCGTCGATGCCGCCGAAGGGGTTGTCGGCGGTGGAGACGCCGAACCAGTCGTTGTAGAGCCGCCAGAAGTTGCGGTTGCCGTAGGCCGAGCAGCCGTCGCCCGTGCCGTACAGGTTGTTCAGCGCCGCCTGGTTCGGCGTGTACGGCGTGTAGTAGTACAGCGCCGCCGTCGCCTTGTTCTGGATGTAGACGCTCTTCGTGCCGCACGCCGCGTTCGGGCTGTACTGCACGTTGCGGTTCGCGCCGGGGCCGAACCAGGTGAAGTAGTTGCTCGTGCCGGCGGGGTTGCCGTAGCGCTTCCACTGCCACGACGCCCAGAAGACCTGGTTGCCGACGCCGGAGTACGCCGGGTCGCATCCACCGTTGGCGCTGTCCGGGCACGCGTAGCCCATCGCGCGGGCGAGCACGGCCGCTGACGGGTTGCGGGCGGTGGGACCATTGACGAGGGTCTGCTCCTTCTGGAGCGTGACGAGGATCACCTTGGGGTTGATGCCGCACGCGGCACCGACACGGGCGATGATCTGCGCCGCGGAGAGCGAGGTCCCGCCGGCGACGGCGTTGCACATCGCGTCGGCACCGTGGCTGTTGAGCGAGTAGCGCCCGACGTTGAGGCACGAGCTCGACGCGCAGGTGCCGACCTGGGCGTTGAGGAAGGTCTGGATGGCCGTCTCGGACATCCCTCCCCCGTTGTAGAACTCGGAGTCCGGGATGATGTTGCCCGGGTCGAACTGCGAGCCGCTCAGTGCGGATGCGGAGTCCTGCGACGCGGTCGGTCCGGTGATCTGGAAGCCGACCAGGACGCTCGCGACGGCGAGCACGCTCGCGGCGACGGCGATGAGCTTTTTCACGTCGGGGGCCTCCCTGGGGCGGCGACGGGGGTGGTTGGCACGCGCTTCGCGGTGGCGGCCGAGGCCGGATCCCTGGAACCGGTCAAGTCACACGTGCCACAGCAGGCTACCTCGATCACAGTGATCACACAGCCCCCAAGCCCTCCCCCGAACGGGAGGCGCGGCGCGGCTCCGCGCCGTCAGTGCGTTCCCGAGATGGTCACCACCTGAGTGCGTGTTCAGTCTGCGGTGTCGACCAGCGTCTCGACGCGCACACGCGCGGCGCGGTCGAAACCGTCCGCCCGGCGGGCGCGACGCGCGTGGCGGAGCACGGCAGGGGCCTCCAGGACGAGCCGGCGCCACGCGGACGGCGCGAGCTGCGCGCCGGACGGACGCGCCAGGTCGCGCAGCATGCGCATGACGGTGCGCGCACCGACCCGGAGCGCGAAGGCCGGTGAGCCGTTGCGCACCACGACCGCGAGGCGGTTCCGCATGCTCTGGTACCGGACGAGCGGTGAGTCGCTGCCGGAGCTGGCGGCGTGCCGGTGGACGACGACCGCATCGGGGGCGTAGCGGACGTCGAACCCGGCGAGCCGGAGCCGCCACGCGACGTCGAGGTCCTCGTAGTACATGAAGAGGGACTCGTCGAAGCCGCCGACCTGCTCGAGCGGTCCGCGGCGCAGGAACACCGCTCCCCCGGAGAACCCGAACAGCGGCGCCGACTCCGGCGCATCGTCGATCGGGCGCAGCCAGTCCCGGTCGCGACCGTTGCCGGCGCGATCGACGACGACGCCGGTGCCGTTGACGAGCGTCTGACCGGTGCCGGACCGACGCCAGCGCGTCCCGTCCCCGGCGACCAGGTCGTCGTCGCCGCGGTCGGCGCCGGTGACCCGGGTGAACGCGCCCTCCAGCACCGCGGTGGCGGCCACCGCGGCGACGACGTCACCGCCGGCGGCCAGCACCGCGAGCCCGCGGTCGAGGAACCCGTGGTCCGCGACCGCGTCGTTGTTGAGGAGCACGACGACGTCACCGGAGGAGGCGCGGATCCCGCGGGTGACCCCGCCGGCGAACCCGGAGTTGGTCGGCTCGGCGACGACGACCGCGTCCGGGTGGTCGGCGCGGTAGGCGGCGACGGTCGCGTCGTCGGCCTCGTTCACGACGACCACGAGCTCGATCGCCGCGTCGACGCGCTGCGAGCGCACGGAGTCGATCGCCCGACGGGTGAGTTCGGGCTGGTGCCAATCGACGATGACCACGGAGACGTCCACGCCGCCAGTCTCCCAGGCTCCCGGGCGGTCCGAGCCCCGTGCCGCCCGCACCGTGGACACGGCGTCGGTATAGTGGTGCCGCCTTCCGGGGCACCACCGCCAGCCGACGTATGGAGTTCGTCCGTGTCCACTTTCGCGCCTCGCGTGTCCGTCGTCGTCATCAACTTCCGCGGAACCGACGACACGCTCGAGTGCATCGCCCGCCTCAGCGAGGTCGACTGGCCGGCGGACCGTCTCGAGATCGTCGTGGTCGAGAACGGGTCGGGTGACGACAGCGAAGCGCGCCTCCGTGCCGCGCTCGGCGAGCAGAAGAACGTCAGGATCATCGTCTCCGAGGAGAACCTCGGGTTCACCGGCGGCAGCAACCTCGGTGCCCGTGAGGCGAGCGGCGACGTCGTCGCGTTCCTCAACAACGACGCCAAGCCCGACGTCAACTGGGTCAAGGAGGGCATCGCCGGGTTCGCACCGAGCCCCCGCGTCGCCGCCGTGGCCAGCAAGGTCCTCGACTGGGAGGGCAAGACGATCGACTTCGTCGAGTCAGGGCTCAGCTGGTTCGGCATGGGCTACAAGAACCACATCGCCGAGCTCGACGACGGCCGCTTCGACGAGCCGCGCGACCTGCTCTTCGGCACCGGCTCGGCACTCTTCGTGCGCCGCGACGTCTTCCTCGAGGTCGGCGGCTTCGATGAGGGCCTGTTCATGTTCTACGACGACGTGGACCTCGGCTGGCGCCTCAACCTGCTCGGCTACCGCGTCCGGTTCGCGCCGCGCTCGGTCGTCTACCACAAGCACCACGGCTCGATGAAGTCGTTCGGCGACCACCGCGAGATGTACCTGCTCGAGCGGAACGCCCTGCACCTGCTCTACAAGAACCTCTCCGACGAGAACCTCGGCACCTTCCTGCCGGCAGCGCTGGCGCTCCTGGCCCGCCGCGCGGTGGCGAAGAGCGGCCGCGACTCCGGCGAGTTCGACATCCGCCGCTTCACCGGCGCACCGGACGAGTTCGACCCGACGACGCCGATGTCCAAGGAAGCCGTCGCCGGCCTCTACGCGCTCGACCAGTTCGTCGCCGACCTGCCGCGTCTGTCCGAGGACCGCCGCCGCATCCAGGGCCAGCGGGTGAAGACCGACAAGGAGGTCTTCCGGCTCTTCGGCGACGCGTTCAAGCCGCTGTTCGAGGACGGCTACTTCCTCGAGGGCTACCAGGCCATCATCGAGGCCTTCGACGTCGAGCAGCCGATGCACCGCAACCGTGTGCTCGTCATCACCGGCGACGCCCTCGGCGAGAAGATGGCCGGCCCCGGCATGCGCGCGTGGAAGATCGCAGAGGCCCTCAGCGAGCACAACGACGTCCGTCTGGTGACCTGGAACGTCGCGAACCGGAAGTCCGACACGTTCGAGGTCTCCCGGGTGCCGCTCCAGCACGAGCGCACCATGAAGGACCACGAAGAGTGGGCCGACGTCATCTTCTTCCAGGGCTACGCGCTCCACCACTTCCAGACGCTGCAGCGCTCGAACAAGATCATGGTCGTCGACCTGTACGACCCGATGCACCTCGAGCAGCTCGAGCAGGCTCGCGACAACGGCGACGTCGGCTGGCGCAACCAGGTGACCTCGACGACCGAGGTCATCAACGCCCAGCTCGAGCGCGGCGACTTCTTCCTGTGCGCCTCGGAGCGCCAGCGCCTGTTCTGGCTCGGCCAGCTCGCCGGCGTCGGTCGTGTCAACCCGGACAACTACCTGGCGGACGACAACCTCAACAAGCTCATCGCCATCGCGCCGTTCGGCATGGACTCCACCCCGCCGAAGCACGAGCGCAAGGCGATCCGCGGCGTGACGCCCGGCATCGGCGAGGACGACAAGGTCGTCATCTGGGGCGGCGGCATCTACAACTGGTTCGACACCCCCTCACTGGTCCGCGCCGTCGCGAAGGTCGCCGAGACCCACGACGACATCCGGCTGTTCTTCCTCGGCGTCGCGCACCCGAACCCGGACGTGCCCGAGATGGCGATCGTCTCCGAGACCCGCCGCATCAGCGACCAGCTCGGCCTGACGAACAAGCACGTGTTCTTCAACGAGCAGTGGGTCGCTCTCGACGACCGGCAGAACTACCTGCTCGAGGCCGACGCCGGCGTGTCGACGCACTTCGCGCACATCGAGACCACGTTCTCGTTCCGCACGCGCATCCTCGACTACATGTGGGCGAACCTGCCCATCGTCACGACGGACGGCGACAGCTTCGGCGACCTCGTCGCAGCGGAGGGCATGGGCGTCGCGGTCAAGGAGCGCGACGTCGACGGCCTCGCCGCCGCACTCGAGTCGATGCTCTACGACGAGCAGGCGGCGCAGGCCGCTCGTGACGCCGTCAGCCGTGTCCGCTCGGACTTCACGTGGGACCGCGCCCTCGCGCCGCTCGTCGAGTTCTGCAAGGACCCGCACGTGGCCGCGGACCGCGCCCACGAAGCCGCGGTGCCCGCAGGGTCCGTCGCGGCCGGCGGACGTCCGCGCGTCGCCCTCAGCCCGGCCCGCCAGCGCGAGCTGCAGTTCCACCAGATCGCGAACAGCCGCCACGGCATCTCCCGTGACGTCCGTCTGGCGACCTGGTACCTCCGCGAGAACGGCGTCTCCGGGCTCCGCGACAAGGTGCAGAACCGGGTGCGCATCATGCGGGAGAGCAAGAACGGCCGCTGACCTCAGGCGGCCCCCAACGGCCGCCGATGTACAGTTGTCCGTCGCCCGCGTCGAATGTAAGGACCCCTTTTGAGCAACATCGTCACCGAGCGGTTCGATCGCCTCCGGCAGGAACACATGGTTCCCGCCGGTCGACCGGCCACGGCCGTCATCGGGTCGCTGCGCGAGATCTTCGCGCACCGGCAGCTGCTCGACCTGCTGATCCGTCGCGACCTGAAGTCGCGGTACAAGGACAGTGCCCTCGGGTTCGCCTGGACCCTGATCCGTCCGCTCGTCCAGCTGGCGATCTACTACTTCGTGCTCGGGGAGATCCTCGGCGCGTCCCGGAACATCCCCGAGTTCGCGATCTACGTGTTCTCCGGGCTGACCCTGTACGGGCTCTTCAGCGAGATCGTCGCGGCCGGTACCGCGTCGATCGTCGGGAACGCCGGCCTGATCAAGAAGATCTACCTGCCCCGTGAGATCTACCCGCTGGCGAGCGTCGGCGCCGCGCTGTTCAACTTCGGCGTCCAGCTCGTCGTCCTGCTCGCGGCCGCGATCCTGCAGAGCGGCTTCGCCTGGATCCGTCCCGACCTGCTCTACTTCTTCCCGGCGACCCTGGTGATCCTGATCTGGGCCACCGCGTTCGCGCTGCTGCTCGCCGCGGCGAACGTCTACCTCCGTGACATGCAGTACCTCGTCGAGGTCCTCGTGCTCCTGCTCATGTGGGGCTCCCCCATCGTCTACAGCTGGCAGATGGTCGCGACCCGCGCACCCGAGTGGCTGCTGAGCATCTACACGTCCAACCCGATCACCCTCGCCGTCCTCGGCATCCACCGTGCGTTCTGGACCGCCGGTGCCGACTCCGAGTACCCGTCGCACCTGCTGCTCCGCCTGGTCGTCGCCGGCGTCGTCGGCCTCGTCGCGCTGCTGGTCTGCCAGCGGGTGTTCGCCAAGCTGCAGGGCAACTTCGCCCAGGAGATCTGACCCGATGAGCATCGACAACGACATCGCCCAGGAGACCCGGTCCCCGTTCACCGACGCACCGGCCGTCGTCACGGTCAAGAACGTCTCGAAGCGCTTCACGATCCGCAAGGACAACTCCCTCAAGGAGCGCATCGTCACCCTCGGCCGCGCCGGACGTCGGCACAGCGAGGACTTCTGGGCGCTCAAGGACATCAGCCTGGACATCCCGGCCGGCACCACGATCGGGCTGCTCGGCCCGAACGGCTCCGGCAAGTCGACGCTGCTGAAGACCATCGGCGGCATCCTCGAACCGACGACGGGTTCGGTCGAGCGCCGTGGTCGTCTCGCCGCACTCATCGAGCTCGGCGCCGGGTTCCACCCCGACCTGACCGGCCGCGAGAACGTCTACCTCAACGCCGCGATCCTCGGCCAGACGCAGGAGGAGACCGAGGCCCGCTTCGAGGACATCCTGCAGTTCTCCGGCATCGGCGACTTCATCGACACCCAGGTGAAGTTCTACTCGTCCGGCATGTACGTCCGGCTCGCCTTCGCGGTCGCGATCAACACCGACCCGGACGTCCTGCTGGTCGACGAGGTCCTGGCGGTCGGTGACGAGCAGTTCCAGAAGAAGTGCCTCGACAAGATCCGCGAGTTCCAGGAGCAGGGCCGCACGATCATCCTCGTGTCGCACTCCCTGGGACAGGTCCAGGAACTCTGCGACTCCGCCGTCGTCCTGCACCACGGCGAGGTCAAGTTCCAGGGCTCGGCGCGTCTCGCGGTGAAGAACTTCCGCGAGATCCTCGAGGGCCGTCGTGTCGCCGAGGCCGAGGCCGCGAACCCCGAGGCGGACGCGAACCCCGGCAAGGTCGAGCACGTCGAGCTCGAGATCCCCGGCCGCGCCCCCGGGGCCGAACACCGCCACGGCGACGACCTGGTGATCCGTGCGACCTTCTCGCACAAGGACGTCCTGCCCGAGTGGCGTGCCGGCATCAAGATCGAGACGCACCTCGGCCACCCCGCGTTCGGCATCGACAGCCGCCAGACGCAGGTGCGGCACGATCCGCTGCGCGGCACGGCCACCGTCGAGTGGCACCTCACCGACCTGCGGCTCGGTGGCGGCCAGTACTTCGTGCACGTCTTCCTCGCGAAGCCGAACGGCGAACACATCGTCATCGAGCGCGAGGCCGCGCGGTTCGTGGTCGTCGACGAGGACACGCAGTCCGGCATCGCCTGGACGAAGACCACCGAGCGCCAGGTCAAGGGCTGACGTGCAGGAACGGCCGGTGCTGATCGACGCCACGTCGGTCCCGCCGAACCGTGGCGGGGTGGCTCGGTACATCTCCGGGCTCCTCACCGGCCTGGCCGACCTCGACGTCCGCGTCGACGTGATCGCGAAGCCCGGTGACCTCGACTGGCTCCGCGGGCTCGCGCCCGTGCACCGGTACCACGCGGCGCCCGGCTGGACCGCCTCGCGGCCGGCGCGGTTCGTCTGGGAGCAGGTCGGCCTGCCCCGGGCGGTGCGCCGTGTCGGGGCAACCATCCTGCACAGCCCGCACTACACGTTCCCGGTGACCCGTGCCTCCAGGACGGTCGTCACCCTGCACGACGCGACCTTCTTCAGCGACCCGGCCGCGCACTCGCGCCTGAAGGTGCTCTTCTTCCGCACCTGGACGCGCCTGGCGCGCCGGTTCGCCCGTGCCACGGTGGCACCGAGTGCCGCCACGGTCAGCGAGCTCGACCGGTTCGCCGGTCGCGCACGGACGGCGACGGTGGTCGCCCACCTCGGGGTGGACGCCGCCCTGTTCCACGCACCGAGCGCCGACGAGGTCGCGGCGTTCCGCAGCACCCACCGGATCGACGACGGCACGGAGTGGATCGCGTTCCTCGGCACCGTCGAGCCACGGAAGCGCGTGCCGGAGCTCATCGCGGCGCACCGCGCCCTCGCCGACCGCACCGGCACCGACGTCCCCACGCTGCTCGTCGCCGGTGGCCTCGGCTGGGACGAGACCGCCCGCGGACAGCTCGAAGCGGCCGGTGACCGACCGGGGGCGCCACTGCGCTACCTCGGGTACCTGCCGATCGACCACCTGCGCGCCTTCCTCGGTGGCTCCCGCGTGGTCGCCTACCCGAGCATCGCCGAGGGCTTCGGCCTCCCCGTGCTCGAGGCGATGGCGTCGCGTGCCGACGTCCTGACCACGGACCGTCTGGCGATCCCGGAGGTCGGCGGCGACACCGTCACCTACACCGAGCCGGACGCCGGCCCCATCGCGGACGCACTCGAGCAGCTCCTCGCGCAGGACCCCGCGGTCAGGGCGGACCGCGTGGAGCGCGCCGGTGCTCGTGCCGACGGCTTCACCTGGGCCGCATGTGCCCGTGCGCACCTCGGGGTGTTCGCATGAGCGGGCGGGCCGCGATCGTCACGGTGTCGTACAACTCCCTCGACGTGCTGCCGCCGTTCCTCGCGTCCACGGCGGACGCCAGCGCCGACGACGTCGAGGTCGTCGTGGCGGACAACGACTCCGCCGACGCCGACGAGCTCCGCCGCATCACCGAGGCGGCCGGCGCACGCTTCCTGGAGCTCGGCGAGAACCGCGGGTACGGTGCCGCGGCGAACAGCGCGGTCGCCACGCTCGACCAGGACGTCCGATGGGTCCTCGTCTCGAACCCCGACGTCGTGCTCGAACCGCTCGCACTCGACCGGATGATCGCCACGGCGTCCGCCGACACCACGATCGGCGCCGTCGGGCCCCGGCTCCTCGAACCCACCGGCGAGGTCTACCCCTCAGCGCGGCTGGTGCCGTCGCTCCGGACCGGACTCGGGCACGCCGCGTTCGCGAACGTCTGGCCGGGGAACCCGTGGACCAAGCGCTACCGCCAGGACGGCGACCACTCCGCCCGGCGCGACGCCGGGTGGCTGTCCGGCGCGTGCGTGCTGGTCCGCCGGGACGTGTTCGATCGGCTCGGCGGCTTCGACGAGGGCTACTTCATGTACTTCGAGGACGTGGACCTCGGCTGGCGGATCGGCAAGGCCGGCTTCCGCAACGTGTTCGACCCGTCGGCCACCGCCGTCCACGTCGGCGGGACCGCCACCAAGGGGTCGTCGGAGCGCATGCGGAAGGCCCACCACGAGAGCGCCTACCGGTTCCTCGCGCAGAAGTACTCCGCGTGGTGGCTCTGGCCACTCCGCGTCGCGCTGAAGGTCGCACTGTCCGTGCGTGCCCGCGCCACCCACACCCGCTGACCCACTAGCGTCGTACCGCAGCCCGACCCGTTCCCGAACCGGAGTTCTCCCCGATGATCCTCGCCGTCACCCTGATGGTCCGCGACGAAGCGGACGTCATCCCCGCCTGGCTCGACTACCACGTCGCGCAGGGGTTCGACGTCTTCGTCATCACCGACAACGGATCAGTCGACGGCACGACGGAGCTCCTGACGGCCTTCGCCGAACGCGACGACGTGACCGTGGACCTGCGACACGACCCCGTGCACCGGAAGCAGCAGGGCACCGTCGTCACGGGCATGGCACGTGACGCGGCGACCGTCCACCACGCCGACTGGGTCGTCAACGCCGACGCCGATGAGTTCATCGTCCCGGTGGACCGTTCCCTGACGGTGCGACAGGTCTTCGAACGGCTCGACCCCGCCATCGGCGCGTTCACCGTGCCGGTCGTGAACCTCACCGGTCGTCTCGCGAAGTCCGGCGGGGGCATCGAGCGACTGCACTGGCGTGACGAGCGCTCCGGCGACGAGCTCCGTGCGGCCGGTCTCGTAGCGCCGCCGACCACCAACGCGATCCACGTCGGCTCGCCCGACGTCACCGTCGTGCAGGGCAACCACCAGGTGAGCGTCGCCAACGGCGCCCCGGTGCCCGATGCGCTCCGGCTCGAGGTCCTGCACCTGCCGTGGCGCTCCTGGAAGCAGTACGAGCACCGCGTCGACGTGAGCGGCAAGGCCTACGAGGCGAACCCGGACCTCACCCCGAGCCCGCGCCACCACGGCATGCGCGACTACCGGCGGCTGCACGAGGGCGTGCTGCAGTCGACCTTCGCGCTCCGGTTCGTCACCGACGAGGACGCCGTCGACGGCCCGTTCACCCGCGACGACGGCGTGGCCGAGGTGCTGCGGCGCGCCGGCTCCCCCGCTGTGGACGCCGGAAGCGACCCGCTCGTCCCCGCGGCAGAACTCCTCCGCCTGCAGACCCTCGGGCGCGCGATCACCGAGCGGGACCTGCGGATCGAGGAGCTCGAGGACCAGGTCCGCGTCGGCGAGGAGACGGCGAACACACTCCGCTCGACCGTGCAGTTCGAACGGGAGCGTGCCGAGGCCGCGATCCGCGAGACCGCCGCCCGTGACGCCGAGCTCGCCGCGATGCACGCCAGGCGGGTCGTCCGGCTCGCCGACAAGGCCGGGGACCTCGCGCGCCGGGTCCGCCGGCGCTAGCGAGCCGACGCGGCGCGCGCGCTCCTGACGGCGTCGAGCAGCACCGCTGCCCGGCGCGCGAACGAGTGCTCCGCGCCGATCCGTTCCCCGCGGACGCGGCGCTGCTCGTCCGTCGCCGCTTCCCCGCCCGCGACGAGCGCCTGCAGCGCCTCCACCGAGTCGTACGTCCGGACCGCACCGTGGAACAGCTCGTCGACGCCTGGGACCGGGTCCGTGACGACGAGCGCTCCTGATGCCGCGGCGTCGAAGAGCCGGTTCGACAGGAACCCGTCCCGCGCCATGTCGTCCCAGTGGTCGTTCAGCACGACGCGAGCGCTGCGGTAGAGCGCCGGCAACTCGTCGTTCGGCACGAACACACCGCGGTGCACGCCCTCCGGCAGCAGCCCCTCCCAGCCCTCGCCCCACACCGCCAGGTCGGCACCGGCCGCCACGGCGTCGCGGACCACCGGCCGGAACACCGCCCGGGTCTTGCCGACGAACGCCGTGTCGAGCCCCGCGTACGCCGGGTCCTGGCTGCCCGGGTGGAACCGCGCCGGGTCGGTGGCCTGCAGGAGCGGAGCGATGGGCAACCCGGTCGACGACGCCGTGCGGGACGCCCACGCCGGTCCGGCAGCGAACCGCAGGTCGTAGCGGGCGAGTTCGGCCGGTGTCAGCAGGTCGGGGTGCGAGATCACCCAGAGCACGTTCGTCGCCGATGGGTGCACGGGGGTGTCGTCGAGCCCGCGCAGCGTCAGTGCGACGTCGTCCAGGTGCTCGGAGAACGGCCGGACGTGGGACTCGCGGTGGTCGATCACGACCTCTTGCCCGAGGGACCGGAGTGCGGCGGCGAGGTCGCGCGCGAAGAACGTGTCGCCCCAGTCGTCCCCGCGGGGTCCCGGGTGTGCGGCGATCCGGATCGACCAGCGGAGCCGCTCGCCGCGGTCGAGGAGCGTCAGCCGCCCCGGACCGCGTTCGGCCCGGACGATCGGCTCCCGCAGTGCGACCGGTGCGCCCACCTGGTCGGCCGACGGCACGCCCGGCACGAAGCCGAGTCGGCCGAGCGCGGCGGTGGCGGTGTCGTCCGTCCGCCCACCCCAGGCGAGCAGGGCGTCAGCGGCATCGGTGTCGTAGCGACGCTCACGCAGCGCGGTCGTCCGGTAGACCCGGCCGACCGGCACGACGACGCAGTCGCCGTCAGCACCGTCCGCGGTGTCCCGGGTGAGCCGGGCGACCGCCGTGCGGGTGTCGACGGTGCGGACGGGTACCGCGAGGTCCGCCGTGCGCGTGGCGAAGCACGGCTCGTCAGCGGCGAAGACGGCGACGCCGTCGAGCGCGTCGGCGTCCTCGGCGGGGTGGCCCCGGAGGAGCGACGCGACGGGAGCCGTCGCACGCGGCAGCACCGCACCGGCGCTCGCGACCACGTCGTCCCCGGTGCGGACGACGGCCAGGGCGACCCGTGCCTCCTGGCCGAGCGCGCGGAGCAGGCGGCCGTACCCGTCGACCGGCACCGTGACGGACGCGTCCTGGACGACGACCGATGCGCTCGTCAGGAGCGGGCGTGCCGCGGCGACCGCGCCGCCCCAGGTGGCCGCGACGGTCGCGCGGACGGCGACGTGGTCGTCGCCGTCGACGACGGCCGGGTAGACGCTCGTCGGTCCGGCGTGCACGTCGTACGCGCTCACGACGACCGACGCCGCGCCGGCCGCGCGCGCGGCCGCGACCGCCGCCAGGTGGGCGCCGTCGCGGTACGCGGACTCCGCGACGGTGACGACGACGTCGAAGCCGTTGTCACCTGGTCGCGGCGCGTCCGTCACGAGGGACGTGTCGACCGGGAGGCTCGGCTCGCCTCCGTCGGTCGGGTCCGGTGCCGACGTGGCCGGCTCGGGCGAGCCGGGCCGCCCCAGCAACCGGCGCAGCCCCGCTCGGGCCATCGTCAGCCGCGCAGCAGGTTCTGCAGGTAGACGCCGTAGCCGCCCTTGACGAGCGGTGCGGCGAGGTCGGCGAGCTGTGCGTCGTCGATCCAGCCGTTGCGCCAGGCGATCTCCTCGATGCAGCCGACCTTGAAGCCCTGACGGTCCTCGATGACCTTCACGTACTCGGAGGCCTGCATCATCGACTCGAACGTGCCGGTGTCGAGCCACGCGGTACCGCGGTCGAGGACCTGCACGCCGAGCTCGCCCGCCTCGAGGTAGCGCTCGTTGACCGTCGAGATCTCGAGCTCCCCACGGGCGCTCGGCTCGATGGTCTTCGCGATCTCGATGACCTTGTTGTCGTAGAAGTACAGGCCGGGAACGGCGTAGTTGGACTTCGGCTCCGCCGGCTTCTCCTCGATGGAGACCGCGGTGAAGTCGTCGTCGAACTCCACGACGCCGTACGCCTTCGGGTCGGCCACGTGGTACGCGAAGATCGTCGCGCCCTGCACCTCGGTGTTCTTCTTCAGGCTGGTGCCGAGACCGGTGCCGTGGAAGATGTTGTCGCCGAGGACGAGCGCGACGCTGTCGTCGCCGATGAAGTCCTCGCCGATGACGAAGGCCTGCGCGAGGCCGTCGGGGGACGGCTGCACGGCGTACTGGATCTCCATGCCGAGGGCCGAGCCGTCGCCGAGGAGCGCCTTGAACTGCTCGTTGTACTCCGGCGTCGTGATCACGAGGACCTCGCGGATGCCGGCCATCATGAGCGTCGACAGCGGGTAGTAGACCATCGGCTTGTCGTAGATCGGCATGAGCTGCTTGCTGATGCCCTTGGTGATCGGCCAGAGGCGCGTGCCGGAACCGCCGGCGAGGATGATGCCCTTCACGGGTCTCCTTAGTTCGTGGTCCGGAGGGACTCGGTGTAGGCGACGCACTCGTCGTACGTCGGCAGCAGACCGAGCTCGGCCGCCTGCTCGAGCGTCGGTGCGCTGGTGTCCTTCTCGGAGAGCACCGGCTCGCCGATGCCGTCCGGCAGCTCGAGCCCGACGGTCGGGTCGAGGATCGTGATGCCCTTCTCGCGCTCAGGGTTGTAGTGGGCGCTGACGAGGTAGTTCACGGTGGAGGAGTCCTCGAGCGCGACGATCGCGTGGCCGAGCCCCTCGGAGAGGTAGACGGCCTTGCGGTCGACGTCGTCGATGCGGACCGAGTCCCACTGCCCGAACGTCGGCGACCCGACGCGGATGTCGATGATGTAGTCGATGAACGCCCCACGGACGGCCGTCACGTACTTGGCCTGGCTCGGCGCGACGAGGGCGTAGTGGATCCCGCGCGCGACGCCGCGCGACGAGATCGACATGTTCACCTGGCGGAGGTCGAGCGGGTGCCCGACGGTCTCCTCGAGGACGTCGGCGCGGTAGGCCTCGAGGAATGCTCCTCGTGCGTCGCCGTGCTGGACGGGGGTGAACTCCCACGCGCCGGGGATCTTCAGTTCGCGGATCTGCACCGGAGCAGCCTAGCAAGGACCCGGCACCGACCCTGCGGAGGTCAGCCCCAGTACGGCGTGATGCTCTGGTAGAAGTGCAGGTCGACGGTCACGAGACCGGCGACGACCGACGCCGCAGCGACGGCGAACACGGCGATCCGGATCCCCCGCGTCGACACGAGCCGTCCGCCGATGAACAGCAGCAGGACCGCTGGGAGGACCGGGAGGAAGTACCGCCCCTGCAGCCCCTGCAGCCACTGCCCTTCGTTCACCGTGTAGTAGATGTACAGCGCGAGGCAGACGCCGCCGACCGCGATGGCGGCACCGGCGGCGACCGGGACCCGCCACAGCACACCGCTGCGGAGCCGGGTCACCGCAGCGCGCTCGTGCGGCTCGACCACCAGGAGCGCCAGCACGAGTGCGACCGTGAGGAGGAGGACGAAGAACATCGGCAGCGGCGCCCGGAGCCAGGAGAACGACCCGAAGACGCCACGCCAGATCTCGCCCTTCTGGTCGGTGAGTCCGGTCGGGTAGTCGAGGAACAGCGACCGGAGTACGGCCTTCACGAAGACCAACGGGTTGTGCAGCAGGAAGGTCCGCTGCGCCGCCGGGTCGTTGAGTGGGTTGACGCCCTGGGTCACCCACGACGTCGCGCGGAGCCACGCGAGCGTGACCCCGGCGGCGACGACGATCACGGTGCCGGCGCTCACGAGGGACCACGGGCGCCGTGCGGAGCGGTTGAGGACGGGGATCGCCGCGACGATCACCGCGAGCGGCGCGTACGTCGGCTTCACGAGTGCGATCGCGACGAACAACGCGCCGAGCACCACCCAGCGCCACCACCCGGGCGATCCTTCGCGCAGCGCCCACCGCAGCGCGAGCGCCGTCGCCAGGACGCAGAGCCCGATCGTGACCCCGTCCGCGCTGAACGACGCGGCTTGGGCGACCACGGACGGCAGCAGCCCGACCGCGAAGAAGAGGAGCCGTCCCACCGGCGCGAGCCTGGCAGCGCCCAGCAGCAGGCCGGCCACGAAGAGCAGTCCGATCGCGCGACCGAGTTCGAGCTGCGCGAGCATGCCGAGGTGGAGCGCCTCACCGATCTTGAGTGCGATGACCTGGGGCACGTACGCCACCGGCGGGTACTGGACCGTGTTCGTGAAGGTCTGCCAGGCTCGGTCGCCGTCGTCGGTGATCGCGGCGAGCGCCGACCAGTCGAGGTCGCGGAACGAGGTCGTGTCCTCGAACCCGCGGGTGAAGTGCGCATCCGCGAACAGCTTCGGCCACGCGGTCGGGATGTACCCGCCGGGGTCACCGTCGTGGATGCCCTGGATGCCGTGCGCCTCGTCGGCGATCATCCCGCCGTGTGCGACCTGGTAGGCCCGGTAGACGTGCGCCGGTTCGTCCGGGTTCAGGCCGGGCGGCGTGACGGCGATGAACGCCGCACCGCCGAGCAGGAAGACGAGCAGGAACGCGATGGACTGCCATGAGGATGCGACCCACGCGCCGGGGCCCGATCGCCGGACCGGCGGAGCGGGCGCTTCGCCGATGGTCAGCTCGTGCTGACTCTCCCGCTCGTTCGCCGCCTGAGTCTCCGTCGATGACACGCCGTCATCCTCCCCCGGGGTCCGTCCTCGCCCGCTCCGGGCACTCGGAGAACCCTAACGGAATTCATCGCACCCGTTCGGGAACGAGCGCGTCAGACGCCGAGCGCGTCCCGCCAGACGGTCTCGGCACCGATGCTCCGTTCGGCGCGCACGTATGCCTGCGCCGTCCGGACCCGCTCGTCGGACTCGCGGAACGCCGTCAGGAGAGCGGTGCGCCAGGCGTCGGGCGCATCACCGGCGAGCAGGCCGCCGTGGGCGTCGACCCCCGCGTACGACGGACGGTCTGAACCGACGAACGGCAGCCCGAGCATCGAGTACTCCAGGAACTTCAGGTCGCTCTTGGCGTCGTTGAACCGGTCACCGGTGAGCGGTGCGACGCCGGCGGACCACCTCGTGGCGTTCGCGCGGAGGAACGCGACGAACTCCGGGTAGTGCGTGGCGCCGTCCGGCAGGGCGAGCCGATCGAACCAATCGTGACCGTCCGCGGTGATGCCGACGACCTCGATCCGGACGGGCCGCCCGTCGTCGTCGGTGAACCCGTCGAACGCCGGTCGGAGCAGGTCGAGGTCCTCACTGTGCGTCACCGAGCCCATGTAGAGGACGCGGCGGGGGCCCTCGGGATCGGGGACGGCGGGCCGGTCGCCCCACATGCCCGGTTGGACGGCGTTCGGCACCACGACGGACGCGATGCCCTCTGCGGCGAGGACCGTCGCCAGACGGTCCGTGGACACGACGACCGCATCGGCCCCACGGACCAGGGCATCGACGGAGGCGAGCCTGGCCGGGTCGTACTCGGACCGCGCGAGCCGGGCACGGGCCTCCTGGCTGAAGAAGTCGTCGTCCACCTCAGCCACCACGCGCGTGCCCTCGCGCGCCGCCCGCGCGAACGCCTGCTCCAGATGCGACGCCGGGAACGCGTCGCGCTGGACCAGCAGGACGTCGAGGTGCGCCGTGTCCGTGCCGTCCGCCCACCGCACCGGGTCGACCTGCGCGACCCGCGCCTCGCCGGCCGCCGCAAGGGCGGAGAGCCTGCCGGTGACGCGGATGTGCGCGGAGGCGGGGTGCACGCCGCCAGCGCCGTGCACGACGAAGCCGACGAGGGGCGGTTCGGGCGCTGCGGGTTCCGGCGGAGCGGTTCGGCGGAGCAGTCGGGCGGCGACGGAACGGAGGCCTGGCATCTGCCCATCCTCGCATCAGCGTCCGGCCACCAGCAGCCGATCCGCTCGACGTCCGCAGATCCCCGGTCACGGCTCGACATCGATTCACCCGGTGACCCCGTGTCGCCGACGTCCGCCGGGTCCTGCGACTGGGATCATCGAGGACATGTCGACTCGACGATCCCTGCCCGTGCTCACTGCCTCGATCGTGCTCGGCCTCGGGCTGACCACCGTCCTTGCGGCCTGCTCGGACGGGGCCGCCCCGACTCCGAGCCCGTCCGCCTCGGCGAGCCGACCGGCGTCTGGATCACCCGCACCATCGGCCGACGCGTCGAGCGGTACACCGTCCGACGACCAGACCGGCTCCGCCGACGACGGCACCGGTCCCGGTACCGGAAACGGCAGCGGCGTGGACGCACCGGAGACCGTCGACTGGTCGGCAGTGACACAGCAGGGCATCGCCGCGGCAGGCGGCGGCTCCGTCGTCTCCCTCACCGGCTCCGGGGACAGCTGGACAGTCGTGGTCTCGGGACCGGACGGATCACAGACCCAGTCGGTCGTGTCCGCGACCCTCGGACGCGTCACCTCCGGTCCGTTCCCGAAGGACGTCGACCAGGCGACGAAGACCGCGGACGCCGACCGCGCGGCCGCCGCCGAGATCGACGCGGCGACCGCGGCCGAGACCGCCGTGGGCGCATCGTCGGGCGGGACGCTTTCGTCGCTCGTCCTCGGCGGGTCGGCGACGGCTCCGACCTGGACCGCGACGCTGACCGGTTCGTCGACGTCCACGGTCATCGTGGACGGGATCAGCGGCGCCACCTCCTGACGGACGCCCCGTCTCCGACCACCTCGCGGACGGGGCCGACCCGGGTCACCGCGGTGAACCGGTCGGTCGCGCCCGTAGGATGGTCGGGTTCGCCACCAGCCCCGACTCCCGAGGACCCGACACGTCGTGAAGTTGTTCGTGCAGATCCCCTGTCTCAACGAGGAGCAGACCCTCCCGGCGGTTCTCGAGTCGATCCCCTCCTCGATCCCCGGGATCGACGAGATCGAGATCCTCATCATCGACGACGGCTCCACCGACCGCACCGTCGAGGTCGCGAAGGCGCACGGAGTGACGCACTTCGTCCGGCACACGACGAACATGGGCCTCGCCCGGTCCTTCCGCGACGGCGTCGACTACGCGCTCCTCCACGGTGCCGACATCGTCGTGAACACCGACGGTGACAACCAGTACCCGCAGGCGCACATCACCGAGCTCGTGCAGCCGATCCTCCGGAACGAAGCCGAGATCGTGATCGGCGACCGTCAGACACGGACGATCGAGCACTTCTCCGGGTTCAAGAAGCTCATGCAGCGCTTCGGGTCCTGGGTGGCGAGCCGGGCGGCCGGTCTCGACCTGCCAGACGCCGCAAGCGGCTTCCGTGCGTACTCGAAGTACTCGCTGATCCGGCTCAACATCGTGACGCGGTTCAGCTACTGCATGGAGACGATCGTGCAGGCCGGGTACAAGCGACTCGCGATCGCGAGCATCCCGATCACGACGAACGCGAAGACCCGTGAGTCCCGGCTCTTCAAGAACATCTGGCAGCACATGTTCCAGTCCGGCTCCGCGATCGCCCGCGTCTACCTGATGTACCGGCCGATGGCGCTGTTCCTCTGGGTCGCAGCGGTCCTCGGCGGCCTCGGGGCCTGGCCGCTCGTCCGGTACCTCGTCCTCCTCGCCATGCACTCCGGCGGGAACCACCTGCAGTCGATCATCCTGGGCGTGGTGCTCCTCATCACGGCCGTGCTCGCCATCGTGATCGGCGTCGTCGCCGACCTGACACGGCTGAACCGCACGCTGGCGGAGGAGCAGCTCGACCTGCAGAAGCTCGCAAGGTACGGGGACTGAGGTGACCAGGACCGCTCCTGCCCCGACGACGGACACCAGCACCCGGGTCGGCGTCTCCACACTCGTGTGGGCGGCGGGGATCGCCGTGCTCGGCGTCGTCATCGGAGCGGCAGGCTCGTGGATCCCGGCGGCGTGGGCCGACGAAGCCGCCACGATGAGCGGCGTGCGGCGTTCGATCCCCGAGCTCTGGCACATGGCGCACAACGTCGACGGGGTGCACTCGTTCTACTACCTGCTGCTGCACCTCTGGTTCGAGGTGGTCCCGTACAGCCCCTTCTGGCTGCGGCTCCCGAGCGCGCTGGCCACGGGGCTCGCGGCCGGCCTCGCCGTGCTCCTCGTGCACCGGCTCGCCGGAGTCCGCCCCGCGATCGCCACGGGAATCGTGTACTGCATCCTCCCCCGCGTCACCTTCTCGGCCATCGAGGGGCGTTCGAACGCACTCACCGCAGCCGCGGCGGTCGGTCTCACCCTGCTGCTCGTCATCGCGGTCCAGAAGACCCTCGACCGACGCCGGGTCGCCTGGGCATGGTGGGCCGCGTACACAGGTGTCGCGATCGCCGGCAGCGTGCTCTTCGTCTACCTGGCGCTGATCCTCGTGGCACACGCGGTCACACTCGCCATCTGGCAGCTCCGCCGGATCGCGCGTCGCGCGAACCCCTCGATGATCCGCCCGGCACTGTTCTGGGTCGGCGCAGCCGTGCTGACCGGTGCCGCGCTGTTGCCGTTCGTCAGGGTCGTCTCCGGTCAGACCGCTCAGCTCTACTGGATGGGGCCGCTCGTCATCGGGCCAGGCCTCGCCCGCCGGGTCTTCGTCGACCAGTGGTTCCTCGGGACCGGGTCGTGGGCGCCGATCCCCTTCGCACTCATGGGCATCGGCATCCTCGCGACGCTGGCGGTGCCGCGGCTCCGGTCCCGCATCCCGGCGATCGAGGTGGCACTCCCGGTCGTCGTGCTGCCGACCGTGATCGTCATCGCGGTGTCGGTCCTGGTCCGCCCGTTCTACGACCCGCGCTACTTCACGTTCTGCACGCCGTTCATCGCCGTCCTGCTCGGCCTCGCGCTGACCGCGCTGCCGTGGCGCACGGTGACGGCTGCTGCGCTCGTCGTCGCTGCCGGATTCGTGGCGCCGATCTACCTCGCACAGCGCACGCCGACGGCGAAGGACGACTCGACCTGGAACGTCGCAGCAGCGCTCATCACCGCCGAGCGCGCCGAGGAGCCGGCCGGCACGGTCGACGGCGTCTACTACGGCCCGCTGCCGAGCCACACCAACCGCACGACCGAGTTCGTCGCGTCGTCCTACCCCGAGGCGTTCGCGGGCATGCGCGACCTCACGCTGAAGCGCGACGCGATCTCGATCGGGCAGCTCTGGGCCGAGCGGTACACGACCGCCGAACCGCTGCCGAGCACGGCGGGTCTCGACCGGGTGTGGTTCGTCGGCGAACCGACACCCGACCAGCCACGGATCCCCGAGGAGCAGCTCGCGGCGCAGGGCTGGCACATCGAGCGCCAGTGGTCCGAGAGCGCCTTCAGCATCATCGTGTTCGCGAAGGACTGAGCCGCGCCGTCGGCGGGGCCCGGACGCCGAGGCCGACGCCGGTAGACTGCTCGCCGACCGGCGTCGGCGCATCCAGCCGACCTCCATCGGCCACGAAAAGGAAACCAGCGTGAAGATCCTCGTCACCGGAGGGGCCGGCTTCATCGGCTCGAACTTCGTCCGCAGAACCCTCGAGGACGCCTACCCGGGCCTCGAAGGCGCCGAGGTCGTCGTCTACGACGCCCTGACCTACTCGGGGAACCTCGCGAACCTCGCACCCGTCTCGGACTCCCCGCGGTACTCGTTCGTCCAGGGTGACATCCGCGACGCCGCCAAGCTCGACGAGGTCGTCCCCGCGGTGGACGCCATCGTGCACTTCGCCGCCGAGTCGCACGTCGACCGCTCGGTCCGTGACTCCGGGATCTTCGTCGAGACCAACGTCGTCGGCACCCAGCGTCTCCTCGACGCGGCGCTCCGTCACGGCACCGAGCGCTTCGTGCACGTCTCCACCGACGAGGTGTACGGCTCCATCAGCGAGGGCTCGTGGGCAGAAGACCGCCCGCTCGAGCCGAACTCCCCGTACTCCGCGTCGAAGGCCGGAAGCGACCTGCTCGCCAGGAGCTACCACCGCACGCACGGGCTCAACCTCTCGATCACGCGCTGCTCGAACAACTACGGGCCCTACCACTTCCCCGAGAAGGTCATCCCGCTGTTCGTCACGAACCTCATCGACGACAAGCACGTCCCGCTCTACGGCGAGGGCAACAACATCCGCGACTGGCTGCACGTGGACGACCACACGCGCGGCATCGCGATGGTGCTCACCCGCGGGCGCGCCGGCGAGATCTACAACATCGGCGGCGGCACCGAGCTCACGAACAAGGAGCTCACCGAGATGCTGCTCGAGGCCACCGGCAAGGACTGGTCGTACGTCGACCGCGTCGCCGACCGCCTCGGCCACGACCTGCGCTACTCGGTCGACATCTCGAAGATCCAGGCGGAGCTCGGCTATGAGCCGCAGGTGCCGTTCGCACAGGGCCTCACCGATGTCGTCCAGTGGTACCGCGACAACCGCGCGTGGTGGGAGCCGCTCAAGGAGCGCGCGGCCATCGCATGACCCGCTACCTCATCACCGGCGCCGCCGGCATGCTCGGACAGGACCTCCAGCTGGCGTTGTCCGGGCGTGACGTCACCGCTCTCAGCCGCGCAGCGCTCGACATCACCGACGAGGCGGCCGTCGCCGACGCCGTCGCCGGCCACGACGTCGTCATCAACGCGGCTGCGTACACGAAGGTCGACGATGCGGAAGCCCACGAGGACGACGCCCGTGCCGTGAACGCCCGCGGACCAGAGGTCCTCGCCCGCGCGACGGCCGCCACCGGCGCGAAGCTGGTCCACGTGTCGACCGACTACGTCTTCGACGGCAACGGCACCTCCCCGTACGCGGAGGACGAGCCGACCGCCCCGATCGGGGCCTACGGACGCACGAAGGCCGCCGGCGAGGCAGCAGTGCGTGAGATCGCCCCCGACTCGTCGTACATCGTGCGCGCCGCATGGCTCTACGGTGCCGGCGGCCCGAACTTCGCGAAGACGATGATCCGGCTCGCGGGCTCGCACGACACCGTGCAGGTCGTCGTCGACCAGCTCGGTCAGCCCACGTGGACGGGAGACCTCGCCCGCCAGATCGTGGCGATGCTCGACGCGGACGCCCCGGCCGGCATCTACCACGGCACCAACGCGGGCAAGGGCTCCTGGTTCGACTTCACGAGGGCGATCTTCGCCGAGGTCGGGCTGGACCCGGAGCGCGTCCTGCCGACGGACAGTTCAGCGTTCGTGCGTCCGGCCCCCAGACCCGCCTACAGCGTGCTCGGGCACGATGCCTGGCGGCGAGCGGGCATCGAACCGATGCGGGACTGGCGCGAAGCGCTGCATGCCGCAGCGGAAGCGGGCGTCCTCGTCTGATCTCCGGTTGCACGCAGACGCCGATGCGCGGTCCCGATCGGGGCCGCGCATCGCCGTCTGTGCGGTCAGGGGTCGATCCGGACGACGTCAACCCGGCAGTCGGTGGGCGGGACCCTGGCCGCGTCCGACGAACACGGGATGGTCGCGGTGAAGGATCCGACGCGCACCCCGGCGTCGTCGTAGTCCCGCTGCGGCTGTCCGGCCTCGTCGAACTGCAGGAAGTACTGCACTCCCACCTGCGAGAACAGCGCGCGCTGACCGGCGGAGGAGACGTCGTAGCCCTGACCGGAGCGGCCGTAGGCATGTGCGTCGACGAGGAGCGCGAGGCTCGCGGTGACCCGTGTGTTCGTCCCGATGATCCGCGCGTCCGTCGGCAGGTCGCCACTCGCGACCATGTCCTCGGCGAGCGCCAGGACCGCGGACTTCCCCGGGCCGCTGAACACCGGTAGCGCGCCCGTCGTGGTCGTCGAGGCGACGAACGGTGCCTGCACGCCGAAGAGGTTCTGGGCAACGGACGCCACGGCGATGATCCCGACGGCGACTCCGACGACGACACGGCTGACCACGCCGCGTTCGGTCACTGTTCGCCACACTGCCGGCAGCATCACGGCCGCGAGCAGCACGCTGACCGGGAAGAGCGGCCAGTAGTACCGGACGTTGCCGCCGGCGCTCGATGCCGATGTGATCGCCGCGTACCCGAGGAAGTACACGAGTCCGACGACCGCGGTCGTGCAGGCGAACGGCGAGCGTCGGAACCGGACGGCCCCGACCACCACGGCCGCGGCGAAGAGCACCCCGATCAGCAGGGTCGCCGGCGCGGAATCGGAGATCTTCTTGACGTAGTAGGGGAAGGCGAGGAGTCGTTGCTCGACGTAGTACCGGGCCTTGCCGACGAGCGACGTGTCCGACTGGTCGACCGTGGCGTCCGTCGCCGCATCGTCCGTAGCCGTCTCGTCGCCCGGAGCCGGGGTGTCGGTCGGGCGGTCGAACGGCCCCTGCCTGTAGACCGACGGCGTGAAGTCCTCGTTCGGCGTGGTGGCGGCGTCGTTCGGTGGGACCGGCAGGAAGGGCCAGCCCTGGTCGTTCGTCGTCGAGCTGAACTTGTTGCCGAAGTTCACCCCCAAGGACGAGCCGAGCATCGGAGTCTCGTACTTCGCGCTGAGCGCGCCCACCCACGGTGCGGCGACGAGCGCGAACGCCAGCGACACCACCGCCGGTGTCACCCACGGGCGAGCGGTACTCGTGCCGTGGCGTCGTGCGGACCACCAGCGCACCGACAACCACGCCACGACGGACACCACGGCGACGGGCAGCAGGTACAGCTTGACGAAGTAGCCGAGAGCGACGGTGACTCCGAGCACCACCGCCGCGCCCACGCGCCGACGCGCCGGCCCGGCCGCGGTGCGGTCCGCCCAGCGCAGCGACCAGAGGAACCCGATCACCCAGGCGACGACGAGCAGGTCGGGCGTCCTGGCCGGTGCCGCGGCCATCATCGCAGGGGTCACCGCGACGACGTAGACGAGCGCAGGGACGACCCGCCGGGTCTCCGTCCATGCCAACCATGCGCCGACGCCCACCACGACGGCGGCCGCGAAGCTGCTGACGGCCCCGAACGCGTCGGTCAGTCCGACACCCGCGGCGATCAACGGCGCCATCAGCCAGGACACCATCGGCGACCAGTAGGCGTTGACCGCGGCCGCGACGTCGCCATGCGCGTACTGCTGGGCGATCGACAGGTAGGAGATCCCGTCCGCGGTGACCACCTGCAGTCGCTGCTGGGAGACGACGAAACCGACGAGCACCACGGCGACGACGACCGCGAGACCGAGTACGACGGAGCCGGGGAACACCTTCAGCGACGGCGTCCGGACGGGTTCGGCGGTCGCCGGCGCGGATCGTGTCACGTCACCATCGTGCCATCCCGCTGGTCGCCCGAGCGTCCTCACGGGGCGCTGAACCTTTCCTGCTACGCTCCGGGGGCCCGCCGACACCGACCGCATGAGGAGCCCCGTGACCACACTCCGAGTGATCGTGGACCAGGTCGTCGCACCGGTCCCCGGCGGCATCGGACGGTACGCGGAGGAACTGACGCGTCAGCTCATCGCGACCGCGCCACGCGGATGCGACGTCGAGGCGGTGGTGTCCGCTGTGGCCCCCGCCGAGGTCGAGCGCATCCGCATGCTGTTGCCCGGTCTCCGGGACGTCGACCGTCTCGCACTCCCGCGCCGGGAGCTCGCGGTGGCGTGGCAGGGCGGCATCGCGCGCGGCGCGTCGCAGGGCATGGTGCACGCACCCAGCGTCCTCGCGCCGCTCGTGAAGCACGACCGTTTCCAGGAGCCCGGTCGCCAGACCGTCGTGACCGTCCACGACACCGTGCCCTGGACGCATCCCGAGACCCTCACGCCGCGCGGCGTCCACTTCCACAAGGCGATGGTCAAGCGCGCGTGGAAGCACGCCGACGCGGTCGTGGTCCCGACCCACGCGGTCGCCGCAGCGCTGAACGACATCCACCGGTTTGACGACCGCCTCCGCGTGATCGGCGGCGCTCCCTCCGGCCGCCTCCGTGTCCCGGTGGACGCCGACCTCCGCGCCGAGCGTCTCGGGCTGCCCGACCGGTACGTCCTGGCGGTCGGCACCCTCGAGCCGCGCAAGGGACTCACCCACCTCATCGAGGCGATGGCGCACCCCGACGCGCCACAGGACGTCCCGCTCGTCATCAGTGGTCCCGACGGCTGGGGAGACGTCGACGTGGTGTCCATCGCCGAGCGGGCCGGGCTGTCCCAGGATCGGGTCAAGGTCCTCGGTCGGGTCGACGACGCGGACCTCGCCGTCGTGTACGACCAAGCGACGGTGTTCGTGTTCCCGAGTCTTGCCGAGGGCTTCGGGCTGCCGGTGATCGAGGCCATGAGCCTCGGCACGCCGGTCATCCACTCCGACGACGCCGCGGTGCGTGAGGTCGCTTCGGACGCGGGCGTCACCGTGCCGCTCGAGCCGCGATCCGGCTACGAGGAACGCCTCGCCCAGGCCGTCTACCAGGTGGTGAACGACCCGCTGCTCGCCGAGCAGCTCGCGATCGCCGGACCGGACCGTGCGCGGATGTTCGACTGGCGGGACTCCGCCGCCGAGACCTGGCAGCTGCACGCCGACCTCTGAGAAGGTCCACGCGTTCGGTTAGGCTGCCCCCGAACACGGCCCGAGCACGTCCGTGCTCCGGCCTTCTCGGACAGGGGAGCAACCGGATGCGTGCAGCAGCGCGACGAACCACCGTGGCCGCGGCGGTGATCACCACGGGCTTGCTCGTGGCGCTCGCCGTCGACGGCCCAGCCGACGCCGTCAGCGGCGCCGAACCAGCGACCGCCGCCGCGAGCGCGCAGCCCGCGGGGGTCACCGCCGATCCGTCGATCGAGACCCAGGACGCCACCGGCAACCACACGATGGGCTCGAGCATCCAGGCGCACGCCCAGGCGGCTGGTGACGCTGCCGGCACGCAGATGCTCGCGGCGCCGCAGGCCAGGGCCACGGCGTCCGGCCCGCCGCCGGGCAAACTGCAGGGCATGGACGTGAGTGCGTGGCAGCCGGACGTCGACTTCGGAGCCGCCTACGCTCAGGGGGCGCGGTTCGCGTACATCAAGGTGTCCGAAGGGGTGAGCTACCAGAGTCGGACGTACCAGAAGCAGTACCTCGACTCCGCCGTGGTCGGCATGGTCCGGGGCGGGTACGCCTACGCCCAGCCGAGCCAGGCAAGCGGCCGGGCCACCGCCGACTACTTCTTCGCATCCGGCGGTGGGTGGAGCGACGACAACACCACGCTGCCTCCGCTGCTCGACATCGAGTACGGCAGCGCGTCGCAGGGCACCTGCTACGGCCTCAGCTGGAGCGCGATGCGGAACTGGATCCACGACTTCTCGGACCAGGTGTACAACCGGATCCACCGCTTCCCGGCGATCTACACGACGACGGACTGGTGGAAGCGCTGCACCAACAACAGCCGCCAGTTCGCGGGCAACCCGCTCTTCGTCGCGATCTACCCGGTGAACGACTTCACGTCACCGGGTGAACTCGGGCACAGCTGGACGAAGTGGAAGTTCTGGCAGTGGCGGGCAGCGGGGACGTTCCCCGGCGACCAGGACGTCTACGAGAGCACGATCGGCAACCTGCGCCTGTTCGCGCGCAAGCACGAGTAGCGCCGATCGCTACAGCTGCGAACGGAGTGCCGCCGCCTTCCGCTCGACGACCTGCTCGAGCCCAGCGGCGTACTCCGCGAGTCGCGCGGCGACCGCCGGGTCCGCCGACCCGATGATCCGGGCGGCGAGCAGGCCGGCGTTCGCTGCGCCGTTGATCGCCATCGTCGCGACCGGGATCCCGGCGGGCATCTGCACGATGGACAGCAGCGAGTCGAGGCCGTCGAGCCGCGCGAGCTGGACCGGGACACCGATGACGGGGAGCGTGGTGAGGGACGCGACCATGCCGGGCAGGTGCGCGGCTCCCCCGGCACCGGCGATGACGACCCGGATGCCGCGTCCGGCTGCTGCACGACCGAAGGCGACCATCTTGTCCGGGGTCCGGTGCGCGGAGACGACGTCGGCCTCGAACGGGATGTCGAGTTCGGTGAGGATGTCGGCGGCGGCGCGCATCGTGGGCCAGTCCGAGTCGGACCCCATGATGATCGAGACGAGCGGGGCGGCGGCTGCGGTGGTGTCGGTCACCCGATGAGGCTAGCCGAGCAGCACCACACGCCGCACGACGAGCACCGGGCCGAGCCGCGCCGTCACGGCACCCGGACCGTCCGGCAGCCGAGTGCCTTGTCCCCACCGCTGCCTGCTCCGACCGCCGTCACGCAGAACGTGTGCGATCCGGACGACGACGGGATCCGCCCGGAGAACCCGTGCGCCGGCCCCGACCCCCAGGTCCGGTCGACGTCGGGTCGATCGCCGTCCGCCGTCAGGACGGTGCTGCTCGGCTTGCCGTCCACGGTGACGCGGACGGTGAGCCCTCGAGTGATCGCGTCCCGGTCGAACACCCATCCGGTCACCGTGGTGCGGTGGTAGGACGATCCGGTCACCGACTCGAGCGAGCCCCACGGTGCGCTGGCCGCGACCGTCAGGACGGAACAGGTCGAACGGACGTCCGATCCCGTCCCCTGGTTCCGGCCCACGGCGCACACCGTGTGCTTGCCCGCCGCGGCCGGGACGACGGTCCGGAACCCGTGCACGGAGCCTGAGCCCGCCGGCGCGACGACTCCTGGTCGGTCGACGGTCGTCGGCAGGCTCCTGACGACGGTGCCGTCCACGGTGAGGTCGACCGTGACCGGGGTGGTCCCGGCGTCGGCGTCCACCGCCCATCCGGTCACGTCGATGCCCGCACGGACGACCTTCGCCGCGTCGATCCGGACGACCGGGTCGTGGCCCCAGACCGTGACGTCCTCGCACCCGAGCCGGTGATCGACACCGGTCCCCACGTTGAGCGCGGTCGTGCAGACCGAGTGCGCTCCCTCGCCGGAGACCGCGATCGTCGCGTCGTAGCCGTGGTTCGCGCCGACGCCGTAGTCGTCGTCGATGTCCTGCCGGGGAGCGTCCGCCGTCAGGGTCGCCACCGCGACACCGTCGACGGTCACCCGGACCGGTAGGGCGGCCGCCGTGTCGTCCTCGTCGTACGCCCACCCCTGCACGCGGACGGCCCTCGCGGCACCGGTGGCGGCGTCGAGCGTCCCGACCGGCGACCGCAGGGTGGGCGGGGTCCCGAGCACCGCGTTGGCGACGAGCGCCTGCGCGTAGGCCGAGTACCACTTCCCGGCGGCGGGGGCGCCGTTGCAGGTGCCGTCGCTGGCCCCTGGGGTCTTCACCCAGAGCAGCGCGTCGAGCGCGGTCCCGTCGGCCACCACCCGGGGCGTCGTGCCGAGGCCGGCCCCGGGTCCGTTGCACCAGGTCCCGCGCCATCCCTGGCCGTTCCGCGAGGTGTCGATCACGTAGTGGGACCCACCGGTGAGCGACGAGACCTTCTGCGCGTAGGTCTGCTCCTGCGCCGTCGGGTAGTAGTTCGCCACGTTCGTGAAGAAGCCGCGGGCGTTCTGGACGCCGGCACTGTTCAGGCGACTCGCGATCACCGCGGGCTGCACCCAGTTCGAGTTCCCGGCGTCGAGGTAGGCGGGGACACCGGCCGCGGTGAAGGCCGCGACCTCACGCGCGAGGATCCGGTACCGCTGCTGGTCGAGGACCTTCGTGCACGCGGCGTTGCTGAGCATCGCCAGCGAGTCCGGTTCGACGACGACCGCAGCACGCTTCCCCGCCAGCCGAGCGACGATCTGGTCGACCCACGCGTCGTAGGACGCCTCGTCGAAGCCGCCGGCCGAGTACCCACCGCAGTCGCGGTCCGGGATGGCGTAGGTCACGAAGACGGCGGTGGTCCCGTTCGCCGCCGCACCTGCCGTCGCGGTGTCGATGGTCCGCGCGAGCGTCGTCCCGGTGCTCCACTCGCCGAGCCAGGTCGCGACGGGGTACTTCGCGATGGTGGCGGCCGCCTTCGAACCAGCCGGGTCGGTCGAGGCGAGCAGGGTCGCGTTCTTCGCGGCCTCGCTCGTCGGCGGGTTGTACTGCCCGTTGCCGTAGAGCTGGGTCGAGGAGGCGCTGCGGACGTCGGTCGCCGCGGTCGCCGGCATCGGCGCGCTGACGATGCCGATGGCGGACGCGAGCGCGACGGCGCCCGCGATGAACTGGTGACGGCGCACTGCGCGACTCCCCTGGATGGTCGACCCCTGACCATCCCATGGCACCACGCAGTGCCCCGCGGTACCAGACGCCAGAGCGGGTGCCACCTGCACGGGTGGCACCCGCTCCGCGGGCGCAGACGCACTGGAGGCCCGGATCACCTCGGCGACGCAGGTCGCGTGGTCGAGGTGATCCGAGCCTCCTGTCCGGTTCCGGTCCGTCCGCTGTCAGTCGTCGAAGTGCGCGGCGGCCGCGCGCGCCCGGTAGACGACGTCGTCGACGTCGTCGCCGGTCACGGTGACGTGCCCGATCTTCCGGCCGGGCCGCGGGGCCTTGCCGTAGAAGTGGTACTTCGCCTCGGGGAAGGCGGCGAGCGCGGCCGGGTACCGTGCCGCGAGGTCGCCGTCGGCCGGTCCGCCGAGCACGTTCACCATCACGGCGGACGGCGCGTTCATGCCCGTCGCACCGAGCGGCAGGTCGAGCACGGCGCGGAGGTGCTGCTCGAACTGGCTCGTCGTCGCACCGTCGATCGACCAGTGGCCGGTGTTGTGCGGCCGCATCGCGAGTTCGTTGATGAGGATCCGCTCGTCGCCGGTCTGGAACAGCTCCACCGCGAGCACGCCCGTGACGTCGAGCTCCTCGGCGATGCGCACCGCGATCGACTCGGTGAGATCGGCGATCCGTCCTGCGCTGTCCGGCGCCGGAGCCAGCACCTCGGCGCACACACCGTCGCGCTGCTCCGTCTCGACGAGCGGCCACGCCACGACCTCGCCGGAGGGACGTCGCGCCACGGACTGCGCGAGTTCGCGCGTGAACGGCACGAGCTCCTCGACGAGGAGCGCCTGGTCACCGCCTGCCTCGGCGATCGCGATGAACCAGTCGTCCACCTCGGCCGGGTCGGACACGACGCGGACGCCCTTGCCGTCGTAGCCGCCGCGAGCGGTCTTCACGACGGCTCGGCCACCGTGGTCGGCGATGAACTGCCGGAGCTCGTCCGGGTCCTGCACCGCGGCCCAGTCCGGGACGGGCAGGCCGAGGTCGGTGAGCCGCTGCCGCATCACGATCTTGTCCTGGGCGACGGCGAGCGCCCCCGGCCCCGGTCGGACCGCGACGCCCGCGTCGACGAGCGCGCGGAGGACCTCCTGCGGCACGTGCTCGTGGTCGAACGTGATCACGTCGACCTCCTCGGCGAAGGCCAGGACCGTCGCCGCATCGCGGTAGTCCCCCTCCGCCGTCGCCGCGATCGCTGCGGACATGCCGGGTCCTTCCGCGAGGACACGGATGTCCAGCCCCAGCTCGACGGCCGCAGGGACCATCATCCGGGCGAGCTGCCCTCCACCGACGACCCCGACGCGCAACGCCATGCTGAGTGTTCCTTCCGCCGTTCTCACCGCGCAGGGAGAGCGGGCTGTCTACAATCGATGTTCGGTCCGGGTTCCCCGGTCCGTCACAACTCTACGGATCCTGGAGACGACGTGCGGCGACTCATCGCGCAGCTGGCCCGCTTCGGTGTGGTCGGCGCGGTCGGCTTCGTCGTCGACTTCACCGTGTTCAACCTGCTGCGTGCGACGGTGCTCTCCCCCGACGACGTCCATTCCGGGCCGTTCTGGGCGAAGGTCATCTCGACCGTCATCGCCATCATGGTGAACTGGATCGGCAACCGGTACTGGACCTTCCGCAACCAGCGCCGATCGGTCGCGGCCCGCGAGGGGCTCGAGTTCGTGGTCGTCTCGCTCGGCGGCATGGTCATCTCCCTCGGCTGCCTCGGGCTGTCCCACTACGTGTTCGGCTTCACGTCGGCGTTCGCGGACAACGTCTCCGGCAACGTCATCGGGCTGCTGCTCGGGACCGCGTTCCGCTTCTGGCTGTACAAGGTGTGGGTGTACCACCCCGACCGCGTGGAGCGCGAGGCGTCGCGCCGCGGCGTCGTCGCCGCCGAGGTCCGCGAGCCGCACGAGGTCTGAGCCGACCGCGCGGCGGCGTCCGCGCGGCGTTCGGCCGGTGTCACGACGGCGGATGGTCGGTGTCACGACGGCGGACGGCCGGCGTCCACCTAGGATTGTCGGGTGCCGACGACCCTTCCCGCCGACGTGACCGTGTCCGCTCCCCCGATCCGGCCGTGGGAGCGCATCGCCGTCGCCGTCGTGACGGCCGCCTTCGGCCTGTGGCTGCTCGTCTGGGCGCTCGTCCTGCCGACGTTCCAGGCGCCGGACGAGACGGCGCACATCGACGCCGCCGTGCACCTGGCGATCGGTGACCCGTGGTCGGCCCCCGGCGAGATGCACGTGCTCAACGCCGTCCAGGTCGCCGCGCAGCAGCAGGCGACGCTGCCGAAGAGCGAGTGGTCGACGATGACCGAGCTGCTTGCCGCGAACCCCGGCGTCTCGACCACCGTCAACCAGATGACGCAGCACCCGCCGACCGCGTACCTCGCCGGCGCCGCGGTCCTGCGCGCCGTGCACTTCGGGGACCTCCGGTTCGACCACGCCGTGCTCGCCCTCCGGATCGCCGATGCCCTGGCGGTCACCCCGCTGGCGCTGCTGGCGTGGGCGTCCGTCCGTCGGCTGACCCGCTCGCCGCGTGCGGCACTGGTCGGAGCGCTCGCGCTCTTCGCCACCCCGCAGCTCGCGTCGATCGGGGCCTCCGTCTCGAACGACGCGCCGGTGATGCTGCTGGCGGGGATCGTCGTCTGGCTGGCCGTCCGGCTCCTGACCGGTGACCTGCGGTGGCGGACGACGATCGGACTCGGCGTCGCACTCGGTGCGGCGATCTGGGTGAAGGGCACGGCGCTGCCCGCGATCCCCTTCGTCGCGCTCGTGGTGCTCGTCGCCGGCGCCGGCGTCCTGCCGATCGTGCACCGGCTCGTGCGCACCGTCGTGACGCTCGGCGTCGCCGGGGGCATCGGCGCGTGGTGGTGGCTCCACAACCTCGTCGCCTACCACCGGCTGCAGCCGAACGGGTACGCGGCGATGCGGCCGCCGAAGGAGTTCCCGCCCGGTGAGCACCCGACGCTCGGCCACTTCCTCGACGTCAGCTGGGGCACCATCGCTCGGACGTTCTGGGGCAGCCCCGGGATCAAGGCGCAGGTGACCATCGGCGACGTCCTCACCGGGGTCCTGACGATCGTCGCACTGCTCGCCGTGGTGCTCTTCGCGTTCCGCCGCGGGCCCGAGCTCCGGGCCGTCGTCGTCCTCGCGGTGTTCCCGGCGCTCCTGATCGGGATCCAGACCTACACGAGCGCGCACGCGTACCTGACCACGACCGAGGTCGCCGCCACCCAGGGCCGCTACTACTTCCCCGCGATCGTGTGCTTCATCGCGATCAGCGCGGTGGCCTGGCGGAGGATCCCGCGGAGCGCCGGGGGTCGGCGTGCCCTGGCGATCACGCTCGCCGTCGCGGGCCCGGTGGTCGGACTCTACGGGCTGACCGTCGTGACGAGCTGGTTCTGGAACGCCGCACGGGTGCCGCTGTCCGGGCTCGCGGTCGAGTGGTACACCGCCCTCGGTCCGGTCCCCGTGTCGGTCGTCGTCGTGGCCGTGGTCGTCATGCTCGTCGGGCTGGCGCTGACCGTCGCGTCCGTCGTGGTGGCCCCGGGTGTCCGCGACCGCGCGCCGCGGCGGGAGCGCGTGACGGTCTGACATCGTGCCCGCCCGACCTCCGGGTCGGCCGGTCGCCGCATCCGGGTCAGGCGGCCGGGGCCTCTTCCGCCTCGCCCGTGGACTTCCGGGCGAACCAGGTGGGGATCGACGCGCAGAGCAGGAACAGCGCGTCGACGGCAAGGCTCCACACGCGCGTGACCACGACGACGACGAGTGCGACCGGTCCTGGCATCACGAGCCCGAGAAGGAGCGCCTGCACGCCCTCCCGGACGCCGAGCCCGCCGGGAGCGAAGACCGCGAGCATGCTGATCGCGGAGGCCATGCTCGCGGCACCGATGACGAACGCGGCGTCGCTGCCCTTGAGCGACGGGTAGACCGCCAGGGTGATGAAGTAGTACGCGGTCCCGGAGAACAGCGCGCCGACGACGTACAGCGCCGCGCCGCCGAGGACGGTCCCGATCCCGGGGGTGACGTCCTCGTCGAGTGGCTGCCGACGCAGGATGCGGAGCGCCGTGCTCACGAGGAAGACGAAGACCTTCGGGATCAGGCAGACCACGCAGCCGACGAACGCTGCGATCATCACCACCACGATCCACGGATCGAGGGCGTGGGTGCGGGGGTCGATGAGCAGCAGCACCAATGCGAGCGCCAGGGTCGCGGCGATCTGCAGGCCGCCCTCGAGCAGACCGCTGACGCCGAGCCGGGCCTTCGAGACCCCGTGCCGGGACGCGAAGTACACCTTGCCGATGATCCAGGTCGCCGCGCCGGGGATGTACCGGCCCATCCACGACTTGGCGTACACGGCCGTCAGGGTCACCCCGCTGCCCTTGAGCCCCGTCGCACCGAGCCGCCGGAGCAGGTAGAACCAGATGCCGACGCCCCAGTAGCGGAAGCCGAGGCTGATCGCCGTCGCGACGGCGACCCACCACCAGTTCCACCGGATGCCGGCGAGCTGCCCCCAGTCGACGCTCCGGACGTAGAGGAACAGGAAGACCGCGAGCGCCACGTAGAACACGATCGGCACCGCGCGTCGGAGGACCGCGCGCGTCCTGGGGCTCATCGGATCGCCTCGGTACCCCTGGCGAAGTCGTCGCGCAGGGCCGCGCTCATCGTCGCGACACCGTCGGCGAGGTCGGCCACGACGGCGGTGCGCTCGCGGTCGAGCTCCTCGAGGGAGGCGATCACGTCCGCCACGAACGACGGCCGGAGTGCGTCCTCGATCGGGCGGGCGAACCGCTGCATGCCGATCTGCTCGAAGAAGAGGCGGCCCTTGTCGACGTAGTAGAGCACCGTGGCGGGCACACCGGCGATGGTGGCCACGATCGCCGAGTGCAGCCGGCTCGCGACGAACAGCCGGCTCTTGGACATGAGCCCCGCGTACTCCGACGGTGAGAACACGTCGGCCTCGACGACGTGCGCGCGCTTCGGGTGTCGCAGCCCGGCGATGACCTCACGCGCGAAGGCGGCATCACCCTCGGACGCCTCCATGTGCATCGGGTAGAACACGACGTCCGTGTCCCATCGATCGACGACGGCGTCGACGAGGTCGGTCAGCGCGCGCCGGTAGGTCTGGAGGTCCTCGGACTCGGCGTGCGCCTTCCGGAACGCCTTCGGCACGAACCGGAAGGGGATCCAGCCGCTGCGCTTGTAGTGGAACCAGCGTCGGACGCCGATGCCGATCGACCCGTCGAGGCGCTCGGCCGTGAGCCCCGTGGTGCGCTCGAGACGCTCGAGCACGTCGGCGTCGGGCGTCGTGACGGTGCCGACCACGGCGGGGTCGAACGACGAGACGACCGGCGTCCGCACGCCCCACGCCACCAGCTTCTCGCGGGATTCGTCGTCGCGGACGAGAAACACCTCGGTCAGGTCGACCGTGGCGCGGATGAGGCGCTTGCTGATCGACGCCGACGTCGGGCCGATGCCCTGGAAGGCGCCGACGAGGTGACGGTTCACGAGCCGGAGCAGCAGGAGCTTGAGCAGCCAGTACACGAGCCCGAGCTTGTTCGTGTAGTCCTTCAGGATCTCCCCGCCGCCCCAGAGCACCACATCGGCACCGCGCGCTGCCCGGAGGAGCCGGAACAGGTCGCCGACGCCGGTGCTGTAGGGCGAGACCGGCAGGAACCGGATGCCGAACCAGGCGGCGTCGCGCTCGGGGTACTGCGACAGCGAGACGATCTCGGCGCCCGGCCAGCGGTGACGCGCCAGCTCGACGTTGCCGGCGAGGATCGCACGGTCCCCGCGGTTGTGGGGGGAATCGCTATTGTGGATCAGAACTCGCACGGGTCTCCTGCTCGGGGGTCCGGCCCGCTGACGCCGATCGTCGACCGGCTCCGCGGGCCCCCAGCAGGGTACCAATGCCCGTCCGGGACTCGCCGACGAACCGCGCCCGACGCAGCGAAGGAACCCCCATGCCCGCCCCAGCCCGGCCCCGCGTGCTCGTGCTCGCGTCCACCTTCCCCGCACGTCCCGACGACGGCGTCCCCGCGTTCGTCCTCGACCTCGCCCGGCAAGAGGCGACGGAGTTCGAGACCGCGGTGCTCACGCCGCGGGTGCCAGGAGCGGCACGGTCCGAGGTCGTCGACGGTGTCCGGGTCGTGCGGTTCCCCTACTTCCCACGTCGGTTCGAGGACCTCGCGGACGGCGCGATCCTCGACAACCTCAAGGAACGTCGGAGCCGCCTCGTGCAGGTGCCCGCACTGATGGCCGCGCAGTACGCCGCGGTGCGCCGGGCGGTCCGGTCGTTCCGTCCCGACGTGATCCACGCGCACTGGGCGATCCCACAGGCCCTGATCGCGACCCTCGCGGCACCGGGCGTCCCCCTCGTCGTGACCACCCACGGCGGCGACGTCTACGCGCTCCGGGCGGCGCCGCTCGTCCGTCTGAAGCGCTGGGTGCTCGGGCGCGCGGCCCACGTGACGACGGTCAACGGCGAGATGCGCGATCGTCTCACCGGATGGGGCGTCCCCACGGCGCGGTCGAGCGTCGTCCCGATGGGCGTCGACCTCGCCCCGGCCGAAGCGGCTCGCCAGCGCGGCGAGCGCCGCTCCGGACGGGTCGTCGCAGTGGGTCGGCTGGTCGAGAAGAAGGGCTTCGGCAACCTCATCGAGGCGCTCCGTGGCATCGAGGACGTCCAGTGGGAGCTCGTCGTCATCGGGGACGGCCCGTACCGCGAGCGGCTCGAACGGCAGGCGACCGGGCTGCAGGTGACGTTCCTCGGGCAGCGCGGCAAGACCGAGGTGCTCGACGCCCTGGCGTCCGCCACGGTCGTCGCACTGCCGTCGGTCCCGGCGGCGAACGGGGACCAGGAGGGTCTGCCCGTGACGCTGCTCGAGGCCGCGGCCGTCGGCGCCGCGATCGTCGCCAGTGACCTGCCGGGGATCCGCGACGTCGTCGAGACCGACGTGTCCGGGCTGCTCGTCGCACCGGGCGACGTCCCCGCGCTCCGGTCCGCGCTCAGGACGGTGCTGACCGACGACACGGCACGAGCACGGTTCCAGGACGGCGCAGCAGCCGCGGCGCAGGCGTTCTCGGGCGACCGGATCGGCGAACGCTACCGGGCCGTCATCCGGGCCGCGCTCAGCTGACCGAGCCCCCTCGACCGGCCGAACGTCGGCCGGCACCGCGCGAGGCGGGTCCGTCCGGACGATGACGCTCCGCGAGCACGAACGCGAGGAGCGCGAGCACGAGGGCGGCCATCGACACGACGAAGGCGAGGGTGCCCACCGCGCCCGAGTGCGGCAGCATCGCCACGCCCGAGAACGTCACGAGCGACACCGACGGCACGACGGCGAGTGCTGACCACGCGACGAGGAACCACGCCGACGCACGACCCCACGAGACCAGTCCGGCGGCGACCAGGAAGGCGACCGGCACGACGACCGTCAGCACGTACCGGTTGATCGCGCCACCGCCTCCTGCCACGTAGCGCAGCTCGGCGACCGTGAACAGGACGGTCACGACGGCGAGCATCGCCACGACGAGCGCGGTGCGGAGCGCGTCACCCCCACGGGGCAGGGATCGACGTCGGAGCACCCCGTGCAGCACCATCGCCACCACGGCGAGGAGGACCGGGACGACGAGGAGGAGCCACGGCACCGCGGACAGCGGGTCGAGCGCACCACGGAACACGCCGTAGATCCCGCGCCAGAACTCCGGGTCGACCGCCACCTGCAGGTCGCTGCGCTTCTCGCGCGGAACGTGGCCGGCCCACCCGGTCGGACGACCGCTGAAGCTGCCGGCGACCTCGCGGTTCCGCAGGTAGAACCAGCCGGACGCGGCCGCGGCGGCGACGAGCGGGGCGATCCCGGCGACGATCCTGCCGCCGATCCCGCGGAGTGCACCGAGTCGGACACGACGGGCGAGCAGGAACGCCACGACGATCGCGGCGAGCCAGATCCCGAACGACAACCGTCCCGTCATCCCGGCTGCGCCGACGAGCACGCCGCCGACGAGCAGGCGCGGCCCGAGCCCGGAGCGGAGCGCCGCTCCGGCCACACCCGCGGCGAGCGCGCAGAGGACGGCGTACAGCGAGTCGTTGTAGATCGAGCCCCCCTGCACGACGACGATGCCCGTGAGCGCGACGACGACGCCGACGGCGGACGGGAGGCGACGGGCGTCGGGGAAGCAGCGCGCGGCCGCCCACGCGGAGGCGGGCACGAGCAGGCCGGCGAAGACGACGCTGCACAACCGGCCGAGCATCACGGCCACCAGCACGTGACCGCTGTCCCACGCCGGTCCCACGATCGGGGCGAGCACCAGGTAGAACAGCGGCGGGTGCTGCGCGACCCACTGGACCGGCGGGTGCGCGCCGAACGGCACGGTGTTCCGCAGGCCGTCGGCGAACAGCGGGAGGTGCCCGTGCCACACCTGCAGGGCGTAGTCGAGGTGCGCGGGCTCGTCGGCGCTGCCGAGCGGGTCGGTCGTGAAGGCCCGCGCGACGGAGGCCGCCATCACGACCACGATGGCGAGCAGCACGGTCGGGGTGGCCCAGGCGTGCCGTTGCAGGCGTGCGACGAAGGACGCCACCTGGTGGATCAGCGCCCCATGCCGCGGTACACGAACCCGGCGGTCGTCCAGGCGTCACGGTCCAGGCAGTTGCGCCCGTCGATGACGACGGGGCTCGCGACGATCGACGCCACCGTGTTCGGGTCGAGCGTGCGGAACTCGTTCCACTCGGTCAGGACGAGGACGAGGTCGGCGTCCTGCATCGCGGCCGCTGCGGTGTCCACGTACCGCAGCTGTGGACGGACCCGGGCAGCGGTGCCGTTCGCCTCGGGGTCGTACGCGGACACGGTGGCGCCGAGCTCGAGCAGCCGCGCGGCGATGTCGAGCGCCGGGGAGTCGCGGACGTCGTCGGAGTTCGGCTTGAACGCGAGCCCGAGCACCGCGACCCGCTTGCCGGCGACCGCGCCGCCGAGCATCTCCGAAGCGACGGTCACGACGTGGGCGCGGCGACGCAGGTTGATCGCGTCCACGTCGGCCAGGAAGTCGAGCGACTCCCCCACCCCGAGTTCGGTCGCACGGGCCTGGAACGCGCGGATGTCCTTCGGCAGGCAGCCGCCGCCGAACCCGAGTCCGGCGTTCAGGAACTTGCGGCCGATCCGGTCGTCGTGCCCGATCGCGTCGGCGAGCGCCGTCACGTCCGCCCCGGCGACCTCGGCGATCTCGGCCATCGCGTTGATGAAGGAGATCTTCGTCGCCAGGAACGCGTTCGCGCTGACCTTGACGAGCTCGGCCGTCGGCAGGTTCACGACGAGACGCGGGGTCCCCTCGGCCAGGGTCGTCGCGTACACCTCGTCGAGGGCCTCGACCGCCGACGATCCCGCGGGGCCGGACGGCACGCCGTAGACCAGCCGGTCGGGCGAGATGGTGTCCTGCACGGCGAAGCCCTCGCGGAGGAACTCCGGGTTCCACACGAGCGTCGCGCCGGGCACCGCGTCCTGCAGGCCAGCGGCGAGCCGTGCAGCGGTCCCGACGGGCACGGTCGACTTGCCGACGACGAACTCCCCGGCGGCGACGTGCGGCGTCAGCGACGCGATCGCGGAGTCGATGTAGGTCATGTCCGCAGCGCCGGTCGGCCCCTGGGGAGTCCCGACGGCGAGGAAGTGCACGCGGGACCCGGCGACCTCGGCGTAGTCCGTCGTGAAGCGGATGCGGCCGGAGGCGATCGCCTCGGCGAGGATCTCGGGGAGTCCCGGTTCGAAGAAGGGGGCGTCGCCCGCGGCGAGCCGCTCGATCTTCACCGGGTCGACGTCGACCGCGACGACCTCGTGTCCGAGTTTGGCCATGGATGCGGCGTGCACGGCACCGAGGTACCCGCAGCCGATGACAGAGATACGCACGGGACGACGGTACCGGACCCCGCGCGAACTTCCGCCGAGAGCGATGACGACGCCTCAGGAGCGGTCAGGGCCCCGCACGATCTCGTCCCAGTCCGGCTCGCGGTGCCGACGGCGGGCCTCGTACGCCTCGACCATGTCGTGCAGCACCGCGACGACGAGGTCGGCGTGCGGCACGTCGGCGAGCACCACGGCGGGGTCGTCGCCGGGGAACACGAGGACGTCTCCCGATCGGAACAACCCCTGCAGCCCACGCCGCCGGACGGTCACGTCGTACCCACGCGAGTGCAGGAGCTCCTGCCGGGTCCTGGTGCCGAAGCCGTGCACGACGACGAGTCGCCTCGTAGTGACCACGTACCGCTCGGTCATCCACCGCACCAGCGGCACGACGCCGCCGAACAGCACCAGCACGAGGACGAGTCCGGCGACCACGGCGTTGATCCACGCGAGCTGCGCCTGGAAGACCCCGAACCCGAACCCGCCGGCGACCGCGACCAGGACGACGAACACCGCCGGACGCACCAGACGACGCGCGTGGGGCCGGAGCCGGGCCACGACGCGTTCGGGCGGTGGCTCGGCGGTCATGCCGTCATGCATACCGCAGGTGGGTGACGTCACCCACGGCGACGCCCCTCTCCGCGCCGTCTCGATCCCGGATCGTGATCCGGCCGTCGTCGTCGATGCCGGTCGCGTCGGCTTCCTCGGCGCTGCCGTCCGGCAGCTCGAGGCGCACCCGCGCGCCGATCGTGCCGCAGCCGGCGCGGACGTGCGACCGCACCGCCTCGGCAGCCGCGCCGCCGGCGACCAGGGCGACCACGGCCTCCCGGACGCCCGACCAGAAGGCGGACAGGACCGCGTCCGCCAGGGCGACCGCCTCGCCGGTCGCGCCCGCCACGGCGAGCGAGGTGGACGTCGGGGTCGGGAGCCGGTCGGCCGGGATGGTCAGGTTGACGCCGGCGCCGACGACGACGGAGCCGTCGGCGGCGACCTGGCAGAGGATGCCGCAGAGCTTCCTGCCGTCCACGAGCACGTCGTTCGGCCACTTCACGGTCGTCCTGGAGGACCGTCCTGACCCCGCCTCGCCGGTCGCGTCCTGCGCATCCGGCTCCAGGGCCGCGATCACCGCGTCCCGCATCGCTGCACCGGCCACCAGGGGCAGCCAGCCGCGGTCGCGGTCGGACAGCGCGGCACGGACGAGCACGCTCGCCGCGAGGGTCTCCCCGGCCGGTGCCGACCACGAACGGTCGAGGCGTCCGCGGCCGGCAGTCTGGTCCAGCGTGACGATCGCGCTGCCGTCCGGCAGGTCGGACGCAGCGGCGAGCAGGTCCGCGTTGGTCGAACCGGTCGTGTCGCGGACGTCGAGGACGGCACCCGCCCGGTCGAGTGCGGCGCGCGAGAGCGGGAGGACCGGTGTGGACATGCACGCAAATCTACGGGCAGGAACCGTGGAGGTCCTCCAACCGACGCCCGCCCCGCCGCCGGTAGGGTGAGCGGGTGACTTCAGGAGACACCCCCGATCTCTCGACGACGGCAGGCCGGCTGGCCGACCTCCGCGAGCGGTACCACGAGGCCGTGACCGCTGCGGGCGAGGCAGCCATCGCGAAGCAGCACGCCAAGGGCAAGATGACGGCGCGCGAGCGCATCGAGCTGCTCCTCGACGAGAACTCGTTCGTCGAGCTCGACGAGTTCGTCCGGCACCGCACGCACGCCTTCGGCATGGAGTCGAAGCGGCCGTACGGCGACGCGGTCGTCACCGGACTCGGCACGATCCACGGACGACAGGTCGCGGTCTACGCGCAGGACTTCACCGTCTTCGGCGGCTCCCTCGGCGAGGTCGCCGGCGAGAAGATCGTCAAGGTCATGGAGCACGCGCTGAAGACCGGCGTGCCGATCATCGGGATCCTCGACTCCGGCGGCGCCCGCATCCAGGAAGGCGTCGTCGCGCTCGGCAAGTACGGCGAGATCTTCCGCCTCAACACGCAGGCGTCCGGCGTCATCCCCCAGATCTCGATCGTCATGGGCCCGGCGGCCGGCGGCGCGGTGTACTCCCCCGCACTCACCGACTTCGTGATCATGGTCGACAAGACCAGCCACATGTTCGTCACCGGCCCCGACGTCATCAAGACCGTCACCGGCGAGGACGTCGGCTTCGAGGAGCTCGGCGGCGCACAGACCCACAACGCGGTCTCCGGTGTCGCGCACTACCTCGCCGACGACGAGAACGACGCGCTCGACTACGCGCGCTCGCTCATCGGGTTCCTGCCGGACAACAACCTGTCCGACGCACCCGCCTACGACCTGGCCCCCGAGCTCGAGACGACCGACGCCGACCGCGAACTCGACGTCGTCATCCCGGACTCCGCGAACCAGCCGTACGACGTCACGCAGATCATCGAGCACATCGTCGACGACGCCGACTTCCTCGAGGTGCAGCCGCTCTTCGCGCCGAACATCCTCATCGGCTTCGGCCGGGTCGAGGGACGCACCGTCGGCATCATCGCGAACCAGCCGCAGGCCATGGCCGGCACGCTGAACATCGACGCCGGCGAGAAGGCGGCGCGCTTCGTGCGGTTCTGCGACGCGTTCGGGATCCCGATCCTGACGCTCGTCGACGTCCCCGGGTACCTCCCCGGCACCGACCAGGAGTGGACCGGCGTCATCCGACGCGGCGCGAAGCTCCTCTACGCGTACGCCGAGGCCACCGTCCCGCTCGTCACCGTCATCACGCGCAAGGCCTACGGCGGCGCGTACATCGTGATGGGATCGAAGCAGCTCGGCGCCGACATCAACCTGGCGTGGCCGACCGCCGAGATCGCCGTGATGGGCGGTCAGGGTGCCGTGAACATCCTCTACCGGAGCGAGATCAAGCGCGCGGAAGAGGCGGGCGAGGACGTCGCAGCCGTACGCTCCCGCCTGGCCAACGAGTACACGTACAACGTGGCGTCGCCGTACCTCGCCGCCGAGCGCGGGGAGCTCGACGGCATCATCCAGCCGCATGCCACGCGCGTCTCGGTCATCAAGGCGCTGCGGGCGCTGCGCGGCAAGCGGGCATCACTGCCGCCGAAGAAGCACGGGAACATTCCCCTCTGATGGCGCGCCACGCAGCAGCCGTCCCAGCGGACGAACCGACTCCGGTCGCGGACGTCCACGTCGTCTCCGGCGAGCCGACGCCCGAGGAGCTCGCGGCGGTCATCGCCGTCCTGCAGCACCAGGCCGACGAAGCGGCGGCCGCTGGCCGTGCGCAGATCGAGGTGTCACCGCGTGTCGGGTGGGAGACCTCCGCTCGTGGGCTCCGCGGCCCACTGCCCCACGGTCCGGGTGCCTGGGCCCGTTCGCTGCGCTGACGACCGAGCTGGGATGTACCCCTGGGATACCGGACGGTATGCGCGTTGCAGGGTGCACTTCCCGGTCGGTCTCCCCTCGTGCGGGGGACACGTGTCGCTCGAGGGGGACCGGAAAGGGCGTGTTTGTCCCCCATAATGATGACTGACACGATGCGTACTTCCGGGCATAGTTACTGGTGTTCGGTGTACGAAGTACATCGCCGGACGGTGGCCGACTAGGGTACGAAGCCACTGTCCGCTGCGAGCCAGGGCGATATTCGGGTTGTCGCTCTGCCTCGGGTCGTGAACGGGCCGGTCGGGTTTCCTGACCGGCCCGTTCCCCGTTTCCGGGCGTGCTGCCACGTGCCGGGCGCTGCCGACTCGTGCTGCCACGTGCCGTGCGCTGCCGACCCGGAACGACAGACTCGCTGTCGTACGACAACGACGCTGTCGTCAGCACGCGCGCGCAACTGTTGCACGCGCGCACCAGCGACAGGACCGCTGTCGTACGACGACGACGCTGTCGCTCGTTGCGGACGCAACGAGCGCCGACACCGCACCACGTGCGGTGGTCGCGACCACCCGTCGGACGGGAGGCTCGTGGCGGCGCCGCCACGGGCCTCCCGTCCGGCGCGGAGCGCCTCCAGGGCCGCCCCGGCTACGCGCGCTCGTGCCGCGGGATCTCGAGCCAGAGCGCGACCGAGTCGTCCTCGTCGCCGTCATCGTCGTCATCGTGGGCCGTGCCCAGCGCCGCCGACTCGCTCGCCGCGACGTCGAGCCGCAGGCCGACCACCGTCACCGCAGCGCCCGACCCCTCCGGTACCGTCCGGACGATCACGTTGTCCGCGTCCCACGCCTGCCGGAGCGCGTCTGCGAGCTGTGCGTGGATGCGCCGGACGTCGTCGGCCTCGAGCTCGTCGAGACCACCGTCGTCGTGCAATTGGACGACCGCACCGCGGCGACGGAGGCGCATGACCTCCTCGCGGACGTCGTCGGAGAGCAGGGACCTGCCGCGGATCTCGTCGCGGATGGCCTGCTCGAGGTGCAGGCACTCGGTGCGCTCGGCGTCGGTGAGGTCCCCGCACGAGTCGATGATGCGTTGCAACATCGGCAGCGCCATCCGCGTCGTCTGGCTGAGTCGGAACTGCCGCTCGAACACGTGGGCGTCCTGCGCCGCCTGCCAGTCGGCGGTCTCCTGCTCGGCGCGGATGAAGTCACGGGTGGTGCGGGTCGCGCGGTTCATCACGAAGTTGAAGATCGTCGCAATGGCGACCCAGACGACGCTGCCGAGCACGCCGAGCGCACCCAACGCGTCGGGTCCCGCCCACGCGACCGTGTACATCACGAGGAACAACACCCCGACCCATGCGAACACGATCCGCTGTCGCACGGCGACGATCACCATGAGCGTCCCGACGGCCGCGATCCACCACGTGCCGAACCCCGGCGTCGCGCCGGCCTCGGCCCCCGGCGCCGCGACGACCGGCATCATGACCGCCGTGGCGAGCGAGAAGCAGGCGACCCACACCGGCAGGACGGCGCCCTTGGCGAACAGCGCCGCGCCGGTCGCTGCGGCGTACAGCGCCATGCACGCGAGCACCGCGCCGACGTCGTCGACACGGAACAGCGTCGTCGAGGCGAGGAGCAGGTGGTAGAGCGAGAACAGCGCGGCGAGACCGATCGCCACGCCGGCGGGGATCGAGATCTTCACGACGCCTCCGCCCGGTCCACTGGTCGGGCGGGCCACGTCAGCACCACGCGGGTCCCTGCTCCTGGTGCCGTGTGGATCTCGGCGATCCCGTCGGCAGCGGCGACGCGTTCGATGATCGACCGTCGGACGCCGAGACGACCGGCGGGGATCGCATCGGCGTCGAACCCGGTCCCGTCGTCCCCGACCTCCACGCGCACCACGCCGGAAGCCGACACATCGACGCTGACCCAGCGTTCGACGCCGTCACCAGCGTGCTGCACGCTGTTCACCGCTGCCTGGATCGCCGCGGACGCCAACGCGTCCGCGGCAGGTGCTGGCGCGTTGTGCATGCCGAACGGCCCGCCCCGGACCGCCACCGGGGCGGCGAGTGCGGACACCGCAGCACCGATGCGCGCGTGCAGCTCTGCGAGCGGCACCGGTGGCACCTCACGCGGCCCGTCGGACGCCGCCGCGAGGTGGTCGATCGCGTTCCGCGCCATCCTGCTGGCGAGCGTCTTCGCCTCGAGCGTGTCCGCACGTGCGGCCGAGAGCAGCGTGGTGAGGACGCTGTCGTGCACGATCGCGTCGACCTGCACACGCTCGACCTCGGTCGCGTGCTCCCGGATCGCGTGCGAGTACCGGCGCACGGCGGTCGCCTGGGCCGAGTCGACGGCGGCCGCCGCCCGGCGGAGCACCACCGCGAGCACGAGCGTGACGATGCCGAGGATCGTCGTGTAGACGCCGTCGAGGAGCGCCCGGGTCAGGCCCACCTCGCCGCCGGCGGGCGTCAGGCGGATGACGATGTACACGATCGGGACGAGCGCGTTGTAGACGGTCGCCCGCCACGGCGCGAAGCCCATCGCGGCCGCCGTCGTCCCGACGTTGCAGAACCACCACGGCCACGGCACCTGCCCGGCCGGGAGGTCGTCGCGGAGCGTCAGCGGCCACGTCACGAGCGCGACGAAGAACACGAGCGCGCACAGGATCTGCGCGGGCTGCGCGAACCGCTGCACCAACGCCGAGACGCCCACGAAGACGAACGACGCGGCGACCGCGAGCACGACGACCGGACCCCAGAGCGGGTCGAGCACCGGGAGCTGGTGCACGACCGCCGGCGCGTCGACGACGCCGAGCCCGACCGCCGCGAGGGCGAGCAGGATCGCGAACGCGCGCTCCGTCGACGCCTGCGTGATCCTCGCCCGCACGCCGCGGGACGGGTCGGTCCCGAACGGCGCGACGTCGGCCGTCAGCGGCGCCCGGGTGCCGTCAGCGCCCGTCGACATCCGGGTCGATGCCGGAGTCGAGCCCCGGCAGGATGCCGTCCTCGACCGCACGGCGGAGCAGGTCCACCTTCGTCGGGGCCGGACGGCCGACCTCGACGTATTTCACACGGATCCGGTCGAGGTACTCGCGCGCGGTCGAGTACCCGATGCCGAGCTGCTGCGCCGCGAGCTTGAGGGGCAGACCGGACGCGTACAGGTGGAGGATCTCGCGCTCACGACGGCCGAGCTGCGCCTTCGCGAAGTCGCGGTCGGCGTCGATCGCGCTCGCCCACTCGAGGTTGTTGAGGACGTCGCCCCGGGCAACGGTGGCGACGGCGGCCATCACGGTCTTCGTCGCGGACGACTTCGGGATGACCCCGGCGGCCCCTGCCGCCAGTGCCTCACGGACGTTCGCGACGCGGTCGGCGATGCTGTGCACGAGGACGGCCGAACCGGTCCCCTGCACGCCCTTGACGTTCTCCGTCACGGTCGAACCGTCGCCGAGCGACAGGTCCAGGACGACGACGTCCACCTCTCGCCCCTCGAGGTTCGCGATGTACTCGGGCACGCTCGCTGCGGTGAGGACGACCTCGAACCCCTCGTTCTGGCATGCGGCCTGGATGCCGAGCCGGACGGATTCGTGGTCGTCGACGATCGCGACGCGGACCGGCCTCGTGGTGAGTCCGGTCGTCCCTGTGGTGGTGGTCGATTCTGCTGGCACGGTGACCTCTCGTTCCGACGGGCCCGGCCCCTGAAACCGGGTTGCCATCAGCAACCAAGGATACCCAGGTCCGTCTCAGGTTCAGGTCTCGCCACACACAGTGTGCGCTATGCGATCGGCACCAGGCGTGCGACGGCCTCCATGTGGTGCGTGTGGGGGAACAGGTCGAACGCACGCAGCGCCTCGAGGCGGTACCCGAGGTCGGCGAACGTGGCGACGTCCCGCGCGAGTGCGACCGGGTCGCAGGCGACGTAGACGACCTGCGCGGGCTGCAGTGCGGCGATCTGCACCACGACCTCGCGCCCAGCACCGGCACGCGGCGGGTCGAGCACGACGGTCCCGGCACGGAAGCGCTGCTTCTCGGCCGCGGACGCCGTCGACGTGGTGCGCGACAGCCAGCGGTCGACCCGACCGGTCTCCGCGCGGGCCCCGATCCACTCGGCGAGGTTCTCCTGCGCGTGCTCGGTCGCGCGCGGGGCGCTCTCGACGCTCGTGATGCGCGCCTTGGGCCCGACGAGGTCGCCGAGTGCCGCGGCGAGCAGGCCGACACCGCCGTAGAGGTCGAGGTGGGTGCCCTCCGGGTCGAGCCGGTCGCGGTCGACCAGGTCCTGCACGGCAGCCGTCAGCACCTCGGCGGCACGGTGGTGCACCTGCCAGAAGCCGTTGTCGTCGACCTGGAACGTCCGCTCCCCCACGACCTCGGTCACGATCGTCGGCTTCTGCTCGTCGATGACGAGGCGCGCACCGTCGGAGCTGCTCGGTGCGAGGACGTCGACGACCGATGCCCCGGGCATCGCCGCTCGGCCGATCGGCGCGCTCTCCTGCACGGCAGCGGTGGCCAGGGGCAGCGAGGAGACCTGCACGACGTCGTGCGAACGCGCGGCGAACGGCCCGGCCGTGCCCTCCTCGTCGACGTGCAACCGGACGCGGGTGCGCCATCCGAGACCGTTCGCCTCGTCGTCACCGGGAGCCGGCTCGACGACCACGTCGTGCCCGAGCACCTCGGCCAGGTCCATGTGTGCGAAGCGGGAGAAGGAGTCGACGAGCACGTCGTGCTTCAGGGTGCGCTGGTGGGCGAGGGCGATGTGCCCGAACTCCGCGCCGCCCGGGCGGACGGCGGGGTCGCGGTCGAGGCCGGCTTCGGGCCAGACGTGGTCGACGCGGTGCTCGCTCGGGGTGACGACGCTGACGGTGTCCGCGCGCCAGAACGACTTCTTCCGGTCCTCGGTCACCCGCGCGACGACACGCTCGCCCGGGATCGCGTCCGAGACGAACACCACGCGCCCCTCGTGCCGTGCCACCGAGATGCCGCCGTGGGCGATCCCGGTGACGTCGAGTTCGAGCAGCGTTCCGACGGATTCACCCATGGTTCGATGTTCCCATGCGTCTGTACCTCGCGAGTACCTCCCCCGCCCGTCGAGCACTCCTCGCCCAGTCCGGCATCGAGCCGGTCCTCGTCGCCCCCGGGGTCGACGAGGACGCCGCGGCAGCAGCCGCCTCGGCATCGCTCGGGCGCGACCTCACCGGCCCGGAGCTCGTCTCGCTCCTCGCCGTCGCCAAGGCGTCGGCGGTCGCGGACGCCGAGGTCGCGGGCTCCCCGGTCGACGGGTTCGTCTTCGGTGGCGACTCCGCGTTTGAGGTCGACGGGCACCTGTACGGCAAGCCGCACGACCCGGCGGTCGCGAAGGAGCGATGGCGGCAGATGCTGGCCGCCGGCGGCGGCACGCTGTGGAGCGGCCACTGTGTGGTCGACCGGCGCCGGGACCTGGACGCCACCGCCCACCGGACGGGAGGACCGGGGGCAGCCCGCACCGAGCCTCCCGTCCGCCCCGGTTCCGGTCTCGGGCCGTGGGCCGGGTCGATCAGCGAGGTCGCGCCCGGCGGGTCCGCGCTGGTCGCCTCCGGCGACCGCGTCGTCGCGGTCGACAGCGCCGTCCTGACCTTCGCGGACGACGTGTCCGCGGACGAGATCGACGCGTACGTGGCGACGGGTGAGCCGCTCGAGGTCGCCGGGGCGTTCACGATCGACGGTCGGGCCGCTGCGTACATCACCCGGATCGACGGCGCGCCGTCCGCCGTGGTCGGGCTGTCGCTGCCCGTGCTCCGGTCGATGCTGCTGCGGGGCTTCGGCGTGGCGTGGCACGACCTCTGGGCACTGTAGACATCCACACTCCAACGCGGTCGTTCTTTGTGGATGCCGGTCAATTCGCACTCCCGCAGCACGAATACGCTGACTTACCATGCCCCGTATCAGCAAGGTCCTCATCGCGAACCGCGGCGAGATCGCCGTCCGCATCATCCGCGCGGCCCGCGATGCTGGAAAGGCCTCGGTCGCGGTCTACGCCGACCAGGACCGTGACGCTCTGCACGCACGCCTCGCCGACGAGGCCTACGCACTGAACGGCACCACCAGCGCGGACACGTACCTGGTCATCGACAAGATCATGTCCGTCGCCCGCCGCTCCGGCGCCGATGCCGTGCACCCCGGCTACGGCTTCCTCGCCGAGAACGCCGACTTCGCCCGCGCCGTCATCGACGCCGGGCTGATCTGGATCGGCCCGTCGCCCGAGTCCATCGAGCAGCTCGGCGACAAGGTCTCTGCGCGGCACGTCGCCGAGAAGGTCGGCGCGCCGCTCGCCCCGGGCACCATCGAGCCCGTGCAGGACGTGTCCGAGGTCTTCGACTTCGTCGACCAGGTCGGGCTGCCCGTCGCGATCAAGGCGGCGTTCGGCGGCGGGGGCCGAGGGCTGAAGGTCGTGCGCTCGCGCGACGAGATCGTCTCGCAGTTCGAATCAGCAACCCGCGAGGCCATCGCGGCGTTCGGTCGTGGCGAGTGCTTCGTCGAGAAGTACCTCGACAAGCCGCGCCACGTCGAGACCCAGTGCCTCGCCGACGAGCACGGCAACGTCGTCATCGTCTCCACGCGTGACTGCTCGCTGCAGCGTCGTCACCAGAAGCTCGTCGAAGAGGCACCGGCGCCGTACATCACGGCGGAGCAGCACGACCGGCTGTACGAGTCGTCCAAGGCGATCCTCCGCGAGGTCGGCTACGTCGGCGCCGGCACGTGCGAGTTCCTCATCGGGGCCGACGGCACCGTGTCCTTCCTCGAGGTGAACACCCGTCTGCAGGTCGAGCACTGCGTGTCCGAGGAGGTCACCGGCATCGACCTGGTCCGCGAGCAGTTCCGCATCGCCGAGGGCGGCGTGCTCGACTACGAGGACCCTGCGCCCCGCGGCCACTCCTTCGAGTTCCGCATCAACGGCGAGGACCCCGGTCGCAACTTCTTCCCGGCTCCCGGCCCGGTGCACGTGTTCCACGCCCCGTCCGGCCCCGGCGTCCGCGTCGACTCGGGCGTCGTGTCCGGCGACGTGGTGTCCGGCTCGTTCGACTCGATGCTCGCGAAGCTCATCGTCACCGGTGCCACGCGTGCCGAGGCGCTGGAGCGGGCTCGTCGTGCGCTTGCCGAGTTCGAGGTCGCCGGGCTCCCCACCGTGATCCCGTTCCACCGTGCGGTCGTGTCGGACCCGGCGTTCGCGACGGACGACTCCACCCCGTTCAGCGTGTACACGCAGTGGATCGAGACCGACTTCGTGAACGAGATCCCGGCGTGGAGCGGTTCCCCCGAGGAGCTCCCGGCACCGGCCGCACGCGACTCGGTCGTCGTCGAGGTGCAGGGCAAGCGCATCGAGGTCACCATGCCGTCGATCGTCGGTGGTGGTGCCGCTGGTGCCGCCCGCCGCCCTGCTGGTCCGTCCGCTCCCCCGCGTCGTCGTTCGTCGGCGGTGAAGGGTGGGAGAGCAGCGTCCGGGTCGTCGGTGGCATCGCCGATGCAGGCCACCGTGGTGAAGCTGGCCGTGGCCGAGGGCGACACGGTCGTCAAGGGCGACCTGCTCGTCGTGCTCGAGGCCATGAAGATGGAACAGCCCGTGCAGGCGCACAAGGACGGCGTCGTCACCGGCTTGAACGCCCCAGTCGGCCAGACGATCTCGTCCGGCCACGTGCTGCTCGAGCTCGCGTAGCGGCGCGGCTCGGCGCGGGCGCTTCGCGTTTCGCCGCTCGCGGCTGCACCCCTGTGCGAACATCGCGCCCGGTCACACCCGGGCGCGATGTTCGTCAGAGAGTGCGATTCGCAGCCGCTCGCCACGCAGCGCCCCAATTCGGTGCCAGCGGGACCCCTGCTTCGATCAGACGCCTGGGTAGCTGACCGGCGGGCATCGCATCCGCCCAGGTCACCCGCGCGAAACCGTTCACCTCGTGTCGCGCTCGGAGTCGGTCTTCGCGGCGTTTCTCTGCGACGACTACTTCTTCTGCAGTCCGCCCGTTCCGCATCTCGGCCCTCGTGTACCTGGTTGCGCCGTCGAACTCGACGATCGTGCCGCTCGCGGGGAACCACAAGTCGACCCGCTCGGCACCGCCCCACTCGTTCGGGAACGCGTGTTGGAGTTCTGCAGGCGGAGCGCCGAGAACGATCGACCCCCATCGCGTGATGCTCTCGCCGGGTGAGTCGGCAGCGGCATCCGCCGCATCGATCAACCGGAGTGCCCGGACCCGCGATCGTGCTGCGGTGCGATGGGCGAGTTCGTCGCAGATCACCGACTTGGACACCCCGCGACGGAGGACCGCGTCCAACACGACGATGGCGCGCCACGGATGCTCTCGCAGGGCGACGTCCACAGCGGTGACGGCGAGCGACGTGACGACGACGCCGTCGACCAGCTCGACCGGTGGCATTCGGCCCGCGGAGCCGACACGCTGGATGCGGTGCTTCGTCTGCCCACGGTCGCGCGCTGGATCGGTCACGACCACCCGGTCCCCGAAGGAGCCGATCCAGGGAAGGCGGTGCTGCGCAACGGCCGACGCGTGCGACACGATCAGCGCTGCGCGGCCCGAGGCCACGACGGCCCGGATGAGCGACACGTGTCGATCGTGCGCCGAGGCAGCCTTCCATTCGCTTGCGTCCGCGTAAGCGCCGCGACGGACACGCACGAGTTCGCCGCGTGCAGCAGCCCGACGTATCGCGATCCCGTCGGCTGCATCGACTCCCGCCGCGGTCGACACCAGTTCGATTCCCATCATCCGACGGTCGCATGATCCGGGTGGGGTGCGGGCTCGGGGCGGCGCTCGGTGGAGAAACTCCGTTGTCCGGCGTCCGTTGAGGCATCCCGTGCTGAATTGCGCCCTCTCACGGACATCGCGCCCCGTCGGGATGGGGCGCGATGTTCGTGAGAGGGCGCAACCTCGCGGCGGCGCCGACGGCGCGGCGGGAGCCGACGGCGGGCGCCGCCGCTACGAGACCCGGGGGCGGATCGCGTCGGCGAGGGCGTCGACGAGCGACTGGGCCTCGGCGGGGGTCGAAGCCACCGTGTCGATGTAGACCTTCACCTTGGGCTCGGTGCCGCTCGGGCGGACGATGACACGGGCATCGCCGGACAGGTCGTAGCGCAGGATGTCCGACGGCGGGAAGCCGTCCACGCCCGACGCGTAGTCCGTCGTCGACAGGACCGTCAGCGGACCGAGCGTTGCAGGCGGGGAGGTCCGCAGCGCCGCCATGATGTCGCCGATGCGGGCGAGGTCGTCAACGCGGGTCGCGACCTGCCCGGACGCGAACGCGCCGAACTCTGCGGCGAAGGCATCGAGCTGCCCGGCGATGGACGAGCCGGCCGCAGCGAGCGACGTCGCGAGGTCCAGCAGGACGAGTGCTGCGGAGATGCCGTCCTTGTCACGGACGATCTCGGGGTCGACCAGGTAGCCGAGTGCCTCCTCGTACCCGAAGAGCAGGTCGGGCACGCGGGAGACCCACTTGAAGCCGGTGAGCGTGTCGCGGTACCCGAGCCCGTACCGTGCGGCGACGCGGGACAGCGCCGGGGACGACACGATCGAGGCGGCGAGCACGCCCGACGCACCGGCGTCGACGGCGCGGGACGCCGCACGCCAGCCGAGCAGCCACCCGACCTCGTTGCCGGACAGTCGGCGGAACGAACCGGAACCGTCCGGGATCGCCAGCGCGAGTCGGTCGGCGTCCGGGTCGTTCGCGATGACCAGGTCGGCGCCGACCTCCGTGCCCCTGGCCGTGGCGAGGTCCATCGCGCCGGGTTCCTCCGGGTTCGGGAACGACACCGTCGGGAACGCGCCGTCCGGCTCGATCTGCTCCGGGACGACCGCCGGCTCGGCGAACCCGGCCGCGGCGAACACGGCCCGCGCGGTCTCCCACCCGACGCCGTGCATGGCCGTGTAGACGACCGAAGGCTGGGCATCGACCGGCAGAGCCGGGGCGGGCACGATCGCGGCCGTGGCGGCCACGTAGGCGTCGACGAGCTCCGAACCGGCGACGGTGTAGTCCGTCGCGCGAGCGAGGTCGGCGACAGAGCCCACCGCCGCGATGGCGTCAGCGATCGACGCGTCGACGGGCGGGACGATCTGGGAGCCGTCGTCGTCCCCACCGAGGTACACCTTGTAGCCGTTGTCCCGTGGCGGGTTGTGGCTCGCGGTCACCATCACCCCCGCGCCGACGCCGAGGTGCCGGACGGCGAACGCCAGCACGGGGGTCGGGAGCGCCGACGGCAGCAGCGTGACGTCGAGGCCGAGGCCGCGCATGACCTCTGCCGAGTCACGGGCGAACACGTCCGAGTTGACGCGTCCGTCGTAGCCGATCACCACACTGCGGTCGCGCCCGGCGTCGATGAGGAAGCGAGCGAGCCCAGCGGCGGCCTGCGACACGACCACGCGGTTCATCCGCAAGGGCCCCCACCCGAGCTCGGCTCGGAGACCAGCGGTGCCGAACTGCAGGCGCCCAGCGAAGCGCTCGTCGAGCGTCGCGAGCGCGGTCGGATCGCCGGAGGTCGCCGCGGTCAGCACCTCGGACAGCTCGTCTCGCGTCGTGTCGTCCGGGTCCTGCGCGAGCCAGGCCCGCGCGACGTCGAGGACCGACACGTCCTCGCCGAGGTCCCCGTCCCCGATCGCCCCGTCGGACGCCCCCGTGTACGGGCTCACAGCGCCGCCACCACCCGCGCGAGCAGGTCCGCGATCACCGGCTCGGCCGACTTGCCCGCCTCGAGCACCTCGGCGTGCGAGAGCGGCGTCTTCTGGATGCCGGCAGCCAGGTTCGTGATGAGCGAGAACCCGAGGATCTCCATCCCCGCCTGTCGCGCCGCGATCGCCTCGAGCGCCGTGGACATGCCGACGATGTGCCCGCCGATCGTCTTGGCCATCTGGACCTCGGCCGGCGTCTCGTAGTGCGGCCCGCGGAACTGCGTGTACACGCCTTCGTCGAGCGACGGGTCGATCGACCGGGCGACGGCACGCAGCCGCGCCGAGTACAGGTCCGTCAGGTCGACGAACGTCGCGCCCTCGAGCGGGCTGTCGGCGGTCAGGTTGATGTGGTCGCTGATGAGCACCGGGGTGCCGGGCGTCCAGTGCTCCTTGATGCCACCGGCACCGTTCGTGAGCACCATGGTGGTCGCACCGGTCGCCGCCGCGGTCCGGACGCTGTGCACGACACGACGGACGCCGTGCCCCTCGTAGTAGTGCGTTCGCGCACCGATGACGAGCGCGTGCCGCCCGTCCGCCAGCCGGATGGACCGGACCGTGCCCGAGTGTCCAGGGACCGCGGACGCGCTGAAGCCGGGGACGTCGGCGGCGTCGATCGACGACACCGTCTCGCCGATGAGGTCGGCGGCCTTGCCCCATCCGGACCCGAGGGTCAGGGCGATGTCGTGACGCTCGATGCCCGACCGCTCCGCGATGACGGCTGCGGCGTCGCGTGCGACGTCGAACGGGTCGACGGAGGGGTCGTTGAGCGGGTTCGTGCTTGCCATGTGGCAATGCTACGGGGCGGGCACCCGACCCAGGGACCGCTGGGCGGACCCCATCCCCGACTCCTACGGAGCGGTCGGATCCCCCAGGGACTTCTGCACCGCCGCGGTGATCTCGGTCTGGTCGAAGTGGTTCCGGATGACGATGACCTCGGCGTAGGTGCTGCCGATCGCCTCGACGAACTCCTGCGAGGTGAGGATCACGTTCGCGTCCTCGGAGACTTCTCGCACGGATGCCACGTCGGCCGCCACCACCTCGGCGGAGAGCCCGAGCGCCGCGAGGGCCTTCTCGGCGTTCACCTTGAGGATGCCGCTCGACCCGATGCCTGCGCCGCAGATGGTCACGATCTTCACGCGGACACCCCCATGATCGTCCTGACCTCGGCAGCGGAGGACGCCGCCGCGAGCCGCGACGTCACCGACGCGTCGTTGAACAGGTTCGCGATCTCGCCGATCGACTCCAGGTGCGTGCCGACCTCGGCGACGGCGAGCCCGAGCACGACCGACACGGGGTCGTTGTGCGGGTGGCCGAACGCGACCGGCGATGCCAGGGTCACCACGGACAGGCCGTCCCGCAGCACCGCGGACCCCGGCCGGGCGTGCGCGAACGCCAGCCCTGGTGAGATCACGATGTACGGCCCGTGCTCTTCCACCATGGCGATCATGGCGTCCGTGTAGGCGTCCGTCGCCGCGCCCGACGACACGAGCGCACCACCGGCGAGCCGGAGCGCGTCACGCCACGACGGCGCGGACGCACCGAGCACGACGGCGTCGTCGGAGAGCGGCGGGAGACCCATGCGATCAGGCCTCCGCGTACCCGGTCGTGATGATGGAGATGATCTCCTCGCGGTCTTCGAGCGGCAGGAACGAACCGAGCGCCGCGTTGATCTGGAACGCGGCCAGGTCGTCGAGGTCGTAGCCGAAGGTGCCGGCCAGGAGCGCGAGCTCCTTGCTGAGCGAGGTGTTGCTCATCAGGCGGTTGTCGGTGTTCACCGTGACCCGGAAGCCGAGCTGGTACAGCACGTCGAACGGGTGGTCGGCGAGGTCGTCGCCCCACGCCGCGATCGCCCCGGTCTGCAGGTTCGACTGCGGCGAGAGCTCGAGCGGGATCTCCCGGTCGCGGACCCACGAAGCGACCTCGCCGAGGGAGGCGAGCGTCGAACCGTCACCGGCGTCCGAGAGCTGGATGTCCTCGAACAGGCGGACGCCGTGCCCAAGCCGCAGGGCCCGGCCGTCGACGAGCGCCGAACGGATCGAGGCGATGCCGTCCGCCTCACCGGCGTGCACGGTGACCGGGAAGAGCTCGGAAGCGAGGTGGTCGAACGCCGCGCGGTGGTTCGACGCGGGGAACCCGGCTTCGGCCCCGGCGATGTCGAACCCGACGACGCCGTGATCACGGTGGCGGACGGCGAGCTCGGCGATCTCAAGCGCACGGTCCGCGTGGCGCATGGCCGTCACGAGCTGCCCCACGCGGATCGCACCGTCCGCTGCGACGACCGCTTCCTCGATGCCCGCCTGCACGGCTTCCACCGTCTGGTCGAGCGTCAGGCCGCCCTGCAGGTGCTGCTCGGGCGCCCAACGGATCTCGCCGTAGACGACGCCGTCGGCGACGAGGTCCTCCACGAACTCGCGGGCGACGCGGGTCAGGCCGTGCGCGGTCTGCATCACGCCGGTGGTGACGTCGAAGGTCTTGAGGTACTCGACGAGCGAACCGGAGTTCGACTGGTCGGCGAACCACTGGCCGAGCTCGGCCGGGTCGGTGGTCGGCAGGTCGATGCCGCCGTCCGAGGCGAGCTCGACGATCGTCTCGGGGCGGAGTCCGCCGTCCAGGTGGTCGTGCAGCGAGACCTTCGGCAGGTCGTTGATCACGGCACCCGCGTCGGGCAGTCGGTACGTGGGGGCGTCGTGGGCGCTCATGACGACCAGGCTATCGGTGGTCGCGCCCGCCTCGCCCGTGACGTCCCACAGGTTTGTGGAGAACTGACTGGAGGCTCGCTACATGTGAGCGGACCGGCTCACGTCAGGCGCTCACGGACGATCGGTGCACGCTCGGGAGCGGACGTCCCGATCGACCAGGCCCCCTCGAGCACCTCGAGCGCGCGCGGGATCCGGGACTCCTCGTCCGTGTGCAGGGTCCAGAGCGGCTGCCCCTCGACGACCGCGTCGCCGGGCTTCACGTGCAGCTCGATGCCGGCACCCGCCTGGACCGGGTCCTGCGCACGGGCTCGACCAGCACCGAGACGCCATGCCGACACACCGAACGGCAGGGCTTCCTGCGTCACGAGCACGCCGGAGGACGGCGCGGTGACGACGTGCTGCTCGCGGGCCACCGGGAGCGCGGCGGACGGGTCGCCGCCCTGCGCCGAGATCATCCGCCGCCAGGTGTCCATCGCGCGGCCGTCGGCGAGCGCCGCAGCCGGGTCCGCGTCCGGCAGACCAGCGAGCCGCAGCATCTCGGAGGCGAGCGAGAGCGTCAGCGACACGACGTCCGACGGTCCACCGCCCTCCAGCACCTCGATCGACTCGCGCACCTCGAGCGCGTTGCCGATCGTCAGGCCGAGCGGGACCTCCATGTCGGTCAGGAGCGCCGAGGTGGCGACCCCTGCGTCCTTCCCGAGGTCGACCATCGTCTGCGCGAGTTCCCTGGACGCCTCGTAGGTCGGCATGAACGCCCCGGATCCGAACTTCACGTCCAGCACGAGCGCACCGGTGCCCTCGGCGATCTTCTTCGACATGATGCTCGACGCGATGAGCGGGATGCACTCGACGGTGCCGGTGATGTCCCGGAGCGCGTAGAGCTTCTTGTCGGCGGGAGCGAGGCCTGACCCGGCCGCGCAGATGACCGCTCCGACGTCGGAGAGGATCGACATCATGCGGTCGTTCGACAGCGACGCCTGCCACCCCGGGATCGACTCGAGCTTGTCGAGCGTGCCCCCGGTGTGCCCGAGCCCACGGCCGGACAGCTGCGGCACCGCCACTCCGAACGACGCCACGAGCGGTGCGAGCGGCAGCGTGATCTTGTCGCCGACACCACCGGTGGAGTGCTTGTCCACGGTCGTCTTGCCGAGCGAGGAGAACGACATCCGCTCCCCCGAAGCGATCATCGCGAGCGTCAGGTCCTTGATCTCCCGACGCTCCATGCCGTTCAGGAAGATCGCCATCGCGAGGGCCGCCATCTGCGGGTCCTCGACGTAGCCGCGCGTGTAGGCGTCGACGAGCCAGTCGATCTCCGGGGTGCTCAATGCGGAACCCGAACGCTTCGTGCGGATGAGGTCGACGGTGTCGAAGGGCTCGACGGCCATGTCAGTGCTCCTGTTGGTACGTGACGAGGGTGCGCGGCCCGAAGGCGTCCGGGAGCACCTCGTCGATGGTGCGGATCCCGGAGACGGTCTCGAGCAGCATGCCCTCGGCCGAGTGCTCGAACAGCAGCTGCCGGCACCGACCGCACGGCATGAGCGTCGCGCCGTCGCCGTCCACGCAGGTGAACGCGACGAGCTTGCCGCCGCCGGTCATGTGCAGCTGCGAGACGAGCGAGCACTCCGCACAGAGGGTCACCCCGTACGAGGCGTTCTCGACGTTGCAGCCGGACACGATCCTGCCGTCGTCGGTGAGCGCGGCAGCGCCCACCGGGAACGACGAGTACGGCGCGTAGGCGTGCCGCATCGCGCTGGTCGCTGCGGTCCGCAACGCGGCCCAGTCGACGGACGGGAGGCTCCCCACCGGCACGGCCGGACCGCCGCTGGCGCGTCGCTCCGGAACCGGCGGCGTGGGCCCAGTGGCCGCGTCCGCAGCGGCGGTGTCGGTGACCGCCTGGTCACCGGATGCGTTCGTGTCGGTCATGTGCCGAGCCTCCCGGCTAGCTCTTGATGTACGGCTTGCCGGACGCGGCGGGACCGCGCGACTGCCCGACCAGGCCGGCCACCGCGAAGATCGTCACCACGTAGGGCAGCATGAGCAGGAACTCGCTCGGGACGGGCGAGTTGATCGACCCGAGGACGTTCTGCAGGTTCGACGCGAAGCCGAACAGCAGCGCCGCGAGCGTCGCGCGGATCGGGTCCCAGCGGCCGAAGATGACCGCGGCGAGGGCGATGTAGCCGGCCCCTGCGGTCATGTCCTTGGCGAACGGTCCGACCGAGCCGAGGGTGAAGTAGGCCCCGCCGAGGCCCGCGATCGCACCCGCGAGCGAGACGTTCCAGAACCGCGTGCTGAGCACGTTGATACCGACGGTGTCCGCCGCCTGCGGGTGCTCGCCGACCGCGCGGAGCCGGAGGCCCCATCGCGTCTTGAACAGGGCGAACGTGACGACCGCGACCGCGATGTAGGCCAGGTACACGATGACGTTCTGCTCGAAGAACACCGGGCCGATGACCGGGATCTGGTGCAGGACCGGGATCGGCAGGACCGGGAACCGGATGCCGACGTTGAGCGTCTGCTCGGCCGGGGAGAGCACCTGCGAGTAGAGGAAGCCGGTCAGTCCGGAGATGAACGCGTTGATGACGACACCGACGATGACCTGGTCGACGAGGTACTTGATGCTGAACGTCGCGAGGACGAACGACACCAGGACACCGGCGACGAGCGCACCGACGAGACCGACCCATGCGGAACCGGTGAGCGAGCCGATCATCGCGGAGACGAACGCCCCGGCGAGGAACTGGCCCTCGATCGCGATGTTCACGACGCCCACGCGCTCCGAGATCACACCGCCGAGGGCACCGAAGACCAGCGGGACGCTCAGGCCGAGCGCCCCGACGAGCAACCCTGGTAGCGGGATCGTCGCACCGGCCGCCGCCCAGGTGAGGAACCCGACGACGAACAGGATGGCGAAGACGGAGGTGACCCAGAGCGGGACCCTCCGGTACCCGTTCGCCTGGACGAACGCGTACACGGTCGCCAGGGCGAGCAGGACGGTGACCGTGATGCCGGTCCCCGTCGCGGGGAGCTGCACGTCCGGAAGCTGGACGAAGTCGCCCGCGTTCGCGAGGCGGAACGTCGCAGAACCGTCGCGGCCGAGCAGGACGAAGAACACCAACGCGACGACCGTGAAGACGGCGAAGGCGATCGGGGCCTTCCAGCTGCGGGTGGACTCGACGGCGCGGTCGGCCAGCGTCTCCGCTCCGGAGGGCATGGAGGGGCTGATGGTGCTCACGCGGCGACTGCCTTCCGCTGGGACTTCTTGGAGACCTTGCGGCGGGCGCCCGGCTGCGGGATCCGGAAGATCGCGCGGACGAGCGGCGGTGCCGCGATGAACAGGACGATGAGGGCCTGGATGACACCGACGATGTCGATCGGGATGCCGTTGGCCGCCTGCATCGCGTAGCCACCGTTCTTCAGCACGCCGAACAGGATCGCCGCCCAGAAGGTGCCCCACGGCTTCGAGCGGCCGAGGAGCGCCACGGTGATGGCGTCGAAGCCGATGCCCGCGTCGATGTTCGACGTGAAGCCACTCGTCACGGCGCCCTGCACCTGGTACGCCCCGGCGATGCCGACGAGGGCACCGGAGATGACGAGCACCCAGATGGTCAGCGACGGGACGCTCATGCCGGCGACGCGTGCCGCACGCGGGTTCTCACCGATCGTGCGGAACCGGAAGCCGAGCGACGACTTGTTGACGAGCCACCACACGACGACGACGGCGATGATCGCGACGACGAACCCGAGGTCGACGCCGTAGCGCGGACCGAACAGCGCCGGCAGCACCGCGGAGTCCTTCATGGCGGGCGAGATCGGGTTCGGGCTCCCCGGTGCCTGCAGCAGCCCCGGCGTGCGGAGCAGGTAGCTGACCAGGTACAGCGCGACGTAGTTGAGCATGATCGTCAGGACGACCTCGTTCGCACCGGTCCGCGCCTTCAGCACACCGACGATGCCGCCCCACACCGCGCCGCCGACGATGCCGGCGACGATGGTCAGGGGGATGTGGATGATCGCGGGCATGTCGAACGCGAACCCGACCCACCCGGCGGCCGCAGCACCCATCAGGATCTGCCCCTGGCCACCGATGTTGAAGAGGCCGGCGCGGAACGACAGCGCGATGCCGAGACCCGCGGCGATGAGCGGGACGGCGTAGTCGATCGACCGGGTGATCGGGACGATCGCCTGCGCGAACGAGCTCGCGCCGAAGTTGATGACCGACCCCTGGAACAGCGAGGCGTACGAGCCGCCGACGGCGGTCCAGATCGCGCGGAAGGTGTCGGCCGGACGGGCGAAGAAGTACCCGGCGGCCTGCTGCACGGCGGGGTCCGTCACCGCGATGAGGATGCCGCACGCCACGAGCGCGAGCACGATCGCGAGGACCGTGACGAGGACGGAGCCGTTCAGGATGCTCTGCAGCGCGGTGTTCCAGCGGTCGCCGCCCGAGTCGCCGGCACGGCGCTCGGTGTCGGCGGCGGAGTCCGTCATCAGGTGCGGCGTGCCCTCGACGTCCTGGATGCGGTCGTCGGTGGGCAGCTCGTCCCCGGCCTGCGCCGGCTGCGTGTTCTCTGGCGTGTTGCTCACGCTGCCAGCTCCGTTCCTTCGGGGAGTTCCCCGGCCATCATGAGGCCGAGGACGTCACGCGGGGTGTCCGCGGGGACGATGCCGATGATCGCGCCGCGGTACATGACGGCGATGCGGTCGGCGAGCGCCACGACCTCGTCGAGCTCCGTGGAGACGACGATGACCGGGACACCGGTGTCGCGGGTGGCGACGATGCGCTTGTGCACGAACTCGATCGACCCGACGTCGATGCCGCGCGTGGGCTGCGCGGCGACGAAGAGGCGCAGTTCGCGGCTGAGCTCGCGTGCCAGCACGATCTTCTGCTGGTTGCCGCCGGACAGCCGACCGGCTGCGGTGGTGCGCGAGGGCGTGCGGATGTCGAACTCGGCGATCTTCTCGTCGGCGAACGCGTCGCGCTCGGCCGACCGGATGGTGCCGGCGCGGACGAACTCGGCGTGGTCGGCACGGTCGAGCATCAGGTTCTCGGCGATCGTGAACTCGCCGACGAGCCCGTCCTCCTTCCGGTCCTCGGGGACGAACCCGACACCGGCGTCGAGGATCTGCTTGACGCTGCGGCCGCTGATCTCGCGCCCGTCGAGGGTGATCCGGCCGGAGCGCATGTGCTCGAGGCCGATGATCGCCTCGGTGAGCTCGGTCTGGCCGTTGCCCTGCACGCCGGCGATCGCGAGGACCTCACCACGTCGCACGGTGAACGAGACGTCGTCGACGAGCACGATGCCGGACGGGTCGGTGACGGTGACGTGCTCGACGACGAGGGCGTCCTCGCCGCCGGTCGCGGGCTCCTTCTCGACGACGAGCGACACTGCTCGGCCGACCATGAGCGCTGCGAGCTCGTTGTTCGTCGCGGTCGGCGATGCCTCGCCCACGACCTTGCCGAGCCGGATCACCGTGATGCGGTCCGCCACCTCGCGGACCTCACGGAGCTTGTGGGTGATGAAGACGATCGCGGTGCCGGCTTCACGGAGCTGGCGCATGATGCCCATCAGCTCGTCGGTCTCCTGCGGGGTGAGGACGGCCGTCGGCTCGTCGAACACCAGCACGGACGCGTCGCGGGAGAGCGCCTTGATGATCTCGACGCGCTGCTGCACGCCGACGGGCAGGTCCTCGACCTTCGCGTCCGGGTCGACGTCGAAACCGAACCGCTCGGAGATCTCGCGGACGCGCTTCCGGGCGCCGGCGAGGTCGAGGCGGCCGCCGAAGGACGTCTCCTCCTGTCCGAGCATGACGTTCTCGGCCACGGTGAAGACCGGGACGAGCATGAAGTGCTGGTGGACCATGCCGATGCCGGCACGCATGGCGTCGCCGGGGCCGTCGAAGTCCTGGACGACGTCGTCCAGGAGGATCTCGCCCTCTTCGGCCTGGTATATGCCGTAGAGCACGTTCATCAGGGTGGACTTGCCAGCACCGTTCTCGCCGAGGAGGCAGTGCACCTCGCCCGGTTCGACGGTGAGGGAGATGTGGTCGTTCGCGACCAAGGGGCCGAACCGCTTGGTGATGCCGCGGAGCTCGAGCTTCATGTCGGGGTTTACGTTTCTGTCGCTGCGGAGCGCACGGGAATGCGGGCGGAGGACTGCTCCCCCGCCCGCATCACATCGTGCTACTTGACGGTCGCCTTCGTCTCGACCTTGATCGAGCCGTCGATGATGCCGGACTTGATGGTGTCCAGCTCCTTCTGCAGACCCGAGTCGACCTTCGACTCGTAGTCGTGGAACGGCGCGATGCCGACGCCGTCGTTCTTCAGCGTGCCGACGTACGGGGTCTTCGAGAAGTCACCCTTGGCGGCCTGCTCGACGACGTCCTTGGTCGCCGGGCGCATGCCCTTCTCGACCGAGGTCAGCGCGATGTCCTTGTAGCGGGGGTCCGCCTCGTAGAGGTCGCTGTCCGCACCGATCAGCACGGAACCGTTGTTCGCGTCCTTGATCGCCTCAGCCGCAGACTGGTAGATCGGGCCACCGACGGGCAGGATCACGTCGGCGTTCTGGTCGAGGAGCGTCTGCGCGACCGACTTGGCCTGCGTGCCGGCCTCGAAGCCACCGGTGAAGGAGCCCTTCTGGCTGTCGACGTCCCAGCCGACGACCTTGACGTCCTTCTTCTTCTGCTCGTTGTAGTACTTCACGCCGTCCGCGAAGCCGTCCATGAAGATGGTGACGGTCGGGATCTGCATGCCGCCGAAGGTGCCGACGACGCCGCTCTTGGAGTACGACGCGGCCGCGTAGCCGGCGAGGAAGGCCGCCTGCGAGGTGTCGAACGTGATCGGCTTGACGTTCTTGGCGTCGATCGAGTTGTCGTCGATGATCGCGAAGTCCGTGTCGGGGTTCGCCGCCGCCTGCTTCTTCGTGGCGTCGGCGAGGTTGAAGCCGACCGTCACGATGAGCTTGCAGTTCTGGTTGATGAGCTGCTCGATGTTCGAGTCGTAGACCGTCGAGTCCTTCGACTCCGCCGACTTGTAGGTCGCGCCGAGCTCCTTGGCGGCGTCCTTGAGCCCCTCGTAGCCGAGCTGGTTGAAGGACTTGTCGTCGAAGCCGCCGGAGTCCGACACCATGCACGGGCGGAAGTCGGTGGACTTCGCCGACGAGGAGTCGGACGGAGCGGCGGAGCAGCCGGCCAGGACGGCGACGGTGCCGAGGAGCGCGAGGCCGCTGAGTGCGATCTGACGGGTACGAGATGACACGGGATGTTCCTCCGGGAGCAAGGGCCCGGGTCACTGCGCACCGGGCGATCGTGGCGACAGTACACGACCGCCCGGCCGGTACAGAGCCCGTTCCGACCACCCGGATGATCGGTTACGGGATCGCGACCGCGTCGTAACAGGCCCGTAACGCGGCGCAACGCCGGTGTCCCCAGTTCGGGGGATTTCGTGGTGGAGCGCTACAGGACGTCGTCCCGGCCGCTGATCTTCAGTGCATCCACCACACCCTTGACCCGCTGGGCGTTCGCGCTCGTCGTGACGAGGAGCGCATCGGGGGTGTCCACGACGACGATGTCCTCGACGCCGATGAGCGAGATCAGCCGCTGGCTGTGCGCGACGACGATGCCGCTCGACGAGTCGGCCAGGATGCGGGCGTTGTCGCCGAGCACCGCGAGGTTGTTCGTCCGCCCACCGGACTGCAGTTTCGCGAGGGACGCGAAGTCGCCGACGTCGTCCCAGTCGAAGTCACCGGGGACCACGGCGAGCCGACCGGCGGCGGCGGCCGGCTCGGCGACGGAGTAGTCGATCGCGATCTTCTTCAGGCCCGGCCAGATCGCGTCGACGACGGCGCCGCGGGACGAGGTGTCCCACGCGGCGGCGAGTTCCTCGATGCCGGCGAGCAGGTCGGGCTCGTTCCGACCGATCTCGGCGAGGAGCACGTCGGCGCGGGCGATGAACATGCCGGCGTTCCAGAGGTAGCTGCCGTCGGCGAGGTACCCCGTCGCGGTGTCGAGGTCGGGCTTCTCGACGAAGTCCAGCACGGCGTGCGCACGCGGGGCGGTGTCGATGCCGAGCGAGTCGCCCGCGTGGATGTACCCGAACCCGATCGCCGGCTCGGACGGCGTGATGCCGATGGTCGTCACGTAGCCGGCGCGGGCCGCGAGCACCGCTTCGCGCACCGATCGACGGAACCCGCGGGCGTCGCCGATGACGTGGTCGGCGGCGAACGACCCGATGACCACGTCGGGCTCGCGCCGGCGGAGGATCGCTGCGGCCAGACCGATGGCGGCCGTCGAGTCCTTCGGCTCGCTCTCGAGCACGACGTTGTGGTCGTGGATGCCCGGCAGCTGCGACTCGACCGCGACCCGGTGGGCACGCCCGGTCACGACCATGATCCGCTGGTCCCCGGACAGCGGCGCGAGGCGGTCCCACGTCTGCCGGAGGAGCGAGGTGCCCGAGCCGGTCAGGTCGTGGAGGAACTTCGGGGCGTCGGCGCGCGACAGCGGCCAGAGGCGCGAACCGATCCCACCGGCGGGGATGATCGCGTAGAAGTCGTCGAGAGGGTCAGCCACTCGCTCACCGTACCGTCCGGTCGCCGCCGTTCCTGGGTACCGACCGCTCGGATGTGCGGGAAGCCGCACGACCTGTTCACCCCCGCCGAACGCGCCGTTCACCGTGCGGCCCCCGTCCGCGTCACGTGCGCCGCGGAGCATGGCGAGTGCCATGAACGCACGCAGCGTGGAGCGCGGCCAGGTCCAGCGGACCGTCGCCGTCGTGACCGAGAGCTTCCTGCCCACCCTCAACGGCGTGACCACCAGCGTCCTGGCGGTCCTCGACCACCTGGAGCGCCGTGGCCACCGCGCGGTCGTCATCGCGCCGGACGCCCCCGGTCTCGCGGCCTGGCGATCCCGCACCGAGCTCGAGCGGTACCGCGGGTTCGACGTACACCGTGTGCCGGCGGTCGCCTACCGCCAGTTCCCGGTCGCCCTCCCCCACCCGGTCCTCGACACGATCCTCGCCGCCTCCGGCGCCGACGTACTGCACGCAGCCAGTCCGCTCCTGCTGGGTGGGCGTGCGATCACGGCGGCCGGGAGGCTCGGCATCCCGTCCGTCGCCGTGTTCCAGACCGACGTGGCCGGGTTCGCCCGCCGCAACGGCCTGGCAGCGGCCGCCCCGTTGGCGAGACGGGTGCTCGCCCGGATCCACCAGGGCGCGTCGCTGACGCTCGCGCCGTCGTCCGCGACCGCGGCCATGCTGGCCGCGGACGGCGTCCCGCGCGTCACGCGATGGGGTCGCGGCGTTGACACCGACCTGTTCCACCCGTCGCGACGGCAGTCGGCGCACGTCCGCGCGTTCCGGAGGCGACTCGCTCCGCGCGGCGAGACCGTCGTGGGGTACGTGGGCCGGCTCGCACCAGAGAAGGAGGTCGAACGGCTCGCCGAGCTCGAACGGCTCCCGGGCATCAGGATCGTGGTCGCGGGAGGGGGGCCCTCCAGGCAGGCACTGGAGCGACGGCTCCGCCACCTCGACGTGACCTTCACCGGTCCGCTGCGCGGCGACGCCCTCGCGGATGCGTACGCGGCACTCGACGTGTTCGTGCACACCGGACCGGCGGAGACCTTCGGGCAGACGCTGCAGGAGGCGCACGCCACCGGCCTGCCGGTGGTGGCGCCGGCATCCGGTGGGCCGCTCGACCTCGTCGCGCCGGGGCTCGACGGCGAGCTCTACGACCCGGAGGTCCCGCAGGCGCTCCGGCAGGCGGTCGTCGGACTGCACCTCGACCGGGACCGCGCCGCGCGCATGGGGTCGGCCGGGCGGCTGCGGGTGGAGGGCACCACGTGGGAGGCGGTCGGCGACCAGCTGCTGGCGCACCACGACACGGCGAGGAACATCGGCGCGCCGCCCGCCGCCGCACGGGGTGTCCGAGCCGAGTGGAACGAGAAGGTCAGCTCCCGGTCATAGGATGGTCGTGTTCCACACGAACACGACGGCAACGGTGCGCCGATCGGCGCCCCGGTCTCAACGGAGGGCGAGCTCATGGCCGAGCAGACCGCAGGGAGTACGGCGACAGCCGTGCCACAGGTGACCATCGAGGCGCCCCGCGCGTCTCGGACCCCCAAGGGGACGCTGTACCGCGGCAGCACCGGGATGTGGTCGTGGGTCCTGCACCGCATCACCGGCGTCGCGATCTACTTCTTCCTGCTCGTGCACATCCTCGACACCGCGCTCGTGCGCCTGTCGCCAGAGGCCTACAACGCGGTCATCGGCACGTACAAGACCCCGATCATGAACCTCGGTGAGATCGCCCTCGTGATGGCGATCGTCTTCCACGCGTTCAACGGGCTGCGCATCATCCTGGTCGACTTCTGGTCCAAGGGGCCGAAGGACCAGCGGGCCATGTTCTGGATCGTCATCGTCCTGTGGGCGATCGCGATCGCGGGCTTCCTGCCGCGCCAGCTCATGAACCTCGTCGCCGACTTCCACTGACCAGGGGGCACCACATGACCACCGACACCATCGCACCCCCTCGCAGCTCCGAGGCCGCCCGCCGCTCCACCAACTGGGAGAAGTGGGGCTGGATCTACATGCGCGGATCCGGCGTCCTGCTCGTCGTCCTGATCTTCGGCCACCTGTTCGTGAACATGGTCGCGGGCGAAGGGGTCAAGCAGATCGACTTCGCCTTCGTCGCCGGCAAGTGGGCCAGCCCGTTCTGGCAGGTGTGGGACACCCTCATGCTCTGGCTCGCGCTGATCCACGGCTCGAACGGCATGCGCACGATCGTCAACGACTACGTGTCGAAGCCCGGCATCCGCAAGACGCTGCTCGTCGCCATCCTGGTCGCGTGCGTCCTGCTGATCGTCCTCGGCACGCTGGTCTGCTGGACCTTCGACCCGTGCCCCGCGGGCGCTGCCGCCGCCGACCTGCCGTCGTTCTGCCCGGCGCAGTAGCGCGACCCACCGCTTCTTCCTCTGCACCCCTGACTCGAGAGATCCACGTGACCGACATCACCGTCCATCACCACCAGTTCGACATCGTCATCATCGGCGCGGGCGGCGCGGGCATGCGTGCCGCGATCGAAGCCGGCCCGAAGGCGAACACCGCGGTCATCTCGAAGCTGTACCCGACCCGCTCGCACACCGGTGCGGCGCAGGGCGGCATGGCGGCCGCGCTCGCGAACGTCGAAGAGGACTCGTGGGAGTGGCACACGTTCGACACGATCAAGGGCGGCGACTACCTGGTCGACCAGGACGCCGCCGAGATCCTGGCGAAGGAAGCCATCGACGCGGTCATCGACCTCGAGAACATGGGCCTGCCGTTCAACCGCACGCCCGAGGGCAAGATCGACCAGCGTCGCTTCGGCGGCCACACCCGCGACCACGGCAAGTCCCCCGTCCGCCGGGCCTGCTACGCCGCCGACCGCACCGGCCACATGATCCTGCAGACGCTGTTCCAGAACTGCGTGAAGCTCGGCGTGAACTTCTTCAACGAGTTCTACGCGCTCGACCTCATCATGGTGGACGTCGTCGGCGAGGACGGCGTCACCCGCAAGCAGCCCGCCGGCGTCGTGGCGTTCGAGCTCGCGACCGGCGAGCTGCACGTCTTCCACGCCAAGGCGATGATCTTCGCCACCGGCGGCTTCGGCAAGATGTACAAGACGACGTCCAACGCGCACACCCTCACCGGTGACGGCGTCGGCATCGTGTGGCGGACGGGTCTGCCGCTCGAGGACATGGAGTTCTTCCAGTTCCACCCGACCGGGCTCGCCGGACTCGGCATCCTGCTGACCGAGGGCGCCCGCGGCGAGGGCGCGATCCTCCGCAACGCCTCTGGTGAGCGCTTCATGGAGCGCTACGCCCCCACCATCAAGGACCTCGCCCCACGCGACATCGTGGCGAGGTGCATGGTGCAGGAAGTGGCGGAGGGCCGGGGCGCCGGCCCGAACAAGGACTACGTGCTGCTCGACTGCACGCACCTCGGTGCCGAGGTCCTCGAGACCAAGCTCCCGGACATCACCGAGTTCGCCCGCACCTACCTCGGCGTCGACCCCGTGACCGAGCCGGTGCCCGTGATGCCGACCGCGCACTACGCGATGGGCGGCATCCCGACGAACACCAACGCCGAGGTCCTGTCCGACAACGACCACGTCGTGCCGGGCATGTACGCCGCCGGCGAATGCGCGTGCGTCTCCGTGCACGGGTCGAACCGTCTCGGCACCAACTCGCTCCTCGACATCAACGTGTTCGGCAAGCGGTCCGGCAACAACGCCGCCGAGTGGGTCAAGACGGCGGAGTTCCTGCCCCTGCCCGAGGACCCGGCCGCGAACGTCCGCGGCATGCTCGAACAGCTCCGCGCCTCCACCGGCACCGAACGCGTCGCCGCGCTCCGCAAGGAGTTGCAGGAGGAGATGGACAAGAACGCGCAGGTGTTCCGCACCGACGAGTCGCTCGCACGCGTCACCGAGACCATCCACACGCTGCGCAACCGGTACATGAACGTCGCCGTGCAGGACAAGGGCAAGCGTTTCAACACCGACCTGCTCGAGGCCGTCGAACTCGGGTTCCTGCTCGACCTCGCCGAGGTCGTCGTCTACTCGGCACGCAACCGCAAGGAGTCCCGCGGCGGCCACATGCGCGACGACTACCCGAAGCGCGACGACGAGAACTACATGCAGCACACCATGGCGTACCTGACGGGCGACCCGCACTCGTCACTCGCCGACGACCACATCACGCTCGACTGGAAGCCCGTCGTCGTGACGCGGTACGAGCCGATGGAGAGGAAGTACTGATGACCGACACCCTGGTCTCCGACGCCCCCCGCACCGACGCGGCGACAGCACCTCCCGGGTCGTTCCCCGTCACGATCATCGTCCGGCGCTTCGACCCGGACGTCGACGACGAGCCGCGGTGGCAGGACTTCGACGTCATGATGCTGCCGACCGACCGCATCCTCGACGCGCTGCACCAGATCAAGTGGGAGCAGGACGGGTCACTGACCTTCCGCCGCTCCTGCGCGCACGGCGTGTGCGGCTCCGACGCGATGCGCATCAACGGGCGCAACCGTCTGGCGTGCAAGACCCTCATCAAGGACCTCGACGTGTCGAAGCCGATCTACGTCGAGGCGATCAAGGGCCTGCCGCTCGAGAAGGACCTCGTCGTCGACATGGAGCCGTTCTTCAAGTCCTTCCGAGAGGTCCAGCCGTTCCTGCAGGCGAACTCCACGCCGGAGAAGGGCAAGGAGCGCGTGCAGTCCGTCGCCGACCGCGCCCGCTTCGACGACACCACGAAGTGCATCCTCTGCGCAGCGTGCACGTCGTCCTGCCCGGTGTTCTGGACCGACGGCCAGTACTTCGGCCCGGCCGCGATCGTCAACGCGCACCGCTTCATCTTCGACTCGCGCGACGACGCGGCCGACGTGCGACTCGACATCCTCAACGACAAGGAAGGCGTCTGGCGCTGCCGCACGACCTTCAACTGCACCGACGCCTGCCCCCGCGGCATCCAGGTCACCAAGGCGATCTCGGAGGTCAAGCAGGCGGTCATGCGTGGTCGGGCATAGGTCCGTCGCGGCACCAGGATCGGCAGAGGTCAGACCACTAGGCTCCCGCTCATGACGTTCGCGGACACCCGCCCCATCCTCGACCAGCTCGGCTACACGATCCGCTACGTGCAGCTCCCCGGAGAGACACTGCACGAGCCTCCAGTGGAGGGTGCGCTGCGCCTCGTGCCGGCCGATGGCGCGGACACCTTCGCGCTCGAGGTCGTCGACTACGGCACCGCGCGACGTCTGGCGACGGCTCGCGGCGAGTCGGACGCGGTCGAGATGCTCCGCCGGTTCCTGAACCGTCCGTTCCCCGCGCCGCGCGACATCCAGCGGCACGAGCTCGACGGCCTCCGCGACCGCGCAGCGTCGACGTACCCGCAGCTCGCGCAGCAGGTGTCGCAGGCGGGCCCGGACGGCCTCACCATCCAGATCCCGGCGGGTGTCCCGGTCGACCGCATCGGCGGTCCGGACGGGTACCTGCTGCACCCGCTCGACACCCCGATGCCGTCGCGGTCGCTCCCCCCGCACGTCGCCGCGGCACCCGAGGTGCACCGCTACGTCGTCGACCGTCCGTTCCTGGTGTCCGTCCGGTTCGTGCAGCCGTGGTTCGAGCAGCCGGGTGGCGCGCTCCGCTTCCAGATCGCCGACCCGACCACGACCATCCGCGACCTCGTCGTCGACGGGTCCCTGGTCCGCGTCCGCGCGGTCTGACGCCTCCCCACGACGAAGCAGAGCCCCGGCACACGCCGGGGCCCTGCTTCGTGGTCTGACCGGTCAGCCGCGACCGGGCTGGTCGAACCGCTGCCCCTCGGGCTTCGACGGCAGGATCGCCAGGATGATGAGGATGATCCCGCCGACGAACGGGATGAACCCGAGGAACCAGAACGGCCCGGCGAGGTTCGCGTCGTGCAGTCGGCGCCAGAACAGGGCGATCGACGGGACGAGGATGGCGAGGCCCCAGATGGTCGCGATGATCCCGACGATGACGTAGAGCGCCGATGGGCTCTGCATCGTCGACACGGTGCTGTACCCGTTCGACACGGTGGTCATCTGCGACGTCGCGGCACCCACGCCGAGCAGGATGCCGAGCACGATGCCGATGATGCCGTTGGCGAGGTACCACCACCAGAACTCGCTGCGGCTCGCACGACCGTCGAACCGGGCGTACTTCTTGAAGAACCGGCGGACGGCTCCCCCGAAGGAGATCCCGTACCACGGTGCCCACAGTGGCGGCTCGCCATCAGGCCCCGTCGGCGCGGGCGCACCGTACTGCGGCGTGTGTCCGGCGGGCTGCTGCCCGTACGGATTGTCGGACGGGTACTGATCGGTCATGGTGGACCCCCTGGGTGTCGGCTGATACTCCTGTCAGAGTCAATCAGAACGGCGCTCGTCCGTCCGAAGAAGTCTCGACTACCGCTGGTCGGGCCGGTCGTACTGCGCACCGGCCGGGTTCGGCTCGAGGCAGCCGAACACGATCCCGGCGAATCCGGCGGCGAACGAGATGAGCCAGAACGGGCCGGCGAGGTTCGCGTCGTGGACCCGGCGCCACCCGAGGGCGAGGCTCGGCACGATCGTCCCGAGTCCCCAGATCCCCCAGAGGAAGAGGAGTCCGAACGCCCAGAATGGCGGCGCCCCGGTCGTGTGGCTGTACCCGTACTGGTCCGTCGTGCTGTTCGCGACGCTCCACGTGATGAGCGCAGCGATGAACCCGCCGTAGAGCACGACCGTCACGATCGCGTTGGCGAGGAGCCACCACCAGAACTCGCTCCGGCTGGCGCGGCCGTCGAACCGCGCGTACTTCGTGAAGAAGCGCTTGATCGCACCGAGGAACCCGATGCCGTAGTGCGGCGCCCAGAGCGGGGGTTTGCCGTCGGGCCCGGTGGGGATCGGGGGGAACGTCGGGTACGGCTGCGCGTACTGGGGCTGCCCGTACGGCTGCTGCGATTGCTGCCCCTGCTGGCCGCCGTACTGCGGCTGGCCGCCGTACTGCGGCTGGTTGCCGTACGGGGGCTGGCCGCCGTACTGCGGCTGGTTGCCGTACGGGGGCTGACCGCCGTACTGCGGCTGGCCCTGCTGCCCGCCGTGCCCCGGCCGCTGGCCGGACGGCCCCTGCTGCCCCTGCGTCGGATCGGTGTTGCTCACGCTGTCCCCTGTCGTGCGTCGATCGGTGTCCGGCCCCGAGCAGGCTGGATCAGCCGCGGTCCGGTCGGTCGTACTGCTGTCCCTGCGGGTTCGTCCCCAGGCACCCGACGATCAGGGAGAACAGGACACCGATCGGCGGGATTATGAACAGCAGCGCGAACAGGCCGCTGAGGTTCACGTCGTGCAGGCGACGGACGGTCAGCGCGATGAACCCGAGCGCGCACGCCAGTGCCCACAGGCTGCTCAGCCCGTCGTCCGCGTTGTCGATGAACGGCAGCGCGTTGAGGATGCCCCCGACGATGCCGGTCGCCACGTTGCCGAGGACGTACCAGAGCGCCCAGAACCAGAACTCGCTGCGGCTGGCGCGTCCGTCGAAGCGGACGTACTTCTTCCAGAACCGCAGGAAGGCCTGCGGGAACGGGATCCCGTACCAGGGCGCCCACAGCGGCGGCTGGCCCGAGGTCGGCTGCTGACCGTACGGATTCTGGTTCGGCTGGCCGTACGGCGGATACTGATCGCTCACACCGCGATCCTGGCACATCCTCAGGGAACGAGTGCGAGCTTCCCACCCGGGTGCCCGGACTCCAGCAGTTCGGCGGCTTCGCGCGCCGACGCCAACGGGAACGTCCGCGCGACCAGCACGTCGAGCTGCCCGGCTCCGGCGAGGTCGACCAGCCGCTGCCGGACGGAGTCCCGGAACGCCTTGCTCTCCGGCTGGGCACCGCCGACCGCCGGGAACCCGTCCGCCGCCGCCCTGGCCTGCGCGGCGATCGTGACGATGCGGCTCCGGTCGGCGACGAGTGCCAGTGAGACGTCCACGGCCTCGTCGGTCCCGACACAGTCGATCGCGACGTCGACCCCGGTCGGTGCGGCCTCGCGCACACGGTCCTCGAGCCCGCCACCGTACGGCACCCACTCGCCGCCGTACCGCCGGACGGTCGCTGCTCCACGCTCCGACGCGGTGCCGAGCACCCGGGCGCCGAGCGGACGGAGCAGCTGCAGGACACTGAGCCCGACGGCACCCGAGGCGCCGTGCACGAGCACCGTGTCGTTGCCGGAGGCGCGGGTGACCCGGATCACGTCGGCCGCCGTGGCCCCGGCGAGCAGCAGGTTCGCAGCCTCCGGGAACCCGAGCGATGCCGGCTTCCGGAAGACGTCGACCGCGGGCACCGTGAGCGACGCCGTCCACCCGCCGGAGATGCGGAAGGCCAGGACCTCGTCGCCGACCACGAACGACACGTCGGGTCCGACGGCGGAGACGACCCCGCTTACCTCGTAGCCGATGGGCATCGGGTACGCGGAGGGATCGCCTCCGCGGGTGTGCTTCGTGTCGGCGGGGTTCATGCCCGCGGCGCGCACCTCGATCGTGACCTCACCGGGCCCCGGCGCCGGGACCTCCACGTCGATCGCTTCCAGGACCTCGCTGCCGCCGGGACGCGGCGCCACCCACTGTGTCGTCATGTCCCGGACGGTACGCGCCGCCCTGGACAGGAGTCCGAGACAGCCTGGAGGCCCGGTGCCAGCTGGCACCGGGCCTCCAGTCCGCGCGTGGCTAGGAGCGCGCGACGCGCACGCGGTCCGCGAACGCCGCGTGCAGCGGGTGTTCCGCACCCAGACCCGTGATCTCGGTCACGACGTCGGCATCCGACTTGTCGGATGCGAGCAGCGCCTGCAGCTCGACGCTCTGCTCGTCGTCGGGGACGTCGAAGCGGAGCGCAGCACCCATCGCGTCGAGGAGCGCGACCGGCTCGGTGCCGTCCTCCGCGAGTGCCGCTGCCGGCGAGACGAAGCGCTCGTCGCGCGAGAGCTTGCGGAGCGGCTGCCGACCGACGCGGGTGACCGTGTCCGGCAGGTGCGGGTTCTCGAACCGACCGATGATCGCCTGGACGTAGGCGCGGTGCACCTCTGGGTCGATCTCGTGGCGACGGACGAGGAGGTCGCTCGTCTCGGCGAGCACCGACTCGAGCTCGGACCGGACCGCGGGGATCGCGATGGCGTCGGAGATCTTGTCCGCTCCCGCGAGGAACCCGTGGTACGCGACCGTGGCGTGCCCGGTGTTCACCGTGAAGAGCTTGCGCTCGATCGACGCCGCGAGGCCGTCGACGTAGTGCACGCCGGGGATCTCCGGCTCGGAGCCCCCGAACGGCGTGCGGTCGATGGCCCACTCGAAGTACGTCTCGACGGTGACGTCGAGGCCGGCGCCCTCCGGCTGGGCCGGGACGATGCGGTCGACGGCGGTGTTCGCGAAGACGGCCTTCGCGAGCGCCTGGTCGCGGGTGTCCGACGGCAGCGCGTCGACGATGAACTCGCGGAGGCGGTCGGTCGCGTTGATGGCGTTCTCGCACGCCATCACGGCGATCGGCGCGGCGTCGGCCGGTCGGGCCTGCAGCGCCGCGGCGATCACGGGGGCGATGAACTTCAGGACGTTCGGACCGACGGCGCACGTGACGATGTCCGCCGCCGCGATCTCGGCGACCACGGCGGCTTCGTCCTGGGCGCTGTTGAGTGCACGGAAGTCCGTGACCTCGTGGTCACGGGCACCGGCACCGACCTCGTGCACGGTGTACGAGTCGGCAGCGGCCAGGGCGTCGATCAGCGGCGCGGCGACGTCGGCGAAGACGACCTCGTAGCCCGCCTCGTGCAGGAGCAGCCCGACGAAGCCACGGCCGATGTTCCCCGCGCCGAAGTGGACGGCGGTGCGCTGGTCGGTCACTCGTTGACCTCGCCGAGGATGGCCAGGATCGCGGCGACGTCGGGGGCGTCCGTGAGCGCCTGGACCTGGTCCTCGTCGGAGAACACGATCGCGATCTTGGACAGGATGTCGAGGTGCTCGTTGTTCACCCCGGCGATGCCGACGACGAAGCGGACCTCGTTGCCGTCCCAGTCGATCGGGGCCGCGTAGCGGATGAACGACAGCGCGGACGACTTGATGGCGTCCTTCGCGTCGTTGGTGCCGTGCGGGATGGCGAGGAAGTTGCCCATGTACGTCGAGACGCTCTTCTCGCGCTCGAGCATCGCCGGGTAGTACTCACCGGTGACCGCGCCTGCAGCCTCGAGGATCTCGGCCGCCTCCTTCATCGCTTCCGACTTGGTCGGAGCGGTGTCCTCGGCGTGGATGCGGATCTGGCTCTCCTGCAGGACGGGCATGGGTGTTCTCCTTGCTTCGTGGACGTGGTGGAGGGGGCAGGCCGTGGCCCACCCCCTCCGATACTGCACTGCGTTACTGGTTCTTGAGCTGTTCGACGACCTGGTCGTACTGCGGCGCGTTCATGAAGTTGCCGACCGACACGTGCTGTGCGTTCGGGGTCTTCTGCTTGGCGCGGTCCGTCAGCTCTTCCTGCGTGATGACGAGGTCCTCGTCGCCGGACAGGTTCGCGATGGCCTTGTTGACGACGGTGACGCCCTCGATGCCGGCCTTCTTGATCTTGTTGCGGAGGACGCTCGCACCCATGGCACTCGAGCCCATGCCGGCGTCGCAGGCGAACACCACGTTCTCGACCCGGGTCGCGGTCGTGGTGCCGCCGACGGCAGCTGCCTCGTCGGCGTTCGCCGGGGCGTTGCCGCCGAAGAGACCGGCGGTCGCCGCGTTGGCGTCACGGCCCTTGGTGGCCTGCATCTTGTCGAACGCCGCCGCCATGTCGCCGCCGCCGGACGCGAGGTCGCGCTTGCGGGTGGCGATGAGGAAGAACGACGCCACGGCGAAGGACACCGCTGCGGAGAAGAGCACGGACAGGATGACGCCGACGAAGCTGTCCTTCGCGGTCGCACCGAGCACGGCGAAGATCGACCCGGGCGATGCGGGAGCGACGAGGCCGGAATGGAACGCCACGTTGGTCGCGACACCGGTTGCACCACCGAGGATGACGGCGATGAACAGGACCGGCTTCTGCAGCACGTACGGGAAGTAGATCTCGTGGATGCCGCCGAAGAACTGGATGATGATCGCGCCGGGAGCGGTCGAGCGGGCGATGCCGACACCGAAGAACGTGAAGGCGAGGAGGATGCCGAGACCGGGGCCGGGGTTCGCCTCGAGGAGGAACAGGATGGACTTCCCGGACGCCTGCACCTGCTGCGCACCGAGTTGGTCGAGCACACCGTGGTTGATCGCGTTGTTGAGGAAGAACACCTTCGCCGGCTCGATGATGACGCTCGCGAGCGGCAGCAGCGAGTGCTGGACGAGGAAGTTCACCGCGGCACCGAGCCCCTCGGCGATCAGCTTGAACAGCGGGGCGAGCCAGAAGAACCCGATCATCGCGAGTACGAAGCCGAGGATGCCGGCCGCGTAGTTGTTCACGAGCATCTCGAAGCCCGGCTTGATCTTGCCGTCCCAGATCTTGTCGATCTGCTTGATGAGGTACGCGCCGAGCGGGCCGCAGATCATCGCGCCGAGGATCATCGTGGTGCCGTTGGCGCCGATGATGACGCCCATCGTCATGATCGAGCCGACGACGGCGCCGCGGGTCTCGTAGACCATCCGGCCACCCTGGATCGCGATCGCGAGCGGGATGAGGTAGGTCAGGATCGGACCGACGAGGCCGATGTTGGCCACGCCGTTCGTCTCGCCGAACCCGCCGAGGATGCCCACGGGGGTCCAGCCGGTCTCGATGAAGAAGGCGGTGATGATGCCCCACGCGATGAAGATCGCGATGTTGGGCATGACCATGCCGGAGAGGAACGTGCCGAACTTCTGAACGGCGACGCGTGCGCCGCCCCGCGACTTCGCGGGGGCGTCGGGCGCTGCAACGGACGACGTTGTCATGTGCGGTGACTTTCTGTGTGGTGGTGCTGCTGCTGTGTCAGGGAAGGGGTGGTGCTGGGTGGGCTCAGACGGCGTGCGCGGCCGCGGCGGCGGACTTGGCTGCTGCCGCCGTGGACGCGGCGAGTGCCGCCTGGGCCATCTCGCGGGCCTCGTCGAGGGTGTGCTTGCCGAGTTCGGCACGCACGTCGGCGAGGGCTGCGGGGGTCATGGAGAGGGTGGTGGCGCCGAGTCCGACGAGGACGACGGCGAGGAGCGGGTCGGCCGCGGCCTCGCCGCAGATGCCGACGGGCTTCGACGCGCCGACACCGGCGGTGCCGAGCTGCGCGACGAGACGGAGGACGGCGGGGTGCCAGGGGTCCTGGTAGCTCGCGACGGTGCCGAGCATGCGGTCGGCGGCCATCGTGTACTGGGTCAGGTCGTTCGTGCCGATCGACACGAAGTCCGCCGACTGGAACACCTGCTCGGCCATCAGCGCGAGCGAGGGCACCTCGGCCATCACGCCGGCGGTCCTGATCCCGAGTTCACGGGCCAGGTCGACGAAGTACTCGGTCTCCTCGGCGTCGGCGACCATCGGGGCCATCACCCAGAGGTCGGCCTCGGTCTCGGCGTCGGCCTGCGCGAGCGCGGTGAGCTGGTCGCGGAGCACCTCGGGGTGGTTCCGGAGCGCACGGAGCCCGCGGCGTCCGAGCGCCGGGTTCTCCTCGTCCTTGTCGGTGAGGAACGGCAGCGGCTTGTCGGCGCCGGCGTCGAGCGCGCGGACGACGACCTTCTTTCCGGGGAACCCGGCGAGGAGCTGCTTGTACGACTCCTTCTGCTCGTCGACCGTCGGGGCCTTCGGGGAGTCGAGGAAGAGGAACTCGGTGCGGAAGAGCCCCACGCCCTCCGCACCGAGAGCGACGGCGCCGGCGGCGTCTGCCGGGCTCCCGAGGTTGGCGAGGAGCGGCACGACGTGGCCGTCGGCGAGGGCACCAGCGGTGAGGGGCGCTGCGGCGGCGGCGAGGCGGTCGGCGATGCGCTGCTCGACGTCGGCGACGAGTTCGGTGGACGGCTCGGTGACGACGGTGCCGGCAGCGGCGTCGACGACGACCGTCTGGCCGTCGGCGAGGTCGTCGGCGCCGGTGACACCGACGATCGCCGTGATGCCCTTGGCGCGGGCGAGGATCGCGGTGTGCGAGGTCGGGCCGCCGTCACGCGTGACGAGGGCGAGGACCTTGTCGAGGTCGAGGAGTGCGGTGTCAGCGGGGGCGAGGTCGCGGGCGACGAGCACGAAGGGGGTGTCCGACTCGGGCACACCGGGTGCGTGCACGCCCCGGAGCTTGGCGATGATGCGCTGGGCGACGTCGTCGAGGTCGGTCGCGCGCTCCCCCATGTAGCCGCCCATCGAGACGAGCAGGTCGCGGAACTGGCCGAACGCCTCGAACACCGCGCGCTCGGCGTTGGTGCCGCCGTCGATGCGGGAGTGCACGTCGTCGAGGAGCGTCGGGTCCTGCGCCATGAGCGCCTGCGCCTCGAGCACGGCCTGGGCGTCGCCACCGGCGAGCTGTCCGCGCTTGGTGAGGTCCTCGGCCACCGCGGCGAGCGCTTCGTGCACCGCCTGCTTCGCGTCGTCCGCCGAGCCCTCGAGCGCCGCGGTCGACGGTTCGCCGAGCGGGTCCGCCATCCGGAGCACGGGGCCGTGGGCAACGCCGCGGCCGACGCCGGTTCCGAGCAGTTCGGACATTCGAGACTCCTTCATCTCACGCGCGCTTGCGGTGGGGGCCGGTGGTTCTGGTCGTTCTGGTGGTCCTGGTGGTTCGGTGCACAGCGGCACGAACGGACCACGCCCGTGCGGCTTGGCAGCACACTACATCGATCCGCGTTGACAAACAAACACATCCGGGGATAAAAATGCACAAACAGATGCCCGTTTCGGTCTGAGCCGCCCCCAGTTCGGGCGTCGATCCCGACGAACACCGCCGTCCGTGCCCGTTCTGATCCGTTCGAGCCGGACCGCTCCACCCGACACCCTCCCGAGACACCGAGGTCCGATGTACGCACCAGAGCGCCACCAGCGCATCGTCGAGCAGGCGCGCGCCAACGGCCGGGTCGACGTCAAGGACCTGGCCGAGCTGCTCGAGGTCACCCCGGAGACGATCCGGCGCGACCTGACGTCGCTCGAGCGTCGCGGCCTCGTCCGCCGCGCCCACGGTGGTGCGATCCCCGTCGAGCGGATCACGCTGCACCCCGGTGTCGGCGATCGCGGCGGCATCAACCAGGCCGAGAAGATGGTCATCGCCGAGGCCGCGCTCGAGGAACTGCCGGAGAACGGCTCGATCATGATCGACGCCGGCACGTCGACGATCTGCCTCGCCGAGATGCTCCCCACCGACCGCGGCCTGACCGTCGTCACGCACTCGCTCCCCGTCGCGATGGCCGTCGCCAACCGCCCGGGGATCGACCTGCACCTGCTCGGCGGCAACATCCGCAGCGACTCCCTGGCCGGGGTCGGCACCTGGACGCACCAGCTCATCGGCATGGTGAGCGTCGACGTCGCCTTCATCAGCATCAACGGCATCACCCCGGAGCGTGGCCTCACGACCCACAACATGGCGGAGGCGGCCGTGAAGAGCGCCATGATCAAGTCGGCCCGCCGGAGCATCCTGCTCGCCGACCACACGAAGTTCGGCCGTGAGGAGTTCGGTCGCGTCGCCCCACTGGCCGCGATCGACACGATCATCACCGACCCAGCCGTCAACCTGGACCTCGTCCGCGAGGTCGAGGCAGCAGGCACCGAGGTCTTCTGGCCCGGCCGTCCCTGACCGCCCGCCCGGTTCCGTCCACCCCCTGCTCGCTACCATGAGCGCACCACCCATCGACTAGGAGTTCATCGATGTCCGAAGCCACCCGCACCGTCACCGTCGCCAGCGGATCCGGTCTGCACGCCCGTCCCGCGTCGCTCTTCGTCCAGACCGTCACCGCGTCGGGTCACCAGGTCACGATCGCCAAGGGCGACAAGTCCGCGAACGCCGGCAGCATCCTCGGGCTCCTCGGGCTCGGCGTCGAGAACGGCGACGAGGTCACGCTCACCGTGTCCGGCGACGACGCCGAGACGACTGCGGACAGCCTGGTCGACTTCCTGAAGACGGACCACGACGCGGCCTGATCGCGCGCGTCGCGCCCTGGGCGCGACCACCTTCTGACTGGAGGCCCGTGGCTGCGCAGCCACGGGCCTCCAGTGCGTCTCCCGGCCACGTCCAGGGCTGTCGGACCCCGCCGATAAGGTGGTCTGCATGACACGCCTGCGCCTCGCATCCGTCAACGTGAACGGCGTCCGCGCCGCGTTCCGCAAGGGCATGGGCGACTGGCTCGACGGGCGGGGCGTCGACGTCCTCGCCCTGCAGGAAGTCCGCGCATCGACCGACGACCTCACCGGGCTCCTCGGCGACGGGTGGGACATCGTGCACGACCCCGCCTCGGCGAAGGGCCGCGCGGGCGTCGCGATCGCGTCACGGCACACGGCGCACATCCACCGCGTCGAGCTCGGACCGTCGGAGTTCGACTCCGCCGGTCGCTGGCTCGAAGCCGACTACGAGATCGACGGCACCCTCGTGACCGTCGTGTCGACGTACGTGCACTCGGGCGAGGTCGGCACCGAGAAGCAGGACGAGAAGTGGATGTTCCTCGACGCGATGACGGAGCGACTGCCGGAACTCCGCGAGCACAACCCGCTCGCGGTCGTCGTCGGTGACCTCAACGTCGGTCACGACGAGCGCGACATCAAGAACTGGAAGGGCAACGTCAAGCGTGCCGGCTTCCTGCCCAGGGAGCGCGCGTACTTCAGCCGCTTCTTCGGCGCCGACGGCGAGCAGGTCGAGGGTGCTGACGGGTCGACGGGCACCGGCCTCGGCTGGGTCGACGTCGGTCGTGACCAGGCCGGCGACGTCGACGGTCCGTACACGTGGTGGTCCTGGCGCGGCCAGGCCTTCGACAACGACACCGGGTGGCGTATCGACTACCAGATGGCCACGCCCGACCTCGCCGCGAAGGTGAGCTCCTACACGGTCGACCGCGCCGCGGCGTACGACCAGCGATGGTCCGACCACGCCCCCGTGGTCGTCGACTACGAGCTCTGACTCCCCACCCTCTTCCAGCAGTACAGGAACACCACCATGACCACGACCCGCATCTTCTCGGGCATCCAGCCGTCCGCCGGCTCGCTGCACCTCGGCAACTACATCGGCGCCCTCATGCAGTGGAGGGACCTGCAGGACGACCACGACGCGATCTACTGCGTCGTCGACATGCACGCCATCACGAGCCCGCAGGACCCGGCCGAGCTCCGCGCGAGCACCCGTGCCACCGCTGCGCAGTACATCGCATCGGGCATCGACCCGTCGAAGTCGACCCTCTTCGTGCAGTCGCACGTGCCCGCGCACGCCGAGCTCGCGTGGGTGCTGAACACCCTCACGGGCTTCGGCGAGGCGAGCCGCATGACCCAGTTCAAGGACAAGTCGGCGCGCCAGGGGACCGAGGCAGCGTCGGTGGGGCTCTTCACCTACCCCGTCCTGATGGCCGCGGACATCCTGCTCTACGACACCGCCGTGGTGCCGGTCGGTGACGACCAGCGGCAGCACGTCGAGCTGACCCGCGACCTGGCGAACCGGTTCAACTCGCGGTTCGGCGAGACCTTCGTGGTGCCGAAGGCGCAGATCGGCACCGAGTCGGCCCGCATCTACGACCTGCAGGACCCGACGAGCAAGATGAGCAAGTCGGCCGCGTCGGACAACGGGCTCATCCGCCTGCTCGACGACCCGAAGCGCACGGCCAAGAAGATCAAGTCCGCGGTGACCGACACCGAGCGCGAGATCCGGGCCGATCGCGCCGCCAAGCCGGGTGTCACGAACCTGCTCGCGATCCTGTCGGCGTTCACGCGCACCCCGGTCGCCGAGCTCGAGTCGTCGTTCGCCGGACGGGGCTACGGCGACCTGAAGGGCGAGGTCGCGGACGCAGTGGTCGCCGAGCTCGAACCGGTGCGCGCCCGCACGCTCGAGCTCCTCGACGACCCGGCGGAGCTCGACCGCCTGCTCGCCGTCGGCGCCGAGCGTGCCGAGTCCATCGCCGATGCGACCCTGGCGCGCGTGTACGACCGCATCGGCTTCGTCCCGCGCGTCCGGCGCTGACCGTGCTCCCCGTCACGCTGGCGTCCGAGCGCGTCCGGCTCGACCTCCCCACCCGGGCGGACACCGTCGCGATCACCGAGGCGTGCCAGGACCCGGACGTCATCCGCTGGACGACGATCCCCACGCCGTACCGGCCGCAGGACGCGAACGCCTTCATCGATGCGCTCGTGGGGCCGGGGTGGGCGTCCGACCGCGAGTACACGTGGGCGATCCGGCAGCCGGGCTCCACCTGGCTCGTCGGCGTCATCTCGTACCGCACCCAGCGCCGCGACCTCGGCTTCTGGCTCGCCCCGTCCGCGCGCGGCCACGGGCTCGTGCACGAAGCGGTCACGCTCGTCGTGGACTGGGCGTTCGACCGAGGCGCCCCCGACGTGTACTGGGAGTGCTACGAGGGCAACGTGGCATCGGCGAGCGTCGCACGGGGTGCCGGGTTCTCGTACACGGGTACCGGCGACGCCGTGATCCCGAACCGGGACGGCACGCCCGCCTCGGCCTGGAAGGGGCTCCGTCGCGCGGACGGCACGCCCGCGTCCGACCTCGCCTGGCCCGCCGAGTCGTTCGCGGCCGCCCGGTAGTCTCGGATCGTGGACGGCAGCGCACCGACGACTCCCGACCCGGCCCCGTCGGCATCGCCGGCCGAGGCCCGGGCGATGCGCCGCGGACTCGAACTGGCAGCGCTCGGCCCCGTGCTCGGCGACCACGCCCGAGTGGGCGCCGTCGTGCTCTCCCCCACCGGCGAGGTGCTCGCGGAGGGCTGGCACAAGGGTGCCGGGACGCCGCACGCCGAGGTCGACGCGATGGCGAAGCTCCGACCCGAGCAGCTCCGCGGGGCGACCGTCGTCGTGACGCTCGAGCCGTGCGACCACACCGGACGGACCGGCCCCTGCTCCGTGGCGCTGATCGAGGCCGGCGTGGGGCGCGTCGTGTACGCGATCGACGACCCCGGAGCGGACGTGCACGGCGGTGCCGACCGGCTGCGAGCCGCCGGCGTCGACGTCGTGTCGGGTGTCCTGGCGGACGATGCCTCCGCGTTCCTCGAACGCTGGCTCGCATCGGTCCGCCGGGGACGCCCGTGGGTGACCGTGAAGTGGGCGTCGAGTCTGGACGGCCGGGCAGCAGCAGCCGACGGCACGAGCAAGTGGATCACGGGAGCGGCCGCTCGCCAGCACGTGCACGAGCAGCGCGCCTCGCACGACGCGATCGTCGTCGGGACGGGCACCGTGCTCGCCGACGACGCGTCGCTGACGGCACGCGGCGACGCCGGCGAACTCCTCGCCGACCAACCCCTCGCGGTCGTCCTCGGCGACCGCCCCGTCCCCGCTGACGCCGCCGTCCGACGCCACCCCCGCGGCTTCGTGCAGCTGCCAGGACACGACCTCGATGCGGCGCTCCGTGCGCTCGGCGACCGTGGTGTCCGCACGGTCTTCGTCGAGGGCGGCCCGACCGTCGCGTCGGCCTTCATCGCCGCCGGACTCGTCGACGAGTACCTCGTCTACGTCGCGCCGGTCCTGCTCGGCGGCCCCCGTGTTGCGCTCGGTGACGTCGGTGTGGGAAGCATGAACGAACGTCTGCGGTTGGACGTACTATCGACAACCAGCCTCGGCCCTGACCTGCTGGTGCGTGCACGTCCGTCCGGTCGCGACCCTGAGCGACGCCGCCACGACGACCACACGAACGACGGGGCCCGTAACGACCGGAGTACCCCATGACCGACGCGCTGACCTCCCCCACCCCCGGGAGTCCGGTCCAGTTCGAGGTGTCCACGAACGTCCCGACGAGCCACGGCACCTTCGAGATGCGCGCGTACCGCGACCTGGTGACCGGTGCCGAGCACGTGGCGATCATCGGTGCGCTGCCCGACGGCTCCGCACCGTCCGACGGCGCGCTCGTGCGGGTGCATTCGGAGTGCCTGACCGGAGAGGCATTCGGTTCGCTGAAGTGCGAGTGCGGTCCGCAGCTCGACGCCGCCCTCGACACGATCGCCGCGGAAGGCGGCGTCGTGGTCTACCTGCGCGGCCACGAAGGACGCGGGATCGGACTCGTCAACAAGCTGAAGGCCTACCGGCTGCAGGAAGACGGCCTCGACACGCTCGACGCGAACCTGGCGCTCGGTCTCCCCGCGGACTCCCGCGAGTACGGCGGTGCCGCCGGCATCCTCACCGACCTCGGCATCGGCCGGGTGCGGCTGCTGTCGAACAACCCGGAGAAGCGTCGCCAGCTCGAAGAGCACGGCATCACGGTCGACACACTGGTCCCCCTGGTCGTCGGTGTCTCGGCGCAGAACGCCGGGTACCTGGACACCAAGCGCGACCGCATGGGGCACGAACTCCCCGGACACCTGCAGGTCGGCGCGCACAACTGACGCTGGGATACCAGCTCCTCGGCGGATTCGCAGGTTGCCGACATCCGTCGTACACTGAGGTCTCCCGTCACAAGCGGTACACCACCAACCGAACGCACCCGGTCGAACACCAGCGCCACCTGCGCGAACCGATCGGTGTCCGCAGTCCGGTACCGCTGCGTCGCCTGCACGACGCTCTGCTCGGAGTCCACACCGTCCCATGTCCGCCACATCGGCAGCACCAGCACCCGCACCCGCCACGAACCCGCGTTCCCGCGTCGTCGTCGCGAGCCTCATCGGCACGTCCATCGAGTTCTACGACTTCTACGTCTACGCGACCGCCGCGGTCCTCGTCTTCCCGACCCTGTTCTTCCCGAACGAGGACCCCACCGCGTCGCAGCTGTCGTCGTTCGTGACGTTCGCGCTCGCGTTCTTCGCGCGTCCGGTCGGCTCGATCATCTTCGGTCACTTCGGTGACCGCATCGGCCGGAAGACCACCCTCGTCGCATCGCTGCTCGTGATGGGCACGGCGACGTTCCTGATCGGCTGCCTGCCGACGTTCGACTCGATCGGCATCTGGGCACCGGTCCTCCTCGCCGTGATGCGCTTCGCGCAGGGTGTCGGCCTCGGTGGCGAGTGGTCCGGTGCGGCCCTGCTCGCGACCGAGAACGCCCCGACGGGCAAGCGCGGCGTCTTCGGCTCGATGCCGCAGCTCGGCGCCCCGATCGGCTTCCTGCTCGCCAACGGCCTGTTCATCGCGATCAACGCCGCGATGCCCGCCGGCGCCGACGGCACCCCGAACCCCGACTTCCAGGCATGGGGCTGGCGTCTGCCGTTCCTGCTGTCGGCCGTGCTGGTGCTCGTCGGGCTGTACGTCCGCTTCCGGCTGGTCGAGTCGACGGTCTTCCGCGGCGTGCAGGAGTCCGGCACGGTCGCGAAGGTCCCGCTGGGCCGGGTGTTCCGCACCTCGTGGCGCGCACTCATCGTCGGCACGCTCGGCATGGTCGCCACCTACGTGCTCTTCTACTTCATGACGACCTTCACGCTGTCCTACGGCACCACCGGGTCGACCGCCTCGGCACTCGTCCCGAAGGTCGGCCTCGGCTACTCGCGCGGCGAGTTCCTGACGCTGCTGATGATCGGCGTGGTGTTCTTCGGCATCTTCACGCCGATCGCCGGGCTCCTCGCCGACAGGTTCGGCCGTCGGAAGACCCTCATCCCGACCACCATCGGCATCGCGCTCTTCGGTCTGACGTTCCAGTTCTGGTTCGCCGCCTCGACCGGCCCGATCACCGTCGTCACCTTCCTCATCGTCGGCCTGTCGCTGATGGGGCTGACGTTCGGCCCGATGGGCGCACTGCTCCCCGAGCTGTTCCCGACGAACGTCCGCTACACGGGTTCGGCGATCGCGTACAACGTCGCGTCGATCCTCGGGGCATCGCTCGCACCGACGATCGCGCTCGCGCTGTGGAAAGCCGACGGCAACATCTTCCTCGTCGGGCTGTACCTGACCATCGCCGCGGTCGTCACGCTCGTCGCGCTGCTCTTCATCCGCGAGACGAAGGGCGGCGACTTCGGCGACGGGGACGCACCGCGCGTCCACGCCGACCCGACCGCCTCGGACGGGCACGTGCACACGTCCGGCAGCCTCGCGCCGTAGACGCGACCATCGTCCGAGACGGGAGGCCCGGTGCCAGCTGGCACCGGGCCTCCCGTCCGTCTGCGCGCACGTTCCCACCCACAACGCGCGCAATGGAAAGCCGAATCGCGCGTAGGTGCGCGGAAAAAGGGGCCACCTACGCGCGATTCGACCTCCTCCGCGCGATTCGACCACCCCACTCGCCCCCGCTCCCGCTCCCGCTCCGCCCCGCTCCGCCCCGACCCGCCCCCGAACGACAGCATCGTTGTCGTACGACAACGATGCTGTCGTACCTGCGCGCGCGGGATGTTGCAGACGCGTCGTAGCGACAAGGTCGTCGTCGTACGACAGCGACCTTGTCGTTCCGAGTCGATCCGGTCAGTCCGCCGAAGCCAGCAGCGCATCCTGAGCACCCACCGCCTCCCACACCCTGCGCGTCAACTCAGGTTGACAAGCACATAGCGTCAATGTAGGTTGACACGCATGGACCGGCCGACGATCACGAGCCTCGCGGCGGGGGCAGCGGGAGACGATCCGTTCTCCGCCCTCGCCAGCGTGCGCGAGCTCCGTCGCGAGCTCGACCGCACCGAGGAACTCGCCGCGCGACGCGCGCGGAACGCAGGCGCCTCGTGGCAGGAGATCGCGACCCTCCTCGGCGTGAGTCGTCAGGCAGTGCACAAGAAGTACGGCAGAAACTAGGAATCGATGAGCTCCCCCTTCGCCCGCCCGAAGAAGACCGACGGACCCCGCGCCACCTTCGGCCGCCTGCTGTCCTACCTGTTCGAGAACAAGCCCGCGATGGTCGTGATCATCGTGCTGAGCATCCTCGGCGCCGGGGCGTCACTCGCCCAGCCGTTGCTCGTGAACCAGGTCGTCACCGCGGTCCAGCACGGCAACACACTGAGCATGCTCGTGTGGGCGCTCGTCGTGCTGGTGATCGTCGCCGGTGTACTCAACGGCGTCCAGCACTTCCTGCTGCAGCGCGCGGGTGAAGGCGTCGTCCTCTCGACACGTCGCAAGCTGATCGCCCGCATCCTCAACCTGCCGATCTCCGAGTTCGACACCCGGCGCACCGGCGACCTCGTGTCCCGCGTCGGCAGCGACACGACCCTGCTCCGAGCGGTCCTCACGCAGGGCCTCATCGAGTCCATCGGCGGGATGCTCACCTTCGTCGGTGCGATCATCGCGATGGCGATCATCGACCCGCTGCTGCTCGGCATCACCGTCGCGATCGTCATCGTCGCGATCGTCGTGGTCGGTGGGCTGAGCCGCCGCATCCGCATCGCGTCGAAGCGCGCGCAGGAGAAGGTCGGCGACCTCACCGCCGCGGTCGAACGCGGCATCGGCGCCGTCCGGACCATCCGCGCCGCCGGCGCCACCGAGCGCGAGGTGCACGAGGTCGACGGCCACGCGACCGAGGCGTACAAGCGCGGCCTCGACATCGCGAAGATGTCCGCGTTCGTCGTGCCCGTCGCGAGCATCGTGATGCAGGTCGCGTTCATCGCCGTGCTCGGCGTCGGTGGCGCACAGGTCGCCGCGGGGACGATCACGATCGCCACGCTGATCACGTTCATCCTGCTGCTCTTCATGATGATCATGCCGCTCGGCCAGGCGATGGGTGCAGCGGTCGCCGTCGCGCAGGCACTCGGCGCGCTCGGCCGGATCGAGGAGATCCTGCACCTGCCGACGGAGGACCAGGACGACGCCGCGGTACACCCCGCCGCCGCCATCGCGACCGACGACGCCATCACGTTCGAGCACGTGTCGTTCCGGTACGCCCGCTCCGCGGACGCGTCCGGTTCCGACGGCGCAGAAGCCGCCAGCGGCCAGCCGGGAGGCCCGGATCGCCGCCGCGACGTCGCCGACGACGAGCAGGCGGTCCTGCACGACGTGTCGTTCCGCGTGCCGCGCGGGTCGCGTGTCGCCCTCGTGGGCCCGTCAGGCGCCGGGAAGTCGACGACCCTGGCGCTGATCGAGCGCTTCTACGACCCGACCGAGGGCGTCATCCGTCTCGGCGGGATCGACGTCCGCGGGCTCGACCGCGACGAACTCCGCGCGCAGATCGGGTACGTCGAACAGGACGCCCCCGTGCTCGCCGGCACCATCCGGGCGAACCTGCTGCTCGGGTCGCCGAACGCCAGCGAGGACGACTGCGTCCGTGTCCTCGAGGCCGTCAACCTCGGCGACGTGCTGCACCGCGACCCGCGTAGCCTCGACGCGCAGGTCGGCGAGGACGGCGTGATGCTCTCCGGTGGTGAGCGCCAGCGTCTGGCGATCGCCCGTGCGCTGCTCGCCGCTCCCCCGATCCTGCTGCTCGACGAGTCCACGTCGTCGCTCGACGGCGTGAACGAGCAGAAGATGCGCCTGGCGATCGACGCCGTCGCCGAGGACCGCACGCTGCTCGTCATCGCGCACCGCCTGTCCACCGTGGTCGACTCGGACGTCATCGTCGTGCTCGAGCACGGACGGGTCGTCGGCGTCGGGACGCACTCGGAGCTGGTCGAGTCCACGCCGCTGTACCGCGACCTGGCGAAGCACCAGCTCCTGGTCTGACTCAGCCGCGCGGCAACGCGGAGTCGAAGTCGTTGCCGGAGACGTCGACCACGATCCGGTGCTCGGGATTGCGCGAACAGACGGCGACAGGGAGCCACTTCGTCACCTCTTGCTTGGTGCGTCTGCCGTCCTGGTAGTGGTCGACCCACGTCTCCGGGATCTGCACGAACCGCATCGGACGCCCCGGGCACCGGTCGCACTCCGCGGCGAGGCGCAGCCGGTACGGGAACGTCCGCCCCGATTCGTCGCGGATCCCCGCCCAGGCGCGCCCCCACCGCTTCGGGAGCCGGAGCAGGTGTCGCCCGAGGAAGCGGACGATGGAGAACCCGCCGATCCCGATCGCGACGAGGAGCGCCGCCACGAGCACGCCGACCGGGACCGCGGGATCCATCGTCGGCGCCGAACTCAGTCCGTCGCGGAACTGCCCGACGAGTCTCGACACCGAGGTCGCTCCTGTGACGAACCCGATGATCGTCACGAGGCCGGAGACGATGCCGATCCAGGTGGATGTGATCGGGATGCGGGACGCCTTGGTGATCGTGAACTCGCGCTCCGGACCGCCGCCGTCGGCGAAGCCGGTGATCACGATCCCCGAGTTGCCGTCGCCGATGTGGATGCCCCCACCGGCGACGACAGGACCGTGGGCATCACCCCCGACGTTGACCTGCTGCCCGCTGCCGTTCTCGTTCCGGGACGTGTTCCCAGGACCATCGACCATGTCGACCCCTCCGTGACTGTGCTGGTGATGTTTCAGTCAACGGTAGACCAGGCCACCGACATTCCACGAACCGCCCAGTCGAGGACGGGCCATCCCGCCGGGGTCAGAGCTGCGCGCCTCCGGGGTTCGCGAGCCCCTCGTCCATGTCGCTGGGTTCGACGTGACCGCCGGCGGCCGCGATCTCCGCGAGTGCCGCCTCGCTGCGCGCCGGGTCCACGCCGACGACGAGGTCGGTGTAGACACCGACGTCGAGGCCCGCGTGGACACCGTCGAGGGCGGTGGCCCGGACGCAGTGGTCGGTCGCGATGCCGACGATGTCGATGGCGTGCACCTTGCGGTCGTAGAGCAGGTCGGTGAGGTCCTCGCCGGACTCGGTCGTGCCCTCGAACGCTGAGTACGCGGGCGCTCCCTGCCCCTTCACGACGTGGACGTCGATGGGTGCGGTGTCGAGTTCCGAGTGGTAGTCGGCACCAGGGGTCCCGGCGACGCAGTGCACCGGCCAGGTCGTCTCGAAGTCGGGCTCGCCGCCCACCGCGAAGTGGCCGCCGTTGTCGTCGTCACCGTGGTGCCAGTCGCGCGACCCGACGATGAGGTCGTACTCGTCGGCGTGCCGGCCGAGGAACGCAGTGATGCGTGCGGCGACCTCCGCACCGCCGACGACGCCGAGCGCGCCGCCCTCGGTGAAGTCGTTCTGCACGTCCACCACGAGGAGAGCCCTGGTCATGGGCCCATCCAACACCAGGTCGATCAGGAGTTGGTGAGCTTGTTCCCGCAGGAGTAGGCGGCAGCGGTGACCGCATCGAGGGCGGGCAGCGCGGCCGCGCGGGAGGACCCGATGGCGTAGAACGCGAACGTCAGCTTCGTCCCGTCGGCCGCGTCGATGTACCCGCCGAGCGTGTTCGCGCTGTCGATCCACCCGGTCTTGGCGTGCACCTTGCCGCGCGCGACGGCGTTCGCCCCCGTGAAGCGGCTGGACAACGTGCCCGACTGCCCGGACACCGGCAGTGCCTGGGCGAGCGTCCCCAGGCCCTTCGCCCCGGCCGCGACCTGGACCATCAGGTGCGCCACGAAGTTCGGCGAGACGGCGTTCGACGCGCTCTCGCCGGAGCCGTCCTTGATGACGATGCCGGCTGGGTCGACGCCGTACGACGCGAGGGCCTTCTGGTAGACGCCGGTCAGGGACGCCGCAGACCCGTCTGAACCGGACTCCTTCGACGAGATCCGCGCGAGCATCTCGGCGAGGGTGTTGTCCGAGTTCGGGATCATCTGGCCGATGAGGGTCGACACCGGCTGCGACGACACCTGCGCGATGGTGCTCTGGCTGGTGGTCGCGCGCTTCACGATCTGGGCGTTCGCGGCACCGACGACGCCGGCGTTCGCCAGGGCCGTCCGGAACGCCGCACCTGCACGCCCGACCGGGTCCTCGGAGCGGGGCGAGGTCGCGGCGCCCGGGTTCGCGCGATCGCCGTCGACCATCAGCGCGGTGACCTCCGGCTGGTACCCGATCGTCCGCTCGCTGACGGGCCACGTCGGGTCCCAGGCGTCGGCGTCGTTCCAGTAGGTGTCGTCGGTGACGATCGTCGAGACCGCGGTGTCGCCGAGCTTCGTCTTCACCTGCTGCGCGAGCTGGGCCAGGGTCGGGGCGCCCGGGTACACCGTCGCGCCGCCCGCCGAGAGCGTCGCGTCGCCGTGTCCGACGAGTGCGATCGTGCCGCTGCCCTCGTCGGTGACCGTCGTCGGGATCGTGTGGTCGCCGCCGAGCACGGCCAGCGCGGTCGCGGTCGTGAGCGTCTTCATGACGCTGCCGGTCTGCGCGGCGGTGTCGCCGTTCTTCGAGAAGAGCATCTCCCCGGTGGAGGCGTTCATCACGTAGCCCTCGAAGTTCCCGAGACCGGCGGCGGACGCCGGGCCGGCGATCGAGCAGGTCCGGAGCGCAGACGGCCCGGGAGCGTCGGACGGCACCGTACGGGGTGCCACCGTCGGGGTCGGCGTCGTGCTCGCCGTCGGCGTCGCGGAGCTGCTCGTCGTCCCCCCGGCCGACGGCGCCCTGGACGCCGATCCGGTCGGAGCGGTCGCCGCGGCGACCGCGACGGCACCGCCGGAGCCGAGCACCAGGACAGCGGCGAGGCCACCGATCGCCCACGGCAGGGGCTTCTGCGCGATCGACCCGCGGATCGCGGTGAACACGCCGCGGAGGCGGTCGGGGACGGACTCGTGCTCGGACATCGGGACCGATCCTACGGAACTGCGGGAGGAGCCTCCAGGCCTGCTGCCGACTCGGCGTCTGCCGACTCGCCATCTGCCGACCCGCCGTCCGCCGCGTACCGGACCCCGACCTGCCTGCGTGCCTCGTCCATCACCGCCATGATCGCGACCGTCTGTTCCGGGTCCATCGCGCCACCCTCGTGGTCGCCGGAGGCGATCATCGCCTCGAACGCGCGGACCTCGTGCGCGTAGCCGGTGAGTTCCTCACGCGAGTCGTACTCCTCCACGACCGCTCCGTCGCCGTCGCGCACCCGCCACGTCGTCGGCGTGTACCAGGTGGCGTCGATGTCGATCCGCCCGTCGTCGCCGATGATCGACGCGGTGTTCGGGCTCCGGACGTCCAGCGAGAAGTGCACCATCGACTGCGCTCCCCCGTCGTGGGTCGTCACGATCCCCATCTGTGTGTCCACTCCCTCGGCGCTGAGCGTGCCAGCCGCCACGACGTCGGTCGGGACGCCGAGGACGTCCACGACGAACGAGATCGGGTACACGCCGAGGTCCAGGATCGCGCCACCCCCGAGTTCCGGGTCGCGCAGCCGGTGGTGCGGATCCGTCGGGAGGGCCTGGTGGTGCGTGGCCTCCACGAACCGCGGGCGACCGATCCGTCCTTCCGCGATGAGCTCTCGGATCATGGTCATCTGGGGCAGGAAGCGCGTCCACATGGCCTCCATGACCGAGACGTCCTCCCGGCGAGCGGCATCGACCACGCGACGCGCCTGCTCGGCGGTGATCGTGAACGCCTTCTCGACGAGGACGTGCTTGCCCGCGTCGATCGCGAGCAGGGCGTCTTCCGCGTGGCGGGAGTGCGGCGTCGCGACGTACACGGCGTCGACGTCGGGATCGGCCACCAGGTCCGCGTAGCTGCCGTGGGCCCGCGGGATGTCGAACTCCGCCGCGAACGCGTCGGCGCTCGCCCGGGTGCGGCTGCCGACCGCGACGAACTCCACCCCCGCAGCGGTGCAGTCGCCCACGAATGACCGGGCGATGCCGCCCGTGCCGATGACTCCCCAGCGAACCGTCATGTGCCCTGTCTACCAGCGTCGACGAGTTGTCCACATCCAGCACCCGGCTATGGACTGCACTGCCGATTGCCAGCTAGCGTGCTGGACGTCCCCCGACCGGGGGCCACTCCCCGAAGATCAGGAACGCCATGCGTCGACCCGTGTCTCCTTCCCGGCTCCTCTCCGCCACCGCTGTCGGCGCGGCCATCGCCGTCGCGGCGACCGTCGTCGGCGGCGCGCCCGCATCAGCGCACGGCTGGGGGTCCCCGGGGCACGGACACGATCCGGACGCCGGGTTGACGCCGCGGACCTCGTTCACGATGGCGGCGGACGGATCCTCCGGTGCGACGCAGGGCGGTGAGGGCATCCCCAACATCGACTCCGTGAAGAAGACGATCGCGACGTACTACGGCGACCCCGGCACCGGGATCGCGAACCGGACCGATTCCCCGTACATCCGTGAGATGCGGTCGATCGTCGCACGGCAGACCGCGCAGCTGCGGCAGATCCACGACCGCGCGGTCCGGAAGGGCGAGAAGCCCGCGATCGTGCTCGACGCGGACGACACCACGCTCTGGACCTACGACATGGAGGTCGCGGACATGCACTTCGTCTTCGACCCCACCGAACAGGACGTCTGGGTCCAGGACCAGCGCTTCCCCGCCACCCCGTCGATGGTCGGCCTCGTCAACACCGCATCGGCGATGGGGTTCACGGTCTTCGGGCTGACCGGCCGGAACGACGACCAGAAGGCAGCAACGGTGGCCAACCTGACGAAGGTCGGCTACCAGGGGTTCTCCTCGGACGACTTCTTCACGAAGTGGACCGGCGTCGGCGCCAGCCAGCAGCCGTCGTACATCACGTGCGCGACGGCGTCGTGCACCACGGTCGAGTACAAGGCGCAGACCCGCAAGCACATCGAGCAGGACCTCGGGTACGACATCGCGCTGAACATCGGCGACCAGTGGAGCGACCTGCAGGGCGGGTACGCCGACCGGAACCTCAAGCTGCCGAACCCCACGTACTACCTGCCCTCGGCCGACCTCCCCGGGGTCTCCGAGCCGTCGCTCGCGCCGCGCACGCACTTCACGACGGCCGCGGACGGGTCGTCCGGTGCGACGCAGGGCGGTGAGGGCATCCCGAACATCGACTCCGTCAAGAAGACGATCGCGACGTACTACGGCGACCCCGGCACCGGGATCGCGAACCGGACCGACTCGCCCTACATCCGCGAGATGCGGTCGATCGTCGCGCGCCAGGCCCCGGTGATCGCTGCACAGTGCGCCGTCGGCCGGGCGAAGCACAGCAACCCGGCGATCGTGCTCGACGCCGACGACACCACGCTCTGGACCTACGACATGGAGGTCGCGGACATGCACTTCGTCTTCGACCCCACCGAACAGGACGTCTGGGTCCAGGACCAGCGCTTCCCCGCCACCCCGTCGATGACGTCCCTGGTGTCGATCGCCCAGCGTTCCGGCTGCACCGTGATCGGGCTGACCGGACGGAACGACGACCAGAAGACGGCGACCATCGCGAACCTGCAGAAGGTCGGGTACCCGCAGTTCCGCGCCGAGCAGCGCGGCACGCAGACCTACTACACGAAGTGGACCGGGGTCGGCGCGTCGCAGCAGCCGTCGTACGTCCAGTGCGCGACGGCGAAGTGCACGACGATCGAGTACAAGTCGCAGACCCGCGCACACATCGAGTCGGCGGCCGGCGGACGGTACGACATCGTCGCGAACGTGGGCGACCAGTACAGCGATCTCAAGGGCGGCTCGGCCGACCGAGCCGTGAAGTTGCCGAATCCGACGTACTACCTGCCCTGATCAGAAGTACCGTCCGTCGCAGGGGGAAGTGAGCGCGAGGAGGCGTCTGCCGTGACCGGACCGGAGCCGTGGTGGACGGACGCGGTGGTCTACCAGGTCTACCCGCGGAGCTTCGCGGACGGCAACGGTGACGGCGTCGGCGACCTGGCCGGGATCCGCCAGCACCTCGACCACATCGCGGACCTCGGGGTCGACGTCGTCTGGCTCTCCCCGGTGTACCGGTCGCCGCAGGCCGACAACGGGTACGACATCAGCGACTACGAGGACATCGACCCGCTGTTCGGCACGATCGACGAGTTCGACGCGCTGCTCGTCGAGGTGCACCGACGCGGCATGAAGCTCGTCATGGACCTCGTCGTGAACCACTCGAGCGACCAGCACCCGTGGTTCCAGGCCGCGAAGCTGTCCCGGGCCTGCCCGAAGCACGACTGGTACATCTGGCGCGACCCGGTGGACGGCCACGAGCCGAACGAATGGCGGTCGGCGTTCGGCGGGCCCGCCTGGACGTGGGACCCGGGCACGGGCCAGTACTACCTGCACATGTTCACGCCGCAGCAGCCCGACCTGAACTGGGACAACCCGGACATGCGGGCGGCCGTCCACGCCATGATGAACGGCTGGCTGGACCGCGGGGTCGACGGGTTCCGCATGGACGTGATCAACCACATCGCGAAGGACCCGGAAGCGCTGTCTGACGGCAGCGCCGCGTACGTGATGCAGCCGCGCATCCACGACCACCTGCAGGAGATGCACGAGCGGGTCTTCGCCGGGCGCGACGCCATGCTCACCGTCGGCGAGATGCCCGGTGTCACCGTCGAGGACGCCACGCTCTTCACGGATCCGGACCGCCACGAGCTCGACATGGTCTTCCAGTTCGAGCACGTCGGACTCGACCACGGGCCCACGACGAAGTTCGACAACCGTCCGTTCGACCTGCCGGTGCTCAAGGCCTCGCTCGCCCGGTGGCAGACCGCGCTCGCCGAGACCGGTTGGAACTCGCTCTACCTCGCCAACCACGACCAGCCGCGGCCGGTGTCGCGGTTCGGCGCCGCGGCCGTGGACGCAGCGGCCGGGGCTGCTCCGCCGGGATCCGGGGCCGACCCGTTCGCGTTCCGCTACGAGTCCGCGACGCTCCTCGCGACCGTGCTGCACCTGCACCGCGGGACGCCGTACGTCTACCAGGGCGACGAGATCGGCATGGTGAACGCCGGGTTCCGGACGATCGACGAGTACCGCGACATCGAATCGCTCAACTGGTACCGCGGGGCGGTCGGGCGCGGCATGCCCGTGGCCGAGGCGCTCGACGCGTTGGCGTTCCGCAGCCGGGACAACGCCAGGACGCCGATCCCCTGGGACGACAGCGAGCCAGCCGGCGGGTTCTCCTCGACCACGCCGTGGATCGGCATGGGGCAGGGATGGCCTGCCGTGACGGTGGCAGCGGACCGTGCAGCAGGCGACCGCTCCGTGTTCGCGCACACGCGCCGACTCATCGATCTCCGGCACACGTCGCGGACGGTCCGGCTCGGTGCGTTCGAGCTCCTGGAAGCCGATCACCCGTCGCTGTGGGCGTTCACGCGGTCCCTGCCGGACGAGTCCGAGCCGTGCCTCGCGGTGGTTGCGAACCTGTCGTCCTCCGCCCTGCAACTCCCGGAGGACGTGGGGTCCCGCCTCGGCGACCTGGTCCTCGGCAACCTCGGTGTGCCGGAGACGGGCGCGCTGCGCCCGTGGGAGGCGCGGGTCCACGAGTTCGGGTGACCACGGACGGACTGGAGGCTCGGTGCCGGTCCGGCACCGAGCCTCCAGTCCGTCGTCAGTCGCGTCAGCGACGCGTCGTCAGTCCGCTCACACGTCGCGCGGGCGACGCCGTCGTCGGTCCGCTCACACGTCGCGTGTGCGCGCCGCGGCGATGGCGGCGCCACCGACCACGACGACCTCTGCGAGGAGGACGCCGAACCCACCCCAGCCGTTCAGGACGACCCCCGGCTGGTCAGGGGCCGGACCGGACGACGAGTAAGCGTAGAGCTGCGCCCCCGCGTCCGACGGCAGGAACCGAGAGACGTCGAGGATCCACTGCGCGTCGATCAGGCTGCCGAGGAGCGACAGGATGACCGGCAGCACCAGCAGGATGCCGAGCGTGATCGCGATGCCGCCGGCGCTCGACCGGACGAGCAGCCCGATGCCGAAGGCGAGCAGCGCGAGGAGCGTCACGTAGACGCTGCTGCCGAGGATCGGCATGAACACCGAGGGATCCCCGAGGTCGGCCTCCACGCCGTTGCCCGCCTGCAGCGGTGTCGAGATCAGGACACCGATCCACGTCGAGACGGCGCTGACCACGAAGGTGCTCACGGCGAGCACGACAGCCTTCGCCAGCAGCACGCCGGTGCGGCCGGGGTCGGCCGTGAAGGTGGAGCGCACCTGCCCGGTGCCGTACTCGCCGGTGATGATGAGCACGCCGAGCACCCCGACGACGAGCGCGGTGAACGAGACGCTCGCCGTGTTGACGCTCACCAGCGTGCCGTTCGCGGCGTCCGTCGGCATCGCCTGCCCACCCTGGTTCACGAGTGTGCCGAGGAGCGCCGCCATCGCGACGGTGAGGGCGACGAGGATCGCGAAGCACCAGACGGTGGATCGGATGCTCCGGAGCTTGATCCACTCGCTGCGGACGAGACGAGGGAAGGACAGACGGACGCCGGACATCGTGTCCGGTGTGGCCATCGCGTGCTGGGCGGTCATCGGGTGCCCTCCGATCGGTACTCGACGTCGTCGCGGGTGAGGGCCATGTACGCCTCTTCCAGGCTCGCGCCCTGCGGAGTCAGCTCGTGGAGCACGACCCCGGCGCCGGCGGCGATCGCACCGACGGTCGGCGCATCGGGACCCACGACGAGGAAGGACCCGTCGTCCCGTGCGGTGACGCCGGCGTTCGGGCCGATCGCCGCGAACAGCTGGTCAGGGGACGGCGTCCGGACGACGACCCGCGAGCCGCCGCCGGCAGCGCCACCGGCGTTCCCGGCACCGGCCACGAACTCCGCGATCGGGGCGTCGGCGAGGACCTTGCCGCGACCGAGGACGACGACGCGGTCGGCGGTCTGCGCCATCTCGCTCATCAGGTGGCTCGACAGGAAGACCGTGCGACCGTCGGCAGCCATGCGTCGGGCGAGCTGCCGGACCCACAGGACTCCGTCCGGGTCGAGGCCGTTCACCGGCTCGTCGAGGATCAGGGTCTTCGGGTCGCCCAGCAGCGCGGCAGCGATTCCCAGACGCTGCCCCATGCCGAGCGAGAACCCGCCGACACGCTTCCGCGCGACGGAGTCGAGCCCCGTCATGTCGATGACCTCGTGCACCCGCGACTTCGGGATGCCGTGGGTCGCCGCGAGGGAGAGCAGGTGGTTGTACGCACTCCGGCCGGAGTGCACCGCCTTCGCCTCGAGCAGCGCCCCGACCTGGCGGAGGGGGTCACGGAAGGCCTGGTACGGCCGCCCGTTCACGATGGCATGGCCGGCTGTCGGCCGGTCCAGCCCCATGATCATGCGCATCGTCGTGGACTTCCCGGCGCCGTTCGGGCCCAGGAAGCCGGTCACGCTGCCCGGCCGCACGACGAACGAGACGTCGTCGACGGCGAGCTTCGGACCGTAGCGTTTGGTGAGATGGTCGACTTCGATCACGCGGCAACGCTACGGGACCCCCGTTCGGGGCGCGTCATCCCTGCGTACGAGATGCGGCATACATTTCCTCCGCCCTGCGGTGGAGGGGCGGTCGGCGAACGGAAGAACCCCTCGTTTCCGGGGAAACGAGGGGTTCTTGGTGGAGCCGCCTGTCGGAATCGAACCGACGACCTATTCATTACGAGTGAATCGCTCTACCGACTGAGCTAAGGCGGCGGACGCTCCGTTCCCGGAGCGGCACGGGTCACAACTATACAGGTTCAGACGAGCGAGCGCGAAACGAGCGCCCCGAGCTCGTCGAAGGACCGCCGCAGATCGTCCACCAGGTGGGACTCGGCCGGGGACTCCGACCACTCCCACCACGCGTGCCGCAGCGTGGCGAGTGACACCAGCGAGGCGAGCCGGGCGCGGCGACGGAGCGCGGCCTCGTCCTCGGCGAAGGTCGGGTCGTCGTTCGCGAGCCGCCGTGCGATCACGGACTCGAGGGTCGACTGGAACTCCTTCATCGACGCCATGCGCTGGCTGAAGAGCTCCGGATAGGCGCGGAGCACCTGCTGCCGTTCCTCGATCAGGCCGCGCTCCTCGATGAGCTCCTGCGTCGAGTGCACGAGCAGGGCACCGACGTCCGCGAGCAGGTCCCCGGCCGGACCGCCGGCGACGAAGGCGTCGAGCACCTCGTCTTCCGGCAGCGTCGGGTCGTCCCCGAGGATCGCCTGCTCCTTGCTCGGGAAGTAGTTGAAGAACGTCCGCGGCGAGATGTCGGCGCGGCGTGAGACCTCGTCCACGGTGACCGCGGCGAGGCCGTCCTCGACCGCGATGCGGAGGGCAGCCTGCTGGATCGCGAGTCGGGTGGCGCGTCGCTTCCGTTCACGCAGGCCGGGTTCTGCATCGGGCATGGGCTGATTCTCCCACGCCTGGGTCAGGTCCCCACGCCTGGCTCAGCTTCCCTCGCCTGGCTCAGTTCCTCGCGCCTGGGTCAGCGCAGCGTCCGGACCACCGTGACGAGGAGCGCTTCGAGTGCCAACAGTGCCGCCACGTTCGCGGCGATGCGCTGCCGCGCCAACGCGATCGCGTCGAGGATCTCGAGGGCGGCGGCCGGCGGGACCGACTGCTTGACCCGGTCGAGGTCGTCCTGCATGGCGAGGTTCACCGGCTCCCCCGGTGCACCGAGTCCGATGAGCAACAGGTCACGGTACAGCGAGGAGACGTCGACCAGGATCCGGTCGAGGCCGTCACGGAGACTCCGGGTGGCACGACGCTTCTGGTCTTCTTCCATCGCACGGAGCTGCGACCGGAGCGCCGGCGGCACCGTTCCGCCCGGCTCCACCCCGAGCGATCGGAGTGCTGCGTCCCGCTCTTCGGCGTCCCGCTGCTGGGTGATCGCCTTCGCGTCTTCGTCGGCGACCGCGAGGAGTTCCGCCGCGGCCGTCACGGCGTCACCGACGCTGCGGATCCGGAGCACGGTCTGCAGGGTCCGTCGCCGGCGGTCCCTGGCGTCTTCGCTCGTGGCCAGGCGCTGCGCCATGCCGATGTGGCTCTGCGCCTGCCGGGCGGCGTCCATGGCGAGCGAACGGTCGACACCGGTGCGCGCGACGATGAGGTCCGCGACGGACTCGATGCCGGGGACCCGCAGCCGGACCGACCGGACGCGGGAGCGGATCGTTGGCAACAGGTCGGCTTCGCTCGGTGCGCAGAGGATCCAGACCGTGCGCTCCGGCGGTTCCTCGAGCGCCTTGAGCAGCAGGTTCGACGTGCGCTCCGTCATCCGGTCGGCATCCTCGATGATGACCACGCGCCAGCGGCCGACCGACGGCGAGTAGTACGAGGACGTGACGAGCTGGCGGATCTCGTCGATGGTGATGATGACCCGCTGTGTCGTGAGCACGGAGACGTCGGGGTGCGTGTGGGCGGTGATCTGCCGCAGGGTGTGGTCGTCGTCCGGGCCGGAGCCGACGAGGGCCGCGGCGAACGCGGTCGCGACGTTCGACCGTCCGGACCCTGGAGGGCCGGTGATCAGCCACGAGTGGGTCATGCCACCGGTGCCGTCCGGGGCCTCGGCGGCGCTGCGGAGGGCGGCGACCGCTTCTTCCTGACCGGTCAGGCCGTCCCACACGCTCACAGCGGGATCCTCGCAGGGACCACCGACGCCGCGGATCGAGCCACGAGCCCGGTCACGCGTCGATCCCGACGAGCGGGGCGAGTGCGCGACGGATCCGCTGCTGGACCACGTCGGCGGGCTCGGCAGCGTCGACGACCAGGAACCGCTCGGGCTCTGCCGCGGCCATGCCGAGGAACGCCGAGCGGACCGATTCGTGGAACGCAGCGGCTTCGGACTCGAGGCGGTCGAAGGTGTCGCCGCGGGCAGCCGCCACACGGGCACGACCCTCGGTCACGTCGAGGTCGAGGAGCACCGTCCGGTCCGGCACGAGGCCAGCGGCCGCCCAGTCCGACACCGAGCGGATGTGCTCGGCACCGAGGCCGCGTGCGACACCCTGGTACGCCACCGATGAGTCGATGTAGCGGTCCTGCAGCACGACGTCGCCACGGGCGATCGCCGGACGCACGACCGTCTCGACGTGGTGGGCACGGTCCGCAGCGTAGAGCAGTGCCTCGGCCCTGGCGGACACGTGGCCGCGTTCGTGCAGCACGATCTCGCGGATGCGGAGCCCGAGGTCCGTCCCCCCTGGCTCACGCGTCCGAACGACGGTGCGTCCGTTCGCTTCGAGCCACTCGGTGAGCAACTCGGCCTGGGTGGTCTTCCCCGCGCCGTCGCCGCCCTCGAGGGTGATGAACCGGCCGGTCACTTCTTCTTGGCGGGAGCGCGCCGGGTCGTCGTCTTCTTCTTGACCGGGCCCTTTGCACGCTTCTCCGCGATGAGCTGGACGGCGCGTTCGAAGTCGACCGCCTCCACGTCCTCGCCGCGCGGGATGGTCGCGTTCGTCTCTCCGTCGGTGACGTAGGGACCGAACCGGCCGTCCTTCATCTTGATCGGCTTGCCGGACACCGGGTCGGCGTCGAACTCCTTGAGCGCGGCGCTGGCCGCACGCTTCGCGCCGTACTTCGGCTGCGCGAACAGCTCGAGCGCACCGGCAAGGTCGACGTCGAAGATCGCGTCCTCGCTGGGCAGCGTGCGGGTGTCCGTCCCCTTCTTCAGGTACGGGCCGTAGCGACCGTTCTGCGCGGTGATCTCGTCGCCGGACTCGGGGTCGGTGCCGACCGTGCGGGGCAGGTCGAGGAGCTTCAGCGCCGTCTCGAGGTCGACCGACTGCGGGTCCATCGACTTGAACAGGGACGCCGTGCGCTCCTTCGGCGCTGCGGCCTTCTTCGTCGTCTTCTTCGCCTTCGTCGCGGGCTCGGCCTTCGTGGCGGTCGCCGTCGCGGTCGACGCGCCGCTGCTCAGGACCTCTCCCGTGGACGGGTCGACCTCGGGTTCAGGCTCCGGCGTGCGCTCGGTCACGTACGGGCCGAACCGGCCGTCCTTGGCGAGCACCTCTTTCCCGCTCTCCGGGTTGATGCCGACGACGCGGTCACCGACGACCGGTGCCTCGACCAGCTCGCGGGCCTTCTCGGCGGTGAGCTCGTCGGGGGCGAGGTCCTCGGGGACGTTCACCCGACGCGGCTTCTCCGGGTCGTCGCTCGGCGTCTCGATGTACGGGCCGTAGCGGCCGATGCGGAGCGTGAGGCCGGGCGAGAGCTCGACGGAGTTGATCTCTCGCGCGTCGATCTCGCCGAGGTTGTCGATGACCGTCCGGAGACCGCGCTGGTCGCCGCCGCCGAAGTAGAACCCGTTGAGCCAGTCCACGCGGTCTTCCTCGCCGCTGGCGATGCGGTCGAGGTCGTTCTCCATCTCGGCGGTGAAGTCGTACTGCACCAGGTCGCCGAAGTAGTCCTCGAGCAGTCGCACCACGCTGAACGCGATCCAGTTCGGCACGAGCGAGCTGCCGCGGGGCGTGACGTACCCACGGTCCACGATCGTCGAGATGATCGCCGCGTAGGTCGAGGGTCGACCGATGCCGAGCTCTTCCAGGGTCTTGACCAGGCTCGCCTCGGTGTAGCGCGGTGGGGCGGACGTGTCGTGACCCTTCGCCTCCACCTCGTCCACGCCGAGGTGGTCGCCTTCGGTCATCGACGGCAGCTTGGCGTCCGCGCCGTTCGACGATGCCTCGTGGCGTTCCTCGTCCTTGCCTTCTTCGTAGGCGTTGAGGAAGCCGCGGAACGTGATCACGGTGCCGGACGCGGTGAACTCGACGTCCGTGCCCGTCGCGGTGGAGGCGATGCCCTCGACGGACTCCGTCGAGGTGATGCCGAGGACGACCGACGCGGTCGATCCCTTCGCGTCCGCCATCTGCGAGGCGACCGTGCGCTTCCAGATGAGGTCGTAGAGCTTCCAGTCGTTGCCGCGGAGCACCTTCTCCATCTGCGACGGCGTGCGGAACACGTCTCCGGCCGGGCGGATCGCCTCGTGGGCTTCCTGGGCGTTCTTGCTCTTGCCGGCGTAGCTGCGGGGCTTGTCCGGCACCGTCTCTGCGCCGTACAGATCGGCTGCCTGCTTCCGGGCGGCGGCGATCGCCTGCTGCGAGAGCGACGCGGAGTCGGTTCGCATGTAGGTGATGTGGCCGTTCTCGTACAACGACTGCGCGACGCTCATCGTCTGGCGAGCCGAGAAGCGGAGCTTGCGAGCGGCTTCCTGCTGCAGTGTCGAGGTCGTGAAGGGCGCGGCGGGACGACGCGTGTAGGGCTTCGAGTCGACGCTGCGGACGACGGCGTCGCCGGCGCGTTCGAGCACGGAGCTCAGGGCGGTGGCCGAGGCCTCGTCGAGGACGACGGCGTCCGAGGTCGTCGTGCCCCGGTCGTCGAAGTCACGGCCGGACGCGACACGGGTGCCGTGGATCCGCGCGATCCTGGCGGTGAACGCACTGTCCCCGGCCTTCTCGAACCGTGCGGTGAGGTCCCAGTAGTTCGCCGAGACGAACGCGAGACGCTCGCGCTCACGATCCACGACGAGGCGGGTGGCAGCGGACTGCACACGACCGGCCGAGAGCCCCGGACCGACCTTGCGCCACAGCACCGGGGAGACCTCGAACCCGTAGAGGCGGTCGAGGATGCGGCGGGTCTCCTGCGCGTCGACGAGGGCCGTGTCGAGCTCACGCGTCGTTTCCTGGGCGCGCTGGATCGCTTCCTTGGTGATCTCGTGGAACACCATCCGCTTGACGGGGACCTTCGGCTTCAGGACCTGCAGCAGGTGCCACGCGATGGCTTCGCCTTCGCGGTCTTCATCTGTTGCGAGGTAGAGCTCGTCGGCGTCCTTGAGGGCACGCTTGAGTTCCGCGACGGTCTTCTTCTTCGCGTCGGAGACGACGTAGTACGGCTCGAACCCGTTGTCGACGTCGACCGAGAACTTGCCGAGCGAGCCCTTCTTCAGCTCTGCCGGGAGGTTCTTGGGCTCGACGAGGTCACGGATGTGTCCGACTGACGCCTGGACTTCGTATCCGTCACCGAGGTATTGCGCGATCGTCTTCGCCTTCGCGGGGCTCTCGACGATCACGAGCTTCTTCGTGCCTGGCACGTGACTCCTTGATCGATGGTGCTGTCGGCCCTGGGACACGGAAGCGTCCGGGTCGACCGGGACATCGATGACCGGCGGGCCGACAGGCACACCATACACACAGTGGCGGGGATGCCCGCCGGACGATGTCGGTCCGGTCGATCGGCAGGGGTCCGTCGGGGACCGGCGACCGCGGTCGCCCCGAGACGGAGCGGCCCGGACCGGAGCTCGACGACGACGCGGACGAACGCGCCGCTCGTCGAGCAACCGGTGAGGTCCGCCCCGCCGCGCCTGGCCACCCGCGACGCGGCGTCGCACGGTGCACCGGACACCAGCCGGACGGCGGCCGCGGCACCGGCGAGCGCGGCGGCGTCCGCCGTCGACTGCGCACGGACGGACACGACCCGAGCACCGGCGGCCGCGAGCACCGAGCCGACGACGATCGTGGCCGCGGCGACGACCGCGACGAGCAGGACCGTCGCCGACCCGTGCTCGTTCACCGGCCGCCCGTCGCCGCGCACGACGCACCACGGAGGGTGATCGCCGCGAGCGGCCCCGGCCCTGACCGACGTTCGGCGACGACGCACACGAGTTCGTCTGACCGGGTCACGGAGCTCGTCGCGCCCGGGGCGATCCCGGCGAGCGCCGCTCGTGCAGCAGCGTCGTCGTCACGGCCGTACGCCCTGGCGGCAGTCGCTGCCGCGGACTGGAGCCGTCCCTGCCCGTCGACGAGCACGACGCCCCCGATGCCCAGCGACACGACGACCGCGAGCACGGGGAGCGCGACCGCGAACTCGACGGTGACCGCCCCGCGCTCGTCGGACCCGCGCTCACAGCGACAGGGCACCGCGGACGAGTTCGGTCAGGATCGCCTGGACCTCGCCGGAGCGCATCACCGCGACGAGGACCCCCGCGAACGCCACGGCGGCCAGGATGACGACGGCGTACTCGGCGGTCGCGGAACCACGGTCGTCGCGGAGTCGGGCAGCGAGTCCCGAGGTTCGGCGAGCTGGTGCGGATGGTGGGTTCGGTCGTTCGGTCATGATGGGGTCCCTTCTGATCTGGTGCATCCAGCCTCGCGATCCTCCGTCGGGGCCGGGCCACGAGCGGCGAACCCGTGGAGCGATCACCCCGTTCCGTTCACGGTGGAGGAGAGGATCCCGACGACGACGGGCACCACCCCGACGAGGACGAACGCCGGCAGGACGCAGGTCCCGAGCGGCAGCACGAGGCGCACCGCGAGCCGCTCCGCCACCGCGAGCGACTCCGACGCGACGTCGTCCCGTAGGTCCTCGGCCGCACTGCGCAGGAGTGCTGCCGCCGGCACCCCCGCGCGCCGTGCGAGGTCGAGCACCTCGGCGAGCCGTCGTCGTTCCGCAGCGTCCTCGGCGCGGTCCGGCAGGGCCGTGCGAACGGCTTCGCCGGCGCCGGACCAGGACCCGCCGCCGGACAGCGCCACGGCCCAGGCGTCGAGCAGGACACCGGGGATCCGTCCGGTGGGCGTCGCTGCGCGGACGAGTCGGGTCGACCAGGCACGGCCGACCCCGACGAGCAGGGCTGCACCGGTGCAGCACGCCCAGCCGATCGGCGTCCCGGTGAGCACGCCGATCGTGTCGATCCCCCACAGCGATCCCAGCACCAGTCCGAGCACCGGCAGCGTCAGGACCACGTTCGCGCTCGTCCGGGGCCCGGCGAGCGCCACCCGGACGGCTCGGTCCCCTGCCGCTGCCCGCCGGAGCGCCGCGGCCAGGGCACGAAGCGTCGGCGCGATCGGCGCACCGGTCCTGGTGGCGACCGTCGTGACGGCGCGCACGTCCTCCCATGCGGGGCCGGCGACCACGGGCGGGCTGGCCGCCGCCGCGAGCGCCCACGCCCTGGACGGCAGTACCCCGGCGGCGACGAGCGTCGCGACACGGTCGAGCAGCCGAGCCGCACCGACAGCGTCCGCCGCACCCCGCCAGGCAGGACGCAGCACCCTCGAACGACCAGCACGACCAGCACGACCAGCACGACCAGCACGACCAGCACGACCAGGACGCGTCACCCGCGCCGACCCGACCGGCCGGTGCCCGTTACCACGGGTTCGACGGTGAGCCGCCCTGCCGGGTCGACCCCGAGCCTCCCGGCCGCTGCGAGCCGACGCACGCCCCGCCGACGCTCCGCGTGGAGGACCAGGTCGAACGCACTGACCGCCTGCCGGGACAGCACGGTCGGCCCGAGCCCAGCGAGCGCGCCGAGCGCCTCGAGGCGTGCGGGGACGTCGTCGAGTCCGTTCGCGTGGACCGTGCCGGCTCCACCGTCGTGTCCGGTGTTGAGCGCGGACATGAGCTCGCGGATCTCTGCCCCGCGGCACTCCCCCACCACGATCCGGTCCGGGCGCATCCGGAGGGATTCGCGGACGAGCCGGTCGAGGCCGATCGCTCCGGCGCCCTCGGCGTTGGCCTGCCGCGATTCGAGCGACACGACGTGCGGGTGGTCGATCCGGAGCTCTGCGACGTCCTCCACCGTCACGATGCGCTCGTCGCGCGGCACGGTGGCCAGCATCGCGGCGAGGAGCGTCGTCTTCCCGCTGCCCGTCGCCCCGGACACGAGCACGTTGCGTCGGCGCTGGACGGCGTCCTCCACGAATCCGCGGGGTACCCGCTCGAAGGTCCCACTCCGCTCGAGCGCATCGAGCGTCGGCGGTGCACCACGAGGCAGGCGGAGGGACAGCGTCGTCCCCCGCACGGAGACCGGCGCCAGGACGACGTGCACCCGGACCCCGTCACCGTGCCGGACGTCCGCGACCGGGGCGCTCTCGTCGACGTGCCGGCCACCGAGCGCGACCAGTCGTGTCGCGAGTTCGCGTGTCCGTTCCTCGTCCAGCACGATCCCGGAGTCGACCAGCCCGTCGCCCCGGTCGATCCACACGCCCAGACCGCCGGACACCAGCACGTCGGTGACGCTGTCGTCCGTCACGAGCGGGGCGAGTTCCTCGAACTCGACCGGGTCGATCCCCCGTCGGGCGCGTCGGGGCACGGCCGCACCCGGGAGGAACGGCGAGGGGACGGCGCGGTGGCGATGCATCTCCGGAACGCTAGGTCTGCGCGCCGCTCTGATCGCCGCTCGCCACGAATCGGGGAGGACACGCTCGTCGTCCACACCAGTGGACAGTTTTGTCCCCCGATCACAATGCGCGTACCCCGGAGCGCTCGGGCGCCGGTCGACGTCGCGGTGCGACCCGTGCAGCGCCGACACGCGCCGTCCGAGGCGCCGCGGAGTCGGCCCGTCGCCACCGGTGGTCCATGCAGCAGCATGGACCGGTCTGTCCACCGTTCCGCGGACGGACGCGGATCGTCCCGAACGGAACCGGTCCGTCGTGCGACGTTGCACGGCGGACCGGTCCGGGGAAAAGAAGAGGCGGCACCGGTTGGGGGGAACAGGTGCCGCCAGGACAACGGAGGATTGGGGGGAATCCGATCCGATGCCGCCGGAAACGAGTCCGGCGGGATCTACTGTACCCCACGACGAGGCCCTGCGGGCAACCCCGACGCGCCGAGTCCTCACCGAATCCCTCCGACCGGAACGAGGACCCGTCGACGACACACGGGTTCCACGGCCCGGAACGCCCTGGCGGCACCGCGCACGACGGGTCCACGCCGAGGGGTAGTCTCCGTTTGCACCCCCGGACGCAACGACGCGAAAGGACATCGATGTCCACTCCGACCAACGTCGACGAACGACACGACGACGGCCACCACGACGACAGCAGCACCTTCCCGCCGCCCCCGGAGTTCGTCGCGGACGCCGTCGCGGACCAGGGTCTGCACGACGCGGCCGCCGCCGACCGCGAAGCGTTCTGGGCCGAGCAGTCGAAGAGCCTGTTGGACTGGCGCACGCCGTTCACGCGGACCCTCGACTGGTCGGGGGCGCCGTTCGCGAAGTGGTTCGACGACGGCACGTTGAACGTCGCCGAGAACTGCCTCGACCGGCACGTCCGCGCTGGCAACGGCGACCGGGTGGCGATCCACTTCGAGGGCGCTCCCGGCGACACGCGGCGCATCACCTACGCCGAGCTGACCGCCGACGTGCAGCGCGCCGCGAACATGCTGACGGACCTCGGCGTCGAGCAGGGCGACCGGGTCGTCGTCTACACGCCGCTCATCCCCGAGGCCGTCGTCACGATGCTCGCGGTCGCCCGCATCGGCGCCGTGCACTCCGTGGTGTTCGGCGGGTTCAGCGCCGAGAGCCTCCGCGCCCGCATCGAGGACGCCGGCGCGAAGCTCGTCGTCACCGCTGACGGCGGCTGGCGCCGCGGGGCCGTCGCCCCGCTGAAGCCCGCGGTCGACGAGGCGCTGCAGGGCGAGGGCACCGACAGCGTCGAGCACGTCGTCGTCGTCAAGCGCGGCGGCAACGACATCGCGTGGAACGACCGCGACCTCTGGTGGCACGACGAGTTCGCCAAGGCGGACCCGACCCACGAGCCGCAGGCCTTCCCCGCGGAGAACCCGCTCTTCATCCTCTACACGTCCGGCACGACCGGGAAGCCGAAGGGCATCGTGCACACCTCGGGCGGGTACCTCACGCAGGCCGCGTACACGCACAAGAACGTGTTCGACATGCACCCGGGCAAGGACGTCTACTGGTGCACCGCCGACATCGGCTGGATCACCGGGCACACCTACGTCGTCTACGGCCCGCTCGCGAACGGCGTGACGCAGGTCCTCTACGAGGGCACCCCCGACGAGCCGAAGCCCGGCCGCTGGTGGGACATCGTCGACGCATACGGCGTGACGGTCCTCTACACGGCGCCGACCGCGGTCCGCGCCGCCATGAAGGGCGGGCGCCAGGTACCGGACGCGCGGAGCCTGGACACCCTGCGACTCCTCGGCAGCGTCGGCGAACCGATCAACCCGGAGGCGTGGCACTGGTTCCGCCAGGTCATCGGCCACGACCGCACGCCCATCGTGGACACGTGGTGGCAGACCGAGACCGGCGCGATCATGATCTCCGCGCTGCCCGGTGTCACGAAGCTCAAGCCCGGCGCGGCGCAGACGCCGCTGCCCGGCATCGTCGCCGAGATCGTCGACGACGAGGGCCACCGTGCCGACCCCGGCGAGAGCGGCTACCTCACCATCACCGAGCCGTGGCCGTCGATGGCGCGCGGCATCTGGGGCGACCCGGACCGGTTCGTCGAGACGTACTGGGACCGCTTCCCCGGCCGGTACTTCGCCGGAGACGGGGCGCGACTCGACGGGCAGGGCGACATCTGGGTGCAGGGCCGGGTCGACGACGTCATGAACGTCTCCGGACACCGGCTCTCCACCGCGGAGATCGAGTCGGCACTCGTCGGACACGAGGGGGTGGCCGAGGCGGCCGTCGTCGGCGCGGCCGACGAGACCACGGGTCAGGCGATCGTCGCGTTCGTGATCCTGACGTCCGAAGCGGCGGAGGGCGTCGACCGCGACGCCGTCGCCGCCGAGCTCCGCGCCTGGGTCGGCACGCGCATCGGAGCGATCGCGAAGCCGCGGCAGATCACGATCGTGCCGGAGCTGCCGAAGACGCGGTCGGGCAAGATCATGCGCCGGCTGCTCCGCGACGCGGCCGAGGGCCGTCGCATCGGCGACACGACGACGTTGGCCGACCCGACGATCATGGCGACCATCGCTGATCTGATGTAGAGCACGGAACGCGAGCAGGGCCTCCAGTCAGTCCAGACGGGAGGCCCTGCTTGCGTTCGGTGCGTCGCTGACGGTCCGTCAGGCGGTCAGCTCCACCACCAGCTCGACCTCGACCGGCGCGTCCAGCGGGAGCACCGCGACGCCCACCGCGCTCCGCGCGTGGACGCCGGCGTCGCCGAAGACCTCGCCGAAGAGCGTCGACGCGCCGTTGGCGACGCCGGGCTGTCCCGTGAACGACGGGTCGGACGCGACGAACACCGTGACCTTCACGACACGGGCGACGTGCTCGAGCGACCCGGCGACGGACTGTACGGCCGCCAGCGCGTTCAGCGCCGCCTGTCGCGCCTGTGCCGTCGCGGTGTCCGCGTCGACCTCGGAGCCGACCTTGCCGGTCACCGGCAGCGCGCCGTCGACGAAGGGCAGCTGCCCTGCCGTGTAGACGTACTGCCCGGTCACGACCGCCGGGACGTACGCGGCGACGGGGGCCGCGACGGTCGGGATCTCGAGGCCGAGTTCGGCGAGACGTGCCGCGACGGTCATGCGTCGGCCTTCGGGCGCTTCAGGTACGCGACGAGCCCGCCCTCGGGGCCGGTGACGACCTGGACGAGCTCCCAGCCCTCGTCACCGAAGTTGTTGAGGATGGCGGTGGTGTTGTGGATGATCAACGGCGTCGTGAGGTATTCCCAGCGAGTCATGCGGTTCGTTGCCAGCCTTCCGGTCGTGGGTGTCGTTTAGGCTGCATCCTATGTCTGCCCAGAAGACGTCTGCCTCGCGGACCAAGCCCGTCTCTGCAGTCGGCGCCTTCATCGGATTCGTCGGCTTCAGTGTGCTCGCCGGACTCCTGGTCACCATCGGTGTCACCCCGGCCATCGCCGTCGCCGGGGTCACCACGACCTCGACGATCGGCGTGTTCGAGTCGCTCCCGGAGTACATCGAGATCGGCGAACTCCCGCAGCGCAACGAGGTCCTCGCGTACCAGAACGGCCAGCCGGTCCACCTGGCGACGGTCTACGACCAGAACCGTCAGGAGCTGAAGTTCGACCAGATCAGCGACCAGCTGAAGAACGCGGCCATCGACGGCGAGGACAAGCGCTTCTACGACCACGGCGGCGTCGACATGACCTCGCTCGTCCGTGCGGGTGTCGGCTCGCTCGCCGGTGGGCTCGGCGAGTCCGGTGGTGGCTCCACCCTGACGATGCAGCTCGTCCGCAACATCAAGATGCAGCAGGCACTGGAGCTCCCGACGCTGGAAGAGCAGCAGAAGGCGTACAAGGACGCCGTCGAGCAGACCATCCCCCGCAAGCTCGAGGAGATGAAGCTCGCGATCGGGCTCGCGAAGAAGTACTCGAAGAAGGAGATCCTCACCGGGTACCTCAACATCGCGTACTTCGGCGACCAGACCTACGGCGTGCAGGCAGCCGCGCAGCACTACTTCAACAAGAACGCGACCGACCTCACCCCGCAGGAAGCCGCGTCCATCCTGGCGATCGTGCAGTCGCCGAACACCCGGAACCTCTCCGACCCGAAGTTCTACGACGCCAACGTCGCGCGTCGCGACGTCATCCTCAAGTCGATGTACGCCCAGAAGCACCTGACGAAGGAGCAGTTCGACGCGGCCATCGCGTCGAAGCCGGCGGACTACGTGCACCTCACCGCACCGACGCAGGGCTGCAAGGCCTCGGCGGGCTTCGGGTCGCAGTTCTTCTGCGACTACGCGGTGCAGGTCGTCAAGGAGATGCCCCAGCTCGGCGCAACCGCGAAGGAGCGCAAGGCGGCATGGCGCAACGGCGGCTACACCGTGCAGACGACGCTCGACGTCGGTCTGAACAACCAGCAGAAGGACCTGATCGACAGCTACGCGCCGAACACCGAGGCGCGCTTCAAGCTCGGCGGCACGATCGACTCGGTCGAGGCCGACACCGGCCGGGTCATCACGATGGTGCAGAACAAGAACTACAACCAACTGGCCGGGTGCGACGTGCAGGGGGCCGATCCGAACGCGTGTGCGCCGTCGACGGACTCCGGCATCAACTTCAACGTCGACTCGAAGTACGGCGGCGGTGAGGGCTTCCAGACGGGTTCGACGTTCAAGGTCTTCACGCTCCTGAACTGGCTGCAGAACGGGCACGGGCTCAACGAGACCGTGAGCGGGACGCCGCGTGCGTTCACGAGTTACCCGATCTGCGGCTCCCGGTCCGGGATCGGCGGCGGCTACACGCCCAAGAACGACTCCGCCGGTGAGGGCGGCAACATGTCCGTCGAGAGTGCGACGTACCGCTCGGTCAACGTCGCCTTCGTGAACATGGCGCAGAAGCTCGACTACTGCGACATCCGGAAGACCGCCGACAGCCTCGGCGTCCACCTCGCCAACCCCCGGGCCACCGTGCAGGGCTACGGCGACGACATGTCGCAGAAGACGACCACGGACATCGCGTTGAACGCGTCGGCCGTCCTCGGCACGAACTACATCGCGCCGCTCACGATGGCCGCCGCCTACGCCGGCATCGCCAACAACGGCACGTTCTGCCGCCCGATCGTGATCGACAACGTCACGAACGCCGAGGGCAAGGCGCTCGGCGGGCAGCAGAAGGACTGCACGCAGGCGATCGACCCGTCGGTCGCGCAGACCGCCATCTACGCGATGAAGAAGGTGCTCACGGTCGGTACCGCCGGTGGCGGTCAGACGCCGGACGGCTACGACGAGTTCGGCAAGACGGGCACCACCGACGAAGCGGACCAGATCTGGCTCGTCGGCTCCACCTCGAAGATCGCGACCGCCACGTGGCTCGGCAACATCGAGGGCAAGCAGAGTCTGCGCAAGGTCGCCGGCCCGCACGGCCTCTACTCGCTGTCGCGAACGTCGCTGTGGCGTCAGGCGCAGAGCATCGTGAACACCCAGTACGCAGGGGCCCCGTTCCAGGCGCCGAGTTCGTCGTCGATCCGCGGGAACAGCATCACCGTCCCGGACGTGGCGGGCAAGACCACCGACGAAGCCCGCGCCACGCTCAGCGGTGCCGGCTTCACCTACGTCGACGGCGGCACGCAGCCAGGGGCAGGGACTGCCGGGACCGTCCTGTCGACCTCCCCGGCCAGTGGTTCCGCGCTGTCGAAGGGCTCGAGCGTCACGGTCTACACGACGGACGGTTCACAGTCGACGGTGCCGGAGGTGGCGGGCAAGTCCGTCGGTGACGCCCGCTCGGCGCTGAACGGCGCCGGCTACGGGAACGTGAGCGTCTCCGATCAGTACCAGCCGGGAGACGGCAAGAACCAGTGCAAGGTCGCCGCAGTCGATCCGGGTGCGGGAACCGCTGCGTCGAAGGACACCACGATCAATCTCACCCTGTTCGGCAACAAGGACGGCAAGGCCCCCAAGGACTGCAAGTGACCCGCGGCCGGGCAGCGCTCGGCGTCCTCGCAGCGGGAGCTGCGGCCGGCGCCGGCGCTGCCGCGTGGGGCACGCTCGTCGAACGGCGGCGGTTCGAGATCCGCTGGGAGACGATGCCGATCCTGCCGCCCGGTTCGCGTGACGTCGTCGTTCTGCACCTGTCGGACATCCACATGGCGCCGTGGCAGGCGGACAAGCAGCAGTGGCTGCGCGACCTGAGCCTGGTCGAACCCGACTTCATCGTGAACACCGGTGACAACCTCGGGCACCCGACGGCGAACGCAGCGGTCGAGTACGCGCTCGAGCCGTTCCGTGGTGTCCCCGGTGCGTTCGTGTACGGCTCGAACGACTTCTACGGCCCCTCCCCCCGCAACCCGCTGAAGTACTTCGGCGGCCCGAGCAAGCTGCACGCGTCCGCGAAGCCGGTCGACCTCGACATCGAACGCCAGACAGCGTTCTTCGAGTCGCTCGGCTGGCTCGACCTCAACGACAAGGCACACGCCATCGAGGTCCGTGGCTCACGCTTCGAGCTCTTCGGCACGTCCGACGCACACCGCAACTGGGAGCGCCTCGACCTGCTCCCGACGAACGTGGACGAGATGCGCGGCGACGTCCCCTGGTCCGAGGACGAAGACGGTCCGGCACCGGTGTCGATCGGCGTCACGCACGCCCCGTACCGCCGCGTGCTCGACGCGTTCGTCCGACAGGGTGCCGACGCGATCTTCGCCGGGCACACGCACGGCGGGCAGGTCGCCGTCCCCGGTGTGGGTGCCCTCGTCACGAACTGCGACCTCCCCCGCAAGTACGCGAGTGGCCTCCACCGCTGGCAGAACCGGACGCACTGGGCCTGGCTGCAGGTGTCGGCCGGCCTCGGGACGTCGATCTACGCGCCGGTGCGGTTCGCGTGCCGCCCGGAGGCAGTCGTCGTCACCCTGACCGCCCGCGTCTGACAAGCCGCTCCAGCCCGATCAGAGCGTCGCGCATCCCACCGAGACCTGCATCGCGGTGAACCCGGCGGCGTCCGGCACACAGAGCACGCGCCAGGTCCCCGGGCCGACGATCCCGTCGATCGTGATCCACGACCGGCTCTGCACGACACGGACCCGACCGTCGGTGAGCGGCCCGTACCGCCGGTCGACGGCGATCGGCGCTTGCCCGAAGCGGAAGCGGTCGTAGTTGAGGAGCGACTGCAGTCGGGCGACGCAGAACTCGTCGTCGACGCCAGCGCGCAGGGTCTTCGTGACGCATCCGGCCGGAACGGCCCGTGCAGCCGCGGGGGTCGCCAGCGGGAGCACGAGCCCTCCGGCGACCACGGTCGAGAGCACGATCGTGCGGAGGGCTCCGGCACGGTTCATCGAGGTCTCCAGTTCGTCGAGGACTGACATGCAACGTATCAGTTCGTCTCGATCTCGACTACGCCTCAGGACACATTGTCGATGACCCGAGTCACCTGCCCGCGACGGCGCCCAGCAGAATCGTCACCGCACCGCTCGGTGCGAACGACCAGATGGAGGCCCCAGCTTGCACACCATGATCCGCCGACTCGCCGTCCCCGCCATCGTGCTCGGGGCGGTCGTCGCCACCTTCGGCACGAGCACCGTCGCCAACGCCGCACCAGTCTCGACGAAGGCTGCATCCGGTTGCGTGACGAGCCAGTTCCGTCAGGGATCGACCGGCAACTGCGTGAAGTACATCCAGCAGATCCAGGCGATCACCGCCGACGGCATCTTCGGTCCGGCGACCCGCGCGAACATCGTGGCCTTCCAACGAGGCTTCGGGCTCACCGCCGACGGCATCGTCGGTAAGAACACCTGGCGCTACCTCTGTGTGCCGCTCGACGGCCCGTCGTGGAGCGCCGCGCAGAAGAACGCCGGCTGCATGAGCCTCTACTGAGCGGTGTGCTCGTGACCATGGCGAGGATGGTCACGAGCACCCCCGATCATCCGCTAGACTTTCCAGGTCGCTCCGCGCGGGCGACGATCACACCTCGGGGTGTGGCGCAGCTTGGTAGCGCGCCTCGTTCGGGACGAGGAGGTCGCAGGTTCAAATCCTGTCACCCCGACACATGAAGGCCCGGGTCCACACGGACCCGGGCCTTCGCTGTCACTGACGTGCCGCCTACAACCATGGACACATCCACCTGCTTCGTTGAGGAACGCAGGAGCGAGCACCCTAGGCTGAAATCTCGCACATGAAGGCTTGGGGTAAAGGTGACGGTTTCTCGTCGATGGTTCATGCTCGGCGCTGGCGCGGTGGGGCTTGCAGCACCACTCACAACGGTGTCGAACGCCAGCGCGACGGCTGGAGCTGCTGCGGACTCCGGGAGCCTCGAGATCGTTCCCCTCACGACCACGAGCTACCTCTTCGATCCGGCCTACACCTCGGCCCTCCCGTTCGCAGAGCTCATGGGAGTGACGATCAGCGGCGATCTGTCACTGCTGAACGGGTCGACCCTGGAGGTCGACTACGACCCGCGGGTGATGTCCCCCACCAGCGCCGACAGTGTTGCTGCATCAGGCATCCGCACGACGCACGAACTCGCGGTTGTCGGGGGTGACGGGCGTGACGGCGACACCGCCACGCTGTCGATGGCTCTCCCAGCGCTCGACCGATCGAGCGACATGGAGCAACGAGCAATCACGGTTGGGGTTCCGCTGAAGCGCACCGCGGACTACCCGAACGATGCTGTCGCGGACCCCCGCCCAACACGCGTGCGGGTGCGAACCGATGCTGCGAGCACGGGCGCGGAACTCACCGTGGTTCCTGATCACCCGGACGCTGTGTCGGGCTCGGCCTGGGGCGGGTCGATCGCAGTCGTCTGGGATGACCTCCTCGTGGGAGACAGGGACGGCTCAGATCGTTATTCGTACCCCGCTTACATTCGCTTGAACAGCGTCGGCCCCGGCGATGTCCCGACGGGAACACAGGTGTCGATCGCCGTCGACGCGAGTATCTGCGTGCTCGAGATCACCGACGTGTTCGCAGGGGACGATCCGCTTCAGACTGTTCGGACCACACAGGCCACAACGTCGGACAGCGGCGCAACCACCATCGTCCTCACCCTGCAACAGGCGCTGGCCGCCGGCGCAACGCTGAGCATCGCCCTCTCTGCGCATCCAACTCCGATCACGGACGACCCACGAGACATCAGCATGGCGAGAGTCAGCCTCTGCGGCCCCATCCACAGCGACCCCCTGCAACGTGTGACGGGGGCCGAATCAGCATCGGCCGTGTCCGAGTCGGGGCGGCCGCGAGTCGCAGCCGCTTTCACCAGCAAGATTTAGGAACGATCTCATGGCCGATCTCTGGGTGATGAACTCACAGAAGTGGATCAACACGACCTACGCCTCAGTGAGCGGTGTGCCGCGTCTCGTCGAAGACGGAATCACCGGTTGGGGGACGATGTACGCCTTGACCCGTGCGCTTCAGCACGAGCTCGGGATCACGTCCCTCTCCGATGCGTTCGGACCAGCAACGCAAAGCGCGTACGAGTCCAAAGTCGGATCAGTGGGGTCCGCGACGAAACCCAACATCGTCGGGATCCTCCAATGCGCACTGTGGTGCAAGGGTTACACGGGTGGTACGAAGATCGGCGCATGGGACGACGTGATCGCTGCTTCGGTGGGCAACGTTCGAAAGGATGTCGGTCTCGCGACAGGCGTTCGAGTGGACGTCAAGCTCATGAAGTCGCTCCTCACGTTGGACGCCTATGTGCGGGTCGGGGCCGGTTCTGAGCTCGTACGCGCAGGCCAACAATGGCTCAACTCTCGCTACACCACTCGCGCGGACTACTACATCGTTCCGTGCGATGGGCGTTTCACACGCGATGTCCAGCGTGGGCTCATGCTCGCCATTCAGTACGAGATCGGTATGGCCGACGGAGTCGCAAACGGTAACTTCGGCCCGGGTACGCAGACCGGACTGCGAGACCAGGCCAGCCTGACTTCTGGATCGTCGGACGGGTCCAAGAAGTTCGTTTCCCTCTTCCAACTCGCGCTCGCCTTCAACGGATACGACGTTGCACGGTCCGGAACGTTCAGTACTGCGACCCGCACGTCAACGCTGGATTTCCAGCGATTCCTGGAGATCGCCGCCACGGGGAACGGCGACTACGACACGTGGGCGGCCCTGCTCGTCAGCACCGGAAACCCGAACCGACCGGTGTCGGGCTTCGACACGACGACTGCGCTCACTCCTGCCTTCGCCGCCGCGCGCCACGCCGATGGATACCGCGTGGTCGGCCGGTACCTGACAGTGACAGGCAAGTCGATCGGCGCCGGCGAGCTCGACACGATCTTCACAGCGGGCCTCGAACTCGTACCCATCTTCCAGAACTTCAACAACGGCCCGCAGTACTTCACGAGGACGCTCGGCTTGGACCACGGCAAGCAGGCAGCGACGCGTGCCCGACAACTCGGGATACGTGGTGGGGTCACCATATTCTTCGCGGTTGACTACGACGCATTCGAAACCGAGATCGAATCGCTGCTCGTGCCGTACTTCGAAGGAGTCCGCGACGGACTCAAACACTCCGTTGCACAGACCTACGAGGTCGGAATCTATGCGACGCGGAACATCGCGGCAAAAGTTGCAGAGCGAGGACTCGCATCTGCGATCTGGGTGAGCGGGATGTCAACTGGGTACAGCGGCAACCTGGGGTACCCGATGCCCGCCGGTTGGTGGTACAACCAAATCCAGGAGATCACGTCCATCAACATCGATCGAAATGCCGTTTCGGAACGCGCGCGACCGGCAGGGCGCGACCTCGTGATGAAGACCCCCGACTACGACGACGCCACCCGGGCTCTGTACTGGAGACTGGTGGAGACGCAGTTGCTGGCAGAGACGGCCTTGAAGAGCCAGAACCAGGGCGTCTACTCCGACAACATGGCCAACGCCCTGGTCTTCGCGTTCTTGATGAGCGACAAGTACCATTACGGGCCCTTCCTGGTGTACGCCCCGTGGCCCGAAGATCGTCCGGGAATGCCAGCCGCACCGCTCAGCCGCGCACGCGAACAGTACTTCGCAGCAGCGGGGGCCGTCGCGAACCTGGTTCCCCAATACGCTGGGGATCTCGAGCACCTCGCTGTCGTCACGCAGGGCCTGAACTACTGGTGGACCGACGGCGGATCAGCCGTGGTCGGGATGGGAGATCTCGGCGGCTGGGCACTCGACGTCGTCCAGCTCTGGGCCAACTACTGCAAGTTCCAGAAGGGCGAGTCAGTGAAGGCGTTCGTCGAACGCAACCTCGGCGGCACGGATTCTTCCACCTCAGAGTTCACTCTCGTCGATCTCATCTCGGACGCCGACGGATATCTGATCGGGTCTGAAACCAGAGGCCAGACCTCGTTCGTCGACAGCTTCGCCTACTGGCTCGTGCGCTTCCCAGATCCGCGAGACCGGATTGCCGAATTCCTCCGGCGGCGGTTCAGTCGTGACGACATGTCGCTCCGAGATTCGATCATCAGCAACATCGATTCACTGTGGCACGGCTGGCCGTGGCCCGAGGTGCCGAGGAAGGGCTTCCAAGAAGGCCAGGTCGACCCCACGTCCGGCCAACTTGCCGAATTCGCGGCCGCGTGCGCTGACACGCTGATGAAGCGCGGCGGGATCACATGAGTGACCCGCCGACATCCGCACTCGTTGTCTTCCGCTCCGTGATCGCAGTCGCGCTCACTGCTTGCGCGGTCCTCATCGAACTCACCGTCGGTCGGCTGGCCACTGAGTTCACGAATTGGATCCAGTATCCTGCCGGCGTCAACGCGGTCGAACCTGCTGGCTGGTGGATGGCGATGCTCCTCGTCGGGCACATCGCACTCCTCAGCGCGACGCTCCGACCGCGGTCACCGTCGCTTGTCGGAAGGATCGTGACCGTGTCGACGGTGATCGGGATGATCACCTCGGTGATGTGGGCGGTGGTCCTTCTCTTCCTGATCGCCTTGGGGTCCACCGAGAACGCCCATCCGGTCTCGACCGTGATCAACGCCGGCATTCCACTGCTCCACGTCGGCCTCTTCCTGACCACCGCCGCGATCGCATCGACCCGCGTCCGGCCGGGCAGAACGATCGCCCTGGTCGGTGTGGTCGTTGTCGCATGCATCGCAGTCGGCGCAGTGTTGGCGGTTTCGCCTCTGTCCTGACGTCTCGCGCCGGCAGGGATGCGCTGCGGCGAGACCGATGACGGCCGGACGTCGGATGATCCAGGCCTCCGTCGTTCCCGCTGTTCCTCGAGACACATCGATCCATCAGCGTCTGCTCGGCCACTCCGACCACCGCTAGCCTGAAGGGCGACATGCAGACCACCGACCGCCTCGCCCCCGTCGTCGCCCGCATCGGCACGATGTTCCCCGAACTCCGCGACGACCCCGTGATGGCAGCCAGCCTCTTCGAGAACGTGACGTCGATGCTCGAGGACGCACACCACCGGTACGCCCACGGCGACGAACGCTCCATCACCAGCGATCTCCTCCTCGCCGACGAGCACCTCGCGACGGGTGCCCTGCACGCCGAACGCCTGCAGCACCCGGCAGGAGCGATGCTGGCCGCGGAGGTCCTGTTCGACGAGTACCTGCCGATCTTCGTGGACGAGGTCGGGGCGACGACCGCTGCCGAACTCCTCCGCGCGTCACGGGCACTCCACGCGGGCATCTGGAGCCGCTTCCCGGCCGGCGCCGTCGCCTACACCGAGGCGCTGCGCCAGCGCGTCACCACGGCGAACCTCGACTCCCGGGCACACATCGCGCGCGACCTGCACGACCGGGTCGCGCACGGGATCCTCGCCGGGCTCCAGCGCATCGAGCTCGCCCTGCTGACCGATCCCCCGGCTCCGGAGCGCGTCGCGCAGCTCGAGGCAGCCGCCGCGCAACTCCGCCGTGCCCTCGGCGACGTGCAGAACCTCGCCGTCGCCCTGCACGCCCGGGTCGGCGACGACACGCTCGACGCCGCACTCACCCGCCACGTCGCAGACCTGTTCCCGGACACGGAACGCGTCACGGTCGAGTCGAACGGCTCGCCGGTCACGCTCGTCAACTGGCGGGCGGAAGAGGCGCTGACCATCCTGCTCGAGGCGATGACGAACTGGTGGAAGCACGCGCGCGACGCCTCCGTCCACGTGCGGTTCGATTGGGGCTCGACGGAGGTCACCGTGACGATCCGCGACGAGGGCCCTGGTTTCGACCAGGGCACGATGGTGCAGGGCCGGCTCGGCCAGACGACGATGCGGGAGCGGGCGGTCCTCGTCGGCGCGCGGCTCGACGTGACGAGCGCTCCTGGTGCCGGGACGACGGTCACACTCGTCGTGCCGAAGGGCGCACTGTGACGTCGGCGGTGACGCACGTCGCGATCGTCGACGACCACCGCCTGTTCCGTGAGGGGCTCGCGACGATCCTGTCGTCGGTGCCGACCATCCGCGTCGTCGCCCATGGAGAGCGCCCGGCCGAGGTCCTGGACGGCGCAGAGGCGGCCGCGATCGACGTGCTCCTCCTCGATGTCGAGCTCGACGGTCCCCCCGCCCGCACGACCATCGCCACCGTGCGCCGGAACCACCCGGGCATCGCGATCGTCGTGCTGACCATGCACCGGGACGCCGTCCTCCGGCGGGCACTCCTGGACGCGGGCGCCGTCGACTTCGTGACGAAGGACACCCCGAGCCGCGAGCTCGTCGAACGCATCGTCCGTGCGAGCACCGGACCGGCCGCCCCGGTGACGTTCCCGGTGGACGTCGTCAGCGACACCCAGGCGGGGTCGCCGCTCAGCGACCGCGAGGTCGAGGTGCTCCGGCTGATCGCCGCTGCGCGCTCGAACGCCGAGATCGCCACTGACCTCGGCCTCGCGGTCGGGACGGTGAAGCGCCACGTCTACAACGTGTTCCGGAAGCTCGACGTGACCAGCCGGGTGGGAGCCGTGGCGACGGCCACGCGACTCGGCCTGCTCACCTAGCCAGAGCCTCCCGGCCAGCCAGCGGACACGCGCCCCTCAGCCGACCGCGACGGACGGCCGCACCAGGCGGCCGGCCTCGTGCAGCGACGCCACGACGTCGAGCGCCTGGTGCCGGTACCGCGCCTGTGCCGCACCCGGTGCGACGATCACGCCGTTCGCCCCGGTGGACTCGAGCAGCGAGTTGATCTTCGACGCGACCTGGTCCGCGGACCCGTACGCCTGGCGTTCCGTGCGCGCCGCGATGAACCGGCGCTCGAGGTCACTGAACTCGTAGGCACGGGCCTCGTCCATCGAGACCGGCTCGGGCTTCGCCCCCTGCCGCATCCGGATGAACGAGATCATGCCAGGGGCGCTCTGCTCCTCGATGACGGCGGGGTCCTCGTCCGTGACGACCTGCACGCCGATGAGCGCGTTCGGCTCCGACCGGAAGCGCGACGGACGGAACGAGTCCCGGTAGAGCGCGAGCGCGGCCTCGGTGTTGTCGGACGCGAAGTGGTGCGCGAACGCGAACGAGATGCCGAGCGCACCGGCGACCTGCGCGCTGTAGCCGGAGGACCCGAGCAGCCAGAACTCGGGCACGTCGCCGTACCCGGGGACGGCGCGGATGCGGGCGAGCGGGTTCGACTCGTCCATGCCGGTGAAGAACCCGATCAGGTCGGCGAGCCGCTCGGGAAAGTCGTCGACGTCGAGCCGGTCGGTCCTGCGGAGCGCCATCGCGGTGGCCCCGTCGGTCCCGGGGGCACGCCCGAGGCCGAGGTCGACGCGGTCGCCGTAGAGCGCCCGGAGGGTCCCGAACTGCTCGGCGACGACGAGCGGCGCGTGGTTCGGCAGCATCACCCCGCCGGAGCCGATGCGGATGGTGCTGGTCGCGGCCCCGACGGCGCTCAGGAGCACGGCAGGAGCCGACGAGGTGATCCCGGGCATGCCGTGGTGCTCGGCGACCCAGAACCGCTCGTAGCCGAGCTTCTCGGCGTGCACGGCCATGTCGATGGAGCCCTGCAGCGCCTCGGTGTTGGACTGGCCGTACTCGCGGGTCGCCAGGTCGAGGACGGACAGGTGCACGGATGCGTCGCTCATGTGGGCGGCAACGCCGCGGACCGCGCGCGCATTCCGCGGTGCGCAGGTGCAGCGCCGCCTGAGGGCCGAGCGGTCACGACACACCGCCGCCCATCCGCCGGGTGGTCACGATTCGTCGCGCGGCGTCGCCGCCGCCGACGATCTGCGGCCGCTCGCCGGACGCGAGCGGTGTGTCGTGACCGGTGACGACGGCGGATCGATGACGACGGCGGACCGGTGACGATGGCGGACGGGAGGCCCGTGGCGTGCTCGCACCGGGCCTCCCGTCCGTCCCGTGGCCGGGTCGGGAGCCGCGCTCGCCGCCACGACGGACGGTCGCGTCGCCCCCGGTGCAGGCATCGCACCCGTTCGCGCCTGGGCGCGAGCGGTCAGGCCAGTTCGCCGTCGAGACGGCCGCCCGACTCCGTCAGGTAGCAGTTCGCGCAGAGGGACTCGTACTCGACGTCGACCCCGTCGATCGCCACCTGCGACCCGTCGAACACGAAGCGGCCGTCGACCTTGCGGGCGTTGAACACCGCCTTGCGGCCGCAGCGGCAGATCGTCTTGAGCTCTTCGAGCGAGTGCGCGACCTCGAGCAGGCGCCGACTGCCGGGGAAGGCCTCTGTACGGAAGTCGGTGCGGATGCCGTACGCGATCACCGGGATCTCGTCGAGGACCGCGATGCGCAGCAGGTCGTCGACCTGGATCGGGGTGAGGAACTGCGCCTCGTCGACGAGCACGCAGCTGACCGGACGGACCATGCCGTCGAGCCGGTCGGACTCGGGGTCGGTGGCACCGGCGTCGGTGACCGCACCGCGCACGTCGACGTCGGCCGGCAGCACGATGTCGACCTCCCGCGTCACGCCGAGGCGGGAGACGATCTCACGGTCCCCCTTCGTGTCGACGGACGGCTTCGCGAGGAGCACCCGGTGCCCGCGCTCCTCGTAGTTGTACGCGGCCTGCAGGAGCCCCGTGCTCTTGCCGCTGTTCATCGCTCCGTAGCGGAAGTACAGCTTCGCCACTAGGAGAGGAAGCCGTCCTCCGCCGCGCGACGGATCAGGTCGGACTTCTTCGACGCGGGACGGCCGACCTTGGCGTACTTCTCGCGGACGCGGCGCAGGTAGGTCTTCGCGGTCTCGTACTGCACGTTCATCTGCGACGCGACCTCGTTCGTGGAGTAGCCGGACACGTACAGCCGGAGCGCCTCTTCCTCGCCGTGGCTGAGCTTCGGGCGCTGGTGGGCCGTCGCGCCGGTCGGGAGCGGACGCCATTCACGCTGGGTCGGGGTCTCCCGCTCCACGCCCATCACGTCGCGGGCGACGTCCATCACCTCGCGCATCGGGAGCGACTTCGACAGGAAGGCAGCGGCACCGGCGGCGAGCGCACGATCGCGGGACTCCCGCGTGTCGACGCTCGACAGGACGATGACCTTCGCGCCGGCGGCGCGGCAGGTGCGGACGCGGGCCTCGATCGAGACCGGCTCCTTGAGCTGGAAGTCCAGGAACACCAGGTCGGTCGGGAAGCTGTCGCTGTGCACCATCTCGAGCCAGGTGTGCGCGGTGAGGGCCAGGTCGAAGTCGAAGGCGTTCACGGCGATCCAGCTCGACAGGCTGTCGAGGAGGACTTCGTGGTCGTCGAGGATGGCCAGTCGCACCCGGCGGGATCCGGGGTTCGGCAGGGCTGGCATCCCTTCCGTCAGCCTGTTCGGGTCAGTGCTGGTCATAGGAGAACCTTAGTGCGAGGGACGAGGGACGGACCGCGACGTCGAGGTCGGGGAAGGTGACGCGGAGGACGGCGAAGTAGGGGTCGAACGTGCGGTGGATGCCGACGTCCGAGTCGGCGACCGCGACATCGAGGGCGATCTCGACGCGGCCGTCTGCGACGCGCTGCACGGAGGCGCGGAAGCCCGCGGGGTCGACGGTGGAGGCGCGGAGCGCGGCCCGGACGAACGTCCGGACGACCGTGCGTTGGTCCGCGTCGAGCGTGCTGATGAGTCCGTCGGGATCGTCGATCGCCGCTCCCGCGCCGCCCTCGGCACGGACGGCCTGCTCGAACCACGTCCGGTCGGCGTCGGCGACCATCGCGCGGCGGATCCCGTCGGCGATCGACCTGGCACGGGCCCGGTCCGCGTCCGTGATCGTCTCGCGGGTGCGGAGCTCGGCGAAGAACGGTGCGACGTCCCGCGCGAGGATGATCGAGCGGTCCTGCTGCACGCTCGCGGCGATGCCGTCGCGCTCGGCTCGCGCCACCGAGTACGAGCCCGCGCGGATCTGCACACGCTCCGCGAGACCGCCGAACGTCCAGGCGAAGACCCCGGCGGCAGCAGTGAGGACCAGGGTCGGAGCGGCCGCGAGGAAGGCCGCGACGGCCACCGGCACGCCGTTCGGGAACTGTGCCGCCGCGACGCCCCAGGCGACACCGTCGACCACCGCGAGCACCACGCCGCCGACCACGAGGTCACGCCAGGGGCGGTACGGGGCCACCATCACGATGCCCGTCGCCGTGAGCAGCGACATGAAGTCGTTCAGTGCGCTCTCGTCCGGCCCCCACTGCGCGGCGACGCTCGTCACCGCGGCCAGCGCGAGCAGCCCGACGTGGAGGACGAACGCCCAGCGCGGGAAGGGCGCGCGGAACGGGCTCGACGCCGTGATCACCACCGCTGCGGACGCCGCGAGGAGCAGGACGGTCAGGGCGCTGAGCGTCGGGCTGCCGACGACGTCACGGTCGAACACCGAGACGATGATCGCCCACACGACGCCGACCGCACCGAGGACGACGGCAAGCGGCCTCGATCCCATCGCCCCGAGCGGGTCGTACTGCTGCGCGGTCCTGCCCAGGACTGCGCGACGGATCGTCCTCCGCGTCGTCGAGTCCGGCACCGACCCGCTCCGGCCGCCGCTCACGACGCGGACTCCAGGTGGTCGTCGCCGTCCGTGCGACCGATCGACCGGACGGACCCGGTCAGCGCGCCGTACGGCACCGTCATCATCACGCTCGTGCCGGTCCCGGGTGACGACCACACCTGCACGTCGCCGCCGACACGGCCGACGCGCTCCCGGACCGAGTTCCGCAGCCCCATCCGGTCGGGGCCGGTCTGCTGTTCGTCGAAGCCGCGGCCGTCGTCGACCACCATGACCGTGCACGCGACGCCGTCGTCGAACACGCTCACCTCGGCGGTGTCGGTGCCGGCGTGCTTCCGCACGTTCGCCAGGCACTGTCCGACCGCACGGACGAGAGCCGTCACCGCGGCCGGCTCGAGTCGCGCGATGGCCGACGGGTCCCCGGTCACGACGACCTCGAGCCCGTGGGCGCGGTGCTCCTCGACGACGTGCTCGAAGGCCTCGACCGCCGCTCCCCCGTCGGCGCGCGGCTCCGGAGCGAGCCACTCGCGGCCGGTGAGCATCGCCACGTCGGACTCGACGGTCCGTGCGAGGTGTTGGTCCATCGGGCCGTCCGGTGCCAGCGCGATCGCGCCGAGGTGGTTGAGGACGGTGTCGTGCAGGATCGCGGAGGCCTCTGCCTCGACGCCGGAGCGGTACGCCGACACGTGCTCCTCTCGCGCCGAGCGGAGGAGCTCCGGCTGGACGCGCTGCGACCGTGCCGTGCTGCGGCCGGCGACCAGCACGATCGCCACGACGAACGCGAGCGTCACCCACGCCAGGACCAGCGGATGGCCGGCGCCACCCACCTGGACGGTCGCGAGGGTGGTGGCGATGCGGCCGACGACGAGACCGGCGATCGACCAGAGGACGACCCTGCCCGGCACCGCGCCGGCCCCGCCGACGAGCACGAGCGGGATCACGACGAGCGACAACAGGTACGAGGCCACCCACGGGACCGTGATCTCAGCCTGGACGACGTGCGTGAACCACCAGGCACACGCCCCGCCGACGGCCAGGAAGGCGATCGCCGACCGCCACGTGCCGAACTGCACGTGGACGCCGATCATGCCGAGCATCGGCACCAGCGCGAGCACGGCGCCGATGATGCGGACGTCAGGGTCGCTGGCACGGAACAGCAGCAGGGTGATCGCTGCTGCGACGAGGGAGCCGATGGCCGCCGCGTGGAACGCCCGCACCGTCGACCACGCGTTCACGCGCGGAGCGAGGTGCGTGGGGATGCCGAGCACGGTGCATCGTCCTTCCGGGAGCCAGGGAGCGCCGCCCACGATCCAACCACCGATGGTCCGGCCGTGTACCCCGGATCGGGCACCGGGCGACGACTTGGTCGATGATACCGGGCATGGCTCCACCCCTGCTGTCCCCCGAACGCTCACCGAGCGATCGTCAGAAGAGCGTCGGAACCCCGTTCGTGATGCCCTGCACCCGGGACCTGGTGGGTGCGAGCGCCTGCTGCCTGAGCCCGCGTTCCCAGCCCGGATCGGCGCGCTTGAGCGGCGAGACCCCCGCCGCCCGGTCGCTCCCCGGGCCGTCCACGGAGAACCCCATCGAGCCCGTCGCCGGGTCCACACGTCCGAGACCGACTCCGTGCGCCCGCATGATGGGGCGGATCCGCTCGCCGAGCCACCGTCGGTAGTCCTTCGGCGGGTAGGTGTTGTCGAGGTACATCGACCGGTACCTGCCGACGAGGTCCGGGTGCGTGCGCGCGAGCCAGTCCATGTACCAGGGCTTGACGCCGGGCTTCAGGTGGAGCGCGGAGTACATGACGCTGGTGGCACCGGCAGCCGCCGCGCGGCCGATCGCGTCGTCGAGGTGCGCCTTCGTGTCGGTGATGAACGGCAGCACGGGCATCAGGAACACCGAGCACGAGAGCCCGGCGTCCCGGACCGCCCGCACCGTGGCGAGCCGTGCCGTCGTCGTCGGGGTGCCTGGCTCGACGGACTGCTGCAGCTCGTCGTCGTACACCGCGATGGACATGGCGAGGTCGACCGGGACCCGCTCCGACGCCGCGACGAGCGCCGGGATGTCCCGCCGCAGGAGCGTGCCCTTCGTCAGGATGCTGAACGGCGTCCCCGAGTCAGCGAGGGCGTCGATGATGCCGGGCATGAGCCGGTACTTGCCCTCTGCCCGCTGGTAGGGGTCGGTGTTGGTGCCGAGCGCGACGGGGTGGCGGTCCCAGGTGGGCTTCGCGAGCTCACGACGCAGGACGTCGGCGACGTTGGTCTTCACGACGATCTGCTGGTCGAAGTCCGAACCGCCGTCGAACTCCAGGTACGTGTGCGTCGGACGCGCGAAACAGTAGACGCACGCGTGCGAGCACCCGCGGTACGGGTTGATGGTCATCCCCCACGTGCCGCCGTCGATCGCGCCGACACGGTTCAGGGCGGACTTCGCGAGGACCTCGTGGAAGGTCACACCGGCGAACTCGGGCGTGGTGACACTGCGCACGAACCCGCTGTTCGACTCGAGCCCGGGGAGCATGTCGCTGCCCGACGCGTCGATCGCCTGTCCGTCCCATCGCATGCAGCCATTCGAACACACGTTCGAATGGCTGGCAAGGTCAGTGGTGCAGGCCGAGCACCTTCGCCGTGCGCTCGAGCGTCTCGTCGGCGAGCTGCGCGTCGTCGCCGAGGTCCTTGCCGTAGGTCGGGACCATCACGCGGACGGCGTCCTCCCAGCGGTCCCAGCGGTCCGGGAAGCACTTGCGGAGCAGTCCGAGCATGATCGGCACGGCGGTGGACGCACCCGGAGACGCACCGAGCAGCCCGGCGATCGAGCCGTCGGCGGCCGTGATGACCTCCGTCCCGAACTGCAGCACCCCACCCTTGTCCTTGTCGGGCTTGATGACCTGCACGCGCTGCCCGGCGATGATCTTGTGCCAGTTCTCCGGCTGCGCCGCCGGCATGAAGTCGCGCAGGGCGTCGAACTTCGTCGACTTCGACGCCAGCAGCTGCCCGATCAGGTAGCGCACCAGGTCGAAGTTCGAGGACGCGACGCTGAGCATCGGGCGGAGGTTGTGCGGCCGGATCGACCGGACCAGGTCGAACAGCGACCCCTGCTTCAGGAACTTCGGGCTGAACCCGGCGTACGGGCCGAACATCAGCGATGCACTGCCGTCGACGATGCGGGTGTCGAGGTGCGGCACGGACATCGGGGGCGCGCCGACGCTCGCCTTGCCGTAGACCTTCGCCGAGTGCTTCTGGACGACCTCGGGGTCGTCGGTGCGCAGGAACTCCCCCGACACCGGGAAGCCGCCGTACCCGCGGATCTCCGGGATGCCGGACTTCTGCAGCAGGTGCAGCGCCCCGCCGCCGGCGCCGACGAAGACGAACTTCGCGGCGATCGACTGCTTCGAACGACCGACCTCGTTCAGGACGTCGAGCGCCCAGCCGTCGAACACCTTGCCGCGGCTGATGTTCGTGACCTGGTGGTTCGCCTCGAACTCGACGCCGTCCACCTCGAGCTGGTCGAACAGCTGGCGGGTCAGCGACCCGAAGTCGACGTCGGAGCCTGCCGCGGAGTACGTCGCCGCGATCGGCTGGTCCTTCTTGCGACCGGGGATGAGCGCCGGTGCCCACTTCCGGATCTGCTCGGCGTCGTCGCTGAACTCGAGCCCGGCGAAGAGCGGGTGGTCCTTCATGGCCTCGTAGCGGGCACGCATGTACTCGACGTTGTCGGCACCCCAGACGAAGGAGATGTGCGGCGTCGGGTTGATGAAGTTCTTCGGGTCCGGCAGGGCGCCGGTCTCGACGAGGAACGACCAGAACTGGCGCGAGACCTGGAACTGCTCGTTCACGACGACGGCCTTGGCGATGTCGACCCGGCCGTCCGGCAGCTCCGGCGTGTAGTTCAGCTCGCAGAGGGCGGAGTGGCCGGTCCCGGCGTTGTTCCACGGGTTCGACGACTCCTGCGCGACGTTGCCGAGGCGCTCGTACACGCGGATCTTCCAGCTCGGCTCCAGCCGGTGGATCAGCGCGCCGAGCGTGGCGCTCATGATGCCACCCCCGATGAGGACGACGTCGATCGGTTCCACCTGCTTCACTGCCACCCGACGATCCTACCGGCGTGCGCTGACAAGGCGACCAAGGAAACGGAGGGGAGGCTCGTGGCGGATCCGCCACGAGCCTCCCCTCCGTCTTGCTGGTTACGCGGCGACCGCGCGACGCGCGACCACGACCTCCGCGATCTGCACCGCGTTCAGGGCTGCGCCCTTCCGCAGGTTGTCGTTGCTCACGAAGAGCGCGAGGCCGTGGCCCTCCGGTGCGGACTGGTCGGCGCGGATGCGGCCGACGAACGTCGGGTCCTGCCCGGCGGCCTGCAGCGGCGTCGGGACGTCGGAGAGCTCCACACCCGGAGCGCTCGCGAGGAGCTCCGTCGCGCGCTCCGGCGTGAGGGTCCGCTCGAACTCCGCGTTCACCGAGATCGAGTGCCCCGTGAACACCGGCACGCGCACGCAGGTCCCGGCGACGAGCAGGTCGGGCAGCTCGAGGATCTTGCGGCTCTCGTTGCGGAGCTTCTTCTCCTCGTCGGTCTCCCCCAGGCCGTCGTCGACGATGCTGCCGGCGAGCGGGACCACGTCGAACGCGATCGGGCGGACGTACTTCACCGGGTCGGGGAACGTGACCGCACTGCCGTCGTGGGTGAGACGAGCGGTGTCCTGCTCGAGCGCGGCCTTGGCCTGCCCGAGGAGTTCGTCGACGCCGGCGAGCCCACTGCCCGACACCGCCTGGTAGGTCGTTGCCACGAGACGACGGAGCCCCGCCTCGGCGTCGAGGACCTTGAGCACCGGCATGATCGCCATGGTGGTGCAGTTCGGGTTCGCGACGATGCCCTTCTGCGCCGCCGCGATCGCGTGCGGGTTGACCTCGCTCACGACGAGCGGCACCTCGGGGTCCATCCGCCAGGCGCTCGAGTTGTCGATCACGAGCGCGCCCGCTGCGGCGAACTTCGGTGCGAGGGCGCGGGAGGCCGTGGCCCCCGCCGAGAAGAGCGCGATGTCGATGCCCGACGGGTCGGCGGTCTCGGAGTCCTCGACGACGACGTCCTGCCCGCGGAACGACAGCGTCGTGCCGGCGGAGCGGGCACTCGCGAAGAAGCGGACCGAGGTGGCGGGGAAGTCGCGTTCCTCGAGCAGGCGGCGCATCACGGCGCCGACCTGGCCGGTGGCGCCGACGACGGCGACGGTGAGCTCCTGGGACATGGCTGCTCCTCTCAGCGGCCGGTACCGGCGTACACGACGGCTTCGTTGTCGGCATCGAGACCGAACGCCTGGTGGACGACGCGCATGGCGTCGTTCAGGGTGTCGGCGCGGGTGACGACCGAGATGCGGATCTCGGACGTGGAGATCATCTCGATGTTGATCGACGCCTGGTGCAGCGCGCGGAAGAGCTCGGCGGAGACGCCGGCGTTCGTGCGCATCCCGGCGCCGACCAGGGCGAGCTTGCCGATCTGGTCGTCGTACTGGATCCCCTCGAAGCCGATCTCCGACTTCGCGACGCCGAGTGCGGTCAGGACACTCTGGCCCTGGTCCTTCGGGAGGGTGAACGAGATGTCGGTGCGCCCGTTCGAGGCCGACACGTTCTGCACGATCATGTCGATGTTCGCACCGGCGCGGGCCACGATCGTGAAGATCTCGGCCGCCTTGCCCGGCTGGTCGGGCACGCCGACCACGGTGATCTTGCCCTCGGAGAGGTCTCCGGCGATGCCGGTGATGATCGGTTCTTCCACGGTTTCCCCCTCTGCAGGGTTGTAGACGATGGTTCCCTCGACGTTGCTGAACGACGAGCGGACATGGAGGGTGACGCCGTGCCGACGGGCGTACTCGACGGCACGGATGTACAGGACCTTGGCACCGGAGGCTGCGAGTTCGAGCATCTCCTCGCTCGTGATGCGGTCGATCTTGCGGGCCTTCGGCACGACACGGGGGTCGGCGGAGAAGATGCCGTCGACGTCGGTGTAGATCTCGCAGATGTCCGCGTCGAGGGCGGCTGCGAGGGCGACCGCCGTCGTGTCCGAGCCGCCGCGCCCGAGGGTGGTGATCTCACCCGTGGTGCGGTTGAAGCCCTGGAAGCCCGCGACGATGGCGACGTGGCCGGCGTCGAGCGCCTCACGCACGCGCTTCGGGGTGACGTCGACGATGCGGGCCTTGCCGTGCTGGGCGTCGGTGAGCATGCCTGCCTGGCTGCCCGTGTACGACGAGGCCTCGACGCCGAGGCTCTTGATCGCCATCGCCAGGAGCGCCATCGAGATGCGCTCCCCCGCGGTGAGGAGCATGTCGAGCTCACGGCCGGCCGGGATCGGGGTGACCTGGTGCGCGAGGTCCACCAGTTCGTCGGTGGTGTCGCCCATGGCGGAGACGGCCACGACGACGACGTTCCCCGCCTTCTTCGTCTCGACGATCCGCTTGGCCACGCGCTTGATGCTCTCGGCGTTCGCGACGGACGATCCACCGAACTTCTGCACGATCAAGGCCACGGGTAGGTACTCCTGGGGACGACGGTTCCGCGACGATGCGCGGCTTCCACAATGGTAGGGGGTGTTTCGGGGATGTTGCGTGTGAGCGGGTGTCCACGCAACGATCGTGCGTGACGATGCCCGCGCGGCACAGCGGTGACGCGGTTCAGCCCCCGACGAGCCGGCGCCCCTCGAAGGCGCGCCCGAGGGTGACCTCGTCGGCGTACTCCAGGTCGCCGCCGACGGGGAGGCCGGACGCGAGCCTGGTCGTGCGGATGCCCATCGGCACGAGCAGGCGGCTGAGGTAGGTGGCGGTCGCTTCGCCCTCGAGGTTCGGGTCGGTCGCGATGATCACCTCTTCCACGGTGCCGTCCGCGAGCCGGGTCATGAGCTGCTGGATCCTGAGGTCGTCGGGGCCGACGCCGTCGATCGGGCTGATCGCGCCGCCGAGGACGTGGTACAGCCCGCGGAACTCGCGGGTGCGTTCGATCGCGGCGACGTCCTTCGCTTCTTCCACGACGCAGATCACGGCGGGTTGGCGTCGCGGATCGCGGCAGATGCTGCACCGTTCCGACTCGGTCACGTTGCCGCAGATCTCGCAGAAGCGCACCCGCTCCTTGACGTCGGCCAGGAGCTCGGACAGCCGTGATGGGTCGAACGACTCGCTCTGGAGGATGTGGAAGGCGATCCGCTGCGCCGACTTCGGACCGATGCCGGGCAGACGACCGAACTCGTCGATGAGGTCCTGCACGATGCCGTCGTACATCAGATGCCCTCGCTCAGGGAGGTCTCCTCGATGAACTGCGCGCCGAGGATCTCACGCACGACGGCCTCGCCGTACCGACCGGGGACGGGAGGGCGACGGACCTGCGGAGCCGCCTGCTGTGCGGGCGCGGCGGGTGCCTGGGCCGGTGCAGGTGCTTGTGCCTGTGTGGGTGCGGGTGCGGGCGCGGTCTGGGTCCGGGTCTGGGTGTGCCGCGCCGGTGCTCCGCCGGGCCCCGGGTCGGGGAACGGTGCGCCGTCGTCGAACGGTTCGTCGTCCAGCGGGTAGTCGTCGACCGGGACGTCCGGCGCCGCCGGTGCCGGTGCCGGCTGCGCGACGGGCCCACGGCCGCCGGCCTTCAGGGCGTCGAGGGCCGCCTGGGTCTCGGCGACCGGTCCCGACGTGGGCGTCGAGGCGGGAGCGACGGTGTCGTCCGGACCGATCGAGCCCATCGGTGCGGCCCAGGTCGGTTCGACGTCGTCCGGGACGGCACCGACGGTGGGGTCCGTCGCCGGGATGGTCGCGACGGCCCACTCGGTGACCGGGCCCGACGGCGCCGGTGTCTCGGGTGTGCGCGCTGCGGCGGTCTCCGCGGCGGGTGCCGAAGCCGGTGCAGGGGTGTCGGTGTCGGTGTCGGCGTTCGTCGTCTGCACGGGTGACCGCGGCGCCGAGGACGGCGCCGCGGACGCGGGCGCCGGCTGCGCCCGGTCCGTGTGGGACGACGTCGGGTCGGACGGCGCAGCGGCCGACGCAGCAGGAGCGGCCGGGGCCGGGGCCGACGCAGCAGGAGCGGCCGGGGCCGGGGCCGGGGCAGCAGGAGCGGAGGCGGGCTCGGGCGATGTCGGCGTGTCCTGGCGCGGGGCCGGACGCTGTGGGGCTCCCCCAGGACCACCGGCACCTCCGGGACCACGCGCGACGAACTTCACGCGGAACCCGAGCACGTCGATGATCGCAGCCCGGACGAGTTCGCTGACGCTGGTCGCCGGGTCGGACATCTCCTTGAACGAGGCGACGTCCTGCTGACTCGGGAACGTCAGCGTGAGGACGTCGTCCCGCAGGGCGGTGACCTGCGCCGGCTGGACGACGGTCCACGCCGACCGCTTCGCGCGCTGGACGTGCTCGAGCACCTGCGACCAGGCGTCCCGCATCTGCTGCAGCCCGACCGCGGCGATCGGCTGGATCGCGGGCTCGGTGCCGATGACGGAGCCCATGCCCGTCGACGACGCCGATGCGTGTCCGTCCGGTTCCGGAGCGCTCGGTGCGGGTGCGGGTGCAGGCGCGGCCTCGGGCGTCCCCGGTGCGACGGCCGCCCAGGACGCAGCCGCGTCCTGCGCGGCGTTGGTCGGAGGCGTGGCCTCGACCGGCGCGGGTTCGGCGCGACGCGGTGCAGCAGCCGGCGTGGTCGAGGGTTCGGGACGGCGCTGCTCCGGAGCGGCTTGCGCCGCCGGAGCCGCCTGGACGGACGGTGCAGCCTGGGCGGTCGGAGCAGCCTGGGCCGGGCGGGGAGCTGCCACGGCTGACCCGGACGGCACGGCTTCCGGGCCACCCTGGTGTCCACCGGCGTCGCCGACACCGACCCGGCGCTCGAGCCGCTCGACCCGTGCGAGCGCACCACGCTGCGTGTCGTCGGCTTCGGGGACGAGCATCCGCGCGATCATCAACTCGAGGTGCAGGCGCGGCGAGGTCGCCCCGGTCATCTCGGTGAGGGCGCGGTTCGCGATGTCGGCACCACGGGACAGCCCGTTCGCGCCGAACACGCCCGCCTGACGGGTCATCGTGTCGAGTTCTTCCGGCGAGACGCCGCGGAGCACCGCCCCGGCGCTCTCGTTGGTGGCGGCGACGACGATGAGGTCGCGGAGCCGCTCGAGGAGGTCCTCGACGAACCGTCGGGGGTCCTGCCCGGTCTGGATCACCCGGTCGATCGCCGCGAAGGCGGAACCAGGGTCGGCGACCGAGAGCGCGTCGACCACGTCGTCGAGCAGCGCGCTGTCGGTGTACCCGAGCAGCGCGACCGCACGTTCGTACGCGATCGCGCCGTCTTCGCTGCCGGCGATGAGCTGGTCGAGCAGCGAGAGCGTGTCGCGGACGGAGCCGCCGCCGGCCCGGACGACCAGCGGCAGCACACCGGGCGCCACCGACACGGACTCCTGCGTGCAGAGCTGCTCGACGTACTCGAGCATCGCCGCCGGTGGGACCAGGCGGAACGGGTAGTGGTGCGTGCGGGACCGGATCGTCCCGATCACCTTCTCCGGTTCGGTCGTCGCGAAGATGAACTTGACGTGCTCCGGCGGTTCCTCGACGAGCTTCAGCAGCGCGTTGAAGCCCTGTGGCGTGACCATGTGCGCTTCGTCGAGGATGAAGATCTTGTAGCGGTCACGAGCCGGCGCGAACACGGCCCGGTCGCGGAGGTCACGGGCGTCGTCGACACCGTTGTGGCTGGCGGCGTCGATCTCGATGACGTCGAGCGATCCGCTGCCGCCGCGCGCCAGCTCGACGCAGCTCGGGCAGACGCCGCACGGGGTGTCGGTGGGGCCTTCCGCACAGTTGAGGCAGCGCGCCAGGATGCGGGCCGACGTCGTCTTGCCGCAGCCGCGCGGGCCGCTGAACAGGTACGCGTGGTTGACCCGGTTGGTCCGGAGCGCGGTGCGCAGCGGGTCGGTGACCTGCGACTGCCCGATGAGCTCGGCGAAGTTCTCAGGCCGGTAACGGCGATACAGGGCGGTGACCACGCGACAAGGGTAGCCGGGACGACCGACAGCCGGGGCCGGTGTGGAGAGCCGCCACTCGGGGTGGACCCGACCACGTCGTGACGCCGGGTGCGTGCGTGGACGGCACCGCGCCTCCCGGCCGTCAGGACGACGACCGGGAGGCGCGCTGCGGGAGGTGCTGACCTACCCCTGGTTGCGGCGGCGGATGCCGCGCGCCAGCCGGGAGAGGCCGAGCAGCAGGAACCCGAGGACCACCAGGCCACCAGCTGCCCCGGCGAGCGGGGCGACGTCGGCACCGGTGAAGGCGAGGCCACCTGCGGTGGTGCCCGAGCCGTTGCCGGCGCTGCCGGAGCCGTTCCCGGGGCCCGATCCGGGCAGGCCCGGCGTACCGGGTGCGCCGGGGGCTCCCGGGGTCCCCGGCGTGCCGGGGCCGCCCGGGTCGACCGCTGCGTCGACGATCATCGTCCACACCTGCGGCTCGGACGTCGCGCCGTCGACCGTCTGGGTCGCCGTGATCCGGTGCGTGCCGACCGCGAGGCGCAGCACGACCCGCCAGGTCCCGTCCGTCCCTGCCGTCACCGTCACGGGGTCGCCCCCGTCGACCGTGACCGTCACCGTCGCGCCGGGTTCGGCGGTACCCGTCACGGGCCAGTCGACGAACCCGTCGCTGCCGGCGGTCCGGTGCGACCCGGACGGCGGCGAGGTGACCGCGAGCGGGTCGACCGCCCTGACGACGATCGGGACCTCGGGAGCGGTGCTGTTCGTGCCGTTCACCGTCTGCACGGCGCGGATCGTCCAGCGTCCCTCCGGGACGCGGTCGAAGCTGACGCTCCAGTTGCCGTTCGCGTCGGCCGTCGTCGTGCGCACCTGCCCGGTCGACAGCGTGACCGTGATCGTGGCACCCGGTGTGGCGTGGCCCGTGACCGTGAAGGACCCGGTGTCGTCCGCCCCGGTGCCGGGGATCAGCTGGCCGGGGACCGGCGAGGTGATCACCACGTCCTCCGGTTCGGCGACGACCACCGTCACCCCGCTCGTGACGGGGTCGGAGGTCTGGCCGCCGACCGTCTCGGTGACGGACACGGTGTGGTCGTCCGGCGGGACGTCGCCCACCGTGACGGTCCACGACCCGTCGGTCCCCGCGGTCGTGGTCACCGTGGTGCCGTCGATGTCGACGGTCACGGTGGCCCCGGGCTCGGCGGTGCCGCTCACCGGGATGGACACGCTGCCGCCGGTGGTCGGGACGACCTGACCGTCCGACGGGCTCGTCACTGAGACCGGCGTCGCGGCGACGACCGAGAAGCCGACCTCCGGAGCGGTGACGTCCGTGCCGCCGACGGTCTGCGTCGCGCGGATCGTGTGCTGCCCCTCCCCGACACCCGGCACGGTGACCGTCCAGGCCCCGTCGCCGTTCGCCGTGGTCGTGACCGGCGTGCCGCCGTCGATCGTGACCGACACCGGTGCATCCGGAGCGGCCGCTCCGGTGACGGTGACGTCCGTCGACCCGCCGAGCACCCGGTACGTCGTCCCGGCTGCCGGCGACGTGACGACGATCGCGTCGGCGTCGGCGATCGCGACCGAGAAACCACGGCCGACCGGATCGGACGTCGTGCCGTTCACGACCTGCGTCACGGACAGGGTGTGGTCTCCCTCGCCGAGTCCGTCGACGGTGGTCGTCCAACGGCCGTCCTGACCGACGATCGTCTCGACCGGGTCGCGCCCGTCGGCGACGACGCGGACCGTGGCGCCCGGTTGGCCGCTGCCGTTCACGACGACGTCCGCACCCGTGGCGCCCGACGGCACCGTGATGGTCGACCCCGCCGCCGGAGCGTCGATCGCGAGCGTCGTCGCGCCGGCGACGGTGAAGCGGGAGGTCACCGGTGCCGAGGTCGAGCCGCCGGTCGTCTGGGTGGCCCGCACGGTGTGCTGGCCGGTCCCGACGCCGTCGAACTCGACCGACCACGTCCCGGCGTCCGTCGCGGTGACCGTCTGCTGGTCACCGTCGTCGAGCGTGACCCGGACGGTGGCGCCCGACTGGGCGGCGCCGGTCGCGGTGACCGTCGTGGTCTGGTCGTCCTCCGCCACCCGGATCGTCGAGTCGGCGACCGGGGTCGCGATCGTGATCGGGTCGGCGACGACGACGTGGATCGGCACGGTGACCGGAGCGGACTCCGTGTCGCCGATGCGCTGCGTGACGCTGACGACCGGGTCGCCGGCACCCACGTCAGCCACGTCGACGCTCCACGCGCCGCCGGTCCCGGCCGTGGTCGACTCGCTGCGTCCGCCGCCGAGGTCGACGACCACGGTCGCGCCCGGTTCGGCGGTGCCGCGCACCGTGATGGTGGTCGTGGCGTCGTCGTCGGCGACGGTGTACTCCTGGTCGGTCTCCGGCGTCGTCACCACGACCGGCGCACCGGCCTCGACGGCGAACGTCGACTCGACGGGGGTCGTCGAGGTCGATCCGCCCACGGTCTGCGTGACGCTGACGTCGTGGTCGCCGACTCCCAGGCCGTCGACGTCGAGCGTCCACGTTCCGTCCGGTCCGGCGGTGACGTCGACCGGGTCGCGGTCGTCGATCGTCACGGACACGGTGGCACCCGGCTGGGCGTCACCGGCGACCGTCACGGTCGTCGTCTGGTCCGCGTCCGCGACCGTGATCGGCTCGTCGGCGTCCGGCTGGCGGATCGTCAGGTCGGCGGCAGCGACGACGGACACCGGTCGTTCGACCGCCGCGCTCGTCGTGCCGTTCAGGGCCTGGGTCACCGATGCCGTCCAGGACCCGGTCTGGATCCCCTCGACGGTCGCCGCCCAGTCACCGTCGTCGTCGACCGTCGCCGTCGCCGACCCGCCGGCACCGAGGTCGACGGTGACCGTCGCACCGGGTGCACCGGTTCCGGAGAAGTCGAGGTCGGTCGTCGCGTCACCGTCGGCCACGGTGACACGGGTGGCGCCGGCCGGGTCGGTGACGGTCAGTGCCGCCCCGGCGACCACGGACACGCCGACGCTCGCAGCGGGCGACGTCTGACCGTCGAAGCGTTCGGTCGCCGTCACCCGGTAGTCGCCGACCGGCTTGTCCGCGAAGGTCCACTCCCAGTCGCCCCCGTCGCCGGCGGTGACCGTGTGGGTGGAACCGTCGGACAGCGTGACGGTGACGTCGGCGCCCGCCTGCGCGGTCCCGGCCACACGCACGTCGGCCGTCCCGCTCGGGTCCGCGACGGTGAGCTGCTGGCCGTCCGTCGGCGCGTCGATCACCACGCCGTCCGCGGCCCGGACGTCGACCGTGCGGTCCGGACTGGAGGCAGTGGTGCCGTTGACGGTCTGGGTGGCGGTCACGGGGACCACACCGACACCGACGTCGGTGAACGTGACCGTCCAGTCGCCGTCGCCGTTCGCCGTCGTGGTGACCTCGTCCTCGCCGAGCCGCACCGTGACGGGTGCGTTCGCCGCGGCGGTGCCGCGCACCGTCACGTCACGGGTGCCGTCGTCGCCGACGACGTACAGGACGTCACCCGCCGCCGGGTCGGTGACGGTGACGGGGTCGGCCGCCTCGATGCGGACGGTGCGGTCGACGGGGCTCGACGTGGCGTCGCCGATCGTCTGCGTCACCGAGACGGGGTGCTCCCCCACACCGAGGCCGGGGAAGGTGACCGACCAGGTGCCGTCTGCCCCGACCCTGGCGGTCTGGTCGTCGGCACCGTCGGTCCCTGCCGTGATGGTCGCCCCCGGCTGCGCCGTGCCGGAGACCGTGACGTCGGTGGTGACGTCCGATCCTGCGACGACCGTCGTGGCGTCGGCCCCCGGTGCGGTGATCCGGACCGGCGACGCGGTCACGACCTGGAAGGTGGTCGGGAGCGCGCTCGTCTCGACGTCCTCGATCGACTGCGTCGCGTTCACCGTGTACGTGCCGGTGGGCGCGAGCCCCTCGGCTGTGACGGTCCATGCCCCGCTCGTGGCGTCGGCGGTCGTCGTCAGCGGGGAACTGCCGCCGACGGACACGGAGACGTCCGCACCCGGCTCCGCGGTCCCCGTGATCGTCACGTCCGCGCTCGCGTCCGCGTCCACCACGACGAACCGTGAGCCGGTCGGCGGGGTGTCGATGGTGATGGCACGACCGGGCACCACGGTGAAGTCCCGTCCCACGGTGGGACCGTCGGTACCGTTCACGGTCTGCGTGGCGCTCACGGTGTGGCTGCCGATGCCGAGCGTCGTGCTGCCCGTCGCCGGAGCCGTCCAGCGGCCGTCGGCTCCTGCCGTCACCGTGATCGGGTCACCGTCGTCGAACACGACCGTGACGGTCGCTCCGGCTTCGGCGGTGCCGCTCGCGATGACGCCGGCGGTGCCGTCGCCGCCCGCGGGGACCTCCTGCGCGTCGGTCGGCGTGTCGATGGTCAGGGCGTCTCCGGCTTCGACCGAGAAGTCCCGGTCGACGGCGGCAGAGGTCTGTCCGCCGACGGTCTGCGTGACGGACACGGTGTGGTCGCCGGTCCCGACGTCGGGCAGCGTGACGCTCCACGCACCGCTGTCGTCTGCGGTCGTGGAGACCGGAGTCCCGCCGTCGACCACGACGCTGACGTCGGCGCGGGGCTCGGCGGTCCCGGTCACCGGGACGTCGATCGTCGAGGAGTCCTGCGCGACCGTGGTCGTCGAACCCTGCGTCGGCGCGGTCACGGCGAGCGCCGCTGCTGCCCGCACGGTCACCACCTGCCGGAGCACCGGCGAGGTGGTGCCGTTCACGGTCTGCGTGGCCGCGATCGTGTACCGGCCGACCGGGACGTCGTCGACGGTGACCGACCAGTCGCCGTCGTCGTCAGCGGTCGTGGACGCGGTCCGGCCGCCGCCGAGGTCGACCGCGACGTCGGCGCCGGCCTCGGCGGTCCCGGAGACCGGGAGGTCCGTCGTGGTGCCCGCGAGCACCGTGACCACTGCGCCGTCCGCCGGGGCGGTGATCACGAGCGGGTCGCCGGCGCTGACGGAGAAGGTCGAGGTCACCGCGGCCGAGGTGGTGCCGCCGACGGTCTGGGTCGCGGTCACGGTTCGGCCGCCGACCGGGACGCCCTGGAACGTCGTCGTCCAGTCGCCGTCGTCGTCCGCCGTGACGATCGCCGTGAACGCACCGCCGATCCCGACCGAGACGCGGGCGTCCGGCGCCGCCGAACCACGCACCGTCACGGGCGTGGTGGACGATGCGTCGGCCACCGTGATGACGCTGCCGTCGGTCGGTGTGGTGATCGTGAGTGCCGCTGCCGCGGTCACCGAGAACGCACGCTCGACCGGGTCGCTCGTCGATCCGCCGACCGTCTGGGTGACCGATGCGGTGTGGTCGCCGGCCGGGATCCCCGTGACCGTGGTCGACCAGGTGCCGTCGGCGCCGGCCGTGGTGCTGGCGGTGTGGCCGTCACCGGCGTCGACGGCGACCGTCGCGCCGGGCTGGGCGGTGCCGGAGAACGGGACGTCGCGCGTGCCGTCGCCGGCCACCGCGAAGTCCTGCCCGTCGGTCGGGGTCGCGACCGTCAGACCGGCGGCCTGCACGACCCGGAACCCACGGGTGACCGCGTTCGACGTCGAGTCGCCGACGGTCTGCGTGACGCTCGCGGTGTAGCTGCCCGCCGGGACGCCTGGGACGGTGACGCTCCATGCGCCCGAGCCGTCCGTGGTGCCGGTTCCGGTGCGACCGCCGCCGAGGTCGACGGCCACCGTGGAGTTCGGGGTCGCGGTGCCGGTGAGCGTCACCGGGGCCGAGGCACCCGTGATGGTGAAGGTCTGCCCGGCGGTGGGTGTCGTGATCGTCAGCGCCTGCTGCGCGACGACCGAGAACGGCTGCGTGGCGGTTCCCGCCGTCGCACCGCCGACGGTCTGCGTCGCCGTCGCGGTGTGGTCACCGGTCGGTACGTTCGCGATCGAGGTCGTCCACGTGCCGTTCGCGGCCACCGTGGCGGTCCCCGTCCGGCCGGCACCGAGGTCGACCGCGATGGTCGCCCCGGGTTCGCCGGCACCGCTGACGGTGACGGACCTGGTCGACGATGCGGACGGGACGCTGAACTGCTGGTTCGCGGTCGGCGTGGCGATCGTCACCGGAGCGACCGCGCTGGCACGCACCGTCGACGTCGCGAGGTCGACGGTGGCGACGTTCGCACCGGGCAGGATCGACAGCCGCAGAGCGTGCACGCTCCTGGCGCCTGCGTCGGAACCGCGCGGGTCACGGAACCCGGTCGTGGTGTCCTGCGCGTTCACGGTCAGGTCGATGACCTGGCGCAGCAGCAAGACCGCCGGTGACAGCAGGTTCGCCACCGCGGTGGTGGTCGTGGTGAGGGTCTGTCCGAGCGTCGTGATCGCGTTGCCCGTGAGGAGTGGGCCGACGACCCCGCGCACGAGCGGGATGAGGGTGGTGTTCACGACGGGTGTCAGGAGCGGCGCGAGGGCGGCGCCGGTGAGCCCGGACGCCGTGACCGTGGGGGTCCCCGCCGTCGTACCGAGGAGCTGCCCGAGGGTCGTGGCGACGTTCAGCGTGAGCCCCGTGATCGGCAGTCCGGCGAGCGTGGCGTTCGCGGTGACGCGGATCGAGATCGCGGTCGAGTTGATCGCGTTCACGACGGCGGTCTGCAGTGCCGAGGGCAGCTGGCGTTCGAGGATGTCCGCGATCGCCGTGTTGATCGACGTGACCGCCTGCTGCGTCAGCACCGGGGTGTTCGCCGGCTGGCCGTTCAGTGCGGTGAGCTGGTCGAGGTCGACCGACACCGCGCCGGTGGCCGGCGTGATCGTGACGGCCCCGGAGGTGAACGGTTGGGCGAGCACCTGCGTGAGCGTGTCGTCCAGGTTCAGGTTCACGGTCGCCTGTGCCGTCGTCCCGCTCAGCGAGATCAGACCGAGTGACGACAGCGCGCCCGTGAGCCCGGTGGTCAGCTGCCCCGTGATGCCGGAGAGTGCGCCGTTCGCGCCGATGGTGGAGTTCACCCCCGACGAGAACGTCCTGAGGTCGCTGCGGAGCGACGTGGTCAGCCCCGACACCGCCGGGCTCTGCAGGTTCAGCTTCGCGCCGGCGATCTGGTAGTCGCTCGTCGTCCCGACCGAGGTGCCGCGCGTCGCGGAGATCGTCGAGGCGAGCGCACCGACCTCGAGTCGGCCGTCGGCGAGGACGCTGGAGTTCGCGCCGACGCGGGACAGCAGCGGGTCGAGGTTCAGCGAGGCGCCGGACCCGTTCGCGCCGTTGCCGACACCGATGCCGCCGTTGCCGGTGATGAGCCCGGACGACCCGGTCGCGCCGGACGCCGAGGACGTCGCGTACTGACCGGCCGCCCCGAGGGTCAGGATGCCGTTCGTCCCGAGCAGGTCGATGTCGTTGCCGAGGTTGACGTTCACCGCGTTCAGCGCCGTGACGTCCACCGGCTGGCTCGTGGTCCCGCCGCCGGATGTCGCACCACGGGCGGAGTAGGCACCGGCCAACTGCACGACGGCGTCGGCGTTGACCAGCCCGGACCCGCCGAGCAGCACGCCTTCGCTCTCCGCGACGTCGCTCGGCGCGGCGGCGGCCGGCTGGATCGCGACCGTCGCGGCGATGAGGGCGGTCACGGTGGCGACGACGCCGCCGCGGAGCAGCAGCCGATCACCGCCTGGTGCTCGCCGTCGGTGTTCCCGTCGGCGTTCCCGTCGGCCTGGAGTGGTCTGTCGTGTGCCATCGCCGGCTCCGGTGGGTACGCGGGTACCACGGAGCGACACGTGCTTGCGCATGTGTGTTCCTCATCCTGGCGGGCATGCCCGCCACCTGATCCTCGGATCCCCGCCGGTGGTGAGCCGGTGAGGGCAGGAACCCTGGTTGGGGGTTCCTGAGGGTGATCTTGGCACACGTTCAGGCTGGATGCGCGTCTGGGGACGAAAAAGACTCCTCACGCACCCCGCGTGAATCCGACGCTGCCCCGGTTACCTGGTCCCCGCGCGGACACGAAAAAGACTCCTCACGCACCCGCCAGAGCCCGGTTACCCTTGCTGCGTTTCCGCCCTGGGGGAGTTGGCCTGGATGGCGTCACGTGAGGAGCCGCCAAGCAGTCTACCGGACACGAGGAGCACGATCGAACCATGAAGATCGCCATCGCCGGAGGACACGGCCAGATCGCCCTGCTCCTCGCCCGCCTGATCACCGAAGCCGGACACGAGGCCATCGGCATCGTCCGCAACCCCGCCCACGTGTCGGACGTCGAGCAGACCGGCGCAGCCGCGATCGTCGCCGACCTCGAGCAGCTCGACGACGATCAGCTCGCACTCCGCCTCCGCGGTGTCGACGCGGTCGTCTTCGCCGCCGGTGCCGGCCCGGGCAGCGGTGCGGAACGGAAGCTCTCCGTCGACCGCGACGCCGCCGCTCTGCTCGCTGACGCCGCCGAACGGGCGGGGATCGACCGGTACGTCATGGTGTCGGCGATGGCCGCGGACACCTACGACCCAGAACTCGCGGTCGTCCCGGCGAAGGACGACGCCGCGGTGTTCCAGGTGTACCTCCGCGCGAAGGCCGAGGCGGACGCCGACCTGCGGGCGCGGAGCATGCGGTGGACAATCGTCCGACCAGGTGGCCTGCTCGACACCCCTCCGCAGGGCACGATCGCCGTCGGCAGCACGGTCCCCAGGGGGTCGATCCCCCGTGCCGACGTCGCCGCCGTCGTGCTGCACGCGCTCCTCGACGACACCGCGGTCGGCGTGCAGTTCGAGGTCACGAGCGGCAACACCCCGATCCCGGCGGCGCTGGCTGCGATCAGCTGACGATCCGCCGTCTCTCCCGCCGAAGCGACAGGGTGCCGCGGAAGTTCCGCGGCACCCTGTCGCTTTCGCGGACCACACGCGCCGGCCCCACCCGCGTGACGCGGCACTCCCCTACAGCGCGACCGCGGCGGACTGCCGGGCGATCTCGAGCTCCTCGTTCGTGGGGATCACGAGCACCGCGACGCGAGAGGAATCGGTCGAGATCAGTCGCGCCTCCTTCGAGTGCAGTTCGTTGCGGTCGTTGTCGACCTCGATCCCGAGGTGCTCCAGACCCACGAGGACGCGTCGGCGGAGCAGCGCGTTGTTCTCGCCGACGCCCGCGGTGAACACGACGGCGTCGAGCCCGCCGAGCTGGGCGGTGTAGGCGCCGACGTACCGACGGATCCGGTGCCGGTAGACGGCGAGCGCCGCCTCTGCGGTCTCGTCGCCGTCGATCGCAGCGGCCTGCACATCACGCATGTCGCCGTTGCCGGTGAGCCCGAGCAACCCGGAGCGCTTGTTGAGCATGTCGTCGAGCTCGTCGAAGGACAGACCGGCCTGACGGTGCAGCTGGATGAGGACGGCGGGGTCGAGGTCGCCGGAGCGGGTGCCCATCACGAGGCCCTCGAGCGGGGTCAGTCCCATCGACGTCTCGATCGACCGGCCCCCGTCGATCGCGGCGGCGGAGGCCCCGTTGCCGAGGTGCAGCACGATCGTCTTGAGCTCGGACAACGGCCGGTCGAGGAACACCGCCGCCTGCTCGGAGACGTACTTGTGGCTGGTGCCGTGCATGCCGTACCGGCGGATCCCGTGCTCGGCCGCGAGGTCGGCCGGGATCGCGTAGGTGTACGCGTGCGGCGGCATCGTCTGGTGGAACGCGGTGTCGAAGACGGCGACGTGCGGCACGTCCGAGAAGACCTGCTTCGCCGCGCGGATCCCCTCGAGGTTCGCCGGGTTGTGCAACGGTGCCAGGCTCGAGAGCTCCTCGATCTGGCGCTCGACGTCGTCCGTGACGACCGTCGCACTGTCGAACGTCGTCCCGCCGTGCACGACACGGTGTCCGACGACCGACGGCGGGTGCTCGTCGAACGACGGTCCGACCTTCGCGAACGCGTCGATCATCGCCTGGAACCCCGCGGCGTGGTCCGCCACGCGAGCGGCGTCGTTCGAGGAGGACTCCCCCGTCAGCGCGTTGGTGTGCTTCCACGCACCGGTGGACTCGCCGATGCGCTCGACGAGCCCGGACGCGAGCGTGCGCTCGCCGTCGAGCTCGATGAGCTGGTACTTGAACGAACTCGATCCGGAGTTCACGACGAGGGCAGCGGTCACTGGTGGCTCACTTTCATGGGTGGCCGGGTGCGGCCGGACGGGAGGCTGTGGCTGGGTCTGGTGGTCAGGCGGCGGTCGGCGCCGGGTCGGCCTGTGCCGCGGTGCCGGCCTGGATCGCGGTGATCGCGACCGTGTTCACGATGTCGCTGACGAGCGCACCGCGGGAGAGGTCGTTGATCGGCTTCCGCAGCCCCTGCAGGACCGGTCCGATCGCGACGGCGCCGGCGGAGCGTTGCACGGCCTTGTAGGTGTTGTTGCCGGTGTTGAGGTCCGGGAAGATGAACACCGTCGCGCGGCCGGCGACCGGCGAGTCCGGCATCTTCGTGCTCGCGACGGTCGGGTCGGCGGCGGCGTCGTACTGGATCGGCCCCTCGACCAGCAGATCGGGTCGGCGCTCACGCACGAAGGCGGTGCCGGCGCGGACCTTGTCGACGTCCGCGCCGGAGCCACTGTCGCCCGTGGAGTAGCTGAGCATCGCCACACGAGGGTCGATGCCGAACTGCGTCGCGGTCTCGGCGGACGAGATCGCGATGTCCGCGAGCTGCTCGCTCGACGGGTCGGGGATCACCGCGCAGTCGCCGTAGACGAGCACCCGGTCGGCGAGCGCCATCAGGAAGACGCTCGAGACGATCGACGTGTCCGGACGGGTCTTGATGATCTCGAACGACGGTCGGATGGTGTGCGCGGTCGTGTGCTTCGCACCGGAGACCATGCCGTCGGCGAGGCCGAGCTGCACCATCATCGTGCCGAAGTAGGAGACGTCGGTCACGGTGTCGCGGGCGAGTTCGACGCTCATGCCCTTGTGCGCACGGAGCTTCGCGTACTCCTCGGCGAAGCGTTCGCGGAGCTCCGGGTCGAACGGCGACACGAGGTTCGCGGCGTCGAGGTCCAGGCCGAGTTCCGTCGCGCGTGCCCGGATCGCCGCGGGGTCGCCGAGGATCGTCAGCTCGCACACCTGCCGCTGCAGGAGGGTCGAGGCGGCACGGAGGATCCGGTCGTCGTCGCCTTCCGGCAGGACGATGCGCTTGCGGTGCTCCCGTGCCCGGTCGAGCAGGCCGTGCTCGAACATCAGCGGTGTGACCACCCCCGACGGGGTGACCTGCAGCCGGGCGAGCAGTTCGTCGGCCTGCACGTGCCGTTCGAAGAGCGACAGCGCGAGGTCCGCCTTCCGCGGGGAGTCCGCGGCGAGCCGACCGCGCGTCTGGGTGATGCGGAGCGCGGTGTCGTACGTGCCGAGGTCGTTCGTGGCGATCGGCAGCGAGCTCGACAGCCCTTCGAGCAGCCGCGTGATCTGCGGCGCGGTCTCGAACCCACCGTTGAGGATCACGCCGGCGAGGCTCGGGAAGGTGTCGGACTGGTTCGCCAGGAGCGTGGCGATGAGGACGTCGCTGCGGTCCCCCGGGACGACGACGATGCCGCCCTCGATCAGCCGCGGGAGCACGTTCTCCATGCTCATGCCCGCGACGACGGTGCCGAGTGCTTCACGGTCGAGGAGTGCGTCGTCCCCGCGGACGAGCGTCGCCCCGGTGGCGGCGAGCAGCGCCCGCACGGTCGGTGCGACGAGCACGGCGTCCTCGGGGATGGCCCACACCGGGACGTCCGGGTGGTCGTCGTGCACCGCACCGGCGACGCTGTCGCAGATCGCGGCGAGGGCATCGGGGTCCCCGCGGTTCACGACGACGCCGAGCAGCTGCGCGTGCGCCGCGCGGAGTTCGCTCGTGGTCACGTCCGCGACCTGTGCCATGTCCGCCGGGGTGCGGGTCCCGCGTTCGGCGGAGTCCCGGCCGCCGAGCACCAGGAGCACGGGAGCGCCGAGGTTCGTGGCGACCTTCGCGTTGAAGGAGAGTTCGGTCGGGCTCCCCACGTCCGTGTAGTCCGAGCCGAGGACCACGACCGCGTCGCACTGGCGCTCGACCTGGGCGAACCGGCTGACGATCGTGCCGAGGGCGGCGTCCGGGTCCGCGTGCACGTCGTCGTACGTCACCCCGACGGCGTCTTCGTAGGACTGGTTCGCACCGCTGTGCTGGAGCAGGAGCTCGAGCACGTAGTCGGGTTCGTCCACGGAGCGGGCGACCGGCCGGAACACGCCGACGCGTCCGACCGTGCGGGCGAGGGTCTCGAGGACACCGAGCGCCACCGTGCTCTTGCCCGTGTGTCCTTCTGCTGACGTGATGTAGATGCGGGTCGACACGCTTCCCAGGGTAGCCGTCGGACATGTCACGACATCTGGGAGCGAAGGATCTGTGGAGCGGGGTGGTCATCCACACCCCGCAAGACCTGTACCATGGGGTGTCGTCATCGAGAGATGGCGCCAGGAGAATTCGCCTAGTGGCCTATGGCGCACGCTTGGAAAGCGTGTTGGGTGCAAGCCCTCGGGGGTTCGAATCCCCCATTCTCCGCACCGAACCGAAAGCGCACGTGTCCGAACGGACCGTGCGCTTTCGGCGTTCGTGAGGGGATCCGACGGGTTGACACGTCACCGGTCCCCCACGTTGGGGACCCCGTTGCACCCCGTTCGCCAAGGACTGCCACCGAGGGGGTGGACAGACCTGTCGCCGATACCCGCGAGTCCTCTAGGCTGACTCCGCGGCACGCCCGGGACGGACGGGCCGCGGGGACGAGGAGAGCAGTGGTGGGGGAAACGACGGCGCCGGCGACGGCGATCACGGACCGGGGGACGTACGACGTCGTGGTCCGGCCGCGGGCTGCACTCGTCCGCTCCACCGCGCTGAGCATCGTCTTCTCGGCGGTGCCCCTGGCCGTCGCACTGGTGTGGGTGTCGTTCCCGTTGCAGATCTGGGCCGTCGTCGCCAGCGTGGTCGTCGTTATCGGCGGCCTGGTCGGTCTCCTGTTCATCCGCCTGCGGTCGGCGTTCGTCGGCCTCGGTCCCGACGGCGTCACCGTGCGCGGCGTGCTGACCCCGCATTGGACCGTCGCCCGTGAAACCGTTGCGGGCGTGGTGCTCGCGACGACGTTCGGCAGCTCCGTCGATCGCACCTCGCGGGAGCTCGTCGCGCTCGACGCGGAGGGCACGCGCCTGTTCCGGATGCGGGCCGACGTGTGGGGCGACACCGGTCTCGAGCAGATCGTCGACGGTCTCGGCGTGCAGGTGACCGAGCTCGGACGTCCGCTGTCCACGCGCGAGTTCAGCCGACGCCACCCCGCCGTCCGAACCCGCCGACGCTGACGCCGACGCAGGGTCGCCCGACGCACAAAAGCGCCGAGCGCCGAGCGCCGAGCGCCCGGACGACCTACCGCCGACGACGCAGGGTCGAGAAGATCCCCTGCACCACCTCTTTCGCGATCGAGCCGCCGAGCCCGCCACCGAGCAGCTCGGACAGCGGGTCGTCCGCCTTCCGCGAGGTCGACGTTCGCGACGACGTGCTCCGTGACCGTCGGGTCTGCGCAGCCCGCTCCGCCTTCTCGAACTCGCGCTGCGTCCGCTCGTACTCCTTCTGTGCCGCTGCCCGATCGCGTGCTTCCTGCTTCGCCTGCGCCGCGGCCTCCTTCGCGGCGGTGGCCGCGGCGCGTGCGGCCTCCTTCTCCGCCTCAGCCGCAGCGGCGGCCGCGGCTTCCTGTGCGTCCGCGGCAGCAGCCTGCGCGGCAGCCGCCTCCATCCGACGGGCCAGCATCTCGTGCGCCGAGTCGGGGTCGACGCGGGTGCCGTAGGTGGCGAGGAGCGGGGACGAGGCGACCCGTGCCTCCATCTCGGCCGACGGCATCGGGTCCATCGAACCCTGCGGCGCGCGGAGGCGCGTCCACGCCACCGGGGTCGGTGCGCCCTTCTCGTTCATCACGGTGACGATCGCCTCGCCGGTGGCCAGCGACGTCAGGACCTCCCCCAGGTCGTACTCGCTCGTGGGGTACGTCGACACGGTGGCCCGCAGCGCCTTGGCGTCGTCGGGGGTGTGCGCCCGGAGCTGGTGCTGGATGCGGGAGCCGAGCTGGGCGAGCACGTCGTTCGGGACGTCCTTCGGGGTCTGCGTGACGAAGAAGATCCCGACGCCCTTCGACCGGATCAGCCGGACCGTGCGGACGATCTGTTCGGTGAAGTCCTTCGAGGCGCCGCTGAAGAGCAGGTGTGCCTCGTCGAAGAAGAACACCAGTTTCGGCTTGTCCTGGTCGCCGACCTCCGGTAGCTCGTTGAACAGGTCGGCGAGGAGCCACATCAGGAACGTGGAGAAGACCTCCGGCTGGTCCTGCACCCCTGGTACCTCGAGCAGGCTCACGATCCCCCGGCCGTCCGCGGCGGTCCGGAGGAAGACCTGCGTGTCGATCTCGGGCTCCCCGAAGAACTGGTCGGCGCCCTTGTCCGCGAAGGTGATGAGCTCGCGGAGGATCACGCCCACCGTCTGCTTCGACAACCCACCGAGCTCGGCGAGCTCCGGTTTGCCCTCGTCACTCACCAGGAACGTCAGGACGGCCCGGAGGTCGGACAGGTCGACCAGCGGCAGCCCGGCCCGCTCGGCGTAGTGGAAGACCAGCCCGAGCGACGACTCCTGCGTGTCGTTCAGCCCGAGGACCTTCGACAGCAGCAGCGGCCCGAAGCCCGAGACGGTCGCCTGGATCGGCACGCCGGTACCCTGCCCGCCGAGCGAGTAGAACTCCGCCTGGCTCGCCGCCGGGGTCCAGTCCTGGCCGATGCCAGCGGTCCGTGCCAGCAGCTTCTCGTTGCCGGTCCCGACCACGGCGAGCCCGGACAGGTCGCCCTTGATGTCGGCGGCGAACACCGGGACGCCGTTCGCGGCGATCTGCTCGGCGAGCACCTGCAGGGTCCTGGTCTTGCCCGTCCCGGTCGCGCCGGCCACCAGGCCGTGGCGGTTGAGCATGCCGAGCGGGATGCGCACCTGCACGTCCGGCAGGGGGTCGCCGTTGACCAGGGCGCCGAGCTCGAGGGCGCTGCCGTCGACGGTGTAGCCGTCGCGGATCGCCGCGACGGATGCTTCGCCGAGTGGCCCGCTCGGGCCGCCACCCGGTTCCGCCGCGGCGGTCGCCCCGAGGGTCGTCCCCGCGGTCGCCGCGACGGGAGGCTCGGTGCCGGTCGCCGGGGCGGCCTGCGGTGTCGCGGCAGCCGGCTCCGGAGCCGGGTCGGCCGCCACCGTCGGTTCCGCATCCGGGGTGAGCGCCGTCTGCTCGAGCGCCTTCGCGAGTTCCTCGGCACGCGTCGCTGCTTCGTCCGCGAGGCGCCGTGCCTCGTCCGCTGCGGCCCGCGCTGCCTCGGCCGCGGCCCGTGCCTGCTCCACCACGTCGCTCATGGACACAGCCTATGGACGCGTGCGCCGCCGCGGTACGGTCCTGCGGGAACCCCGACCCAGAACGACAAGATCGTCGTCGCACGACATCGATCTCGTCGTTCCGAGTCGACCGCGGGCGCTCAGCGCGGCCGCACCGACCGGCGCACGCTCAGTGGGTGAGCGCCGGCACCGTCCGCGGCCGCACGACGGCCCACAGCAGCACGATCGCGACCGCCGAGGTGCACGCCATCACGGCCGCCATCGGCGCCGCCTGGGAGATGCCGAGCCACCCGACGATCGGCGAGATGAGCCCGGCGACGCCGAAGTTCAGGGCGCCGAGCACGGAGGCAGCGGTCCCCGCCTCCTTGCCGTGGGCGGCCAGGCCGATCACCTGCACGAGCGGGAACGAGAACCCGCAGGCCGCGATGAAGAACCACAGCGGGACAAGCACACCGACGAGCCCGGCGCCGAGCAGGTCGAGCACGATGATCGCGACCGCCGCCAGGAAGAGCGTCGCGGTCGAGCACGCCAGGATCCACTGCGGTCCGACGCGCTGCGCGATCCGCGACGAGATCTGCACCCCGACGACGACACCGACGGAGTTCACCGCGAAGAGCAGCCCGTACTGCTGGGCGTCCAACCCGAAGACGTCCTGGAACAGGAACGGCGACGCGCTGAGGTAGGAGAACAGCCCGCTGAACACCATCGCCCCGATGAGTGCGACCCCGACGAAGATCCGGTCGGAGAACAGGGCGCGGTAGCGCTGCCCCATCGTCGAGTGGCCGGCCTCGTGCCGACGCGCGGGCGGCAGGGTCTCCACGATGAGCAGGATCGACGCGATCACGACGGCCAGGCCGTAGCAGGCGAGGAACACGAAGATCCCACGCCAGCTGACGAACCGCAGCATCTGGGAACCGATGAGCGGCGCGAGGATCGGCGCGAGGCCGTTCACCATCGCGAGCCTGGACAGCATCCGGACGAGGGGCTTGCCGCCGAACAGGTCGCGGACGGTGGCCATCGCGACCACACCACCGGCAGCAGCACCCATGCCCTGCAGCACGCGGAAGACGGCGAGCACCTCGATGTTCGGCGCAATCGCCGCGCAGATCGACGCCGCGATGTGCACCGTCGTGGCGATGATGAGCGGCAGTCGGCGACCGACCTTGTCGCTCCACGGGCCGACCAGCAGCTGGCCGAACGCGAAGCCGATCGTGGTCGCGGTCAGGGTGAGCTGCACGGCGCCGTCGGTGACCCCGAACTGGTCCTTCAGTGACGGGAACGCCGGAAGGTACAGGTCGATCGTGAACGGCCCGAGTGCGGTCAGCGCACCGAGCACGAACACGTACACGAGGCGCTGGGCGCGGGAGAGCGAGTCCCCCGGGTGGAGGATGACGGTGAGCGAACCAGTGGTCGCGGGCGCGGTCACGGCAGAGTCCTTCGACGATGAGGGGCGGTGGGGAGAGGTGATCGCGGGATCGATCGAATCGATTCGTCCGCGGAACCATCCTAGGGGCGGGTCCGCACGCGCCGCATCCGTCGCCGCTCGTTGCCGCGTGTCGTCGTGGTCGACACGGTGCCGCTCCCCTGACCTGCGGTACCGTCGGAGGGCTCGGGAGCCTCCGGGCGGACTCGTACCGGAAGAGGGGGTGGGCGTCATGGTGGACGCTCGGATCCTGCACACAACGGCCGCGCTGCGCGAGGCGATCCTCCGGCTCGCCGCCGACCGCCCCGTCTCCGAGATCACGGTGGCCGACGTCACGCGCGCCGCCGGGATCAACCGTGCCACGTTCTACTCGCACGCCGTCTCCCCCGGCTCGCTGCTCGCCGACGTGCTCACCCCGGAGCTCGACCGCATCCGCGACGACGACGCCGAGGCGCGCCGGGTCGCCTCCGACCGGGGCGCGAGCCGCGACGAACTCGCCGCGATCACCCGCAAGGGCATCAACGCCGTCGTCGAGCACGTCGTCACGCACCGGGACATCTACGGCAAGGCACTCCCCGACCCGAACGACGGCTCGCTGCACCGGCTGCTCGTCGAGCACTTCACGGTGTCGAGCGCGCTGCACATCCGGGAGCTCGACCAGGCCACGCGCCCGGAACTCCTCGACGACGTCGCGGCGGGCTTCGTCGCCCAGGGGTTCGTCGGCGCGATCGAGGCCTGGCTCGCCGGCCCCCGACGTGCCCGCAAGGCCCTCGTCGACACCATCACCGCGTCCTTCCCGACGTGGTGGAGCTGACCGCAGCCGTTCCGCGCGGAGGAAGCAGTTCCGCGCGTAGGAAGCAGTTCCGCGCGTAGGAAGCGGATTTTCCCCGCCTCCTACGCGCGATTCGGCTTCCTACTGCGCGCGTGATGGGTCGGAACGTGCGCGCACGACGGACGGGAGGCTCGTGGCGGGGCCGCCACGAGCCTCCCGTCCGGCCCGCGGTCGCGACCAGAGCGGCCGACCTGCGTCAGTCGGTGGCCGGCTTCTCGCCCCGCTGGAGCGACGTCACGGCGTCGACCGACTGCTCGACGAGGTCGGCGTCGGAGTCCGTCCCGGTGATGCTGTAGTCGGACGACACCCCGTCGCCACCGGTGCCGCTGGCGGGGACCGCGCCGTCGAGACCGACCACGACGACGCCAGCGTCGTGCGCTGTCTGCAGGACCCCGGTCAACGCCGAGGGGTCGTCGGCCTGGACGAGCAGCGCCTTCGCTCCCGTGCGCACGAGGTCCCGCACCGCGGTCCGCTGCGATCCCGCCGGGTCGTCCGCGTCGGCGACCCGCACGTCGGGCCGGAAGCCCGCCTCGGTCAGCGAGGTGCGGAACCGGTCGGGCAGCGATGCGCCGCCACCGGCCGGCGTGGCTCCTTCCGGGAGCAGCACGACCCCGACGACGGCGTGCTGGTCGAACCCGCCGTCCGAGCTGGTGAGGTCCGTGCTCTTGACCGGCGTCGGCGCGACCGAGGTCGTCCCGCTGCACCCGGCGAGGACGAACACCGCGCTCACCAGGGCGGCGGCGGCCAGGATGCGACGCACGGTTCCTCCTCGACGTGGGTCTGCCACGCTACCCGTTCCCGGCGGACGACGGAGGCGGCACCGGACCGAGTCGGCGGACGGCGAACCACCCGACGAGCGCGATAACGGTCATCGCGGCGAACACGAGGGAGAACGCCGTGGCGTCGTTCCGTCCACCCGAGGCGGTGAACAGCAACCCGGCGACGGCGAGCCCCACCACGCTGCCGGCCGCGTCCGCGATCGTCAGGGCGGAGCTCGCGAACCCGTCGTCCCCCTCGCTCGAGAACCGGAGCGTCAGCATCGAGGTGCGCGGGTACGCGACGCCCATCCCGGCGCCACCGACGAACCAACCGGCCACGAGCACCCAGACCGGCAGGTCCCACGCCGCCACCGCGAACGCCGCGACCAGACTGACGACGACGAGGCCGAGTCCGACGCCGAACGCCCACGCCGCGGTGAACCGATGCTCCCCCAACCGCCCGTGCACCCAGCTCGCGCCGGCCCAGCTGAGCGCCGCGACGGTCAGCGCCAGCCCGGCCGCGGACGGCGAGAGCCCGTGCTGCGCCTGCAGGAGGAACGGCACGTACGCCTCGGCACCGAAGAACCCCGCAGCGAGGACCCCGCGGAGCAGCACCACCGACGGCAGACCGGGAGCGGCGGTCAGGGTGCGGCGCGGCAGCAGCGGACGCAGGGCGACCCAGGCGCCGACGAGCCCGACGACCACCGCGGCGATGCGTGGCACGACCGGCAGGTCCGGAGCGACGTTGAGCAGGAGGACGGCGACGGCGGCCGCGACGGACCACGCGATCCGCCCGCGCTGCCACGGTGGGCGGAGTGCAGCGGCCGGCGGGTGGAGCCGTCCGAGGGTCGGCACGAGCAGGCTGAACGCGACGACGGCGATCACGAGCGCCCCGGCGAACACCCAGTGCCAGCTGGAGAGCTCCGTGACGAACCCGGCGAGCGCTGGTCCGACGAGTGCCGGGACCACCCACGCCGCGGCGAACCCGGCGAACACGGGACCGTGCAGCTCCGCGGGGAAGATCCGGGCGACCAGGACGTAGAGCACCACGTCGATCGCGCCGGCGCCGAAGCCCTCGACCAGGCGACCGGCGAGGAACACCGGCATCGTCGGCGCGAGCATGACGATCGCGGTCCCGACGGCGAAGAGCGCCGCGGACACCCACGCCACCACGCGGCCACCCGCCCGGTCCGTCCAGTTGCCGGCGAGCACCATCCCCGGGACGCCGGCGGCGAGCGGTGCCGCGAAGCTCAGCGAGTACAGCGTCTCCCCGTGCAGGTCGCGGCTGATCTCCGGCATGATCGTCGTCATTGCCAGGTTCTGGAACGCGGCGACGGCCACGATCGCGACCATCCCGATCGTCGGGAGGGCGTACCCCCTGCTGAACAGGGTCGTCCTCGTCGGCGTCGTGGCGGTCACCCGTCCAGGCTAGCGGCGACCGGACGGACCGCGGGTCGGCGCCGGGTCAGCGGCGGAGCGCCTGCTGGACGTCCGCGACCAGGTCACCGGCGTCCTCGATGCCGACCGACAGGCGCACGATGTTCTCCGGGACCTCGAGCTCGGTGCCCTTCACGGACGCGTGGGTCATCTCGCTCGGGTAGCCGATGAGCGACTCCACCCCGCCGAGCGACTCGGCGAGCGCGAACACCTCCGTCGACTCGGCGAACCGCTTCGCCGCCTCCGGACCACCCGCGAGCGCGACCGAGAGCATCCCGCCGAACCCGCGCATCTGCCGGGCGGCGACGTCGTGCCCGGGGTGGTCGGTGAGCCCCGGGTAGTAGACGTGCTCCACCGCGGGGTCGCCGACGAGTGCCTCGGCGACCGCCTGCGCGTTCTGCGAGTGCCGCTCCATCCGCACCGCGAGGGTCTTGATGCCGCGGATCGTCAGCCAGGCGTCGAACGGCGACGAGATCGCACCGGCGCCGAACTGGAGGAACTGGACCTTGTCGGCGAGCTCCTGGTCCCGCAGCACGATCGCCCCGCCGACGACGTCGGAGTGTCCGCCGAGGTACTTCGTGGTGGAGTACGCGACGACGTCCGCGCCGAGGGCGAGCGGCTGCTGGAGGTACGGCGACGCGAAGGTGTTGTCGACGACCACGAGCGCACCGGCGTCGTGTCCCACGGCGGCGAGCGCCTCGATGTCGGCGATCTTCATGAGCGGGTTCGTCGGGGTCTCGACCCACAACACGGTCGACGCCGGCGCGTCCTGCAGTGCGGCACGGACCCGGTCGAGGTCGCTCATGTCGACGACGACGAGTTCGACGCCCCACGGTACGTGCAGCCGGTTCACGAGCCGGTGCGTGCCGCCGTAGACGTCGTTGCCCATGACGACGCGCGAACCCGGCGTCAGCGTGGCGCGGAGGAGGGCGTCCTCGGCGGCCAGGCCGGACGAGAACGAGTACGCGGCGACGCCACCGTCGAGGTCGGCGAGCAGGGTCTGCAGGGAGTCACGCGTCGGGTTGCCCGATCGGGAGTACTCGTAGCCGTTCCGCATCTGCCCGATGCCGTCCTGCACGTAGGTCGACGTCAGGTGGAGCGGCGGGATGACGGCGCCGGTGGGCCCGTCGGGCTCCTGGCCGGCGTGGATGGCGCGGGTGCTGAACTCGGTCATGTGCTTTCTCCAGGTCGCAACGGGAGGCTCGGATCGCGTCGGTCGCGCACCGCACGGTGGGTGCGCTGCCGTGCTCACTCGGACAGGTAGGTGAGCAGGTCGTGCCGGGTGAGCACGGTGACGGGCTTGCCGTCCTCGACGACGAGGAGCGCGTCGGCGGACTCCAGCGCCCGCCGGGCCGCCGACACGGACTCGCCGACGCCGATGAGCGGCAGCGGGTCCCCGACGAAGGCGGTGAGCGCGTCGGCCATCTTCGCGGCACCCGTGAAGACCTGCTCGAGGAGCGCCTTCTCCTCCACCGCGCCGACGACCTCGCCGATGACGACGGGCGGCTCGGCGCTCAGCACGGGCATCTGCGAGACGCCGTACTTGGTCATGATGTCGACGACCTCGCGGACGGTGTCCGACGGGTGCGCGTGGACGAGGTCGGGCAGGCGGCCGTCCTTGCCGGCGATGAGCGACCCGACGGTCCGGGCGTCGTCGGTCTCCGCGAACCCGTAGGAACGCATCCAGCGGTCGTTGAAGATCTTGCCGAGGTAGCCGCGCCCGCCGTCCGGCAGGAGCACCACGACGACGTCGTCCTCGGTCAGGTCCTGCGCCGCACGGAGCGCCGCGACGACGGCCATGCCGCTCGAGCCGCCGACGAGGAGGCCCTCTTCACGCGCCAGGCGACGGGTCATCGCGAACGAGTCGGCGTCCGACACCGCGATGATCTCGTCGGGGACCTCGGGGTCGTACGCCGACGGCCAGAAGTCCTCGCCGACGCCCTCGACCAGGTACGGACGACCGGTGCCGCCGGAGTACACGGAGCCCTCGGGGTCGGCGCCGACGATCCGCACGCGGCCGTCCGACGCCTCCTTCAGGAAGCGCCCGGTGCCCGTGATGGTGCCCCCGGTGCCGACACCGGCGACGAAGTGGGTGATGCGCTCGTCGGTGTCGCGCCAGATCTCCGGACCGGTGGTCTCGTAGTGGCTGCGCGGCCCGTTCGGGTTCGCGTACTGGTTCGGCTTGTAGGCACCGGGGATCTCCTGCACCAGCCGGTCGGACACCGAGTAGTACGACTCCGGGTGCTCAGGCGGGACGGCCGTCGGCGTGACGACGATCTCGGCGCCGTAGGCGGTGAGCACGTTGCGCTTGTCCTCGCCGACCTTGTCCGGCAGCACGAACACGCACCGGTACCCGCGCTGCTGGGCGACGAGAGCCAGCCCGACGCCGGTGTTGCCCGACGTGGGCTCGACGATGGTGCCGCCCGGCTGCAGGTCGCCGGAGGCTTCGGCGGCGTCGAGGATCCGCGTGGCGATGCGGTCCTTCGACGATCCACCGGGGTTCAGGTACTCCACCTTCACCAGCACCGTGGCGCGGATGCCCTCGGTGACGCGGTTCAGCCGGACCAGGGGGGTGTCGCCGACGAGGTCGACGACGGAGTTCGCGTAACGCACGCATCGAGTCTACGGACTGCCTCCCTGTGCGAGTCAGCATGTGTCGGGCTGGGCCCACGGTGCCAGCTGGCACCGAGCCTCCCGTCCGGAACGGAACGCGACCAGCGCCGCTGCCGCGGGCCGCCGGGTCAGCTCGCCACGGCGCGGAGCTGCGCGATCCGCGCCTCGAGCGCGTCGGCGACGTCCTGGTGCCGTCGGTCGATGACCGCACCGATGTCCTTCGCGAGTTGCGGCGACGACCGCACGATGGTGTCGATCGCCTCGACCGGGACCACGAGCACCGTCACCTCGGTCAGGGCCACCTGGTTGGTCTGCACGACCTCCCGCGTCAGCGCGGTCTGCCCGACGTAGTCGCCTGCTTCGACCCTGGACGCCGGGAGCTGCTCGTCCTCGAACGGGACGCGGAGCTCGACGCTGCCGGACAGGACGAACCGCAGTGCCCGCGGGACGACTCCCGGGCGCATGATCGTCTCCCCCGCCGCGTACCGCTCGAGCCGCACGACGGGGCGCAGGGCGATCGCGTCGTCTGCGCCCAGGTAGAGCGTCGGCGCGATCGTGTCCACGGCGGCGTCACGGCGCTCGTCGGTGACGAAGTCGTCCGTGGTGTCGCCGTCGAGCCCGAGTCCGGCACGACGTGCGGCGTACCAGAGCCACAGCCGGAACACGGCGAGCGCGTCGCCCTCCTGCGACGGCCCGCGCACCTCGAACGACACCGAGTAGGCAGCCCCGCCCATCGGCACCGCTGACGGCGTCGTGCCCGGGTACTTCTGCGGGAGTTCCGCCGCGATGCGCTGGAGCAGCGCCACGACGGCCGCCGGCGGGTCGTCGGTCGTGAAGGTGACCTCGGTCGACACCGGGAACGTGCCGCCCGTGCGGGACAGGTTCGTGAACGACGCCCCCGCGAGCGACGAGTTCGGCATGATCAGGATGCCGTTGCCGGTGTCGATGTGCACCGACCGCCAGTTCACCTCGACGACCCGGCCCCGCGCGCCGCCGGCATCGAGCCAGTCGCCCAGACGGAACGGCTGCTCGAACAGCAGGAACAGGCCGGCGATGACCGGACCGACCGCGGACTGCAGCGCGAGGCCGATGACGAGCGACCCGACGCCGAGCGCCGTGAAGATGCCGCCGACGTCCGCGTTCCAGACGAGCTTGAAGACCAGCGCGAGCCCGAGGGCGATGAGCACGATCCTGGCGATGTCGACGAAGATCGACGGGATCTTCTCGCGCCAGGTTCCCTTCCTGGCGTTCGTGAACAGCATGATGTTCAGGCCGTTGAGCACGAAGATGATCACGAGGAACCCGAGGACGGTCCCGATGATCCGGTTCGCCGTCACCTCCTTCGGGTCGACCGCCTCGGTGACCTGCGTCGACAGGATGAAGATCGCGATGAGCGGGACGACCGCGTTCCGGAGCAGGCCGATGATCTTGTGCAGGTCGTTGCCGCGCCGCTGCAGGTTCGACTGCCACTCGGTGAGGACGAGCAGCACGACCGGAAGCCCGATGATCACGACGATCGCCGGCCAGAACCAGTCCTGCTGCCAGAACGGGGTCATCGCGCACTCCTGACGAACTTCCACACCCGCTGCGGGCCGCCCTGCGTCTCGACGAGGCCGGCCTCTTCCAGGTCGTTCCGGTCGCCGAGCTTGTCGACCACCCGCTGCGTCGCGAAGACCCCTGGTGTCGGCGCGATGCCCTGCACCCGGAAGGCCAGGCTGACGGCGTCGCCCCACATGTCGTAGATCAGGCTCGACTTGCCGACCAGGCCGCTCGTGACCTCACCGGTGTCGATGCCGGCCCTGAGGCCGATCGATGCGCCGTTCTGCGCGTTGAACCGGTCGATCACGGCCTGCGCGTCCGCGGTGAAGTCGACGACCCTGCGGACGTTGTCCACCCGGGGCACCGACAGGCCGCAGCTCGCCAGGTACCCGCTCCTCGTCGACCGCACGCGTTCGACGCCGTGGCGCTGTGCGGCGTCGTCGAAGGACCGCCAGACGTCGTTCACGAGCGCGAGGGACTCCTCCGCCGACAGGTCCCTCGCGAAGTCGTCGAACCCGATGATGTCGGCGTAGACCACCGCGACGTCCTGGTGGTCAGCTGCGATCGTCTGGTCGCCCTGCTTGTACCGCTTGGCGACCTCGTCCGGCATCATCGTCCGCAGCAGCGCGTCGTTCTGCCGTCGCTGGTCGTCGAGCAGGTCCTGCTTGACCTTGAGGCTCCGGCTCATGTCGTTGAACGCGAGCCCGAGGTCGCCGATCTCGTCGCCCTGCTTCGCGCGGACCTCGACGCCGATCTCGCCCGCGCTCACGCGGTTGACCGCGGTCTGCAGCCGTCGGATCGGCCGGACGAACACCTGCGCGAGCAGCAGCGACAGCAGGGACACCAGCACGATGATCCCGACCAGGGCGAGCCCGATGTTCCTGGTGAGCTCGTTGATCGGCGCGAACGCCTCTGAGGTGTCCATCTGCGCGACCACCACCCAGCGCAGGCCGTCCACCTCGAGCGGGGCGTAGGCCGCGAGGGTCTCCTTGCCGCGGTAGTCGTCCGCGACCACCGTGCCGGTCTTGCCCTGCAGGGCACGGGTCACCGGCGTGGTGTTCACCTGCTGGAGCAGGACCGACCCCTTGACCTGCAGCTCGCGCTTCGCCGTCGCCGGAGCGGTGCCGGCCGAGACCACGTCCCGCTCGTACTGCTTCGGGTGCTCGAGCAGCTGACGCGGGTACGACCGCATCAGGTCGTCGTCGCCGACGAGGTACGACTCACCGGTGTCCCCGAGGCCGTCCTTCGCCCAGTGCTGGTCGCCCGTCATGACCTGGTTGATCAGGTCGACGGGCACCTGGACGGCCATGACGCCGATGATCTTGCCGTCCTCGCCGACCGGCGACATCACCCAGAGGGTCGGCACGTTGAGGCTCGGCACGTACCGCGCGAAGTCCGTCACCACGATGTCGTCCGAACTCGTGAGCTGCAGCGCCTCCTTGTACCCGGTCGCCAGGTTCGAGTCCCGGTAGGGCCCGTCCTCGACGTTCGTGCCGAGGTCGGCACCCGCGTAGGCGGAGTAGACCACGTTGCCGTCCGTGTCCATCAGGGCGAGGTCCTCGTAGCCCTGTGCCTCGACGATCTGCCGGAAGTACGGCTGGTACTCGGCGTGCGCGGCGGACCAGGAGCTGCCATCGCCTGCGTCGTCCTGCTTGATGGCCTTGTCGTAGTCGTCGAACGGCGCCGTGTACCTCGCCTGCAGGTACGCCTGCGGGTCCTGGGTCGGTGCGAACTGCTCCGGGTTCGCCGTGCCTCCGCTGCGGGCATCGAGCTGCGGGACGAAGGTGTCCTGGTACCAGCCGTCGACCTTGCTCCGGTCGCTCGCCGACACCGGGGTGTCCTGCAGGTCGTCCCATCCCGACGTGAACGCCTTCGTGGCGCCGATGACGCTCGCGTTGCGGCTCTGCGACACCACCGTCTGGGTGAACTGGTTGAACGATCGCTTCAGTTCTGTGATGCGCGACTCCCGCAGCGACGTCACCTGGTTGAGCGCCGCGGTCTGGAGGGCGTTCCGGCCGTTCACGTACCCGACGGCCCCGATCACCAGGGCCGCCAGCACGCTGACACCGAGGAGCATCACCAGCAGCTTCGACTGGATGTCGAGCGAGCCGGTGGTGAGGAACCGGCGCCAGCGACCCTTGCGGCGTGCCGGCTGGTCGGTCACCCGGATCGAACCGGTTCCGGTCCCGGGCTCTGCTGGCGGGATCGGGTCCGCGTCGGGGGCTGCTGGAGGGACTGCTGTCACGGGAACTCCGATCAGGAGGCACGGCGATCGCGTGCACAGGGAACCGGTGGTGCAGCGCCGCGAGATCGGCGTTCAATCACAAGTACCACGTGCGCAACACGCGTGTCAGCAGTTGCTCGGGTTGCTCGCGCGTCACGAGTCGATGGCGCCGCTTGCTGCCTCGATCGGGGTGTTCTGCTGGAGGTACAGCATCGAGTAGATGCCGTCGAGCGCCAGCAGTTCGTCGTGCGTGCCCTGCTCCACGATCCGACCGTGATCGAGCACGAAGATCACGTCGGCGTCGCGCACGGTGGAGAGCCGGTGCGCGATCGAGATCGTGGTGCGCCCCTGTGCAGCGGCGTCGAGGGCCGTCTGCACGACGCGTTCGGAGATGGAGTCGAGCGCGCTCGTCGCTTCGTCGAGCACCAGGACCGGCGGGTCCTTGAGCATGACCCGCGCGATCGCGATGCGCTGCTTCTCGCCGCCCGACAGTCGGTAGCCGCGCTCCCCGACCACGGTGTCGTACCCGTCGGGGAACGAGGCGATCGTCTCGTGGATGTTCGCCGCGCGAGCCGCACGCTCGAGTTCCTCGTCCGTGGCGTCGGGTTTTGCGTAGCGGAGGTTGTCGCCGATCGTGGCGTGGAACAGGTAGGTCTCCTGGCTGACGATCCCGACGTGCCGCATCAGGTCCTCGTGCTCGAGGTCACGGACGTCGGCGCCGGCGAACCGCACCGAGCCCTTCGTCGCCTCGTAGAGCCGCGGGACCAGGTACGAGACGGTGGTCTTGCCGGCGCCGGACGGCCCGACGAACGCGGCGAACTGCCCGGGTTCGAGCTCGAACGAGACCCCGCGGAGCGTCGGCTTGTCGGCTTCGCCGTCCGGGTAGGTGAACGTCACGTCGTCGAAGGCGACGTGACCGACACGGGTCTCGTCGACCTTGCCGGCCGTCGGCGAATCCGTGATCGCCGGCTTCAGGTCGAGGTACTCGAAGATGCGGGCGAACAGCGCGCCGGAGGTCTGCAGGTCGAGGACGACGCGCAGCAGCCCCACGGTCGGGAACAGCAGCCGGGACTGCACGGTCGTGAACGCGACGATCGTGCCGGCCGTGATCGGGACGCCGCCGAGGATCAGGTAGGCGGCGACGAGGTAGATGATCGCCGGGATGATCGACAGGAAGATCTGCACGATCGCGAAGAACCACTGGCCGGACATCTGCTGCCGGACCTGCAACGCGATCTGGTTGCGGTTCTCGTCGCCGTAGCGGTGGGTCTCGCTGCGCTGCTGGTTGAAGCTCTTGGCGAGCAGGATGCCCGAGACGCTCAGGGCTTCCTGCGTGATGGCGGTCATGTCGGAGAGCGACTCCTGCGTCTGCCCGGCGATCTTCGCCCGGACCTGACCGACCTTGCGCTGGGCGATGACCAGGAACGGCAGCAGGACGACCGCCACGAGGGTCATCTGCCAGCTCAGCAGGAGCATCGCGACCACCGCCGCGATCACCGTGACGGTGTTGCCGAGCACCGACGAGATCGTGTTGTTCAGCACGCTCGCGACGCCACCGACGTCGTTCTGCAGGCGCGACTGGATCACCCCGGTCTTGGTGCGGGTGAAGAAGGCGAGCTCCATCCGCTGCAGGTGGGCGAACAGGCGCATGCGCATCGCGCCCATCACCTTGTTGCCCACCGTCGCCGTGAGGTACGTCTGCCACACGCCGACGCCCGCGCTGGCGATCCAGAGGACGACCATCGCGGTCACCAGCCAGAACAGCACCGGGATGTCCGGCGTCCCCGACTTCGGGAACAGCCCGAGGTCGAACGCCTTCTGCGTCAGGAGCGGCGGGATCACCGAGAGGGCCGCCCCGATGAGCACGAGCACGACCGTGAAGACGATCGACCGACGGTGCGGGACGAAGAGGCCGGCGATGCGTCGCAGCAGGTGCGGGATCCGTGGCGCCTCGGCGTTGGCGGCCTTCTGCGCGTCGTAGTCGCCGCTCGAGATCCGGCCGCCGCGACCGCCGCCGCCACCGCCGCGCATCCCCGGCATGCTCATCGCGAGGGTCCTTCCGCCCGGTGCCCACCGGACGGTGCGCTCACTCGAGCAAATGTATCCCCGGGCCCCGACGTCGGGACGCCACCTGCACGGATCTGTGGAATTGACCCCCATCCGGGGCCGTGCGAGCATGATCCGTCCCGTTCCCCGCACCACGAGGTCCCATGTCGTCCGCGCCGTCCCGCCCCGCAACGTCCCTGCGTCACCAGCTCGCGCGACGGAAGCCGATCGACCAACTGCAATCCGAGTCCACGACCGGCGTCAACGGGGAGCCGCTCCGCCGGACGCTCGGGGTCTGGCACCTGACGATGATCAGCGTCGGGGCGACGCTCGGCACCGGCATCCTCGTCGTCCTCGGTACCGCGGTGCCGCTCGCCGGCCCCGCGGTGTGGATCTCCTTCGTGCTCGCCGGCGTCGCGGCGCTGCTGTCGGCGCTGTCCTACGCGGAGATGGCCGGCGCCGTCCCGACCTCCGGCTCCAGCTACTCGTACACCTACGCCACCATGGGCGAGGGGATCGCCTGGGTCTGCGGGTGGTGTCTGGTGCTCGAGTACGCCGTCTCGGTGGCGGCCGTCGCGGTCGGTGCGAGCGAGTACGTCGACGAGACCCTCAAGGTGTTCGGGCTGCACCTGCCGACCGCGCTGGCCGCTCCTCCCGGCGAGGGCGGACTGGTCAACCTCCCAGCGGCGGCGCTCGTGCTCATCGCCACCGCGATCCTGATCCCCGGTGCCCGCGAGAGCGCCTGGGTGAACACGCTGATGGTCGTCGTGAAGATCGCGCTGCTGGTGTTCTTCGTCGCCGTGGCCTTCACGGCGTTCCGAACCCAGAACTTCGAGCCGCTCGCCCCGATGGGAGCCGCGGGTGTGACCGCTGCGGCGTCACGGCTGTTCTTCTCCTACATCGGGTTCGACGCCGCGTCCACCGCGGGCGACGAGGCGAAGAACCCCCGCCGTGACCTCCCCCGCGCGATCATCGGGTCGATCGCGCTCATCACCGCGCTCTACATCCTCGTGGCCATCGCCGCGATCGGTGCCCGGCCGTGGACGTCGTTCTCGTCCACCGAGGCGTCCCTGGTCCGCATCGTCGTCGACGTGACCGGCCAGCCGCTCGTCGCCCTCGTCTTCTCGATCGGCGCCGTCATCGCGATCGCGAGCGTCGTACTGACGGTGCTCTACGGACAGACCCGCATCCTGCTGACCATGGCGCGCGACGGACTGGTCCCGCGGGTGTTCGGACGGGTCTCGCGGCGCACGGGTACCCCGATCGCGAACACCCTGATCATCGGCATCGTCGTGACGATCGTCGCCGCCCTGGTACCGCTCGGCGAACTCGCCGACGCGACGAGCATCGGCACGCTCGTGGCGTTCGCGCTCGTGAACGTCTCGGTGATCATCCTGCGCCGGTCGCAGCCGGACCTCGAGCGGTCCTACCGGGTGTCCCTGTTCCCGGTCGTCCCGATCCTCGGTGCGCTGTGCTGCGTCCTGCTCGCCGTGTTCCTCGGCATCGGCACGTGGATCGCCTTCGGCATCTGGATGGTCGCCGGCGCCGCGCTCTACCTGCTCTACGGCCGCCGCCACAGCACCCTGTCCTGACCGCGGCGCCGCCGCGCGGCCCTTCCGCGAAAGCGACAGGTTCCCGCCCGCATTCGGCGGCACCCTGTCGCTCGTGCGCACCGAACAATTCCACGATGTCGAAACGTGTCGCTTCGGCGTCACACGGAGATGTCACCGACATGGCACCCCCTGCTGCCGGAACAGCGCCCGGAGCCGCTCCGGCGCGACGAGGTCGGACCAAGTGACCCGAACGAACCGACGCGCCTCGGCCCTCGCACGGAGGCGGTCCTCGCGACGCTTCTCGTCCCAGAGGACATCACGCGGGGCTCTCCCCGCGAGCATCGCGGGGTCGTCGTACTTCTGACGGCCGTCGAACTCGACGACGATGCCCAGTCGTGGCAACCAGAAGTCGACGCGGTCGACGGTTCCGTCAGGCGCGACGAACTCGTGCTGGGGCTCGAGGTCGGGGCAGCCGAGTTCCGCTGCGCGGGCCGCGAGGTACGACTCACCGACGGACTCGTGTCGAACGTCCGCGATCTCGAGGGCGTGCTCGAGCCGCACCGATCCCCACGGACCCGTCTCCGCGGCGATCTGCTCGAGTTCCGCGGCCGACACGCCCCTTCGGAGTGCGTCGTCGATGACGACGACGGCCGCCGACAACGAACTCCGACGAGCGAGTTCCACGACCGTCCATGCGCGTGACGAGAACGGCACACCCCAGAACAGGCGCCCGTCTGCCCCGACGTGTCCGGCGTGCAGCGTCAGACCGACACGGTGGACGTCGTGGTCGAGCGACGGCACGACCGCACGGACCCGGTCCGGCCACGGATCGAGTCTGGGGAAGCCGAGGATCGCAGCCGCCGAGTCGAGCGCGAACAGGGCGCCTGGCCTCAGGAGCGGGATCACCGCCCGCATCCGGACGAGGTGCCGAGAACGACCGTCGAGCGCCTCCCACTGGTTGCGCTCGACGTACACACCGTGCCGTATCCGGACGAGTTCGTCGGCCGCACGTCGCCGCTGGAGATGTCGCGCTGCAGCACGGTCGAGCGAGGTGGTTCGGAAGAGGTCGATGTCACGAGCTGTGCACATACCCGCACGCTGTCGCCCTGGCGGACCGAGTTGGCGCGCTGTCCAGCGATCTGTGGACTGATCGTCCGCCCCGGACGATGTGGAGTCTGACGTCAACCCGACGCTGTGCCGCGTGGTCCCATTGTCACTGCCGCCGAAGCGACTTCCACCCGCAAGACTTCGGCGGCAGACTGTCGCTTTCGCGGAAGGACGCCGCCGGCCGCCGTCCGCGCCCAGCCGCCGCCCGCGCCGCCCAGCCGCCCGCCGCCTCCGCGCACGACGAAGGCCGCCACCCCGAGGGGCAGCGGCCTTCGTGACCGGATCGGTCGAACTTACGCGAGCTCGATCGTGGCGCCGGCGGCCTCGAGGGCCTCCTTCGCCTTGTCGGCCGTCTCCTTGTTCGCACCCTCGAGGATCTTCGCGTCGGCGGTCTCGACGAGCGCCTTGGCCTCGCCCAGGCCGAGCGACGTGAGGCCACGGACCTCCTTGATGACCTGGATCTTCTTGTCACCGGCGGACTTGAGGATGACGTCGAACTCGGTCTTCTCCTCAGCGGCCTCGGCCGGAGCGGCAGCGCCGGCCGGAGCGGCAGCGGCGACCGGGGCGGCCGCGGTGACCTCGAAGACCTCTTCGAACTTCTTCACGAAGTCCGAGAGCTCGATGAGCGTGAGCTCCTTGAAGGCCTCGATGAGCTCGTCCTGCGAAAGCTTCGCCATGATTTTCTCCTACTACTTACTGATGCGTGGTGTGGTTGTGGAACGCGAGCCTGATCAGGCCGCGGACTCCTGCTTCTCGCGGAGGGCGTCCACCGTGCGGACGGCCTGCGAGAGGGGTGCGTTGAACAGGTACGCAGCACCGAACAGCGAGGCCTTGAAGGCGCCGGCGAGCTTGCCGAGCAGAACTTCACGGGACTCGAGGTCGGCGAGCTTGTCCACCTCGGTCGCGGTGAGCGGGTTACCGTCGAAGTAACCGCCCTTCACCACGAGCTCGGGGTTCGCCTTGGCGAATGCACGCAGCGACTTCGCGACGGCGACGGTGTCACCGTGGACGAAGGCGAGAGCGGACGGACCGGCGAGCTCGTCGTCGAACGACGAGATGCCGGCGTTGTTCGCCGCGATCTTGGTCAGCGTGTTCTTCACCACGGCGTACGTGGCGTGCTCACGGATCGAGTTGCGGAGCTCCTTGAGCTGCGCGACCGTGAGACCGCGGTACTCGGTGAGCAGAACGGCGTTCGAGCTACGGAAGGACTCCGTGAGCTCGGCGACCGCAGCTTCCTTGTTCGCCATGGTTCTCCTTGGGGTTCTTGCCGGTAGCCCCAGGTCCCGAACTGTGACGAACACAGCCACCACATGAAAAAAGCTCCGGCGCAGAGGCTCGGAGCTGCTCCCCCGCGAACGGATGGAGAGGTTCTGAACACCTGCGCGGGTTGCCTCATGGATGAGGACCTTCGCTTGCTGCGCGAGCGCAGCAAGAACCGGCGGTCTTTGGCTTCGAGAACTGTACCAGATGCAGTGGTCGCCACCAACCACCGGACGGGAGGCTCGGTGCGGCCTGGCACCGATCCTCCCGTCCGCCAGCTGGCGCGGTCCGACCCACAACGCCCGCCATGGAAAGCCGAATCGCGCGTAGGTGCCCGGAAAATCCGACCTCCTACGCGCGATTCGACCCCCTACGCGCGATTCGGCACGTCGGACCACGCGCCACCAGCACCAGCCGCGTCGGGCTCAGGCTCCGCGGGCAGGTGCACCGTGAACACGGTGTTCCCCGGCTCGCTGGCCACGTCCACGGATCCGCCGTGGGCCTGCACGACCGCGTCCACGATCGCGAGCCCGAGGCCGGTCGACCCGGCGGTGCGGGACCGCGAGCTGTCCGCACGGGCGAAGCGCTCGAACAGCTTCGGGAGGAACTCGGGGTCGATCCCCTGGCCGGTGTCCCGCACGGTCAGGTCGACCCCGCCCTGGACCGGAGCGATCCCCACGGTGATGCGGGTGCCGTCCGGCGTGTGGGTCCTGGCGTTCGTGACGAGGTTCACGATGACCTGGTGGAGCCTCGCGGCGTCACCGAGCACCACGACGGGCGACGACGGCACGTCCACGTCGATCGGGTGCTCAGGGGACGCGGCGTGGGCATCGTTCACGGCATCGAAGACCAGCCCGGTCAGGTCGACGTCGTCGAACTGGATCTCGCGCCCTTCGTCCAGCCGGGCGAGGAGCAGCAGGTCCTCGACCATCGAGGTCATCCGCACCGACTCCGACTCGATCCGGCTCATCGCGTAGACGACGTCCGGCGGCAGGTCCCCACCCATCCGACGGGTGAGTTCGGCGTACCCGCGGACCGACGCCAGCGGGGTGCGCAGCTCGTGCGAGGCGTCCGCGACGAACTGCCGCACCTTCTGCTCCGAGCGCTCGCGGGCCTGCATGGCGCCGCCGATGTGCCCGAGCATGCGGTTGAACGCACTGCCGACGCGGCCGACCTCGGTGCGGGGATCGGTGTCCGGCACCCGGACGCCGTCGAGGGCGTCGCTCCGCTCCAGGGGCATCCTGGCGACGGCCGAGGCGGTCTCGGCGACCCGCTCGAGCGGGCGCAGCGATCGCCGGACGACCACCGCAGCGACGATCGACGCGGCGATCAGCGCGCCACCGACGACGACGATCACGACCCAGAGCAGTGACCACACGCTCTGGTAGACGGGCGACATCGGCAGACCGACCACGAGCACGGCGTCGTCGAGGTAGCCGTTGTCGACGCGGACGGCGGCGACCCGGTAGCTCCCGGTGCTGCCGAGGCCGATCGTCGCGGGTGCCACACCGACCTTCACCTGACCGAGTCGCTGCAACTGGTCCGTCGACAGGGACGTGGGCGACCCGTCGTCCTGGATGACGATGCCGCCGGCACGACCGTTGGTGAAGTAGTAGGCGGTCAGGGTCCCCGCCGCCTGCCCGGCCGGCCGCAGGACGTCGTCGCCGGGCGGCTGGTCGGTCTGTCCCTGCCCGAACTTGTTCGTGGCACGCTTCGTCGCGGTCTGCAGCTGCTGGTCGATCGCGCCGGTCTGGATCGAGGCGAGCGCGATGATGCTCCCGGCACCGATCACCGCGCTGACGGCGACGACCAGGGCGACGATGCTCAGGACGAGTCGACGGCGGAGGGTCACGGGAGTCTCAGGAGACGGGCTTGATGACGTAGCCCACGCCACGCACCGTGTGGATCATCGGCTGCTCGCCGGCGTCGATCTTCTTGCGCAGGTAGGAGATGTAGATCTCGACGACGGAGGACTTGCCGCCGAAGTCGTACGACCACACGCGGTCGAGGATCTGCGCCTTCGAGAGCACACGTCGCGGATTGCGCATCAGGAAGCGGAGGAGCTCGAACTCGGTGGCGGTCAGCTCGATGGAACGGCCGGCGCGGGAGACCTCGTACGACTCCTCGTCGAGGACCAGGTCACCGACGACGATCCGCGAGTCGCCGGCCTCGGAGACGGAGATCTGCGAGCGGCGGATGAGCCCCCGGAGCCTGGCGACGACCTCCTCCAGCGAGAACGGCTTCGTGACGTAGTCGTCGCCGCCCGCGGTCAGGCCGGTGACCCGGTCCTCGACGGAGTCCTTCGCGGTGAGGAACAGCACCGGGGTGTCGTCGTTGTTCTGCCGGAGTCGGCTCAGCACCTGCAGCCCGTCGAGGTCCGGCATCATCACGTCGAGCACCATCGCGTCCGGCTTGAACTCGCGCGCCTTGGCGAGCGCGTCCTGCCCGCCGTTCGCGCTCGTGACGTCCCAGCCCTCGTAGCGGAGGGCCATCGACAGGAGGTCGGTGAGGCTGGCCTCGTCGTCGACGACGAGGATGCGCAACGGCGAACCGTCGGCACGCGTGAGGCGCGGGGCTGCGGAGGGCTGGGAGATGGTCACGTCTTCGAGTATCGAGAGTTTCCTATGAACCGTCTGAGACGGACCGAAGTGCCGTCTGTGGATGATCCGGCAGGGTTCCACGGGTGCCGCCCGTAGCGTCGAGGCATGATCCGTTCCACGGCATGGCCGACCGACGCGTCCGGCGTCGACACCGCGCGTCTCGAGGAGGCCGCCGGGAGGCTCGGCTCGTCCCCGGCGGACCGGCTCGCGTTCACCAGGTGGGTCGCCACCACCACCGCACCCCTGACCGCGGGCACGGCCGGTCCGGTGTTCGCCACGCTCGCCGCCGTCGCGGCCTCGGACGTCGCACTCGCCCGCACGGTCGAGCCGCACCTCGACGCGCTCGGGATCCTCGCGCAGGCCGGGGTCGACGTCCCCGAGGGATCCACGTGGGGCGTGTTCGCCGCCGAGGCACCGGGGCTGCGGCTCGAGGTCGACGACGCTGGTGTCCTGACCGGGACGAAACCGTGGTGCTCGCTGGCCTCGGTGCTCTCGCACGCGCTGGTCACGGCACACCGCGGCGACGAGCGGCAGTTGTTCGCCGTCGACCTGCGACACGAGGGCGTCGCCACGCACGACGAGGCCTGGGTCGCGCGCGGGATGCCCGACGTGCCGAGCGGACCCGTCGACTTCGACGGGGTTCCGGCCGAGCCGGTCGGTGATCCCGGCTGGTACCTCGACCGGCCGGGGTTCGCCTGGGGCGGGATCGGCGTCGCGGCCTGCTGGTGGGGTGGTGCCGTGGGGCTCGCCCGGGTGCTCCGCGCACACGTCGCATCGCGCCCGGACGCCGAGCTGCTGCGGGTTGCGCTCGGTGCCGTCGTGGCGGACCTCGCCGACGCGGAGGACGCCATCGCCGGCGCCGCCGCAGCGATCGACGCCGAGCGGGACGAGGACTGGGCGCTCGTGGCGCAGACCGTCCGGTCGCGTGTCCGTCGTGCCGTGGACGACGTGCGCACGCGGGTCGTCGCGGCGCTCGGTCCCGCGCCGCTGACGTCCGACCCGGCGATCGCCGCCCGCGTGGCCGACCTCGAGCTCTACGTCCTGCAGGACCACGGCGACCGGGACCTCGCGCGCATCGGCCGGATGGTCGTCGAGCGTGGCGGTGTCGCGTGGTGAGCTTCGACCACCGGCAGCCCGGCACCGACCCAGCAGCCTGGTCGGCGTTCCTCGCCTCCGTCCCCGCCGGACCGGTCGACGTCGCCGAGTACGCGTCCGTCGTGGTCGTCGCGCCGCACCCCGACGACGAGACGCTCGGCGCCGGCGGGCTCATCGCGACCGCAGCGGACGCCGGTGTCCCCGTGCACGTCGTCCTGGTGTCGCTCGGCGAGGGGTCACACCCGGACTCCCCCACCACGACGGCCGCCGAACTCGCCGACACCCGTGCGTCGGAGTTCCGGGCGGCGCTCGGGACCCTCCACCCGTCCGTCACGTCGGAGTTCCTCGGGGTGCCGGACGTCGGCCTCCGCGAGCAGCCCGACACGCTGCGCGACGCACTCGTCGCCCGACTCGACGCCGCACCGGCACGGACGCTCCTCGTCGCACCGTGGCGCGGGGACGGGCATCGTGACCACCGAGTCGCCGGCGAGGTCGCCGAGGCCGTCGTGCACGAGCGGAACGACGTCGACCTGCTGTCCTACCCGATCTGGGCGTGGCACTGGGACGACCCGACCGCGTCGGCGGCGCCGTGGGGCGATGCCCGGGCGCTCGCGTTGTCCGCGGCCCTGCTCGACCGGAAGCGCCGTGCCCTCGCCACGTACCGGTCGCAGGTGGAGCCGCTCTCGCCCGCGCCCGGCGACGAGGCGATCGTGGACGAGCGGCACGCGGAGCACCACTTGACACCGACGGAGTGGTCCTTCGGGATGGCGCGGTCCCGGTCGCGGTCGCGCGAGTCGTTCGACGCCCACTACGAACGGAAGCCGGAGGGCTGGGACTTCGACGGCTCCTGGTACGAGCGACGCAAGCGGGCCGTGACCCTGGCGGCGCTGCCCCGGGAGCGCTACCGGTCCGCGCTCGAGATCGGCTGCGCGACCGGTGTGCTCACCGCGGCGCTGACCGACCGGGCCGACGACGTCCTCGGCACCGACATCGCCGCAGCACCCCTGGAACGAGCACGAGCACGGGCCCCTCGCGCACGGTTCCTGCAGGCGGCGCTGCCGGACGAGTGGCCGGCGGGGACGTGGGACCTCGTGGTCATGTCCGAGGTCGGCTACTACCTCTCCCCGGCTGACCTCGACCGGACGATCGACCTCGTGCTGGACTCCCTCGCCGACGACGGTGTCCTCGTCGCCTGCCACTGGCGACACCCGGACGACGAAGCGGTCTCGAGCGGCGACCTCGTGGACGAACGACTCCGCGCACGCTGGCCACGTCCCGCACTCGTCCGGCACGTCGAGGACGACTTCGTGCTGACGGTCATGCCGGGTGCCGACGTCCGCTCGGTCGCGCGCGACGAAGGACTCGTCCGGTGACCGGCCGCATCGACGTCGTCGTGCCCGCCCACGACGAGGAGGACCGCCTCGCCGCCTGTCTCGACGCGCTCCGCACCGCGACGAGCCGGCTCGCAGCAGAACGCCCGGACGTCTCGGTCGGTGTGACCGTCGTGCTGGACGGGTGCACGGACGGCAGCGCGGCGATCGCACGGTCGCACGGCGTCGCGGTCATCGAGACGCCGCACGTCGGGGTCGGGCGAGCCAGGTCCCTCGGCGTCGCGCACGCCGTGCGAGTCGCCGGCGACCCCGACGCCGTCACGCACTGGCTCGCCCACACCGATGCCGACTCCCGGGTCGACGCCTCGTGGCTCGTCCAGCAGGCCGACGCGCTCGCCCGCGGGGCCCACGTGCTCGTCGGTGCCGTCGTCCCGGACCCGGACGACCTGGACCCGGTCGTCCTCGCCCGCTGGACCACGGCACACCCGCCCGGTGCCGCGCTCGGTCACGTGCACGGCGCCAACCTCGGGGTGCTCGCCGCCGCGTACCGCGTGCTCGGCGGCTTCGACCCGGTCCCCGAGCACGAGGACGTCCGGCTGGTCGAGCGTGCCCGCGCCCTCGGGCTCCGCGTCGACGCGACGATCGAGGCACCGGTCGTGACGAGCGGACGGTTCGCCGGTCGGACGCCTGGCGGGTACGCCGAACACCTCCGCCAGACCTACGGCGACGCGTCCTGAGCAGCACTTAGACACCTCATAGGGACGCGATGGCCCGGCCACAACCACCGTTCGTACGTTCTCCTCATTCCCGCACCGGCCCCACCGGTCACACCCCCGAGGAGAACCATGTTCCTGACCTACCTCAGGCGCGAGCTCACGAACCGCAAGAAACAGACCGTCATCATCGCGATCGGCATGGCGCTCGCCATCGCACTCGTGGTCATCGTCTCCTCGATCTCGAGCGGCGTGAAGACCGCGCAGTCGAGCGTCCTGCAGTCGGTGTACGGCGTCGGCACCGACATCACCGTGTCGAAGACCGCGACGCCGTCATCGAGCGGCGGACGGCCGAGCTTCGACTTCGGCGACCAGGACTCGTCCGACTCCAGCGGCAGCACGAACCTCTCGCAGTCGCGGCTCTCCGTCTCCCCCGGCGCGAGCACGCTGTCCGCGGCGAACCTGAAGACCGTGACCGCGACCGACGGCGTCAAGGCGGCGACCGGTGTCCTCACGCTGCAGAACAGCACGTTCTCCGGGACCGTCCAGCAGCAGGACTCGAGCAGCGACAGCAGCGACAGCAGCAGCAGCGGGACCAGCACCCAGCAGGGACCCCCGAGCGGTGGCGGTGGTGGTGGCTTCGGCGGCGGCTCGTTCGACGTCGACTCCTTCAGCGTGACCGGCATCCCCGTGTCCGGCGACGCGGTCGGCCCGCTCACCAGCACCGAGATCACGAAGGGTCGCACCTTCGCCGCGAAGGACGCCGGCAAGGACGTCGTCGTCCTCGACGCGAGCTACGCGAAGAGCGAGTCGAAGGCGGTGGGCGACACCGTCTCCATCGGCGGGACCGACTTCACCGTGATCGGCATCGTCTCGTCCACCGGCTCCGCGAGCACCACCGGGTCGAACACCTACATCCCGCTGGACACCGCACAGTCCCTCGCCGACCTCGACGGCAAGGTCACCTCGATCTACGTCTCCGCGGAGTCGTCCTCGGACGTGAGCTCGATCAAGACGGCGCTGCAGAAGCAGCTCACGAGCGCCACGGTGTCCACGGAGTCCGACCTCGCGTCGAGTGTCTCCGGTTCGCTCTCCACCGCGTCGAGCCTGGTCTCGAACCTCGGCACGTGGCTGTCGATCCTGGTCCTCGCGGCGGCGTTCCTCATCGCCATCCTCTTCACGATCTCCGGCGTCACCCGCCGCACCCGTGAGTTCGGCACCCTGAAGGCCATCGGCTGGTCGAACGGCCGCATCACCCGGCAGGTCGCCGGCGAGTCCCTCGTGCAGGGCCTCATCGGCGGCGTCATCGGTGCGGCGGCCGGTCTCATCGGGATCCTCGTGGTCAACGTCATCGCGCCGACGATCTCGGCGAGCGCCTCGACGAGCACCCGCGGTGCAGGCGGAGGCGGCGGGATGCCCGGTGGCGCGGCGACCGCGGCAGCGGGCAGCGGCACCACCGGCGGAGCCCCTGCCGGCGGGTTCGGCGGCGGCGGAGCGAGCACCGCCGCGACGACCGACGTCGTCCTGCACGCCCCCGTGACGGTCGAGGTGATCCTGCTCGCGATCGGCCTGGCGATCCTCGGTGGCCTCATCGCCGGTGCCCTCGGTGGCTGGCGTGCGAGCCGGCTCCGTCCGGCCGAGGCCCTGCGGAGCGTGGCCTGATGACCGACGACACCGCCGCGACCGAGACCGACACGACCGAACCGACGACAGGAGCAACCGTGACCACCACCGAGACCGCAGCGCCCACGGCGGACGCGACCCGTGCCTCCAGTCCGATGTACCGGCTCAGCAACGTGAGCAAGACGTACCAGCAGAAGAACCGCACCGTCACCGCACTGACGAACGTCGACCTGACCATCCCGCAGGGGCAGCTCGTCGCGATCCAGGGACCGACCGGCGGCGGCAAGTCGACGCTGCTGCAGATGCTCGGCGCGCTCGACCGGCCGAGTGCCGGATCGGTGCTCCTCGGCGAGCGCGACGTCGCGAAGCTCGGGGACGGCGCGCTGACGAACGTCCGTGCGACGGAGATCGGGTTCGTGTTCCAGAGCTTCAACCTCATCCCGACGCTGACGGCGCTCGAGAACGTGGAGACCGCGTTCGCAGGGTCGCTCGCGAACCGGGCACGATCGGAGATCCGGTCGCGTGCGACGGCCGCGCTCCAGGAGGTCGGCCTCGGTGAGCGCCTCGACCACCTGCCGGCCGAGCTGTCCGGCGGGCAGCAGCAGCGCGTCGCGATCGCCCGCGCGCTGGTGAAGAACCCGAGCGTCCTGCTGGCCGACGAGCCGACGGGCGCGCTCGACGAGGGCACCCGTGACGAGATCATGGGGCTCATCGAGCGGCAGTGGAAGGACCGCGGCCTGACGGTCGTGATCGTCACGCACGACTCGTGGGTCGCCAAGCGAGCGGAGCGCCGCCTGCACATCAAGCAGGGGCAGGTCCGCGAGGCGTAGGGCCCTGACGGCTCGCCGCACGACCGGGAGCACGCAGCACCGCGGGATTCCGTGGTGCTGCGTGCTCCCCGTCGTGCGCGGCGCGTCCGGTTACTCCCCGACGGGGTGGTCGACGGGGTAGTCGCAGTACGCAAACCAGGTCGAGTCCGGCGACCACGGTGGGACGTTGACCGTTCCCTGCCCACCGTCGAGCGTCACCAGGGTCTCGGGCACCGGCATCATGCGGGCGCCACGCACGAGGACACCGGGCAGGAGCCGGAGCTCGACACGATGGTCCGCCGGGTGTCCCTGCACGCCGGGCTCGTACGACAGGTACAGCAGGTGCGCGCCGTCCGGCGACACGTGCGGGAACCAGTTCACCCGGTCGTCGTTCGTGATCCGCACGGGCTCGGTCGCGCCGGGCCACAGGGCGACGAGCTGGGCCGTCCCCGGGGTGAAGCGCTCCGAGTTCCAGACGAGCATCTCTCCCGCGTAGGAGACGCCGTCGTCCGGGTGCTCGTCCCGGGTCAGGAAGGTCGGCTCTCCCGACGCGATGTCGACGAGCGCGACGTCGGTCGTCCAGACGCCGTCCTCGCTGCGCTCCCCCACGATCGCCGCGAGCGCCCCACCATCGGGTGCGATGCCGTGCAGGTAGTACTTCCGGACGACGGGCAGGGCGTCGGCCGCGTGGGTGAGGGGCGCCGACGCTCCCCCGGCCGGCAGCGGGACGCGGTAGAGGTCCCCGTCGCGACTGCTCACCACGACGGACTTCCCCGAGGGGTCGAGGACGTGGTCGTTGTTGATCTCGGGGACGCCGGGCATCGGGACCCGTTCGAGGGCGGTCTCGTCGAGGACGGTGTCGGCGTCCGGGATCCGCAGCAGCCAGAGGTCCCCGTTGCCGTTCAGCACCAGGGTCCGGTCGTCGAGGACGTTCGGTGCCTCGACGAGGACGGTGGAGCTCTCGAACATGAGTCTCGGTTCGCGCCGGTCGACGTCGTACACGTGCACCCGGCTGGTCTGTCCGGGCAGCAGCTGCCGCCCGCGTGCGTCTGTCATGCGTCCATCCTGCCGCGCCCGTGCCGTCCCTCACGCGAAAGCGACAGATCCCGGGCAACTTCTGCCCGGGATCTGTCGCTTTCGCGGAAGGGAGCGTGCTGGTCCGCCTACTTCACCGCACCGGCGGTCAGGCCGGCGACGAACTGGCGCTGGACGATGAGGAACGCGATGACGACCGGGATGCTCACGACGAGGCTCGCCGCCATGATCTGGTTCCAGTACACGTTGGTCTGCGTCGAGTACTGCTGCAGACCGACCGCGAGCGTCTGCCCGTTGCCGTTCGTCATGACGGAGGCGAAGAGGACCTCGCCCCATGCCGTCATGAACGAGTAGATGCCGACCGCGACGAGACCCGGGCGGGCCGACGGCAGGATGATCCGGAACAGCGCACCCATCGGGCCGGAACCGTCGACCATCGCGGCCTCGTCGAGTTCACGCGGGATGGTCTCGAAGTACCCGGCGAGCATCCAGATCGAGAACGGGAGCGTGAACGTCAGGTAGGTGATGATCAGACCGGTCCAGCTGCCGACGAGCTGGATCCCGAGCGAGTTCCCGAGGTTCGTGAAGATGAGGAACAGCGGGAGCAGGAACAGCACACCGGGGAACATCTGGGTGGAGAGCACCGCGGTCGTGAAGGTGCTCTTGCCCTTGAAGTTCCACCGCGACACCGCGTAGGCGGCGAACGTGGCGATGATGAGCGAGAACACCGTCGCGACCGTGCAGACCACGAGCGAGTTGATGAAGTACTGCCCCAGCGGCACCGTCGACCACATGTCGATGAACGGCTGGAAGGTGATGTTGGTCGGGATCCACGTGAAGTCGTTCTGCACGTCACCGAGCGGCTTGATGGCCGTGGTGATCATCACGTAGAGCGGCACGACCGTGAAGACGGTCAGGAGTGCCAGGACGATGATCTTGAAGGACTTTGCGCCCACTGTTTCACGCACGGACGGACCTCCGGTTGGTCACGGCGAGGTAGATGCCGGTGACGACGAGCAGGAAGAGGAGGAGCAGGACGCTCATCGCAGCACCGGAACCGAAGTTCCAGGTGATGAACGAGGCGTTGTAGATGTGGAAGCTGAGCAGGTCGGCCGCCGGGGGCTGTGCCGTCGAGCCGAACAGCACGTACGGCGTGTTGAAGTCGTTGAAGGTCCAGAGGAACATCACGAGCACCAGCGTCACGTTGACCGGGCGGACCATCGGGAGCGTGATCGAGCGCCACTGCCGGAAGGGCTTCGCACCGTCGACCGAGGCTGCTTCGTACACGTCGGCGGGGACGGACTGCAGACCGGCCATCAGCATCAGGAACGCGAACGGCCAGGTCTTCCAGATCGCCACGACCACGACGGCCACGAAGGCGTTGTTGCCGATGAGCCAGAACGGCCCGCTTCCGCTGACCAGGTGCAGCTGGTCGACCAGGATGTGGTTGATCGCACCCGAGTCACGCTGGAACATGAACTTCCACGTGATCACGCCGGCGTACATCGGCAGCGCGTACGGCACGAGGAACAGGGTGCGGAACAGCCCGCGACCCTTGAACGGCTTCTGCAGCGCGACCGCCGCCATCATGCCGAAGCCCCACGAGAGGCCGACGACGAGGATCGTGAACGCCACGGTGATCAGGAACGAGTTGAGCAGTCCCTTGCCGATCGCCTGGTTGAAGTCGACAGCCACCTGGTAGTTGTGCAGGCCGGCCCACGGCGCGGCGCCCCAGTTCGCGATGAAGTACTTGGTGAGCTGGACGAAGCTGATCCAGATGCCGGTGAGCATCGGCACGATGTGGATCAGGAGCTCGAAGAGGATCGCGGGACCGACGAGCGCGTAGGGCAGCCACTGGAAGCGGCTCTTCTTCCCCTTGTGCGGAGGACGCGACAGGGTCGGCGCCTTCGTGTGCGTCAGGTCGATGGCCTCGGAGTCGGGCAGGACCGTCGTGGACATGGGCAGGGCCTTTCGGCTGAGGAGGGTTCGGGTGCTGCGCCGGCCGTGGCAGCGGCCGGTGGAGGTGAGGGGTGGAGGCCCGGGGCGGCCTTGCGGACGCGCCCCGAGCCTCCAGGGTGGATCAGCCGTTCGCCTGGGACACCTGGTCCTGGGCGGTCTGCAGCGCGGACTTGATGTCACTGTCGGACACCGTGCCGCCGGTCGCGATCTTGGCGAACATGTCGTTCATCGCCTTGCCGACCGTGGACTCGAACTGGTCCTCGGCGGGCACCAGCGGGAGCGGCTTCGCCTTGTTGTTGTAGATGTCGAGGAACGTCTTCGTCTGCTCGTCGGTGACCGAGTCGGCAGCGGAGGCGAGCACCGGCAGGGCCGAGTACGGCTTGTCGAGCGTGGTCTGCGTGGCCTCGCTCGTCATGTACTTGACGAACTTGAGCGCGCCGTCCTTGTTCTTCGTGTTCTTGAAGATCGACAGGTTGATGCCGGCCGGGAAGCTCGCGATGTCCTTGCCGCCCTCGGGGGCCGGGAAGGGGACCACGCCGAAGTCGTCGGCGGACATGCCGTTCGACGTGATCGTCGCGTTCGCGTTGTTCTGCGTCAGCATCATCGCGGCCTTCTTGTTCGCGAAGTCCGAGACCGCCTGGGTGCCGTTGTCGTACTGCGCGTTCGAGGTGTTGACCACCTTGTCGCTCTGCATCAGGTCGAGGTAGCGCTTGATGCCGTCGACGTTGGCGCTCGACGTGAAGGTCGGCTTGCCGCTCTTGTCGAACCACTCGCCGCCGTTCTGCGCCGAGTTGATGAACGCGAAGTGCGCGTTCTCGGTGTACGAGCCACCCGCGATGGTGAAGCCGTACTTGCCGTCGGTGGTGAGCTTCTTGGCGTCGGCCGTCAGGTCCTCCCAGGTGGTGGGGGCCTCGATGCCGGCGTCCTTGAACATCTGCTTGTTGTAGTACAGGCCGTAGGCGAGGCCGTAGAGCGGGACGCTCGTGACGGTCTTGCCGGGGGCTCCACCGGTGGAGAGCGCGACCTTGCCGAACTTGTCGGCACCGCCGATCGCCTTCATCTCGGAGGAACCGAACTCCTGGAACGCACCGGTGGCCTGGAGCGACGTCGCCCAGGTGTTGCCGATGTTGACCACGTCAGGGCCCTGCCCAGAGGTGACGGCGGTCTGGATCTTCGTCTGCAGGTCGTTCCAGCCGATGACCTGGAGGTTGACCTTGATCCCGGTCTCCTTCGTGAACTTCTCGAGGACGGGGGTCAGCACCTCCTTGTCGTTCTGCAGGGACGTGCCCTGGTTCGACGCCCAGTAGGTGAGCGTCTTGGAGTCGCCGGACGAACCGGAGCCTCCGGAGGAGCAGGCTGCGAGGCCGGTCACGGTGAGTGCCGCGGCCGCGGTGATGGCCAGTGCGCGGATGGCAGTGCGCATGACTCTCTACTTTCTCGTCGTTGAGATGGTGCAGTGGGATCTGCGGGGTGCTCCGGGTGGAGCGGTTTCGGGTGCTGCTGTGTGGTGTCGGCGGGCTGCGTCGTCCGACGACGTGGTGCGGGGCGGACCCCGGCCGTCAGGCCAGGGTCTGCTCCGCGGGGTCCCAGCCCTCGGGGAGGGTCGGGGAGGGTGCGACGGTGCTCTCGACGAGCACCGCCTCACCACGTTCGGCACTCTCGGCGATGGAGACCATCACGTCGAGGACGTGGAACGCGAGGGCGCCGGGGACCCGGTTCTCCTCGCCTGCACGGAGGGAGCGGGCCAGGTCGACCACGCCGGTGCCGCGCGAGTAGGTGGAACCGACGGCCGGGATGGTCTCCGGCTCCTCGGAACCGAGCGCGTACAGCTCGGTGTCGCCGTCGAAGTTGTTCGGGTCCGGGAAGACGACCGTCCCGGTCTCCCCCGCGATCTCCACGAAGCCGGTGCGGCCGCGGTCCGACTCGAACGAGAACACGCTCTGGGCGCTCCCGCCGTTCTCGAACTCGATGAGCGCCGAGTGGTTCGTCGGCACCTCGACCGGGAACTCGGTGCCGGCCTTCGGACCGGAGCCGATCGTGCGCGTCGCGCGGGACTTCGACGACGTCGCCGTCACCTTCGCGACCGGGCCGAACGCCTGCACGAGCGTCGTGATGTAGTACGGGCCGATGTCGAACAGCGGACCCGCGCCGTAGGCGAAGAGGAACTCGGGGCTCGGGTGCCACGACTCCGGGCCGGGGCTCTGGAACAGCGTCAGGCCGTTCAGCGGCGTCCCGATCCGACCGTCGCGGATGGTGCGGAGCGCGGTCTGCAGGCCGGCACCGAGGAAGGTGTCCGGCGCGACGCTGACCGTCTTGCCCGCAGCAGCCGCGGCGTCGCGCAGCTGTGCGGCACTCGAGCGGTCGAGCGCGTAGGGCTTCTCGCCCCAGACGTGCTTGCCGGCGGCGAGGACCTGCAGCGCGACCTCGACGTGGGCGGCGGGGATCGTCAGGTTGACGACGATCTCGATGTCGTCGATCGCCAGGAGCTCCTCGACGGTGCCGGAGCCCGCGACGCCCCACTTCTCCGCCTGCGCAGCCGCGCGGGGCAGGTCGATGTCGGCGATGAAGTGGACCTTCACGTCGGGGAAGACGGTGAGGTTCGAGAGGTACTGGTCCGAGATGACCCCGGCGCCGATGACGCCGACGCCGACCGGGCCGGTCTTCGTGGTGGTCTGGGTCGGTGCGCCCGTCGCGGTGTCGGTCATGCGTCCACTCCCTGCAGGAACGTGTACGAGTCGGCGACGGCCTGGAAGACGTCGCCGTCGTGGTCGTCGAGCTCGATGACGTGCAGTGCGTTCGGCGCAGCCGCGACGATCTCGCGGATGGGCATGATGCCGTTACCGACCGCGACCTGCTGCTTGTCGTCGTGCGACCCGTCGCCGTCCTTGACGTGCAGGAACTGCACCTTGTCGCCGAGCTTCTCGATGACGGCCACCGGGTCGTCGCCACCGACCTTCGCCCAGTAGGTGTCGAGCTCGAGCACGACGTCGTCGGAGAGGGCACCGGCGAACACCTCGTAGGCGCTGACGCCGTCGATGCGGTTCGAGAACTCGAACGCGTGGTTGTGGTACCCGAGGGTCAGGCCGTGGTCAGCGGCACGCGGGGCAAGTGCGCTGAGTTCGCGGGCGATGGCCTCGACGTCCTCGCGGGTGGTCCAGCGGGCCTCGTCGATGTGCGGGTCGATCAGCGTCTCGGTGCCGATCGTCGCCGTGGCGTGGAAGATGCGCTCGAGGTCCTGCTCACCCGCGTCCAGCAGACGTGCGTGGCCGCTCGGGGCCTCGAGTCCTGCTTCCTTGAGCGCGGCCGCGTACTCGTCGGCGCGGTCCACGTAGCCGAAGAGCTCGACCTTCGTGAAGCCGATGCCGGCGATGCGCTGCAGGGTGCCGGGAAGATCGGCTCCGAGTGCGTCGCGGACCGTGTAGAGCTGAACCGAAAGCGGTTGTGTCACCAGTGTTCTCCTCATCGAGACGGTGGTCGTCACTGACCGAGCGTCACACTACGAGCACTTCTGTCGGCGGTCAAGCAGAAGTCCGCAAATCTTCGGCGGACTTCATTGCGTGCCCTGTTCGATGTGTGGTTCACTCCCCCCATGGTCGACTTGACACGGACGGCAGCGTCGCCTCCGGTCGGGACGAGCGAGCTCTTCCAGATCCTCCGCGACGGTGTGCCGCGGACCCGGGCCGAGCTCGCCGCACTGACGGGGGCAGCACGCTCCACCATCGGCGTGCGCCTGGACGCGCTCGCGGACATCGGGCTCATCGGGCCCGTCGAGACCGCGGCGTCCACCGGTGGCCGCCCACCGGCGCAGATCGCGCTCCGTTCCACCTCGCGCCTCGTGATCGCCGCGGACCTCGGGGCGTCGCACGGCCGCGTCGCCGTCACCGACCTCGTCGCAGCACCCCTCGCCACGCGCGAGGCCCACATCGACATCGCCGCCGGCCCCGTCCCGACGCTGACCTGGCTGGTCGAGGCGATCGACGAGCTCCTGTCCGAGGTCGGTCGCGCCCGCGACGACGTCATCGCCATCGGCATCGGCGTCCCCGGGCCCGTCGAGTTCTCGACAGGTCGGCCGGCGAACCCGCCGATCATGCCCGGGTGGGACGGCTTCGACGTCCCCGGCTGGCTCCGGCAGCACGTCTCCGCGCACGTGCTGCTCGACAACGACGTCAACATCGCGGCGCTCGGCGAGCGGGAGCACGGGTGGCCGAACGTGGACCACCTGCTGTTCGTCAAGGTCGCCACCGGCATCGGTTCCGGCATCGTGTCCGAGGGGCGGCTCCAACGAGGCGCACAGGGCACCGCCGGTGACATCGGGCACGTGCGCGTCTCCCGCGCCGGCGACGTGCCGTGCCACTGCGGGAACACCGGCTGTCTCGAGGCCGTCGCCTCCGGGCCCGCGATCGCCCGGTCGCTCCGGGCGAAGGGCCACGACGTGCACACCAGCGCGGACGTCATCGACCTCGTCACCCGCTCGGACCTGGACGCCATCGGGGCGGTCCGGCAGGCCGGCCGGGACATCGGCGAGGTCCTCGCGACCTGCGTGTCCCTCATGAACCCCTCGGTCATCGTGCTCGGCGGATCGATCACGCAGGCGGGCGAGCACCTCCTGGCCGGCGTCCGGGAGGTCGTGTACTCACGCTCGATGCCGCTCGCCACCGAGCACCTCGTCATCGCGCCATCCCGTGCCGGGGGCATCGCGGCGCTCCAGGGAGCGGCTGCGCTCGCGATCGGCTACGCCCTCTCCCCCGCAGGCGTCGACGAGCTGGTCGCGTACGCGGAGGGGCGCGAGCTGGTCTCCTGACCGCGCGTTCCGGTCGTCGCGGTGCGCCGGTTTCCGTCCCTCGGTGCTCGGGGAGAGAATCGTCGGGTGACGATCGTGCAACCCACCCTGTGGGACAGCCTGGAGGCCGAGCCCGGCCCCGGCGCGTCCGTCACCGGCGCGCCCATCACCGGCGCGCACGACGCGTTCACGAGCCTCCGGGGCCACACCGAGCGGATCGTCGCGCACTCCTCGGACCGCGTCGCGTGGCTCCGCGCCCGCGCCGCGGGCATCACCGCCACGGACGTCGCGCGGCTCGCCTCGCTGCGCGCGGTCGAGGCCGTCATCGCGGACAAGCGCTACGGTTCCCGGTTCTCCGGCAACGCCTACACCGAGCACGGCAAGGAACGGGAGCCCGTGATCGCCGCGTGGGTCGCAGCCACGCACGGCATCCAGCCGTCGGCGCACCTGTTCCACGCGAGCGCCAACCGTGCCCACCTCGCGACCCCGGACGGCGTCGGACAGGACCGGGACGGCCGGCTGCTCCTCGCCGAGATCAAGACGACGTCGTCCGGCTGGAAGCGTGTCCCGCGGCACTACCTGCGGCAGGTCTGGTGGCAGCAGTACGTGCTCGGCGCCGAGCGCACGTTGTTCGTCTGGGAGAAGCACGACGGGTTCGTGCCGATCGCGGACGAGCCCGAGTGTCGGTGGATCGACCGCGACGACGACCAGATCCGCGGACTCGTGCAGCTGGCGGACATGGTGCTGGACCGCCTGCGCTCGTCGCGCTGAGTGCCGGCTAGACCTTCACCAGCCGCAGTCGGCTCATCCCGACGACCAGGATGCCCATCAGCGCGATGAACACCGCCACGCCGAGGCAGTACAGCGCCACGACCCCGTAGCCCTGCGCCGGGTCGAGGAACGGGTACGGCACCCATCCGTCCGTCGCCCCGCGGATCAGGACCACGACGAGCCACACCGCCGGGTAGAGCAGGAACCACCACACGTTGCGCATGACGAGCCGCGCGCGGTCCGAGAAGAGCAGCCAGTCGAGCACCGCGTACACGGGGATGATCTTGTGCAGCACGTCGTTCGACCACGGGACCGTGAACGAGTTGTCGAGCGCCGCGTTCACGAGCAACGTGTTGTAGACGATGCCGGTGGTCGCGATGTACACCGTCGCGGCCCCGCGGAACACCGACAGCCGGACGTCGCCGCGCTGTCTCCGGGCCGCGGTGACCAGCGTCAGAGCGAGTGCGAGCGCGATGATCACGTTCGACTGGATCGTGAAGTAGCCGAAGAAGTTCCAGAACAGGAACGTCGGGCTCTGCAGGCTCCTGAGCAACTGGGCGACGATCGCGGCGGCGACCGCGATCACGGCGATGAGCCGCAGGGAGTTCACGAACGTGCGCACCCGACCACGCTAGCGGCTCGCATGCAGAAGGCCCCGCACCGATGTCGGTGCGGGGCCTTCGAGCGAGTCAGACTCAGATGCTGTTGACGTCCAGCGGGATACCCGGGCCGAAGGTCGTCGAGACGGCGCCCTTCATGACGTAGCGACCCTTCGAGGCGCTCGGCTTGAGGCGGTTGATCTCCTCGAGCGCGGTCGAGATGTTCTCGTCGAGCTGCTCGGCGGTGAACGAGGCCTTGCCGACGACGAAGTGCACGTTGGCGTGCTTGTCGACGCGGAACTCGATCTTGCCGCCCTTGATGTCGTTGACGGCCTGCGCGACGTTCGGGGTCACGGTGCCGGTCTTCGGGTTCGGCATGAGGCCACGCGGGCCGAGCACCTTGCCGAGACGACCGACCTTGCCCATGAGCTCCGGGGTCGAGACGGCCGAGTCGAAGGCGGTGTAGCCCTCGGCGACCTTCGCGATGAGCTCGTCGCCACCGACCTCGTCGGCGCCGGCGGCGATGGCGGCCTCAGCAGCGGCACCCGTCGCGAAGACGATGACGCGGGAGGTCTTGCCGGTGCCGTGCGGCAGGATGACGGTGCCACGCACCATCTGGTCCGCCTTGCGGGGGTCGACGCCGAGCTTCAGCGCGACCTCGACCGTGGAGTCGGTCTTCGCAGAGCCGGTCTCCTTGGCCAGGGCGACGGCCTCGGTCGGGGTGTAGAACTTGTCGGCCTCGATCTTCGCGGCCGCGGCCTGGTAGGCCTTGGACTTCTTCGCCATGGTGGTCTCCTTGCGAGATACGTGGTTGACGAGCCGGCGAGGCTCTCCCACGGAAGGGTTTGGGGGTGTGGACCTGAGTGATGAGCCCTAGTGCTTGGACAGCACTACGCCTCGACCGTGATGCCCATCGAACGAGCAGTGCCGGCGATGATCTTCGCGGCCTGGTCGATGTCGTTGGCGTTCAGGTCGGCCTGCTTGGTCTCGGCGATCTGACGGACCTGGTCCATCGAGATCTTCGCGACCTTGACCGTGTGCGGGGTCGCGGACCCCTTCTGCACACCCGCAGCCTTCTTGATGAGCTCAGCGGCCGGCGGGGTCTTGAGGATGAACGTGAACGAACGGTCCTCGTAGACGGTGATCTCGACCGGCACGACGTTGCCACGCTGCGACTCGGTCGCGGCGTTGTACGCCTTGCAGAACTCCATGATGTTCACGCCGTGCTGACCGAGCGCCGGACCGATCGGCGGGGCCGGGTTGGCGGCTCCCGCGTTGATCTGCAGCTTGATCAGGCCCGTGACCTTCTTCTTCGGTGCCATGTTGTGCTTCCTCCTGGAATCGAACGCACGGGGATCCGTGCACTCTCCCGCGTGGCCGGCGGTTCCGGCTCGCGGTCACGAGCCCGACGCACGAGGCGTTCGGGCCCAAACTCGATAAGTGTACTCGACTAGAGCTTGGTGACCTGGTCGAAGCTGAGCTCGACCGGGGTCTCGCGCTCGAACAGCGAGACGAGGACGGTCAGCTTGCCGCTCTCCGGCTTGATCTCGGAGATCGATCCGGGGAGCCCCGCGAACGAGCCTTCCTTGATCGTGATCGTCTCGCCGACCTCGAAGTCGACCTCTGCGGCCGGGGAGGCCTGCGTCTGGCCGCTGCCCTTGCCGCCCTTGGTCGGTGCCGGCTCGGCGACCTGGACCAGGGACTTCAGCATGCCGAACGCCTCGTCGAAGCGGAGCGGCGTGGGGTTGTGCGCGTTGCCGACGAAGCCGGTGACACCGGGGGTGTGCCGGACGACGGACCACGAGTCCTCGTTGAGGTCGAGACGCACGAGCACGTAGCCGGGGATCCGGACGCGCGTGACGAGCTTGCGCTGACCGTTCTTGATCTCGACGACGTCCTCCATCGGGACCTCGACCTGGTAGATGTAGTCCTCCATCGACATCGAGACCATGCGGTTCTCGATGTTCGACTTCACGCGGCGCTCGAAGCCCGCGTAGGAGTGGATGACGTACCACTTGCCCGGCTTCATCCGCAGCTCGGCCTTGAAGGCCTCGTACGGGTCGACCTCGGCGGGCTCCTCGTCCTCGAGCGCGTCGGCGGCTTCGTCCGCGGCGATCGTGGCGTTCGCCTCGGCGGCGGACTCCTCTTCGATCTCGGACTCTTCCTCGTCCTCGACTGCCTCGACGGCGGCTTCTGCCTCGTCGGCGGTGTCGATCTCGAGCGCGTCGTCGACGATCGCGTCGGCCTCGGGGTCCTGCGACTCCGCGAGGGCGGTCAGGCTCTCGTCGATGCCGAGCGACTCGTCGTCCTCGTCCTCGACCGAGATCGCGCGCTCCTCGGCGGACTCCGCCGAGCGCTCCTCACCGGTCTCGACGTCGCCTTCCTGGTTCTCCTCCACCTCGGAGGACTGCTCTGCAGCGGTCGCGAGGTCGATGTCGTCGCGGGAGTTGTCAGACACTGTCGGTTCTTTCCGTTCGGTGGTGCGGATCGGGTTGGCGTTCGGTCTCCGGGTCTGCCTGGTTTCGGCTCCGCCCGCACGATGTTCGATCAGCACCGTGCTGATCTGCGCGGGCGGGGAACCGGGTGACCCGGGAGTCGGCCCGTGTGGACGAGCCTACGTGGACGGCCTGATCAGGCGGTCGGACCGTTGCCGAAGACGTAGCCGACACCGAGTCCGAACACGAAGTCGAGGACCGACACGAGGATCATCATCACGACGACGAAGACCAGGACGACACCGGTGTAGCTGAAGAGCTCCTTGCGGGTCGGCGTGACGACCTTGCGGAGTTCGCCGATGACCTGGCGGATGAACAGGGCGATCGCGGCGAACGGCCCGCGGCGCCCGGCCCGGTCCTGCTTCGCCTTGGCGACGACGTCGTCCGCCGTCGCTTCCACGTCTTTGCTCGCCAACTTCTACCCTTCCAGAGTTGCAGGGCGGACAGGACTCGAACCTGCAACCTGCGGTTTTGGAGACCGCTGCTCTACCAATTGAGCCACCGCCCTTCAGGGGCCGGTCCGGCTCCTGGGTGAACACGTCCGCCATCAGGCAGGCCGTGACCACCGCAGATGAGTGTACGGGAGTGCGTCACACGGTGTCCACTTGAGGGCCGCTCCGGCGTGCCGCGCCGATAGGCTGGACCGGTGAGCACCGCAGCCAACGGCCCCGAGTCCACCGCCAACCAGCGCCCGCGCATCGCGTCCCGCATCGCCGCGATCGCCGAGTCCGCCACGCTGAAGGTCGATGCCAAGGCCAAGGCGCTGAAGGCCGCCGGTCGCCCGGTGATCTCCTTCGCGGCCGGCGAGCCCGACTTCGCCACGCCGGCGCACGTCGTCGACGCCGCGGTCGCCGCGGCGCAGGACCCGAAGAACCACCGCTACACGCCCGCGACGGGCCTCCCGGAACTCAAGCAGGCGATCGCCGAGAAGACCGCCCGCGTCTCCGGTGCGGCCGTCGACGCCTCGCAGGTCATCGTCACGAACGGTGGCAAGCAGGCCGTCTACGAGGCGTTCGCCACGATCGTCGACGACGGCGACGAGGTCCTGCTCCCCGCTCCGTACTGGACCACCTACCCCGAGGCGATCCGTCTCGCCGGCGGTGAGCCCGTCGAGGTCTTCGCCGGCAGCGACCAGGACTACCTCGTCACGGTCGAGCAGCTCGAGGCAGCACGCACCCCGAAGACGAAGGCACTGCTGTTCTGCTCCCCCTCGAACCCCACGGGCGCCGTGTACTCGGCCGAGCAGACCCGCGCGATCGGCGAGTGGGCGCTCGAGCATGGCATCTGGGTGATCAGCGACGAGATCTACCAGGACCTCGTCTACGACGGCACCGAGTTCGCCGGCATCCTGCAGCAGGTCCCCGCCCTCGCCGACACCACGATCCTGGTGAACGGTGTCGCGAAGACCTACGCGATGACCGGCTGGCGCGTCGGGTGGTTCATCGGCCCGGCCGACGCCGTGAAGGCCGCCTCGAACCTGCAGTCGCACCTGTCGTCCAACGTGTCGAACGTGTCGCAGCGCGCCGCGATCGCCGCCCTCAACGGCCCGCAGGAGCCCGTCACCGAGATGCGCGAGGCGTTCGACCGCCGCCGCAAGGCCATCGTCGCCGGGCTCAACGCGATCCCCGGGTTCGTCACGCCGACCCCGAAGGGCGCCTTCTACGTCTACCCCGACGTCACGGCACTCCTCGGTCGCGAGTGGGCAGGCAGCACCCCGACGACGTCGCTCGAGCTCGCCGACCTGATCCTCGAGCACGCCGAGGTCGCGGTCGTCCCCGGCGAGGCGTTCGGCCCCTCCGGCTACCTCCGGCTGTCGTACGCCCTCGGCGACGACGACATCGCCGAGGGCGTCGCCCGCCTGGCGGAGCTCTTCAGCTGACCATCCTCTCGCCAAAGCGACAGTGTCCGCCGGGATTCCGGGCGGACACTGTCGCTTTCGCGGTGCGGGTTGGTGCAGGGCCGGGAGGCCCGTGGTGCGTCAGGCGAGCAGGTCGCCGACCACGACGGGTTCCGGCACGAGCGACACACCGAACCGGTTGAGCACCGTCAGCTGGACGTAGCGCGCCAGCTCCGCGACCTGCGCGGCCGTCGCGTCACCGCGGTTCGTCAGCGCGAGGGTGTGCTTCGACGAGATCGCCGCGTGCGACCCGGCGAGCGCGTACCCGCGGTGCACCCCGGCGTGCTCGATGAGCCAGGCGGCGCTGAGCTTGACGTCGTCGCCGGCCGGCCAGCGCGGTGCGTCGGCGGGCAGCGACTCCGCGAACCCGGCCGAGACGATCGGGTTCGTGAAGAACGAGCCGGCGCTCCAGGTGTCCGGGTCCTCGGCATCCAGGACCATGCCCTTCGCGGCACGCAGACCGAGGACGGTCGAGCGCACCACGGCGGGGTCGACACGGTCGCCGAGGGTCACGCCGAGGGACCCGGCGAGCTGCGCGTACCGCACGGGCACACCGCCGTCGGTGTCGGTGCCGAGCGCGAACTCGACGGTGAGGACGACACCGCGACGACCGTGCTTCAGCGTGGAGGTGCGGTACCCGAGCGCCAGCTCGGCGGCCGGTACCCACGTGCGCTCCCCCGTTGCCGCATCGAGGAACTCGACCCGGGTGAGCACGTCGGAGAGCTCGACCCCGTACGCCCCGATGTTCTGCACGGGGGACGCACCGACGGTGCCCGGGATGCCGCTCAGGGCCTCCAGTCCGGTCCAGCCGTTGTCGACGGTCGACGCGACGAACGCGTCCCACGGCTCACCGGCCGCGACGCGGACGGTGACGCCGTCCGCGGTGGCCTCGTGCTCGACGCCGCGCGTCCGGACGAGCACCACGGTGCCGTCGAACCCGGCGTCGGCGACGAGCAGGTTGCTGCCCCCGCCGACCACGAGCCACTCCTCGTCCGCCCAGGCGTCCCGGGTGTGCGCGACCAGCTCGTCGGTCGTCTCCGCGACCAGGAGCCGTCCGGCGGGGCCACCGACACGGAGGGTGGTCAGCTCCGTGAACGCCTGCTGCGACACGGTCAGCGGAACGCCACCGTGACCTGCGCCTTGCCGAGCACGGTCTGCTCGGCGGCGGTCACGGTGAGGTCGATGCGCTGCGGACGGCCCTCGTCGTCGACGGTGCCGACCTTGGCGAGGATGCCGATGTCCGCGCCGGTCTCCGGGTCGACCACGACGGGCCGGGTGAAGCGGACCCCGTACGACACGATCCAGCCGCGGTCGCCGAGCCACTCGGAGACGGGCTGGACGGCGATGCCCATCGTGAGCATGCCGTGCGCGAGCACGCCGGGGAGTCCGACGGACGCGGCGACGTCGTCGCGGTAGTGGATCGGGTTGAAGTCACCGGAGGCGCCGGCGTACCGGACGAGGGAGTCACGCGTGATGTGCACCTGTCGTTCGGCGACGACGGTGCCCACGGCGGTCTCGGTTGCTGCGTCGGTCATGCGTCGTCCCCCCGGACCACGAGGGTGGAGGTCGCCGTGACGACGTGCTCCCCCGCGGCGTCGTTCATCGTGCTCTCGGCCGTGACCATCGCGTTGCCGCCGAGCGTCTTCACGCTCGTGACCGTCAGGGTCGCGGTGAGTTCGTCGCCGGCGACGATCGGTCGGTCGTAGGTGAACTTCTGCTCGCCGTGCACCACGCGCGAGAAGTCGATGCCGGCGTCGGGCTCGGCGAGGAGCTGCGCGAGTGTGGCTTCCTGCACGACGACCGCGAAGGTCGCCGGGGCGACGACGTCGTCGTGGCCGGCTGCACGTGCGGCGTCCGGGTCGTGGTGGATCGGGTTCGTCGCGAACGTGGCACGGGCGAACTCGCGCACCTTCTCTCGACCGACCAGGTACTTCGGGGCCGGCGGGAACGTCCTGCCGACGAGCTCGGGGTTCACTGACACGACGGGGAGTCTACCGAGGCCGGTCTCGGCTTGCGATTGATGAGTATGCATCGGCTATGCTGGTTCCCGCGGCGCCGGGGGGCGCCGGTTCGTTCGAGGGGGATGCACGTGGAGTCGACGATCGAGTTCGCCGTGCACACCGGCGATCGGCGCACGGCGATGGAGCTCGCGGCCGCGGCGCTGCGATCCGAGGGCCACGACGTCGTGGCCGCACCCGGATCGATCACCGCGACGTCCGGCAGTCGGTTCCTGACGGTGCTGCTCGGGGCGCTCGTGCACCCGGCGAAGCAGTACCGCCGGTACGAGGTCATCGTGTCCACGGCGGGAGGCAGGTCGCTGCTGACGCTCCGGCACGCCGGACACGGGCCGGCCGTCGCTGGCGGTTCGATCGGGGCCGCTCGACGCCGGGAGCGCTGGCACGACGTCGTCCGGGTCCTCGAGCGGACGCTCCGGTCCGCCGGGCTGCTCGTCGCCGACGTCGATCGGGCCGGGCGGTAGCGACGCTCCGCGGCGCGGCGCGGCGCGGCTGCGTCGTGTACCGCTCGGTTGCGCCCGCGCACGATCGTCGCACCCCGGTGTGACGGGGCGCGGTGTTCGTACGGGGGTGCGATCGCGACCGACCGGCGGACGGGAGGCGCGGCGCACGTCCGGCACCGAGCCTCCAGTCGGCCCGGGCCCGCGAACGACGAAAGCCCGGCGCGGACGCCGGGCTTGCGGTAGCGAGGGCGGGACTTGAACCCGCGACCCCACGATTATGAGTCGTGTGCTCTAACCAACTGAGCTACCCCGCCACAGATCCGGCGCTGGTTTCTCGCCGGGTCGGAGCCCCGAGTCAGGATTGAACTGACGACCCCTTCCTTACCATGGAAGTGCTCTACCACTGAGCTATCGGGGCGTGTACCGCGAGCGGCACCACACGAGGATAGCAGAACCCGGACGGTGGTCTGGAACCGGCCGTGACGCCCGGGCGCGCCGCCTCGTGGAGCTAGTTCGCGTTGGCCTGGAGCCATGCCAGCGGGTCCACCGGGACGCCGTCGACGTGCACCTCGAGGTGCAGGTGCGGGCCGGTCGAGTTGCCCGTCGAGCCCACGAGCCCGAGCTCGTCCCCGACCGCGACCTGCTGGCCCTTCACGACCTTGAACGAGTTGTCCATCATGTGGCCGTAGACACTCGTGAACTGCTTGCCGTCGACGTCGTGCTCGACCCACACGTCGTTGCCGAAGCCGCCGTCGTTCGGCTGCACCTTGATGACGGTCCCGGCAGCGATGACCCGGATGGGGGTTCCCGCCCCGGGGGCGAAGTCGACGCCCTGGTGGTTGGTCGAGCAGAACGAGCAGCCCTCGACCTGGCGCCCACCGAATCCGGAGGTGATCGGCACGCCGGTCAGGAACGGCCACTGGATCGTGCCGTTCGGGTCGTTCGTGAAGCTCGACGAGTCGACGTTCTTGTACTGCGTGGCGTCGGACACGGTGTAGGCGTCGCGGTTCGTCGAGCCCTCGGTCGCGTCACCGACGCGGAGCGACTGTGTGTCGCCCTCGGCGGCGGCCTGCACGGTCGTCGAGCCGGGCTCCGGCGTGTAGAGGGCCTGCGCGGGCAGGGAGGTCGACACGACCAACCCGGCGACGAACAGCAGCGCGCCGACGGCGGTCGCGCGCGAGGCGTTCTTGCGGAACGACGCACCCGTGCGCTTCGTCGGCACCGGCGCGGCAGCCACGGACGGGCGGCCGGCACCGAGGTGGCGCGTGGCCCGTTCGACGCGGGGGGCCGGAGCGGTGGTCCGGCGACGAGCGGGAGGCACCTGGCCACTCACCCGGCGGGTCGCTGCGGGTGCGACGACCGGCGACGACGGTGCGGGCGGGGTCGCCGGCTCGATCACGGACGCCGGCAGGACGGGCGAGGAGGGCGCCGGCGGCGTGACGGGCTCGGCCTGGTCGGACGGCGATACCGGGGCGGCGTCGACCGGCCCGGCCGATGCGATGTCCTGGGAGTGCTGGACGCCGTGCTTCGCTGCTGCGCGCTCCGCTTCGATGCGGGCCCGGCGGGTCATGTGGACCACGGGCGAGGCGCCGTCGGTGGTCCTTCCGTCGGGGGTGGTTCGTCCGGAGACGGCGGGCTGCAGCGTGGCTTCGAGCATGCGTTTCGGTGGGGATCCTGATCAGGGCTGTCGGCGCTCGTTGATAACGAGCAGATAACGGGACTGGAGCGACGGTACCAGGGGTCGTAGCGTGCCGCCAGTCGTGGTCATGACCACACAGGGGCCCCAGAGGTGGGGGTCAGGACCCGAGGACCCCGGCTTCGACCCGGCGCACGAGGGTCTCGAGCTCGGCGGCGATCGACGGTGCGGCGAAGAGGAACGAGCGCGTTCCACCGGCTTCCCACGACGTGACGACGGCGCCGGCTGAGGCGGCGACGATCGATCCGCCGGCCATGTCCCACGGGTTGATCCCGCGCTCGTAGTACGCGTCGACGACCCCTGCGGCGACCGAGCAGCAGTCGAGTGCGGCCGACCCGCCACGACGGATGTCGCGGACCTCGCCGAGCAGTCCGGTGAGCACGGCGACCTGCTCCCGACGGCGGTCGGCGGTGTACCCGAAGCCCGTCGCGACGAGCGTCTCGCCGAGGGAGGCGGGCTCCCCCACGGTGATCACGGTGCCGTTGCGGGTGGCGGGCTCGCCGGCGACCGCACGGAACACGTCACCCGTCGCCGGGGCGATGACCACGCCGGCGATCGGTTCCCAGACCGCAGGGTCCGGGTCGCCGCGGACGACACCGATGCTGACGGCGTACTGCGGGCTGCCGTAGAGGTAGTTGACGGTGCCGTCGATCGGATCCACCACCCACGTGATGCCGGAGGTGCCGTCGGCCCCGCCGGTCTCCTCGCCGAAGAACCCGTCGTCCGGGCGGGTGGCACGGATGCGGTCGTGCACGAGAGCCTCGACCTCTCGATCGGCGGCCGTGACGACGTCGACGATGCTCGACTTCCGGTCGGCGACCTCGACTCCTTCTGCACGACGACGAGCGGCGAGCTCGGCGGCTTCGGTCGCGATGGACTCGGCCAGGTCGGCGAGCTCGGTCGGGGTCGGGTCTGCGCTCATGCACTCGATCCTTCCAGCAACACGGAGCGACCCCGTCAAGAACGAAGCAGGGCCCCGTCGAAACGGGGCCCTGCGTTGTTCCGTCACCATGCGCAGAGAGTTCTTCAGCACATGAACACGTGGCGAGTGAGGGATTCGAACCCCCGAAGGCTACGCCGGCTGATTTACAGTCAGATCCCTTTGGCCGCTTGGGTAACTCGCCATGTGCGCACCCAGCCCGTGTAGTCACCAACCGGAGGCGCCAGAACAGCATACCGGATGGTCGACGATGGTCGTGACCACCGTGGCGCGGACCGAGGTCGGCGCTCCCCGTTAGGCTGTCGGGCATGGCAGACAGCTCCTTCGACGTGGTCAGCAAGGTCGACAAGATGGAGGCGGACAACGCCCTCAACCAGGCCGCCAAGGAGATCGAACAGCGCTACGACTTCAAGGGCGTCGGCGCATCGATCGCGTTCAGCGGTGAGGACGTCCTCATCAAGGCGAACACCTCCGAGCGGGCGACCGCGGTCCTCGACGTGTTCGAGTCCAAGGCGATCAAGCGCGGCATCAGCCTCAAGAGCCTCGACGCCGGCGAGCCGTACCCGTCGGGCAAGGAGTTCCGAATCGAGGTGAAGTTCAAGAACGGCATCGAGCAGGACGTCGCGAAGAAGATCGGCGCGTTCCTCCGGGCGAACGCCGCGAAGAGCGTGAAGAGCCAGATCCAGGGCGACGAGCTCCGGGTCTCCTCGAAGAGCCGCGACGACCTCCAGAACACGATCCAGCTCCTCAAGGGTGAAGAGTTCGACGTGCCGCTGCAGTTCATCAACTTCCGCTGACGCCCCGCGCGCCCGCGAAAGACGACTCGACGCCCCCGTGGAGCACTGGCTCTCCGTCACCCTGACCGTTCTCCTGGTCCTGCTGGACCTGGCGATCCGTGCCTTCTCGCTCATCTACGTCCCGATCAACCGGAAGCCGCAGACCGCGACCGGGTGGTTGCTCGCGATCTTCCTCATCCCCTACATCGGCTTCATCGTCTTCCTGGTCATCGGGTCGACGAAGCTGCCGAAGGCCAGGCGTGAGAAGCAGACCGAGATCAACGCCTACATCCTCGAGCAGACCGAGGGCATCGAACGCGTCCGTCGGGACCACCCGTGGCCGCCGTGGTTCGAGAGCATCACCGAGCTGAACCGCAAGCTCGGCGCGATGCCACTGGTGGGGGGCAACTCGGCGGAGCTCTACCCGGACTACGACGAGTCGATCGCCGAGATGGCCCGCGCCATCGACGACGCACGGCGGTTCGTGCACGTCGAGTTCTACATCGCGACGCTCGACGACACCACGCGCGGCTTCTTCGAGGCACTCGCCCGGGCGCAGGCGCGCGGCGTGACCGTCCGGTTCCTCATGGACCACTGGGCGAGCCGCGGCTACCCCGGGTACAAGGACACGCTGGCCTTCCTGGACCGCGCGGGCATCGAGTGGCACCTGATGCTCCCGCTGCAGCCGTTCAAGGGGAAGTTCCAGCGCCCTGACCTCAGGAACCACCGGAAGATCATGGTCATCGACGGGTCGGTGGCGTTCACGGGGTCGCAGAACCTCATCGACAAGTCCTACGACCTCAAGGCGCACATCGAGAAGGGGCTCGCGTACAAGGACCTGTTCGCCCGCTTCGAGGGTCCGGTCGTCGCCGGCATCAACGCCCTGTTCGTGACGGACTGGTACAGCGAGACGGACGAACTCCTGCTCCGCGAGAGCGACCCGGTGCAGCGAGCCGACCGCGGCGACGCGCTCGACTGCCAGGTCGTGCCGTCCGGCCCCGGGTTCGACGGCGAGAACAACCTGCGCCTCTTCAACGCGCTGCTGTACTCGGCGCAGAAGAAGGTGTCGATCACCTCGCCGTACTTCGTCCCCGACGACTCGATGCTGTACGCCATCACGACGACGGCGCAGCGCGGGGTCGAGGTCGAGCTGTTCGTCGGGGAGATCGGCGACCACGCGATGACCTGGCACGCTCAGCGCTCCTACTACGAGGGGCTCCTTCGCGCCGGCGTGAAGATCTGGCTGTACCGCTCGCCGACGATCCTGCACGCGAAGCACTTCACGATCGACGACGACGTCGCCGTGATCGGGTCGAGCAACATGGACATGCGGTCGTTCAGCCTGAACCTCGAGATCTCGGTGATGGTCCGTGGGGAACGGTTCGTCGACGCGCTCCGCGGCGTGCAGGACGCCTACCGGAAGGACAGCATCCCGCTCGAGCTCGACGCGTGGCTCGGTCGCACGCGTCGTTCGCAGGTGCTCGACAACATCGCGCGGCTCACGGCAGCCCTGCAGTAGCGGCCGGGAGGCCCGGTGCGCGTCCGGCGCGCCGGCTCGGTCAGCGCGGGACCACCGACACGATCCGTGCGACCAGACGCTCGGCCGGCCCACGTCCCAGGAACCGGCTCCACAGCGCGGCGAACAGGCCGGCGCCGATGGCGAACCACCACCACGTGGCCGGCTGCTGCGGGAGCGGCGGCAGCACCGCGATGACGACGAGGTGCAGCGCGTAGATCGTCAGCGGCATCGACCCGATCGCGGCGAGCGGGAAGGCGATCCGGCGGGCCACGGCACCGCGGCCGTCGAACAGCAGCGTGCAGAGCCCGATCACGGCGACGGCGACGCCGGCGGTCCCGACGACGTCGACGATCGACGACGAGTGGTCGCGCGGGGACAGGAACACCTGCGCGAAGGCCTGCCCCGCGGACGCGCCCTGCGGCACGAACGGGACCCCGGGGAACGCGTCACCCGCGTCCCACGGCACCGGTGCCGTCACTGCCCCGGCGAGGTAGGCCGCGGTGGCGACCAGTGCGCCGGACGCGAGGAGCGCGACCTGCGTGCTCCGAGCCTCCAGGTCGGATCTGGCGACCGCGAGCCCGACCAGCACGTACGTCAGGAACGTGACCACGGGGTAGACGAGGCCGAGCTGTAGCGTGAAGGTGCTCGCGCCCGCGTAGGCCGGGACGATCGCGATCGCGACGGGCGCAGACAGCAGCGCACAGACGCCGGCGGCGGAGACGAGTGCCCACCGGGGCCAGCGCAGCGCCGGGAGCACCAGCAGGAACAGCACCCCGTAGGTCGGCAGGATGACGTAGACGGGCGTGTTCAGCGCCATCAGCAACAGGCCGATCACGACGATGACGACGGCCCGGATCGCCAGCCGTGCGCGCACCCGCCCGATCTCGGGAGGACCCGGCGGGTCGGTCCGGCCGCTCACCAGGCCCACGGAGACGCCGGCGAGCACCGCGAACAGCGTCGACGACCGCCCGTTCACCACGGCCGACCAGGTGGAAGGGTCCGACCAGTCGAGCTGCTCGGCGACGCCCCCGACGTGCGCGGCCACCATGCCGAGGAGTGCGACGGAACGGGCGACGTCCACCCCGTACAGGCGTGCGCCCCGCACCTCGGTGACGAGGGCGGGGCGCACGGCGGTCATCGGATCAGCTCCGGTCGGCGGTCTGCCCGGCTGACGTGCGACCGAGCGACGCGTCGATCATCTCGTCGCGCGGGACGACCTTGACGCGCGCGCGGCCGTGCGGCTCGCCGAGCGCGATCTCGTGCGCGTCCAGCCGGTGCCACCCCTCGAGGTCCGTGAACTCCACGCCACGCTCGCGCAGCAGCGCCGGGATCGCCTCCGGGGACGGGTCCTCCGGGGTCCACCAGCTCGCCTGGTCCCCCACGATGTGCTGCACGGTCTCCATCGCGTCCGACTTCGTGTGACCGATGAGCCCGACGGGGCCGCGCTTGATCCAGCCGGTCGCGTAGACGCCGGGGATCTGGTCGTTGTCGTCGTCGAGGACCTTGCCCTCGTGGTTCGGGATGACGCCGTGCCGCTCGTCGAACGGCACACCGGGGAGCTCGGACCCGAAGTACCCGACCGCGCGGTAGGCCGCCTGGATCGGGATCTCCCGGATCTCGCCGGTGCCCTCGACGCCGCCCTGCCCGTTCGGGCGGGTGCGCTCGTAGCGGATCGCGGTCAGCTTGCCGTCCTCGCCGACGAACTCGAGCGGCTTCGCGTAGAAGTGCAGGTGCAGCCGACGGCTGGCGGTGCCGGGCTCGCGCTTCCGCCACTGCTCGAGGACACGGTTGATGACCATGACCTGCTTGTTCGTCTGGATCGCCGTGAGCGACGCCTCGTCGTGGTCGAAGTCCTCGTCGTACACGACCATGTCGACGTCTGGGACCTCGCCCAGCTCGCGGAGTTCGAGCGGGGTGAACTTCACCTGCGCAGGGCCGCGGCGGCCGAAGACGTGGACGTCGGTGACCGGCGATGCCTTGAGTCCCTCGTAGACGTTGTCCGGGATCTCGGTCGGCAGCAGGTCGTCGGCGTGCTTGGCGAGGATGCGCGACACGTCGAGGGCGACGTTGCCGTTGCCGATGACCGCGACGCTCTCCGCGGTGAGCGGCCAGGTGCGCGGCACGTCTGGGTGGCCGTCGAACCAGCTGACGAAGTCGGCGGCACCGTACGAGCCCTCGAGGTCGACGCCGGGGATGTCGAGGTCGGCGTCCTTGATGGCACCGGTCGAGAACACGACCGCGTTGTAGTGCTTCTTGAGGTCGTCGAGAGTGATGTCCTCGCCGAAGCGGACGTTGCCGAAGATGCGGATGTCACCGCGGTCGAGCACGTCGCGGAGTGCGTTCACGATCCCCTTGATGCGGGGGTGGTCCGGCGCGACGCCGTAGCGGACCAGGCCGTACGGCGCCGGCAGCTGCTCGAAGAGGTCGATCGACACGTCGTACGCGTGCGCTTCCCGCAGGAGGATGTCCGCGGCGTAGATGCCGGCGGGGCCGGCGCCGACGATGGCGAGGCGGAGGGTGGGCACTGATCGTCTCCAGTTTCGTTCGGGTGGGGTGCTCCCGTGGGCGTGTGGTCGGCTCGGCTAGTGCGTGCGGTCCACGACCGACTCGGCGAACCGGGTGAGGGCGCGCTTCACGACGCCGTCCGGCAGCGGTGCCAGGGCCACCACGGCTTCGTCCGCCCACTGGCCGGCCAGCGCGCGGGTCGCCGCGGTCGCCTCGTGGTCGCGGAGTGCCGCGACGGCCGACAGGTACGCGTCGGTGGTGACCGCGTCGTCCGGAGCACCGGTGACGTCGCGCTCGATCCGTTCGACGAGCTCGGCAGCGCCGCCGTCGGTCGCGGCTCGGCGGCGGAGCTGCAGCAGCGGCAGGGTGTCGACGCCCGCGCGGAGGTCGTTGCCGGCGATCTTGCCGGTCTTGTCCTTCGCCGGGGCGAGGTCGATGACGTCGTCCACGAGCTGGAACGCGACGCCGACCTTCTCGCCGAACGTCCCGACGGCGTCGAGGTAGGCGCGGTCCGCACCGGAGAACAGCACGCCGGCGCGGGCGGCGGTCGCGATGAGGGAGCCGGTCTTGTCGCTGAGGACCTGGATGTAGTGCTCGAGCGGGTCGTCGTCCGGCTGGGGGCCGGTGGTCTCGTGGAGCTGGCCCATGCACAGGCGCTGGAACGTCTCCGCCTGCATCCGGATGCCCTCCGGGCCGAGGTCCGCCGTGATGAGGCTGGCCCGGGCGAAGAGCAGGTCACCGGTGAGGATCGCGACGTTGTTGCCGTAGGTGACGTGGGCTGCCGGGACCCCGCGGCGCACCGGGGCCTCGTCCATGACGTCGTCGTGGTACAGCGAGGCGAGGTGGGTCGTCTCGACGCTCACCGCCGCCTTCACGACGTGGTCGGTCACCCCGTTGCCGAGCTGCGCGATGAGCAGCGTCAGCGTCGGCCGGATCCGCTTGCCCCCGGCCGAGAGCAGGTAGCGGCTGGTCGTGTCCGCGAGGGTGTCGGCGGAGCGCATCGCGTCCTCGAGCCCCTGCTCGACGAGCTCGAGCCCGTCGTCGACCGCGGTGATGAACCGACGCTCCGCCGGACTGGCGAACATCCGCTCGCCGATGCCGAGCGACGCTCGGAGACTCGGTGCTCGGCGTGCGACCGGGACGCTCGGGTTCAAGTGCTGCTCCGTGTTTCGGGGAAGTCCGTCTGGGTGGGGGCCGGTCAGCTGTCGGTCGGCTCGACGCTCGGCTGCTCGCCGGTCGCCTGGTGCTCACGACGGGCCTTCGCGCGCCGCGCGACGGACTCTCGGACCGTCCCCGCGACGGGCTTGCGTCCGCGGTGCAGTGCGACGATACCGGCCGTGAGGTTGCGGTAGGCCACCATCGTGAAGCCGACACCACGGAGCCACTGGCTGAGGACCTGCTGGTCCGGCCACGCCTCGATCGACTCGGCGAGGTACTTGTACGCCGCCGGGTTGCTGCTCGAGAGCTTCGCGATACCGGGCAGGACACGCTTGAGGTAGGTGCCGTACCCGAACCGCAGGGCGGCGAGCGGCGGCGTGGAGAACTCGCAGATGACGACGCGGCCGCCGGGCTTCAGGACGCGGAGCATCTCGGTGAGCGCCTGCATCGGGTCGTTGACGTTGCGCAGGCCGAACGAGATCGTGACGGCGTCGAACGTGTCGTCCTCGAAGGGCAGGTGCTCCGCGTCGCCCTCGACGAAGGTGATCTCGGGGTGGCGCTCACGACCGACGGCGATCATGCCGGCGGAGAGGTCGAGCGCCGTGACGTCTGCACCCTTCTTGGCGAACGCCGCAGCGCTCGTGCCCGTCCCCGCGGCGATGTCGAGCACGCGCTCACCTGGTTGGGGATCGACGGCGCGCACGGTCGCCACCCGCCAGAGCGGGGCGTTGCCGGCGGAGAGGATGTCGTTGGTGAGGTCGTACTTCTCCGCGACGTCGTCGAACATGGCCGCCACCTCGTCCGGCCGCTTGTGCATGTCCGCTCTACTCACCCGACCAATCCTAGAGGTCCGTCCCGTGCGTTCCCGGGACACGCGGCGCGGCGTTCTCCTCCATGCGGCGCGCGTACGATCGTCCCGTGACCCGAACCGCCACGGCGGCCCCGCCGCTCACGGTCTCGACCCGGATCCTCGACGACCCGGGCGCCGTGCTCCGCCACACGCTCCCCGACACCCCGCTCGCCTTCGTGCGCAACGGTGACGGCATCGTCGGCATCGGCGAGGCGCTCCGGTTCGAGTTCACCGGGCCGTCCAGGATGCGGGACGCGGCAGCGGCCTGGAAGACCATCGCCGAGCGCGCGGTGGTCGACGACCCGGTGCAGCTCCGCGGGTCCGGTCTCGTCGCGTTCGGCGCGTTCGCGTTCGCCGACGACTCGGCCGCGACCAGCGTGCTGATCGTGCCGCGCGTCGTCGTGGGACGCCGCCGGGGCAAGGCCTGGCTGACCGCGATCGACACCACGGCAGACCCCGCTCCCCTGGCGTTCACCCGGACCTCGGTGCCCGTCCCGCACGTGGGACCGCACCTGTCCGTCACCTTCTCCCCCGGGCGCATCGACGAGGACGCCTACGCCGCATCGGTCGCCGAGGCCGTCCGTCGGATCACCGCCGGCGACGCGCAGAAGGTCGTCCTCGCTCGGGACCTCGTCGGCTCGCTGCCCCCCGGTGCCGACCGCCGTGCCCTCCTCCTCGACCTCGCCGACACCTACCCGCAGTGCGTCACGTTCGCCGTGGACGGACTCGTGGGGGCCACACCGGAGACCCTCGCCCGCACCGACGGCACACGGCTCACCGCCCGGGTGCTCGCCGGCAGCGCGGCACGCGGCACCGACGCCGTGTCGGACCGCGCCGCCGCCGAGGCCCTGGCATCGAGCGCGAAGGACGTCTCCGAGCACGCGTTCGCGATCAGGAGCCTCGTCGACGCGCTCCGCCCGCTCGCCACGGACCTGCGGGTCGACCCGGAGCCGTTCCGCCTGCAGCTGCCGAACCTCTGGCACCTCGCCAGCGACGTCCAGGCGACGCTGCCCGTCGGGACGACGTCGCTCGACATCGCCGACGCACTGCACCCGACCGCCGCCGTCGCCGGGACCCCGACCGACGTGGCCGTCCAGCTCGTGGCCGAGCTCGAAGGCGTCGACCGCGGCCGCTACGCCGGGCCCGTCGGCTGGCTCGGCGCGTCGGGCGACGGCGAGTGGATGCTGGCGCTCCGGAGCGCGGAGATCGACCACGACGGCGCCGTGCGGGCATGGGCCGGCGCGGGCATCGTCGGTGAGTCGGACCCGGCGCGCGAGGTCGCCGAGACCGCGCTGAAGTTCCGCCCGATCCGCGACGCGCTGGCGTAGGGCAGCGCGCCGGTTCTCGCGCCGCCCGGCCCCGCTTCTCGCTCTGCCGACTCGGAACGACAGGACCGCTGTCGTCCGACAACGGCGCTGTCGCAACCACGCGCGCGCAACAGTTGCGCGCGCGTGGTTGCGACAGAGTCGCTGTCGTACGACAGCGACTCCGTCGCTCGTTGTGGACGCAACGAACGCGCGGTGCGGCCGCCGGCCCTGGTCGCGACCAGCGCCGGACTGGAGGCTCGGTGCCGGACGCGCGCCGAGCCTCCAGTCCGGTGGTCGGGACGCGCCGCCTCAGAACGACAGCGTCGATGTCGTACGACAGCGAGGATGTCGCTCCCACGCGCCTGCAACTGTTGCGCGCGCGTGGTTGCGACAGGACCGCTGTCGTACGACAGCGGTCCTGTCGTTCCGAGTCGGGCCGGCGGGAGCGATCCGAGGCTCAGTCGGCCAGGGGCACCTCGATGACCACCCGCTCGGCGGGGTCGGTGAGCACCTGCTCGAGGTCCCCCCACGTCGCGGCACGGCGGTACTCCCACCCGAGCCCCCTGACGACCTGCTCGACGTCGACGTGCTGCGGGGTCGTCATCATCCGGCGCATGTCCGCCGCCGGGGTGGTCTCGGCGACCTCGAGCCCGCGGAAGATCGCCCCGCCGGAGTCGTTGCCGACGACGACCTGCACGCGGCTGGTGCGTTCCTCGCTCCCGGTGACGAACGCCCCGAGGTCGTGCAGGAACGTCAGGTCCCCGAGGAGCACGCGGGTCGTCCCGCCGGCTGCCTGCGTCTGCTCGAGCGCAGCGGCGATCCCGAGCGCGGTGGACACCGTGCCGTCGATGCCGGCGAGCCCGCGGTTGGCGTGCACGCGGATCTTCTTGCCGGGGACGCGACCGTCGGCCACGCGGATGATCTGGGACGCGCCGAGGACCAGCCGGTCGTGCGGCCAGGTCACGCCCCACACGGCGTCGGCGAGCATCGCCCGGTCGACCGGGCGGCGGCGCAGTGCGACCTCGTCGCGGAGGAACCGGTTGCGTTCGGCGCGGTCCTCCGACCGCTTCGCGTCGAGGTCCGGCCCGGCGTCGCCGTCGCCGAGCGCTGCACGGCTCGCGGCCACCCAGCGACCCACCCACGCGCGGTGTTCCGGACGGGTCCGGCCCGTGACGGTGACGTCGGACACCAGCCGGGAGGCTCGGCTCGGGTCGTACGCGTCGGATCCGGCCCCGCGGACGGTCACCACCTCGACGTCGTCGCGCTGCAGGAGCGCCGGGACCTCGCGGCTGAGCGTCGGATGGCCGAGCACGACGGCACGGCGGACCCGGCCGCCGAACTCCGGGTCGCGCAGCAGCTCGCGGTAGGTCACGGCCAGGTTCCGCCCGAAGCGCGCTCCGCTCGACACCTCGGCCAGCAACGGCGCACCGAGCTCCCATGCCACGCGTTCGGCGTCCTCGCCGGCGTCGTGCCCGGCGATCACGACGGTCGCGGGCTCGTCGTCCGGCGTGAGCTCCACGGCGCCGAGCCCGGTGTGGACGCGGCGGGTGGCGAACCCGAGGTCGATCTCGTCCTCCGGCACACCCTCGACGTCGGTGAGCGTCGCGGAGAGCGGTTCGCGGAAGGCGACGTCCATCTGCACGGGCCCCGGCTGCCCGGTGTGTCCCGACGCCGCGGCGACGGTCTCGCGGACGGTGCTCCGGATGGTGTCGCGGGTGCCGTCGTCGACGCCGTGCTGCGTCGGGGCATCGACCTCGCGGACGAACGAGACCGCATGCGCGAAGATGCCGGGCTGGACGGTGGTCTGGTTGCTGCCGATCCCGCGGAGTTCGGCCGGGCGGTCGGCGGACACGACGATCATCGGCACGCCGGAATGGTGCGCTTCGAGCACGGCGGGGTGCAGGTTGGCGACGGCGGTGCCGGACGTGGTGACCACGAGCGCGGGACGACCGGTCTCGACGGCGAGCCCCAGCGCGACGAACCCGGCCGTCCGCTCGTCGAGTCGCACGTGCACGGTGATGCCGCCCGCGCGTTCGAGGGCGACCGCCGCGAGGGCGAGCGCCTGGGATCGGGATCCGGGGCTCACGACGACGTCGGTGACGCCGGCGCGTGCGAACTCCTGCAGGAGGGCGAGGGCGAAGTCGGACGCCGGACTGCCGGAGCCCTGCTGAACGCCGTCAGCGATCGGTGCGGCCGTCGTCGTCGGTGTCGTGGAACTGCTCTTCGAGGTTGCGGAGGGTCGCGTCGTCCTGGTCCTTGTCCGTGCGGGGCCGCTCGGGAGTCTGCTCACCGAGGAAGTCCGGGTCGTCTTCGGGACCACGGTACCGGGCGACACGCTCCGGAGCCGCCGGGGCCCTTCCGAGCAGGAACCAGAGGACGCCACCGAGGACCGGCAGGATGACGATCAGCAGGATCCAGAGCCCGCGCCCGAGCGACCGGATGCGGTGCTTCGGCATCGTGGCGCAGTCGATGAGCGTGTAGACCGTGAACGCCACGGCGGCGACGACGACGACGAGCCACAAGCGGACCATGCCGAGGAGTGTAGGTGCCCAGGCTGTGACCGACCTCACGGTTCGCGAGTCCGTAGACTTGCCGGGTGAAAGCGTGGCTCGTCTACACCCTCGCCCGTCTCGGGATCTTCGCGGCGGCGCTCGTCGTCCTGTTCGTGATCGGTCTCCCGTGGTACTGGGCGACGATCGGCGCGGCGCTCATCGGCCTGCTCGTCTCGTACATCGCGCTGCCGAAGCTCCGCTCGGAGGTCACGACGAGCATGGCGAACCGACGCGGCCGTCCGGAGCGGGACGCCGACTCGGACTTCGAGGACGACTTCGTCTCGGCGTCCGACACCGACGTGGACGCCCCGGTGTCGGACGCCGACCGTCACGCGGAGCGCCGCGAGCACCCCACCGACTGACCCGTTCCGCCGCGGCCTGCTGCTACGGCTGCAGCGCGAGCGTGACGCCGAGCACGACGCCGTAGGCCAACGACCCGAACGACGACAGCTGCAGCGCGGTGATGAGCTCGCGCGGCTTGCGGGACGACACCCCGATCGCGAGTGCCGGCAGCACCAGCAGCAGCGAGAAGTACGTGAAGCCGGTCCGGAAGTACAGCAGCACGAACCAGATGAGCAGCACGTACGGCAGCAGCAGGAACAGGCCGTAGAGCACGCGGGCGATCGGCAGTCCGACGGTGACCGCCAGGGTCCGCTTGCCGGCGAGCCGGTCCTCGTCGATGTCGCGGATGTTGTTGACCATCAGGACGGCGCAGGCGAAGAACCCGGCGGCGACGGCCGCTGCCCAGCCACTCGCGGTGACCCGGCCGATGAGCACGTACTCGGTCCCGAGCACCGCGACGAGCCCGAAGAAGACGAAGACGAAGACCTCGCCGAGCGCGTTGTACCCGTACGGCTTCTTGCCGCCGGTGTAGAACCACGCGGCGACGATCGCCGCGGCGCCGACGATCAGCAGCCACCAGAGCTGGGTGAGGACCACGATGACGATGCCGGCGACGGCGGCGAGCCCGAAGAACGTCAGGGCGACCGTGAGCACCGTGCGGGGCTTGGCGAGGCCGGCGCCCGTGAGCCGGGCGGGGCCCACGCGGAACTCGTCGGTCCCGCGGACACCGTCCGAGTAGTCGTTGCTGTAGTTCACGCCGATCTGCAGGAACAGGGCGACGAGGAGCGCGAGCACGGCGATGGTGAGGTGGCCGTCCTTCGCGAGGAAGGCGCCGAAGTCACCGGCGATGCCGCTGTCGACGAAGCCCACCGTGGTGCCGAGCACGACCGGGACGACACCGAGCGTCAGGGTGCGGAGCCGTGCCCCGCCGATCCAGTCGCGTGCGGTCGCGCGACCGCGGGTCCGTGCCGGGGATGCCGCCTTGGCCGGGTTGCCCGACCTGCCCTGCTTGTGCGTCTCGTTCTTCGCTCGTGCCACGACCGTCAATCCTATTCGTGGGAGCTATCGATCAGCGACGAGTGCTCGGATCGCCCGCCGGTCGGGCTTGCCGGACGCGAGCATCGGCACGCCGTCGACGACCACGACGTCGGCGGGCCTCGCCGCGCGTCCGAGTGCTGCACCGACGTGGGCACGGACCGTGTCGAGGTCGAGCGGTGTCGCCGTCACGACGACGGGGACCTCGCCCCACTCCCCCGAGTCCCGACGGGTGACCACCGCGGCGTCCTGCCCGGGGAGCTCCCGGACGTGACGCTCGACCAGTCCGAGCGGGACCTTCTCGCCGCCGGAGATGATCACGTCGTCGAGCCGGCCGAGCACCCGGACCCGGCCGTCGTCGAGCGTCGCCGCGTCGCCCGTGCGGTACCACCGGAGCCCGTCACGCTCGACGAACGTCGACGCGGTCCGGTCCGCGTCGCCGAGGTACCCCTCCGCGAGCATCGGGCCGTGCAGCAGGAGCTCACCGTCGACGAGCTCCGTGCGGACGGTGCCCAACGGCCGTCCGTCGTAGACGCAGCCGCCACTCGTCTCGCTCGCGCCGTACGTGGTGACGACGTGCACACCGGCCGCCACCGCACGTTCCCGCAGCGGTCCCGGGGTCGACTGACCGCCGACGAGGACCGCGTCGAACTCCGCCAGCGCTGCCGTCGCACGAGGGTCGTCGAGCACGCGGGCGAGCTGGACCGGGACGAGCGACGTGTACCGACGCGGTGCAGCCGGACCGGTCGCGAGCCGATCGGCGGCGTCCGCGAACGCCCCGGCCTCGAAGTGCCCGGGAGCGACGACCGACGGGGTCGTGCCCGCCGCGATCGACCGCGTGAGCACGTTGAGGCCGGCGATGTAGTGGGTCGGCAGCGCGAGCACCCACCCGCCGGGTCCACCGAGGGCGGCGTCGGCGGCGGCCGCGCCGGCGAGGAGCGCCTCGGACGACAGCGCCACACGTTTGCCGGTGCCGGTGGAACCGCTCGTCTCGACGACGAGGGCGACCCGCTGCTCGACGTCAGCCGGAGCCGGGGTCGGCAGGGCGGGAACGCCCTCGGCGACGGGGAGCAGTGCGGGACCGCCGGCGAGGGCAGCCTCCAGGCCGCGCAGCACGGCCAGCGGGTCCGACGCGCCCAGCCGGACCAGGGGGCGGGGCATCAGGACCGCCGCATCAGTAGTGCCAGGGGAAGGACGTCCACTCGGGCGCGCGCTTCTCGAGGAACGAGTCGCGGCCCTCGACGGCCTCATCGGTGCCGTAGGCGAGGCGGGTGGCCTCGCCGGCGAAGACCTGCTGGCCGACCATGCCGTCGTCGACCGCGTTGAAGGCGTACTTGAGCATCCGGATCGCCGTCGGGGACTTGCCGAGGATGATCTCGCCCCATCGGATCGCCTCGCGCTCGAGGTCCTCGTGCGGCACGACGGCGTTCACAGCGCCCATCTCGTACGCGCGCTGTGCCGAGTACTCCTGCGCCAGGAAGAAGACCTCGCGCGCGAACTTCTGGCCGATCTGCTTGGCGTAGTAGGCGCTGCCGTACCCGCCGTCGAACGACCCGACGTCGGCATCGGTCTGCTTGAACTTCCCGTGCTCGGCGCTGGCGATCGTCAGGTCGCAGATGGCGTGCAGCGAGTGACCGCCGCCGGCCGCCCACCCGGGGACCACGGCGATGACGACCTTCGGCATCATGCGGATCAGTCGCTGGACCTCGAGGATGTGCAGCCGACCCATCGACGCCTGGGCTGCTGCCGGGTCCACGCCCTCCGGCGGGGCGCCCTCGTCACCGACGTACTGGTAGCCGCTGCGACCGCGGATGCGCTGGTCACCGCCGGAGCAGAACGCCCAGCCGCCGTCCTTCTCGCTCGGGCCGTTGCCGGTGAGCAGGACGACGCCGACGCGGGGATCCTGGCGGGCGTCGTCGAGGGCGCGGTAGAGCTCGTCCACCGTGCGGGGGCGGAAGGCGTTCCGGACCTCTGGACGATCGAACGCGATGCGGACGATCCCGTGCGAGACGTGCTTGTGGTACGTGATGTCGGTGAACGACGCCGCTGCGGGGGCGGTCGTCCAGACGTCGGGGTCGAACAGGTCGGACACGGTGTCGGGCATGCACCCAACCTATCGCCGGAGCCCTCCGCCCCGCCCTGTCGCCGAGGGGCCTCCGCCCCGCCCGGTCGCCGAGGGGCCTCCGCCCCGCCCTGTCGCCGAGGGGCCTCCGCCCCGCCCGGTCGCCGAGGGGCCTCCGCCCCGCCCGGTCGCCGAGGGGCCTCCGCCCCGCCCGGTCGCCGAGGGGCCTCCGCCCCGCCCGGTCGCCGAGGGGCCTACGCTCCCATGTCGGTGAGGAGCTCCGGGGCGACCATGACGACGAGCACGATGAGGATCACCGGGTTCGCGAAGAACGCCACCACGACGCCGATGGAGCCGTACCACCGCCCGAACCCGCCGACCGCGGCGATGAACCCGAGGACGGCGGCGACGAGCGTCAGGAACACGACGACGAAGCAGATGCCGAACGCGAAGGTCGTGTCGCCGCCCATGAACACCGCGAAGGCGCTGGCGTCGACGGCGGCCGAGACGATGGCGAGGCCGAAGGCGATCTTGCCGACGAGGGGGTTCTTGCGGCGCCGTGTGGCGGTCTTCGCCCGGACGTCGACGGTGTTGCTCCGCATGAGGCGGGCGAACTCGTCGCTGCCCCCGCCGGGCGTGCTGCGTGACGACCGCTGGTGCGGGTTGGACGTCACGGAGCCTCCCTCTGGTCGTGGCCGATCGGAGCCGACCGAGGCCGACCGATGCATGCTAATGCTCTGCCCTGGCGGTCCCCTCCGAGGAACTGTGAGGTCCGCTGGACGAAGATGTCCGTGTGCTCCCCGCCCTCTCCGAACTCCTCGCCGACGCCCACGTCGTCGCCCTCCCGATGCGGGTCCGCTTCCGCGGGATCACCACGCGCGAGGCGATGGTCCTCCGCGGTCCGGCCGGGTGGACCGAGTTCTCCCCGTTCGTGGAGTACGACGACGCCGAAGCGGCTGCCTGGCTGCGCGGGGCGATCGACTTCGGCTGGACGGAGCACGTCCCCGCCGCGGCGTCCGTCCCCGTCAACGCCACCGTCCCCGCGATCGAGCCGGGTGCCGTCGCCGGGCTCCTGGCGCGCTACCCCGGGTGCACGACCGCGAAGGTCAAGGTGGCTGAGCCCGGGACGACGATCGACGACGACGTGGCGCGGGTCGCCGAGGTCCGTCGGGTGATGGGCCGGGCCGCGTCCGTGCGGGTCGATGCGAACGGCCTGTGGACCGTGGACCAGGCCGCGGAGGCGCTCGAGCGGCTCGCCCCGTACGACCTGCAGTACGCCGAGCAGCCCTGCCGCACGGTCCCGGAACTCGCAGCGCTCCGATCGCGGATCGCCGGCCTCGGCGTGCCGATCGCTGCGGACGAGAGCGTCCGCAAGGCCTCGGACCCGCTGGCCGTCGCGCGGGCCGGGGCAGCCGACGTGCTCGTCGTGAAGGCGCAGCCGCTCGGCGGGATCACCGCGGCGCTGTCCGTGATCGAGTCGGCCGGCCTCCCCTGCGTCGTGTCCAGCGCACTCGACACGTCGGTCGGGCTCGGGATGGGGGCGTTCCTCGCCGCGGCCGCGATGTCACCCGGCTACGCCGCGGGGCTCGGGACCGCGGCGATGTTCGAGGGGGACGTCACGCCCGATCCGCTCCTGCCGGCGGACGGGAGGATCGGGGTGCGTCGCGTGGACGCCGCACCTTCCCTGGTGGCCCGGTTCGCCGCGTTGCCCGCGCGCACCGCGTGGTGGCGTTCCCGGCTCGAGCGGGTGCACGCCCTGCTCGCTGCCGCTCCGATCCGCTCCTGACGTCCCGCCCCTGACCGGTCACGACGCCCCTCTCACATCCCTTGGGCGGTCATCTTCCGTCGGTCGCTGGTCCGCAGAACGACGGGCCCTGACCACTCGGTGACAAACCGGCGGGGTGTTGCGACCACTCGGGCAGGCCCGAGCCGGGCCCGGAGGCGGACCTGCACCGAGCCTCCAGGCCGGCGTGCCGCGTCAGCGGCGGACGACGCTCACAGACCGGAGTAGCTGTGCAGGCCCTTGAAGAACACGTTCACGACGGAGAAGTTGAACATGACGGCCGCGAACCCGATGAGCGCCAGCCACGACGACCGCGCGCCGCGCCACCCACGGGTCGCACGCGCGTGGATGTACCCGGCGTAGACGACCCAGATGATGAACGTCCAGACTTCCTTCGTGTCCCAGCCCCAGTAGCGACCCCAGGCACGCTCGGCCCAGATCGCACCGGCGATGAGCGTGAAGGTCCAGAGGACGAAGCCGACGAGGAGCACGCGGTAGGTCAGGACCTCGAGCCGGTCGGCGTCCGGCAGCGTCTCCATGAAGCGGATCTTCTTGGAGACGGCCGGGTGCCCGAGCCGGTAGGTCTGCACGAGCTGCGCCACCGCGAGCCCGGCGCCGAGCGCGAAGAACCCGGTGCCGGCGATCGCCACGAACACGTGGATGACGAGCCAGTACGACTGCAGCGCCGGCTGGAGCGGCACGACGGGCACGTAGTAGTTGACCGTCGCGATGCCGAGCAGGATCAGCGTGAGGCCCGTGATGAAGACGCCGAGGAACTTCAGGTTCTGCCAGAGCTGCACCAGCAGGAAGATCAGCACGATCAGCCCGGTGCCGGTCAGGGAGAACTCGAACATGTTGCCCCACGGCACACGGTCGGCCGCGATGCCACGGAGCACGATCGAGCCGACGTGCAGGATGAGCGCGAGGATCGTCATCGCCATGCCGACCCGTTCGAACCGGGTGCCGCGACGGCCGGAGCCGGTCTTCGCCGGTGCTTCCACCCGCTCGAGCACCACGGTTCCGCCCTGGACGGTGGCGACCGTCTTCGCGGCGCCCTGCTGCTGCGCCGTCACGGACTGCGTGTCGGTCGCGACGGACACCTCGCCCGCACGCTTGGCCATGTCCAGCGCGAACGAGATGAACGCGATCACGTAGACGGCCATCGCCGAGTACGTGAGCACGACCGAGTAGGTCGCGAGGTTCTCCGTCATGTTCACTGGGGCATCCTAACTCCGAGGTCCGACGTGTGCCGCGTGGCGATCTCGCCGACGGCACGCTCGAGATTGGGGTCCTCGCCGCGGGCGAGGCCCGCGTACTCGAGGTCGTACTCGCCGTTCGCCGCGCCCGTCCGGGGCACGACCTTCACCCAGACGCGACGACGCGGGACGAAGAGCGAGGTGAGGAGGCCGAGCACGGCGAGGACCGCGAAGCCACCGACGAAGAGCTGCGACGGGTCGTGGTGCACGTCGAGCGACACGTACCGCTTGACGCCGTCGAACGTGATCGACCCGGCGTCACCCGGCAGTTTCTTGGTCTGCCCGGGCTTCAGCTGGATGCTCGCGGTGTCCGCCTTGGTGCCGGCGATCTGCGTCAGCCCCTTGGTGTCGAGCTGGTAGACGCTCCGCGGCACCCCGTCGTCGAGCCCGAGGTCGCCCGTGTAGACCTGCAGCGAGAGCAGCGGGTTCTCGATGTCCGGGTACGTCGAGGCGTACGCGCCGGTCGTCTGCTTCACCGCCGTCGGGTAGAAGAACCCGACCATGCCGAGCTGGTCCGGCGACGCGTCCGGGACCTTGATGACGCCGGTGGAGGTGTAGTTCGCGTCGGCGGGGAGGAACGGCACGACGTCCTGGAACGCCACGTTCCCGTCGCCGTCGCGCACGGTCACGTTCATCGCGTACCCGTTGCCGAGCAGGTAGACGTTCGTGCCGCCGATGGAGAGCGGTTCGTTGACGCCGAGGCGGCTGGTCTTCGACTCGCCGCCCTTCTCCTTGCTCGTCACCGTCGCCGAGTAGTCCGTCGCCTGGCCGAGGGCGTTGAGGTTCCGCTCCTCGTACTTCGTGACGAACTTGTCGAGGGTCAGGTTGTAGCCCTTGAGCTGCTCCTGGTTGAACCAGCGACCAGGATTGAACGAGTCGTACGAGCCGAGCACGTTCGAGAACGTCTGACCTTCCACGAGGAGCCGCTGGCCGGTGTACCCGAAGCCGCCGCCGATGCCGACGGCGATCAGCACGCCGACGAGCGCCGCGTGGAAGACGAGGTTGCCCGTCTCGCGCAGGTAGCCGCGCTCCGCGCTCACCGAGTCGCCGAAGCGCTCGACGCGGTACCCGGAGCGCTTCAGGAGCGCCATGGCGCGCGTGACCGCGCGGTCGACGGACGGGAGGCCCGTGGCCGCGTCCGTCCCGGTCGCGCCGTCCGCCATCGTGTCCGGTTCGACCGCCACGGTGCGGAACCCCGCGAGTCGCGTCAGGCGGACCGGCGTCTTCGGTGGGCGGGTGCGGAGCGCCTGCCAGTGGTGCCGGGTGCGGGGCACGATGCAGCCGATGAGCGACACGAAGAGCAGCAGGTAGATCGCGGAGAACCACACCGAGGTGTAGGTGTCGAAGACCTGGAGCTTGTCGAGGATCGGGTAGAGCGTCGCGTGGTCGGCCTTGTACTGCACGACGCCGTTCGGGTCCGCCGTGCGCTGCGGCACGAGGGACCCCGGGATCGCCGCGAGGGCGAGCATCATCAGCAGGAAGAGCGCGGTGCGCATGCTCGTCAGCTGGCGCCAGAAGAAGCGCACGTACCCGACGAAGCCGAGCTTCGGCTGGTTCACGCCGGCGTCGGTCGTCGCCGCCGCCGCGGTGCCGTCGACGTGGTCGGACGGCCGCTGCGGGTCGGATGCGGTGTCGGCGCCCTCGTTCGTCGCCTGGTCGGTGCCGGTGAGGTCGTTCTCGGACTCAGACTGCCGGGACATAGCTCTGGATCACCGCCCCCACGCTCGACATGACGGCCGACCAGATACCGGTGACCATGAGCAGACCGATGACGATCAGGATCGCTCCTCCGATGATGTTGACGATGCGCATGTGGCGCTTGACGACGCGGATCGCTCCGGATGCCCAGCCGGCGCCGAGCGCGACGAGCAGGAACGGGATGCCGAGGCCCAGGCAGTACGCGACGCCGAGCCACATCCCCTGCCAGGCACTGCCGGACTGCACGCTGAGCAGGTTGATCGCGGCGAGCGTCGGGCCGAGGCACGGGGTCCAGCCGAGGCCGAACACGATGCCGAGCAGCGGCGCGCCGACGAGGCCGGTCGCCGGGGTCCACGACGGCTTCAGGGTGCGCTGGAGGAACGTGAAGCGGCCGACGAACACCAGGCCCATCACGATCACCACGACACCGAGGACCTGCGTGATGAGGTCGCGCCAGCGGACGAGCCAGAACCCGAGCGCACCGAACACCGTCGTGTAGGCGACGAACACCGCCGTGAAGCCGAGGACGAAGAGCAGCACCCCGAGCACGACGCGGCCGCGTCCCCGTCCGCCCTCGGCGACACCGCCGACGTACCCGAGGTACCCGGGGACGAGGGGCAGCACGCACGGCGACAGGAACGAGACGAGCCCGGCGAGCAGCGCCACCGGGAGGGCGACGAGCATCTGCCCGCTGAGGATCGCGTCGGCGAAGGGATTGCTGCCCACGGCTCAGGAGGCCTTGCCGCTGAGCTCGTCCGACACCAGGGTGTCGAGGATGCTCGTACTGTCCACGGCACCGAGCACGCGGGCAGCGACCCGGCCCTGCTTGTCGAGGACGATCGTCGCCGGGACCGCGTTCGGGGCGATCTGCCCGGAGAGCGCGAGCTGCATCTCGCCCTTGTCGGCGTCGAGCACGGTCGGGTAGTCGACCTTGAAGGTGCGCTCGAACGCGGCGGCGGTGGCCTTCTGGTCGCGCACGTTGACGCCGATGAACTGGACCTGGTCGTCGGTGTACTTCTCGTGCACCTCGTTCAGGTACTTCGCCTCGGCACGGCACGGCGGGCAGCCGGCGTACCAGAAGTTCAGGACGACGACCTTGCCGCGGAGCGCCTTCGCCGTCAGCTCGTCGCCGTCGGTGGTCGTCGCGTCGAAGTCGACCGCGTCCGTGCGCTTGTCCTGGGCGACCTCGGTCACCGCGCCGTCGCCGGAGATGTAGTTCTGCGTCGTCCCGCTGCCGTACTGCTGCGAGAGCTTGTCGCTGCTGCCGGAGGAGCAGCCGGTGAGGGCGATCGCGGCGACCAGCATGGTCGCTCCGACGGCGAGGAGCCGCCCCTTCGTGCTGCGCTCGGTCACACTGCTCCTTCGTCGATCGCCGTCCCGCGGAGTTCCTCGGCCGGGTCGGCGTACCCGACCTCGGTGAACCGACCGCTCGGCGTGGCGGGGACACGCTCGAGGGTGGTGATGCTCGAGAGGTCGCAGCGACGCTTGCGCGGGTCGTGCCACAGGGGCTCCCCCGCGAGACGCCGGTGCACCATCCAGATCGGCAGCTGGTGACTGACCAGGACGACGTCGCCCTCGTCGGTGCTCTCCCACGCGGTGGCGACGGCGGCGAGCATGCGGTTCGCGATCGACTCGTACGCCTCCCCCCAGCTCGGGCGGAGCGGGTTCGCGATCCAGGGCCACTCGGCCGGACGACGGAGCGAGCGCTTCGTGAACCCGGGGGGCTGTCCCTCGTAGCGGTTCGTCGGCTCGATCAGGCGTTCGTCGAGCGTGACGTCGAGGCCGTACGCCTCGGCCCACGGTGCGGCTGACTCCTGCGTGCGCTGCAACGGCGAGGCGATGATCCGGCGCACGTCGACGCCGGACTCCTTCCACGCGGCGGCGGACGCGGCGGCCATGGCCGTGCCGAGCTCGCTCAGTCCGAAGCCCGGGAGTCGGCCGTAGAGCACACGGTCCGGGTTGTGTACCTCGCCGTGCCGCACGAGGTGGATTCGGGTCGCGGGCATGGGTTCCAGTCTAGGTCGCTCAGCTGTTCCCACCGCCCGCACAGACGATCCACGGCTTCGGGAGCACTCAGTCGAGGTGACCGGAGAGCCTGCCGTGCAGCGCGACCGACCCGGTGTTCAGGTTGACGACCTCGACGGTCGAGCCGTGCTTGGCGAATCGCTGCTCCACGCCGTCGAGTGCGGCCACGGTGCTCGCGTCGAACACGTGCGCCTCGGACATGTCGATGACGACGTGTTCGGGGTCCTCGGCGTAGGAGAACCGGGTGACGAGGTCGTTCGAGGACGCGAAGAACAGCGCGCCGCGGACCCGGTAGCGGACGGTGTGCTCGTCGACGGGCTCCCGCACCACGGTGACGACGTGCGCCACGCGCCGCGCGAACACCAGCGCGGCGACGACGACACCCACGATCACCCCGGTGGCGAGGTTGTTCGTCAGCACGACGACGACCACGGTGATGACCATGACGGCCGTCTCGCCGAGCGGCATCCGCCCGAGGGTCCTCGGGCGGATGCTGTGCCAGTCGAAGGTGGCGACGCAGACCATCAGCATCACGGCCGTCAGCGCCGCCATCGGGATCTCGGCCACCACGTCGTGCAGCACGATCGTGAGCACGAGGACGGACGCCCCCGCGACGAACGTCGAGATCCTGGTCCGGGCGCCTGCCGTCTTCACGTTGATGACGGTCTGCCCGATCATCGCGCAGCCACCCGTGCCGCCGAAGAACGCCGACACGACGTTCGCGATGCCCTGACCCCAGGACTCGCGCCACTTGCTCGAGCCGGTCTCGGTGATGGCGTCGACGAGCTGCGCCGTGAGCAGCGTCTCGATGAGCCCGACGATCGCCATGCCGAAGGCGTACGGCGCGATGATCGACAGGGTCTCGAACGAGAACGGCACCGTGATCCCGCTGAACCCGGGCAGCGCGGTCGGCAGCGCGCCCTCGTCCCCGACCGTCGGGACGGCCACGCTGAAGACGATGGTGATCGCGGTGATGACGACCACGGCGACGAGCGGCGCGGGGACCGCCTTCGTCAGGAACGGGAACGCGACGATGATCGCGACGCCGAGGGCGGTGAGGGGCCACACCACGAGCGGCACGTCGCGGCCGAACAGGTTCGGCAGCTGCGCCGTGAAGATGAGGATCGCGAGGGCGTTCACGAACGCCACGTTGACGCTGCGCGGGATGAACCGCATGAGCCGTGCGACGCCGAGGAACCCGAGCACGAGCTGGATCACGCCGCCGAGCACGATCGTCGGGACCAGGTAGTCGATCCCGTGCTCGCGCACCAGCGGCGCGATCACGAGCGCGACGGAGCCGGCAGCGGCGGACACCATCGCCGGGCGGCCGCCGACGATCGCGATCACCACGGCGATCACCACGCTCGAGAAGAGCCCGACCGCCGGGTCGACGCCCGCGACGACCGAGAACGAGATCGCTTCGGGGATGAGGGCGAGCGCGGTGACGATCCCAGCGAGTACCTCGCGCGTCAGGAGTCTCGGCGAACGGAGTGCGGACAGGACGCTCGGGGCCGCCGGCGCTGAGGTGAGGGTCGTCATCGCCGACGACTCTACCGTTACGTGAGGGTAGAGTTGTCCGCGATGAGCGACCAGGACGACGCGCACGAGGCCGGCACGATGCACATCGGCGAGCTCGCCGACCGCGCAGGGATGTCACTCCGGACGATCCGGCACTACGACGAGGTCGGTCTGCTCGTCCCGAGCGGCAGGACCACCGGCGGCTTCCGCGTCTACACCCCGCGCGACCTGGAGCGCCTGCTCGTCATCCGCCGGATGAAGCCGCTCGGGTTCTCACTCGAGGAGATGGGCGACCTGCTCGGCATCGTCGACGGGCTCCCCGGCGGTGATGCGGAGGACACGGCCGCACGCGCAGCGCGCCTCGATGCCTTCCTGGAGGACGCGAGGGCCCGCCACGCGAAGCTCGTCGAGCGGGCGGGCATGGCCGAGGAGTTCATCGGCACCCTCAGTACCCTCCGCGCCGCGCTCCCCTGACGCCCCGTCGCGCGCGGCCGCGATCTCGCGCTTGCGCTGCTCGATGTGTGCATGCCACGCCGCCGCGCCGGCCTTCGCGCGCGCCCACATCGCGTCCAGCTCCTCGTCACTCACCGCAGGGGGTTCATGTCGGTCCAACCAGCGCGTGACGCCTGCGCGTGCGCGCGCAACGATCGTCATCATCCCGTCTCCCTCGATCTGCTGAGCAGTTCCCGCATCACCTTCGCACCCGGTTCCTCGCCTCGTGGGATCTTCTGCATGTCACACATCGCTGCGGCGAGGGCGTACCCGAGTTCATGCCGCCCGACGTCGTCGCCGGAGACGAGTTCGAACACCACCGTCAGACGTGCCCAGTACCGGTCTCGTTCTTCCCGCTCGACGTCCCGCCGCCACCACCGTCGCGACGGCCGCAGGTGGCCAGGCCGCGAGTGCTTCGATCCCCTCCGTCATGAGGACCTCCTCCCCGCTCGCGACCCGGCCACATCGAGAACGCTACGAGCGCGGCGGAGGCGATCCGAGCCTCCAGGCCGCAGCTGTGGACGGCCACCGGACGCAACCGGGCTGTGGAGAACCGGCGGCCCGGTAGACTCGACGACCGTGATCGAACGCACCCGCATCAGCGACCTCGCCGCCCTCCCCGACGGTCCCGTCTCCGTGGCCGGATGGGTCGAGACCGTCCGCGATCAGAAGAAGGTGCAGTTCGTCGTGCTGCGCGACGAGACCGGCGCCGTCCAGCTCGTCAACCCCGCGACTCGCGAGGCGACCGAAGGCGACGACGCCTCGGCGGCGGCACTCGCCACGACCGAGGCGATCTCGGGTCTGGCGCACGGCTCCTTCATCCACGTCACCGGCACCCTGAAGCACGACGAGCGCGTCAAGCTCGGCGGCCTCGAGGTCAAGGTCGGCGAACTGACCCTCGTCAGCGCAGCGATCCCGGAGACCCCGATCGCCGACGACTCCTCGCTCGACAAGCGACTCGACTGGCGCTTCCTCGACCTGCGCAACCGCAAGCAGAACCTCATCTTCCGCATCCAGACGACGATGGAGCACGCGTTCCGCTCGTACTGGGTCGAGCGCGACTACATCGAGATCCACACCCCGAAGCTGATGGCCTCGGCATCGGAGTCCCGCGCCGAGCTCTTCCAGCTCGAGTACTTCGAGACGACGGCGTACCTCGCGCAGTCGCCGCAGAACTTCAAGCAGATGGCGCAGCCGGCCGGCTTCGGTGCCGTGTTCGAGATCGCCGACGCCTTCCGCGCCGACCCCTCGTTCACGTCGCGCCACGCCACCGAGTTCACGAGCGTCGACGCCGAGTTCTCATGGATCGAGTCGCACGAGGACGTCATGGCGATGCACGAGGAGGTCCTCGTCGCCGGCATCAGCGCGGTCAAGGAGAAGTACGGCAAGGACATCGAGGAGGTCTTCGGCTTCGAGCTGCAGGTCCCGACCACGCCATTCCCCCGGGTGACCCTCGCCGAGGCCCGCAAGATCGTGGCCGACAGCGGCCACGACGTCGTGCGCGCCGACGGTGACCTCGACCCGGAGGGCGAGCGCCGCGTGTCGGCCTGGGCGAAGGAGCACCACGGCTCCGAGTTCGTCTTCGTCACCGACTACGACGCCTCGATCCGGCCGTACTACCACATGCGCCACGCCGACGACCCGACGCTCACGAACAGCTACGACCTGCTGTTCAACGGCGCCGAGATCTCCACGGGCGCGCAGCGCGAGCACCGCGTCGACGTCCTCACGGCACAGGCCGAGGAGAAGGGGCTCGACGCCACCGAGCTCGGCTGGTACCTCGACTTCTTCCGCTACGGCGTCCCGCCGCACGGTGGGTTCGGCATGGGGCTCGCGCGCGTGCTGATGCTCATGCTGGGTGAGCCGTCCATCCGCGAGGTCACGTACCTGTTCCGCGGCCCGACGCGCCTGACCCCGTAGGTCGACCCGCGGGGCGGCTCCGTCGGCCCCGTGTCCGTCCACACAACCGAAAGCGGCTCGCACCACGGATTCCCGTGGCGCGAGCCGCTTTCGGTTGTGCGAGGGTGGATCACACCGGCACGCGCGCGGCGGACGGGAGGCTCGGCTCAGCTCTGCCAGTCGATGGCGGCCCTCCCCGTGACGAGTCCACGGATCTCGGCCGCGGCCGCCTGGTGGTCCGGGTGCACCTGGTACTCGTCGAGCCCGGCGAGGTCGTCGAACGTCGCGACCACGGCGACGTCCTGGTTCTTCCCGGGGTAGGCGACGTTCTCGACGACCTGCAGCGTGCGGATCGACGGCACGACGCCGATCAGTCCGTGCAGGAGCGTCCGGATCCGGTCGATGGAGGACGCCCGGTCGAGGTCCTCCCGGAGTGTCCACGAGACGACGTGCTGGATCATGCGGAGGCTCCTGCCTGCTCGAGTGCGCGGACGAGGCGGTGCTCGTCGACGCGCCAGTTGCTGTGGACGCGACCGTCGATGAGCACGACGGGGATGTCCTCCGCGTACTCGAGTCGGAGCGCGTCGTCGTCGAGGATCGACGTCTCGGTGAGCGTCACCCCCGGATGCGCTGCGACGACCCGTTCGACGACGGGTCTGGCGTCGTCGCAGAGATGGCATCCGGGCTTGGTGAGGAGCGTCACTGCTGGCATGGGATCAGCGTAGCGCCGCTCGGAGCGTCGTCACGGCAGTGTCTCCCGAGAACACCAAAGCTCCGGCCGGGAACACGAAAGCCCCGGCGAACCGGGGCTTCTGCGGCAAGTCTCGCGACTTACTTCTTGTTGCGACGCTGGTGACGCGTCTTGCGAAGGAGCTTGCGGTGCTTCTTCTTCGCCATGCGCTTGCGACGCTTCTTGATGACAGAACCCATGTGGACCTCGCTCGGACTGATGCTGATGTACGGACACCGGGCCGATGAAGCCGCGGAAAATCAACCTGCCCGATCCTACCGGAGGGCCGCTGTGATGTCGAACGGACGAGTTCGGCGGGACCCCATCGGGTCAGCCGACGTCCGCGATCCCGCCGCGCAGCACCGCTGCGACCGCGGACTCCGGCACCCGGAACGACCGGCCGAACCGGATGGCGGGGAGCTCGCCGGCGTGCACCATGCGGTAGACGGTCATCTTCGACACGCGCATCATCTCGGCGACCTCAGCGACGGTGAGGAAGCGCACGTCGTCGAAACTGCCGGTCATGGTCCGCCTTCGGGTGGGCTCGCGCTCGGTCCCGAGCGCGGGAGTTCATGTGTGACCTGAGTGGTCACTGGTAACTGTAGGGGCGCGTGAGCCCCCGTGTCCAGCATCGTCGAGGTCGCTGGACGGACGGTGCGGAACACCGCACAGCACGCCGTGCCAGACCACCCGGAACGGGTGAGGTCAGTCGTCCTCGCCGCGCTTCGTGAACCGCCGTCGCGAGCTCTCGACGACCCGCTCCCAGCCCTGCTGCGCGCCCGAGAACGCCGCGGTGGCGCGGTACGACGCCTCGGCCATGACGCGCCCGAGCTCGGTGCCGACCTCGACCGTCGCCTTGCCAGCCGCGCCGTTCCGACGGACCGAGACGGGCTGCCCGTCGAGGGTCCACGCCGTCGTCGCCGGGGTGCCGTCGGCGTCGACCGCTCCGGTGAACGGCACGACCCACTCCTCGATGTGCAGGAGCGGTTCCGGGTCGAGCCGGTAGTAGCGGTGCTGCCCTTCCTCACGACTCGTGACGAGCCCGATGTCCCGGAGGACGCGCAGGTGCTTCGAGACGGTGGGCTGGCTGACCCCGAGCTTCTCGACGAGCTGGCCGACGCTGAGCTCACCGCCGGTCGCGTCGGCGCCGTAGGCCGAGAGGAGCGCCCCGAGGAGTTCCCGCCGCGTCGGGTCCGCGACCACGCTGAAGATGTCGGCCATGGGGAAAGGCTAACCGGCCCGGCGCGGATGTACCATGCGATGCGTCCCGCCCATGTCCCCGGAGGCATACGATGCTCGACCGCACGGAGCCGCCGACCGTCTCAGCGAGCCCTGCCCGGCGACGCGCCTCTCGGATCGGGACCGTGCTCCGTTCCTCGCCGTCGCGCCTCGCGATCATGGTGTTCGTCGCACTCATCCTCGTGTTCACGTTCCTGTTCATGACGCCGATCGCCGCCGCCGATCGCCAGTCGACGCACTTCGCGGACGCGCTCTTCACCGCGGCGTCGGTCGTCTGCGTGACCGGGCTGTCCACCGTCGACATGGCCACGCACTGGTCGGTGTTCGGCAAGACGCTCGTGGTGATCGGGACGCAGATCGGCGCGGTCGGGGTGCTGACGTTCGCGTCGATCCTCGGGCTCTTCGTGACCAGGAAGCTCGGGCTCCGCGCGAAGCTCATGGCGGCCGGCGACTCGAACCCGCTGCGCACGCACCACGGCGCCGTTCCGGAGGGGCAGGCCGTCCGGCTCGGTGAGGTCGGCACGCTGCTCGCGACGGTCGCGGTGAGCACCCTGTCGATCGAGATCGTGCTCGGGCTCCTGCTCCTGCCGTCGGTGCTCATCGCCGGCATCCCCTTCTGGACGGCCGTCGGCGACTCCTTCTACTACGCGGCCATGGCGTTCACGAACACCGGGTTCGCGCCGAACGCCAGCGGCCTCGACCCGTTCGCGCACGACTACTGGTTCCTCTCGCTGCTGATGGTCGGCGTCGTCGCCGGTTCGATCGGCTTCCCGGTGATCCGCGCCCTCACGAAGCAGCTCCGCACGCCGCGGAGGTGGCCGATCCACGTCAAGCTCACCCTGGCCACCAGCGCCGTGCTGCTCGTCGGCGGCGCGATCGTCTACATCGCCCTCGAGGCCTCGAACCCGACCACGTTCGGTGAGGAGGGCGCCGGCCGCACCGCGTTCCAGGCGCTCTTCCTGTCGACGATGACCCGCTCCGGCGGCTTCTCGCTCGTCGACTTCGACCAGCTCAACGGCTCGAGCCTGCTCGTCACCGACATGCTCATGTTCATCGGCGGCGGCTCGGCATCGACCGCTGGTGGCATCAAGGTCACGACGCTCGCGGTCCTGTTCCTCGCGGCGGTCGCCGAGGCGCGTGGCCGGCAGAGCATGGAGGCGTTCGGCCGACGGATCCCGAGCGACGTGCTCCGCGTCGCCGTGGCCGTCGTGCTGTGGGGCGCCACGATCGTCGCCGTCGCCACGGTCGTGCTGCTGCAGATCACGCACGAGTCCCTGGACCGGGTGCTGTTCGAGGTGATCTCGGCCTTCGCCACGTGTGGCCTGTCCTCCGGGGTCTCCGCCGACCTGCCAGAGTCCGGCAAGTACGTCCTCGCGGCCACGATGTTCCTCGGTCGTGTCGGTACAGTGACCATCGCCGCAGCACTGGCCGCCAGCCAGAGCCGGCAACTGTTCCGCCGCCCAGAGGAGAGGCCGATCGTTGGCTGACCGAACCCACCAGCAGCACCCGTTCGGTGCCGTCAGCCACGACGCCCCGGTGCTCGTCATCGGTCTCGGCCGCTTCGGCGCCGCCACCGCCGGGCAGCTCGAACGGCAGGACCGCGAGGTCCTCGTCGTGGACACGGACGCCGGGCTCGTCCAGAAGTGGTCAGACCGCGTCACGCACGCGGTCCAGGCCGACGCGACGGACATCGACGCGCTCCGGCAGATCGGCGCGCAGGACTTCCCGATCGCGGTCGTCGGGACCGGCAGCGACCTGGAGTCGAGCGTCCTCATCACCGCGAACCTCGTGGACCTCGGCATCCCCCAGATCTGGGCGAAGGCGATCAGCCGCTCGCACGGCACGATCCTGTCCCGCATCGGCGCGAACCACGTCGTCTACCCGGAACGCGAGGCCGGCGAGCGCACGGCGCACCTGGTCTCCGGCCGGATGCTCGACTTCATCGAGTTCGACGACGACTTCGCGGTCGTCAAGATGTTCCCGCCGCGCGCGGTCCGGGGGAAGGACCTCGGCACCACCGCGATCCGGACGCGGTTCGGACTGACGGTGCTCGGCATCAAGCCGCCCGGTGAGGCCTTCGTGCCGGCGACGCCGGACAGCGTCATCGGCGAGCACGACGTGATCATCGTGTCCGGGTCGACGACCGCGCTGGAGCGGTTCGCGGCCCTGGAATAGGGCGAAGGCGGACGGGAGGCACGGTGCGGGCCCGCACCGTGCGTCCCGTCCGCCTGCTGGTTCCGTCTAGAGCTTCGACAGCTCCTCGGCGCGCGCGATCGCCGCATCCGCGGCACGGCGGAGCGTGTCCGCCAGGTCCGCCTCCTGCAGCACCGCGACGGCGCGCTCGGTGGTGCCCTTCGGGCTCGTCACCGCACGCCGGAGCTCCGACGGCTCCTTGCCGGACCGCTCGAGCAGCTCGACCGCGCCGCGGACGGTCCCCTGCACCATCGTCTCCGCCTGCTCGGGCGTGAAGCCGAGCGACTCCGCGGCGCGCTGCCACTCCTCGATCAAGAGGAACACGTACGCGGGACCGGAGCCGGACACCGCCGACAGGGCGTCGAGCTCGTCCTCTGGCACCTCGATGACCGAGCCGGACACGTCGAAGAGGCTCGAGGCGAGCGCGACGGCCTCCGCGTCGGCTGACGCACCGCCGCTGATCCCGGTGACGCCATGACCGACGCCGATGGGGGTGTTCGGGAGGGCACGGACGACCCGCACGGTGTCGGGCACCCTCGCCTCCATCGCGCTCGTCGTCACACCGACGGCCACGCTCACGACCACGGCACCCGGCTCGAGGTCGCCGGCGATCTCGTCGAGGACGTCGCCGATCGCGAACGGCTTCACGCCGAGCACGACGAGTGCCGCGCCGCGGACGGCCGCGCGGTTCGCGTCGGCGTCGGTGTCGCTCGCGTGGGCGTCGAGTCCGCGCTCCCGGTGGGCGGCGGCGGACGGCTCCGACTTCGTCGTCACGACCACGGTGTCCGGGGACAGTCCGGCGGCGAGGAGCCCGTCGAGGACCGCGCCGGACATGGATCCGACGCCGACGAGGGCGGTGCGAGGGAGTTCGATCGTCATGCCCAGACCCTACCGATCCACCGGCTGCGTAGGATCGTGCAGCAGATCAGGAGACAGGGGTCACAGTGAGCGCTTCCGGAGGCAACCGGGCCATCTTCGCCGCACTCGGCGCGAACGTCGGCATCGCGATCGTGAAGTTCGTCGCCGCGGCGATCAGCGGATCGGCATCGATGCTCGCGGAGGGCGTGCACTCGCTCGCCGACTCGGCGAACCAGCTCCTGCTGCTCCTCGGCGGACGACGCGCCCGGCGTGCTGCGGACGAGGAACACCCCTTCGGGTACGGACGCGAGCGCTACGTGTACGCGTTCGTCGTGTCCATCGTGCTGTTCTCCGTCGGTGGCGTGTTCTCCCTGTACGAGGGCATCGAGAAGCTGCAGCACCCGCACCCACTCGAGAACTGGTGGCTGCCGCTGGTGGTGCTCGTCATCGCGATCGGGCTCGAGGGCTTCTCGCTCCGGACCGCGCTCAAGGAGGCGAAGCCGCACAAGGGTGCGCTGTCGTGGGTCCAGTACGTCCGCCGGGCCAAGGCTCCCGAGCTGCCCGTCGTCATGCTGGAGGACACCGCGGCGCTCTGCGGCCTCGTGTTCGCGTTCTTCGGCGTCGGGCTGACGGTGCTCACCGGCAACGGGGTGTTCGACGCCATCGGCACCATCCTCATCGCGGTGCTGCTCATCGCGGTGGCGCTCGTGCTCGGCGTCGAGACGAAGAGCCTGCTCGTCGGCGAGGGCGCGACGGCCGCCGACGTCCAGCGCATCAAGGCCGCGGTGCTCGACGGACCCGAGGTCGAGTCGATCATCCACATCAAGACCCTGTACCTCGGCCCGGACGAGCTGATGGTCGGCGTGAAGGTCGCCGTCGACGGGGACCGCCGGCTCGGTGACGTCGCCGCCGGCATCGACACGGTCGAACAGCGGGTCCGCGCGGCCGTGCCGATCGCACGGGTCATCTACGTCGAGCCGGACGTGCTCCGCACCGGTCCGCGCCCGCCCACCGAAGCGATCGTCATCAGGGCAGCCGACTGAGGTTCCCCTTCGTGGCGGAGCCGTCGGGCGGTCCGGTGCGCTCGCGATCGTCAACGTGCTCATCGCGGTGCTCTGGAAGTAGCGCGTCAGCGGCGCTGCTGGAAGAAGTCGTCGAGCAGCGCCGCGCAGTCCGCCTCGAGGACACCGGCGACGACCTCGGACCGGTGCGGCAGACGACGGTCCCTCGCGATGTCGTAGACGCTGCCGGACGCACCCGCCTTCGGGTCCCACGCGCCGAAGACGATCCGCGGCACGCGCGCGGCGAGGATCGCACCGGCACACATCGGACACGGCTCGAGCGTCACGACCAGGGTGTGCCGTTCCAGGTGCCAGTCCCCCGTCGCCCGTGCGGCTGCCCGGAGCGCGAGCACCTCGGCGTGCGCCGTCGGGTCCTGCGTGGCCTCGCGCTCGTTGCGCCCGGTCGCGACCACCGCGCCGTGCTCGTCGAGCACCACGGCGCCGACGGGGACGTCCGCCGTCGCCAGACACGCCCTGGCCTCCTCGAGCGCGCGTTCCATCGCGGCGAGGTACGGGCGGGCTGCCGGCTCTTCCACGGGACCTCCTGGCGGTTGGCGGCACGGTAGGCTCGACCCTATGCGAGTCCACGTCGCCGACCACCCGCTCATCACCCACAAGCTCTCGGTGCTCCGCGACCGGACCACACCCTCCCCGACGTTCCGGGCGCTGACCGAGGAGCTCGTCACGCTCCTCGCGTACGAAGCAACGCGCAACGTCCGGGTCACGGCGACCCCGATCTCGACCCCGGTGGCACAGACGATGGGCGTCTCCATCGCCAAGCCCCGCCCGCTGGTCGTCCCCATCCTGCGTGCCGGCCTCGGCATGCTCGAGGGCATGGTCAAGCTCGTCCCCACCGCAGAGGTCGGCTTCCTCGGCATGGCGCGCAACGAGGAGACCCTCGAGCCGCAGACCTACGCCGAGCGCCTGCCCGACGACCTCACGGGCCGACAGTGCTTCGTGCTCGACCCGATGCTCGCGACCGGTGGCACCCTCGCCGCGGCGATCGACTTCCTCTTCGCCCGCGGCGCCGAATCCGTCACCTGCGTGTGCATCCTCGGTGCCCCGGAGGGCCTCAAGGCCGTCGAGGACGCCGTCGCCGACCGCGACGTCACCATCGTGCTGGGCGCGCTCGACGAACGGCTCGACGAGAACGGCTACATCATCCCGGGACTCGGCGACGCCGGCGACCGTCTCTACGGCCTGGCCGAGTAGCGCCGGGCGCGGCGGACCGTCCGCTCGGACGGTTGACAGCGGGTTGGTATACCGCCGATACTCATGGACATGACTGCAACCGTGTCCACCCGCGTCTTCTCCAAGGCGTGCTCCTCCGCAGGGGCAGTGGGGACCGCCGGCACGATGATGCCGGCGATGGCCGTCATGCGTTGTCGAATGTGTGCCTGATCGGTACCCGTTCCAGCCGGATCCCCCGCGACACCACCCCGGTCGCGAGCGAGTGATCCCCAGGTGACGACCACCGACGACGCGCACGTTCGTCGCGAGGTCGATCACCAGCACCCCCGGGTCCGCCCCGGTCCGCAGCAGGACCGCAGGGCGCATCGACGCTCCGTCGATCGGCACAGCCGTACCCGGGCCGACGCATTCGACACCTTCATCGCCCGGAGAACCACCATGTCGCTCACCATCGCCCAGCCTCGTACCTCGCTCCGTACCGCCGCCCCGGTGCCGGTCGACCTCGGCACGGTCACGCCGATCCGTCCCCGCCGTGGCGCCGTCCAGCCGGAGGCCACGACCATCCCGACGAGCCCCGTCGTCGCCCCGCAGCGCAACCGCGCCCTTCCGGAGGGCACCGAGGCCCGCGGCTTCGCGCTCTACGTCGGCATCGACGAGGAGAAGGCCGCAGCCGCCGGGACCACGCTCGCTGCGGTCGTGGAACAGCTCAAGGCGCTGACCGCGCAGCTGGTCCCCACCGCCGAGACCTACGCGGCAGTCGCCGTCGCCGCCGAGAACTCCGGCGGACGCGACGTCGACGTCGTCCGCCTGGCGCTGCAGGACCGTTCGGCCGTCGCCGCCCGCAAGCAGGCCGAGAAGCCCGAGCCCGAGGAGACCGGTGTCGTCATCGACATCTCCCGGAAGCGTGTGGTGCTCGACGGTGAAGCCGCTCCCCTGACGTACAAGGAGTTCGAGCTGCTGCAGTTCCTCGTCCTCCGCGAGGGACGCACCGTCGACCGCTCGGCGATCATCGAGGGGCTCTGGTCGGACGGCGAGGACGAGACCCCGAACGAGCGCACGATCGACGTGCACGTGCGGCGCCTCCGGTCGAAGCTCGGCGCGTTCGAGGAGATCGTCCGCACGGTCCGTGGCGTCGGCTACCGATTCGACCGTCACGCGGACGTCGCCGTGCGCTACGCGTCGACCCCGTCGCCCGACCTCTTCTGAGCCATCGGGGCGCACACACCCGACGCTTGTGCCCCTCTTGGTGAACTCGCAGCGAACGACGGCATTTCCGGCTGGCGCCCGTTACCGCTTCGTTATACAGTCGTTCGTGCAGACGGTGTTTGCTGTGGCAGCGTCTGCGGAATGTGATTGCAGGACACTCTTGGTGCAAGGGAGAGGGCCGGTCGCTCGATGAGCGACCGGCCCTCGTGCATCTGTCGGAAGCGCACGTCGGAAGCGCATGTCGGAAGCGCATGTCCGTACCCCGGTGTCGGAGGCCGTCGGTAGGCTGGAGGACCACCGGACAGAGGGAGTGACAGCGTGAACGACAAGGCGCGCGTCAGCGACAAGGCGACCGCCGTGGCCGCATGGGAAGCGCTGTTCCGCGCCCAGGTCACGGTGATGCGGAACCTCAACTCCGAGTTCCCCGGCGGGGAGATCTCCTTCAACGAGTACGACGTCTGCTTCAACCTCTCCACGCAGCCCGGACGACGCTGCCGGATGCGTGACCTCACCGGGCACCTGCTCCTGACGCAGCCGAGCGTCAGCCGCCTCGTCGACCGACTCACGGCGCGCGGCATCGTCGAGAAGCAGCCGGACCCGACCGATGCACGCGGTGTCATCGTGGCCCTCACGCCGCTCGGGTTCGACGTCTACCGCGCCGTCGCCGTCCAGCACGCGGCGAGCATCGCCGCCCAGGTCGGTGCCGGGCTCACGGAGTCGGAGCAGCGGACGCTGACCGACCTCTGCACCAAGTTGCGCGTCGCCTCGGCGGACGCCCCACCTGCCCGACGCATCGACCGGGCCCTGCCCCAGACCGATCCGGCCACGGTGTGACGGGCGCGATCGTCTGGCTCCGCGACGACCTGCGTCTCGCGGACAACCCCGCCCTGCGCGCCGGGATCGACCACGGCGGACATGTCACGGTGGTTTACGTCCTCGACGACGAGAGCCCCGGCGTCCGCGCGATCGGTGCCGCCGCTCGGTGGTGGCTGCACCACTCCCTCGCCGCGCTCGACGCCGAGCTGCACGACCGCGGCTCGCGGCTGGTGCTCCGCCGAGGAGCGGCCGCTGACACGATCGACCAGCTCGTCGCGGACACCGGAGCAGAGGCGGTCTACTGGAACCGCCGCTACGGGGCTGCCGAGCGAGAGATCGACGCCGGCATCAAGTCGTCGCTGACCGAGCGCGGGATCGAGGCGCACAGCTTCGCGGCGAACCTGCTCTGGGAACCGTGGACCGTGCTCACCGGGCAGGGCGAGCCGTACAAGGTCTTCACGCCGTTCTGGAACGCAGCGCAGGCGATGCCGGAGCCGCGGCACCCGCTGCCGAAGCCACGCGACCTCCCGTCGCCGGCACGTGCGACGGGCGACTCCCTCGGCGACTGGGACCTCCTGCCGACCACGCCCGACTGGGCCGGCGGGCTCCACGACACGTGGGAGCCCGGCGAGCAGGGTGCCGCACGCCGGCTGGAGCACTTCGTCGACCACGCGCTCGAGGACTACGACCAGCGTGACGAGCCCTCGATGGACGCCACGAGTGGACTGTCCCCGCACCTGCGCTGGGGCGAGATCAGCCCGTACCAGGTGTGGCACCGACTGCACGAGCGACTCGAACCAGACCAGCGCAAGCAGGCACCCGGGTTCCTCCGACAGCTCGCGTGGCGCGAGTTCAACTGGAACGAGTACTTCCATTGCGACGACATCGCGACGGTCAACGTCCGACGCGAGTTCGACGCGTTCCCGTGGCGACGTGCATCCGCATCGGAACTCGAACGCTGGCAGCAGGGCAGGACCGGGATCGACCTCGTCGACGCCGGGATGCGCGAGCTCTGGCACACCGGTGCGATGCACAACCGGATGCGTCTGGTGACCGCGAGCTTCCTCGTGAAGAACCTCTTGGTCGACTGGCGTGTCGGTGAGCAGTGGTTCTGGGACACCCTGGTGGACGCCGACGCCGCGAACAACCCCGGCAACTGGCAGTGGGTCGCCGGCTCCGGGTTCGACGCCGCACCGTACTTCCGCGTCTTCAACCCCGAGCGCCAGCTCGAACGGTTCGACCCGCACCGGGAGTACGTGCGCCGGTGGGTCCCGTCGGACGAAGACCGTCCCGAGCCGATGGTCGACCTCAAGGAAACCCGGAAGCGGGCGCTCGACGCCTACGACAGGATGCGGCACGCATGACGATCGACTCCGCCACGATCGAGCAGATCGACGCGCTGTTCCGCGACCGGGTCGAGCGCGGCATCGCGCCGAGCTCCGTGTGGGGCGTGTTCGACGCGGACGGACTCGTGGCCTCCGCTGGGCACGGTGACCGCGGGGACGGTGCTGCGCCGAACGCCGACACGGTCTACCGGATCGCGTCCTGCACGAAGAGCGTCACGGCCGCCACCCTCCTCGGCCTGGTCGCTGACGGCCTGGTCTCCCTCGACGCACCGATCACCGACTTCGTCCCGGCGTTCGCCGACGTGCAGCTCCCGACACCGGACTCCCCCGTCCCCACGCTCCGGATGCTGCTGACCATGTCGGCCGGGTTCCCCACCGACGATCCGTGGGGCGACCGGCAAGAGCCCATCTCCGACGACGACCTCGACGCGGTGCTCCGCGCGGGACTGTTGTTCGACTCCGTCCCCGGCACCGGCTTCGCGTACTCGAACCTCGGCTACGCCCTGCTCGGCCGCGCGATCGCGGTCGTGGCCGGTCGCCCGTTCACGGAGGTCGCCTCGGACGCCGTCCTCCGCCCGCTCGGCCTCGACGACACCGTCTTCGCTGCCGCCGACGCCCGCGGACACGTCGTGGTCGGGACCCGGCCGTACGACGGTTCGTGGGAACCACTCCCCATCTCGGGCCCCGGTGCCTTCTCACCGATCGGTGGGCTCTTCTCGACCGTCGCCGACTTGTCGCGGTGGGCGCGGCACCTGTCGTCGGCGTTCGCCCCGATCCGCGCCGGCGCTCCAGCCGAAGCCGGGCCGGTCTCCCCCGCCGATCGCCGACTCATGCAACAGGCGATGCGCCGGATCCCCGGGAGCGCGTTCCCGAGCGCGAAGCGTCCGATCGGCTACGGCTTCGGACTGTTCGTCGAGCACGACGACGAACACGGCTCGATCGTCTCCCACTCCGGCGGCTACCCGGGCTTCTCGGCACACATGCGGTGGTCCGTGCAGACCGGCCTCGGTGTCGTCGCCTTCGAGAACGCGACCCAGGCGAAGGTCTCCGTCCCGACCGAGACCGCGCACGACCTGCTGCTCGCGGCGGGAGCCGCCACGGCGGTCACCACCGGCTGGTCACCCGTGACGGTGCTCCCGGAGACGCGAGCCGCGCAGGGTGCCGTGTCGCGCCTCCTGTCCGACTGGAGCGACGACCTTGCAGACGCGATCTGCACCCCGAACGTCGCGCTGGACGTGCCGTACGATCGCCGGCGCTCGGCGATCGCCGAGGCGGTCCGCGCCGTCGGCGCCGACCTGTCGGCCGCCCCGGTGGCGGAGCAGTCGTCCACGCCGACGCACCTCCGCTGGTGGGTGCCGGGGACGAACGGCCGTCTCCGTGTGGAGATCCGGCTGGCGCCGCTCGCCGCCGGACTCGTCCAGACCCTGATCTGCACGGCGGAGCCCACCGAGCGCTGACGGGCAGCGACCGCCGAACGCCGGCCAGCCGCGCTCGAACAGCCCAGCAGGCCGCGGCCGACGAGCCACTCGGTCACACCGGCGGGCGGCCCCCGACGAACCCGACGGCGCGAGCGGCCACGCGGGTGCCCTCCCGTGCGGCCGCCCCGACTCGGACCGGATCGGTCGCCCATGCGCGGATGAACCCGGCCGCGAACGCGTCGCCGGCCCCGATCCCGTCGACCACCGTGGCCGGGGTCGCCGGGACCCGCTGCGGGGTGCGCCCCGGACGCCCGACCAGCACGCCGTCGACTCCGAGCGTCACGACGACCAACGGGACGTGGCGGGTGAGCACCCGAACGGCGTCTTCCGGCTCGTCCGCTCCGGTGAGTTCGAGCGCCTCGGCACGATTCGGGACGATGAGGTCGACGCCGCGCACCGCCGCGAGGAACGCGGGACCGCCGACCAGGCGCACGGCCGCGACCGAGGACGGGTCGAGCGAGACCCGCGCGGCGCCGGTCCGCGCTCGGGCGACGAGGTCCACGAGGCGGTCGGTCCCGCCGGACCCGAGCATCGCCTCTCCGGTCAGGTGGACGATGTCGGCACGTGCGACGAGTTCGATCGGCACGTCGGCGGCGGACAGCAGCCCGCTCGCGGCTCCGTCCGTCATCGACGTCCGGCCGCGCTGTCCCCGCACCGAGACGAGCGCACCGGTCGACGTCCGCGCGTCGTACCGGATGTGCGGTCGGACGCCGGCGTCCTCGAGCGCGCGCTCGTGTCGGTAGACGTCGTCGACGCCGACCCGACCCACCATGTCGACCTCGGCACCGAGCCACCCGAGCCACGTCGCGGTCGTGCCGGCCGCTCCCGCGGGGCGGTGTCGGATCACCGCAGCGGGGTCGTGGTCGCCGGCCGCCGCTGCCCGGGTCTGGACGAGGACGCCGTCGAGCAGGTCCCCCACCACCAGGAACCGCTTCCCGACGCCGCGACGGCGCCCACCGACCCGGCCTCCACCGCTGGCCCTGGCGGCGCTCGGAGCGGCCGCGGGAGGCTCGGGCGGTGATGTCATCGCCCTCAGTGTACGTGAAGGCGAGTAAATCTCCACTTTGAGGGCGTTTACCTTGCGCGTGTTATCAAATCTCTCAGCCCGATGTCGGACTCTGCCGCTAACATACTCGTGAGTCGCATTCCAGCGGCTCGCCGAGACTACCGCCGGAGACGACATGCCGCGCAAGCCAGACCCGACCCTGAAGCCCGCCATCGTGCGCAAGGTCGCGCAGCACCTGCAGGACACGAAGATCGAAGACGTGTCCGTGCGCAGCCTCGGGCGCGTGCTCGGCACCAGCGCGTACCCGATCGTCTACCACTTCGGGACGCGCGAGGCCCTGATCGGCGCGGTGGTGGAGCACCTCGCGGCAGCGACGGCCGACATCGCGCTCGACCCGGACGCCGACGATCTCGCACTCACGTCCTACCTGGTGCAGGTGTTCGGCGGCCTCGACGACCCGGAGCGGTCCCTGGCCGCACGGCTCACCTTCGAGCTCGGCGCCGTCGAGTCACTCGACGGCCGCGACCACGAGCGAACGGTGCACCGGGCGCAGATCGCGTCGATCGCCGACTGGTGCCGTGCGCACGGCTACGGGGAACACGATGCCGACCGTGCGGCACAGGCGGCGGTGCTCCTCGCGCGCGGCATCCAGTGGGGTGCGATCGTGGACCGCGAACACGCCGATCCCGACACCGCCCTCCGCGACCTCGCGCACAAGCTCGTCGCCGGCGCGACCCTCACCTCGGCCTGACGCGACCCTCGCCTCGGCCTGACGCGACCCCGTGACGGACGAGAGGCACGGTGCCAGCTGGCACCGTGCCTCCCGTCCGTTCTGCCGTCAGATCAGAGCGTGACGAAGCGCTGCGACTTCGCGTTCGCGAAGCGAGCCGCGACGTTCTCCCAGTCGACGATGTTCCACACGGCCTTGACGTAGTCGGCCTTGACGTTGAGGTAGTCGAGGTAGAAGGCGTGCTCCCACATGTCGAGCATGAAGATCGGGACGAGCCCGAAGGGCACGTTCGCCTGCTGGTCGAACAGCTGGAACGTCGTCAGCTTCTGGCCGACGGTGTCCCAGGCCAGCACGGACCAGCCGGAGCCCTGGATGCCGGTCGCGACGGCGGTGAACTGGGCCTGGAACTTCTCGAAGGAGCCGAAGAACTCGTCGATGGCCGCGGCGAGCTCGCCCTCCGGGACCTTCGTGTCCGGGCCGAGGTTGGTCCAGAAGATCGAGTGGTTGACGTGACCGCCGAGGTTGAAGGCGAGGTCCTTCTCGAGCTTGTTGATCGCCCCGAGGTTGCCCGACTCGCGCGCTTCCGCGATCTGCTCGAGCGCGGTGTTCGCACCCGTGACGTAGGTCTGGTGGTGCTTGTCGTGGTGCAGCTGCATGATCTTGCCGCTGATGTGCGGCTCGAGTGCGGCGTAGTCGTACGGCAGCTCCGGCAGGGTGTACTCAGCCATGTGAGTTCCTTTCGATCAGTGGTTGGGCGGATGGTGCTCCGCGGCTCACGAGAGCCGGGAACGATCGGTGAGGGAGTGGAATTCCCGGTTGTGGTAGACCAGCGGCTCGCCCCGTTCGTCCCCGATGACGATGTCGAGCACCTCGGCGACGACGACGGTCGAACTGCCGATCGGCGTCGTGGACAGCGGTCGGCACCGCAGTGCGGACGCGGCGGAGGGCAGGTACCGGTCCCCCGACGGGAGCGTTCCCCAGATCGGGTCGTCGGCCGCGGGGCTGCCGGTGGACGCGAAGCGCCTCGCGAGGGCGACGCCGTGCGAGTCCATGAGGTGGACCACGAACACCGGAGCCCCGAGGACGGCGCCGGCCGAGCCCGAGTTCGTCGAGAGCGAGAAGACCAGGACGGGTGGGTCGATCGCCACGCTCGCGACGCTGGAGGCGGTGAGGCCGGTCGGGCCGTCCGGCCCCTCGGCGGTGATGACGGCGACACCGGCGGGGTGACCACGGAAGGCCGACTTGTAGGCGTCCGCGATGTTCGACGGCACGGCGTTCGCCGGTGTTGCTTCGGGCATGGGAGTCGTTGGTTCGTTCCTCGTTCGGATCGGTGTGGCTCACCCCTCGGCGGCCATGTCCCAACGTATGACCTCAACCAAGGTTGAGGTCAACGATTCCCAGGTTCCACGTATCCCGGGCGCGCCGTCGCGCCGTCGTCCACACTCGGAGCCGCATCGAGGGGGCGACGCAGGGCGACGCCGTCAGCGGCGGCGGAGCATCACGACGGCACCGGCAGCGGCGACGACCATCAGCACCGCGGCGACGCCGGCCGTGATCGTGACGCCGGAGTCGAACGCCGCCCGCGCCGACTCGAGGAGCACCTGCCCCGCCGACCCGCCGAGGTCCGCAGCCGCCGACACCGCTCCGCCGAGGGTCTCCTGCGCCGCGACGTGCGCCGACGAGGACAGCCCGTCGGGGACGACGACGTGTGCCCGGTAGGTCGTCGCGAGGATCGTCCCGAGCACCGCCGTCCCGAGCACCGCACCGATCTCGTACGCGGTCTCGGAGAGCGCCGACGCGGCACCGGCCTTGTCCACGGGCGCCGTGGAGATGATGAGGTCGTTCGTGACCGTCTCCGATGCGCCGATCCCGATGCCCAGCAGCACGAACGCGAAGGCCAGCGCGACGATCGACGCGTGGTGTCCGAGCACGGCGACCATGGCGTACGCGGCCGCCGAGAACAGCAGCGCGACGGCGACGACCCACCGCGGGGCCACCCGGCCGACGATCGGCACGACGACGAGCCCCGCGACGATCGTGAGCACGGAGCCCGGGATGAGCACGACACCGGACGTGAAGGGGTCGAGCCCGGCGACGAGCTGCAGGTGCTGGGCGATGAAGAACAGGAACCCGGTCAGCGAGAACATCGCCGCCATGTTCATCAGCACGCTGCCGGTGAACGCCGTGCTGCGGAACAGCCGGAGGTCGAGCATCGGCGTCCGGGAACGCAGCTGCCGGCGGACGAACGCGATGCCGCACAGCACCCCGACGCCGAGCATCGCGATCGCGAGCCCGCGTTCCTCGACGTGCACGACGGACTTGATGGCCCAGGCGATCGGCGCGAGCGTGCCGAGCGACAGCAGCATGCTGAGCACGTCGACCGGGCCGGGGTTGCGGTCCTTCGACTCCGGCACCCAGAACGCCACACCGACGAGCATCAGCACGAGGATCGGCACCGCGACGAGGAACACGCTCCCCCAGTGGAAGTGTGCGAGGAGCGCCCCACCGACGAGCGGACCGAGCGCGTTGCCCGCGGCGAACATCGTCGACCACACGGCGAGGGCCATCCGTCGCTCGGTGGCATCGGTGAACACGTTGCGGATGATCGACAGCGTCGCCGGCATGAGCATGGCGCCGAACACGCCCATCGCGATGCGCGCGGCGACGAGCATCCAGGCGTCGGTGGCGAACGCGGCCGCGACGGACATCGCCGCGAAGCCGGAGGCGCCGATGACCAGGATGCGGCGGCGGCCGATGCGGTCGCCGACACTGCCCATCACGACGAGGAGGCCGGCGAGGACGAGCGGGTACGCGTCGACGATCCAGAGCTGCGTGGTGGCGTCGGGGTCCAGCGCGCGCGAGATCGACGGCAGGGCGAAGCTCAGGATGGTGTTGTCGACCGAGATCAGCAGGACCGGCAGCATGAGCACGGCGAGCGCCAGGAACCGTCGCGGGCGGCTGGTGGTGACCCGCGTGGCGATGGGACTGGTGAGGAGTGCGGACATGGTGGTGCTCCACGGACTTCGAGGGTGGTGCCCCGGGCGCGGAAGTCGTCACGCAGCCCGGCAAGACCTCTCTACTGTACCGTCTGGACGGGTATGTTGCAAATACAACCAAACGACGGACTGGAGGCTCGTGGCGGGCCCGCCACGAGCCTCCAGTCCGTCTGGTGGTCGCCCCGGACCTACGCCGACTCGCGGAGCAGCAACCGGTGGCGCACGCTGCGCTGCACCGCGGCACCGGAGCGCGGCAGGTCACCGGCGAGCATGCCGAGGGCGAGGTCGAGCGCCTCGCGCGCGACCGCGTCGAGGTCGACCGCGAGCGTCGTGAGCGTCGGGGACACGAGCCCGCCGAGCGGGAGCCCGTCCACACCGACCACGCGGACGTCACCGGGGACGTCGACGCCCGCACGGCGGCACGCCTGCAGCACGCCGAGGGCCATCACGTCGTTGAAGGCGATGATCGCGTCGAGTCGGCGCTTCCGACCGAGGATCCGCACGGTCTCCTCCGCCCCGCACTCGGCCGTGCCGTGCGGTGCGTGGACGACCTCCGGCAGGTAGCCGCGTCGACGCAGGGCGTCCAGCATGAGCACGCCGCGGACGCTCGTGTCGTCCGGCGAGGAGTTGTCGAGCACCACGGGATGGCGCACCCCGGTCGCGACGAGGTGGTCGGCGAGCACCTCGATCCCGTCGGCGGGGTCGATCCACACCGCGGCGGTCGGCGGGTCGGACGAGGGGTCCAGCTCGACCATCGGGACCGATCCGAGCAGGTCGTTCCAGCGCTCGCGACGGGAGCCGAAGTACCCGATGACCACGTCCGTCTGCGCGCCGAGCGCCGTCACCATGCGGTCGGGATCGCTCGCCAGGTCGACGTCGGCGAGCATGACGTTCCACCCCTGCTCCGCGGCGAGCTGGAACACCGACGCGGCGAGCTGCGGCGTGTACGGGTTCCTGAGGTCGTTCACCACGAGGCCGAGCTGGTGGTCCCCACCCGTGACGAGCCCGCGGCCGAAGCGGGACGGCCGGTAGTGGAGCTGCTCGGCGACCGCGAGCACCCGCTCCTTGGTCGCCGCGCTGATCCCGGACATGCCGTTCATCGCCCGCGTGACCGTCTGCCGGGACACCCCGGCGGCCGCGGCGACGTCGATGATCGTCGCGCGGCCGCCGGGTGCTGGGACCGGTTCGGTGGCGTCGGTCAGTCGCGGAGGTCCAGCCATGCCACCTGTTCGGGAGTGAGGTCGACGGAGAGGCCGGTCATGGACGACCGGGCTTCCGCGATCGTACGCGGTCCGAAGAGCGGGAACGTCGGGAACGGCTGATTCAGGACGTACGCGAGCGCGATCGCGGTCGCGGGCACCCCGAACTGCTCGCCGAGCTCGCGGGCGCGGCGCAGTCGCTCGAAGTTCTCGTCCGAGTAGTAGCAGCGCACGAGCTCGGCGTCGCTGGTGTCCTCGGGCGTCGCGCGTCCGGTGAAGAACCCACGGGCCTGGGACGACCACGGCAGCAGGGGCACCTGGCGCTCCGCCAGCCACTCCTTCGACGCGGCATCGGTCGCGTGGCGGCAGCCGGCCCACGGCACGTCGTACGCCTCGGCGAGCCCGAAGTGGTTGCTGAGGACCTCGAACTCGTGCTTGCCGTTCGCGCGGGCGTAGGCGTTCGCTTCGTCGAAGCGCGCGAGGCTCCAGTTCGAGCCGCCGTACACGCGGATGCGGCCGGCGCGACGGTGCTCGTCGAGGACGTCGACGAACTCCCCCACGGGGATGTCCTCGTTGTCGCGGTGCATCATGTAGATGTCCGCGTAGTCGGTGCCCTGGCGCTCGAGGCTCTCGAGCAGCTGTCGACTGAGGGACTCGGGGTCGCAGTACGGCGTGTGCGCGCCCTTCGTGATGACGACCACGTCCTCGCGGATCCCCCGGTTCTGGATCCACTTGCCGAGTCGGCCCTCAAGCACGCCCCCGCCGTAGATGTACCCGGTGTCGAAGACGTTGCCGCCCTGCTCGACGAAGAGGTCGAAGATCGCGCTGGCGTGTGCCAGGTCCGGCTGGTTGTCGACGCCCATCACCAGGCGCGACAGGCGCTTGCCGACGCCGGGGATCTCGCCGTACTGCATCGGATTGTCCGCCTGCACGGTCAGCGGGCTCCCGCTCACGGTGGGGATGTCGGCGGTCTCGGCCTCGAACGGGTAGCGGAGGCCGATCGCCGCGCGCCACTTGTCGAGGGTCCTGGCGGTGGCGAGGGACTCGTCGAGCGTGTACTCGGAGGCATCGACGCGTCCGGCGGCCAGGGCAGCGGTGGTCGCGTCGGCCTCGAGCGCGTACGGCTTCGCCCCGCCGAACGACAGGGTCCTGGGGTCCTCGTCGACGGTGCGGATCTCGATCGTCGGGTCCTCGCCGAGGGTCCACGGGTCGGTCAGCGTGATCTTCCCGCTCGTGCCGTGGATCGTCACCACGTTGTCGTCCTGCACGCGGACGCCGGTGCGGACGTCGGCGGTGATGCCGCCGCGGTAGGTGAGCTGCGCGGTGGTCCACTCGTCGACCCCGGTCGGGCCGAGCGTCCCCGTGGCGGTGAGCTCGGTCGGCTCGGCGACGGCCACACCGGTCGCGGCCTGCACGACCGCGGCGGCCATCGTCACCGGGTAGCCGCCGACGTCGAGGATGCCGCCACCGGCGGTGTCGACGTCGAACAGCCGGCCGCTGCGGGACCCCGCGCGGAACGCGAACGACGCGTCGATGTGTGTGATGTCGCCGATCGCCCGCTGCCGGACCAGCTCGAGGAGTGCAGCGGTCTGCGGGTGGAAGCGGTACATGTACGCCTCCACCAGGGGCAGCCCGGCCTGACGGGCGGCGTCGGCGAGCGCCATCGCGGTGCCGTGGTTCGGCGCGAGGGGCTTCTCGCACAGGACGGCCTTGCCCGCGGCGAGCGCCGCGAGGACGAGCCGGGCGTGCCCGGTGTGCACGGTGGAGACGTAGACGGCGTCCACGCGCGGGTCGGCGAGGACCTCGTCGTACGTCGCCGCGGTGACGTCCGCGAAGCCGTGCTCGACGGCCTCGTCCGCGAACGCCTGCGCCCGCTCGACGGAGGAGCTGCCGGCCGCGACGAGTGTGCCGCCCGCCTCGCTCGCCGACAGCTGGGAGAGGAACCGGCGGGCGATGCCGCCAGGGCCGAGGACCGCCCAGCCGGGGGTGTCGTTCGTCGCTGCGGTCGGGGTGCCGGTGGTGGTCGCGGTCTGCGCTGACATGCGGATCCTGTTCGTCTCGTGAACCTTCACGGTCGGGTCGACGCTAACGCGCTCGGCCCGTTGCCGCAATGCAGATGATGCTTGACACGGCGTGTCGGGCAGAGCATGCTCTGACCCAATTCGTGAGCGTTCACGGTCGATCGCTCACGGACTCCCCGATCTCAACGACGAGAGCAGGCATCCCCGTGACAGCAGCACCATCGATCAGTCTCAGCCGGCGGGGGTTCCTCGCCGGCGCCGGCGCACTCGGCGCCGCAGCGCTCCTTGCCGGGTGCTCCACCGGCACCTCCATCTCGAAGGACCCCGACGAGCTCGTCCTCTGGTACTGGAACCGGTCGCTCGACCCGAAGTTCCTGAAGCAGGCGGCCGCGGGCATCGACGGGCACCGCCCGATGCGCCTCCGCCCCGACCTCATCGGCGGCGCGTCCTACGACACGAAGTTCCGGACGGCGCTGGCGGGCAACGCGTTCATCCCCGACGTCCTCATGGTGAACTCGAACTGCTGGCTGTACTTCCCCGACGAGGAACTGTTCACGGACTTCGACGACCACGGCGGCGCGGCGAAGAAGTCCGAGTACTACGACTGGAAGCGCGCCCTCGGCACCACCCCGAGCGGACGGCAGTGCTTCTGGCCCGTCGACACCGGACCGACCGCGTTCTTCTACCGGCAGGACGTCCTCGCGAAGGCCGGCCTGCCGACCGACCCGGACGAGGTGTCGGCGTCGATCAGCACGTGGGACGACTTCCGGACGTTCGGGTCGACCCTCCGGAACAAGGCCGACGTGGCCACGGTCATCACGGCCAACCAGCTCTTCAACCAGTACGTGTACGCCAGCCCCACCCGGTACTTCGACCGTGACGACCAGCCCGTCTTCGAGCAGGACGACAGCAGCATCCGGAAGGCGTGGGAGAACGCCGTCGCGTGCGCGAAGTCCGGCGTGACCGGGAACCTGCAGTCCGGCACCGACCAGAACGCCGGATGGGTGTCCGGCCGCGTGGCGGGGCAGATCGAGGGCGCGTGGTGGACCCAGGTGATCCACGACACCGCACCGGACTCCTCCGGGCAGTGGCGGATGGCCAGGCAGCCCGAACGCCCCGGCAACAGCGGCGGCTCGTTCCTCGCCGTCCCGAAGACGTCGAAGGACCCGGCGGCCGCGGTGGCCTTCGCGCAGTGGATCACTTCCCCCGAGGTGCAGTCGCACACCTACAACGACATCCAGCTCTTCCCGTCCACGCCCGGTTCGTTCGACAACGGCCTGATGCGGAAGCCGGGTGACTTCTTCGGCGACCAGGACCCGCTGTCGTTCTTCAGCGACACCGCGATGGACGTCCCGGTCACCTACATCTCGAACAACGAGCGCTTCATCGGCGCCTTCGCGACCGAGATCACCAACGTCGAGGCAGCGGGCAAGGACCCGGACCGGGCCTGGCAGGACGCCGTCGACCAGACGAACCGGGTCCTCGAGAAGCGCGGGGTCACGGCATGAGCACCAAGCAGGCACCGCCCACGACGAGCATCCCCGCCGTCGTCGGGACGCCCACCGCGTCGATCACGACCGCGGCCACCGGCAAGCGGTTCGGCCTCCGTCGGTTCTGGCCGCAGTACGTCGCGATCGCGCCCTTCTACGTCCTGTTCCTGGTGTTCGGCCTGTTCCCGATCGTGTTCTCGATCGTGCTGTCCTTCACCGACTGGGACGGCATCGGCAGCCCCACGTGGGTCGGCTTCGCGCAGTACCAGTACCTGCTCGGCGACCCGCGGTTCTGGAACGCCGTCGGGAACACGTTCCTCATCTGGATCATGTCGACGCTCCCGATGCTCTTCCTCGCACTCGTGCTCGCGTTCCTGCTGCACGGCAACATCCGGGCCAAGGGCTTCTACCGGGTGGCGTTCTTCATCCCGAACGTCACGAGCATGGTCGCGATGGCGATCGTGTTCGGCTCCGTCTTCTCGGACGGGTTCGGACTCGTGAACGCCGCGATGCGTGCACTCGGCGCCGACCCCGTCGGGTGGCTGTCGTCGTACTGGGGCATCAAGGTCACGATCTCCGTCATGGTGATCTGGCGCTGGACCGGGTACAACGCGATCATCTACCTCGCCGGGCTGCAGTCGATCCCCACCGAGCTGTACGACGCCGCCAAGGTCGACGGTGCGAACACGTGGCAGATCTTCTCGAGGATCACCGTCCCGATGCTCCGGCCGGTCATCCTCTTCACCCTGATCACGTCGACCATCGGCGGGCTCGGGCTCTTCACGGAGCCGCAGATCCTGTTCAACGGCGGCGCGGTCGGTGGTCCGGACGAGGCCGGTATGACGATCGTGCTGTACCAGTACGAGCAGGCGTTCAACCAGTTCGACTTCGGGTACGGCTCGGCGATCGCCTGGGTGCTGTTCATCTTCTCCGTGGTGTTCGCGATCATCAACTGGCGCTTGCTCAGCGAACGCGACGGCCTCAAGACACCCAGGCGGCTGCGCACGGCGCGCACCGTCACCGTCCGCGCCACGAAGAAGGGCGTCGACGCATGACCGCCACGGAGACCACGACCACGAACACCGCCGCTGCGCTCGGTCGCCCCGGTGCCGCCGAGTCCGACCACCGCCACGGGTTCCGCCGAGGCTGGATCGGGACGCTCGTCACGCACGTGTGCCTGGTCGTCGGGGTCCTGCTGTCGATCTTCCCGTTCTACTGGCTGCTCGTGATGTCGACGTCGACGAACGCGGAGATCTTCGGGTACCCGCCGTCGCTGTGGTTCGGCGACAACGCGTTCGCGAACATCGCGAGCGTGTTCGGCAGCGTCGACATGCTCCGGGCACTCCTCAACACGGTGATCGTGGCCGGCGGCACGGCGGTCCTCGTCATGCTGTTCGACTCGCTGGCGGCGTTCGCGTTCGCGAAGTACGAGTTCCCGTTCAAGCGCGCACTGTTCACGGTGATGCTCGCCACCTTCCTGGTGCCCGGGAGCCTGTCCCTCGTCCCGAGCTTCGTGCTCATGGCGAAGCTCGGGTGGATCGGTGGGCTGCAGGCGCTCATCATCCCCGGCGCCGCGAACGCGTTCGGCATCTTCCTGCTGCGGCAGTTCGCGACGACGTCGATCCCGAACGAGCTCATCGACTCCGCCCGGGTGGACGGTGCCGGGTTCTTCCGGACGTGGTGGTCGGTCGGTGTGCCGATGCTCCGCGGCGGGCTGGCGTTCCTCGGGATCTTCACGTTCATCACCGCCTGGAACGACTACGTCTGGCCGCTCATCGTGCTGATCGACCCGAAGGGGCAGACCCTGCAGGTCGCCCTCGCCGGCCTGAGCTCGGTGAACGCGACCGACCTCGGTGCCGTGATGGCCGGCGCGGTGATCAGCGTGTTCCCGCTGATCGGGGTGTTCATCATCGGGTCGCGGCACTTCATCGCGAACATCGCGGCCGGTGCGCTGAAGGGCTGAGACACGGACGGCGGCGCGGGTTCCGCGTCGCCGTCCGCACACTCCTAGACTCACCCCTATGGCAAGTGCTCGCGACCGTGTCCTCGACAGCTTCGTCGCCATCGTGTGCGAGGAAGGCGAGCGCACTGCGACCCTCGACGCCGTCGCCGCCCGCGCCGGCGTCTCGAAGGGCGGACTGCTATACCACTTCGGCTCGAAGGCCGCGCTGGTGGAGGGCCTCTGCGACCGGCTCGCCGACCTCTCCGCCGTCGACGTCGACCGCATGCGCGAGGCCGAGGACGGCCCTGCGCGCTACTTCGTCCGCAACTGCCAGTACGTCGGCAGCGAGCTCGACCTCGCCCTGCTCGCCGCGAGCCGCCTGCAGCAGGCCGGCTACGAAGAGGCCGGCCGCACCCTCGACGAGACCGAGAACGCCTGGCTCGCGACGCTCGTGGACGCGCTCGGGGACGTCCCCACCGCGCAGGCGATCAAGCTCATGGGCGACGGGCTGTACCACGCTGCGTCCCTCGGTGCCGCGAGCGACGGCCGCCCCGACCGCGCCTCGGTCGAGATGGAGCCACTGCTCGTCGTCGTCGACCGTCTGGTGTCCACGAAGCCCGTGGCGTGAACCAGCACACCCCGACCTGGGGATAGACTGGGTCCGATCCACCCGCCTGATTCCGGAGGTACCACTGTGGGCCGCGTCATCGCCGCTGTTTTCTCGATCCTGCTCCTGCTGGTGTCGATGTACCTGTTCGGCGTCGCGTTCCAGGTGAGCTCGGGTCAGGCATTCGTGTTCATGGGCGGCATCCTGCTCATGTGCATCTCCTTCTTCCTGCCGATCCACGTGTTCGGCAAGCGGTAGTCACACACCGCACGGCAACGGGCCCCGCACCACATCGGTGCGGGGCCCGTTTCGCGTCCGGTCCGGACTGGAGGCTCGGTGCGGGTCAGGCGGAGACGGTCGCGGCGCGCAGGCTCCGCAGCACCACGGCCGTCGCGATCGCGGCGTGCGCCGCCTCGGCACCCTTGTCCTCCTTCGAGCCGGGCAGCCCTGCACGGTCGATGCCCTGCTGCTCGTCGTCGAGGGTGAGCACGCCGAAGCCGACGGGCTTGCCGGTCTCGATCGCGACCCGGGTGAGGCCGCTCGTCGCCGCGTCGGACACGTACTCGAAGTGCGGCGTGCCCCCGCGGATGATCACGCCGAGGGCGACCGCCGCGTCGAACCCGTTCTCGAGTGCCGCCTTCGCGACGACGGGCAGCTCGAAGCTCCCGGGGACGGGCAGCACGGTGGCGTCGGCGCCGAGGCGCTCGACCTCGCGCTGGGCCCCGGCGAGGAGTCCCGCCGCGATCGTGTCGTGCCACTGCCCGGCGACGATCGCCACCCGGATGCCGCTGCCGTCGACGTGGTCGCGGTCCGCCGCGCCTGCTCCGCTCATCGTGTCGTTCCTTCCGTGGGCGCGGCGTCCGCCGCTGCCCGGTCTGCCGCGTCCAGCCACTCGGCGAGTGCGGCGATGGTGATGACGGGCACGCCCTCGCGCGCCCCCAGTTCGACGAGCCGCGGCAGCCGCATCATGCTGCCGTCCTCGTCGACGATCTCGCAGATCGCCGCCGCGGGCCGCAAGCCCGCCGCGGTGACCAGGTCGATCGCTGCCTCGGTGTGCCCGGCGCGCTCCCGCACCCCGCCGGGTCGCGCACGCAACGGCACGACGTGCCCTGGACGGTGCAGGTCGCCGCGGACCGATGCCGGGTCGGCGAGCACCCGGAGCGTCCGGGCTCGGTCGTGGGCGCTGATCCCGGTCGTGACCCCGACGGCAGCGTCGACCGTCACGGTGTAGGCGGTCCCGCGGACGTCCTCGTTGTGGGCCACCATCGGCGGCAGGTCGAGCGTGTCCGCGATCGCGGCGCTGACCGGCGCGCAGATGAACCCGGACGAGTGCGCCACGGTCCAGGCGATCCACTCCGGCGACGCGAGCTCGGCGGACAGGATGACGTCGCCCTCGTTCTCGCGGGACTCGTCGTCCGCGACGATCACCGGCCGACCGGCCGCGATGGCGGCGACGGCGTCCTCGATCGTCGACAACCCGGCCACGTGCCCTGGTGCTGCCACGTCGACGACGTGCGGGGCGTCGGCGACCATCACTGAGCCTCCAGTTCGAGGACCTGCGCGGCGGCGTCGAGCCGCAGCATGCGGCGGACGTGCCGGGCGAGGACGTCGGTCTCGACGTTGACCCGGTCGCCGGGGACCCGGTCGCCGAGCGTCGTGGCGGTGAGGGTCTCGGGGATCAGGCTGACCTCGAACCAGGCATCAGCCGGGTCGGTCGTCTCCGGGGAGACGGAGCTGACGGTGAGCGAGACGCCGTCGAGCGCGATCGAGCCCTTGTCGACGACGAGCGGGCTGAGCTCCGGCGTCAGGGCGAACCGGACGCGGCGCCATCCGTCACCGTCCGCGGTCTCGAGCACCGTCGCGGTGCCGTCGACGTGACCCTGCACGATGTGGCCACCGAGCCGGTCGCCGACGGAGGCCGCGCGCTCGAGGTTCACCGGGTCACCCACCCGCAACGACCCGTGCGCGCTCATGTCGAGCGTCTGCTTCATGACGAAGGCGGTGAACGTCTCCGGGGTCTGCTCGACGACGGTCAGGCAGACGCCGCTCGTCGCGATGGAGTCGCCGTGCTTCGCGTCCGTGACCACGAGCGGGCCACGGATCGTGAGCGCGACGGAGTCGCCCTGGGGGTCGACGGCGGTGACGGTGCCGAGTTCCTCGATGATGCCGGTGAACACTGGTGTCCTCTCAACGGGACTCCGGGGGCGTTCGACGATCGTCGGCATCGACGGACCCGTGCGCCCACGCAGGTGGTCGCGTCGTGTCCGCCAGCGCGCCTCCCATCCGGACTCTCACCGTCGGTCCCGGAGTTTCACCGAGTCAACATCAGGCGGGTTCACACCCGTCGTCAGTTCGTGGACTGTCACCACCGGTTCGGAATTACACCGACCCCGGAGCGCTTGCGTACCCCGAACGATACCCCAGCCGTGTGGGCGTCGCATCGACACCGGTCACACGCCGTCACGTCGTCATGGGGCTCGTGGCTCGTCAGCCGCGGCCGCGCGCGAGTGCGACGGCCTGTCGGAGCGAGAGGTCGGGCAGGTACGCACGGACCACGGCGACCCCGATGGCCGGCAGTGCCACCGGGTCCGGGTACGCGAGCGCGAGCGGATGCAGGTCCGGGCCGAACTTCTGCTTGAACCGCAGGAGCGACCGGAAGCCGTAGACGGGTTCCAGGACACCGCCGACGAGTTCGAGGAGGTTCTGTCCGCCCTCGGGGGCAGGGCCGCCGGCGCTGGCGAGCGGCGCGGCGGAGAGGCTGAGCCGTTCGGCGCCGTCCTCCCGCATCCGCTCGGCCGCGCTCGCGACCAGGAACTCCATCACGCCGTTCGGGGCGGCTGCGGTGCGGCGCATCACGTCGAGGGTCCATCCCACGACGCGCCCTTCGCGGAACGACGGCAGCCAGCTGGTGACGGCGAGGACAGTCCCCTCGGCGTCCTGCGCGACGAGCGTGCGGACGGCGGGGTCGCGCATCTCGTCGATCCCTCCGAGCGTGAAGCCCATCTCCGGGAGCTCGCGCTCCGCGACCCACTCCTCCGAGATCGCCTCGATCTGGCGGGTGGTGGTCGCGGGGAGCTCGTCCCAGCTCGCCCACGTGGCCGTCACGCCCTCGCGGGCGGCCTTGTTCACCGAGGTCCTGACGTCCTGCTTCCGCTTGCCGCTCGTCGTCCAGGTCCGCGGGTCGAAGTCGGCGTCCTCGGCGACGGGCAGCGTCCCCCAGCCGACGGCGGTCAGCGCCCCGGCGACCTCCGCGTCCACGCCGTAGAACACCGGCGTCCACCCGTTGTCGTCGCAGTACCGGGCGAAGTCGGTCAGCGCGGCCCGCCGGGCGTCCGGGTACCCGAACGGTCCGCCGACGGTGACCGCGACCCCGCCGTTGCGCCGGAACGCGACACCGGCCCGGCCGTCCGCCGCGAACCAGTACGCGTTGCCGCGCCAGGTCGTCATCCACCCGAACGTGTCGCCGCCGCCCGCGACGAGCAGCGCGCGGGCGCGCTCCCGGTCGCGGTGGACCTCGTCGGAGTCCGCGTCGGGTCGTGCGGCACCGGTGGGGCCGATCGCCGCGATGGCGACGACGAGCCAGAGCACCGGGCCGGCGAGGCCGAGCGACAGGCGGAGCGCCGGGTCGAGGGCCGGCAGGTGGTCCCAGAACGTGGTCGGGGCGATCGGACCGAGCGCCGCCACGACCACGCGCAGGGGGTCGGGGACCCGGTTCGGCGACGCGTCGGTGACGACCAGCAGCACCGTGACGATCACCGCCGCGGCGACGAGCACGGCCGCGGCGAACCCGACGGTGCGGCGACGAGACGGCAGCACGGTGAACGACCGGCGGAGCACGACGAGGACGACCGCGGTCGCCAGCGGGACCGCGATGGAGGCGAGGATCGAGAGCGTCACGACGAACTGGTCCTCTGTGCCGTGCAGGCGTTCCACCCGACCGGGGACCGCGCCGTACGTGACCGCCGCGGCGAGCGCGGTCACCACGTCGACCGTTACCACGAGCCACACCGCGAAGCGGCTGCCGCGGAACAGCCCGAGGCCGCCGACGACCAGGACGAGGAGCGGGGGCACCGCGAGCAGCACCGTCCACGGATCAGCCGCGTGGTACGCCAGGAGCCGCCGGAGGCACTCCCCCGCGACGCCGTCCGTCCGGCACCCGGACACCGGTGTGACCGGGCCGGCCCCGACGACGGCGGCGATCGGCGCGAGGATCCCGACCCGGGCGCGCGAGACGAGCGCGATGACCGGCCCCACCGCGGACACGAGGACAACGGTCCCGAGCAGGACGCGCGTCTCTCGGTGCGAGCTCCGCACCCACCCGGTGCGCTTCGGCGTGTTCCGGAGCAACTCGCCGAGCATCCAGCCGGCTGCAGCTGCCAGCACCGCGTACAGGTCGGAGGCATGCCCGGCGTAGAGGAACAGGGCCGCGACGACCGCGAGGGCGTTGACGCGGATCCGTCGGCGCCACAGCGGACCGGCGAACGCGCTCGCGGTGACGATCGTGCCGACGACGGCGGTCCACGGGTCGAACGCGGTCGCGCGCCCGAGGAGGAGCGGACCGGCTCCACGGCCGTCGAGGTCGACGAAGGCGCTGAGTGCGCCGACCCCGGTTCCGACCACCGTCGTCACGACGAACGCGACGGCGGTCCGCCACGAGCCCATCAGCCGTTCCGAGGCGCCGACGAGGACGACCACGCCGGCGATGGTCAGGACCAGGGCGACGAACCCGGTCGACGCGGCGAACACGCGGAGCGGCCCCAGCGCAGCGGCGCCGGACGCTGCGTGGTGGACGCGCATCGCGACACCGATGGCGGAGGTCAGCACGACGAGCAGCACGACGACACTCGTGACCGGGTACCGCCGGACACGGCCGACGACGGCGCGCCCCGCGCGGGTCAGCCGGGCGCGCACGGGCGCGACACGCTCCTCGTCGAGGACGCGGTCCCCGCCGGTCACAGCGCCCCTCGCATCGACGGCAGCCCGAGGTGGGCGACCACTGCCGGCAGCCCGTTCGCGAGGACGTACCGCACGGTGTTCCAGTCGTGCGCCGATCCGGGCGAGACGATGACCGACGTCTGCATGCCCGCCTGCACCGCGGCGTCGCGGAGCGCGGTGGTCGACGCACGGTACGGAGCGTCGTCCTGCCCGAACCCGAAGACGGTGAGGTGGTCGTGGTACGGAGCATCGCGACGCATGGTGGCGATCGGCGCTGCGGCATCGTAGGCCGCCCGGGAACCCCCGAAGCCGACGCGGACCGTGTTCGCGAGCGACCCGTTCTTCACGGTGAGCTCACTCGAGATGGCCAGCGCCGTGCCGAACACCCCGGGGTGTTCGGTGGAGAACTGCATCGCGCAGGTCGCGCCCTGGGAGAAACCGGTGATGCCCCGCGCGTCGGGTGTCGACGCCACGTCCAGGTGGTCCGTGATCCAGCGGACCGTGTCCGTCATCACGTACGTCGCGCTCCGCCCCAGTCGGCGCGAGTCGACGCACATCGGGTTCCGGTTCGGCGCCCCGAGCTGGTCGGGCGACACGACGATCGGTGCCAGACCGTGGTGCGCCGCTGCGTAGCGGTCGAGGTAGCCACCGAGGTTCCCGGTCTGGAACATGTCGGACGGCTGACCCGGCTGCCCGGACAGCGCGATCAGGACCGGGAGGGTCGGCGGGTCCGCCGTCTGCGCAGCTGGCGGGAGCCAGACGACCGCCTTCCGTGCCCGGAAGTGCGAGACCGTCGCGGGGATCCGCACCGACAGTGTCCGTCCGGACTTCGGCATGTTCGTGGGGGCGGTCCACCGTGCTGCATCGACGACCGGGGTCCCGGCAGCCACCGCGTGCTGGTGGCCGAGCGAACCCGACGGGTAGGGGTTGGTGGTGATCGCCTGCTGGATCGTCCGGTAGGCGCCGAAGTCGACGTTCACGCCGAGCCCGGACGCCAGGAGGACGGCGGCAGCTGCGGCGACCGCGACGGTGCGACGCCCCCAGCCGCCCTGCACCAGGACGACGAGGCACATCACGACGGCAGCGCACGCGAATGCGATCCACATCCGGGTGACCGGCGTGAACGCGACGCCGAACTCGTCCTGCACGTCGCCGAGCCACCACACGAGGACGAGCCCGACCGCAGCACCCACCACGAGCGCCGCGACGCGCACGAGGAGCCGACGTCCTCGACCGCCCGCGCGCGAGCTGCGACGGAACGGACCGAGCAGAGCCCAGACGGTCAGCAGGGCTGCCACGACGTCGACCGGGATGAGGACGTCGGGCCGGACGATCGGCACGCGCAGCAGTTCGTTGAACACGCGTTCATCGTCCCGCTCGGTGACTCACCCGATGCTGCCGAACCGCTTCCGCTCCTCACAGCATCGGCATCATGCGCTTGCAGGAAGCACCCGGCTTGTTCCCAGGACACCTCCGTGCCGTGGGCGTGGTGCTGCGGGGTACCGGCGAACCGGTACCCCGCAGCGCGGATGGTGCTCAGTGGCGGCGTCGGAGGACGAGTGTCCCGGCACCCCCGAGGAGCAGCAGCAGCGCGATCCCCGCTGGCACGAGCTGCGAGGACGCCCCCGTGTACGCGAGCCCGGACTGGGTCGCCCAGGAGGTCGCGGCGCGGGCTGCCGTGGTGGAGACCGTCGCGACACCGGCGGTGGAGACCGCGGTGCCCGAACCGGTCGTCGACACGGTGGTCACGGCGTCGGCCGTGGTGCCCGAGCCGTCATCGCCGATCGGGGTCGTGACGCCGCCGGGCGTCGAGCCGCCGTCGCCCGGGTCCGTGCCGTCGCCGGGCGTCGTGCCGTCACCCGGGTCCGTGCCGTCGCCGGGGTCGGTGCCGTCGCCGGGGTCGGTGCCGTCGCCGGGGTCGGTGCCGTCGCCGGGCGTCGTGCCGCCGTCACCGGGGACCGTCGTGGTCCCGGTGCTGGTGCCGTCGCCGACCAGGCCGATGCCGTTCCCGCCGATGGTGATCGGGAGCGAGACCACCGGTGCGATCTGCGTCCCGGACAGGACCCCGTCCGAGCCCGACGTGGATCCGGCCGTGCCACCGGTCGTGCCGGTCGCGGTGCCGCCAGCCGGCACGGTCGTCGTGGCTCCGGTGCTGGTGCCGTCGCCGACGAGACCGATGCCGTTCCCGCCGATGGTGATCGGGAGCGAGACCACCGGGGTGACCTGCGTACCCGAGGCGGTGCCGTCCGTGCCGTCGGTGACCGGGCCGGCCGTGGCGCTGCCGTCAGCCGTGCCCGTTCCGCCGGTCGGCGCGGTGCCGGTCGTGGTGCCGCCCGTGCTGGTGCCGTCACCGAGGAGACCGATGCCGTTGCCCGCGATGGTCACCGGCGGGGAAACGGCCGGTGTCACCTGCGTCCCCGAGGCGATGCTGTCGGAACCGGAGGTCGTCGGGGCGCCCGTCGTGCCGGTCGAGCCGGTCGAGCCGGAACCCGGAGTACCGGCAGCCGGGGTGGTCGCCGATCCGGTGGAGGTTCCGTCTCCCACGACGGCGATCCCGTTGCCGGAGACCGTCACCGGGATCGAGATCAACGGTGCCACCTGGGTCCCGGAGACGGTCCCGTCGGCGCCGGAGGTCGAGCCCCCGGTCGATCCGCCGGAGGTCGCGCCGGCCGGAGCCGCCGTACCCGTCGTCGAACCGGTGGAGGTCCCGTCACCGAGCAGACCGATGCCGTTCCCGGACACCGTGATCGGCAGCTCCACCGCGGGGGCGACCTGCGTCCCCGAGGCGATGCCGTCCGACCCCGACGTGGTCGCCGCAACCGGAGCGGGAGCCGGAGTCGGAGTCGGAACCGGAGCAGCGGGTGTTGCCGTCGCCGAGGTCGACGCGGCGTCGCCACCGACCGCGATCGCGTTGCCGGTCACGTCGACCGGCGCGGTCACGTCACCCGCGACCTGCGTCCCCGAGGCGATCCCGTCCGACCCGGAGGTCGACGGTGCCGCGGGAGTCGCCTGCGCGGGTGCCGCTGCAGCGGGTGCCGCGGCGGGGGCAGGGGCGGTCGGCACGGCGGTCGACGCTGCGTCGCCACCGACCGAGATCGCGTTGCCCGTCACGTCGACGGGCGCGCTCACGTCCGGTACGACCTGCGTCCCCGAGCCGACGCCGTCCGACCCGGAGGTCGACGGCGCCGCGGGAGCCGGGTCCGGCACCGCCGGCGACGCAGGGTCGACGGCCGGTGCGGCCGGTGCGGCCGGTGCGGCCGGTGCGGCGGGAGCAGCCGGAGCGGCCGGAGCCGGGACGGCCGAGGACACCGCGTCGCCGAGCACCCCGAGGGCGTTGCCGACGGCGGAGACGGGCGCGTCGATCGACGGCGCCACCTGTGTTCCTGAGACGGTGCCGTCCGTGCCGGAGGTCGTCGCCGCGTTCGCCGCGGTGGCCCCTCCGACCGTCAGCCCGCCGACGAAGAGGGCGAACCACAGCCCTCTCGAGACGTACTTGTTCATGGTCATCACTCCTGATCGAGATGTGTTCCCGACCGCGGTCGCGGTCGGTGGCGCGTCCTGCCTGACGGGCAGGTGCGCCGATCTCAATCAGGGGCGACGTCGTGGTCGCCGGTGAGCGACGCGGGAACGGCGTCGTCGGCGATGGTGCCGCGTGTCCCCGCGGCGAGGGGGTCCTGGTCGGCGTCGGCGCCGACCGTGCCGACGACACCGGCGCCGGCCGAGCCGACGGTCGTGGTGCTGCCGGCGAGTCCTGATCCGGAACCGCCGAGCGGCGAGTCCTGGTGGCCGTGTCCGTCGGGGACGAAGAGCGCGCCACCGCCGATCGACGCGGACGCCGGAGCGGCCTGCTCACCGGAGGACGCGGCGGGCGCGAGCACGGTGACGTCGTCCGCGGCCGGGGTGGCCTGCGCGGCGGCGACCTCGGATGCCGCAGCGGCCCGAGCAGGGACCTCCTCCGACGTTTCGGCCACCGACGTCGAGGAGCCGCCCACGGCGGGGACACCGTCACCCGCCGGAGGCGAGGGGATCTGTGGATGGGGCACCGAGCCTCCAGGCAGGGTGCCCCCACCGGTCCCGGGCGTGCCTGGAAGCACGTCCGGGACCGTTCCCACGGCGGTCCCGACGCCGCCGAGGGTGTCATCGACCAGCCCGCTGACCGGTGCGGTCACCGTGCCGAGCGTGTCGTCGCCGAGCAATGTGCCGACGATCGGGACGGCGCCGACGACGTGGTCGAGGGTGCTGACCACCGTCGTGACCGGGCGTGCGTCGGTGAGTGTCTGCACGGTCCCGGTGACGGGACGGAGCACGGTGGCGACGGTGCCGGTGAGCGGACGGGAGGCGCTGGTCGCCTCCGCAGGGTCGGCCGGCGTGGTCGACGTGGCCGGCGCGGTCGTGGTGGCCGGCTCGGCCGGCTGCGGTGCGGGCGGCTGCGCCGGAGTCGCCGGTCCGGGGGCCGTCGGTGTGGCGGCCGGCTGCGGGGCGGACGGCTGCGCAGGGGTGCTCGACGGCGGTGCTGCCGGAGCGGGTGCTGCGGCCGGTGCTGGCGCAGCGGCCGGCGCCGGCGCGGGGGCTGGCGCGGCCGGGGCCGGGGCTGCGGGGGCCGGCGCGGCTGGCGCGGCGGGGGCGACGGCCTGGTGCACGGGGTCCACGACGTCACCGAGGGCCTGCCCGACGCCACCGGCGACGCCGTGCACGGTGTCGCCGAGCCCCTGCACGAGGCCGCCGACGAGACCCGACTGCGACTGCGTCTGGGCGGGCGGCGCCGGGGAGGCAGAGGCGGAGTGCGCGCCGAAGGTCAGCGAGAGCAGCACGGCGGCGGCGCTCACCCCGGTGCCCACGAGGGCGTACCGGATCGCAGCGTGCCAGGGTGCACGCAACGGCTTGTCCATGCGCTCACCTCCTGATCTGGCTGCGCACGTAGAGTGGTTGACCGGCACGGTACGCCTGATCGGGCGATCGCGCACCCCCTTTCCCAAGGAACCGTCAGGAACAGCTCGGCATGACCTCGATCTTCAGCGCCCCCACCCGTAACCTCGACATCGTCACGCTGCACGAGATCCTCCGGCTGCGCCAGGACGTCTTCGTCGTCGAGCAGGCCGCTGCCTACCCGGACATCGACGGCCGCGACCTCGAGCCGGGCACGATCCAGTTCTGGGCGGGCGAGGGCTCGGTCGACGCCACGCTGCGCCTGCTGCGCGAGCCCGACGGAACCGAGCGCATCGGTCGTGTGGCGACCGCGGCGGCCGCTCGGGGCAAGGGCCTCGGCGCGGAGCTCATGGAGGCCGCGATCGCCGAGACACGCTCCCCCGTCGTGTCGATCGACGCCCAGGAGCACCTCGAACAGTGGTACGGCCGGTTCGGGTTCGTCCGCTCCGGGGACCGGTTCCACGAGGACGGCATCCCGCACATCCCGATGACCCGCACGCGGTAGCTCGTGCCGCGAAGTTCGCGCTCCCCGGCTCAGGCGTGCCAGCGACGGAGCTCGTCGTACGAACGCCCCTGGCGCTCCCGGTCCGCGACCAGGCGCTCGAACACGATGTTCGTCTGCGTCGTCGCGACGGACGGGTCCCCGCTCAGCTCGTCCGCGACGAAGTCCCGCAGCTGTTCGGTCGACGTGCACGCGATGTGCACGAGGAAGTCCTTGTCCCCGGCGAGGAACGACACGTCGAGCACGACGGGCACCCGGAGCAGGCGCTTCGCGAAGTCCCGGAGCTCGTGCCGTGCTGCCGCGTGCACCCGGACCGAGACCATCGCCTCGATCGAGAACCCGAGCCGCGCCACGTCGACGTCCGCCCGGTAGCCGCGGATGACCGCGGCGTCCTCGAGGGCGCGGACCCGCGCGAGACACGTCGACGGCGCGATGCCCACCGCGGCGGCGAGCCGGTTGTTCGGGATCCGCGCATCGGCGGCGAGGGTCCAGAGGATGCGCTCGTCGACCTCGTCGAGGCGCGGGGCCGGGTCGGGTCGGCGGACTGGGCGATCGGACACGGGACCACCGTAACGCGGGCTCGCGGCGATCGAGGGGAGGGTGCGCGGGGGCGCGGCGCGCTACATCGCCAGCGTCATGCCGATCACGGCGACCGTCATCGCGAACACCTCGCCGCTGCGCACCGCCCGACGGTCGTCGCGCGCCCACTCGTACCGCAGGAGCCAGCCGCTGAACGCGCAGTACCCGATCACGCCGCCGCCGAGGACCGCCGACAGCGCGATCCCGTGTCCGCCGTGCGCGTCCGCGATCCCGGTCGCGTGACCCATCAGGAGCATCCCCGCCATCACGACCGACGACAGTGCCCGGTGGACGTCCATCGGCTCCGCCCGGCGCCCGTCCGCCCGGCGACGGCGCATCACGGGCAGCGGCGCGAGGAGCAGCAGCAGCGTCGCCGCGAGCAGCGTCCACACCGCACCGGCGTGCACGACGGGCATCACCATCGCGACGAGCATGACCGCGGCGGGCACGATCACGCCGGGGCGCGGACGGTACCGGTCCCCGACGATGCAGCACACCGAGGCGAACTGCGGCACGACGAGCATGGCGTCGGCGACGGTCTCGTGCACTGGTGGTCCCGGCTGGAGGTCAGTCCTGCTTCGCAGCTGCGCGCGCGGCGCGGTCCTGCTTCACGCGGGCGTTCTCGGCGTGCACGGCGGCCTGCGTCGCACGCTCCTGCACGAGCCACTCGGGCTTCTCGACGAGGAGGTCCTTGATCTGCGCGGTCGTCAGCGGCTCGTCGATGCCGGAGCGGCCGAGACCGGAGATCGACACGCCGAGCTTCTGCGCGACGACGGGACGCGGGTGCGGGCCGTCGCGACGGAGTTCCTCGAGCCACGTCGGCGGCTCGGTCCGGAGTTCCTCGAAGGCGGTCCGCGTGACGGGCGCGTCGCGGAAGGACTCCGGAGCGGCCGACAGCAGGATGCCGAGCTTCTTCGCAGCCGTCTCGGGCTTCATCGTCTGTTCCTGCGCCATGGTGTCAAGGGTACGGCCCCTATGCTCGGTTGCATGACCGCGGCACTCACCATCGCCTTCGTGCCAGGGGTGTCCCCGGCCAAGTGGGCACGCGTGTGGCGTGATCGCTTCCCGTCCGTGGAGCTCCGGCTCCGTCCGATCGGCTCGTCCGACGTCGACGCGGCACTGGCCGACGACGTCGACATGGTCTTCGCCAGGATTCCCGTCTCGGACGTCCACAACGCGATCCCGCTCTGGACCGAGACCGCGGTCGTGGCGACACCGAAGGACTCCACGCTCGCGGACTCGTCCGAGATCACCCAGGCCGACCTCGACGCCGTGCACGTCATCGACGCCGGCCCGGTGCCGGCTGACGTCGACGGCGCGCTCGACCTCGTCGAGGCGAACGTCGGCGTCGTCGTCCTCCCACAGTCCCTCTTCCGCAAGGCCAGCCGCAAGGACCTCGTCGCGCGCGCACTCGTCGACTCTCCCGGCACGCGGATCGCGCTCGTGTGGCGGGACGAGGACGCCTCGGAGCTCACCGAGGAGTTCATCGGCGTGGTCCGCGGGCGGACCGCCAACAGTTCCCGGAGCCAGCCGGACCAGCCGGGAGGCCCGGATCGCGCCGGCGACGCCGACGCACGTCCGTCCCGTGGCGGCTCCAAGGCCGCTGCGGGTGGCAAGGACGCCGCCGGCGGCAAGGCCAAGGCGAAGTCGCCAGGCGGCGCCAAGTCCGGCAGCGGCAAGGGCTCGAACAGCGGCAAGGCCCCGAAGCCCGGTCGCGGGCGGATGCGGGGCAAACCCAGCCGTGGCTCGAAGGGCAACCGATGACGGACACGCGCCTGCAGACGATGCCGGCCACGAGCCTCCCGGCCTGGCTGGACGCGACGATGGCGGAGTACGTCGAATCGCGCATGCAGGCCGGCGAGACCCGCGAGCAGGCCGAGGCCAACAAGCAGAAGTCGCTCGACCAGTGGTTCCCCGGTGGCGAGCCGCTCGCCGGGCACCACGTGTGGGACGTGCTCGACGGCGACGACACCGTCGTCGGGTACCTGTGGATCGGGCCGTTCGAGCCGGGCAGCGCCGACTGGTGGGTGTTCAACGTGGAGATCGACGAGGCGCACCGCCGGAAGGGCCACGCCCGCCGGGCGCTCGAACTCGGGCACGCCGTCGCGAAGGACGAGGGTGCGACGAGCATCGGGCTGAACGTGTTCGGCTACAACGCGGGCGCCAAGGAGCTCTACGAGCGGCTCGGGTACGGCGTCACCGCGATGCAGATGAAGCTGCCGCTCATCTGATCACGGCGGCTGCCGCCCGTGCGACGCGTTCGCCGCGGGACTCCTCGGCGGCTGCGCGCGCCTCGGCGACGACGCGCGCGTCCGCCCGATCCGCCGACCCGGCATCGAAGGGCGGCTGCGGGTCGTACTCGATCTGCAGCTGGATGCGCTCGGCGACCGGCTGACCGGCGAGCTCGGACGCGAACCACAGGGCCATGTCGATGCCGGCGCTCACCCCGGCCGCGGTGACGATCGACCCGTCGTCGACCACCCGTTCGTCCACCGGCGTCGCGCCGAACGCGGCGAGCATCGGCTTCGAGGCCCAGTGCGTCGTCGCCCGCTTGCCGGCGAGGAGCCCGGCGGCACCGAGGACGAACGCGCCGGTGCACACCGAGGTGACCCACGTGGCGCGTTCGGCCTCCCGTCGGACGAACCCGACGATCTCGGGGTCGAGCATCGCGTCGAACGCACCGTCGCCACCGGGGACCACGAGGACGTCCGCCGGAGCGGCGTCGGCGATCGTCACGGTGGGGACGAGGGACAGCCCGCAGTCGCTCGGCACCGGATCGAGCGTGGCGGCGACGTACTCGATCCGGGCGCCGGGCACGCGACTGAGGACCTGCGCCGGTCCGGTGAGGTCGAGCTGTGTGAGGTCCGGGAACAGCAGGAACGCGATCCGGATCTCCGACGGGTCGTGCTCCGGGGTGGTCACGTCGTCCTCGACGGGATCGGAGGCAGGGACCTCGACGTCGACCGGCACGTCGACGTGCACCGCATCGACGGGGGTGATCGGCGTGACCCGGGGGTTCGGGTGCTCGTGCGTCATGCCCGCGACCCTAGCCCCGCGGGGTCGTGTCCGCCCGGGGTGCGTCCGTCCGGGCAGCCGCCGTCGAACGGCTCAGGCCCAGACGCCCGAGGTGCCCCGCCGGTGGCTGCCGACCAGGTGCGTGTCGACGATGCCGAGCGCCTCCATCAGCGCGTACATCGTCGTCGGGCCGACGAAGGCGAACCCGCGCTTCCGCAGCGCCTTCGACAGTGCGAGCGACTCGTCGCTCTTCGTGGGGACGTCGGCGAACGTGACCGGCTCCGGAGTCCGGTCGGGGCGGAAGGACCACACGAAGTCCGCCAGTCCGCCGTCCTCCCGGAGCGTCACCGTGGCGTTCGCGTTGGTGATCGTGGCGAGGATCTTCGCCCGGTTCCGGACGATGCCGGCGTCCGCCATCAGTCGGGCGACGTCCGCTTCGCCGAAGCCCGCGACCACGTCGGCGTCGAAGTCCGCGAAGGCGGCGCGGAACGCCGGTCGCTTCGCGAGGATCGTGCGCCACGAGAGTCCGGACTGGAATGCCTCGAGCGAGAGCCGCTCGAACACGCCGCGCTCGTCCCGCACGGGCATGCCCCACTCGGTGTCGTAGTAGTCGCGCAGCATCGGGTCGGTCGAGGCCCACACCGGGCGGGCGAGTCCGTCGTCCCCGGTCACCAGATCAGTCACGCCCCCATCCTGGCGGACCGCACCGACGTCATCGTCCTCCCCACTCGTGATGCGGGAGCTGACCTGCGGGACCCGACCCGAGCCTCCCGTCCGCGCATCCGCCCGTCGCCCGGTCGTCGACCGGTCACGACACCCCGCTCAGTGCTGCCGAGCGGCCTCGAAAGGTCGCTCGAGCGCGCTGGATCCGACAGATAGTGACCCCTCGGCGGACCCCCGCCGGGGTGTTGTGACCACTCGACCATCTGGCCGGGCGGGAGACGCGGCCGGGCGACGCGGAGCGGGCGCCACGGGCGGGCGCCGCCGGCCGGCGACCCCGGCCGGCCCCGCACGTCAGGCGCGGAAGCGACGGAGGAGCTGGGCGTTCAGGCTGACGATCACGGTCGACAGGCTCATCAGCACCGCGCCGACCGCCGGGGACAGCACGAACCCGACCCCCGCGAGCACCCCGGCCGCGAGCGGCACCGAGAGCACGTTGTACCCGGTGGCCCACACGAGGTTCTGCACCATCTTCCGGTAGGTCGCACGCGACAGGTCGATCACGGTGAGCACCCGACGCGGGTCGTTCGACGCGAGCACGACGCCGGCACTCTGCACCGCGACGTCGGTCCCCGCGCCGATCGCGATCCCGACGTCGGCACGCGCCAGCGCCGGCGCGTCGTTCACACCGTCACCGACCATCGCGACCACGGCGCCGGACTCCTGCAGCCGTGCGACCTCGCCGTCCTTGTCCTCTGGCAGCACCTCGGCGCGGACCTCGTCGATGCCGAGCTCCCGCGCGACCGCATCGGCCACCTGCTGGGCGTCGCCGGTGACCATCGCCACCCGGACCCCGCGGTCGTGCAGGGCACGGACGGCCTCGGCGGACTCGTGACGGACGGCGTCGCGCACCGCGAAGGCGGCCTGCACCGTCCCGTCGACCACCGCGACGATGACCGCCGCTCCGTCGGCACGCCACCCGTCGACGGCGGACTCGAACGCGGACGGCATGGTCGCACCGCTCTCGCGGAGCATCGCGGGTCCGCCGACCTCGACACGTCGGCCCTCGACGACCGCGCTGACCCCGCGGCCGGGGACGGACCCGGTGTCGGTCACCCGGTCGGGCACGGACACGCCACGGGCGTTCGCCGCGCTGACGATCGCGCGCGCCACCGGGTGTTCGCTGTCCCGCTCGGCAGCGGCGGCGAGACCGAGGACGGCGTCGTCCCCGACGGTGTCGACGACCTCTGGAGCCCCGGTCGTCAGCGTGCCGGTCTTGTCGAACACGACGGTGTCGACGTTCCGCATCGCCTCGAGCGCGAGCCGGTCCTTCACGAGGATCCCGGCCTTCGCGGCGCGCTCGGTGGAGATCGCGACGACGAGCGGGATCGCGAGGCCGAGGGCGTGCGGGCAGGCGATGATCAGCACGGTGACGGTGCGGGTGATCGCCTCGGTCGGGCTGCCGAGGAGCAGCCACACCACGAAGGTGATGATCGCCGCCCCGGTGGCGAAGTAGAAGAGGAGCGCCGCAGCACGGTCGGCCAGGACCTGCGTCCGCGAGGACGACGACTGTGCCTCGGCGACCATCCGCTGGATGCCGGACAGGGCGGTGTCGTCGCCGGTGGCGGTGATCAGGACGCGGATCGAGCTGTCCGTCGCCACGGTGCCTGCGACGACGCGGTCACCAGCGGTCCGCTCGACGGCTGCGGACTCCCCCGTGATCATCGACTCGTCGACCTGCGCGCGTCCGTCGACGACCTCACCGTCCGCCGGGACGCGGCCGCCTGGCCGGACCACGACCGTCTGGCCGACCTGGAGGCTCGACACCGGCACATGGGACACGTCGCCCTGGTCGTCGATCACGTCCGCCTCGTCGGGCAGCAGTGCCGCGAGCGCGTCCAGCGCGCTGGATGCGACGCCCATGGCGCGCATCTCGATCCAGTGCCCGAGCAGCATGATCACGATGAGGAGCGCGAGCTCCCACCAGAAGTCGAGGTCGAGCCCGAACAGGCCGAGGCTCGTGATCCACGACGCGACGAAGGCCACGACGACGGCCATGCCGATCAGGAGCATCATGCCCGGCCGCTTCGTCCTGGCCTCCGACCACCCGCCGGTCAGGAACGGCCAGCCGCCGTACACGAACAGGACCGTGCCGAGCACCGGGGAGACCCAGCTCGCCCAGGCCGCGTCGGGAAGCGGATAGTGCAGGATGTCGGCGAACATCGTGCTGAACGCAACGACCGGGACCGCGAGGACGAGGCTCCACCAGAAGCGGTCGCGGAACATCGCCGCGTGGTCGCCGTGTCCGCCGTGCCCGTGGTGCATGTGGTCGTGCCCGCCGTGTCCAGCGGTTTCGCCGTGATCGGCGTGCTCGTCGTGCTCGTGGTGGGCGTGGTCGTCGTGCACGTGACCCTGGTGGGCAGCGTGCTCGTCGACGGTGGTTCCGTGGCGGTGCTCGTCCATGCCGTCCACCATACCCCCTAGGGGTACCCGGTGGCGGTGGCGCCGGAGAGAGCGCACCATTGCCGCATGAGACGACCCGAACTCGTCCGGCGCACCCTGGCTGCCGGATGCACGATCATCGCCGTCCTCGCGGGCTCCCTGATCCCCGCGGCGACCGCCCGCGCAGCGACGACCCCGGCGACCCCGGTCACCGCACTGCGCGTCACGAAGAACGTCATGGTCGACCCCGCCGGCAAGGCCGTCAAGCTCCGCGGCGTGAACCGATCAGGCACCGAGTACAACTGCCAGCAGGGCGGCGGGATCTTCTCCGGCCCGACCGACCAGGCGTCGATCGACCTGCTCCGCTCGTGGAACGTCAACACCGTGCGGATCCCGCTCAACGAGCACTGCTGGCTCGGCATCGACTGGGCACCGCAGTCGACCGGCGAGCCCTACCGCGCAGCAGTGCAGGATTACGTGAACCGGCTGGCCGCGAACGGCATCCGTTCGATCCTCGACCTGCACTTCACCGGCCCGGTCGCGATCTGGGGCGAGCAGGAGAAGGAGATGGCGAACACGACGTTCTCGTTGCCGTTCTGGACCTCGGTCGCGAGCCGGTTCGCCTCGAGCCCCGCCGTCCTCTACGAGCCGTTCAACGAACCCCACGACATCTCCGAGGCGTGCTGGCTGAACGGGTGCACGATGCCGGAGGGGTGGCAGGCGGCCGGGTACCAGCAGCTCGTGAACACGATCCGAGCCACCGGCGCCAAGCAACCGATCATCATCAACGGTCTCGACTGGGGCCACGACATGTCGCCGATGCTGCGCTCGCTGCCGAAGGACCCGGCGAAGGCCCTCGTCGCAGGGCAGCACCTCTACAACTTCAAGGGCTGCGTGACGGCCTCGTGCTGGTCGGCGAACTTCGCCCCGGTCGCCGCGCGGATGCCGATGGTCGCCGAGGAGATCGGCGTGAACGACTGCTCGACGACCATGCCGCTTGCGTTCATGCGCTGGATGGACGCGAACGGCGGTGACGGGTACGTGTTCTGGAACTTCGGCACCACCGGCTGCCCCGACGGCGGACAGTACGGCGGTTCGGCGCTCATCAGCGACTGGAACGGCACCCCGACCCCGTACGGTGACGCGATCCGGCGGTACTTCCTCAGCCGCCCGGTGTGATCAGTCGGCCGGGCGGATCAGCTCGGCGGCAGCGACGGTCGTCGCCGGGGTGGGCGCGAGTGCACCCCGGCGACGGATCGCACCGGTTGCGACGAGCACGATGACGACGAGTGCGAGCACGATCCACCCGCCGTACCCGAGCGGACTGCGCGCCACGTCGGACACGTCGACACCCGAGGCGACGAGCACCGCTCCCACGCCGGCGGCGCCGTTCACCCCCGCGTGGGCGAAGACGGCGGGCCAGACCGATCCCGTGCGGAGCCGGAGCCACCCGAGGATCATGCCGAGCAGCACGCACGCGACGACCATGAACACGACGCCGAGCCAGTCCGTGCGACCGAAGTTGTAGCCGAGCAGGATGATCGGCGCGTGCCAGACACCCCAGACGACACCGGACCCAACCAGCGCGACCCAGGTGCCGTACCGCTCGAGCGCCGGGACGAGGAAGCCCCGCCACCCGATCTCCTCACCGACCGTGGCGAACGCGTTGAACACCGAGACGAAGGGCACCTGCGCCAGCTGCAGGGCGACGAGCAGTCCGATCGGCATCGGCAGTTCGCGGAGCCCCGCCGCGGCGAGGACGTCCCGGTAGCCGGAGAAGCCGGCGAGGTCGACCGGGAACCAGCCGGCGAGCACCGCCACGACGAGCGCCGCGACCGGGAAGAGCACGCCGCCGAGGTACGCGAACACGGTCACCCAGATCGTGCGGCGCACCGGGCGGAGCGGCCACACCCCGAGGAACCGCAGCACCGGCCGCGGACGCCGTCGCCCGAGCAGCGCGAGGACGACGACCGCCGACAGCAGCGGCGTGAACATCATCCCGACGATGAACAGCGTGGCGAACGGCGTCCCGAGCCCGCGTCCGGACAGCCAGAGCGGGAGCGTCACCGCCCACGCTCCCCCGAGTGCGAGCAGGACGAAGAGCGTGGTCGCCCACCCCGGGACGCTGCGGTCGACGGCGGGCTCCCCCTGGTGGATCATGCCGGAATGCTACCGGCCGCGACCGTCACGCCGCGGGCGGGCCGTCCTGCGCGGCCTGCGGGTCCATCCACACGTACTCCCAGCGGTGGCCGTCCGGATCGGTGAAGCTCCGCTGGTACATGAACCCGAGGTCCATCTCCGGCCGGTCCTCGGTGCCACCCGCTGCGACGGCCGCGTCCACGATGCGGTGCACGTCGTCCTTCGAGTCGGCGCTGAGGGAGTTGATCACCTCGATCGTCGAGGGATCGGCGATCGTCTTGTCGGTGAACTCGGCGAACTTCGCCGTGGTCAGGACCATGACGTAGATCGTGTCGCTGACGACGACACACGCGGCGGTCTCGTCGCTGAACATCGGGTTGATGGAGTACCCGAGCGCCTCGTAGAAGGCCTTGGAGCGGTCGAGGTCGGCGACGGGCAGGTTGATGAAGACCATGGTCGGCATGGACCCAACCTGGCCCTCCTGTGTGCGCACCGCAACCGTTTCGTGTCGCAACCATCGCTGCCGGACCCGACCCGAGCCTCCCGTCCGCTCCGAAGCGACAACGTCGCTGTCGTACGACGACCGCTCTGTCGCTCCTTGCGGACGCACACTGCTGCGCCCGTGCAGGAACGACGAAGTCGCTGTCGTACGACAGCGACTTCGTCGTTCCGAGTCGAACCGGATCAGCGGCCGACCGATCGCTCAGGCGAGCTCGCGGCCCTCGCCTGCTGCCTTCTGGTGCGCCTCCGCCTCGGCCTGGCCGATGATGTCCTCCGCCGGGACGGGCGCGAGCCGGTCCCAGAGGAAGAAGAGGAGCCCGCCGGCGAGCATCGAGAGCCCGACCCAGAGGTTGATGTGGATGCCGCCGGTCTTCTCCGGGTCGGTGTCCCAGTGCACGATCCCGACGATCGTCGTGATGATGCCGTAGAGGACGAAGAGGCCGCCGAGGATGCGGCGCAGGTCGAGGCGGCGGGTGGAGCGGACGAGCGCGGCCTTCTGCTCGTCCGTCATCGAGGTGGTGGTGTCACTCATGAGCGGTGATCTCCTTCGGATCAGAGGAACGGCAGGTAGAGGACGACGCAGAGCACGAGGGCGATCGTGCCGAGGAGCGCCGGCGAGCGGTACCAGGCGGTGTCGGTCGCGACGGCGTCACCGTGCATGTCGATCTTGCCGACGCCGTAGACCAGGCCGCCGAGGTCCTTCTCGGCCTTGGGCTTGGTGAACATCGACACGACGAACCCGACGACGAGCACCGTGACGAACGAGATGATCGCGCCGTACAGCGTCTCGGCGGTCCCGGTGGCGAACAGCTTCGGGTTGACCAGGTACGCGATCCAGGTGACCGTCGGGGTCACGATGCCGAGGATGTAGCCCCACAGCGCGCCCTGGGTGGTCATCCGCTTCCAGAGCAGACCGAGGATGAACACGGCGAACAGCGGCGCGTTGAAGAACGAGAACAGCGTCTGCATGTAGGTCATGATGTTCCCCGCCTGGGCGGCGATGAACGCGGTGGCGATGCCGACGAGGACGCCGACGACGGTGACCCAGCGACCGGTCTTCAGGTAGTGCCCGTCCGGCATGTTCGGCTTGATGTAGCGCTGCCAGATGTCGTAGGTGAAGACCGTGTTGAACGACGAGACATTCGCGGCCATGCCGGCCATGAAGCTCGCGAGGAGCCCCGTGACCGCGACGCCGAGGACGCCGGTCGGCAGGTACATCTGGATGAGCTTCGGGATCGCGTCGTTGTACGTCAGCGTGCCGTCGGCGAACTGGTTGCCGACGACCGCCGCGGCGATGAGGCCGGGGATGACGACGATGAAGGGGATGAAGAGCTTCGGGATCGCGGCGATGAGCGGGGTGCGGCGGGCTGCGGACATGTTCTTCGCCGAGAACGCGCGCTGCACCTCGGTGAAGTTCGTCGTCCAGTAGCCGAAGCCGAGCACGAAGCCGAGGCCCAGGACGATGGCGAGCCAGTTGGCGCCGATCGGGTTGGTCACGTCACCGAAGCCGGTGCCGGCCCACGCCTGCAGGTGCTGCACGCCCTGCGTCTCGATGATCGCGGACTTGAGGCCGCTCCAGCCGCCGACGCGGTGCAGGCCGACGATCGTCAGCGGGACGAGCCCGGCGATGATCACGAAGAACTGCATGACCTCGTTGTAGATCGCGCTCGAGAGCCCACCGAGGGTGATGTACGCCAGCACGAAGCCGGCGGAGACGATGATGGCGAGCCACTCCGGCCAGCCGAGCATCGCCTCGATGACGATCGCCATCGCGTAGAGGTTGATGCCCGCGATCAGGACGTTCGACACCGCGAACGCGATCGAGTTCACCAGGTGCGGTGCCTTGCCGAAGCGACGGAGCATGAACTCCGGCACCGACCGGACCTTGGAGCCGTAGTAGAACGGCATCATCACGAGCCCGAGGAACACCATCGCCGGCACGGCACCGACGAGGTAGTAGTGCAGGGTCGCCATGCCGATCTGGGCACCGTTGGCGGCCATGCCGAGGATCTCGGTCGCGCCGAGGTTGGCGGACACGAACGCCAGACCGGTGATCCAGGCGGGCATCGAGCGGCCGGACAGGAAGAAGTCCATGCTCGTCCTGACCTGTTTCCGGGCGGTGAACCCGATCCCGATGACCACCGCGAAGTACACGATGATCATCAGGTAGTCGACCCAGCCCAGGTTGAGCTGGATCCCGTTGTTCGCTGCAGCGAGAACCATGTATTGACTCCACGTCGATGTGCTGTGATCCGCGTCTGCGCAGATCCATCGGGGGACATTACCCGGGTAGTACCGTTTTGTAACTTTTGCGCCGATCCGCGCGGTGGCCTATTGTGACCGTTCACATAGCCATGACATGTGTCAGGCGAACCGGGGGACGACGGAATCCCCCTCGGTAGGCTTCGGACATGACCGAGCAGCCGCGCATCCTCGTCCTCAACGGCCCGAACCTCGACATCCTCGGCCGGCGCGACCCGGAGCAGTACGGCGCCGTGACACTCGCCGAGATCGAGGCGATCGTGCACACCGAAGCAGCGGTCCACGATCTCGAGGCGGACTTCCGTCAGACCAACCGCGAGGGCGAGCTCGTCGAGTGGCTGCACGAGGCGCTCGACGACTTCGTCGGCGTCGTCATCAACCCCGCGGCGTACGCGCACACCTCGGTCGCGCTGCACGACGCCGTCGAGGCGCTCTCGGTCCCGGTCGTCGAGGTGCACATCTCGAACACCTGGAAGCGCGAGTCGTTCCGCCATGTCGACCACGTCGCCACGGCGGCCACAGCGGTGATCGCCGGCGCGGGCGCCGACGGCTACCGCCTGGCGGTCGCGCACGTCGCGTCACTGCTGAACTGACCCTCGGTCGGGTCGAGACACCTCGCTCTGTGCGAGACGCCGCAGAATCCGGCGGCGTCTCGGCCGGAGGGCGGCGTCTCACACCGGTGCCGGTGCGCCGGCGCCGGGCTCAGAAGTCGGCGGGGCGGGGGACGTCCGTCGCGGCTGCCGTGACGAAGCCGCCGCGGATGATCGGCAGCGCCCGGCGGACGGCCTGGTCGATGCGGAGCTCGAGGTCGATGTTCGAGATGTCGTAGCCGCCCTCGCGCTTGGTGAAGTCCCGCTCGTTGCCGAACACCCCGATCGGGAGCGTCGTGGACTGGAAGAAGCCGAACAGCGGACGCATCTGGTGCTCGACGAGCAGTGCGTGCCGGTCACTCCCGCCCGTCGCGGTGAGGAGGACCGGGGTGTCGACGAGGTCGTACTGCCCGATCCAGTCGAAGAAGAGCTTGAAGGCGCCGGAGTACGCGGCACGGAACGCCGGACTGCCGACGACGAGCACGTCGGCCGCTTCCACGGCTTCGAGTGCGGCGACCGTGGTCGGGGACATCGCCGAACGGTCGGACGCTGCCCCGAGGTCGGCGAGCAGCGGCCCGATCTCCACGGTCAGAGTGCGCGCGTCCTCGATCTCCTCACCGAGTCGCGCGACCGTGGCGGCGACCAGGGTCGAGGTGCGCGACGGGTCAGATGGGCTGCCGCTGACGCCGACGACGAGTTCTCCGCTCATGCGTTCGATGCTCACACGCACCCGGGGAGCCCGCACGGTTGTGACGACATGTGTCGCCCCAGGCAGCCCGCGTACCGTTCGCCGCATGCAGACGTTCCTGCCGTTCGCGGACTTCCACGCATCGGCCGAGTCCCTCGACGACCGGCGGCTCGGGAAGCAGCGCGTCGAGACGCTGCAGGTGATGCGGGCCCTGACCCTGCCGGACTACGGGTGGCAGCACCACCCCGTCGTGGCGATGTGGCGCGGGTACCGGCCGGCGCTGATGGCGTACCAGGACGCCGTCTGCGCCGTCTGGCTCGACCGCGGGCACGTCGACACGTGTCTCGCGAAGACCCTGGCCGACCTCGGCCGCTCCCCCGATGACCTCGACGCGTACGAACGCGGCGACTACCAGGTACCACCGTGGAACGACGACGAGGCCGTGCACCGATCGCACCGGTCGAAGCTCGTGCAGAAGGACCGGGAGCACTACCTGCCGCTCTTCCCCGACGTCCCCGACGACCTCGACTACGTCTGGCCGGTGCCGTCGGCGAAGTCGACGCGAGCGGGGAGCGTTGCGGGGAGTCCTACGCGATCGGGGTCCACGTCCCGCCGTCACGGCGCGTGACCCGGTCGGAGCGGATCTCCACCGTGTCCCGCAGGCCGGCGACCGCGAGCCGGGCGACCGCGATCGCGACCTCGTCGTCACCCGCCTCGTAGCGGACGACCGCGCACGGGACACCCCGGATCAGGCGGACGTCCTGCGCCTCGACGACGACCTGCTCGGCGACGAGGCGAGCGGTAGCCGGGAGCACGGCGTCGGGGGCGACGCCGGGCGCCAGGGCACCGACGGCGAGGGTCACACGGTACGAGGGCACAGGCCAACGCTAGCGATCAGCCCCGACAGGGAAGCGCACCCGGTCCCGCCACGGACGGAGGGGATCCGGGGACGTCGTACAGGGATGACGTCCCGCGATCCGTGGCGGGGCTCCGGGTGCTGCGGGGCACGACGACAGGGGATGTCGTGGCCCGCTCCGGACGCTTCCTTCACAGGGCGCGTCCGGCTGATCGCGCCGATCGGATCCCGAGGGGGGAACCGGATCCGGGCGGCGCGGGTCTTCAGCGGTGCTCGGTGTCCTCTCGGTACCGCTCCGACTCGGTCGGAGCGGGCATCGATCGACACGCCGCAGCGGGACGGATCATCGGGAGCACCGCGCTCCCGATGGTCGCGAGCGCCCCGACGACGGCGATGAGCCCGAGAGGGGCCGAGCCGAGGTCGTGCCCTGCGGCCACGGCGAGCGCGAGGACGGTCGCGGGCGCCGGCAGGAGTTGCACCACCCGGAAGCGGTCCTCCCGGGGGACTCGAGTCGTCATCGCGTTTGCCATGTGAACACTCTGGCGGAGTTCGCTTGTCCGCAAAAGGGGGGACAGGTCCCCAGTGATGGAGTAGAACGTCTAGTACACCCCAGGCGACGGTAAGCGAGGCTCAGCCCAGCGCACGGACCGCGGCGACCGCGGCGGCGACCGAACCGACCACGACGGGCACGTCCGCCTCGGACAACGACGCATCGAACGTCAGCCGCACGGCACTGCGCGCCACCTCGTCGGAGAGCCCGAGCGCCGTGAGCACGTGCGATGCCTCGGTGCTGCCGGCTGCGCAGGCACTCCCCGACGACGAGACGACGTCACGCTGTTCGAGCTCGAGGAGCACCGTCTCGCCGTTCACCCCGGGGAAGCAGAACGACGCGTGCCCTGGGAGCCGGTGCTCGCGCGACCCGGTGACGAACGCCCCGGGGACCCTCGCCACGACCCCGTCCAACACAGCGTCCCGCACCGAGGAAGCGTGCACCGAGGAAGCGAGCACCGAGGAAGCCCGCGCCGCAGCCGACGCGGACGCACCCCCGACCGACAGTGCCGTCGCCACCGCCACCGCGCCGGCGACGTCCTCGGTCCCGGACCGACGCCCGCGCTCCTGTCCCCCGCCGTGCACGAGCGGCTCCATCGGCACCCCGGCACGGATCGCGAGGACACCGGTGCCCTTCGGGGCGCCGAGCTTGTGACCGGAGAACGAGAGCGCGTCGACCCCGAGGACGTCGAGCCCGATCGGCAGCCACGGTGCGGACTGCACCGCGTCGGTGTGGAAGCGCGCGCCGACACCGTGCGCGAGCGCGGCGAGTGCCGGGATGTCCTGGACGGTGCCGATCTCGTTGTCCGCGTGGGCGATCGACACGAGGGTGGTGTCCGGTCGGAGCGCGGCGGCCAGCACGGCAGGGTCGACCCGACCGGACGCGTCGACCGGCAGCACGGTCACCGTGAAGTCGTGGAAGCGTTCGAGGTACTCGCAGCTCGCCAGGACCGCCTCGTGCTCGATCGCACTCGTCACGACGTGGCGCCCGCGCGGTGTCGCGAGCGCGATGCCCTTGACCGCGGTGTTCGCCCCCTCGGTGCCACCCGCCGTGAAGACGACCTCGGCCGGGCGGCACCCGAGCACGTCGGCGACGGACGCCCGCGCCGCCGCGAGCCCCCGCGCCGCCTGGTCCCCGATGCCGTGGGTCGACGAGGGGTTCCCGAAGCCACCGGTCAGCCACGGCCACATCGCCTCGAGCACCTCGCGGCGGACGGGCGTCGTCGCGGCCCGGTCGAGGTAGAACACGTCAGCCCGCAGAACCGGAACCGGAACCGGAACCGGAACCGGAACCGGAACCGCCACCGGAACCGGCACCGGCACCGGCGCCGGCCGCCGGGCCGGTCACGGACACGTCGAGCCCGAGGTCGAGTGCGCGCGCGGAGTGCGTCAGGGCCCCGACCGAGATGATGTCGACCCCGGTGGCCGCGATCGCCGCGACGGTGTCGAGGGCCACCCCGCCGGACGCCTCGACGAGCGCGCGTCCGGCCACCAGATCGACACCCGTCACCAGGTCGTCGATCGAGAAGTTGTCGAGCATGATCGTGTCCACACCGGCGGCGACGACGGGTTCGATCTGGTCGATGCGGTCCACCTCGACCTCGAGGTGCACGGTGTGCCCGAGTCGCTCCCGGGCGTCCCGGATCGCCTGCCCGATGCCGATCCCGCTCGCGAGCAGCACGGCGAGGTGGTTGTCCTTCGCGAGCACCGCGTCGGACAGCGACGTCCGGTGGTTGTGGCCGCCGCCGCACCGGACCGCGTACCGCTCGAGCGCACGGAGCCCCGGCGTGGTCTTCCTGGTGTCCACGATCCGTGCCCGGGTCCCGGCGACGGCCGCGACGTAGTGCGCCGTCGACGTCGCGATGCCCGACATCCGCTGCACGAGGTTGAGTGCGACCCGCTCGGCCCGCAGCACCGCTCGCGCCGGCCCGGTCACGGTCGCGAGGACGTCACCCGGCTCGAACGGGTCGCCGTCCGCGACGAGGACGGTCGCCGAGATGAGCGGGTCGACCGCGTGCATCACGGCGACGAACACCCCGCCACCACTCAGCACGCCGGGTTCCCGCGCGCCGAGGGTCGCCGTCGCGATCGCGTCGACGGGGATGAGCGTCTCACTCGTGACGTCGCCCCACGGTGCGTCCTCCTCGAGCGCGGTCTCGATGACGCGACGGAGCGCGTGCGGCGGGATGGTTCCTGGATCGGTGGTCATGCGAGTGCTTCCTCGGGGACGGGATCGGAGACGGACGAGCGGACGGCGACCCAGCCGGTCGATGCCGGAGCATCGGGTTCGGTGTCCGGGTGGTCGGTGCGGGCGTGCGCGCCGCGGGACTCGGTGCGGGCCTCGGCGGCACGGGCCACCAGGCGGGCGAGGTCGAGCAGCGCTCGGTCCTCGTGCTCCCGCACCGTCCGGGGTGCGTCCACGGCGAGCGCCGCGAACTCGCGGCGCGCGGCCGCCAGCCCACCGGCGTCACGGAGCAGGCCGACGCGGTCGGTCATGACGGTCTGCACCGCCTGACGGACGTACGCCTGCGGGTCCTGGTGATCCGGGCCTCCAGGACGGCACTGCCGGGAGGCCCGGATCGCCACCGCCTCGTCGCGCACCGCGATGACGGGGAACGTCGCATCGCCGCGCAGGCGGAGCAGGCCGGGTCGCGCCGCGTCGACCGCGTCCGCTGCGCGGACGGCGAAGACCAGTCCTTCGAGCAGCGAGTTCGACGCGAGTCGGTTCGCGCCGTGCACGCCGGTGCAGGCGGCCTCGCCGATCGCGAGGAGTCCGGGGATGCTGGTGCGTCCCTCCGCGTCGGTCGCGATGCCGCCCATGAAGTAGTGCGCTGCCGGGGCGACGGGGACGCCCTCCCGGGTCCAGTCGAAGCCGGCTGCACGGGTCGCACGGGTGAGGCCGGGGAACCGTGCGACGAGGAAGTCCGGGTCGAGCCCGCTCGCATCGAGGAACACGTCGCCGCCGTCGCGCATCGCGGCCGCGATCCCCCGTGCCACGACGTCACGCGGCGCGAGTTCGGCGTCCGGGTGGACGTCCGGCATGAAGCGGCGACCGCGCGCGTCGCGGAGGACGGCGCCCTCGCCGCGGACGGCCTCGGAGACGAGCCCGCCGCCGGGGACCGCGAGCCGGGTGGGGTGGAACTGCATGAACTCGAGGTCCGCGAGGACGGCTCCGGCACGCCAGGCGGCCGCTGCGCCGTCGCCGGTCGCGACGAGCGGGTTCGTCGTCTCGCGGTACAGGTGTCCGGCTCCCCCGGAGGCGAGCACGACGGCGTCGGCGTCGATGCGGCGCGGCTCGCCGAGCAGGTCGAGCACGTCGATCCCGACCACCGCGCCCTCCCGTACGACGAGGCCGGTGAGGCAGGTGCGCTCGAGGATCGTCACGTGCTGGCGGTGCAGCGCGCGGATGAGCGTCTGCTCGATCGCGGCACCGGTCGCGTCCCCGGCGGCGTGCACGACCCGCCAGCGCCCGTGTGCGGCCTCCCGTCCGCGGGCGAGGTCGTCGCCGTACCGGTCGAGGCTCGCCGGATCGTCGGTGCGGTCGAACGGGACGCCGAGCGCGAGCAGGTCGCGGACGCGTGCCGGCCCGTCGGAGCAGAGGACCTCGACGGCGCGGGCGTCGGCGCTGCCCGCCGCCGCGACGTGCGTGTCCGCGGCGTGCAGTGCCACGGTGTCGTCGGCGCCGAGCGCGACGGCGATGCCGCCCTGCGCGTGGCTCGTCGCGGCGTCCGCGAGGGCACCCTTCGTCACGAGGGTGACGTCGTGGCGGGCGCTCGCACGGATCGCGGCGGTGAGGCCGGCGATGCCGGAGCCGACGATGACGACGTGCACGGCGTCGCCCTAGTCCCGCGGCTTCGCGGCGAGCATGCGTTCGAGGGCGACCTTGGCGTCGGCCTTGACCTCGTCCGGGACGACGATCTCGTTGAGGACCTCGCCGCGCACGAGCGCCTCGAGCACCCACGCCAGGTACCCGGGGTGGATCCGGTACATCGTCGAGCACGGGCAGACGACCGGGTCGAGGCAGAAGATCGTGTGCTGCGGGTACTCGGCGGCGAGCCGGTTCACCATGTTGATCTCGGTGCCGATCGCGAACGTGGTCGGTTCGGTCGCGGCCGCGACGGTCTTCCGGATGAGGTCGGTGCTGCCGGCGGCATCAGCGGCGTCGACGACGGCCATCGGGCACTCCGGGTGCACGATCACCTGGACACCGGGGTGGTCGCGGCGGGCCTGGTCGATCTGGTCGACGGTGAAGCGGCGGTGCACGGAGCAGAAGCCGTGCCAGAGGACGACCTTCGCATCTCGCAGGTCCTCGGCGGTGTTGCCGCCGAGGGGCTTCCTCGGGTTCCACATCGGCATGAGGTCGGTGCTGATGCCCATCGCCTTCGCGGTGTTGCGCCCGAGGTGCTGGTCGGGGAAGAACAGCACGCGCTGCCCCCGCTCGAACGCCCACTCGAGCACGGTCGCCGCGTTGGAGCTGGTGCAGACGATGCCGCCGTGGCGACCGCAGAACGCCTTGAGGTCGGCGGCGGAGTTCATGTACGTGACGGGGATGACCGGCACGCGGCCGTCGGCGTCGGGTTCGGTGCCGTAGACGGACTCGAGCTCGGCCCATGCCGCCTCGACGCTGTCGATGTCGGCCATGTCGGCCATCGAGCAGCCCGCCGCGAGGTTCGGCAGGATGACGCGCTGGTCGTCACGGGCCAGGACGTCTGCGGTCTCCGCCATGAAGTGCACGCCGCAGAAGACGATCGCCTCGGCATCGGGCTTCGTCAGGGCGGCGTTGGCGAGCTGGAACGAGTCGCCGAGGAAGTCCGCGTGCCGGACGACCTCGTCGCGCTGGTAGAAGTGGCCGAGCACCACGACCCGGTCCCCCAGCGTCGCCTTCGCCCGCTCGATGCGCTCGTGCAGTTCCTCCACCGGCGCGTGCTTGTACTCGTCCGGGATCACGCCCTGCCGCGGTGCGGAGGTCGGGATGACGTCGGACATCGACGAACCGGGGCCGTAGCCGGGCCTGGCGTCGAAGTCCCACGTCGGCATCGCGAGGTCCGGCGTGCAGGTGCTGCCGTCGGCCTTGCCGTTGGAGATGAGCTCGATGGTCGTTGCGATGGACACGGTGGTTCCTATCGGTTCTGCGGTCGTGTCTGGTTCTCGGTCGTGGTGCCCTGTCGCAGCGGGCCGTTGTCCGCGTAGGCCAGGTCGGGGTTCGAGCGGTACAGCCGGGCCGGACGGTGCCGGTCCCCGCTCGTGGTCTCGTCGGTGGCGATCACGGCGTCGGACTGCGCGACCTGCCGCCGGAAGTTCGCGGGGTCGAGCGGACGACCGAGCACGGCCTCGTACACGGCGCGGAGCTCGGCGAGGGTGAACCGGTCGCCGAGGAACGCCTGCGCGATGCGGGAGTACGACATCTTGTTCCGCAGCCGCCAGAGGGCGTACTCGGCGATGTGGTCGTGGTCGAACGCGAGCGGCGGGTGCTCGTCGGCGAGGAACCACCGCACGTTCCAGTCGTCCGGCACGACGCTCGCCTCGTCCGGGCGGACCAGCGCCCAGTACACGATCGACACGACGCGGGTCGGGGACCGGTCGACGTCGCCGAACGCGTAGAGCTGCTCGAGGTAGCGCGGCTGGACGTTGGTGGTCTCGCGCAGGCGGGCGGCTGCGGAGTCCTCGAGCCCCTCGTCCGGACGGACCCAGCCACCGGGGAGCGCCCACGATCCCTCGTACGGCTCGGCGGTGCGGCGGACGAGCGGCATCCACAGCGCCGGCGCCCCCGTGTCGGGGTGCGGGCGCAGCGCGACGATCACGGTCGAGACCGCGACGCGGATTGCTGCTTCGTCCAAGGTGCCTGCGTTCAGGTTCGATCGACCTTAAGTGTTCTGGTTTCAGTGACTCTATCACCGCCTCCACATGCGGGCGACACGTTGCCGAAACAATCGGTCACGGCCCCGAAAAACCCTGGTGATGCCCGGGAAACCCGACCCGCATACATTGGGCGACATGACAACGGTGACCAGGGTGCACGCCATCGTCTCGGGGACGGTCCAGGGGGTTGGGTTCCGCTACTGGACGGCACGCAAGGCGGACGGGCTCGAGCTGACGGGCTACGCACGGAACCTCTTCGACGGCACGGTCGAGGTCGAGGCGGAAGGGCCGTCGCCCGCCGTGGACGCCCTCGTGGAGATGCTGCACACCGGGCCGCCGTCGGCGAGCGTGACCGAGGTCTCGACGCGCCCGGTCGTCCCGCACGGCGACGCCGCGTCGTTCGACATCCTGCACTGACCGTTCACCGCGGGTGTCGGTGGATCGCGGAATAATCGAGTCCGTTCAGGTGCTGCACACCCAGTGCCCGGCGTGACGCCCGGTCACGCGTCCGCTCGTGCGGACTCCCCACAATCCACCGTTCGGAGCCGCCACATGACCGACCACGCCATCGACACCGCACCACGGACCGGCAGCGTCCCGGCGCGCACGGCTGCCGACGACCGCCTGGTCATCGGGCTGCTGCTCGTGTCCGCGTTCGTCGTGATCCTCAACGAGACGATCATGGGTGTCGCGCTGCCGCGGCTCATGGACGACCTCGACATCAGTGCGGCGACCGGGCAGTGGCTGACGACCGGGTTCCTCCTGACGATGGCCGTCGTCATCCCGATCACCGGGTTCCTGCTGCAGCGCTTCAACACGCGGCCGGTCTTCATGTGGGCGATGAGCCTGTTCTCCGCCGGCACGCTCATCGCGCTCCTGGCTCCCGGGTTCGCCACCCTGCTCGTCGGGCGCATCGTCCAGGCGAGCGGCACGGCGATCATGATGCCGTTGCTCATGACGACCGTCCTGACGCTCGTCGATCCGGCACACCGCGGTCGGATCATGGGCAACATCTCGATCGTCATCTCGGTCGCCCCCGCCGTCGGACCGACCATCTCCGGGCTCATCCTCAACGCGTTCTCGTGGCGCTGGCTGTTCGGGTTCGTGCTGCCGATCGCGATCGCCGCGCTGATCCTCGGCATGGTGAAGGTCCGGAACGTGGGCACCCCGCGGCCCGCCCCGCTCGACGTGCTCTCGGTCGTGCTCTCCGCCTTCGCGTTCGGCGGCGTCGTGTACGGCCTGTCGAGCATCGCCGAGATCGCCACCACCGGACCGGTCGTCCCGATCGCGGCCCTCGTGGTCGGTGTCGTCGGGCTCGTGCTGTTCGTCCTCCGGCAGACCCGGCTCCAGCGTAGCGACCGCGCCCTGCTCGACCTCCGCACGTTCCAGAGCCGGGGCTTCACCGTCCCGATCGTCGGGATGGGGCTGAGCTTCCTGGTCATGCTCGGCACGCTGATCCTGCTGCCGATCTACCTCGAGCGCGTCCTCGGGCTCGAGGTCCTGAACGTCGGTCTCCTCCTGCTCCCCGGCGGCCTGCTCATGGGTCTGCTCTCCCCGATCGTCGGGCGCATCTACGACCGGCGCGGGCCGCGGGTCCTCCTCATCCCGGGCACGATCATCATCAGCGTCGTGATGTGGGGGTTGTCCACGGTCGGCACGGACACGAGCGTGTGGTTCGTCCTCGGCGCCCACGTCGTGCTGAGCATCGGGCTCGCCCTGACCTTCACGCCCCTCTTCACCGCGGCACTCGGCGTGCTGCCGCCGAAGCTCTACTCGCACGGCAGCGCGGTCCTCGGCACGACGCAGCAGCTCGCGGGTGCCGCCGGCACGGCGTTGTTCGTCACGTTCCTGACGATCGGCGCGGCGACGGCGACTGCGGGCTCCGGGGCAGAGGGCGTGGCGCTGGCGACGGCCTCCGGCGTGAAGACGGCGTTCCTCGTCGGTGGCGTCATCTCGCTCTTCGGGATCCTCACCGCCTTCTTCGTGCGGAAGCCCGAACTGCCAGAGGGCGCCCCGACGCCCCCGCCGGCGCACTAGCCGCGGGAGCCCGCGCGCCCGGCGGGGCTGACGCGCGCCCGGCGGCGCACCCGCGCGCCCGGCGGCGCACCCGCGGTCGCACCCAGTCACGAACATCGCGCCCCGTCACGGCGGGGCGCGATGCTCGTGACGGGGCGCGATCCGTCGCCGGCCCGCCCGCCGGCGCCCACGGCGCACACCCGCGCGTGGCATCGTGGGCGCATGCGGTCGACGACGAGCGAGCTCAACTGGTCCGGCACGGTCACGTACACATCGGAGCGCGTCGAACGCCCGAGCACGCTGGACGAAGCCGCCGCGATCGTCGCCAGGGAGCCCCGGGTCCACGGCCTCGGCACCCGGCACTCGTTCAACGACGTCGCGGACGCTCCCGGGGTGCTGCTCGACCTGACGGCGATCCCGACCGACCTGGTGATCGACCGCATGCCCGACGGCCGCGCGACCGCCACGCTCGGCGCCGGCACCCGGTACGGCGACGTCGCCCCCGCGATCGACGAGGCCGGCTTCGCGCTGCACAACATGGGGTCGCTCCCGCACATCTCGATCGGCGGCGCGATCGCCACCGGCACGCACGGCTCCGGCACCGCACTCGGGTCGCTCTCGACGGCCGTCAGGAGCCTCGAGCTGCTGGGGCCGGACGGCGAGACGCGCACCATCGGCAGCAACGACGTCGATGGGGCCGGCAGCGTCCTGCACCTCGGCCTCCTCGGCATCGTGACCCGAGTGACGCTCGACCTCGAGCCGACCTACGCCATGCGCCAGGACGCGTACGGCCCGTTCCCGTGGCGGACGTTCCTCGACCACGCCGCCGAGATCCACGCCGCCGGCACCTCGGTCTGCTCGTACACGCGCTTCGGCGACGAGATCAGCGAGGTCCTCGTGAAGACCCGCAGCGAGCACGTGCCCGACGAGCTCGTCGTCGCACCGCGGCTGCCAGGGACGCCGGGAGACGAGCACCGCACCGCCCGCGACGGGTCGATGGGCCCGTGGTGGGACCGACTCCCGCACTTCCCGATCGGCACGGTCCCGTCCCACGGGTCAGAGGTGCAGAGCGAGCACTTCGTCCCGATCCGGCACGCAGCAGCCGCGCTCGACGCCCTCCGCGGGCTGGCCGACCGCATCCAGCCACACCTGCACGTCGCCGAGCTCCGCACGATGGCGGCCGACGACCTCTGGCTCTCCCCCACGCAGGGCGATGACGTGTTCTGCATCGCGTTCACCTGGAAGAAGCACCCCGTCGAGGTCGCGGCACTCCTCCCCGACCTCGAGGCGCGGCTCGCCCCCTTCGACGCCCGTCCGCACTGGGGCAAGATGAGCTCGCTCGACGCGGATGCGGTGGCAGCGCTGTACCCGCGGCTGCCCGCGTTCCGCGACCTGGTCCGCAGCGCCGACCCGGACCGGACGTTCGCGTCCGCCTTCGGCGAGCGCGTCCTGGGGACCTGACCCGAGCCTCCAGTCCGGCAGTCCCCGACCTGGGCCCACGCCGCCGGTTCCCGGCCGACGCGCCAGCGGCGGACGGGCCGTGCCGGTGGGGAGAGGCTCGGTACCGGCCCGCCACCCCGCTCACGCCAGTGGGGTGACCACCTTCGCGTCGCCGTCCCAGTGGCGGAGACCGCCGACGGCGAGCGTCTGCGGGAGTGGCCCGATCGCCGCGAGTGCGCGGAGCGCCGCGGGGAGGTCGACGTCGCGGATGCGCCGGGCGAGCGTGACGTGCGGCGCCCACCGTCCGGGTGCCGAGGGGTCGAGCGACCCGGGCGAGACGTCGTGCACCGCCTGGTGGAACCGTGCGAGGGGCTCGTCGACGACCACGCCGAGACCGAGCACGTGCCGGCCGGGTCCTGCGGGGAAGAGCAGGATCCCCGCGATGCGGAGCGCTGCCGGCAGGGGCACGTCGAAGCCCTCCGGGACGGGCAGGGACTCGCCCGCCGCCAGCGTGACGTGCGGGTCGTTCGTGCCGGAGCGTCCGAGGCTCGGCAGGTCGGCCTCGGTCAGCGCGTTCCACACGGCCCGGATCTCGCGATCCGAATCGTCGTCCAGGACCAGCTCGATGCTCCGCACGGATCGAGTCTGCCCACGGACGCCTGCGCAACGGATGTAACACGGCGGAACGCAAGTCGCCGCCGCTCGGTCTGCGCGTCACACTCGTGGTCAGTCACGACCGTGTGACCCCCGCAGCACGGCCCGCGAGGCCCCGCCCCACGAGGAGCACCCATGACCGCCCCCGCACTGCCCCAGAAGCCGAAGCGCAAGCGCCCGATCGGCTGGATCGTCGCCGCGGCGATCGTCGTCGTCGCGATCATCGTCGCCGTCGTCGCCGTCGCGGTCCGCTCCGGCGGTGACAGCGACGGTGCCGCATCGGGTGCCGCTCCGAAGACCGTGACGATCGGTGTCTCCGACAAGTCGCTGCCGTACTGGAACACGTACGTGAAGCTCGCGAAGGACAAGCTCAACGTCACCGTGAAGCTCCAGAACTTCTCGGACTACTCGCTGCCGAACCCTGCGCTCAAGGACAAGCAGATCGACATCAACCAGTTCCAGCACATCCAGTACCTGGCGAACTACAACGTCACCTCGGACGACGACCTGCAGCCGATCGGCGCGACGGCCGTGTACCCGCTCCCGCTGTACTCGACGAAGGTCTCGAAGGTCTCCGAGTTCGAGGACGGCGCGAAGATCGCGATCCCGAACGACGCCATCAACGAGGCGCGTGCACTGCTGGTGCTGCAGTCGGCCGGCCTGCTGGAGCTCAAGGACGGCGGCAGCGCCTTCTCCACGACCGCGGACATCACCTCGCACAAGGTCGACGTGCAGACGCTCGACGCCTCGCAGACGGCGAACGCGCTGCAGCAGGGGTCCGTCGAGGGCTCGATCGTCAACGTGAACTACGCCACCTCGGCCGGGCTCGACACCAAGGACGCGATCTTCCAGGACGACCCGAAGAGCGCCTCCGCCAAGCCGTACGTGAACGTCTTCGCAGTGCGGGACGCCGACAAGGACAACAAGACGTACCTCGACCTGGCGAAGCTGTTCCAGGACGACGCCGTGCAGAAGGTCTTCGCGAAGGACTACCCGGACGCCGTGTCGAGCGACGAGAGCGCCGCGTCGCTGCAGCAGGAACTCGTGTCGGTCGAGAAGGACGCGAAGGCGGCAACGAAGTAGTGGCTGCCCTCGTCGAACTCCGCGGCGTCTCGAAGCACTACCGCCGCGCCGACACCGGCGAGACCGTGGTCGCCGTCGAGGACGTGTCCCTCGACGTCGAACAGGGCGAGGTCCTCGGCGTCATCGGGTACTCCGGTGCCGGCAAGTCCACCCTCGTCCGCCTGGTCAACGCCCTCGAGCTGCCCTCCTCGGGCACCGTGACGGTCGCCGGCCAGGAGCTGACGGCGATCCCCGAGCGGGATCGCCGTCTGGCGCGTCGTCGCATCGGGATGATCTTCCAGCAGTTCAACCTGTTCCGGTCGCGCACCATCGCCGGCAACGTGGCGTACCCGCTCAAGGTCGCCGGTGTCGCGAAGGAGGAGCGCGACCGCCGTGTCGCCGAGCTCCTCGACTTCGTCGGACTGCTCGACCGTGCGTACGCCTACCCCGAGCAGCTGTCCGGTGGGCAGAAGCAACGCGTCGGCATCGCCCGTGCGCTCGCCGGCAACCCCGACCTGCTGCTCGCCGACGAGGCCACGAGCGCCCTCGATCCCGAGACCACCTCGGAGGTGCTGGCGCTCCTCCGTCGCGTGAACCGGGAACTCGGCGTCACGATCATCGTCATCACGCACGAGATGGACGCCGTCCGGCAGATCGCGGACCGGGTGGCCGTGATGGAACAGGGCCGGGTGGTCGAGGTCGGCGACGTGTACGACGTCTTCTCCACGCCGACCAACCCGGCGACCAAGCGGTTCGTCCGGACGGCCCTGCACGACCGGCCGTCAGCCGAGACGCTGGCGCGGCTACGGGAACGCCACCCCGGTCGGCTCGTGACCGTGCAGATCACCGACGAGGTCGGCCTGCAGAACCGGATCGACCAGGTCTTCCGGTCCGCGGGGGTGACCGCAGAGCTCGTCTACGGCGGGGTCGGTGAGATCCGTGAGCGCCGGATCGGTTCCCTGACGTACGAGCTGTCCGGACCCGGCATCGACGACGTCGTCTCGGCGCTCCGCGCGGCCGGGGTCACCACCGACGAAGAGGACCGAGCGTGAACAACTCCTTCCAGAGCGTGATCGACACGTTCGACGTCTTCCTGTCCTCGGTGCGCGACACCATCGTGATGTCGCTCGTCTCGCTCGTGATCGCCGGGCTCATCGGTCTGGCGCTCGGCCTGGCGCTGTACGCCACCCGACCGGGCAGCCTGCTCGGCAGCCGGACGGCGTACACGGTCATCAACCTGGTCGTGAACATCGTCCGTCCGATCCCGTTCGTGATCTTCCTCGCGGCGATCGCACCGCTGTCCCGCGTGGTCGTGCAGACGACGATCGGTGTCCCCGCCGTGACGTTCGCGATCTCGCTGGCGGCGGCGTTCGCGGTCGCCCGCATCGTCGAGCAGAACCTGCTGTCCGTGGACCCGGGCGTCGTCGAGGCAGCGCGGGCATCGGGTGCGCACCCGATCTCGATCCTGCTGACGGTGCTCATCCCCGAGGGCCTCGGGCCGCTCATCCTCGGCTACACGTTCATCTTCATCGGCATCGTCGACATGACGGCGCAGGGCGCCCTGATCGGCGGCGGTGGCCTCGGCGAGTACGCGATCACGTACGGGTCGCAGCGGTACGACTGGTGGATCGTCTACGTGTCGGTGGCCGCGATCGTGGTGATCGTGCAGCTCGGGCAGTTCATCGGCAACCGCTTGGCGCGGGCGACGCTCCGCCGTTGACGGTCGTCCGACCGGTCGCAACACCCCGCTCACGTCCGCCGACCGGTCGCAGATCGTCGGTCGAAGCGTCCCCGAGCGACAGTTCGTGACCGCTCGGAGGTCAACCGACGGAGTGTTGTGACCGGTCGGCAGGCGCCCGCGACCGGCCGCGGGCACCCGCACCGTGCGACGGAACGGCCGGGATGCTGTGGCGTCACCGGCGCGCCGGGCCGACACCGAGCCTCCCGGCCGGTCGCAACAACCCGCTCACGTTCCCCGACCGGTCGCGGAACGTCGATCGGAGCGCCACAGGGCGACGATCTCCGACCACTCGACGGACGCCGGGCGTAGGCGCCGGGCGTCGGCGCGGCGCGCAGCGCGCCCCGCCCCCGTCAGGCGGCGGAATCGGCCTCGACAGGACGGGACGACGACGCTGCCGGGGCCTCGTAGTGCGCCCGCACCAGGATCGGGCGGTGGTCCGAGATGCCGGCGGGCAGCGTCTCCACGCCCGCGATGTGCAGCCCGACGCTCGTGGCGAAGTCGAAGTGCCCCGTGAACTTCCGGTACCGCAGGTACGTCGGCTGGTCGGAGAGCGAGAGCGCGAAGCCGTGCGACTCGATCTTGCGGCGGAGGTTCGTCTGGAACCAGGGGTAGTTGAAGTCGCCGACCATGATCGCGGGGGCCTCGCTCGACAGGTCGCGGACGAACTGGTGCGCTGCCTCGATCTGCTTGCGGCGCAGGGAGTTCGTCGCAGTCAGGGGCGAGGCGTGGAACGACGCGACGATCACGTCGGTCGACGCCTCGCGGTCGCGGAGGTGCATCGCGATGAGCCGTTCGTGCGCCGGAGCGAGCACGCGGTCGTGGAGCGACTTCTGCAGGGAGTGGATGCTGAAGTCCTGCACGTCGAAGCGGTCGTCGCGCTTGTAGATCGCGAGTCCGAGGCGGTTCGCCTTGGTCGACGCCGCGAGCGTGAGCCCGCCGACGGAGGGCGCGAGGTCGTTGCTGTCGCACTCCTGCACGCAGATGACGTCGGCGTCCGACGCCTCGGCCAGTGCGGCGAGTTCGCCGTTCGCGGTGTGCTCCCGCAGGTTGTAGCTGACGACGCGGATGGTGGTGGGTCGGACGTCGGTGTCCGTCGGGATCGTCCCCTGCTGGTCTGGCACGGTCATGCTGCCTTCCTTCCGGAGTGGGGTCCCTGCGTCCCGCTCAGTCTGCCGCGGCAACGGTACTCGTCGACCTCAAGCAGTTTCTGAGACTGTAGCGCCTGCCGGGTTTCGTGCGCGTGACGGCGACACGAACGGTCGTGTCGCCGGGAGACCCGGACGCGGGGCTCATGCGCGGACCCGACGTGCTGGTCGGACGGTCTCCCCCGCCGTCCGACTCATCACGAGCCCCTCGACGCAGGCCACCACGAGCAGGGCCGCGATCACCCAGAACGTCAGGACGTAGGCGCCGTCGCCGGCGAGCCCGGCGCCGGCACGGATGACGACGGCCGCGACGGCGACACCGAACCCGGCGGCCGTCTGCTGCAGCGTCGAGGACAGGGTGTTCGCCGGGGTCATGTCGGCCTGCTCGACGTCGGCGAAGGCGATCGTGTTGTACGCGGTGAACCCGACCGAGCGTGCCGCACCGCTCACGACGAGCAGGACGGCGAGCAGCCAGAACGGGGTGTCCGGCGTCAGGAAGGTCATCGCGACGACCGTCAGCGCCGCGATGGCGGACGACACGATGATCACCGGCCGGTAGCCGAACCAGCGGAGGAACGGCGTAGTCGCCGGCTTGATGCCGAGGTTGCCGACGAAGACGAACAGCACGGCGCTGCCCGCCTCGACGGCCGTCCACCCCCAGGCGTCCTGGAAGAGCAGGGGCAGCACGAACGGCACCGCGGACACGGCCAGGCGGAACAGGCTGCCGCCGGCGTGCGACACCCGGAAGGTCTCGAGCCGGAACGCGTCGAGCCCCATGATCGGGTGCTGCGCCCGCCGGAAGTGCCGGATCGCGAGCCAGCAGCAGGCGGCTCCGACCACGCCGGACACGATCGTGGCGACGACCGGCACGGTGTCGAGCGCGAGCAGCGACGCCATCACGACGACCCCGCCGAGCCCGACGCACGCCAGCAACGACCCCGGCCAGTCGAACGGCACGCGCTCCGGCGCACGTTCCTGCGGCACGAGGACGAGCGCGGCGATCAGTGCGATGACCCCGAGCGGGATGTTGACGAGGAAGATCCAGTGCCACGACAGGGTGTCGACGAGCACACCACCGACGAACGGCGCGATGATCGGCGCCGCGAGGGCCGGCCACGTCAGGATCGCGATCGCCGTGACGAGCTGCTCGCGCCCGGCGCTCCGTAGCACGACGAGCCGCCCGACGGGCACCATGAGCGCCCCGCCGATCCCCTGCACGATCCGCCAGATCGTCAGCTCGACCAATCCGGTCGACAGGGCGCAGAGTCCGGACGCGATCGTGAACACCGCGATGGCGCCCACGAACACCGTGCGCGAGCCGACCCGGTCGGTCAGCCAGCCGCTCACCGGGATGAACACGGCGAGCGTGACCAGGTACGCGGTGATCGCGATGCCGATCGCCGCCGAGTCCACTCCGAGGTCACGGCCCATCGCCGGCGCGGCGGTGGCCAGGATGGTGCCGTCGAGGAGCTCCATGAAGAACGTCCCCGCCACGAGCACGGCGACCGCGGTGCTCCCGGTGCGTCGGCGGGCAGGGGGTGCTGTCGATGTCGTCCTCGTCATGTCAGTCCAAATGCTATGCCCGCCACCACCACATGACGTTCTGCAATGTGGAACGGTGGACGTGACGACGTTGTCCGGGCGAGCGCCGCTGGACCAGCGTGGGACCCGTCGAAGGAGGATCGATGCCGACCACCCCCGCCACCGTGACCGCGAAGGGCTCGTGGGAGCCGAGCGCTCCCGCGCCGCACCACGTGCTGCAGGACGCGCACCTGCCCGTGATGACGCTCCGCGAGTCCGCACTGACGAACAACACCGCCGTCATGCAGGCGTACGTCGAGCGGCACGGGCTCCTGTTCGCGCCGCACATGAAGACGCACATGGCGCCGGCACTCGCCCAGCGGCAGATCGACGCCGGCGCGTGGGGCGTCACCCTGGCGTCCGTGCAGCAGGCGATGGTCGCGTGGGAGCACGGGATCCGGCACGTCCTGATCGCGAACGAGGTCCTCGACCCGGCAGGACTCCGCTGGCTCGCATCGCGCCGCGCCGTCGACCCCTCGTCGGACGTGCTCTGCTACGTCGACTCGACCGCCGGGGTCGACGCGGCCGCCGCCGCCGCGTCCGCCGTCGATGGCGAACTCCACGTGCTGGTCGAGGTCGGGTTCCCCGGCGGTCGTACCGGCGCCCGATCGGCGGCGGCAGCGACATCGGTCGCGGGAGCCGCCTCCGATGCCGGTCTCGTCCTCCGCGGGGTCTCCGGGTACGAGGGCGGTCTGCCCGGCGTCGACGAGGCCCGCGCGTACGTGGCCGGCGTCCTCGACGTGGCCGCGGCCGTCCGCCCGCTGGTCGCCGGACCGCGCGCCCTGTTGAGCATGGGCGGCAGCGCCTGGTTCGACGCCGTGAGCGAGGCCGTCGCAGCCCGCCCGGACGACCTCGACGTGCTGCTCCGCTCCGGCGCGTACCTGACCCACGACGACGGCTTCTACGAGGAGCGCACACCGTTCCACCGACACCCGACGGAGGGCGCGCTCCGCGCAGCCATCGAGGTCTGGGGGCGGGTCACGTCGTGCCCCGAGCCCGGCCTGGCACTCGTGGCCGTCGGCAAGCGGGACATCTCCTTCGACGAGGGGCTGCCGGTGGTCCGGCAGATCCGGCAGATCCGGCCTGGAGGCTCGGTGCAGGTTCCTGGGACCGCGCCCGTTCCCGGGTCGGTCACCGTCACCCGTCTCGACGACCAGCACTGCTACCTCGCGCTGGCGACGGGGGTGGCCCTGACGCCGGGCGACGTCGTCGTGTTCGGCATCTCGCACCCGTGCACGGTGTTCGACAAGTGGCGGCAGGTGCACGTCATCGACGACGACGACACCGTGCTCGAGACGATCGCGACGTGGTTCTGATGACCGTGACGGACGCGCAGGAGCTGCCGGCCCGCAACGCCGCCCTGTCGCTGCGCCGCGGCCTGCGCATCCTCGACCTCGTCGCCGACCGCACCAGGAACGGCGAGCCGTCCGTCAGCCTCACGACCCTGAGCGTCGAACTCGGCACGTCGAAGTCGACGGTCCTGCGGCTCACGGCACCCATGATCGAGAACGACCTGCTGCGCCGCACCGCGGACGCCGGGTTCACGCTCGGGCTCGGGGCGCTCTTGCTCGGCCAGAGCTACCTCGAGGGCATCGACCTCCGCGCAGCCGCCGCACCGTTCCTGCGGCGGACGGCGGAACGCACCGGGCTGACGTGCCACCTCGTCGTGCCGGACGGCACCGACATCGTGTACGTCGACAAGGTCGAGACCCGCGGGACCGTCCGGATGGGGTCCAGGATCGGCAACCGTCTGGCGATGCGCAACACCGCCTCGGGCAAGGCCATGGTCGCGTTCGGGGACCCCGAGCTGCTCGACCGCGTGCTCGCGCACCCGGCGACCGCGATGACCGAGCACTCGATCACCGACGACGACCGGTGGCGGCAGGAGATCGGCAGGACCCGGGAACGCGGGTACGGCATCGACGACCGCGAGAACGAGCCGGACATCCGGTGCGTCGCCGCCCCGGTCTTCGACCACGCCAACCAGGTCGTCGGGGCGATGAGCATCTCGGGGCTCGCCTCCCGCTTCCGCACGACCGCGGTGCGGGAGCTCGGTGACGGGGTCGTCCGCACCGCGCTGGAGATCTCGGTGGCGCTCGGATCGTCGTCCGCGCAGCTCGCCCTCGCGCGGGGTGCCCGGTGACCGGCGTCCTGACCTTCGGCGAGACGATGCTGCTCCTCGCCGGACGCGGAGCGCTGACCGACCTCGACACGATGCGCGTCGACACCGGCGGCGCCGAGAGCAACGTCGCGATCGGCCTGGCGCGTGCCGGGGTCGACGTGACCTGGATCGGCCGGGTCGGTGCCGACCCCGCCGGTGACCGGGTGCTCGCCGACGTCGCAGCAGAGGGCGTCGACGTGGTCGCGGTGCGGGATCCCGAGCGGTCGACCGGGATCATGGTCAAGGAACGGCTGGCGGACGGCCGCACCCGTGTGACCTACCACCGACGCGGCTCCGCCGGTTCCGCGTTCACGCCGGGAGACGTGCCGTCGGAGATGGTCGAGCGCGCGTCGCTCCTGCACGTGAGCGGCATCACCCTGGCGCTGTCCGAGACCGCCCGTGAGACCGTGCACGCCGCGGTCGTCCGGGCGCACGACGCCGGGGTGCCGATCGCGTTCGACGTCAACCACCGGCCGAAGCTCGTCGACGACGTGACCGGACGCGGGTACTACCGCGCGGTCGCTGCACGGTCGTCGGTCGTGTTCGCCGGTGACGACGAGGCTCGACTGGTCCTCGGGCACGACGAGGACGACGGCGACGAGGAGTCGCTGGCGCACGAGCTGGCCGCCCTCGCGAACGGTCGCGCCGTCGTGAAGCTCGGGTCGCGCGGTGCGGTCGCCTCGATCGACGGGGTGCTGCACCGCCGCGCGGCGAGCCCAGTCGCCGTGGTCGACCCGGTCGGTGCCGGAGACGCGTTCGTCGCCGCCTGGCTCGCCGCCGACCTGGCCGGCGACTCCCCCGACCGGGCCCTCGACCGCGCCGCGGACGCCGGCGCGCTCGCCTGCACGGTGGACGGCGACTGGCGCCGTCCCGACCCGGCAGCGCTCGGCGTCGTGGACCCGGCCGGCATCGACCACGCCGTCCACGACCGCGTCGACCGCTGACCACGATCCGAAGAAGGAACGCACGATGACCGACACCGCATCCCCCGCCACGCGCCCCCAGCGACACCGTCACGACGCCGGCCCGACGATCGCGATCCTGCGGGGCGGGACCGGCGACCACGTCGAGGACGTCATCCGCACGCTCGTCGACAGCGGCGTGAGCGCGATCGAGGTCACGACGAACACCCCGCGGTGGCGCGAGGGCATCGCGTGGGCCGCCGAGCGCTACGGCAGCGCTGCGTCGATCGGCGTCGGCACCGTGCTCGACACGCGACAGCTCGACGAGGCAGCGGCAGCGGGAGCCACCTTCGCCGTCAGCCCGCACACCGACCAGGCGATCGGCGAACGGGCGCACGAGCGGGGGCTCGGCTGGTACCCGGGTGCCGCGACGCCGACCGAGATCGTCCGCGCGTGGCAGCTCGGTGCCCGGGCCGTGAAGGTCTTCCCTGCCGCGCCGCTCGGCGGCCCCGCGTTCCTCAAGCAGGTGCTCGCGCCGCTCGACTTCGTGGACGTCATCCCCACCGGGGGCATCGGGGTCGACGACGCGGCCGAGTACCTCGCCGCCGGCGCGGTCGCGGTCGGTCTCGGCTCCCCGCTCGTCGGTGACGCCCTGACGTCCGGCGACCTCGACGCGCTCCGTGGGCGGGCCGAACGCCTCGTCGCCGGGCTGTCGAGGTGACGGGCGTCCTGCTCCGCGGCGGCTCGGTCGTCGGCGAGACCGGAGCGCTCCGAGCGGACGTCCTCGTCGAGGACGGCCGGATCACCGGGGTCGGGACCGACCTCGACGTCCCGGCCGGCGCGACCATCGTCGACTGCGGCGAGCGCCTCGTCATGCCGGGGTCCGTCGACGCGCACTCGCACGGTGGATCGCTGGTCTTCGAACCGGAGGTCCAGCTCGCGCTCCTCCGGCAGGGCGTCACCACGATCGTCACCGGACAGGACGGCGTCGGCCCCGCTCCGGGAGACGGGTCATACGCGGACACCTACTTCGCCGCGATCGACGGGCCGCACCCGACGTACCGCGGCGGCGGCATCGGCGCGCTGCTGGACACGTACGACGGGACGACCCCGGTCAACGTCGCGACGCTCGTCCCAGCCGGCACCGTCCGGCAGCAGGTCGTCGGCGACGTCGACGGGCCCGCGACGCCCGAACAGCTCGCGGCGATGCGGGCCACCGTGCGAGCGGGCCTGGACGCCGGCGCCGTGGGGCTCGCGACCGGGCTCGACTACGTGCCGGGGCTCTTCGCCGACACGGCGGAGCTCACCGCGCTGTGCACCGAGGTCGCAGCCGTCGACGGGCTCTACGTGTCGCACATGCGTGGCGGCTACGAGACGAACGCCCGCGCGGGGCTCGACGAGATCGCCGCGATCGTCCGGTCCTCAGGGGTCCGGGCGCACGTGTCGCACCTGCACGCCCCGGTCGACCTGTTGCTCGAGGCGCTCGCCGACCTCGAGCGGACCGGCGCCCCGATGTCGTTCGACGCGTACCCGTACTCCCGTGGGTGCACGATCCTGTCGATGCTCCTCCTGCCGGCGGCCCTCGCCCGCCCGGGGACGACGGACCTCGCCCGGGCGATCGCCGACCAGGACGGTCGCGCCCGTGTCCGCGGTGCGGTGCTCGACCGGGTGCTCGGCCGCGCCGACCTCGGCACCGGGTGGGCCGAGCAGATCACGCTCTCGCACGTCCCGGCGGCGGAGTTCCACGCGCTGCAGGGCCGGACGCTCGCCGCCGCGGCCGAGGCCACCGGGACCGACCCGGTCGACCTCGCCCTCGACGTGCTCGTCGACTCGGACCTGCAGGTCACCGTGGTGATGCGGGTCCCCCGGCCGCGGACCGCCGACGACCTCGCGCCGCTGTTCCGGCACCGGGGGCACGCAGCGGGCTCCGACGGCATCTTCGTCGGCACGCACCCGCACCCGCGGGCGTACGGCACGTTCGCGCGGTACCTCGAGGAGTACGCGGTCGCGGGTCGGCTGACGTGGCCACAGGTCCAGCGGAGCCTGTCGACCACCGCCGTCGAGCGCTACCGGCTCGGCGACCGCGGACGGGTCGCCGTCGGGGCGGTCGCCGACCTCGTCGTGGTCGATCCGGAGACCGTCGCGGCGCAGTCCTCGTACGACCACCCGATGCGTGTCGCCGAGGGCATCGACGACGTCCTCGTCGCCGGGGTGCTGGTGCTCGCGGACGGTGCGCTGACGCACGAGACCCCCGGTCAGGGTCTCCGTCGGGTCGGTGACGGGACTCGCTGACCGGGGGTCGCTGAGACTGGACTCAGCTGCGCGGGATCAGGCGTCCTCGACGTCGGTGACGCGGGTCTTCGTCGGGAGGACCGCGACGACGTCGATCTCGACGAGGATGTTCGCGAGGTGCGACTGCACGGTGGTCCGGACCGGGTACGGCTCGGAGAAGTGCTTCGCGTACTCCTCGTTGAAGGCCGGGAAGTCGCGGTCCGAGTGCTCGAGGTGCACGGTCGACTTCACGACGTCGTCGAGCGTCGCGCCGTGTTCGGCGAGGACGGCGGCCACGTTCGCCAGGACCTGGGCGGTCTGACCGGCGACGTCGTCGGCGAGCGCCCCGGTCGCGGGGTCCTGCGGGCCGAAGCCGGCGGTGTAGATGAACCCGCCCGCGACGATGCCCTGGCTGTAGGGTCCTGCGGGCTTGGGGGCGTTGTCGGTCACGATGGCGGTCTTCGTCACGGTGGCTCCTCACGGTGGGGGTCGAACGGGGCCTCCAGGCTAGAGCGCGCCGTGGGGGCGTGCCCGGCCGTCTGCGGGACGTGTTCTGGCCTGCAGAACGCACCACGAGCCTCCAGTGCGAGCACCACTCAGCCACCGTGACTATCGTCGTGTCGTGCCGTCCGCCCCGTCGTCGATCGCCGCCGGCCGTCGCCGCGCGGTCGATCTGGTCACGAGTCTGCCCACCTGGGCGACGGTCGTGCTCGTCTGGGTCGGTGGGCGCGTGCTCTCCACGCTGTGGCTCGCGCTCGCGTACCCGCTGATCGGGCGGTCGCAGCCGGAGAACGCGATCTGGACGAACGACCACGGGTTCCTGCGGTTCCTCACCGCGTGGGACGGCCAGTACTACGAGCAGATCTCGCTGCACGGCTACCCCACGACGCTGCCGCTCGACGCCGCCGGACACGTGGCACAGAACCCGTGGGCGTTCCTGCCGGCGTTCCCGTTCACGATCCGGTTCGTGACCGTGTGGACCGGGATGACGTTCGAGGTGGCGGCGCCGCTGATCGCGCTCGTGGCGGGGATCGTCGCGACGTTCCTGCTGCACCGACTCGTCCGGGAGCGTGCCGGGGACACCGCCGCGCTGTGGGCCGTCTTCTTCTTCACCTGCGGGCCGCTGTCGTTCCTGCTGCAGGTCGGCTACGCGGAGAGCATGTTCCTCGCCCTGACCTTCGGTGCGCTGCTCGCGATCGAGCACCGGCGGTACGGGCTCCTGACGGCGCTCGGGGTCGCCGCTGCGTTCACGCGGCCGGGGGCGCTCGCGATCCCGTTGACGCTCGGCATCGTCGCCCTGGTGCGCTGGGTCCGGCTCCGTCGCGCAGGTGACCGCGTGCTCGACCGGTTCCCGTTGCGGGAACAGCTCACGGTCGTGCTGTCGGGGCTCGTGATGGTCGCCGCCGGTGTGGCGTGGCCGGTGATCGCGTCGCACGTGACCGGGCGCCCCGACGCGTACCTGGCGACCGAGATGTCGTGGTGGGTGAACTTCATCGGGCGTGTGGACTTCGTGCCGCTGACCCCGTGGTTCCTCACGACGCTGCAGTGGGTCGGCATCGGTGGGATCCCGATCGTGATCGGGCTCATGGTCGGGTACCCGATCTGGCTCCTGCGCCGCTCGACGCGGAAGCTCGGGCTGACGACGCTGGTGTTCTCCGGCGGGTACGCGCTCTACGTCTTCGCGGTCTCGCTGCCGATGGCCTCGACGCCGCGGCTGCTCATGCCGCTCGCGCCGCTGATGGGCTCGCCCGAACTCGTCGCGAAGCCCTGGATGCGCTGGACATTGGTGTCGTGCGCACTCGTCGGGCAGCCCGTGCTCGTCGCCGTGCTCTGGCTGCTCGGCCCCCCGTGACCCCCTCCCCCGCCTCCGCCGCTGACGAGACACCCCCGGATCGACGAGACGCCGCCGAACCCGGCGGCGTCTCGTGCGTTCGAGGGCGTCTCGCGCGTTCGGCGGTGCCGACTAGAGCTCGACGGTGCCGTGACGGCCGACGTCCGGCTGGGACTGCCCGCCGAGGGCGGCCTTCATCGTCTGGACCAGACTGCCGACCGTGCCGGCGTCCTGCGTCCAGTACTCCACGGAGTCGCCCTCGACGGTGAGCAGTCGGATCGAGGGGTCGTCGCGGCCGTCCGGGAACCAGGCCTCGGCGAACGGCGACCAGAGTTCGTCGATCACCGAGTCGTCCTGGGTGACGGTCGCGGTGCCGGCGATGGAGAGGTACCCGCCCTGCGACTCGATCGCGACGTTCACGTGCGGGTTCCTGGCGATGTCCTCGACCTTCTCGCTGCCGTCCTGCACCAGGAAGCGGAGTGTGCCGTGGAAGGCCTTGTCCTGCACGGCGAGCGGCCTGGCGTGCAGGGAGCCGTCCTCGCTGACCGTGGTCAGCAGGGCGGTGCGGGCTCCGTGGACGATGTCCGAGATGGCGGCGCGCTGGTCCGTCTGGGTGTCGGTCATGGTGCTCCTTCGCATCGTGCGCCCCGCCACCCGACGTGCGGCCTGGCGAGCGGGGCCGTACCGTTCGGACCAGTCTGCCCCCGATCCCTGGAACGCGTCCGAACGACTCAGGCGGGCTCGTGGATCGTCGTCTCGACGTCGACGACCTGCGGGATGCGCGGCATCGACGCGAACCCGAACCGGACCGGCGGGTCGAGCGGCACCAGGGAGCCGAGCGGTTCGTCCGCCCAGGTCCCGCGGACGCCGGTGACGTCGTGCGCTCCGGTCACGCCGTAGTACTCGCGTCGGCCGCCGCCCGCGGTGCCTGCGGTCCCTGCCCCCGGTGCCACGAGCCGTGCGATCGGGTCGATCGCGCGCAGCCACCGAGGGTCGCGGGCGATCGGCTTCGGGACGACCCGCAGCACGCGACCGAGCGGCGAGATCGTGCCGACGTCGATCGCGGCGCGGAGCGGACCCGCGTCGAGGTCGATGCCGGATGCGGTCCGCCGGGCGGTGACGTCGACGACCTCGACGGCGTCGAAGCGGTACGTGCCGGAGACGTACGCGGCGACGATCTCGTCGGGGGCGAGCAGCACGCTCGACCCGTCGGGGAGCTCCACGAAGACGTCCGTGAACGCTCCGAACGGGGAGCGCTCCCACATCCCGACGACGAGTCGCACGCCGGAGCTGGTGCCGACGCCCGTGATGCGTCCGCGGAACCGGCGTTCGACGATGGCAGGGCGTGACGACATGCCCTGGACCGTACGCGATGCTGCCGTGAGCCGACACTCCGGGCCCGGGCCGAGCCTCCCGACCGCGCCGCGCGCGGCCGCGGGGAACCGCCCGCGCTACGGGACGGGGACCGGCTCCGCCAGGAGCTCACGCACGCGGGGTGCGACCGCGGTGCCGTACAGCTCGATTGAGCGCATCATGTCCGCGTGCGGCAGGCGCCCGGTGGCGTAGCGCATGTCGAACCGCGTCACGCCGAGGATCCGCATGTTCCGTGCGATCTTCCGCGCGACGGTCTCCGGGGACCCGACGTACAGCGACCCGCCCGCCGACAGCCCGGCCTGGTACTGCGCCGCGTCGAGGGGCGGCCATCCACGCTCGCGCCCGAGCCGGTCGGTGACGGCCTTGTGGTACGGCCAGTAGCGTTCGGCGGCTTCCTCGTCGGTGGCGGCGACGAACCCCGGCGAGTGCATCGCGATGGGCTGCTGCGGCAGCTCGAGCTGCGTCAGGGCCTGCCGGTAGAGGCGCGAGAACGGGGCGAACTGCGCGGGCTGCCCGCCGATGATCGCGAGGAACAGCGGCATGCCGTAGGACGCCGCACGGATCACGGACTGGGGGGACCCCCCGACGCCGATCCACGTCGGGATCGGACCGTGCTCGAGCTTCGGGAAGACGTCCTGGTCGGTCAGGCTCGCGCGCTTGGTGCCGCTCCACGTGACGGGATCCCCGCCGCGCAGTGCCGCCCAGAGCTGGAGCTTCTCCTCGAACAGGACCTCGTAGTCCGTGAGCTCGTAGCCGAAGAGCGGGAACGACTCGGTGAAGGAGCCTCGCCCGAGGATGACCTCGGCGCGGCCGTTCGAGATCGCGTCGACGGTGGCGAACCGCTCGTAGACGCGGACGGGGTCGTCGGACGACAGCACCGTGACCGCGGACCCGATCCGGATGCGCTCCGTGCGGGCGGCGATCGCCGCGAGGACGACCTCGGGGGCGCTGACCACGAAGTCCTCGCGGTGGTGCTCACCCACGCCGATGAAGTCGATGCCCACCTGGTCCGCGAGGACGGCCTGGTCCACCACGTCGCGGATGCTCTGCGCATCGGACTGCAGCGAGCCGTCGGCGAGTTCGGTGACGTCGCCGAACGTGTCGAGGCCGAGCTGCACGGGTCCGACGCGGTCGGGTGCGGGCGGCGGGACGTCCGACGGACGACCGGTACCGAATGCGTTGCTCATCGCGCCCTCCAAGTGAATGCGTTTGCATGAATCTAGCACAGTTGCGTGTCCTCGGACAGTCCGCGTGTACGGTCGCGCGCATGCCCAAGATCCCCGACCAGACCGGCCGCCGCATCGTCGTGACCGGAGCGAACAGCGGCACGGGCAAGGAGACCGCCACCCGGCTCGCCGAGGCCGGCGCCTCCGTCGTGCTCGCCGTCCGGACGCCGTCGAAGGGCGACGCCGCCGCCGCGTCGATCCGGCAGGCACACCCGGGCGCCGACGTCGAGGTGCGTGAGCTCGACCTGGCCGACCTGTCGAGCGTCCGTCGGTTCGCCGCGGGGATCGTCGACGAGGACCGACCGCTCGACGTGCTCGTGAACAACGCCGGCGTGATGATCCCGCCGAAGCGCTTCGAGACCGTCGACGGCTTCGAGCTGCAGTTCGGGACGAACTTCCTCGGCCCGTTCGCGTTGACGAACCTCGTGATGCCGGCACTGCTCCGGTCGTCGTCGCCCCGCGTCGCGACGATGTCGAGCCTCGCGGCGATCCCCGGGAGGATCCGGTTCGACGACCTGCAGTGGCTCCGCGGGTACTCCCCGTGGCGGGCGTACGCGCAGTCGAAGCTCGCCGACCTGCTGCTGTCGCTGCACCTCCACACGCTGTCGGTCGAGCTCGACTGGCCGCTCGTGAGCACCGCGGCGCACCCCGGGTACACCCGCACGAACCTGCAGTCGTCCGGTCGCTCGCTCGGCCGATCACGGCCGGTGTCGTCGAAGCAGCGGGCATGGCCGTTCACGCAGGACGTCGCGCAGGGCAGCGAGCCGCTGTTGTACGCGGCGGTCGGGCCGAACGCCGTCGGCGGCGCGTACTACGGACCGTCGGGGATGTTCGGCATGGTCGGTCCGACCACGAACGCCCCGATCCCCCGCTCGGCGCGGAGCCCGGAGCTCGCCCGCAGCCTGTGGGCCGTCGCCGAGGACCTCACCGGGACGCACCTGCCCGCCTGACGCGCGCCGCACGGCCGGGAGGCTCGGCGCACGCCCGCCCCGCCGGCCCGGCCGCGAGCACGGCCGGCGGCGCCGACGCCTCAGGCGTGGTGGAGCTCGACGCTGCCGTCGATGTCGCCCGGGTCGGCCAGGCGGGCGTGCTGCAACACGGTGCGCCCGGGTCCGACGGCCGCGGCCACGATCGACAGGGTCGCGAAGTGCCCCTCTGGCTCGTGCGCGTCGCGGAGGATCGCGTCGGGATCGTCCGACGGCAGCGCGGCCGAGGCGGCGAGGACCCCGAACCAGGGGCTCCACCCGTCACCGGCGTCCGTCCCGGCGTCGGCGGCGCGGAGCTCGTCGAACGGGGCGAGCTCCGGCGGCCCGACCGGTGCGTCGACGGCGCGGAAGGGCTCGAGCCAGCGACCGATGCGCGGCGCTGCCGGATCGTCGGGCTCGCCGTGCGTGATCATGTGCACGCCGGGCTCGAGCACGGTCGTCCTGACCCGCGACCCGTCCCAGGAGATCACCGACGCCCCGGACGACGTGGCACGGACGAGGTTGAACGCGCGGGTGGTCGGCACGGTGTCGTCATGGCCGGGCAGCACGCCGTCTGCCACCGCGTCGACGGGCAGCACCCCACGCGTGGTCCACGTACCGTCGGCGGAGGGGACGTCCTCCCAGCGGTTCAACACGACCGCGAGCCCGCCCTCGTCCGAGGCCGCCAGCCAGGCGCCGCCGGCCTCGCGGTCGCGGACGCCGCGGAGCCCGGGGTCGCGGTCGGGCCACCACGCCGCCGGTGGGTCCCACGGGCGGGTCGGGGACTCGTCGCGCATGGCGAGCACGGTGACGGGCCACGCCGAGCCTGGTTCGACACGGACGACGACGGTGCACATGGAGCCGATCCTGCCATGCGCGCCCGAACACGAGCAGACGCCGGCACCCGCGCCCAGCACACCGCCGCACCCGCGCCCGGCACACGCCCGCTCCGGCCACGCCCCGCCGGGTAGCGTGGCCGACGTGACCAACGCACCGCAGCAGCGCAGGACCATCGTCGTCGGGATCACCGGGGGCATCGCGGCCTACAAGGCCGTCCAGGTCGTCCGGGAGTTCGTGAAGGCCGGCCACGACGTGCACGTCGTCCCCACCGAGGGTGCCCTGCGATTCGTGGGGCTCCCGACGCTCGAGGCACTCAGCAGGAACCCCGTCTCGACGAGCGTCTTCGAGGAGGTCGCCGAGGTCCGCCACGTGTCACTCGGACGTCGGGCCGACCTCGTGGTCGTCGCACCCGCGACCGCCGACTCGCTCGCGCGGATGGCTGCCGGCCTCGCCCCCGACCTGCTCGGCACGACCCTGCTCGCGACCGAGGCACCCGTCGTCGTCGCGCCGGCGATGCACCCGCAGATGTGGGAGCACCCCGCGACCCGGGCGAACATCGCGACCCTCCGCGAGCGCGGCGTGCACGTCGTCGGCCCGGAGGTCGGGGCCCTCACCGGCGACGACGCCGGCATGGGGCGCATGTCGGAACCCGACACGATCGTCGCGGCCGCCCTGGCGGTGCTGGGGCAGACGACGGGCGCGGGACGACCCGACGGGGGCGAGCCGAGCCTCCAGGCCGGAACGACCGGAACGACCGGAACGACCGGGACGACCGGGACGACCGGGACGACCGGGACGACCGCCCGCGGCGAGCAGGGCGACCTGTCCGGCGTCCGCCTCGTCGTCAGCGCCGGTGGCACCCGCGAACCGTTCGACCCCGTCCGCTTCGTCGGCAACCGATCGAGCGGCCGACAAGGCGTCGCGATCGCCACCGCGGCCGCGGCCCGTGGCGCCGACGTGACCCTCGTCAGCGCGAACGTCGACGGCGGCCTGACCCGAGGACTCGACGCGCACGTCGTCCAGGTCGGGTCGGCGCTCGAACTCGCCGAGGCCGTGCACGCCGCGGCAGCGGACGCGGACGTCGTCGTGATGACCGCCGCCGTCGCCGACTACCGACCGGCCGAGGTCCGCGCCGAGAAGCTCAAGAAGGACGCGCAGGGCGACCGGATGACACTCGAGCTCGTGGGGAACCCCGACGTGCTCGCGGACCTCGTGGCGAACCGCCGGACCGGGCAGATCGTCGTGGGCTTCGCCGCCGAGACGGAACCGGACCGCGATGCCCGGATCGAGCTCGGCCGCGCGAAGATCGCCAGGAAGCCGGCCGACATGCTCGTGGTGAACCGGGTCGGCTGGTCAGAGGGGTTCGAGCGCGAGGAGAACGCGATCGAGGTGATCGTCCCCGGCGGCGAGGTGGTGCGCGCCGCCTCGGGCACGAAGGCGGAGGTGGCGGCCGTCGTCCTCGACCTCGTCGCGACGGCGCTGGCCTGACCCGCCCCGACCCGTTCACGGCCGGCCGCGGCGCTGGCCTGACCCGCCCCGAACCCGTTCACGGCCGGCCGCGGCGCTGGCCGGATCCTGGGCCGGCTCTGAGAACGTCAACGGGCACGCGGGCCACGATGGTGCCATGGGACGACGCTCAGCACGCGCCAAGCGCGCCAACCGGACGGCGGCACTCCTCGCCGTGATCCTCGGTGGCGCCGGCGTCACGCACTTCCTCCGCCCGCGCGGCTACGACCGCATCGTCCCGGAGGGCCTGCCCCCACGGACCACGACGCTGGCCTCCGGCGTCGCCGAGCTCGGGATCGCCGCGGGACTCGCCGTCCCGGCCACCCGCCGCGCGGCCGGCATGGCGGCCGCCGCCCTCTTCGTCGCGGTGTTCCCCGCGAACGTCAAGATGGCGAAGGACCTGCTCGACAGCCCGCGGTCCAGCCGCACCATGCGGATCGTGTCGGTCCTCCGCCTGCCCCTGCAGGCACCGCTCGTGTCCTGGGCGCTCCGCGTCGGCCGGTCAGCCCCACGCCGATGACGCCCTCGCCGGACAGTCGGGCCGCGGAGCCGCTCCTGCACCGTCCGGTCACGGTGCACGCGTGGGAGGACGTCGTCTTCGCGCACTGGCGGCACGACCCGGCGTCGCTCGACCGGCTCGTCCCCCGCGGGACCCGACCGGACGTGGTGGACGGGAGTGCATGGGCCGGGCTCAGCGCGTACGTGTTCCGCGAGACGCGCGTGCCGCCGTTCCCGCCGTCGGGTCGTCTCGGCACGATGACCGAGGTGACGATCGAGATCCTCACCGTCGACGACCGCGGTCGGCACGGGGTCACCTACCGGACGATCGACACGGCGAACGTCCCGGCCATCGTCGCGGCGCACGCGTTGCTCGGGGTCCCCTACGCGTTCGCGCACGCCAGGGGGAAGCGGCGAGGGGACGCGCTGCGGTACCGCTCGGTTCGGCACCCTGATCGGTTGCGTCGCGCACGGCCGGGAGGCCCGGCTCGCCCCCGCCACGCCGCGTTCGTCCGCGTCGTGGCCGGCACCACCGACACCTCACCACTGGCCGCCGAGCTCACCACGCGCGCGGGGATCCACGCCAGACACCTCGCGCAGACCGTCTTCTGGCAGCGGGAGCACCAGCCCCTCGTGCTCCGCTCGGCGACGCTCGAACGGCTGGAGGGCGACCTGCCGGACGCCGTCGGCATGCCGGGGCTCTTCGACCGGGCACCGGATTCGCTCCTCGTCCTCGACGGCACGACCGTCCGCTACGGCTGGGGTGACGTCGTCCGATGAGCGACCCGTTCGCACTCGACCGCTTCGTCCGCGCGCAGGACGGCGTGCAGGACACCGCGCTCGCCGAACTCGCCCGGGGCCGGAAGTCCTCGCACTGGATGTGGTTCGTGTTCCCCCAGCTCCGCGGCCTCGGACACAGCCCGACCGCCGAGCGCTACGGCATCTCCGGCGCCGACGAGGCCCGCGCCTACCTGGCCCACCCCGTGCTCGGCCCGCGACTGCTCGCCGCCGCCGAGGCAGCCGGCACCGCGCCCGCGCGCTCGGTCGAGGAGCTGGTGGGCGGCATCGACGCGCTGAAGCTCCGGTCGTCGATGACGCTCTTCGCCGCCGTCGCCGAGGACCCCCGGCCGTTCCGATCGGTGCTCGACCGGTGGTGGGGCGGGGCCGAGGACCGCCGGACGACGGACCTGCTCGGGCCGAACCCGTCGACGGGTACGTGACACTCCCGGAACCGACCGGAACGCCGTTCGCATATCAGGTATCGTGACCGATGCGTCCGCACAGATCCCGAAACAGGTGCGGAGCCCCCGATCCGAAGGACACAACATGCCGGTCCCCAGCAGCGCCCCGACCGAACACCAGCTGCTCCGCGACACCGTCCGCCAGAAGATCCACGAAGCGATCATGGACGGCACGCTCGAGCCCGGTGAGCGACTCAACGACGACGAGCTCATCGCATGGCTCGGCGTCTCGCGCACCCCCATCCGCGAGGCCCTCAGCCAGCTCGCCCGCGCCGGGCTCATCGAGATGGCGCCGAACCGCTACACGCGCGTCACCACGCCGGACCCCGGAGAGGTGATCGAGGCGCTGCAGACCCTCGGCGTGCTCTTCGGCGGCGTCGTGCGTCTCGCGGTGCCGCGACTCGGCACAGCAGCGCGCAAGAAGATCCTCGCCACGATCGACAAGACGATCAAGGAGTTCGAGTCGCACGACGTCAAGGGCGTCAACACCGACGCCCTCGGCGTCTTCGCGCTCTACGTCGACGAGTGCGGGAACGAGAACCTGCGGCGTGTCTGCCTCGACACGATGGACGGCCTGGCGTTCCGGTTGCGCCTGCCGAACCTCGACGAACTGGTCGACTGGGATCAGATGCTCGCCGACTTCAAGCGACTCCGCACCGCGACCGAGAACGGCGACAACATCGAGGCCGAACTCGCGACCGAGGCGATCCACCAGCTCCCCGGCGAGAAGCACTGAGCTGCATCGATCCACTGTTGCACTGAGCAGCCGCACAGGAACCGCCCGTCCCGGACCCCGGGGCGGGCGGTTCGTCCTTCGTGTGTCTCCCCACGCGACGCCCCTGGCACGCTCCCAGCGACGCGATCCGGGCAGCCGGTAACATCGCCACGACCGCTCGACGACGACCCCGGAGCAGCAGATGACGCAGCGCCAGCCCGAACCGCACACGGGGCAGACGGACCGCACCGAGATCGCCGCGCGCCTCGCCGCCGCGGTCGGCCGCATCAACCGTCGGGCACGCACCGATTCCGCCGCACTCGGGTACGGAATCGTGTCGGCGCTCGCGACGATCCAGCGCGACGGACCCCTGCGCCCAGGCGACCTGTCGCGGCTCGAGGTGGTCACGAAGCCCACGATGACCCGTATCCTCACCGAGCTCGAGCAGCGCGGGTTCATCGCCCGCGAGGCCGACCCGACCGACGGCCGCGCGTTCATGGTGAGCGCCACACCTGAGGGCATCGCGGCGGTCGAGCTCGCCCGCTCGGAGCGCACCGGGATCGTCGCGTCGCTGATCGCCGAGCTCCCCGCCGAGGACGTCGACGACATCGCCCGCGCCCTCGGAGCACTCGAGCGCGTGGCTCAGGGCCAGGTCACCCAGGAGACCCACAGCTCCACGGTCTGATCGGGCCGTTACCGAACCGTTATCGACGGGTGGACGGACGGTTCTGCCAGTGTTCCCGGACGGACCGTCCAGGGTGACCCGTCATCGTTGCCGCTTCGCCATCGCGGCGGCCGCCCCACACGGCTGCCCACTCGGCGAACGGACGGGCCCCACACCACCGTCCGGTCGCACACCGGCTCTCGGTGCTCTCTCGCGATGACGCAGTGCGCACGTACGAACCGCCCGAACCACCGGAATCGATGACAGGACAGATCCCCGACCTCCCGACCACCACCACGACCGGCACCCGCCGAGCAGCCCTGGACTCCCCCAGCCGCAGGATCCGACGCACCCTCCGCAAGCGCGGCGTGCTCATCGCCAGCGGTGCAGCGGTCCTCGCGATCGCCGGCGGTGCACTCACGGTCACGACACAGCCGGCACTCGCCGAGGCCGTCGGCATGCCGACGTCGAGCCCCACCCCCGGACTCAGCGGCACCGCCCTCGACCGTGCCCAGGCAGCGGCGACCGTCGCGACTGCGAAGACCGTCGTCGAGAACGCCAACGACAAGACGGACACGTCGAAGCTCGAACAGCAGATCTCGTCGCTGTCGAACCCCGCGAAGCTCTCCGGCGGTGCCCTGTCCGAGCGGATCGCGTCCACCGTCGACACGACCCAGGACGTCGCCCAGGCGAGTGCCGACCAGGACAAGCAGGACGCCGACGCGAGGGCGGCTGCGGCGAAGGCAGCGGCGGACAAGGCCGCCGCGGAGAAGGCGGCCGCCGATGCGGCAGCGGCAGCGCAGGCCGCGGCAGCAGCGCAGGCGGCGGCGAACTCCCCCGCCGGGGCGAAGGCCACCGCGAGCTCCCTCGCGTCGTCGAAGTACGGATGGGGCTCCGACCAGTTCCAGTGCCTGAACAGCCTCTGGACCAAGGAGTCCGGCTGGAACTACAAGGCGTACAACCCGTCCGGTGCGACCGGCATCCCGCAGGCGCTGCCCGGCTCGAAGATGGCCACGATCTCGTCCGACTGGGCCGACAACGCGACCACCCAGGTCACGTGGGGGCTGCAGTACATCAAGGACGCCTACGGCACGCCCTGCGCGGCGTGGAGCCACTCGCAGGCGACCAACTTCTATTGATCGGCTGACCCTCCCCCTCTCGACCCGCCCGCCCCACCTCCCCCTTTCGACCCGGAACGACAGGGTCGCTGTCGTACGACGAGGGAGCTGTCGTTCGTTGCGGACGCAACCGACGTGCCCTGGACGCGGCCAGAGCCGGACGGGAGGCGCGGTGCGGCGCCGCACCGGGCCTCCCGTCCGTCGCCGGGCGCGACCACGGCCCGTGGTGAGCCCGCAGGTCGTGTCGCCATCGCGGACGGCACCCGCCGTCGTGTAGGCATGCACGGTGACGACGATCGGACTCCGCCGCATGCGGCCGCGCGACCCCGCAGAGGGACACCGCGCCGCCAGCCCGCTCGAGCTGCTCTTCGACCTGGTCTTCGTCGTGGCCGTCGGGTTCGCCGCGACGAACCTCCACGAGATCGAGGCCGAGGGGAACATCTCCTCCGCGATCGTTTCGTTCGCGTTCGTGTTCTTCTCGATCTGGTGGGCGTGGCTGAACTTCACGTGGTTCGCGACGTCGTTCGACACCGACGACTGGCTGTACCGCGTGATGACGTTCGTGCAGATGGCCGGTGTCCTCGTGCTCGCCGCCGGCGTCGGCCCGGCGATGCAGGACGGGTCGTTCACGATCGTCGTCATCGGGTACGTCGTGATGCGGCTCGCACTCGTCGGGCAGTGGATCCGCGTCGCGGCATCGACGTCCGAGTACCGGGCGACCGCACTCCACTACGCCCTCGGGATCACCGTCGTGCAGGCGCTCTGGGTCGCGATGCTGTTCCTGCCAGAGGGATGGCCGCGGTTCGTCGCGCCGGTGCTCATCCTGCTCGAGGTCCTCGTGCCTGTCTGGTCCGAGTCCCGGGCACAGACCACCCCGTGGCACACGCACCACATCGCGGAGCGGTACTCGCTGTTCACGCTGATCGTCCTCGGTGAAGGGCTCGTCGCGTCCGCGAGCGCCGTGATCGACGGACTCCGGCACGCTGAGCACCTCGGGCCGTTGCTCGTCCTGGCCGCCGGCGGACTGGTCATCGTCGCGGGCCTCTGGTGGATCTACTTCTCGCACGAGCAGCACGACCACATCCGCGGCCTGCCGAGCGCGCTGGTGTTCGGCTACGGGCACTACTTCGTGTTCGCCGCCGCTGCCGCGGTGCCCGCCGGGATAGAGGTCGCGGTCAGCGCCGACGCGGGCGAGGCCGACCTGTCCCACGCGTCCGTCGCCGCCACGATCGCGGTCCCCGTCGCGCTGTTCGTCCTCGCGATCTGGGCGTTGGCCCTCCGGCCGTCGCTGTCCGTCGGGTGGAACACCGTGGTCGTCGTGTTGACGCTGGCCGTCCTCGCGACCATCGCGGTGCCGGAGGTGTCGCTCGTCGCGACCGCGCTGCTCGTCGCCGCGATCGTCGTGGTGCTCGAGGTCGCGGACGCGAGGGCGCGTCGCTGACGGGCGGGTGGGTGGCGCGTCGGTACCGGGCGGGTGGTGCGTGGTGCGTGGCGGGCGGGTGGCGCGTCGGTGGGTGGCGCGTCGGTGCCGACTCGGAACGACAGGATCGCTGTCGTACGACAACGTGTCTGTCGCTACCGCGCGGCTGCAACAGTTGCGGACGCGCAGGAACGACAGGATCGCTGTCGTACGACAACGACGATGTCGCTCCCGCGCGCGTGCAAGTACCTGACTGTCAGCCGACTCGGGCGACTCGGACGTCGATCCGAGCCAGCACGAGACCGTTGCGCGCCGCCTCGGCGAGGGCCGCGTCGTGCACCGCTCGTGCGACCTGCGGCGCCGGGACGACACCGTCGGTCCCGATGACGACGCGGAGCACATCACCGTCGACGACGATCCGTGGCGCCGATGCCGGCGTCGTCAGGTGCCGCACGGACCTCGCGGTGCTGCCGAGTGTCGGCTTCGCGTGGAACAGGTCGGCGACACCGGCCACCCCCAGCACGGCCGTCTCGATCGAGGCCAGGGCGACGGCCGATCCCGTCTCCTGGGGCCGCACGTCGTCGTCCTGCATCTCGCTCATCGTTCCTCCTCCGACGTCGTCTCGATCAGGTCACGGACGACCACGTCGATCGCCTCGACCACCAGGTCCGTGTGCTCGGCGAGCGCAGAGTCCACCGCGGCGCGGACCAGGTCGGCGGTCGTCGGGATGGACGGGCCGGCGACGATCGCGACCTCGACGGTCACCCGCACCGGGGCCGCGAGCACGGTGACGTCGCCGTCGATCGAGCAGCGTGCGACGACGATGCCCGGAACCGCGTCACCCGCTCGACGGACCAGCGAGCGGATCGCTCCCTCGGTCATGACCGGGTGTTCCGTCGCTGCCTCGGCGCGGAGCGGGACGTCGCGGCCGGATCGGGCCTCGAGCGAGATGTTCGCGAGGACACCACCGATCCACGACTCGTCAGCGGGGGCTTCTGCCAGGGCCGCCGCCTCGAGCGAGCCGAACGACACCTGCCGCAGCCGGATGATCGCTGCGAGCGCGTTCTGGCAGGCCGGTGAGTCGTCGATGTCCGGGTCGGCCGGCTGCATGCCGGCGTCGAGGTAGTCGGCGAGCTCGTCGATCGTGTGTCCGTCGAGGTCCTCCGGCTCGAGGGCGGCGAGCACCACGCGGTCGGGCTCGAGCGGTTCGGGTGCGGCGGTCATCGCCATCCCTCCATCAGACGGATCATGTTCTTCCTGGCACGGGACAGCAGCCCGCGGACGGTCGAGAGCGGCACGTCGAGTTCCTCCGCGATCTCCTCGTAGCGGTACCCGAGCACTTCCTTCATCAGCCAGCACCGCCGCTGCGCGTCCGGGAGCTCGGCGAGGGCAACCTCGACGGCGTGCTCGCGGTCGCGCGCCTCGGCGACGCGTTCCGGGGCGTCGTCGGACGGGGCAGCGACCTCGAGCTCGGTGACGTCGTCGTGGTCCCGGCGCGCTCGGATGCGGTCGATGCACTTCCGGCTGAGGATCCGCATCAGCCATGCCTTCACGTGCGCGTTGTCCTGGAGGGCGTCGAGGCGGTTCCAGGCCGTGATGAAGGTCTCCTGCACGACGTCGTCCAGCTCGTCCGTCGAACCGAGGGTCCGGCGTGCGTACGCGCGGAGCAGTGGCGTGTGTCGGCGGATGAGGACCTCGAAGGCACGGACGTCGCCGTCGGCCGACCGTCCGGCGAGGACACCGTCGTCGAGGTCGACGAGAGCCGTCCTGGGTGGTGGGTGGTGCACGGTTTCCTTCTACTGGTCGGAGTTGCGAGCGGGCTGCGCTCACGGATGTGACGCGCCCAGACTGCACTTCGTCACACATCTCGGGCATCCTGGTCCCATGTCGCTCGTCACCGCCGTCTGCCGCGTCGACCGCCTGCTGCCCGACTCCGGCACGATCGGGATCACCGCGATCGACAAGCGTCCGGTCGACGGACCGGTCCGCGTCCGACCCCTCGGCCTCTACGCCGACGTGCAGGCGGACCGGAAGCACCACGGCGGGGAGGACCAGGCCGTCTACGCGTACGCCGACGAGGACGCCGCTCACTTCGCCGATCTGCTCGACCGTCCGATCCCCGCCGGGCTGTTCGGCGAGAACCTCCGGACGTCGGGGATCGACGTCACCGGGGCCGTGACCGGCGAACGCTGGCTCGTCGGCGACACCCTGCTGCTCGAGGTCACGATCCCGCGGATCCCTTGCGGCACCTTCGCCCGCCGGCTCCGCGTGGACAAGTGGGTGAAGCGGTTCACCGAGGAGGGCCGACCCGGCGCCTACTTCCGGGTGGTCAAGTCCGGACCGGTCGCGGCGGGCGACCCGATCACGGTGGTCGAGCGCCCCGACCACGGCGTCACGATCGGCGACATGTTCGCGGGGATGACCCCGGACCAGGCACGGGCCGTCCTGTCGAGCGAACGGCCGCTCGCGCCGAAGGTGCAGCGCGACGTGACGAAGGTCCTCGCCAGGATCGCTGTCTAGACCACCCGGAAGCGGACGACCTCGACCAGGTCGTCGTCACCCAACTGTGGGTAGTGCCCGGTGAGCCCGTCGCGGAGCGCCGCCACGTCGCCGACTCCTTCGTCCCGGGCATCGGCGTCGTCGATCTCGCGGACGCGCTTCACCGTCACGGAGTCGACCACGGCGTCGGCGGTCACGAACCCGTCGGCGTGCTCGTCCTCGAACACGAACGTCGTCGGGCCGATGCCCTGCGGATCACGGAACCGGATCGTCGCGGTCTTCCGTCCAGCCAGCACGTCGTCGTGGTAGCGCCCGGCGAACCGCACGACCCGCTGGGCACGGGCGTCCGGCCAGTCGTAGGCGCCGGGGAGCAGATCGCGCACGGGGGTCCCCACCGGGTCGTCGTCACCGTCCCCCGGCATCAGCACCAGCACCTGGGACTGCAGGTCGAGCAACACCTGGCGGCACCGACCACACGGCGGGATGACCCCGCGTCCGGCATCGGCGACCGCGACGATCGTCATGATCGGGTCGTCGGACACCGCTGCCGCGGCACCGAGGACGGCGAGTTCCGCGCACGGGCCTCCGGTGAAGTGCGAGACGTTCACGGCGGTGTGCACGCGGCCGGACAGGTCCATCGCAGCCGACGCCACGGTGTGGGTGACGTCACCGCCGAGTCGTTCGGCCACCGCCGTCGCGGCTTCGAGCACGGTCCGGTCGTTGCGCCACTGCATGGCCACAGCCTGCCAGATGCCCCGGTGCCGTCAGTCCGACCCGCGTCGGCGTGCCGGATCGATGGGCCGCTTCGCCACGGGCAACCCAGCGACCACGAGCTCGTAGGCATTCGCGACGAGATCCTCGACGACGGTCTCGTCGATGCCGTCCCCTGGTGCGAGCGTGATCCAGTGCCGCTTGTTCATGTGCCACCCCGGCGTGATCTCCTCGTGGTCACGGACCAGTGCGGCGCCGTGCGGCGGCGCGCACTTGAGGTTCACGATCGGCACCCCGCGGAGTTCGGACGTCATCACGAACATCTTGCCGACCACCTTGTAGACGAACGCGCCTTCGCCGAAAGGCTGGGTCTCCTCGGTCGCCGGGAGCGCCAGCGCGGTGCGGGCAGCGACCTCGTGCAGCTCCGTGCCGTCCATTCCCCCAGCATGCCCCACACCGACAGCACCCCGTTCTGGGGTGCGACGTCGCGGCACGACGCTGCCTACGATCACTCCTGCCGCATGCCCGATGCGGCGATCTCGATCCAGGGGGAACCATGCGCGTCATCCGTACCATCGCCGTCGCTGCGGCCACCACCGTCCTCGCCGGGACGGTCGCGCTCGGCGGCGCGACCTCGGCGCAGGCGGCCACCACGACGTACAAGAACTGCGACGCCGTCCACAAGGCGTACTCCGGCGGCATCGCACTGAAGGCCACGAAGGACAACACCGTGCGGTCGGGCGGCAAGGTCACACACCGTGCGTTCAAGGGCACGGTGAAGAAGGACGACGCGCTCTACAACGCCAACAAGAAGCTCGACGCTGACGCCGACGGCATCGCGTGCGAGCTGAGCTGACCCGAGCGCCTACAGCGTCGGGACGCCCTCGCCACCGGACCGCGGACGGGCGGTGCCGGCGACCCCGGTGACGACCGAGTGCGGCGGGACGTCCTTCGTCACGACGGTGTTCGCGCCCACGACGGAGTCGTGCGCCACCGTGATGTCCCCGATCAGCGACGACCCTGCGCCGAGCACGACGCGATCGCCGACGGTCGGGTGCCGTTTCGCGCCGGGGCCGTGCGCTCCCCCACGACCGCCGAGCGTCACGCCGTGGAACACCAGGACGTCGTCGCCGACGACCGCGGTCTCCCCGATGACGACACCCATGCCGTGGTCGATGAAGAACCGTCGACCGACGCGTGCCCCGGGGTGGATCTCGATGCCGGTCAGGGCGCGGGCGGTCTGCGCGACGACCCGCGCAGCGAACCGGGAGCCGGGCAGCCCCTCCGCGATCCACAGTTTGTGGGCGAGCCGGTAGGCCCAGATCGCGTGCAGCCCCGAGTAGACGACGGCGTTCTCGAGGTCCCCGCGAGCAGCGGGATCACCTCGGCGTGCTGCGGCGAGGTCCTCCCGGACGGTCCGCAGCACGCCACGTCGGCGATGCGTCACGCAGTGAGCCCTTCGAACAGCACGGTCGACAGGTAGCGCTCGCCGGTGTCGCACACGATGGCGACGATGCGCTTGCCCGCGTTCTCCGGGCGCGCGGCGATCACGAGCGCGGCGTGGATGATCGCACCGGACGAGATGCCGGCGAGGATGCCCTCCTGCGTCCCGAGGTCACGGGCGACCCGCAACGCGTCGTCGAGCTCGACGTCGAACACCTCGTCGATGACGGACTGGTCGAGCACCTCGGGGATGAAGTTGGCACCGATGCCCTGGATCTTGTGCGGGCCGGCCTTGCCCTCCGTCAGCAGCGGGGAGTCCTTCGGCTCGACGGCGACGATCTGCACGCCGGGCACGCGCTCCTTGAGGACCTGCCCGACACCGGTGATCGTGCCGCCGGTACCGACGCCCGCGACGAACACGTCGACATGTCCCTCGGTGTCGCGGAGGATCTCCTCGGCGGTGGTCTTCCGGTGGATCGCGGCGTTCGCGGCGGTCTCGAACTGGTGCGCCAGGATCGCGCCGGGCGTCTCCTCGACGACCGACGCGGCCTTGGACACCGCACCCTTCATGCCCTCCGGCCCCGGGGTCAGCACGATCTCGGCACCGTACGCGCGGATCAGGGCACGACGTTCGACGCTCATCGTCTCCGGCATCGTGATGACGACCCGGTACCCACGAGCGGCCCCGACGAGCGCGAGCGCGATGCCGGTGTTGCCGGACGACCCCTCGACGATCGTGCCGCCCGGCTTCAGGTCGCCGGACTCCTCTGCCGCGTCGATGATCGCGACGCCGAGGCGGTCCTTGACGCTGGCGCCGGGGTTGTAGAACTCGAGCTTCGCGAGGACCTCCGCCCCGCCTTCGGCTGGAAGCCGGTTCAGCTTCACCAGCGGGGTGTTGCCGAAGGCCTGGGAGATGTTGTCGTAGATGGTGCCGCTCATCCGGTCCGTCCTCACTCGGGTCGAGTCCGCGACCCTTCCTGGAGGCGCGGTGTGCGCCCGATCCTAGCCACCGGACCCGACCCGGCCCTGTCCATGACGCGCCCCACCCGCCCAGGTCGGCTCGCGCCTCCGGTCCGTCCCGCCGTGGCGACAGCGCGGCTACCCTCACGACCGCTCGTTCTCGCTTCCACTGAGCGCTCGACGCAGATCGGCTTCCGACGGCAGTGCGCGCTGGACCTCCGGCGGCAGGAGGTCGTAGCTCGCGACGCCGACAGGTGCTGTGGACGTGCCGAGGGCGTACCGCACGACGGCGTCGCTCTTGCCCGCGACGAGGAGCAGCCCCACCGTGTCCGCGTGTGTCGGCAAGCGGAGCCGGTCATCCACAAGGGCGACGTAAAAGGAGAGCTGCCCGACGTGCTCTGGGCGGAAGTCGCCGCGTTTGAGTTCGACGACCACGTACCGGAGCTGTTCGACGTGGAAGAACAGCAGGTCGACGAAGAAGTCGTTGCCATCGACGTCGAACTGCATCTGACGACCGACGAAGGCAAAGCCGGTGCCGAGCTCCCGCAGCGTCTCCGCGATCCGATCGACCATCGCGGACTCCATCGCCCGTTCATCTCGGTCGCCGTCCAGCGCCAGGAAGTCGAGCACGTACGGGTCGCGCGTGACCTGCTGGGCGAGGTCCGCGCCTTCTGGATCCAGCAAGCGTCCGAAGTTGGTCGCTTGTGCACCCGTCCGCTCGAGCGCGCTGGTTCGGAGATTGTGCTCGAGCACGTGCCGCGCCCATCCTTCTCGCACCGCCGCGGCGATGTAGCGAGCACGGCGCTCGGGATCGGACACGCTCAAGACCGTTCGCACGTGACCCCACGGCAATTGGTCCACAGACTGTGGACCTAATGAGCGCTCCTCAGGCCAAGCGGCCGCGACCTGGCGCATGTACTTGAGGTTGGTCGCCGAGAACCCCTTCATCGTGGGGAACCGGCGTCGGAGGTCCTCAGCGAGTCGCGGCAGGATCCGGCTCCCCCACCCGCTCTGCTTCGAGCGTTCGAGCAGCACGGAGCCGATGGCCCAGTAGAGGTGGATGAGGTGCGCGTTCGCGGCGAGTTGCACGCGCACGCGGCGAGCCGAGTACCTTGCGCGGCAACGACGAGGAGGTCGGCATGTTCCAGCAGTCACAACCCGAGGCCGCACCACCGGTGGTGGACCGTGCCACGTTCGACGCAGCACTCGACGCGCAGGTGCAGGACGAGAAGGACCTCACCCGGCACGGGGACCGGGTCGCAGCCGCACGACGGCGGCTGCCGATGGTGCAGGTCGACGACTACGAGTTCACCGGTCCGGACGGCTCCGTCCGACTCACCGAGCTCTTCGGCGACAAGTACCTGCTGCTCGTGCAGAACGTCATGTACGCCCCGGAGTGGGACGAGGCCTGCCCGGCGTGCACGTGGGGCGCCGACAACCTGCCCGCTGACATGAGTCGGCTGGCGGACGAGGGCATCGCGTTCGCGATGATCGCGCAGGCCCCGATCGAGAAGCTCGAGGCGTGGAAGGCGGCACGGGGCTGGCCGCACACATGGGTGTCGTCCGGCGCGACGAGCTACCACGACGACTGGGGCTGGACGCAGCCGGAGGGGCCGGTCCCCGGCTACTCGTACTACCTGCTCCGGGACGGCGTGCCCTACCTGACGTACTCGACGACCGCGCGCGGGACCGAGGCGATCATGCCGGTCGCGCACGTCATGGACCGCACGGTGTACGGACGACAGCAGGACTGGGAGGACAGCCCCGACGGCTGGCCGCAGTTCCCGACGTACGGCTGACGCGCTACGCGTTCAGCGCGAAACGGTCGTCGGTGGCCTCGAGCACGCGGAGCACGTTGCCGCCGGCCAACGCCTCGAGGTCGGACGCACCCCATCCGCGGCGCGACAGCTCCTCGGCGAGCACCGGGTAGCGGGAGACGTCCCGGACGTCCGGCGGCAGCACGGGGGTGCCGTCGTAGTCGCCACCGATGCCGATGTGCGCAGCTCCTGCGACGTCCCGGGCGTGCTCGACGTGGTCGGCGATGTCGGACACCGTGACGAGGGGTCCCTCGCCGACGGAGCCCGCCTCTTCCCAGTCCGCCCACTCACGCGACACGAACTTCGGCACGAACGTGATCATCACGACGCCGCCGTTGTCGGACAGCCGCGCGAGGACGTCGTCCGGGACGTTCCGCGGGTGGTCGTTCACGGCGATCGTCGAGGAGTGGCTGAAGACGACCGGCCGGGTGGCGACGTCAAGGGTGTCCCGCATCGTGGACGGTGCGGTGTGGGAGAGGTCGACGAGCATGCCGATCCGCTCCATCTCCGCCACCACCTGTCGGCCGCGGTCGGTCAGTCCGCCGTGGGCGCGGGCACCCGTCGCCGAGTCGGCCCACGGGGTGTCGTCGTTGTGCGTGAGGGTCATGTAGCGCACGCCGAGCCGGGCGAAGTCGCGGAGCACGGCGAGGTCGTCCCCGATGGAGTGCCCGCCCTCGGCGCCGAGCAACGACGCGATCCGTCCCGACTCGACGGCTGCCCGGACCTCGGCGGCGGTGCGGGCGAGCGCGAGGTCGTCCGGGTACCGCGCGATGATCCGGTGCGCCAGGTCGATCTGCTGCAGGGTCGTGCGGACCGGGTCGGGTTCGTCGGCGGGGACGAACACGGACCAGAACTGCCCGACGACACCGCCGGCGCGGAGCTTCGGGATGTCGGTGTGGAGCGACGACTCCTCGGTGTCGATGCCCTCGACACCGGAGTCGTGGGACTCGCGCCGCTCCCACGGCAGGTCGTTGTGGCCGTCGATCACCGGGAACGGAGCAGTCATGCCCTCGACGCTACAGCGCTCCGGTCAGTGCCATCAGGCCCAGGCTCGACCCGGTCACGACGAGCCACAGCACGAGCCCGAGTACCAGCGGTCGGAACCCGGCGCGGCGGAACCCGGCCACGTCGGTGGACAGACCGATCGCGCTCAGTGCGACGGTGATCAGGAACGCTGCGATCGCCGAGATGGCGGGGTGCACTGGCCCGGGCAGGACGCCGGTGGAGTTCACGGCGGCAGCGATGACGAAGCCGATGAGGAACCAGGGTACGAGCTTCACGATCCGGCGGAGGGTCCACGGGGGCCGATCGGCCGCCGGCACGCCGTCGTCCGCAGCCGCGAGTCGCGCTGCCGCCTGCTCACGCCGCCCGACCAGCCACGCCAACCCGAGCACGATCGGGATGATCATCAGCGTCCGGACGAGCTTCACGACGACCGCGAAGTTCGCCGCCTGGGTGCCGTAGGTGCTCGCGGCCGCCACGACCGACGACGTGTCGTTCACGGCCGTGCCGGCGAAGAGCCCGAACGCGTGCTGGCTCATGCCGAGGGCGTGCCCGACGATCGGGAAGACGATCACGGCGGCGACGTTGAACAGGAAGATCGTGGAGACGGCGTACGCGACCTCGACCGACACCGCACCGATCACGGGCGTCACGGCGGCGATCGCCGAGGCGCCGCAGATACCCGTCCCGACGCCGATCAGCGTCCGCAGGTTGCCGACGACGCCGAGCAGCCGCCCGACACCCCACGCCGCGAGCAGGCAGATGACGAGTGTGCCGAGCATCACCGGCAGCGACTCCACCCCCACGCGGGCGACCTCGGCGAGCGACAGCTGCGCACCGAGGAGCACCACCGCCAGCTGCAGCACGAACTTCGACGCCGTCGTGATCCCGGGCTTCAGCGAGTCGGCCGGATGACGCACCATGCCGATGACCGCACCGAGGACCACGCCGCTGACCGGCGCCCCGACGACGGGCAGCAACCGGCCGATGACCGTGGCGACCACGGCGATGCCGGTGGCGAGCGCGAGACCGGGGGCGAGCCTCCTGGCGGTTTCCATCGTCGATGCCACGTGACCATCCTGCACTGCGGGAGGATCGGGGCATGACCGTGTCGTTCCGCATCGTGACCGAGCTCGACGCGCCGCCCGCACGAGCGTTCGCGCTGTCGCTCGACATCGGGGCACACGAGCGGTCCCTGGCCGGCACCGGGGAGCGTGCCGTGGCCGGCACGACGAGCGGCCGGATCGCGCTGGGCGAGACCGTCACGTTCCGTGCGCGGCACTTCGGCATCGTCTGGCGGCTCACCAGCCGGATCACCGCCCTGGAGGCACCACACCGGTTCGTCGACGAACAGGTCCATGGTCCGTTCGCCCGGTTCCGGCACGAGCACCGGTTCGAGCCGTCGGGTCACGGCACGCGGATGGTCGACGAGATCGAGTTCCGGGCACCGCTCGGCCCGCTGGGCGTGATCGCCGAGCGGCTCGTGCTGGCGCGGTACATGCCCGCACTGATCCGCGCCCGCAACGCGTCGCTGGCCGCCGAGCTCCGCGGGCCTGCGGGGTCGAATCGCGCGTAGGAGGTCGAATCGCGCGTAGGAGGTCGGACTTTCCGGCCGCCTACGCGCGATTCGGCTTCCCACTGCGGACTTGATGGGTCGTTTCGGCACGCAGGCCCGAGCGCCGGTCAGGCTCCGGCGAGCTCCCCGAGCGTGTCGTACGCCGCTGCGACGGCGTCCACGTGTGCACGGCCGGCGGGACCAGAGGCCTCGTAGACGTCGTTCGCGATCGCGGCAACCACGGCGAACAAGGCCGCGAGCGAGTCGAACGCGGACGGCGAGTCCACCGGGCAGAGGATCGTCGTCGCAGCGGGGGCGGCGATGACGGCGGCCGTCGGGTCCCCGATCACGACGACGTCCGCACCCGATGCCACGCAGTGCCGCACGAGTCGGTCGATGCCTGCCGCGTGCCGCCGGACGGTGACCACGATGACGAGGTCCCGGCGATCGAGGTCCGCCACCTCTTCCCCGAGGCGCTGCCCGGGTGCCGGACCGACCCGGACGTCCGGACGGACCTGTGCGAGCTGCGCACGGAGCTGCAGCGCGATCGGGTGCGCGCCGCGCTCCCCGAACACGAGGACCCGGCGCGCCCGCATGATGCGCCGGGCGAGACGGGGGCGTTCGGCGCGGGCGAGCGAGGCGAACGCGGCGTCGAGGTTCCGGGACTCGACGGCACGCTGGTCGACGTGCGCGGCGTCCTCCGCGGCCCAGGGCAACCCGCTGCCCCGTGCCGACATGAGTTCCTGCCGGACCTCGGCGGCGTCCTGGAACCCGAGGGACCGGACGAGCCGCGAGACCGTCGCCTTCGAGGTGCCGGACTCGGCGGCGAGCTGCGCCGAGGTCCCGACGAGCAGGAGCTCCGGGTCGTGGCGGACCATCGCGGCGACCCGGCGTTCGGCGGGCGAGAGCTGCTCCCACACGGCGTCGATGCGCCCGCGGACGTCGGGCTGGGCGGCGGTCACGAGGCCTCCGCTGCGAGGGTCGTGATCGCGGTGACGAGGGCGTCGAGCCCGAGGGCGATGTCGGCCTCGGAGACGAACTCGTCCGGGTGGTGGCTGATGCCGTCGGGGTTCCGGAGGAACAGCATCGCGACGTCGGTGACGAGCCCGAGTGACATGGCGTCGTGCCCCGCGCGGGAGAACAGCTCCATCGGCGCGGGCGAACCCGTGGCGACGATCCCGGCCCGGACGGCGTCCATCAGGCGCGGCGCGCAGAACACGGCGGGTGCCCGGTGCACCTCGGTCGGCTCGACGCTGACACCGCGGCGCTCACCGATCAGCGCGAACGCCTTCGTGATCTCGTCCCACACCCGGTCGCGTCCGTCGTCGAACTCGCCCCGCAGGTCCACCGAGAAGTGTGCGAGGCCGGGGACGACGTTCACGGCACCCGGTTCGACCGTCATCGTGCCGACCGTCCCGACGTGCTGCGACGCCCGGCAGATCCGCTCGACGGCGAGTGCGGCCTCGGCGGCGGCCAGGAGCGCGTCGTGTCGGCGCTCGTACGGGGTGCCGCCGGCGTGCCGGGCCTCCCCGACGGCCTCGACCGTGAAGCGGCGGGCACTGGCGATGCTCGTGACGACCCCGAGTGCCTGGTCGGCCTGCTCGAGGTACGGCCCCTGCTCGATGTGCGCTTCGAGGTACCCGACGAGCCGCGACGGGTCCACCGCGGCGTCGCCGACCCGCGACGGGTCGAGCCCGAAGTCGGTGAACGCCTGCCGGAGGGAGACCCCCTCGGCGTCGGTCAGCTCCCACCAGGCGTCGTCCCACACCCCGGCGACCGCCGAGGACCCGAGCAGCGCCTTGCCGAAGCGCGTTCCCTCCTCGTCGGAGAACGCGATCACCTGGATGCCGAACGGCAGCGTGCCGTGCTCGGCGCGGATGCGGGCGACGGCCGCGATGCCCATGAGCACCCCGACGATGCCGTCGTACCGGCCGGCGTCCACCACGGTGTCGAGGTGCGAGCCGACGAGCAGCACGGGGGCGTCATCCGTGGCGCCGGGGACGCTGCCGTGCAGGTTGCCGGCGTCGTCCTGCCACGTGGTCATCCCGGCGTCCTGCATCCAGCGCGCGACGATCGTGTTCACCCTGGCGTGCTCCGGCGACAGGTAGACGCGGGTGATCTGGCCCGGCGTCGCGGTGACGGCGGCGAGTTCGTCGCACCGCGTGACGATCGTCGCGGCGTCGACCGTCACGGCCGTGCTCCCGCGTAGGTGTCGAGCGCCGCGTCCACGCCACCGCCCTGCGGCACGGAGAACCCGCCGCGACGGAGCGACTGCTCGAGTGCCGAGAGCGTCGTCACGACGGCGTCCTTGCGGGCGTTGTAGCCCATCGTCCCGATGCGCCAGACCCTGCCGTGCAGGGGCCCGAACGACGTGCCGATCTCGATGCCGTGGTCCTCGAGCAGCGACGCCCGCACGGCGTCGCCCTCGACCTCGGACGGGATCGAGACCGCGACGACGTTGTGCATCTTGTGCGCGACGTCGCCGAACACCTCGAGCCCGAGGGCTTCCACCCCGGTGAGCATCGCGCGCCCGGCCAGCTCGTGCCGTGCGACGACGGCGTCGCGTCCTTCTTCGAGCAGGATGCGCGCGCACTCGTTCGCGGCGTAGAGCATCGACGCCGCCTCGGTGTGGTGGTTCAGGCGCCGGGGGCCCCAGTAGTCGAGGATCATCGCGAGGTCGAGGTAGTTCGACCGGATCGGCTCGTCGGAGACCTCGTCGCCGGGTTCGCGGATGCCGGCTTCGACGCTGCGACGACCGTCGAGGACCGACACGGCGCGCGGCGACAGGGTGAGCGGTGCGCTGCCGGACGGCCCGCCGAGGCACTTCTGCAGCCCGGCGCTGACGGCGTCGATGCCCCACGCGTCGACCTCGAGCGGGTTGCCGCCGATGGTCGCGGTGGCGTCGGTGTAGAACAGCACGCCGTGCCGGTCGCAGATCGCCCCGAGCTCGTCGAGCGGCTGGTTCATCGTCGTCGAGGTGTCACCCTGCACGATCGCGAGGACCTTCGGCTTCGTGCGCACGATCGCGTCCTCGATCACCGAGGTCGGGAACACCTGGCCCCACTCGGTCTCGATCGTGTGGACGTCTGCCCCAGCGCGCCCGGCGATCTCCGCGAGCAGGTGTCCGAAGCGTCCGAACACCGGCACGAGCACGCGGTCCCCCGGCACGAGCAGGGACACGAGCGCGGCTTCGATGCCGGCGCGCGAGGTGCCGTCGACGAGCACGGTCGCGTCGTTGCCGGTGCCGAACACCTGCCGGTACAGCGCCTGTGTGTCGTTCATCGCGGACGTCATCCACGGGTCGTACTGCCCGACGAGCGGGGTGGACAGGGCACGCAGCACACGCGGGTCGGCGTTGATCGGCCCCGGCCCCATGAGGAGTCGAGCGGGCGGGTTCACTGGCAGCATCGGTACCTCCGTTCCGTTCACGAGCATATCGGAACGATCGTTACGGCAGTGTTTCAGGGCGGGGGTTGCAGAGCAGGGTCTCGGCGAGTGCGACGATCGCCCGGTCGGACCCTGCTGGTCCGACGAGGCAGACGCCGACGGGTGCACCGTCGACGGTCAGGAACGGCGCGCTGACGGCGGGCAGGCCGCCGATCCCGGCCACGGCCGTCATCCGCAGGGTCGCCACCCGGGTCCGCAGCACGGCGTCACCGGTCGCGGTCCGCAACGGGGCCGGTCCGGGGACGGTCGGGAGGCACAGCACGCCTCCGCCGATCACGTCACGGACGCGGGTGCGCAGCTCCTCGAGCCGCCCACGAGCGAGCGCTTCGGCCTCCGTCGTGATCGCCGCCGCAGCGGCGAACCGTGCCGCGACGTCCTCGCCGAGGGCGTCCGGGTGCGCCTCGATCCAGGCACCGTCGTTCCGCCACGCCTCCGCCGCCTGGACCACGCGGAGGGTCTCGGCGAGGTCGTCGAGCGGTGGCAGCTCGATCCGGCGGACGGGACGGCCGGCCCGGTCGAGCCAGGCCGTGAACGCGGCGGCCGTCGCGGGCTCGGCGGCGTCCAGCAGTGCGTCGCTGACGAGGAGCTCGCCGTCGTCCACCCCGACGCAGACACCTGGCACGGACACCCCGGCGGCGGCCGCCAGCACCGATGCCGAACGGGCGACCCACCCGACCGTGTCGAAGGACTCCGCGAGCGGCAGGAGACCGTCTCGCGGGACACGGTCGTGCGTCGTCCGGAGTCCCCAGAGCCCCTGGCACGACGACGGCACGCGGAGACTGCCCGCCGTGTCCGTGCCGAGCCCGAGGTCCGCGGTGCCGAGCGCGACGGCCGACGTGGAGCCCGAGGTCGACCCGCCGCCGATCCGTGTCGGGTCGGCCCCGTTGGGCGGCGACCCGAAGTGCGGGTTCCGACCGGCGAGGGCGTAGGCGAACTCGTCCGTCCTGGCGATCCCGGTGACGACCGCACCGGCGTCGAGCAACGTCTGCACCGCGGACGCCGACACGGTCTCCGGCTGGGCCGAGCGTTCCCACGTCGGGTTGCCGGCGCCGATGACGTGCCCCTGCACGGCGAAGAGGTCCTTCACGGCCACGCGCACCCCGGCGAGCGGCCCGGCCTCGGCGCCGCGCACGAGCGGGTCGCCGACGACGCGCCAGACCGACCGGTCGAAGGCCTTCGGTCGACCGGTCACGTGCGCGGTCCGGATCCGCCAGATCCCGTCGGTGCAGCACCACAGCTGGGTCTGCAGCCCGCGACCACCGCCGGCGAAGTGCGACTCCCCGACGACCAGGACGGTGTCCGGGGCGAGCTGCTGGACGTCCACGGCGGCGATCGTCCTGCGTGCCACACCGCCACGACCGGACCGGAAGGCGCTGATGGCGTCGTGTCCGCGCAGCAGCCCCGAGTCGTCGCCGCGGAGCGTCCCCTCGCCCGCTTCGAAGAGGTCGTCGAGCACGGCGGTGTCGTCCCGCATCAGGGCGTCCTCGTACGCGGTGAAGGCCTGCTCGAGGCCGTCGGGCCACGTGCCGTGCACGATCACGCGCCGACCTCCGCGAAGTCGGCCTTCCGGATGGTGGCGTGCGCACCGCACACCAGGTCCACGACCTGCGAGATCCGGAAGTCGGTCGCGGCACTGAGGTACGCGTACGCGATGTGCTCGTCCACGCCCCAGCGTGCCCGGAGCAGGGCGATCGCCGCGCGGACGCAGCGACGGACGGCCTCGTCGAGGTCCTCGTCCATGCCGGTCGGCACGAGGTACTCGGTCGTCTCGGCGATCGGACCGACGAGTTCGCCGAACCGGTCGAGCGCCGTCCTCCGCTGCACGAGATCGAGCCGGAGGACCAGCCGGAGCGATGCCTCCATCGCGGTGAGTGCGACCTCGCCGTCACCCTGCGCGAAGTGCGGGTCGCCGACGTACACGCCCGCTCCCGGCACGAACACCGGCAGGTGCAGCGTCGACCCGGCGGTGAGCAGCGCGATGTCGACGTTCCCGCCGTGCGGTCCCGGTGGCACCGAGTGTGCGCGCTCGTCCGAGTCCGGCGTGACACCGACGATGCCGGGGAACGGGTGGAGCGGGAACGTGATGGTCCGGGGACCGTCCTCGACGACGGGCAGCCGGCCGTGGTCGACGCCGTCGCGCCGGACGACGTCCGCGAACACTGACACGGACTCCTCCGCGCGGGGCAACTCCCCCGGCAGGGCGCCTCGGCCGTGCCGGTTCGAGATGACGCCGTACGGCACCCGCGGCGTCGCCTCGAGGATCGTCACCGAGACGACGTCACCCGGTTCCGCGCCGGCCACCGCGATCGGTCGGGAGACCACGTGCGGGCCGTCGGCGGGGTCGCGCGTCAGGGTCCTGGCGATGTCCACGGCGTCCGCGAGCACGTCGCCAGCGTCCACCCCGTGCCGGCCGAAGTACGCGAGCGGGTCCTGCCCCTGGTCGGGCAGGATGCCCTCGTGCGAGACGGTGTCGACCGTCACCACGGACCCGGGCACGACGGTCAGCGCCGGCACGTCCGCACGCGACGGCAGCCGCCCCCACAGGACGTCGTCCGGTGTCGACCCGAGTCGCGCCTCAGCCACGGGTCACCAGCTGCCCGGCCACGGACGTGGCGGTGACCCGCTGCCCGCGCAACCAGGTCTCGGTCACCCGACCCCGAGCCTCCAGGCCGGCGAACGCGGAGACCGGGTTCCGGTGCGCCAGGCCGGCCACCTCGATCACCTCGGTGGCGGACGGGTCGAACACGGCGAGGTGGGCGAGCGCGCCCGGCGCGATGCGGCCGCGGTCGGCGAAGCCGGCGAGCGCCGCCGGTCCCGTCGTGAACCACGGCAGGATCGTCTCGAGCGACAGACCGCGGCGCAGCGCCTCGGTCCAGACCGCGCGGAACCCGACCTGCAGGCCGGCGATCCCGCCCCAGGCGAGGCCCCAGTCGTCGGTCTTGAGGTCGGCGGTGGACGGCGAGTGGTCGGACACCACCATGTCGATCGTGCCGTCGACGAGGCCCTGCCAGAGCGCGTCGCGGTTGGCGTCGTCGCGGATCGGCGGGCAGCACTTGAACTCGGTCGCGCCGTCGGGGATGGTCGACGCCTCGAAGGCCAGGTAGTGCGGGCAGGTCTCGACCGTGATCCGCACGCCGTCGTCCTTCGCGGCGCGGATCATCGGCAACGCGCCGGCGTCGGACAGGTGCAGGACGTGCACCCGCGCCCCGGTCGCCCGAGCGCCGTCGATCACCTGGGCGATCGCGGACTCCTCGGCGGCGGCCGGACGGGTCGCGAGGAAGTCCTCGTAGTGGCCGCCGAGCGCCTCGTGCGGGACGAGGTGTGCGGGGTCCTCGGCGTGCACGATGAGGAGCGCGTCGATTCCTGCGACCTCCTCGATCGCGGCACGGAGCAGTTCCGGTTCGAGGTGCGGGAACTCGTCGACGCCGGACGGCGCCGTGAAGCACTTGAACCCGAAGACGCCCTGCTGGTGCAACGCGTCGAGGCTCCCGAGACTGTCGGGCACGGCACCGCCCCAGAACCCGACGTCGACGGCGACCCGCCCCTCGGCGCTCGCGCGCTTCGTGGCGAGTGCCTCGACCGTGGTCGTCGCGGGGATCGAGTTGAGCGGCATGTCGATGATCGTCGTCACCCCGCCGAGCGCTGCCGCACGGGTGGCGGACGCGAAGCCCTCCCACTCGGTGCGCCCCGGCTCGTTGACGTGCACGTGCGTGTCGACGAGCCCGGGGAGCAGCACGTGCCCATCCGGGATGACCTGCACGTCCGCGTCGGCGGGTGTCGCGGCGTCACCGGGCAGGACGTCCACGATCCGGCCGTCGCGCACGATCACCGTGGCCGGCCGGAACGCACCGTCGATCCACGCGCGCTCCGCGCGGAACACCACGTCGCCGCGGCCCGTGATCGCGCCGGCATCGGCGCCGGTCGTGGCCGGCTCAGCGCGGGTCATGCTCCGGCCCCCGCAGCGGTCGACGTGACCGCGCGGTCGGCGCCGGATGTGGAGGTTCCGATTCCGTCGTGACGAATCCGGTTCTCGATCCCCGGGGATCCAGAACCGGATCCGTCACCGCCCGATCCGAAGCCCGCCAGCAGACCGGTGAACTGCTTGCGGGGCGGCGACGCGTACTCGCCGTGCTTGCCCGTCGACAGGCCGAGCCGCACGAGTGACTCGGCGAGCACCGTCGCCGCGGAGACCCCGTCGACCACCGGGGCGCCGATCGCCCGCGAGACCTCGGAGCAGAAGTCCGCCATCCCGGCACAGCCGAGCACGACCGCGTCGGCACCGCCGGCGATCACCGCCCGGCACTCCTCGATGACGAGCGCACGGGCACCGGACGCGGGGTCGTCGAGCTCGAGCACCGGGACCTCGCACGCACGGATCTCGGTGACGAGGGGGGCGAACCCGTAGCGGTCCGCGAGCTCGTGCGCCCGACCGACCGTCCGCCCGAGCGTCGTCACGACCCCGAACCGACGACCGAGCATCGCGGCGGCGTGGAAGCCGGCCTCGGCGATCCCGATCACCGGGCCCGTGGCGAGCTCCCGTGCCGCGTCGAGGCCCGGGTCGCCGAAGCAGGCGACGACGTACGCGTCCACCCGGTCCGACTCCCCGATCGCGATCTGCTCGAGGAGGCCGGGGACCGCGAGCGCCTCCTCGTAGTGGCTCTCGATCGAGGCGGGCCCCATCGTCGGGTTCACCGCCTCGACGATCGTCCCGGGGCCCGCGACGGCCGACGCAGCAGCGCCGATCGTCCGGGTCATCGAGGTGGTGGTGTTCGGGTTGACGACGCGGATGCGCATCGGGGTCCTTCCGGTGGAGCGGGTGGTGCGGGTGGTGCGATTTCTCTGCGGTTCTGCGGTTCTGCGGTTCCGCGGTTCCGCGGTTCCGCGGTTCAGGCTCGGCCGATGGCGGCGCCGTCGTCGACCGTGGGGTCGTCGGCGTCCAGGACCGGCATGCTCGGGCGAGCACGCTCGAGTGCCCAGAAGACCACGAGCCCCAGGCCGCAGCCGATGAACCAGCTGTAGTTGCTCAGCCACGGCAGGACGCCGAGGGCCGGCGGCAGCACCGCGCTCGCGACCGAGACCACGCCGGTGCCGACGAGCGTCCAGATGGCGTTCGGATTGAGGCCCCCGCGGTACCAGTACCGTGCGGCGGTGTCCTTCGTGTACATGTCGTCGACGGCCACGCGCTGCTTCGACACCAGGTAGTACCCGGCGATGAGGATGCCGAACAACGGGCCGATCAGGGCACCGAGCACGCCGAGCGTGTAGAGGATCGCCTGGTCGTTGCCGTACCAGTTCCACGGGGTGAGGAGCACGGAGCCGACGGCGGCGATCATGCCGCCCATCCGCCAGCTGATCTTCCGCGGGGCGACGTTCGAGAAGTCGAACGCGGGGCTGATGAAGTTCGCGACGATGTTGATGCCGACCGTCGCCGTGACGAACGTCAGGCCGCCGAGCAGGATCGCGAACGGGGCGTCGATCGCCTGGACGGTCTCGATCGGGTCGGTGATGAGCTTGCCGAACACCGGGACGGTCGCGCTGGCGCACAGCACGGTGAGGATCGAGAAGAACAGGAAGTTGACCGGCAGCCCCCACATGTTGCCGCGCTTGACCGCCTGGAACGACTTGCCGTAGCGGGAGAAGTCGCCGAAGTTCAGCATCGGGCCGGAGAAGTAGCTCACCACGATCGCGATCGCCGACAGCATCACCGGGATGCTCGCACCGAACGACAGCGGCTCCCCTGCCGAGAGGTTCAGCGAGATGTTCCCGATGCCCGCACGGCTCACCAGGTAGATCGCCAGCGCGATCATCACCACGTACACCGCCGGGCCGGCCCAGTCGATGAACTTCTTGATCGCCTCCATGCCCATCGAGAACAGGGCCGCCTGCGCCACCCAGAGGATCGCGTACGAGATCCACCCGAGCGCCGAGAGGCCGAGCCACGAGTGCTCCAGCAGGCCGGCGGACGCGGGGATGAACTTGAGGAAGATGATGTTGAGCGACTGCGCGGCCAGGAACGTCTGCACGCCGTACCAGGCCATCGCGATGAGGCCGCGGATGATGGCGGGGACGTTGGCTCCGAGGACGCCGAACACCGCGCGGTTGATCACCGGGTAGGGGACACCGGTGCGCTGGGACGGCTTCGCCACCAGGTTCGCGAAGACCTGCACCACGAGGATGCCGACGACGAGGGCGATGAGCACCTGCCAGCTGGCGATGCCGAGTGCGAAGAGCGAACCGGCGGTGACGTACCCGCCGACCGAGTGCACGTCGGACATCCAGAACGCGAAGATGTTGTAACTCGTCCACGACTGCTTGCGGAGCGGAGCGAGGTCCTCGTTGGTGAGGGCGGGGTCGTACCCGGGCTTGATGACGCCGGCGCCGGCGAGGGCATCCGACGTGACGGGGGCGTGGGGCGCTGCGACGGGTGCCGCGGTCTCTGTTGCCATGGCGTCCTCCGATGGGAGTGGGAAGCGGGGGCGGTGCTTGCTTGTGCAGAAAGCTACGGACCGCGTTCGTCCCCACCGTTTCCCCCGTGTAACGACCGTGTGACGCGACCCCGGTCCTGGAACGCCCGTTCCAACGCCAGGAACTTGCACAGGTGTGTGCAGGAAGATGGCGGCATGCATGACGCGATCCGGTACGTCGCCATCGGTGACAGCTTCTCCGAGGGGATCGGCGACGACGGTGCCGTCCCGTTCCCGGGCTGGACCGGCCGACTCGCGAGCGGCATGGCCCGGGAGCTCGACGCGGACGTCTCCTACGCCAACCTCGCCGTGCGCGGACGGCTGCTCGCCGGGGTCCTCGACGGGCAGCTCGACGTCGCACTCGCGCTCGACCCGGCGCCGACGCTCATCACGTTCTGCGCCGGCGGCAACGACCTGCTGCGCCCGCGGTTCGACGTCCGGACGCTCATCGACCCCCTCGAGCGCGCCGCGGCGAAGGTCCGCGACCGGGGCATCCGTCTCGCGCTCCTGAGCCCGGCGGACCCGAGCGCCGGGCTCCCCCTCGGGCACCTCATCAACTCCCGCGGCGACGCGTGGGCCGATGCCGTCGCCGACCTCGCCGACCGTCACGGCCTGCCCTTCGTCGACGTCTCCCGCGACCCGCACCTGAAGCGTGCCGAGTTCTGGTCCGCCGACCGGCTGCACATGAACCCGACCGGACACCAGCGCGTCGCCGAACTCGCCCTGCACGCGATCGAGGACGGCCCGGCACCGACCGAGCCCGCACCTGCGCGGACCGGACCGAAACGCCTCGCCGAGGAACTCCGCTACTACCGCGAGCACGTCCTGCCCTGGGTGCAGCGGCGCGTGACCCGGCGGTCGTCGGGCGACGGGCGATCCGCGACGTTCCCGGACTGGACGCCGGTGCGCTAGGGGCCCACCCGCTTGCACCCTTCGATGCAAGTCCGGCAGGACCCTCCCTCTGCGGGTCGTCCGGCGCTCCCGCGATTCCTAACGTCGAGGGCATGACGAACACCCAAGTCCAGGGCATCCGCGGCGTCGTCGCCCGGTACCCGATCCGCACGTTCTTCACCCTCGCGCTCGCCCTCAGCTGGCTCGCGTGGGTCCCGTACATCCTGTCCCCGCACGGGCTCGGCGTCTGGGACCTCCACTTCCCGGAGTTCCTCGGCACCGCCCAGTTCACCGGCGTGCTCCCGGGGGCACTGCTCGGCCCGCTCGGCAGCGCCTTCCTGGTCACGGCGCTCGCCGACGGCCGCGCCGGACTCCGCCGCTGGGTCGGGCGGCTCTGGCGGTGGCGGGTCGCGTGGCCCTGGTACGCCCTGGCGCTCGTCGGTGTCCCGGCCGTGATCGTCGCGTCCGGCCTGCTGTTCTCCGGCGGCCAGGTCCAGGCACCCTCGTGGACGGCCGTGGCGATGCTGGTACCGGGGCTCGTCATCCAGCTGTTCACGACCGGACTCTCCGAGGAACCGGGCTGGCGCGACTTCGCGCTCCCCCGGCTGCAGTCGAAGGTGGGTCCGCTAGGAGCCGCAGCGGTCCTCGGGCCGGTGTGGGCGCTCTGGCACATGCCGCTGTACCTCAGCGACTGGGGCGGCTGGCCGAACGCGCACTGGACAGAGCCGCTCGTCTTCGCGGCCTTCACGATCACCTTCAACGTCGTGATGATCTGGGTGTTCAACCGGACGGGCGAGAGCCTGCCGCTCGCACTGCTCCTGCACGTCGGCGTGAACAACACGATCAGCACGCTGTGGGCCGACATGTACCCGGGCATGACCGCCGGGACGATGATGGCCGGCCTGACGATCCTGTCCACGATCGCCGCCGCCGCGATCCTCGTCACCACCCGCGGCCGGCTCGGGCTCCCGCGACGACGCCCGGACGCCGAGCCGACCGAAGCCCCCGCACGCGACGCCGCCGCACGCACCGCCGCCCGAGGCGACACCGCCCTCGTAGGATCGAACGATGGCACCCGCTGAGGCCCGCGCACGGCGGACGGACGTCCTGATCGCGGTGGGCACGGCAGCCCTCGCGATCGGACTGCAGTTCGGGCTCCCACCCCTCGACCGTGCCGATCCGGACGGCACCGGGTACCGCTACCCGGACGTCCTCAGCTGGCCGTGGATCGTGCTCGCGGTCGGGATGCTCGTGCAGTCCGCCGTCCTGCTCCGCGCCCGTCGCGCACCACGCGCCACGCTGCTGGTCACCGCGGCCCTGCCCGCCGTCCTCGTCCTGATCGCACCGAGCACCCTGTCCGGTCTCGCGATGCTGCCCGTCGTCGTCGCCGTGGTCCTCGCAGGGCTCCGGGTGCCGCTCGCCCGGCTCTGGCCGACGCTCGTCGCCACCATCGTACCGATCGTCGTCACGCAGACGGTCTTCGCGTTCTCGGTGCTCGGTGCCGGACGGGCGAGCGTGGCCACCGGACTGGCCACCGGGATCGCCATGGGCGTCCTGCAGGCCGTCGGCGCGATCGGGCTGCCGATGCTCGTCGTGCTGGTGGTCCGCTCCCGCCGGGACGTCCGTGCGGCGCGCACCGCGGAGGCCACCGCGGTCGACCGGCAGCAGGACGCGCAGGTCGACGCGGCCATCGCCCGGGAGCGCGCGGCGATGGCACGGGAACTCCACGACATCGCCGCCCACCACCTCTCCGGCATCGCGCTCATGTCCGCTGCGATCGACCGGCAGATCGACAGCGACCCGGAGCGCGCCCACGAGGGCGTCAGGCAGGTGCGGGCGCAGAGCACCGCGGTGCTCGACGACCTGCGGCGGCTCGTGGGGCTCCTCCGCGAGGACGCCCCGGCCGAACGGCTCGTCGAGACGGTCCCCGGGATCGTCGACCTGGTCGAACGGTCCCGCCACCGCGGCACCGTCGAGCTCGACGTCCGGGCCGGATCCGACCAGCGGCCCCTCGGCGACGGCGTCGGTCCGCTGGCGCAGCTCGCCGCGTACCGCACGGTGCAGGAGGCCCTCGCGAACGCGGCCATGCACGCCCCGGGCGCGCCCTGCACCGTCCGGATCGACGACCGGGCCGCCGACCACCTCGTGATCCGCATCGAGAGCGGCGCGGCGACAGCCCGCGTCCCGGACAGCTCGGCCGCCGGCGGGAACGGCCTGCGCGGAATGCGGGAACGGGCGGAGCTCGTCGGTGCACGCCTGCAGGTCGGACCGTCCGGCGACGGCGGCTGGCTCGTCGTGCTGGGACTCGATCGGGAGACCAGGTGAGCGAGGTGATCCGCGTCCTCGTCGCCGACGACCAGCCCCTCGTGCGCGCCGGTGTCTCTGCGCTCCTCGACGCCGAACCCGACATCGAGGTCGTCGCGGTCGCCTCCGACGGCGCCGAAGCACTCGAACTCGCCAGGACCACCGCACCGGACGTGGCGTGCCTGGACATCCGGATGCCCGTCCACGACGGCATCACGGTGGCGCGGGAACTCTGCGGCCCCGGCGCGGACCCCGTCATCCCGGTGCTCGTGCTCACCACGTTCGACCTGGACGACTACGTGTTCGGCGCGCTCGAGGCGGGAGCGAGCGGCTTCCTGCTCAAGGACGCGGAACCGGACGTCATCGTCGGCGCCGTGCGGCAGGTGGCGGCCGGGAACGGGACGCTCGACCAGGCGCTGACCCGCCGCGTCCTCCGGGAGTTCGTCTCCCGTCGCCGGCTGCAGCCCGTCACGGGCGACCGCGCGGACGAGGTCCTCACCGCTCGGGAGCGGGACGTCCTGCTGCTGCTCGCGCAGGGGATGTCGAACGAGGACATCGCCACGGCACTGGTCGTCGAGGTGTCCACCGTGAAGTCGCACCTGGCGCGGATGCTCCCGAAGCTCGGTGTCCAGTCGCGGCTGCAGGCCGTCGTCTGGGCCTACCAGAACCGGATCGTCGCGGTCCCGGGACCCGATCAGCGCGACGCCTGACGCGTCGCCCCCGGCGCGTGGTGCCGACCGCCGGACGGGAGGCACGGTGCGGGCCCGCACCGTGCCTCCCGTCCGCAGGATCCACGCGGGAACCCGCAACCCTGCTCACCGACGCTTGTCGCGACGGGCCGTGGCGGCTCCGCTGGGTGCTTGCAGGTTCCGCCGACGCCAAGGGAGAGGGTCAGATGACGACCACCGCACCACGCGCACGCACGTCCACCGACCGACGCGCCGACCACGTCACCGTCGTCCCGTCCGTCCGCGGGATCGACCACGTCGGACTGACCGTGCCCGACATCGACGAAGCCACGGACTTCTTCGTGTGCGGACTCGACGCGACCGTCCTCTACGACCGGTTCCTGCGGGCCGAACCCGTCCGAGTCGGCGCAGACGTCCAGCAGCGGCTCGGGATCCCGCACACGATGGCGCAGGGGGCGCTCCGGATGCTCGCGTTGCCGAACGGGCCGGGGCTGGAGCTCTTCGAGTACCACGGGCCCGATCAGCGACCGGCGGCACGCGCCAGCGACCTCGGCTGGCAGCACGTCGCGTTCTACGTCGACGACCTCGACCACGCGCTGGTGCGCCTGGAGACGGCCGGCGGGCACCGCTACTCCGAGCCGCGGGACCTCGGCGGGGTCGAGAGCGGTCACGGGAACCGGTTCGTGTACGTCGGGACGCCGTGGGGGTCGACGCTGGAGCTGATCACCTACCCGACGACGCAGCCGTACGAGGAGCACGCGCCGCGCCCGAAGTGGCGGGCCTGACCCCTGGTGTGCGTGGGTCGAATCGCGCGTAGGAGGTTGAATCGCGCGTAGGAGGTCGGATCTTCCCGCCACCAACGCGCGATTCCGCTTCCCATTCGGCTCGCCATGGGAAGGAACGTGCGCGGGATGCTCCGTCAGCGCGACTCGGAGACGTAGGTGCGGGTGACGATCCCGGTCACCGCGTGCGGGAACTCCGCCCCGGTCGGGTGGAAACCGCCGGCCTCGTACAGCCGCACAGCACGGTCGTTGTCGGCGAGCACGTGCAGGGCGACCCGGGGGTGCCCTGCCGCCGCAGCCGCTCGCAGGGCAGCGGTGAGGAGCGCTCGTCCGCGGCCACGGGCCTGCACGCCGGGGCGCACCGCGAGCAGCGAGAGGTAGGCGGCGTCGGCGGGGTCCGTGGGGCGGCCGCTGCCTGGTGCGGTGAGCAGGGCGAAGCCGTCCGGTCGCCCGTCGTCGCCGGGGACCACCAGGCACGCGACCCGTGGCGCGCGGAACTTCTCCTCGGCGCGGGCACGGACCGCGACCAGGACGGGATCGAGGTCGACCGTGGCGGGCGCGGTTCGTCCGTCACGGTGGGCGACCGCCGCGACCCAGAGCTCGACGCAGTCGTCGATCTCCGCGGGCCTCGCTTCTCGGACGAGGTCGGAGGACTCGATCACCCGGTCAGCCTACGACCGCGTCGCTCCCGATCCGGTAGCCGGCGCCGCGGTGCTCCTCCGGCAGACGGTCACCGCGCCCGTGCAGCTTGTGCCGGAGCGACCCGGCCTCGTAGCCCTGCGGGTAGGCGCCGCGCGCGCGGAGTTCCGGGACGACGAACTCGATGACGTCCTCCCATGTGCCGGGTGTGACCGCGTAGGCGAGGTTGAACCCGTCGACGTCGGTCTGCTCCTGGATCTCCTGCAGCTGCGTCGCGATCGTCGCTCCCCCGCCGACCGCGACCGGGCCGAGCCCGCCGATCGCCGTGTGCCGCGCGAGGTCGCGGATCGTCCAGGCGCTGCCGTCCTCGCCGGTCGCCGCGGAGATGTTCGCCGCGGCCGACTGGATGGCGTTCGACTCGACGTCGCCCAGCGGCTCGTCGAGGTCCCACTGCGACAGGTCGACGCCCATCCAGCCCGAGTTGAGCACCAGCGCACCGAGCTCCGAGGCGTAGGACAGGTAGTCCTCGTACTTCGCCTGCGCCAGCTCGTCGGTGGCGTCGGTGATGATCGTCAGCAGCGTGTAGATCTTCGCGGCGTACCGGTCGCGGCCAGCTGCTTCGAGTGCGTCGCGGATCTTCGTCACCGTCGCGGCGAGCTGCGGGACGGTCGGGGCACCGACGAAGATCGCCTCGGCGTTCTCGGCGGCGAACGCGATCCCGCGGGGTGATGCCCCGGCCTGGTAGATCACCGGCGTGCGCTGCACCGACGGCTCCGACAGGTGGATGCCCGGGACGTCGAAGTGCTTGCCGTGGTGCTCGATCGGGTGCACCTTCGCCGGGTCGGTGAAGACGCCGGTCTCGCGGTCCTCGACGACCGCGTCCTCTTCCCACGACCCCTCCCACAGCTTGTAGAGGACCTCGAGGTACTCGTCGGCGACGTCGTACCGGTCGTCGTGGCTGAGCTGGTCGGTCTGCCCCATGTTCCGCGCGGCACTCGGCAGGTACCCGGTGACGACGTTCCAGCCGACGCGGCCCTTCGTGAGGTGGTCGAGCGTCGAGACGCGGCGGGCGAAGGGGTACGGGTGCTCGTAGGCGGTCCCCGCGGTGATCCCGAACCCGAGGTGCTCGGTCACCGACGCCATGGCGGACACGAGGAGGATCGGGTCGTTGACCGGGACCTGCGACCCCGTCCGGAGCGCTGCCTCGTTCGAGTCGCCGTACACGTCGTACGTGCCGAGGACGTCGGCGATGAAGATGCCGTCGAACGCGCCACCCTCCAGCGTCTTGGCGAGGTCGGTCCAGTACGACAGGTCGCGGTAGTTCCGGGAGCGGTCGCGCGGGTGGCGCCACAGCCCGGAGGACTGGTGCGCGACGCAGTTCATGTCGAACGCGTTGAAGCGGATCTGCCTGGTCGGGTTCGTCGAGTCCGTCACGGTCGCGACGTTACGGACCTGAGGTCTGACCGTCACGCAAGGTGACGAACGATGACGTGGTGACCTGGTTCACCTGCCGGCTCCCCGCTGACACCAGGCGGCGGTCAACGCGATCGTCGTGCCGAAGGCCTCGAGCCCCGGGCGGTTCAGGAACGCGTGGCGCGTCCCGGCGAGGACGTGGTGCTCGACGTCGGTCCCCGCGGCAGCGAGCTCGGCCGCGAACAGGTCGCCGGACGCCCGCATGTTGTCGTGTTCGGCGTTGACGACGAGCGTCCGTGGGAACGCTCCGAGCTCGTGTCCGCCGGGGAACGCGAGACGATCGGCAAGCGCGTCCCTCGACCCCGCGTAGTTGCGGTTCATCACGTCCAGCGCCCACGGCGCGTGGGTGATCCGGCGGTGCCGACGAGATCGCAGGCGGGTGTCGCGGCTCCTGGGGTGTGTGGCGTGGAAGAAGCCGTACGCGAAGACGGCTCCTGCCGGAGGCACCCCCTCGTCCGTCGCGCGGAGGGTCGCGGCCGCCGCGAGGCACGCGCCGGCGCTCGCTCCGCCGAGGACCACGCCGCCGGGTGATGCGGCGTGCACCTCGCGGTACGCGGTGAGCACGTCGTCGAGGGGCACGGGGTAGCGGTGCCGTCGCGACGTCGCCCACCCGGTACCCGGCACCGGCGCCAGACGGTAGTCGACGGTGGCGACGGTCACGCCCTGCGCGGCCAGGGACAGCGCGACGTCGTGTGCCTCGGGTTGGTCGAGGCCGCCCCGGAAGAACCCGCCCCCGTGCAGCCAGAGCAGCGTCGGCCCGCGTGGCGTCCCGACGCCCGGCACCGCGCGGTACCAGCGGATCGGAACCGCGTGCCGGTCCGTACCCGGGTCCGTGCCGACGGAGTCTGCCATGCGATCACCTTGGCAGAACAGCGGTCGTCGGAGCGAGCGGTGTCAGCGCACGGCGGCTGGCCAGCGGTCGCTGATCCACTCCTGCCACGTGGCGAACCCGACGGGCGGGTCACCGACGGGCTCGCTGCCGTCGACCTCCCCGGCCGTCGGCACGTCGAACTTCGCCGCGTACCCGGCGAGCTCCTCGTCCGACATCGGCCACGTGTGGTGCGGCACCTCGGCGAGACGGCGATCGATCCGTCGACGCTGTTCCGCCGGCTCGACGTCGCAGTAGACCACGTCGACCGCCGCGCCCAGGTCTGCGGCGGCCTGCCGGAGCGCCCGCCGTTCGTCCCGGGACCAGAGACCGAAGTCGAGGACCACGTCGACGCCGAGCTCGAGGGCTCGGAGACCGATCTCGATGAGCCGACCCTCGATGACGTCGGACGCGGACTCCGGGTTGTCGTCGCCGTGGAGCGCCTTCATCCACTCGTCCTTGGTCAGGCGGAGCGCGTCGTGGTCCTCTTCGATCCGGCGTGCGGCCGTCGTCTTCCCCATCCCCGGGAGTCCGACGGTGAGGAAGAGGGTGGGACGTGGCACGGGGTCGACTGTACGCACCGTCGTCGCGTCAGCGCACCCGTTCCACGAAGGGGTCGATGACCGCCCAGGTCGCATCCGGGGCCTCGAGGTGCGGGAGGTGGCCGGCTGCGTGGACCTCCGCGAACTCTGCACCGGGGATCGCGCGGGCGACGGCGCGACCGCACGACGGCGTGACGATGCGGTCGCTCTCGCCGAAGACGACGAGCGTCGGCACGGTGATCGTCGCAGCGCGGTCCAGGAGCGTCGGGTCGCTCATCCCGCGACCCGCGAGGACCGTCATCGTGCGTCCGTTCGACTGCTGCACGGCTCGCTGCTCCGCTGTCAGACCGGCGGGGTCGACGTAGCCCCGCTCCGGGTCGTGCCACGCCGCCTCGGCGAGCCCGCGGGCGTCCAGCGCGAAGAAGTCCGCGATCGGCTCGCCGTCGACGACGGCTCCGACGCCGTCGATGTCCACCACGGCGCCGATCACCCCCGCGTACCGTTCGCTGCCCGCCGCCGCGATCGCCATCTCGAGCGCGAGCCACCCGCCGATCGACGAGCCCACCACCACGACTCCGCGGGCGCCGCTGGTGACCAGTTGCTCCAGGTACACGCCGGCCAGGTCGGCGACGGAGGTCACGTCGTCCGGGAGCACGGTGCCGTTCCAGCCGGGGTGGGTCGGCGCGAGGACCTGCATGGTCGCGGCGAGGTGGTCGACGATCGGGACGACCGTCTGCGGACCACCGCCGCCGTGGAGCACGAGCGCGATGGATTCGGTTTGTCCAGTAGTCATCAGATGCCTATCTCAACATGTTTATCTACGGATGTTGATACGGTAGCACTGTGATGACGGATCTGGAAGCGCTCGGTCAGGCGGTCAAGCGGGCGCAGTACCGCAACCACCGCACCATGGACGCCGCACTGCGGGATCTCGGCGTGAGCCTCGTGCAGTGGGACGCCCTGCGCGCGATCGACCGGCTGCCGGGAGCATCGGGACACGACCTCGCCACGGAGACGTTCCAGAGCGACCAGGCGTTCGGCACCCTCGCGACGCGGATGGAGGAACGCGGGCTGATCGCCCGCACCGCCGGCCGTGGCCGCCGGATCGAGCACTCGCTCACCGAGGCAGGTCGGGCAGCGCTCGAGGGCGGCCGAGATCGTGCCGCAGGGGTCCTCGACGAGCTGTTCGCATCGCTCGACACCGACGAGCGGACGACGCTCCTCCGACTGCTCCGCCGACTCACCGAGCAGGAACGGTAGCGTCTCCCCATGCTCGCGCGCCTCCGACCCCAGGCCCCGGCACTCGTGCTCCTCCTCGCGGCCGGTGTCGCGGTGCTGGTCGCCGTCGTCGCGGATCACATCGCGTGGCCGATGACCCCGGCGTTCCCGTGGATCCACCAGGGGGACTTCGCCTACGTCGCCACGAAGACCCAGTGGGACACGGCGATCGCTGCACGCTCGATCGCGCGGGTCGCCGTGGTCGTCGCCGGCCTCTCCCTCATCGCGTCGGTGGCCGCGTTCCTCCGCTCGCTCCTCCTCAGCCGTCGGTCGGGCGATGCTGCAGACTGACGTCTGGCTGGTCGGGTGGCAGGTCGAGGAGGACCACCTCGACCTCACCATCGGCGAGCGAATGGCGTGGGACACGATCCCGATGGACGAGGACTGGGTCACCGAGCTCTTCGCCGACCGACGTCGGATCCCGCTCGCGCTCGACACCTACGCGGACGCCACGCGAGCGCCCGAGGATCCGTCGTGGGTCCGGATCAGCGGAACGGTCGAGCGCATCGAACGGATCACGGCCGAATTCGTCCAGTCCGACGCGCCCACGGATCCGGGCCTGGTCGCCGTCCCGGGGTCGGCGCGCTCGCGTTCGGTGTCGTCACTCCGCCATCGGCCGGTCGGAGCGGGGAGCGCCGTGGGCTTCGTGGTGCGCATAGCCGGTCCCGGCACCGGACGGGAGGCTCGTGGCGGCGTCGCCACGAGCCTCCCGTCCGGTGTCTGACGGATCGATCCGCTCGGGGTACGTGGATCCGCGCAGGGCACAGCGGGGTACCGGTACAACTTGCACCATGACCAGTTCCTCGCGCTCACCGCTCGGCGTCACGCTCGTCGACGGCGGCGCCAACGTCGCCCTGTTCTCGACCACCGCAGACCGCGTCGAGTTCTGCCACTTCGACGACGACGGGACCGAGCACCGCACCGAGCTCACCCACCGCACCGGGTACACCTTCCACGACATCGTGCCGGACGTGACCGTCGGCACCCGCTACGGCTTCCGCGTGCACGGCCCCTGGGACCCGGCGAACGGTCTGCGGCACAACCCCGCGAAGCTCCTGCTCGACCCGTACGCCACGGCGATCGACGGCACCTACGAGTGGGGTCAGGCGCTGTTCGGGCACGACATGGAGCACCCGGACCAGATCGACGAGACCGACTCGGCGAGCGCAATGCCGAAGTCCGTCGTCGCCGACCGCACGTTCGACTGGGGCGACGACACCCGTCCCGACACGCACCTGTCCGACACCGTGGTGTACGAGGTGCACGTGAAGGGGTTCACGCAGCAGCACCCCGACGTCCCCGAGGACATCCGCGGCACCTACGCCGGCATGGCACACCCGGCGGCGATCCAGCACCTGGTCGACCTGGGCGTGACGGCCGTCGAGCTCCTGCCGACGCAGCAGTTCGTGCAGGACTCGACGCTCGCCGACAAGGGGCTGCGCAACTACTGGGGCTACAACTCGATCGGCTTCTTCGCGCCGCACGACGAGTACGCGTCCTCGGGTACGGCCGGACAGCAGGTCGCGGAGTTCAAGCAGATGGTCAAGGCCATGCACGCCGCGGGTCTCGAGGTCATCATGGACGTCGTCTACAACCACACCGCCGAGGGCAACCACATGGGCCCGACGCTGTCGTTCAAGGGCATCGACAACCCGTCGTACTACCGCCTGGTCGAGGACGACGGCTCGAGCTACTTCGACACCACCGGCACCGGCAACTCCCTCAACGTCGCCCACCCCGCAGCGCTCGGACTGATCGCGGACTCGCTCCGCTACTGGGTCGAGGAGATGCACGTCGACGGCTTCCGCTTCGACCTCGCGACGACGCTGACCCGCCAGGACAACGAGGCGAGCCGCCGCTCCGCGTTCCTCGACATCATCCACCAGGACCCGGTGCTCCGCGGGGTGAAGATGATCGCCGAGCCGTGGGACACCGCCGGGTACCAGGTCGGCGGGTTCCCGGCCGAGTGGTCGGAGTGGAACGGCAAGTACCGCGACGACATGCGGGCGTTCTGGCGCGGTGACGAGGGCGTCCTCGGTGACGCGGTCCAGCGCTTCCTGGGCAGCCCGGACGTGTACGAGGGCTCGCGGCGGGCACCGGTGTGCTCGGTGGATTTCGTGACCGCGCACGACGGCTTCACCCTCGCCGACCTGACGATGTACGCCGAGAAGCACAACGAGGCCAACGGCGAGGACAACGAGGACGGCGAGAGCAACAACACGTCGTTCAACGGCGGCATCGAGGGGCCGACCGACGACGGCGCGGTGAACGACTACCGGGACCGGCAGCGTCGGAACTTCCTCGGCACGCTCCTGCTGTCGGCCGGGGTCCCGATGATCCTGGGCGGCGACGAGATCGCCCGGTCGCAGGGCGGCAACAACAACGCGTACTGCCACGACGACGAGATCTCGTGGTTCGACTGGACGGCTGCCGACCGAGACCTGCTGGCCTTCACCCGCTCGGCGATCGCGTTCCGCAAGCAGCACGCCGCGCTGCGCCCGGAGTGGTACCGAACCGCACCCGGCGATTCCGATTCAACCGTCTCGGTCCTGCGCGCGGACAACGCCGGCTTCGAGGACGCCGACTGGGCCGACGCCGGCAACCGGGCCGTGATGCTCGTGCTCGAGCACGGTTCCGACGCGGTGGCGGTGCTGTTGAACGCCTCGGAGACGACCGTCGAGTTCACGCTGCCGGAGAAGCCGGGCGGCGGGACGTGGTCCCTCGGCCTCTCGAGTGACCCCGACCAGCAGGTGGACGACGGGGCCGGATCCGTCCTGGTCCGGGACGCGTCCTTCACGGCGCTGACCTGACGGGCGGACCGCGTCGGGACACCGGGTCCGCACTCGAACGCGCGATCCGGCCGATTGTTGCACCGGCGCACTCCCGGACGCAGACTCGTGGTGATGACTGCACTGACCTCACTCGTGTACATGTCCGTCGCCGCCGACGAGATGACCGATGCCGACCTGGTCGCGATGCTCCGGGAAGCACGCCTGCGGAACGACGCACTCGGCGTCTCCGGTCTGCTGCTCGCGAAGGGTGGTCGGTTCCTGCAGGTCCTGGAGGGCCCGGTGTGGAGTGTCGAGGACCGGTTCCGTGCGATCGAGCGCGACCCCCGGCACCGCGAGGTCAAGACCCTCTCGCGTGAGGCCGTCACCGCGCGCCGCTTCGACGGCTGGGCCATGGCGTTCGCCGCACCGTCCGACTCCGACGTCCGGGACGAACCGGGCTTCAGCACCTTCCTCGCGGACCGCTCACCGCTGCCGGCCGATCTGGCCGGCTCCCCCGCGGACTGGCTGCTCCGGTGGTTCCGCGGGCGGGACCTGCACGATCTGCCGGAGGAGCGGATCACCCTGGGCCGCCACGCCGCCTGACGCAGCCGGAGCGGGTCCGGCGGCGACCGCTCATCACCGCCGGACCACTGCTCACGAGTTGTCGATCACGCGCACGTAGTCGACCTTCATCTGCTGCGGGAACTGCGTGGACCCGTCCGGGTACCCCGGCCAGTTCCCGCCGACAGCCAGGTTCAGCACGATGAAGAACGGCTTGTCGAACACCCACGGGTTGCTGCCGGTGTCCGCCGTCGTCACCGTCTTGTACGCGACACCGTCGACGGACCAGGTGATCGATCCGGGCTTCCAGTCGACCGCGAACGTGTGGAAGGTGTCCGCGAACGACCACCCCTGCGGGTGCTGGTAGCTCGACGTGATCCCCTGCCCACCGGAGTAGCCCGGCCCGTGGACGGTGCCGTGAACGGTCGCCGGTTCGTAGCCGACGTTCTCCATCACGTCGATCTCGCCGGAGTCCGGCCACCCGACCTGGGGCAGGTCCGAGCCGAGCATCCAGAACGCCGGCCAGATGCCCTGCCCGCGGGGGATCTGAATGCGGGCCTCGATCCGGCCGTACTGCGGCGTGTACTTCCCCTGCGTCGTCAACCGGGCGCTCGTGTACGACCCGTCGGCCTCGCGCTTCGCCGTGATGACGAGGTTGCCCTGGCCGTCGAGCGCGGAGTTGTCGCGTGAGTCCGTGTAGTTCTCGAGCTCGTTGTTGCCCCAGCCACCGCCTCCCGTCTCGTTCGTCCAGACGGAACGGTCCGGCGCGCTCCCCGCAGTGCCGTCGAAGTCCTGCGACCAGATGACGTCACCGTTCGCGGCGTTCGCCGGGCCGCTCGCGGTGACGGCCGGTGTGACGCCGAGCGCGACCGCGGCCGTTCCCGCGAGCACGAGTGCGACCGTGCGACGCTTCCTGTTGCGTGTCATGTCCTCGGACCTCCTCAGTTGTACGACGCCAGTCGGTTGGGCGCCGTGTTGCCCGCAGGTGTGGGGACCGCTCCCCCGACGCCGTTGATGACGCTCGAGATGGTGCCGGTGTCGCCGAGGGAGACCGTCACCAGTCCGTGCGCACGGACGCGGGACGTCTGCGGGACCTCGAACGCACGATCGGCGTGCACGGCCGGGTTCGTGTTGAAGAAGCAGTAGACGCCGCCGCCCCAGATCTCGTGCTTCGTGACGGTCGACGCCACCTTGTACGCGGCGTACCCGGCTCCGGTCGGGCTCTGCCACGATGCGTTGTCGGGCACGTCGTACGGCATCTCGTTCTGGAAGAAGATGGTCTTCCCGTTGTTGCCGTTCCACTGGACTTCGTACTTCTGGTAGTGCTCGACGAAGAGCCCGGTGGCGAGGACGTCGTCACCGTTGACCTCGACGCCGGTCGCGCCGGTGTTCACCGTCCAACCGGTCGCCGCGCCGCCGTGGTCGGCCCGCCACGCCCAGATGTGGTCGACGAGGGTGTCGTCGGCGTTCACCTGCAGCGTGGTCGAGGCCTTCCCCTGGATGCTCGACCCGACACGGAAGAACACGTCCTGGATGCTCTGCGGGTCGCCGGCGTGGTCGACGTGCGAGCCGGAGGTGCCCAGCCGGACGAGCTGGGCACTGTTCTGCGTACCGGCGTCGACGACGAGGTTCGAGACGTTCACTCCCGCGACGTCGGTCGAGGTCAGGACGGCGTTGCCCTTCGTCGGCACGAGCGTCGGGAACCCGATGCCCGTCACGACGGTGTCCGCCCGCGTCACGTTGATCGGCGCGTCGAGCTGGTAGGTGCCCGGCGTGAAGAACAGGTTGAGCCCTTGGGACAGCGCGCTGTTGATCGTCGACGCGGAGTCACCGGGGTGCGCGACGTAGAAGTTCCGCATCGGGATGTCGGTTCCGGCGGTGTTCGGCCAGGTCACACCCGACGAGTTCTGCCGGAGCGACGGCACGAACACGTGGTACTTGTTCGAGGAGTCCACGTACAGGTAGGGCTTCTCACGCGTGGTCGGCGTCGTCGCGAGGGTCGTGTAGCTCTTCGAGAAGTCGTTCGCCGGGGCGCCGTTCACGCCCGAGAACGTCATGTTCCAGTTACCGCCCTGCCACGACCCGATCGTGGAGTTCCGGGTGTACCACTGCTGCTGCGACCCGCTCGTGACGGTGCCGTCGACCTTCGAGTCGGCGATGTACCCGCCGGAGGAGTACCCCTGTCCGCCGTCCTGGTTCGACGGCCCCATCGTCAGGTTGCCCGCGATGTGGACGCGACGCATCGGCGCGGCCTGCGACACCGCCCACCGGTCGGTGCCGCCCTCCGGTGCGATCTTCACGTTCTCGACCGATCGCCAGAAGTTCTGCGTCGCGTTCTTCTCGTCGCCGGCGTTCCATCCGGAGTCGACGTTGACCGCGCCGTTGATGGTGACGTCGTCGGGGTTCTTCCCGAGCCCGGCGACCGAGGTGTAGAACCCGAGGTTCGCCCAGACACGCCCGTAGCTGCCGGGCTTGAAGAGGAACGCGTACCGCTGCGATCCGAACTGCGCGCTCGGGTTACGGAGCTGGGCGTTGAAGGCGGCGTCGACGTCGGCCTGGATGGTCGATGCCGGCACCGAGGGGTCGTAGACCTTGACGCTGCTCCCGAAGTCGGGGGTGTCGCTCGTGGTGACCGCCTGAGCCGAGATCGCCGGGGCCAGTGCTCCCACGACACCGGCGCTCAGGGCGATCGCGACGAGCTGCTTCATCCGTCGTTGCATGATGCTCGATTCGTCGATGTGCGGCGACGTTGCCGCACGCAACAGAAGCTAGACCTGTTCGTCCGCTCAGACAGTCGGACGAATCGAGGACCAGTCATGTCCCCCGGACGAGGGGGACGAGCCTCCCGTCCGCCTGACCGGTCGCTCTGTCGTGTCAGCAGCTCCCGCCGAACGCTGCGGTGAGCAGGGCCGCGCCCGTCACCACCGCCGGGTACCGGCGGCGGACAGCCGAGCCGAGCCAGTCCGCTGCCTCGATCCGGTAGACCAGCTCGTCGTACCGGGCACCGTCCTCCACCAACTCGTGGCGATCGACCACCGCGTAGCCGAGTCGTTCGGAGACCGCTGCGCTGGCGTGGTTGTCCGCGAGCACCCATGACGTCGCGGCGCGCGCGCCGAGGTGCGTGAACGCGAGCTCCAGTGCTGCCGCCCGTGCGCGGGACCCGGTTCCGCGACCCTGGTGCTCCCGCAGCAGCCAGGACGCCGTCCCGACCACTCGGTCCTCCGTCCACGACCGGGACCCCGTGAGCATCTGCATGCCGACCGGCCGCCCATCGGCGACCACCGCGAGGTGCAGGGTCCAATCGGGGCCGGGTGTCAGCGTCCGACCTTCTCGACCACCGGCGATCCGGTCCGCGGCGACCTCGCTCGAGGTCCGTCCCGCGAGCCAGGTCACGAAGTGCTCGGTTCCGGGGGCGAGGACGGCTCCGGGGACGGACGCGGCACCGGCCAACGCGACGAGCTCAGCGTCGGTCGGCACGCGCAGGACGCACCCGTCGCACTCGACGAGGAGCCCGGTGGCGTCGATACCGGTCATGGCACGAGGGTACGGGTCGGCCAGTGCTCGGACTAGCGTCGAGCACATGGACCTGTTCGCCTCGACGGCCGCGTTCTACGGCGCATACCGGTCGGACGTCCCCACGTCGGTCGCGGACCTGCTCTCGGCAGCGGCGCCGACTGCCCCGGCGGGACACCCACGCCGACTGCTCGACGTCGGCACCGGGACCGGGTTCGTCATCCGTGCGCTGGTCCCACCGTTCGACGAAGCGATCGGCGTCGATCCCGATGGCGAGCTCCTCGCAGCGGCCGTGGAGGACCTGTCCACCGAGATCCGGGACGGATGCGTGCACCTCCGACCGGGCACTGCCGAGGACTTCACGGTCCCGGACGGTTGGCGCGCCCACCTCGTGACGGTGTGCCGCGCGTTCCACTGGTTCGACCGCCCGCGATTCCTCGCACGGGCGCGCGACGTCCTCGAACCGGACGGGATGCTGGCTGTGTTCGGCGACCGGAGCGTCTGGGTGGCCGATGCCACGTGGAAGGAGACGGCGCTCGACGTGGTTCGGGAGTTCCTGGGCGACGAGCGACGAGCCGGGTCCGACACGTACCGACGACCGGCGCGCGACTACGCGGACGAACTACGGACAGCGGAGTTCCGCGACGTCCGCAGGCAGCGCGTCCCGGTCCGCAGGACCCGCACGGTCGAGAGCGTCATCGGGTACCTGCACTCCACGTCGTTCGCCTCACTCGCAGTGCTCGGCGAGCAGGCGGACACGTTCGACGATCGGCTTCGCGAGCGGCTGACCCCGCTCGTCGACGAGGACGGCGTGCTCGTCGACGACAACGCGTTCGACGTCGTCACCGGGCGACACTGAACCCCGTCGCCGCCCGCACGACGTCGCTCACGTCGTCGCCCGGCGTCGAGCCGCCGACCGCGGCGGCGCCGCCCGGAGCTCCGCGCTGACCCGTCCGAGGATCCGTGCGAGCTCGGCGGCGTCATCATCCGTGAGGTGTGCGAAGAGCAGCCCGTGCACCGTGGCGATGTGCCCCGGGAAGACCGCTGCGAGGACATCGCGGCCGGCCGCCGTGAGCGTCACGACGGTGCTGCGCTCGTCGTCCGGGGACGGTCCGCGGGTCACGAGCCCGCGCTGCTCGAGCAACTGTGCCTGGTAGGTCAGGCCGCTCCGACTGTAGACGACACCGTCCGCCAGGTCGGTCATCCGCAGGTGCCCGTCCGGCGCGTCGCCGAGTCGGGCGAGGAGCTGGAACTGCACGTAGCTGAGCTGCCCGACGTCCTTCAGCTGCCGTTCCACCGCGGGCCGCAGCAGCGCTCCGACCTCGGTGAAGGCGAGGTAGGCGCCGAGTTGCGTCGACGTGAGGGCGGCAGGCGTTTCCGTCATGCTCCGATCCTACCTGTTGATTCGAATTCGAAGCAGTGCTACAGTTCGAACAACTTCGAATTCGAAGCACTTGACGAAAGGCACGATCATGCAGGCAGTCCAGTTCTCCGAGGTCGGCGGACCAGAGGTCCTCCGGTACGGCGAGGTCGAGCAGCCCACCCCCGCCGCCGGGCAAGTGCGCGTGCGGGTCGCGGCATCCGCGTACAACGCAGCCGACAACGGCATGCGGGCCGGGTTCCTCCCCATCCCGATCCAGCTCCCGCACATCCCCGGGTACGACGTCTCCGGGACCGTCGACGCACTCGGTGCCGGAGTGACCGGACTGGCCGTCGGCGACGCGGTCATCGGTTTCCTCCCGATGGAGGCCGACGGCGGAGCAGCGGAGTACGTCGTCGCTCCGGCGGAGTCATGGGTGCCAGCACCGACGAGCATCCCCCTGGCCGACGCAGCCGCGCTGCCGTCCGTGGCACTCACCGCGTGGCAGGCACTCTTCGACGACGGCCAGCTCACCGCCGGGCAGCGACTGCTGATCGTCGGCGCCGGCGGCGTGGTCGGCAAGTACGCGATCCAGCTCGCGAAGCGCGCCGGCGTCCACGTCATCGCGACCGCGAGCCCGCGCAGCGCCGACGACGTCCGGGCAGCCGGAGCCGATCAGGTCGTCGACCACACCGAGGCCGACGTACTCGGCGCACTCGACGGGCAGGTGGACGTCCTGCTGAACCTCGCGCCCCTCGATCCGGAGCAGTTCGCGGCTGACGTCGCAGCGGTCCGCGACGGTGGGATCGTGGTCAGCACGACCGCGTTCATCGCCACTCCGGGCGACGAGTCCCGTGGCGTGCGCGCCGCGACCGTCTTCGTCCTGCCCGACCGGGAACGGCTGGCCGAACTGGTGGCCCTCGTCGACCAGGGTGCGCTGACCGTCGAGGTCACCCGGCGCATCCCGCTCGCCGAGCTGCCGGCGCTCCACGCCGAGGGCGCGGCCGGCCGGATCGCCGGCAAGGTGATCGTCCTGCCGTGACGCGACCGATGATGCGGACGGGAGGCTCGTGGCGGCCCCGCCACGAGCCTCCAGTCCGATGTCTGGTGGACTACCGGGCCGCGGTCGCCTCGCGCGCAGCGGCTTCCGCCGCGACCCAGGCGAGCATGCCGCACTTCACGCGCATGACGAACTTCGAGACACCGTGGAAGGCGATCAGGTCCTCGAGGACGTCCTCGTCCGGCTCGCCGGCGCCACGGGAACGCATCATCGTGCGGAACTCCTCGGTGAGCGCGAGGAACTCCGGGACGGTCCGGCCGACGGCCATGTCCGTGAGCACCGAAGCCGAGGCCATCGAGATCGAGCAGCCGTCGCCCTGCCAGCCGAGTCCGGCGATCCGGTCGGACCCTGGTTCGAGCCGCACGCTGACGGTGATCTCGTCGCCGCACGTGGGGTTGCGCTCGAAGTGCGACGCGTCGGCGTCCGGCAGCTCGCCGTCGCCGTGCCGGGCCTTCGCGTGGTCGAGGATGACCTGCTGGTACAGGGAGTCGAGGGTGTTCACGCGTCCGCCCCCGCTGCCCCGAAGTACCCACGGATCTCGCTGACGGCCTGGACGAAGCGGTCCACGTCCTCGTCGGTCGTGTAGACGTAGGTGCTCGCGCGGCTCGTCGCGGTGAGCCCGAGTCGACGGTGCAGGGGCTGCGCGCAGTGGTGCCCCGAGCGGACGGCGATGCCCTGCGCGTCGAGGTACTGCGCGACGTCGTGCGCGTGCACCCCGTCGACGTCGAACGACACGAGCCCGGAGCGCGGCACACCGGCAGCGGGGCCGACGACCGAGATGCCGGGAACGGCGGCGAGGCCGTCGAGCATGCGCTGGGCGAGGTGCTCCTCGTGGGCGCGGACCTGCTCCATGCCGATCGCCTGCAGGTAGCGGACGGCCTCGGCGAGTGCGACGGCCTGCGACACGGGCTGGGTCCCGGCCTCGAACCGCTCGGGTGCCGGCATGAAGTCGGTGTGCTCCATCGTCACCGTCGTGATCATCGAGCCACCGGTGCGGAACGGCGGGAGCGCGTCGAGCAGCTCACCGCGTCCCCAGAGCACGCCGATGCCGTTCGGGCCGAGCATCTTGTGGCCGGAGAAGGCCGCGAAGTCGACTTCGAGCGCCTGCACGTCGAGGGGACGGTGCGGCGCGGACTGGCAGGCGTCCAGGACGACGAGCGCGCCGTGGGCGTGTGCCGCCTCGACGACCTCGGCGACGGGGGCGATCATGCCGGTGACGTTCGACACGTGCGCGAACGCGACGACCTTCGTGCGCTCGGTGATCAGCGCGAGCGCGTCGGCAGCGGTCCAGCACCCCTGGTCGTCGACGGGCACCCAGCGCAGGGTCGCTCCGGTCGCGAGGGCGGTCTCCTGCCACGGGACGAGGTTCGCGTGGTGCTCGGCCTCGGTCACGAGGATCTCGTCGCCGGGACCGATCCGGAAGCGCTCGGCGTCCGCTCCCCCACGTCCGCGGCTGGCGTTCGCGATGCCGTACGCGACGAGGTTGAGCGCGTCGGTGGCGTTCGACGTCCAGACGATCTCACTCGGGCTCGCGGCGCCCACGAACCCGGCGACCGTCGCGCGGGCGTCCTCGTACGCGTCGGTGCTGAGCGCGGCGAGGGTGTGCGCCCCGCGGTGCACGGCGGCGTTGTCGTGTTCGAGGAACCGCCGCTCGGCGTCGAGCACCTGTCGTGACCGTTCCGCGGTGGCCCCGGAGTCGAGGTACGCCAGCGGCCTCCCGTTCACCTGCTGCTGCAGGATCGGGAAGTCGGCCTTGATCCGCTCGACCTGGTCGTCGGTGAGCGGCTGGTTCGGTGCCACGATCGTCACTGCGCTTGATCCTCCTGCTGTCATCGGGGACAACCGCTCCATCGTCCTCGTTGTTCCGCCAGGAGTCCAGCCGGACGGCCCAGGGCCGTTCGCCGCAGGGCCGTCCGACCGTGGTTCGCGCTACTCGTTGCCGACGTGCTTGTCGGCGGTGTCGCGCGCGCCGTCGATCTTGTCGTCGTACTTGCCGCCGGTGGCCTTCTTCACGGCGTCGGCGACACCGTCGAGGACCTTGTCGCTGATCCCTTCGGCCTGTTCGCTCTTCAGCGCGTCCTGGACCTTGTTGTCCTTGAGGAAGTCCTGCGCCTTCTTCGTGATGTCGTCGAACCCGGCCATCGTCTGCTCCTGACGTTCGGCGCGGAGCCGTGCGCCCCGCGTGTTGCCGCCGATGGTATGCCGATGCTGCGGGAGCCGTCCGGCAGAGCGACAATCTGCAGCGCCGGCATGCGGTCTCTTCCGGCAAAGCGACAGTTTCCCGGCGGGATCCGGCAGCAGCCTGTCGCTTTCGCGGAGACAAGCGGGTGGAGACAAGCGGGCGGAGACAAGCGGGCGGGACGTACCGGTCAGGTCATCTGGGCGCTGCGGCGGCGGGCGAGCACGTAGCCGACGGCGACCGAACCCGACACGGCGAGCAACGAGGGGATGAGGATGTCGGTGCCCTGCTGGGTGAACTCGACGACGAGCACGAGCGCGGTGAAGGGCGCCCGCATGGTCGTCGCGAGGAACGCGGCGGCACCGATGAACGCGAACGACACCAGGTTCGGGCCGTCCGCCGGCCACATCAGCATCCACGCGCCGCCGAGGAAGCCACCGAACGCGGAGCCGATCGCGATGGACGGGGTCAGCGTGCCGCCGACGGCACCGGCACCGATCGTCGCCGAGGTGGTGATCGTGCGGATGATGCCGAGGACGAGGAGGCCGACGATCGGGGCCATCCCGAGCATGGTGGCGCTGTTCATCGAGGTGTTCATCGCGTCGAGCCCGAGCGCGCGGCCGTTGCCGAGGATCTCGGGGAACGGGATGGCGATGAGACCGACCATGGCGAAGACGAGCGGCAGCATCACGAGGAGGTGCCAGCCCTTCGGAGCGAGGCCCTGCAGTCGGTTCGTGAGCTTCACGAACCCGACACCGGCGAAGCCGAGCACCGGTCCGACGATCACGGCCCACACGAGCAGCGACGGCGTGAGGTGCGTCGTGGGCACGTGGTAGAGCACCTCGTCCGGGATGGCGAGCCGGGCGACGAAGGCCGCGATGGCACTCGTCGCGAACGCCGGCAGCGCGGTGGCGAACGTCAGCTCGCCGAGCAGGACCTCCACCGCGAAGAGCGCACCGCCGAGCGGGACGTCGTAGACGGCGGCGAGACCGGCCGCGGCGCCGCAGGCGACGAGGATCTTCGTCTCCCGCTTCGTCAGGCCGGCCCTGGCGGTGATGAGCTGGGACAGCCACGCGCCGATCTCGCGCGGTGCGACCTCCTTGCCGATGGAGGCACCCAGTCCGACCGCGAGGATCTGGATGCCGGCGTTGCCGACCGTGGCGAGGGACGGCATCCGCTTGCCCTCGACCGCGGCGGGGACGGACACGACGGGTCGACCCCAGCGGCGGATCGCCCACCAGGCGACGCCCGTCAGCACGCCCGCGGCGACGAGCGCCAGGAAGCGGTTCAAGCCCGAGGGAGCGTCCGCGGCCTCGAGGTGGCCGCCGAACGGGTACCCGAACGCGACGAACTGGATGAGCTGCAGGGCGAGCCAGACCGCGATGCCGGCGATCCCGCCCGCGACGCCGACGAGCCCGGTGACGACGACGAGTTTCATCACCCACGCGGGTGTCGTGTGGGCGGTGTGCGACATGTCGGAAACCCTATCGGCCACCCGGACCTGTCCTCGGCCACGCTACGGTGACCTGGTGTTCCCCCGCATCGACGTCCCCGGCCTCGGCGAACTCCGCGGCCTCGAGCTCGGCGACCCTGGGCCGCTCCGCCAGCGGTTGACATCGCTGGTCGCCGACGGCACCAAGACGGCCACTGCCGGACGGCTCTCCGAGTACGACGACGAGGGCGAGGAGCTCGAACGCGTCGGCGAGCGGTTGGTCCTGCTCGACGACGACGACCGCCCGGCGGGGACGGTCGTCATCACGGCGGTCGAGATCGTGCCGTTCACCGAGGTGCCGTGGGCGTTCGCGGACGCCGAGGGCGAGGGCTTCACCGACATCGACGACTGGCGGACACAGCACCGGCGCTTCTGGCTGCGGACCGAGGGCGTGGTCGTCCCCGACGACGAGCCGATCGTGCTGATCTGGCTCCGCTACGAGCCCTGACGCTCAGTCGAAGAGCTCGCTGAGCCAGTTCCCGCGGCGCTTCTTGCCGTACTGCTGCTGCCCGTACCCGGGCTGCCCGTACTGGCCGTAGCCGCCTCGGCGGCCCTTGTCCCACGACCCGGGCGACCCGGGCGAACCCGGCGACGCGTACCCGTTCCGCGGCACAGCCATCCCGGGCGCGTACCCGGGGACGGAACCGTACGCGGGGGCAGCGGGCACACCGGGCACCGCCTGCGGACCAGGAGCTGCCGACGAACCCGGCGCGGCCCGGTCGATGATCTTGTCGAGCTCGCCGCGGTCGAGCCACACGCCGCGACACTCCGGGCAGTAGTCGATCTCGATGCCGGACCGCTCCGACATCACGAGGGTGGCCTGGTCGTTGGGGCACTGCATGAGGAGGTCCTTCCGATCGGCGCACGATGCGCACTGCGTCCGATCCTGTCGGCCCCGTGTGTGCCATCAGTGCCAAGCCCCTGGAGGACCCCTGTGGATCACCGGAGTGTCCGCCGTCCGACACCCGTCGCCCGCGCCCTAGGCTGACGACGTGACCGAGACCCGAGGCACAGCGGAGCACGGCTGGGAGCCGCTCGTCGGCAGCGCGCAGTCCGTCGTCCTCGAGGTGCTCCGGGCAGGCCCCCGCCCGCGCACCGAGCTCGCCGAACGCCTCGGCCTGTCCGGCCCGAGCCTGTCGCGCATCACGAGGCCGCTGCTCGAGGCCGGGATCCTCGTCGAACGTGACGGGGTGCAGCAGACCACGACCGGTCGCCCGTCGATCCCGCTCGACATCGACGCGGACGCACACCACTTCATCGGTGTGAAGCTCACCGGGGACAGCTTGTTCGCCGTCTCCACCGACCACCGCGGCCGGGTGCTGACGGAGCGCGAGGAGACACTGACCGACACGGACGTTCCCGCCGTGGTGGCCCGGATCGCGGAGGTCGTCGCCGCGATCACGGCCGAGGACGACCGCGTCCGCGGAGTCTGTGTCGCGCTCGGCGGCGCGACGATCGACCGGCGCGAAGTCCGTCGCGCGCCGTTCCTCGGCTGGGAGGACGTCCCGCTCGCCTCGCTGCTCGGCGCGGCGACCGGCCTGCCGTGCTCGGTCGAGAACGACGTGCGGGCACTCACGCACGCCGAGCACTGGTTCGGCGAGGGCCGCGACCACCGCTCCTTCGCGCTCCTGACGATCGGCGCCGGGATCGGGCTCGGCCTGGTCGTCGCCGGCACGGTGCTCTCCGGTGCCCACTCGACCGCCGGGAGCATCGGGCACCAGCGGCTCGGGGGTGCGGTGAGCACGTCCGACCTCCGATGCGAGTTCGGCCACCGCGGGTGCGCCCGCGCCGTGCTCAGCGCGCGGGCGATCTCCCTCGCCGGTACCGAGGCGCTCGGCCGTCCGGTGTCGGCGGCCGAAGTCCTCGACGCGGCGCGTGGCGGCGACCACGCTGCGCGCGCCGTCGTCGACACGGCTGCCGAGGCCCTCGGGCTCCTCGTCGCGGACGTCGTGAACGTCGTCGATCCCGAGGTCGTCCTGCTCTCCGGCGAACTCGTCGGGGTCGCCGAGGTCGGCCGGGCAGCGCTCGACCGCTCGGTCGAGGCCGCTCGGCACTGGTCCACGCCGACCCCGACGGTGATCGCGCAGCCGTTCCGGTTCAACGAGTGGGCCCGCGGCGCAGCCGCGGTGGCCATCCAGATGCACGCCCTGGGCGCCTGACCTGGAGGCCAGGCGCAGGGAGCGCGGACGGGAGGCTCGGTGCCAGCTGGCACCGAGCCTCCCGTCCGGCACGGAACGCGACCAACGCGTCAGGTGAGCTGCAGGAGCGTGTTCACCTGGTCGTTCACCGCGGTCAGCGTGCTGACCGGCTTGCCGTTCGCGTAGATGTCGTCGAACGCCGGCTGCACGAGCGCCTGCACGTCCGCGGGGTTCCGCGTGACGGGGAACAGGAAGGTGGTCTTGTCCTCCACCTGCCGGGTGAACGCGGAGACGTCGAGCCCGCGCTTCTCGAACGCGGCGACGGCCGCATCGGTGCCCTCGGGGCGTGCCGGGAACACGATGCCGGCACGACCGACGATCTGCTGCGCCGTGGAACCACCGAGGAACGCGACCCACTTCGCTGCTGCCTCCGGGTTCTTCGCCTGCTTCGTGATCGAGTCGCCGAGCCCGTTGAACATGGACGCTCGGTGCCCGACCGGTCCGACCGGCGTCGGCGCGATGCCGATGTCGAGCCCCGGCAGGTTGGCGTAGGTGCCGATCATCCACGAGCCGTTGAACGACAGCGCGACCTTCTTCGCGCCGAGCTGCACGTCCGGACCGGTCGTCGTCGAGAAGACGCCGTACTTCGGCATGTAGCCCTTCTCGGCGAGGCCGTAGTACCAGGACATCGTCTTCTGGAAGCCGGCGTCGTCGTACCGGAACCGGTTCCCCCACGGGTTCTTGTTCGTGTAGAACCAGTCGGTCGACCCGGTGAACGGCGACCACTGCGTCTGCCCGAACCCGTCGCCGCCGCTGCCGTTCGCGCTGATGCCGTAGACCGCGACGTCGTTCTTGTCGAAGCCGGACTCGTCGCCGCGCCTGCCCTTCCCGTCGACGGTCAGGTGGGCGACCATCTTCTCGAAGGAGCCGCCGTCGTCGGGGTTCCACTCGAGCGACGCCAGCTGCTCGGGGGTGACCCCGGCCTTCGCCATCGCCTTCTTGTCGTAGAACATCGCGATGGTGTCCCAGTCCTTCGGGGACCCGTAGCGGTGACCGTCCTGCCCCTTCCAGAGCTGGGCGAGGCCGGACTGGTAGTCGGCGTCCGTGATGGTGGAGGTGGCCTCGAGTTCGTCGAGCTCGTAGAGCACGTCGAGGTCGGAGTACTGCGGGAACTTCGTCAGGTGGTCGGTGAACACGTCCGGCGCGGTGCCGGCGATGAACCCGGCGGTGAGCTTCGTCCAGTAGTCGTTCCAGCCGAGCTGGGTGATCTTGATCGTGATGCCGGGGTTCTGCTGTTCGAAGGCCTTCGCGACGGCCTGGTAGGCGGGCAGCTGGTTCGAGTCCCAGAGCCAGTAGGACACGGTGCCGGTGGCGCCGCCGGTCGCTCCGCCCGACGAGCGGCCGGGCGACGAGCAGGCGGCGAGCGCACCGAGGGCGAGGGCTGATGCTCCGCCGGCGAAGAGCGCGCGGCGGGTGATGGGGTTCGTCATGAGCTGGACCTACTTGATGCCGGAGAAGCCGATGGAGTTGACGATGCGCTTGGCGAAGAGGCCGAACAGCACGATCATCGGGAGCGCTGCGACGAGGGTCGCTGCCATGAGTCCTGCCCAGTCGGTGCCGGACTGCGGCGACTGGGACTTGAAGACGCCGAGCGCCACCGTGAGCACCCGCGAGCTGTCGGTGTACGACACCATGAGCGGCCAGAAGTAGTCGTTCCACGCGGTGATGTACGTCAGGACGGCGAGCGTCGCGATCGGTGCGGCGGCCATCGGCAGGATGAGCCGGAAGAACACCCGGACCTTGCCGGCGCCGTCGATGAGCGCCGCCTCCTCGACCTCGCGGGAGATGCCGAGGAAGAACTGGCGCAGGAAGAACACCGCGAACGGGGTCATCAGCATCGACGGCAGCGAGATCCCGAGCAGGGTGTCGACGAGGCCGAGCGACTTGATCAGCGCGAAGTTCGGCAGCAGCGTGAAGATCGTCGGGACCATGAGCCCGGCGAGGAACACCGCGAACACCTTGTCGCGTCCCGGCCACCGCAGCCGAGCGAAGGCGTAGGCGGCGCCGGCGGAGAAGAACACCTGGCCGACGGTGATCATCGTCGCGGTGATCACCGAGTTGAGCAAGTACTGCCAGAAGTTGATCGCCGCGCCGGAGCCGCCCTGTGCGAGCGCCTCCTTCGTGGACTGCAGGCCGAACACCCGCTCGAACCCGCCGAGGCTGAACCCGGTGGGCAGCAGCGAGGTGGGGTCGGCGGAGATCGCACCGTTCGACGACAGCGCCGTCCGGAGGATCCAGTAGAAGGGGAACAGGGTCACGACGATCACGGCGATCATCGCGATCCAGGCGAACACGCGGCCGACGGACGGCTTCGGTCGCTGGGGCTTCGCGCCACGCGTGGTGACGGCGCGGGTGGTCGTGGGCTCGACCACCGGGGGCAGGGTGCTTGTCATCGTCGACGCTCTCCTGATCCGGGTCAGTCCAGGTCGCTCTCGCCGGAGCGCGAGAGTCGGTACTGGATGAAGGTGATGATGCTGAGGACGACGAGGAGGGCCACCGAGACGGCGGACGCGTACCCGAACTGGAACCGGCCGAACGCCAGGTTGTAGATGTAGTTCTGCACGACGTTCGTGGCGTTCGCCGGGCCGCCCTGGGTCGTCACCGCGACGGTGTCGAACACCTGGAACGACCCGATGATCGTGATGATGAGCACGAGCGACAGGATCGGCCGGAGGAGCGGCACGGTGATGCGCCAGAACATCTTCCACTCGCTCGCCCCGTCGATGCGGCCGGCCTCGTAGACCTGCTCCGGCAGCGCCTGGAGGCCCGCGAAGATCAGGAGCGCCGTGTAGCCGACGTTCCGCCAGACGTTGATGAACGCGATCGTCGGGATGCCCCAGAAGTCGCTCTGCAGGAACGGGATACGGCCGACGCCGAGTGCGGACAGGACCTCGTTGCCGATGCCGAGCTGCGTGTCGAGGATCCAGAGCCAGATGAGCGCCGCGACGACGTTCGACACCAGGTAGGGCGCGAGCACGATGCCGCGGACGAACGTGGACTTGGTCAGGCGGTGCATCATCACGGCGATGAAGAGCGCCAGGACCGTCTGGAACCCGATGTTCAGCAGCACGTACTCGACCGTGACGGCCATCGAGTGCCAGAAGATCGAGTCCTGCACGAGCCGCTCGTAGTTCTGCAGGCCGGTGAACACCGGCGGGGTGAGCAGGTTGTACGAGGTGAAGCTCAGGTAGATCCCGCGGATGGTCGGCCAGAGCAGGAACACGGCGAACCCGATCGCCGCGGGGGCGATGAAGACGAGGGCGAGCCAGAGGTCGTTCCTGGGGCGACGTCGGCGCGGTGCTGCGGTCCTGGATCCGGCCGCCTCCGCGGCTCGGGTGGGCCGGCCCCGCCGGACGGCTGGCGCCGTCAGGGGTGTTTCGGTGGCCATCGTGACTCCTTCGTCAACGCGGTTCCGTCCGGGTGGCAGTCCCGGATCGGATTTAGTGTCGCTGCAAAAGAAAGCGGTTGTCAAGGGCCTCGTGCACACATGACGGACGGGAGGCTCGTGGTGACGTCACCACGAGCCTCCCGTCCGTCAGGAACGCGCGATCAGAGCGCGGTGAGCCGGAACGGGACGACCCGCTCCGCGGAGGTGGACGGGGCTTCCAGCCCCACCGTCTCGAGGACCCGTCCGGTGAAGACGCGCTCCCCCTCCCACCAGACGGGTGCGCGGACGCCGTCGGCGCCGCTGCCGATGAGCACCGGGTCGACGCGGTAGCGGGTGTCCGGGTCGAGGTCGCGGAAGGTGATGCGGCCGCGGAGGCTGACCTCGGGTGTCGTGAGCGACGCCAGGAAGAACATCGCCTGCTTCCGGTCGGGTGCGACCGTGCCGTAGACGTTCAGGGAGTCGTCGACCTGGTCGACGCGCACCAGGTCGCCGCCGTGCAGGAGCGCGCGGGTGTCCTTGTAGAGGGCGATCCACTCGGCGAGGTCGCGCTCCTCGGCCTCGGTCGCCTTCGACAGGTCCCACTCGATGCCGAGGTGCCCGAAGAGCGCCGTCCCCGCACGGAACGACAGGTCGTGCCAGCGCCCCGTCGTGTGGTTCACGCCACTCGCGATGTGCGAGCCGAGCAGCTCTGGCGGGAGGAGCTGCATCGTCCAGCGGTTCATCTGCTGGCGCTCCAGCGGGTCGATGCAGTCCGAGACCCAGACGCGGTCGGTGTGCTCGATGACCCCCAGGTCCACGCGGGCCCCGCCGGACGAGCACGACTCGATCTCGAACCCGGGGAACCGGTCCTTGAGCGCGGCCATCAGCCGGTACGCGGCGAGGGTCTGCTCGTGCACCGCCGCGCCGCCGTCACGGTGCCCGGCCTCCACCAGGTCGCGGTTGTGGTCCCACTTGACGTAGTCGACCCGGTACTCGTCGATGATCGCCGTCATCCGGTCGAGCACGTACTCGTACGCCTCGGGGATCGCGAGATTGAGGACCTGCTGGTGCCGCGACCGGATCGGCAGGCGACCATCGGCCTGCATGATCCACTCCGGGTGCGCACGGGCGAGGTCGCTGTCCTCGTTGATCATCTCGGGCTCGAACCACAGGCCGAACTGCATGCCGGCGGCCCGCACGTGGTCGACGAGCGGGGTGAGGCCGTCGGGCCAGACGTCGTCGTCGACGAACCAGTCCCCGAGGCCCGCGAAGTCGTTGCGGCGGTGCCGGAACCAGCCGTCGTCGAGGACGAATCGCTCGACGCCGAGCCGGGCGGAGCGGTCCGCGAGGTCCTCGAGTCGTGCGAGGTCGTGGTCGAAGTAGACCGCCTCCCAGACGTTGATCGTCATCGGGCGGGGGCTCGTCGGGTGCTGCGGGCGGCTCCGAAGGTGGTCGTGGAACCGGCGGGCCTGGGCGTCGAGGCCGTCCGCGTAGGCGCCGTAGACCCACGGGCCCTGGTACGTCTCGCCTGTGCCGAGGCGGACCTCACCCGGCAGCAGGAGCTCGCCGCCGCCGATGACCTGCTTGCCGTTGAACAGGCGCTCGGCGTGGTGGCGGTGGTTGCCGCTCCACGCGGTGTGGACGCCCCAGACCTCGCCGCGGGCGAAGCCGAAGCCGGGGACGCCGACGCTCAGGACCGTCGCGGCGTCGGCGCCGGTGCGACCCTTGCGTCCCTCGCGCTCGTGGATGCCGACGACGAGTTCGCTGCGCTGCGGGGTGCGCTCCTTGCCCCAGCGGCCGGCGAAGTCCAGGACCTCGCGGGCCCTGGTCGGGATCGGCAGGGCGACCGTGACGTCGTCCACGGTGTACGGGCGTTCGTCGTCGGTCGTGTCGCCGGTGTTCGTGACTGCTGCACGGGTGCGGATCAGTCCGGTTGCGAGGAGCTCGATCTCGAGGCGGACGGCGAGGCCGGCGTGCCCGTCAGCGGCCTCGACGACGACCAGGGCCGGGCCGGCGTCGATGCGCGCGGGCTCGTCGTCCGTGCTGGGTGCGCTCCCGTGCGCCGCGCTCGGCGCGGTCTCGTGGGCTTCGCCGATCACGTCGATGCTGGTCGTCGTGAACTTCGGCGACCAGTCGTGGCCGTCCCGGTGACCGCTGATGCCGGGCTTGCCCGACCACCCTGCGTGCGGTTCCGGCAGGATCGCCAGTCGGATCGGCTCGTCGACGGCGTTCGACACGACCGGCTCCCGCCCGGCCAGCACGAGTGCCTGGAGGTCAGCGGTGGACTGTTCCCCGAGGGCCGCACCCCAGTGCACCACCGACGGCAGGCGCCCTTCGGTGCAGTCGAGCACGAGGGAGACCCCGGCGGTGGACAGGTGGACGAGGGAGTGCGTCATCGAAGCTCCAGGTCAGCGTTACTTTTGTTCTGCAAGTATGTCAGAGGGACTTGTCAGAACCAGCGCTTCACCTTGAAGACGACGAAGAGGATCGCGGCGAAGGCCACCATCGCGATGATCGACAGCGGGTACCCCCACGTCCACGAGAGCTCGGGCATGTGCGTGAAGTTCATGCCGTAGATGGCCGCGATGAGGGTCGGCGCGAAGAGGATGGCCGCCCAGCCGGAGATCTTCTTCGTGTCGTCGTTCTGCTTCTGCGCCGCCAGGGTCGCGTCGACCGTCAGCGCGTTCTGCAGGAGCTGTCGGAAGGTGTCGATGCGCTCGATGGTCCGGATGGCGTGGTCGAGGACGTCGCGGAAGCGTCGCTGCATCTCGACCGGCAGGTGGTACTTCTCGGCGCCGCGGTGGATGTTCTCGATCATGTGGACCAGCGGACGCGCTGCCCGCTGGAAGTCGACCACCTCGCCGAAGAGCTCGTAGATGCGTCGGGAGACCCCGGGGACACCGGCGAAGAGCTGGTCCTCGATCTGGTTGATGTCCTCCTCGAGCCCTTCGATCACCGGGATGTAGTCGTCCACGATCGAGTCCATCAGTGCCCAGAGCTGCGCCTGCGGTCCCGCCGTGACGAGTCCGGGCTTGCCGCTCATCCGCTGCAGCGCCCGCGGCACGACGTTCCGGCCACGTGGATCGGCCTTCACGACGGCCAGGAAGAACTGCTCGCCGACGAACGCGTGCACCTCGCCGAACTCGACCTCCTCCAGCTGGTCGTTGTAGAGCGCTGGCTTCAGCACCGCGAACAGGGTCGAGCCGTACCGCTCGAGCTTCGGCCGCTGGTGGCCCTCGGCGGAGTCCTCCACCGCGAGCTCGTGCAGACCGAGCGCCACCGCGACGTCCCCGAGCTCCTCGGCGTCGGGTTGGTACAGCACGATGCACGCGCTGGCGTCCTGGTCCTCCATCATGCGGAAGGAGTCGTCGAGCGTCGGACTCGCGATCGGTGCGATGCGGTCGATGTAGGCGGTGTTGAGCTCGACGGTCACGTGCCCAACCTACGCACGTCCCCCATCCGCTGAACGGCGCCTGCGCACCGCGGCGTGGCGACCGCCTACCGTGCAGGTCATCAGCATGCTGACGAAGGGATGAGTCATGCGGTGGTTCCGGAAGATCGTGATCGCGGCGAGCGCCGTCGTCGCCGTGGTCGGCTCGTTCATCGGGTCGGGCGCTGCAGGTGGCACGCCGATCCAGGACGCCGCGGGCGGGGCGTTGTCGGCCTCGTCGACGGCCATCGCGCCGGCCGGGCCCGCGTTCGGCATCTGGAGCGTCATCTACGTGGGGCTCATCGCCTTCGCGGTCTGGCAGTTCCTGCCCCGCCGTGGCGACGAGGCCCGGCACGACCGCCTCGCCGTGCCCGCGACGCTGTCCCTGCTGCTCAACGCCGCCTGGATCCTGTCCGTGCAGTTCGGGCTGCTCTGGCTGAGCGAGCCGATCATCGTCGCCCTGCTCGCGGTGCTCGCGTGGACGTTCGTGATCCTGCGGCGCACGCGGCCGTCCGGCACGGTCGAGGCGATCGTCACCGACGGAACGTTCGGGCTCTACCTCGGCTGGGTGTGCGTCGCGACGGCGGCGAACACGGCAGCGGTGCTGACGGCCGCGGGCTTCCGGGGCTTCGGGCTGTCGCAGGACGTCTGGGGGATCGTCGTGGCACTCGTCGCCGGGGCGGTCGGGGTCCTGCTGGCCGTGAGCGGCCGCGGCCGCCTCGCTCCGACGGTCTCGCTGGGGTGGGGCCTGGCGTGGGTCGCGGTCGCACGACTCGACGGCCCGCTGGTGTCGGTGCCCACGGCGGTCGCTGCGCTCGTCGCCGTCGTCGTCGCCGTGGTGGTCACCCTCGCGGTCCGTACCCGCGCGGGCTGGTCCGCCGCCCGGGCCGCGCGCGCCGCGTAGCCCGCGGCCGCGGCGTCGTGCCGCTGGCGACATCGTGCCGCCAGGCCGCCCGCTCCCTACCGCGAAAGCGACAGTTCCCCGCCGGAGTTCGGCGGGGAACTGTCGCTTTCGCGGAAGGGGGAGAGGGCACCCGACGCCCGACACCGGGCGCGCCGCAGCCGCGTCAGGCGGCGGACGCGACCAGGCCGTGGGCAGCGGCCACGGCCTCGTTCGTGACGCGGCCGGCGTGGACGTTCAGGCCCTTCGCCAGGGCAGCGTCGGACTCGAGCGCCGCCTCCCACCCCTGGTTCGCGATCGCCAGGGCGTAGGGCAGCGTCGCGTTCGTCAGCGCGATCGTCGACGTGCGCGGGACGGCCCCCGGCATGTTCGCCACGCAGTAGTAGACCGCGTCGTGCACGCGGAACGTCGGGTCGTCGTGCGTCGTCGGGTGCGAGCCCTCGAAGCAGCCGCCCTGGTCGATCGCGATGTCGACGAGCACCGATCCCGGGCGCATGTCCGCGACCATGGCGTCGGTCACGAGCTTCGGCGCCGAGGCCCCGGGGATGAGCACCGACCCGATGACGAGGTCCGCGTCCTGCAGCGCCGTCGCGATCGCGTGTGTCGACGAGCGGAGCGTCGTGATGCGTCCGTCGAACCGGGCGTCGAGCGCACGGAGTCGCGGCAGACTGATGTCGAACACGGTGACGTCCGCACCCATCCCGAGGGCGATCGTCGCCGCGTGCTCACCGGCGACGCCGCCGCCGATCACCACGACGCGGCCCTTCGGCGTGCCGGGGACGCCACCGAGGAGCAGCCCACGGCCGCCGTTCGCCGCCATCAGGTGGTTCGCGCCGACCTGGGCGGACAGGCGTCCGGCGATCTCCGACATCGGGGACAGCAGCGGCAGCGACCGGTCGGGCAGCTGCACGGTCTCGTACGCGATGGCCGTCGCACCGGAAGCCACGAGGGCATCGGTGAGCGGCCGGTCAGCGGCGAGGTGCAGGTAGGTGAAGAGCACCTGCCCGGGTCGGATCGACGGGTACTCGGACGCGACGGGCTCCTTGACCTTCAACACCAGCTCGGCCCGCGCCCACACGTCGTCGGCGGTGGGGACGATCGTCGCACCGGCGGCGGCGTACTCGTCGTCCGGGAACGACGACCCGGTTCCGGCTCCGGCCTGCACGAGGACCTCGTGCCCGTGCATCGTGAGCTCGGCGACGCCGGCCGGGGTGGCGGCGACACGGAACTCGTTGTTCTTGATCTCGGTGGGGACGCCGATCAGCATGGCGGACTCCTTCGTGGGCGACGTGGCTCGGTCGCCCACCATCCAGCCACTCGCGCGTGTCCGTCGTGTTACAGCCGAACATCCGAAAGGTCAGCACCGAATCCGTGTCACGGAATTCGGCGTCAGAGCACCTTGCCCGGGTTGAGGATCCCGTTCGGATCGAACACGCGCCGGATCCCCCGCTGCAGCGTCACCAGGTCGTCGCCGAGCTCGTCCCCGATCCACCGTCGCTTCAGGACGCCGACCCCGTGTTCGCCGGTCAACGTGCCGCCGAGCTCGATCGCCGCTCGGAACAGCGCATCGGCAGCGTCCCAGACGTGCTGCGGGACCTCGTCCCCGTCGAACACGAAGTTCGGGTGCAGGTTGCCGTCCCCGGCGTGGGCGACGGTCGCGATCGCGACGCCGTGCTCGTGGCCGATCGCCGCCACCCGGTCGAACATGTCCGCGAGTCGGCTGCGCGGGACCGCGACGTCCTCGATGAGCACCTGGCCGCGCGCTTCCATGGCCGGGTGGAACGACCGGCGGATGGTCAGCAGGCGCTCGCGTTCGTCGCCGTCGGCCGCCCGACGGACGGTTCCGCCGGCGGCCTGGAGGACCGGCTCGGCTCCGCGCGCCGCTTCCGCTCCGCCCACGCCGTCGAACTCGACGAGCAGGAACGCCCCGCCTGCGGGAACCGCTCCCACGGACTCGGCGATCACATCCGGTCCCAGGTAGGCCGCGATCCCGGCGAGCGCTGCGGCATCGAGCAGTTCGACGGTCGACGGCCGTTCCGGCCCGTGCACGACGTCGGCTGCTGCGGCGGCCGCTGCTCGGACGTCCGGGAAGACCGCACCGAGCGTCGCGGGCTCCCCCGACGGCACCGGGACGAGCCGGACGGTCGCCCCGACGATCACCCCGAGGGTGCCCTCGGAGCCGACCATGAGCGCGGTGAGGTCGAGGCCGGTGACGCCCTTCACGGTGCGGTGTCCGGTGGAGACCAGGCGCCCGTCCGCGAGCACGACATCGAGGCCGAGGACGGCCTCGCGCGTCACCCCGTACTTCACGCACCGGAGGCCCCCGGCGTTCGTGGCGATGTTCCCGCCGATGCTCGAGATCGCCGCGCTTGCGGGGTCGGGCGCGAACCGGAGTCCGAGTGGCAGCACCGCGGCGTTCAGGGCACCGTTCAGCACGCCCGGCTCCACGACCGCGAGCTCGTCGTCGGCCGAGACCTCGACGATGCGGTCCATCAGCGCGACGCTCAGCACCACCGACCCGTCCGTGCCGTTCGCCCCACCGGCGAGCCCGGTTCCTGCGCCTCGAGGAACGACGCCCACCCCGAGCTCGTTGCACGTGCGGAGCGTCGCCTGCACATGGGCGACGGTGCGCGCCTCGACGAGCGCTGCCGGGCGTCCGGTCGCGACCCAGCCGGACTTGTCGGTCCTCGTGGCGTCGAGTGCGTCGGCGTCGTCCCGCACGATCAGCCCGTCCGGGTCGTCGAGGGCGGAACGGAGTCGGGCGACGACGGTGTCCATGCGGGCAACGCTACCGAGTCGAGCCGCGGCGCCGTCAGCCGCGACTGCGGAGCGACTCGCTCGGGAGTTCCCCGAAGCGAGCCCGGTACGCGGCGGAGAACCGGCCGAGGTGGCCGAAGCCCCACGACCTGGCGATCTCGGCGACCGAGAGCTCGTCGCGGTCGGCGCGACGCAGGTCGTTGTGCGCGCCTTCGAGTCGGACTTCCCGGAGGAGCTCCCCAGGGGTCTGGTCGAGGTGACGACGCAGGGACTGCTGCAGCCCACGCGGGCTGAGCCCGGCCGCGTCGGCGATCTCCGAGGTGCCGATCGGTTCGTTGGCGTGCGCGTGCACGTACTCGAGCGCACGACGGAGTCGCTCGTGCTCCGGACCGTTGCCGGCGACCGTCGCCCGCCAGCTCGCGCGCTGGGGGAACGCCCGCAGCGCCGCGACCGAGAACGCCTCGGCGATGTCCCGACGGGCGACGTCGTCGAGGTCCTGCTCCATGTCGAGCCAGGTCGACGAGTGCTGCTGCACGGTCGACCGCCACAGCCGCATGCCCTCTGCCGTCGGCGCACGGAGCGGCTCGAACGTGAATGCCGGGTCGCCGGTCAGAGCGGCGACGAATGCCCGGTCGAGGTGCACCATGCTCAGTGCGATGTCCCGCTGGTGGAGTTCGTACGCGGTCTCCACGGGGAGGACCACGGGGACCCCTGGTTCGAGGTCGAGGCTCTCGCCGCCGGTCGTCATCGTGCTCGTGCCCCCGCGGACCCACGCGACGATGAACTCGTCCGCGACGAAGCTCTCGCTCCGCAGGTCGACGCCGAAGCGTGCCGTCCGCAGGGACATCCGCTCGTCCCCGACGCCGGCGAAGTCCCACTTGGTCTTCGGCGACGTGCGACGGACCGTCGGTGTGCGGAGGTCGTAGTCGGCGGAGAAGAACGCGATCGCGTCGTCGACGTCGGTGCCGGCGAGCCGCCGGAACCACCGAGAACCCTGGCGATCATCCATGGTGGGGACGCTACGCCGGACCACCGACATCGGCGGATCGTCAGGGTTGCAGGATGGCCTGCCCGATGCTCTCGTCGAGGATCAGGTCGGTGATCAGCCCGGCCGCGAGCGCACCCTTGAGCGACGCCGCCTTGCCGCGCCCTGCCACCACGCAGATGCGCCGGGGAGCCCGTTTGATGGTGTCGAGGTCGGGGCCGCCGGCGCGGGCGTTCACCCCGATGTCCCGCCACGACCCGTCCGCGCGGTAGAACACGGTGGAGACGTCCCCGACGACCTTCGCCTTCGCCAGTTCCTCCCGGTCGGCCGGGTCCAGGTACCCGCCGGAGTACACGTGCGAGGGAACCGGGGCCTGCGGAGCACCGACACCGAACACGACGACGTCCATCCGCTCGTGCAGGTCGAGCACGCGCCGGATCGAACGCTCGCGGAACAGGGCCTCCTTCGTCGCCGGGTCGTCGAAGAACGCCGGGACGGGGAACTGCTGCACGAGCGCACCGTAGGCCTCGCCGAAGCGCCGGAGGATCTCGGACGCGTAGACGATGCCGGTGGTGCGGGTGTTCGCCGCGCCGTTCACCTGCACGACAGTGGAGCCGTGCGTGGTCTTCGGCACGAGGTACCGGCTGACGGCACTCACCGTCGAGCCCCACGACAGCCCGATCACCATGTTCGACTCGATGTACTGCGTCAGGATCCTCGCCGCGGACAGCGCCACCCGCTCGAGCCGGTCGACGTCGCTCGTGTGGTCCGGCACCGGGACCACGTGCGCGTGCACCCCGAACCGTGCACGGATGTTCCGGCTCAGCGCGGCGGCCTGGTCGAGCGGCGACCGGATCTGGATGTCGACGAGCCCGGTGTCCCTGGCGTGCTTCAGCAACCGGGACACCGACGAGCGGGACGTGCCGAGCTCATCGGCGATGGCGTCCATCGTCAGGTCCTGCAGGTAGTACAGGTGTGCGGCGCGCAGCGCCTGCTGGGTGCGCATCGGTTGGGCGGCATCGCTCATGGAGCCAACCATGCACGGACGTGCACGGCGTCTGCAAGCCCGGTCGAGCCTCCCGTCCCCCGTTCCGGGCCGGACCACAGGTGTTCTGCACGTTCGTGCACGTAAGTTGCCCGACCGTTCACGAAGGCGCACGATCGATCTCGAACCCAGCGAACCGACCCCAGAAAGCGACGCGTACGCACATGTCGAAGACGACGCAGCCCCGACGCACGGTGACATCGCTCACCGAGCGCCCGAACGCACAGGTCCTCATCGTCGGTGGCGGCATCAACGGCATCGCCACCTTCCGCGACCTCGCCCTGCAGGGCGTCGACGTCGCGCTCGTCGAGCGCGGCGACTACGCCTCCGGCGCCTCAGCGGCGTCGAGCCACATGATCCACGGTGGCATCCGCTACCTCGAGAACGGCGAGTTCCGCCTGGTGCGCGAGAGCGTGCAGGAGCGCAACGGACTGATCCGCATCGCCCCGCACTACGTCAAGCCGCTGCAGACGACGATGCCGATCTTCTCGACGTTCTCCGGCATCATGAACGCCCCGCTGCGGATGCTGACGCACAAGCAGCGCTCCACCAAGGAGCGCGGCGCGATGCTCATCAAGATCGGCATGACGATCTACGACTCCTTCTCGCGTGACGGCGGCTCGGTCCCGAAGCACGTCTTCCGCACCAAGAAGGCGGCGCTCGAGGACATGCCGGCCCTCAACAAGGACCTGAAGTACACCGGGACCTACTACGACGCTTCCGTGCACGAGCCGGAGCGTCTGGCGCTCGACGTGCTCAAGGACGGCCTGGCCGCAGGCACCGGGACCGGCTCCGCCGCGACCGCCCGCGCGACCAACTACGTCGAGGCAGCCGGCACCCGCGACGGCGGCGTCCTGCTCCGCGACCGCGAGACCGGCGAGGAGTTCGTGTTCACGGCCGACGTCGTGATCAACGCGTCCGGCCCCTGGACCGACCTGACGAACGGCGCGTTCGGCGGCGAGACGAAGTTCATGGGCGGCACGAAGGGCTCCCACATCGTCGTGCACAACGACGAGCTGCTCGAGGCCACGAAGGGCCGTGAGCTGTTCTTCGAGAACGACGACGGCCGCATCGTCTTGATCTACCCGCTCAAGGGCCGGGTGCTCATCGGCACGACGGACATCGACGCCGACCCCTCGAAGCCGGTCACGACGACGGACGAGGAGATCGACTACTTCTTCGGGCTCGTCAAGCACGTGTTCCCGCAGATCGAGGTCACGCGCGACCACATCGTCTACAGCTACTCCGGCATCCGCCCGCTCCCCCGCCACGAGGACACCGCCCCCGGCTTCGTCTCCCGTGACTACCGGATCGTGGACACCCCGATCGCCGGACTCCCGAAGAGCATCGTGCTGTCGCTCGTCGGCGGGAAGTGGACGACCTTCCGCGCCCTCGCAGCGCACCTGTCGACCGAGGCCACCACGAAGCTCGGTGTCGCCCGCAAGGTCGACACGACCGGCATGGCCATCGGCGGCGGCAAGGAGTTCCCGACCACCGACGCCCAGCGGGCACTGTGGATCAAGTCGCACCGCGACGGGCTCGACGCCGGACTGGTCGAGGGGCTGCTCGAGCGCTACGGCACCCGCGCGGCCGAGGTCGTCGACGTCCTCACCGACGGGCCGGTCGAGCCGCTCGAGTCCGACCCGGCCCTCACCCGGGCAGAGGTCGCGTACTTCGCCGAGCACGAGCACGCCGTGCACCTGGTCGACGTGGTGCTCCGCCGCACGAACCTCGCGTTCGTCGGTGGCGTCACGATCGACCTGCTCGACGAGCTCGCCGACGTGCTCGCCGGGGTGCTCGGCTGGACGACGGAGGAGCGTGCGGACGAGGTCCAGCGCACCCTCGACGTGCTGCGCGAGTCGCACGGTGTGATCGTGCCGCTGACGGCGGCGCCGGCGCGCGCGTAGACGCGCCGACAGACGGACAGGAGGCTCGGTGCCAGCTGGCACCGAGCCTCCATTCCGCGCGCGCTCCGCGTGTTGCGACGCGCCAGCGGCGCGGGCGCGCGGCGCCAGCGCCGACCGAGCCTGCGAGGTCGGTTCTGTGGGCGCGACCTAGAACCGCTCGCCGGTCGGGTCCTGCGCGGTCCGGTCGATGAGGTCGTCGCCGCCCATCGGCTCGCCCGCCCAGTCGACCAGGCGCCAGCCGTCGGCGGTGGATCCCTCGAGCTCGACGACCCCGGTGTTCTCCAGGTGTCGGCTCGCGCCGAGGTCGTTCGGCGTGTTCTGCGCCGTCACGGCCGACCAGATCCGGATCGCCGCACCGTGGCTGAACGCCGCGGCGACGGCGACGCCGGTGTCCTCGATCTGCCGGATCGCGTCGTCGTAGCGGTCGAAGAAGTCCTCGCCGGTCTCGGCTCCCGGCATCCGGGCCTCGCGCTCCCCCGACGCCCACGCGTAGCAGGCGGCGAGGTATCGCTGCACGGAGGTCTCGTCGCGAGCACCCTGCAGGTCGCCGGCTTCGATCTCGCGGAGACCGGGGAGCACCACGGGGTCGATCCCGAGCGACGCGGCCAGGGGTGCCGCGGTGACGTGGGTCCGGATCATGCTCGACACGAAGAGCTTCTCGATGCCGCGGTCCGCCAGGGCCTCCGGCAGCGCGGCAGCCTGCTGCTGCCCGAGCTCCGTCAGTCCGGGCCCTGGGACCTCGGCGTCGAGGACGCCGTTCACGTTCGCGGGGGTCTGGCCGTGTCGGATGAGCAGCAATCGCATGCTGCCACCCTACGGAACCCGGACGATCAGCCCTGTCGCGTGTTCCACCGCGGGTTCTGCTTGTTGATGACGTAGACCCGGCCGCGCCGTCGGACGACCTGCGAGCCGGGGATCTTCTTGAGCGCCTTGAGCGAGTTGCGGACCTTCACGGTTGCTCCTTGTTGATAACGGTTTTCATGTACATTAGCCGACATGCGACCAGCCGTCATCACGCTCGTGTCCGCCCTCCACGAAGTCGACGCCGACCGCGTCGCCGCCCGACTGACGACTCCGTCCGGTGCACCGGGCAGGCAGCGGGGGCACCGGATGCACGTCACCGGAAGTGCCTTCGCGGCGGCACGGGCGATCGCCGCGAGGACCGACCAGCTCGACCGGATGTGCGGCCCTGATGCCGATCACGACCTCGTCGTGACACTCGATCCGGGAGCGGACACCCGCGCGGTGGGGATGCTCCTCGCGAACGCGGCCAGGAGCGAGCACGGCGACGACCGGGTCCTCCGGCACGCCGTGGCCGTGCTCCGCGCCGACGACGTCGCACACCTGCTCTGGTCCGACGTGGACGACGCGTTCGTGGCGGCCGACCGCGTCGCCGCACTCGTGGAGTACTCGACCGTGATCGCCCTGGACCGGTTCGCGGGACTGACCGGGCGTCGACGTCGCGCGCTGGTGGCACTGCTGCACCGGATGGCACCGCACGCCGTGATCGTGGCACTCGACCGGGTGCACTCCGCCGCTGACTTGCCGGCGTCGAACGGGGGTGCTGCGCGGCTCCTCGCGACGGAAGCCGGGTGGATGCGGGCGCTGTCGAGCGGGGCGGACCTCGGTCGGGGCACGCGGGACGACCTCGTCACGCTGCGCTACCGGGAGCCCCTGCCGTTCCACCCCGGGCGGCTCGCGTCCGTGATCGAGGACGACCTCGCCGCCGGGGTGAACGGCCGGGTGCTGCGTTCCCGGGGGTTCTTCCGCCTGGCGTCTCGTCCCGATCACGTCGGCTCGTGGGCGAGCTTCGGCGCGATGCTCGCGCTCGACCCCACCGCGAACCCGTCGTGGGACGAGGACGCCCCGATCGGGCAGGCGATCTGGTTCGTCGGGGAGCGGCTCGACGTCCCGGGCATCGAGCGCGCACTCGACGGGGCGCTGCTCACGCCGGACGAGCTGCTCGCGGGGCCGGACCTCTGGCGCACCTGGGCGGATCCGTTCCCCGCGTGGCCGGCGCTCGACCACGAGCACGGGCGCGACTGACGGGACGCCGCGCGTGCGCCCGCGCCGTGCTGCCCCGTCACCCCGCCCGTTCCCAGCCGCCCGCCGCCCCCGGCCGGCACCGACTCGGAACGACAAGAGCGCTGTCGTACGACAACGACCCTGTCGCTCCCCCGCGCACGCAACAGTCCGCGCACGCAAGCGACGACAACGTCGCTGTCGTACGACAGCGGTGCTGTTCCGAGTCGGGGCGCACGGCCCGGCCACGAACGACGCGCGCACTGACGGGAGGCACGGTGCGAGTCGGACTCGCACCGCGCCTCCCGTCGGTGGTCACGCTCGGATCGCGCCCCGCTTCGGACATTGCGCCCCGTCACCACCGGGCGCGATGTTCACCACGGGGCGCGATCGGCCAAGCCGGCGCGCACGGCGCGCACGGCGCGCCGACGCGCCCTCAGCGCGCGCCGACGCGCGCCTCGCGCGCGGCGTCCTCGGCCGCGAACGGCAGGTCGCCGAGATCGAGGTTCGGGTTCGTGTCCTGGGTGAGCACGAGCTCGCGGGCCTCGTCGTCGGACTCCACCGCCGGCATCGACCCGGGCAGCGGGCGCCGCGAGGACTCCTTCATGCAGAACACCCCGACCGCTCCGATGACGCTCATCGCCATGAGGAAGTACGCCGGTGCCAGCTCGTCGCCGGTCCACGTCAGGAGCGCCTGCACGATGAGCGGCGTCGTCCCGCCGAACACGGCGATCGCGATGTTGTACGCGAAACCCATGCCGCCGTAGCGCGTGTTCGTCGGGAAGAGCGCCGGCAGCGATGCGGCCTGGTTCGACACCCACAGCGCCGTCATCAGCGCGAGCAGCCCGAGACCGAGCAGCGTCGACCACTGCGCACCGTGTCCGATGAGCATGAACGCCGGGATGACGAACACGACGGTCGTCGCCGCACCGATCCACATCACGACGCGACGGCCGAGTTTGTCGGACAGCTTGCCGGTCAGCGGCAGCATCACGGCGAGGAGCACGAGCACGGGGATCGTGAGCAGCGTGCCGTCGAGTGCGGAGTACCCGAGCGAGTCGGTGAGGTAGGTCGGCATGTACGAGGTCAGCGCGTAGCCGACGGTGTTCGACGCCGCGACGAGCATCACGGCGATGACGATCGGACGCCAGTGCTCCTTGACCATCACGAAGACGTTGCGCGGGCGGCCCTGGGCCTCCGCGATCGCGTCGGTCGCAGCGGCCTGTGCGGCCTGGGTCGCCTGGAACACCGGCGACTCCTCGATGCGCAGGCGGAAGTAGATCGCGACGGTGCCGATCACGCCGGCGAGGAGGAACGGCAGACGCCACCCCCACGCGGTCATGGTCTCCTCACCCAGCGAGACCTGGAGCACGGAGACGACCGCCGCACCGAGGGCGAAGCCCATGTAGCTCCCGAAGTCGAGGAAGCTCGCGAAGAACCCGCGACGACGATCGGGCGCGTACTCGGTGATGAAGGTCGTGGCACCGGCGTACTCACCACCGGTCGAGAAGCCCTGCAGCAGCTTGAGCACGACGAGCAGCACGGGCGCAGCGGCACCGATCAGTGCGAAGTCCGGAAGCGCTCCGATGAGGAACGTCGACGCCGCCATCATGATCAGCGTGGTCGCGAGGACCTTCTGGCGCCCGACCTTGTCGCCGAGGCGCCCGAAGACGATCCCCCCGAGCGGCCGGGCGATGTACGTCGCGGCGAAGACACCGAGACTGAACAGGATCTGGACCGCTGGTTCGGCGGTCGGCAGGAAGACCCGCCCCATCGTGACGGCGAGGTAGCCGTAGACGCCGACGTCGTACCACTCCATCGTGTTGCCGACGACCATGCCGCCGACGGCCTTGCGCATCATGCTCTTGTCGACCACCGTGACGTCGCTCTGGCGGAGCCGTCGACGCGGTCGGGTGGGGGTACTACTGGGGTCGGAACCCATGCACTTCTCCTCGGGTCATCGCCCGGCCGGTTCGCCGGGCTCGGCCGGTTCGGGCAACCGGTCGTGAACGGCGTCGAACGTTACCGAGCAACCGAAATGTCATTGGCCGGTGATTCACAGGCACCGGCGTGTCACCCGGACGGGGGTCACAGCGCTTCCCCGTGTCCATGGGGAACCACAGACCTGAGTAACGAGGTCATAACATCGCGTCATGGCGATCGAACCGGACACGAAGAACTGGACCTGGGTCATCGAGGCCGCGTGCCCGGAGTGCGGCTACGACGGCAGCACGGTGACGATCCGCGACGTGCCGGGGATCATCGAGGCGAACGCCAGCGGCTGGCCAGCGGAACTCGCGCGGAACGGCGTCCGTGACCGCCCGGACGACCACACCTGGTCGCCCCTCGAGTACGGCGCCCACGTCCGCGACGTGCACCGGAAGATGACCGAACGGCTGGAGCTCATGCTCGCCGAGGACGCCCCGACCTTCCCGAACTGGGACCAGGACGCCACCGCCGAGACCGATCGCTACGGCGAGCAGGACCCGGCGGTCGTGGCGCGGGAGCTCGGCGAGGCCGCACACCGTGCGGCGCGGGCGTTCGACGAGGTCCGGGACGACCAGCTCTCCCGCACGGGGCTGCGGTCCGATGGCAGTGCTTTCACGGTCGCGAGCCTCGCGACGTACTACGCGCACGATCCGGTGCACCACCTCTGGGACGTGCGGCGCAATCGCGCGTAGGAGGTCGAATCGCGCGTCGGAGGTCGGTTTTTCCGCGCATCGACGCGCGTTTGCGCCTACCAGGGCGGGTGCGATGGGTGCGAACGTGCGTCCAGGGCGGACGGGAGGCTCGTGGCGGGGCCGCCACGAGCCTCCTGTCCGGTGTGTGGCTCAGGCGAGCGCGTCGAGCAGGGCGCGCGCAGTCGCGGCGTCCGTCACCAGCTCGTTGACCAGGCCGCCGCGGACGGCGCCGATGATGCTCGGCACCTTCGACTCCCCGACCGCCATGCCCACGGCGTGCGGGACCGCGGCGAGCACCTCGCGCGACGTCCTGACCATCCGGTCGCTGCCGGGGAACTCGATCGCCGATCCGTCCGGCGCGTAGAAGTTCAGGCAGACGTCACCGGCCGCTCGGTCGAAGGCCTGGTCCTCGACCGGGACACCCCGCGCGAGAGCGTCACGGGTCGGGGTGGGTGCGCCGATGCCGAGGATCGCGCCCTTCGCCCGGCTCCACAGCCCGATGACGTGCTGGAACGCCGGGTCCTCGTCGAGGGAGGCGCGCATCGCCTCAGACGGCAGCGCCTGCGCGAACAGGAACGCCGGGATCGCACCGGAGCGCTCGGCCGCGGTCCGGGTGATCTCGTTCGTCTGGAACCACGGCATCGGGTCCGCCTGACCGCCCACCGTCGGGACGAGCTGCACACCGGCGAGCGGGGGCATGCCGGCGTGGGCGACGTCGTAGACGGTGCGGCCGGACGACATCAGGACCGCGTCACCGGGGACGAGCGCCATGCCGTCGACGGCTGCCGCGAGCGGAGCGGCGAGGTCGGCACCGAGCGTCGCCGTGTGCGTCACCGCGGCGAGGTGGACGGCGCGGAGCCCGAGGACCACCTGGAGCCGCTCGGCGAGCGCGACGGTCTCGTCCTGGAACGGGTCGACGACCTCGATGCGGACGAGTCCCGCGCGCCTGGCCTCGGCGACCAGCCGGGAGACCGTCGGCCGGGAGACGCCGAGGCGCGAGGCGATCTCGACCTGCGTGGCGTCCTCGAGGTAGTACATCCGCGCGGCCTGGTACACCGTGTCGAGCGGGAAGCGGCTGCGCCCGGCGTCCGTGGGAGATGACTCGGCGGACATGGAGCGGGACCTTCCCTCGGGGTGGACGCCGACCACGTGTCCGGCGTCGCGGATGGACACCGTGATCGTAGTCCCGGCGCGGGTCACCGGATCGTGAACCCGCCGTCCACGCGGAGGTCGGCCCCGTTCACCATCGCGCTCGACTCCCCGGCGAGGAACAGCACGGCCGCCGCGATCTCCTCGGGGGTGGCGAAGCGTCCGGTCGGGATCTCGTCCTGGTGCCTGATGCCGTTCTCGTTCGCCCAGGCGGCCTTGCCGAGGTCGGTCAGCACGACGGTCGGCGACACGGTGTTCACGGTGACACCGCGTCCGCCCCACTCGAGGGCGAGGACTCGGGTCATGCCGATGACGCCGGCCTTCGACGCGCAGTACGCGGCGTGCCCGTCGATGCCGACGTGTGCCGCCTGCGATGCGATGTTCACGATGCGGCCGTACCCGGCGGCGAGCATGTGACGCCCAGCCGCCTGGGCGACGCGGTAGGTGCCGGTGAGGTTGACGTCGATGGTCTTCGCCCATGCACCCGGCTCGAGGTCCTCGGCAGGGGCGAGCGCGACGATGCCGGCGCAGTTCACGAGCACGTCGATACGCCCGAAGCCGTCGACGACGTCGGCGATCGTGCGTGCGACGGAGGTCTCGTCGGTGACGTCGCACCCGAATCCGGCGTGGTGGTCTCCGGTCAGTGCAGCGGCGGCATCCGATGCACCGTCGGACCGGACGTCGACGATCGCGACGCGGGCACCTCGTTCGGCGAGCGCCCTGGCGATGGCGTTGCCGATCCCCGATGCGCCCCCGGTGACGATCGCGGTGCGACCGGTGAAGTCGTTCGTCAGGTCGACGGTGTCCGGACCGGGACGGAGTGCCGCGGCGAAGTCGGTGGTCATGGTGCGCTCCCTTGCGATCACGGTGCGGCTGCGGTGCCGCTGTGCCGAACCTACCAGAAATTGTGTTCTGGACAAACGTTCCGAGAGGTGTACAGTCGACGCCGAAGCGACCCAACGAAGGAGCAGCTGATGTCGACGACGACGCAGACCACGGCCAGCACCACGGCCGACACGACCATCCCGACGACGATGCGTGCCGTCGTCGTCCACGGCCCTGGCGACTACCGCCTCGAGACCCGCCCCGTGCCGACACCCGGCCCCGGAGAGCTCCTGCTCCGCACGGACGCGGTCGGCATCTGCGCGAGCGACCTGAAGTGCTACCACGGTGCCGCCAAGTTCTGGGGCGACGAGAACCGCCCGGCGTGGGCCGAGAAGGACCGCATCCCCGGGCACGAGTTCGTCGGCACGATCGTCTCCGGCGACGACGAGACGCTCGCCAAGCGCAGGGTCACGATCGGCGACCGCATCGCCTGCGAGCAGATCGTGCCGTGCTGGGAGTGCAAGTACTGCCTCGAGGGCGCGTACTGGATGTGCAACGTGCACGACATGTTCGGCTTCAAGGGCTACGACGGCGCGATGGCCGAGTACGTCCTCGTCCCGGCCAAGGCACTGACGCACCCGGTGTCGCACGCCCTGCCCGGCCAGGTCGCCGCCTTCGCCGAGCCCCTCTCGTGCGCCTTCCACGCCGTCGAGCGCGGCGACATCAAGTTCGGCGACACCGTCGTGATCGCCGGCGCCGGCCCGATCGGCCTGTCCGCCATCGCCGGTGCCCGTCAGAAGAACCCGCTGCGCATCATCGCGCTCGACGTCGTCGACGCCAAGCTGGAGCTCGCCCGCAAGGTCGGCGCCGACCTGACGATCAACATCGCGAACGAGGACGCCGTCGCCCGCGTCAAGGAACTCACCGACGGCTACGGCGCCGACGTCTACATCGAGGCGACCGGCCACCCGTCCGCGGTGCCGCAGGGACTCAACCTGCTCCGCAAGCTCGGCACGTTCGTCGAGTACTCGGTCTTCAAGGACAACGTCTCCGTCGACTGGTCGATCATCTCCGACGACAAGGAGCTCGACATCCGCGGTGCCCACCTCGGCCCGCACACCTGGCCGGCGGCGATCAAGCTGCTCGAGACCGAGACCCTGCCGATGTCGGAGATCTGCACGCACCAGTTCCCGCTCGAGCGGTTCCAGGAGGCCCTCGACCTGGTCGGCGACTCCGCCGGCGCCAGCGTCAAGGTCTCGATCATCCCGTCGATGTCCTGAACGAACGAACCCAGCAGGAGAAGCACTTGTCAACGACGACACAGCGCGCCACCGGCGCGCCCACTGCACCCCGGGTCGAGGGCCGCCTCGACAAGATGGGCATCCCGCGCCCGCTCGCCCTCGGCTTCCTCGCCGTCCTGGTCTTCATGACCGGGAACGGCGTCGAGTCGAACTTCATCACGCCGCACATGGTCGCGGTCCTCGGTTCGCCCGAGGCCACCGTCGCGACCATCGTGACGTTCTACAGCCTCGCCGCGCTGGTCGGCAGCTACATCTCCGGCGCCCTCGCCGACCTGATCGGGCCGCGCAAGGTGATGATCATCGGGTTCGCGGTCTGGGTGGTGTTCGAGGTCCTGTTCCTCATCGCGCTCGGCCTCGGCAGCGTGCCCTTCGCCGCCGTCACCTACGCGATCCGTGGCTTCGGGTACCCGCTCTTCGCCTTCGCCTTCCTGGTGTGGGTGAACATCACCACGCCGGTGGAGCGCAACGGCTCGGCCGTCGGCTGGTTCTACGTCGCCTTCACCGGCGGCCTGCCCACGCTCGGGTCGCTCTTCGCGATCGGCGCGATCCCGGTCTTCGGCGGCGGTACGGTCGGTGAGACCGGCGCGATGGTCGCCTCGATCGGCCTGGTCGTGATCGGCTTCCTGATCCTGCTGTTCGGCGTCCGGCTGCCGAACGGGTTCTCGCGGATCGCACCGGAGGGCGAGAGCGCCTGGCGCGTGCTGACGAGCGGCATCCGGCTGACCGCCACCCGCCCGAAGATCCTGATGGGCTTCCTCGTCCGCCTGATCAACACGGCGCCCGAGTTCGGCATGTTCGTCGTCCTGCCCGCCGTCATCGCGAACGAGCGCGGCTGGGGACAGAGCCGGTGGCTGCTCATGACGGTGTGCGTCTACGCGACGAACATCCTCGTGAACGCCCTGTTCGGCTGGGTCGGCGACAAGATCGGCTGGCAGCGCACCGTCAAGTGGTTCGGCATCATGGGCTCCGCGATCGGCCTCGTCGCCTGGTGGTACGTCCCGCAGCTCGTCCCGGCCGGGTCGACCTGGGGCTACGTGCTCTCCGTGATCGCCGGGTGCGTGTTCGGCTGCCTGCTCGCCGGCTTCGTCCCGATGGGCGCGATCATGCCGGCGCTCGCCCCCGAGCACAAGGGCGCAGCGATGGCGATGTACACGACCGCTGCCGGCGGCGCGGCGTTCCTCGGCACCGGTGTCGTGGCAGCGGTCCTCGCCCTCGGTGGTGGCGGCCAGGCCGTCACGTGGACGTTCGTCGGCCTCTACGCCTGCGCGTTCGTGATGATCCACTTCCTCAAGGTCCCGCAGGGCGAGACGGGCGCGCACGGTCGAACGTCGTCCCAGGCCACGAGCGCACACTGAGTTCCGGGCGACGGCGGCCGTCCCGTCGTCGCCCGGTGCACCATCCACCTCCACACGAAGGACAGCACCACATGACCACGATCCACGACGACCCGGACGAGTTCGCGGAGGACCAGCTCGCCGGCTGGCTCGCGCTGTACGCCGACCGGGTGCGCGGTGTCCACGGCGGCGTCGTCGCCCTGCCGACCGAGGGGGCGGACCCGCAGGTCGCGGTCGTCGTCGGCGGCGGATCCGGTCACTACCCCGCGTTCTGCGGTGTGGTCGGCCCCGGCTTCGCCACCGGCGCCGTCGTCGGCAACATCTTCACCTCGCCGTCGACCGCCCAGGTCTACGCGGTCGCCAAGGCCGCCGACCAGGGCAAGGGCGTCGTGCTGTCGTTCGGCAACTACGCCGGCGACACGATGAACTTCGGGCTCGCCGCCGAGCGGTTGAACGCCGAGGGCATCGACACGCGGATCGTGATCGTCACCGACGACATCGCGAGCGCCGACGAGGAGTCGAAGCGCCGCGGGATCGCCGGGGACTTCTCGGTGTTCAAGGCGATGGGAGCGGCCGCCGCTTCCGGCGCCACCCTCGACGAGGTCGAGCGCATCGGGAACGCGTCCAACGCGGCGACCCGCACGATCGGCGTCGCGTTCTCCGGCTGCACCATGCCCGGCGCGACCGAGCCGCTGTTCACCGTGCCGGACGGTCACCTCGGCCTCGGACTCGGCATCCACGGCGAACCCGGCATCGAGGACGTCCCGCTCCTCCGCGCGACCGAGCTCGCGTCCCTGCTGGTGTCGCGGCTGCTCGACGACCGCCCCGCCGGAGCCGGCATGCGCGTCGCGCCGATCCTGAACGGCCTCGGCGACACGAAGTACGAAGAACTGTTCCTGCTCTGGGGTCGCGTGCTCCCGCTGCTCCGGGACGCCGGCATCGAGGTCGTCGAACCCGAGGTCGGCGAACTCGTGACGAGCCTCGACATGGGCGGCTGCTCGCTCACGCTGCAGTGGCTCGACGACGAGCTCGAAGCGCTGTGGCGCGCCGACGCGTACACGCCCGCGTACCGCAAGGTGGCGGCGCCGGTCAGCGCGCTCGTGCCTGCCGAGGCGGTGGCCGACGCCGAGGAGGCGGCGACCGCCGTGCCGGAGGCGACCGATGCCTCCAGGCAGGCGGCGCAGACGGTCCGCAGCGCGGTCGAGGCGATCGACGCACTCCTCCGTGAGCACGAGGAGGAACTCGGCCGGATCGACGCGGTCGCCGGTGACGGCGACCACGGTCGCGGCATGGTCAAGGGGATCGGTGCCGCCCGCAAGGCGGTCGACCGGGTCGGACAGGAGGCAGGGGTCGCCTTCGTCCTCGGACGCGCCGGTGACGCGTGGGCCGAGTTCGCGGGCGGCACCTCCGGGGTCCTGTGGGGTGCGGCGCTCGAGGCCTTCGGCCGCTCGCTCGGCGACGACCGGGAGGCGTACGAGGCGTCGGACGTCGTGACCGCCGCGCAGGCGTTCGCGGACTCGATCGTGCACCTCGGCGGGGCGTCGCGAGGGGACAAGACGCTCCTCGACGCACTGTTGCCGTTCGTCGCTGCGCTGGATTCCTCGGTCAAGGCCGGTCAGTCGCTCGCTTCCGCATGGCAAGCTGCCGCGGAAGTGGCTCGTGACGAGGCTGTGAAGACCGCCGACCTCAAGCCTCAGGTCGGGCGTGCCCGACCGCTGGCGGAGAAGAGCCTGGGGACACCCGACGCGGGTGCCACCTCGATGGGGATGATCCTGACGCGCGTCGGCGAGGTCCTCGCTGCGCGTGCTGCAGACAAGGAAGGAACGAACGCATGACGTACCGTCTCGTGATCGGCTCGGACGATGCCGGATTCGACTACAAGGAGATCATCAAGCAGGACCTGCTGGCCGACGACCGGGTCTCGGACGTCACCGACGTCGGAGTGGACGCGGACGGGCACACCGCCTACCCGCACGTCGCCGTGGACGCTGCCCGGATGGTGGCGAACGGTGAGGCCGACCGCGCCATCCTGATCTGCGGCACCGGGCTCGGCGTCGCGATCAGCGCGAACAAGGTCCCCGGGATCCGGGCCGTCACCGCGCACGACTCGTTCAGCGTCGAGCGCTCGGTCCTGTCGAACGACGCCCAGGTCCTCTGCATGGGGCAGCGGGTCATCGGCGTGGAGCTCGCACGACGCCTCGCTCGTGAGTGGCTGGGCTACGAGTTCGACCCCGCTTCCGCCAGCGCGTCGAAGGTCGCCGCGATCTGCGAATACGACGGCTCGGCCCCCGCCGGCGTCGACGCGTCCGCATAGGGCTCCCCGGGGTCGCGCCGAGGTCGCGCCCCGCTGCGGACATCGCGCCCCGTCCCGACGGGGCGCGATGTTCGTCCGGGGGTGCGATCGCGCCACCACACAGGGGCGGTGCCGCGCGCGTCAGCCGCGCGCGGCCAGGCGGTGCACGACCGACTTCGTCGCCTGGTAGAGCTCGCGGTAGTCCTCGTAGCCGGGCCCGTACGCCGCGTGCGCGTCGGGGTCAGGCTCGATGACCGTCACCGGCGGGTTCCACCGTCGGATGTCGACGTCCGCCACGAGCGCCGCCGCCAGGAACGCCGACCCGTAGGACGCCCCGACGGTCACCGACGGGATCGTCTGCGGCAGACCCGTCACGTCGCTGACGATCGTCGGCCAGAGCCGCCCGAGCAGTCCCCCGCCCGCCCCGACCAGCTCGCGCACCGGCACTCCCGCCTCCCGCAGCACCTCGACGTTGTGCCGCACCGCGTACGCCGTCGCCTCGAGCGTCGCCCGGTACAGGTCGCCGCGGGTGTGCCGCACCGTCAGTCCCGCGATCACACCCCGCGCGTCCGGGTCCGCGATCGGCGTCCGCTCCCCCGCGAAGTACGGCAGCATGAGCAACCCGTTCGCCCCGATCCCGGCAGCGTCGGCCTCGCCCAGCATGGACGGCCAGTCGCCGTCCACGAGCTTGCGGAGCCACTCCGTGATCGCGCCGGAGGTCGCCATCCCCCCGGACACCGACGGCTGGCCGGGGTGCGTCCCGACCGTCGTCCACATCCCCGGCACCGACGTGGGCGCGTCGGTCGGGACGATCATGAACATCGTGGTGCCGTACTGCAGGAACATCCGTCCCGGCCCGGACTCACCGACGCTCACGCCCTCGGCCCACGCGTCGATGGTCCCCGCGGTCACGGGGATCCCCGCCGGGAGGCCCGTGGCCGCGGCCGCCTCGTCGGTCACCGTCCCGGCGGCGTCACCGGACCAGAGCAGTCGGGGCATGGGCAGGTCGGGTGCGATCCGCGCGCACCACTCGGGGATCCACTCGTTCGTGTGGACGTCGTAGAGCGGGGTCGTCTGGCTCGCCGAGTGGTGGTCGAGGACGTACTCCCCCGTGAGCAGTTCGACGATCCGGGACGAGGGCATCGTGAAGCGCGCGGACCTCGCCCACACCTCGGGTTCGTTCCGCGCGACCCAGGCGAGCTTCGCGCCGGCCGCCTGGGTGCTGAGCGCCGATCCGCAGCGTGCACGGACGACGTCCTCGCCGCCGAGCTCCGCCGTCAGGTCGTCGAGCATGCCGGACGTCCGGGTGTCGACGCCGTAGAGGATCGCCGGGCGGAGCGGGTCGCCGGCGTCGTCGGTGAGGAGCACGCACGGGCCGATGCCGCTGACCCCGACGGACTCGACGACTGCGTCGGGTGCCAGCGCGAGGAGCTCCCGCGTCAGGTCCCGGAACTCGTCCCACCAGACGGCGGCGTCCATCTCGACGAGTCCCTGCTCGGGTCGGTCGACGTCGTGGTGGCGGCCGACCTCGGCGATCACGGTGCCGTCGACCCGCACGAGCAGTGCCTTCGTGCTCGACGTCCCGATGTCCAGACCGAGCACCGCCCGCATGCCGCCTCCTTCGCCGCCATCGACCGTCGCCCGGTCAGCTCCGAGTCTACGAAGGTTCGGCCGAGCCCCAGAGCGGCTCCGCACGCCACCCGACGGTCACGCCCGTCGACATCAGGTCGACGCCGGGCACGGTCGGGAACGTGTCGAGCAGCCTCGCAGTCTCACCGCACCAGTCTTCCGCCGGGCCGATGGCACGAAGCAAGTACGCCATCACCGCGAGCGTTCCGTAGACACCGAACCTCGTCTTGGCGTCCGGCTTGTCGACGAGGTGGTCGAGCAACGGCACACCTCGGGGACGCTTGGCTGCGACGACGAGTTTCCTGTTGAACAGTCGAGCGTGATGCGCCGCCACGTTACGGACGTAGTTCACGGAGGCCAGCCAGCTTGCCAGTACACGCTTCGATGGCACGCTGAAGTCCAGGGCGATCTCGGTCGCGATGTGGTTCGAGAGCCCGGCGTACAGGCGGCCGAGTTGACCGAGTTCGAGGATCTCGGTGAGTGCCCAGATCGGCAGTTCCCCGTCGTAGCGATCGCGGAAGTGAACGACGAACGGCTCATCGGACCGTTGCTGGCGCTCCGCGACACGGTCGAGCCAGCGGGTGTGCGCGCTGCAGCTGCCGTCGTGTCCGGGACTCGTGAAGGACGAGCTGAGGCAGTCGTGGTCGAGGTGGGCGAACGGACCGTGGCGCCCGAGCACGTGAGCTATGCGGGTGCGAACGGCGACCTCGATCCGCTCGACGGCGTCGAGCACGAGGAGACGGAGACTCCGGTCGAACTCCACCAACGCCGCCGCATGGGCGATCTCCGTCCCCGGCCGGAATTCCTCGAGGATCATCGAAGAAGAATGCTCGGTGTCGCGGGAGGAAGCGCGGAACGGGTACAGGTACCCCGCGAGGCGGTAGTAGCCGACGGTCTCGAGGATCCATGCGGCCAGCGCCTCGTCGCTGATCGCGAGGCCACGACTGCGCAAGCGCGCGATCTGGTCATCGATGCTCAGCCAGGGCTTGTCGTACGCCGACGTCGCGTCCCCCTTCCGGACGAAAAGAAAATCAGCCCGGGCCTTCCGGCGACGGGCTGATCGTGATGCATCGAGGCTACCAGAACCGAACTCGTGTCCCGAGGGTGCAAAAGACTGTGTGCAACATTCCCGCGGGGGGTCAGGTGCACAGCGGACTGTCGGTTGCCGGACCTAGTGTGCTGACGACTCGAACGCGCCATCCGAGGAGAGGGAACCACCGATGAAGAAGTCCGCCTGGCTGCCAGCCGTCATCGCTCCGGTGGTCGTCGCCGGCGCCATCGCCGCTCCCGCCCTCGCCAACGCCGCGAGCACCCCGCTCGCCGGATCGAACCCGACCGCCGCCGAGGTGATCGCCAGCGTCGCGAAGTCCTCGGACGCGCAGTACTCCGGCAAGCTCTCGCAGACGAGCGATCTCGGACTCCCCGAGCTCCCCACCGGCTCCGGCGGATCGTCCCTCGAAGGCAACGCCTCCGACGCGATCAGCATGCTGACTTCATCGCACACCGCCCGCGTGTACGCCGACGGTGCGACGAAGCAGCGCGTGCAGGTCACCGAGCAGCTCGCCGAGCAGGACCTGATCCGCAACGGCAGCGACGTGTGGACCTGGGACTCGAAGGAGCGCGAAGCCACCCACGTGACCCTGCCGTCCGACGCGCAGAAGTCGTTCGAGGACGGCACGGCGACCCCGTCGGACATCGCGACGAAGGCCATCGACGCGATCACCCCGAGCACGAAGGTCGCGAAGCCGACCTCGACGACGGTCGCCGGGCACGACGCCTGGCAGCTCGTGCTCACCCCGAAGTCGTCCGACACCCTCGTCGGGAGCGTGCAGCTCGCCGTGGACAAGCAGACCGGCCTGCCGCTCCGCGCGACGGTGCAGGCGAAGGGGCAGTCCGACCCGGCGTTCCAGGTGCGCTTCACGAGCCTGCAGTACGGCGCCCCGGCGGCCCGGCTCTTCGACTTCACCCCGCCGTCGAACGCGAAGGTCACCACGAAGGACCTCTCCGACGTGCCGACGGACCACGCGGGCACGGGCCAGCACGCGTTCGACCGCGCGGACGCACCGACCTTCGCTGGTTCGGGCTGGGACACCATCGCCGAACTCCCGGCGGGCACTGCGGACACCTCGTCCGCGGGCGCTGACGCGACCGCACTCCTCGACCAGCTGACCAAGGCGGTCGACGGTGGCCGGGCGATCCAGACCTCGCTCGTGTCCGTCTACCTCACGGATGACGGCCGCGTCCTCGCGGGCGCCGTGCCGGTGTCCTCCCTGGTCGCCGCCGCGAAGTGAGCACGACCGAGCCCACGGCGGTGGACCCGGTCGACCAGGCGACCGCAGCGGACCTCGCGATCCGCACCACGGGCCTCCAGAAGGTCTTCCGCAAGCAGCGTGCGGTCGACGGCATCGACCTCGCCGTCCCGCGGGGATCCGTGTTCGGGTTCCTCGGGCCGAACGGATCCGGCAAGACGACCACCATCCGGATGCTCCTCGGGCTGTCGTCCGCGACCGCGGGGAGCATCGAGGTCCTCGGCGAACCGATGCCCCGTGCGTTGCACAGCGTGCTGCCGCGCGTCGGCGCGCTCGTCGAGGGACCGGCGTTCTACCCGTACCTGTCCGGCCGGGCCAATCTCAGCCGCTTCGACGCCGCCGACCCGACGTCCGACCCGCGCACCCGCAAGGCCCGCGTCGCCAGCGCACTCGACCGCGTGGGGTTGTCGCACGCCGCGGACAAGAAGGCGCACGCCTACTCACTCGGCATGAAGCAGCGGCTGGGGCTGGCGAACGCGCTGCTCTCGCCCCGTGAACTCCTGGTGCTCGACGAACCGACGAACGGCCTCGACCCGCAGGGCACGCGAGAGGTCCGGAACCTCATCCGTTCCCTGGCGGACGACGGCACGACGGTGTTCGTGTCGAGTCACCTGCTGGCCGAGATCGAGCAGGTCTGCACGCACGCCGGGGTGATGCGGACCGGCAAGCTCGTGGCGCAGGGCACCCTCGACGACCTCCGCTCCGCCGGCGCCCGCACGGTGACCGTCCGCACGCCGGACCTGGGTCAGGCGGGGTCGGTGCTCACCCGGCTCGGGCTCACCCCGCGCCGCGAGGGCGGAGCAGACGTCCTCGTCGCCGACCTGCCGCACGAGGTCCTGCCGGAGACGATCGCGACCGAACTCGTCCGCGCCGATGTCCGGATCCGCGGCCTCGCGGTCGGTGGCGGCACGCTCGAGGACCTCTTCGTCGCGCTCACCGGGGAGGGCTTCGATGTCGCAGCCTGAGACCGTCACGACCGCACCTGCCCGGACGTCTCGTCCGTTCGCGTTGCTCGGCTCCGAACTGGCACTCGTGTTCCGGCGCCGCCGCACCTGGGCGATGCTCGGCGCACTGGCGCTGGTTCCGATCCTCATCGCCGTCGCCGTCCGACTGACGACCGGCGACGACTCCGGCGGTCCGGCGTTCCTCGGCGACATCACGAACAACGGCCTGTTCGTGTCGTTCACGGCGCTCACGGTGTCGATCCCGCTGTTCTTGCCGCTGACCGTGGGTGTCGTCGCCGGCGACACCGTCGCGGGTGAAGCGAGCCACGGCACGATCCGGTACCTGCTCGTCGCCCCCACCGGACGCCTGCGGTTCATCCTCGTGAAGTACGCCGGAGCGGTCGCGTTCTGCCTCGCGGCGACGCTGCTGATCGTCATCGTCGGCGCGGCGATCGGGGCCGTGCTGTTCCCGATCGGACCGGTGACGCTGCTGTCCGGCACGCAGGTCGACGGATGGTCGTACGCGGGTCGGGCGCTGCTGCTCGCGCTCTACGTGACGTTGTCGATGCTCGGGCTGTCGGCGATCGGGCTCTTCGCGTCCACGCTGACGAACGTCCCGGTCGGCGCGATGGCCTCGACCGTCGTCCTCGCCGGCGTCTCCCAGGTCCTCGACCAGCTCCCGCAGCTCGACTGGCTGCACCCGTACCTGTTCTCACATCAGTGGCTCGGGTTCGGCGATCTGCTCCGCGACCCGATCGCCTTCGACTCGTTCGGCAGCAACGCCCTGCTGCAGCTCGGCTACGTCGCGGTGTTCGGCACGCTGGCGTACGGCCGGTTCGCCACGAAGGACGTCCTCAGCTGATCAGCTGGCCTCCGACCGCGGGACGGGGTCCCGCAGGTCGCGGGACTTCTCGGACTTGTACCAGTGCAGCCGCGACCCGGTCTCCACGGGCTGCATGCCGACGACGACCTTGCCGCGGGAGTGCATCTCGGCGAGGTCCTCGTACGCGTCGACGATGTACTCGAACGGGTAGTACCCGGAGATGATGAACTGCACCTTGTGTCGTTCGACCAGGTCGCCGAGCGTCGTGAGCATCTCGGCCGCCTCGGAGTCGTCGCCCGGTGCACGGAGGAACCGGATCTCGAGGTCTCGCCGGTCCTCGCTGGACACGAACCGGTTCTCCGCGACACCGAGTCGCTCCGAGAGCCCCGCGTTGTCCCCTCCGTCGAGGTTGTCGATGAAGGCGGTGATCGGCCGCCCTTCCGCGATCTCGGTGATGCGGCCTTCCTCACCGTCGCCGTAGGCCACCGGCAGCACGCCGATCTGCCGCAGGGCGTCGTGGTTGCGCGGGCTGCCGAGCCCGATGACGGTCGCACCGGCGTCGCGCGCGAGCTGGCACTCGATGTGGCCGACGCCACCGGCAGCCGCACTGATCACGACGGTGTCGTCGGGCCCGAGCCGCAGGCCCCGCACGACCGACAGCGCCGTGCAGCCGGCGAGGTACAGGCTCCCGGCCACCTCGAACGTCATCGTCGCGGGCTTCTTGACCACCGCGCCGCGGGGCACGTTGACCCACGTCGCGTGCGCTCCGCCGTGCGGCGCGTGGCCCATCACCTCGTCGCCGACGTGCAGGTCGCGGACCTCGGCACCGCGGGCTCGGACCACGCCGGCGAAGTCGACGCCCTGGTGTGCCGGGAACTCGAGGTCGATGAACTCCTGCAGGCGGCCCTCACGGAGGAACCGCTCGATGTGGTTCAGGCCCGCGACCGAGACCTCGACGACCACGTCGCCGGGGCCCGGCTCCGGACGTTCCTGGTCGACGAGCTCGACGACATCGAAACCGCCGTAGCGGTCGTACTGCACTGCACTGCCGGTTCGCATGACGCGCTCCTTCGGACGTTGTCGCACCGGCATACTCCGGCTGACGCGGAGGTTCCCGAACGTCCGGGGTACTGCCGCAGTGCTGCGCCCGGTAGCGCGTCAGCCCTTGCCGGCGGCGGCCACGATGCGCGCGACCGCGTCGGCGTCGTGGTGCACCGCGACCTGGTCGGCCCCGGCGACGGGCACACGCACGGGCGTCGACCACAGCGACCCGTCCTCGGCGATGTCCACGACGAGCGCACCGGTGCCGACGTACGCCGACTCCTCGCCGTACGCTCCGATGACGTCGGTGTCGTTCGCGACACCCGGCGCGACGAGCACCGGCACGCCGCCGACGCTCCCCGCGAAGTGGTGGTGGTAGTGCCCGGCGAGCACGACGCGCACGTCGGTGCCGCGGATGACGTCCGCGAGCGCCTCGGGGTTCTGCAGCCGGAGTGCCTCGTGCAGCGCGGTCGGGGCCGGGAGCGGCGGGTGGTGCAGCACGACGATCGAGCCGTACGGCGCACCGGACTCCTCGGCGAGCGCCGACCGGAGTCGGGTGCGTGACTCCTCACTGAGCTCGCCGTACCCGGCACCGGGGACGCTCGTGTCCACCGTGACGATCCGCCGGCCGGCCACGAGCGACTGCCCGAACACCGGGACCGTCGGCGGGTGGTACTCCATCGTGTGCATGAGCGGGCGGCCGCCCTCGCCGAGGACGTGCCCGTTGGCGAGGACCTGCCGGAACCCCTCGCGCTGGTCGTGGTTGCCGGGCACCGTGACGAGCGCAGCACCGTGACGCTCCGCCCAGCCTCCCGCGCGTTCGAGCAAGGCCGCGTAGGACTCGGGGGTCCCGTCCTCGGAGACGTCTCCGGAGACGACCACGAGGCCGACGCCCTCGACGACGTCGAGCCGTTCGAGCAGGGCGTCGAGCGCGGCCGACGTGTCGACGATGCCCTGGTGCAGCGATCCGTCCCCGGTGAGGTGGGTGTCGGACAGGTGCAGGACGCGGAGCGTGCCGGGAACGGGTGTCTGCATGCAACCGACCCTATTCGCGCCGCCGGCGCATCACCCGTCGATCGTGGCGAGGATCGCCGGGCGCTCCTGGGTGTCACCCTGGTCGACCCACGAGAGCACCTGTGCGCTGATCATGTCGGTCGACGGCGTGGTGTCGATCGCGAACGAGAGCGCCGAGCTCCATCGCTCCCCTGCTCCCACGCGCTTCGACACCGTTTGTCCGTCGACGCGCTCGTGGTCGTCCGCGGACCCGTGCCATGCCGTCGCATCGACGACGACGTCGCGCGGCTCGGAACACGTCAGGTCGAACACGACGAGGCCGTGCACGTGGTCGGCTGTGGCGTCGAGCACCGTGCAGCCCGGTGCGCCCGGGTCCGCGTGCGCCGGGGCCGCGGTGAGCAGCGCACCCGCGAGCACGGTCAGTACGGCACCGGCGGTCAGGGTCTTCGTGAACATCGTCGTCCTCCTCGGATCAGTGATGTTCCACATGTTGCACGTCGAAGTCGGTGACTGTCAACGCCTGCACGGGACGCGCACGCTCAGAGCGTGCTCGTCAGTGCTTGCTCGTCAGTGCTTGCTCGTCAATGCGTGCGTCCCCACCCCGAGCACCTCGGTCCGACCATCAGGCAGCCGGACCTCGGCGTCCGTCCCCGGGGGCACCGTGACCGACAACGACACGGATCCACCGGTCACCGTCCACCGGACAGCAGCCCCGCCGTACGGCGTCCGCACCGAGCACGACGCCGACCCCACCGGTCCGCACACCGCCGGCGCGACGAGGAACCGCCGCCACCCCGGCTCGAGCGGCCGGATCCCGGCGACGTACCCGCTCAGCCAGTCGTCGACCGTCCCGAGGAAGTAGTGCCCGTGCGACCGTGCCGCCAGGTCCCAGTGCTCGAACGTCGACGTCGCTCCTGCTTTCCGCCACGCACCCCACGACGGCACGGTCGTCTGTCGCGCCACGGCGAGCGCCAGGGACGCGTACCCGGCGTCGGTGAGCACGGGCAGCAGCCACTTCGTGCCGATCGCCCCGGTGTCGAGGTGGTCGCCACGCGCGCGGACGTCAGCGGCGAGTGCCGCCGCGACCGCCGGACGAGCGGACGAGGGCACCAGGTCGAACGCCAGCGCCAGCACCTGGTGCGACTGCCGGAAGCCCTCGTCGCCCGGACCCCGGACGACACCGTCGACCAGGAACCGGGCAACGAAGGCGTCCCGCACACGCGCGGCAGCAGCACGCGCCCACGACGCGTCGCGCCCGAGCACCTCGTCCACCCGTGCGACGGTGTCGAGGATCCGGACGAGGAACGCCGTCGCCGGCACCCGGGAGTCCTCCGGTGGATTGCCGCCACCGGGATCCGTGCCCGGGGCGACCCAGTCACCGAGGATCGTGTCCGCGATGCCGTCCGGCGACCGGTCGACCTCGAACCGCGCGTAGGACTCCATCGCCTCGACGTGGCGCTCGAGCACCGAGACGTCGCCGGTGTGCCGGTACACGTCCCACGGCACGGTCACCAGCGCCGAGTGCCACACCGGAGCCCGCTCGTCCACGCCGAACACCCCGGCGTTCGGGGCGATGAGCGCCGGCGGATGCCCGGGCGAGGTCGTCTCCGCGAGGTCGCCGACCCACTTCGTGAGCACGTCGGCGGCGTCGAGGTTCGTCAGGAACATGTCCGCGCCGACCGCGGCGTCGCCCGTCCAGCCGTTCTTCTCGTACTTGGGGGTGTCGGTCGGGTACCCGTGCAGGTTGTTCTCCATGGTCCGGAGGGTCGCGTCGTGGATCCACTGCAGCAGGTCGTCGTCGACGGAGAAGGTGCTCGTGACCTCGGCGTCGGTGCGGACCACCCGCGCGGTGACGTCCGCGACGGTCGGCCCGAGCGGCTCCGGCCATCCGGACAGCTGCACGTACCGGAACCCCTTGTAGGAGAACCGCGGCTCCCACCAGGCCGCATCCTCGTCGAGCGTCACCTCGTCGGTCTGGAAGCCGTCGGCGAAGTAGTGCTTCTCGTCGTCGGCGTTCGGCAGGCCGTCCGGACGCAGCCGTTCGCCGTACCGGATCCGCACCGTCGCGCCAGCGGCTCCGGCGGGCAGCCGCAGCTGCACCCAGCCGGCGACGACCCGGGGGAACGTGACGACCCACTCCCCCGGAGCCGCCTGGGTGACGTCGGTCGGCCGGAGCTCCTCGACGACCCGGATCGGTTGCTCGGCTCGTGCCTCGAGCGCGCCGACCGGACCCGTCACGACGACGGCGTGGGACGCGGGAGCGGCGAGCGGCCGGCCGGGGCGTCGGCGCAGGTCGTGCACCTCACCGCCGTACAGGTCGTCCAGGAGGATCGTCCCGCGCCGGGCAGTCCAGTCCGGACCGGTGCGGATCACGTCCACCGCCCCGTCCTCGCGTTCCAGCCGCAGGACCGCGCGGACGCGCGGCTCCGCGTGCCACGGCGCGCGCTCCCACGCCCAGACGTTCGCGTTGGTCATCCCGTAGAACCCGCGGCCCAGTTCGAGGCCGAGCAGGTGTTCCGCCCCGTCGGCGAGCTCGGCGGTGACGTCGTGCACGACGACCTGCACGCGGCGGTCCCAGTGCGTCGTGGTGGGCGACAGGACCTCGTCGGAGGCCAGGCGTCCGTCGATCCGGACGTCGACGTGCCCGCCGGCAGCCACCGCCAGGAGCGCACGGCGGACCGGGGCAGCCGCGTGCACCTGGGCCTCGAGCACCGGGGCGGCGAGTGCCCCGTCGTGGCATCGCTCGCGGGGCGCCGGGCCAGCGTCCTCGACGCCGGGCGCCGTGACCCACTCGGCACCACGCCACGCGTCGTCGTCGACGGGTGTGGGGGTGAACCGGCCGTGCTCGGTGGTGACCGTCGCGCCCGACTCGATCCGGGCCTCCCAATCGTGTTCCCGCCACGGTGCGAACCGGAGACCGGTCGGCGACGTGACCCACGGTTCGACGCTCCGGATGCGGCCGGAGTCCCAGACGACCGCGTCGCCGTCCCGGACCACGAGACGGAACGCCGTCTGCGGGCTCGTGACGGGCCAGGTGAACCGGACACGTCCGTCGACCTCGGTCGCCAGGGGCTCCATCGCTCCTCCATCCGCCGGCGCCGCGGTGCGCTCAGCGCCTGAAACGATTCACGGAAGGCGACCGCGTTGTCAAGCGTCACGGACGGATCTGTTCGAGCCCGTACCGGCTGGGCGGTGTTCCGAAGGTGGCACGGAACACCCGCGAGAAGTAGAGCTGGTCCTCGAACCCGACGGCACGGGCGACCTCGCCGACCCGGAGTCCGCTCGACCGCAGCATCTCGGCCGCCTCCCGCATCCGTACCGAGCGGACCCAGGCGCTCGCGGATGTCCCGAGGTGCGCGGCGAACAGCCGACCGGCGGTGGACACACTGCACCCGCCGGCCGCCGCGATCTCGGCGACGGGGAGCGGCCGGTCGAGGTTCCGACGGACGTGGGCGGTCATCAGCTCGAGCGCTGCCGGCACCGCCGCGTCCCCGGCTGCGTCGAGCCCGTCCTCGGCGACGAAGAGCGCGCCGAGTGCACGTGACACCCCCTCGTCGAAGGGACCGTCACCGAACCGCTCGACCGTGTACCCGCCGAGCGACGCGATCCGTCGCGCCGTGGACGTGGTCGCCGCGGACTGCCGCGGTCGGCCGGGGTCGCCGCGACGATCGCCGGCGTCGTAGAGCGGGTCACCCGGTTGGTGCGCGACCGCCGGCAGCACCGGGCTCGACCGGTCGTGCCGTGGGACGACGTGCACGGTCCCCAGGCGGAACGGCGCTCGGTCGTCGGCGAGGTACTCGACGTCGTGGCCCCACGGCAGCCGCAGGACGGACCCCGACGTCAGCGTGAACCGGTCACCGCACGAGCGCACCGTGCCCGTCCCGGCGAGCACCCAGAGGAAGCAGACGCTCAGGACGCGCTCGTGCCGGATCCGCTCACCGGCGCGGAAGCGGTACCAGTTGGCGGCGACCACCGCGGGACCCTCGGTCGTTGTGTCCATACGTCGAGCGTATTGCGGGGCATCCCTGACCGAGATGTCCATGTTCTGCGGATCACGCCCATGCCGCGCACCACCCGGTGAGCCCTAGCGTCGGGTGCACCGGTCGACGCGGACCGGAGGACGACAGGAGACACGATGCGCATCATCGCCGACACCAGTGCATGCGTCGGAGCGGGGCAGTGCGCCCTCGTCGCCGGCGAGCTCTTCGACCAGGACGACGACGGCATCGTCGAGCTCCTCGTCGACGTGCCGGACGCCGCGGACGAGCCGGCAGCACGTCGGGCAGCTGCGCTCTGCCCGGCGCGCGCCATCACGATCGAGGAGTGAGGGTGCACGTCGTCGTGGTCGGTGCCGGTGTCGCCGGGGTGACCTGCGCCGAGGCACTCCGTGCGGCGGGACACGACGGCCCGATCACCCTCGTCGGCGCCGAACCGCACGCCCCGTACGCCCGGCCGCCGCTCTCGAAGCAGGTCCTCGACGGCTCGTGGGACCCCTCGCGCTCCGTGCTCCGGACGGTCGCGGAACTCGACGGTCTCGACGTCACGCTCCGCGCCGGCGCCACCGCGACCGCACTCGATCCGGAGGCGCACGTCGTGACCGTCGACGGAGCCCGACTGCACTACGACGCCCTCGTCATCGCGACCGGCGTCGAGCCGGTGCGGCCCGAGCTGCCGGGGATCGAGCACGCGTTCGTCCTGCGGACCCTCGACGACGCCGTCGCGCTGCGGTCCGCATGGGCGTGCGCCGAGCGTGTCGTCGTCATGGGGACTGGCGTGCTCGGGTCCGAGATCACGTCAGCAGCCCGACACCATGGCCACGACGTCGCCCTCGTCGGTCGGAGCGGCCGGCTGTCCTTCGGCACCGTCGGCACGCTGCTGTCCGAACGACTCACCGAGCTGCACCGCGACAACGGGGTCGACCTGCGCCCCGGTGCCGGCGCGCTGGGGGTCACGATCGACGGCCTGGTCCTCGGCGACGGTTCCGTCCTCGCAGCGGATCTCGTCGTGGCGGCCACCGGCGGACGACCCAGGACCCTGTGGCTCGCCGCATCGGGGCTCACCGTGCGGGACGGGGTGTGCTGCGACGACCACGGTAGGGCCGCACCCGACGTGTACGCGATCGGCGACGTCGCACGCTGGACGGACCCCGTGACCGGCCGATCGACGCGCATCGAGCACCAGACGAACGCCATCGAGCAGGCACTGTCGGTCGCCGCGACGATCACCGGGGCCGAACCGCTCGCCGCGCCGATCCCGTTCTTCTGGTCGGAGGTGCACGGCATCCGCATCCAGGCCGTCGGCACGTTCGACCCCGCACGCCCGCTGGACCCGTGGCAGGAGGACAGCGACGTGCTCGTCCAACGCGACGGGGCGGTCGCCACCGGCGTCGTCGGCTGGGGCGCACCCCGTGCCTTCCGCCGAGCCCGGGCCGAACTCGCCCGACCCGTCCCCGCCCACGCCTGACTCCTGGAGACCTCCATGTCCGGATGCCCCTTCCACGCCGTCACCCTCCCCGGCGACAGCACACCGCTCACCCCGTCGCCCGACTTCGCCGAGTGGCGCGACCAGGCACCAGCCGTGCCGCTCGCGTACGACGACGGGCACGTCGGGCTCATCGTCACCCGCTACGACGCCGCCCGGGCGATCCTGGCCGACCCGCGGTTCAGTCAGGTGCCGCACCGGATGCCGCGCGGACCGGCACGCCCGCACGACACAGTCGACGGGGCCGCCGCCGACGCCGCCGGGGCCGCCGTCCCGGCGCCACGGACCCAGGATCCGCTCGACGACGCCGCCCGGCGGTCGATCGACGCCGCGAACCTGCTCGCACTCGACGGCGCCGTGCACCAGCGCATGCGCCGCGGCGTCGCCGCGCGCTTCTCGGTCAAGCAGGTGCGCCAGCGCGGCCCCGAGGTGCACGATCGCGTCGCGAGGCACCTGCACCGGCTGCTCGCCCACGACGGGCCCGTCGACCTCTTCTCGGAGTACGCGCAGCCGATCGCCGCCGAGACCCACTGCAGCGTGATCGGCGTGCACGAGGACCGCGTGCCCGAGTTCGTCGAGCACTTCGTCCGGGGTTCGAGCACGCAGGCCAGGTTCGACTTCATCCGCTCCGTGGTCGACGCCCGCGCGGCGGATCCAGGCGAGGACGTCATCACCGACCTGCTCGCCTCGGACTTCTCGCGCGTCGAGGTCGAGGGGCTCGCCTTCCAGCTGATGAGCGCCGGGCACGACTCCGTGGCGTACCTCATCGCCACCGCGACGGTGGCACTGCTGACGAACCCGGAACAGCTCGCGCGGCTCCGAGCCGACCCGGAGCGGATGGGTCCGGCGATCGAGGAGTTCATGCGGACCGGTGCGATGTTCCTCACGCTGTTCCCACGCACCGCGACCGAGGACATCGAGATCGAGGGGGTGACCGTCGCCGCCGGGCAGACCGTCTCCGTGTCACCGGTCGGGGCGAACCGGGATCCACGGCACTTCGAGGACCCCGAGCGCTTCGACGTCGACCGGGACGCTTTCGGGCACCTGGGGTTCGGGTACGGGCCACACGGCTGCATCGGCCAGCAACTCGCACGCGCCGAGATCCGGGAGGCGATCACGCAGCTGATCACCGGCGCCCCCGACTTGCGACTCGTCGACGCCGAACAACTCCGACCGATGCCGTTCGCCAACCCGGTCGCGACGTACGAGGCCGGCGCAGTGCTCGTGAAAACCGACCGCGCTTCGATTTCTCCATCATTGTGAGATAACCCTGGCGCTCGCGGCGTCGGGTGCGTATATTCATCGCAACCACCGATGAAACGATTCAGTTCCCGGCGGTTCCCGATCCTCAACGACGACGACCGGAGGTACTCGATGACGAGCCGACCACCACACCCGCCCACCAGGCCCGCGGCACGCGATGTGTCGAGACGGGCGTTCCTCGCAGCCATCGCGGCCGGCACCGCGACGATCGGCCTCGCCGGCTGCACCGTGATCTCCGGCGGCGCCGTCGCGGACGACCAGCAGGGCCTCAGGCTCAGCAAGGACCCGGCACCGGGCCGCGCGCACGTCGTCGAGATGTACAACATCTGGGGCGGCACGCTCGGCAACGCCTGGGTCGAGCTCGCCGACCTCTACGAGAAGTCGCAGTCGCACACCGGCGTCCGGGTCACCTACGCGCCGCTGTCCGGCAACACGCAGATCCGTCTGCAGACCGCCATCGCCGCGGCCACCCCGCCGGACCTGGCGTTCTGCACCCCAGAGGAGTACCCGCAGTTCGCGGGCTACGGCGTCGTCGAGCCACTCGGTGCCCGGATCGCGGCCGCCGGCCTCGGTGCGGCCAACTTCGCACCGGCGGTGTGGAAGCAGATGACGGCCACGGACGACATCTACGCGATGCCGGTGCTCGTCGACGTGAACTTCCCGATGTTCTGGAACAAGAAGGTCTTCGCGTCAGCCGGCCTCGACCCCGAGACCCCGCCGAAGACCATCGACGAGCTCGAGGCGTTCTCGGACAAGATCCTGCAGAAGCGCGGCAACCAGGTCACCCGGATCGGGACCGTGCCGTGGGACTACTACGGCTTCAGCAACTCGATGTTCACGTTCGGCTTCGCCTTCGGCGGGAAGTTCATGAGCGACGACAACATGGAGGCCACCCCCGACGACCCGAACATCGTCCAGGCGCTCCAGTGGATGGTCGACTACGCGAAGAAGGTCGGCGGCGCGAGCCACCTGTCCGTCACCAGCCCGTCGCAGACCCTGCCGACGATCGCGAGCGGCAACGTCGGCATGGCGCCGATGACGACGACGGACGCGCAGAACGTCTACCGGAGCGGGGACAAGGCGAAGGTCGAACTCGGCGCGACGCTCTTCCCCTACGCGGAGGGGCTCGGCTCTCCTGGGAGCGCGACCTGGCTCGGCGGCTACGACCTCTTCATCCCGAAGGACTCCAAGGAGCACGACTCCGCGTGGGACTTCCTGCAGTTCGCGACCGTCTCGGACGCCGGCACGCAGTCGAACTTCAAGTACGGCACCCTGCTCCCCGGCTGGTCCGACTCCCCCGTCCTGGCGGAGTTCCAGAAGGACCCGAACATCGCCGTCTACCGCGAGGGCCTCCTCACCGCGAAGAACATCCGCCCGACGATCCCCGTCGCGAGCACCTACGCGACCGCGCTCGACATCCAGGTGAGCTCGGCCATCTACGGCCAGATCACCCCGGAGCGCGCCCTGGCCAAGGTCAAGGCCTCGGTCAACGCCGCGTTCGACGAATTCCGGAAGGAGAACTCGTGAGCGTCACACGGAGCATCACGACACGGGGTCCGAAGCCCCGCGGGACATCATGGCTCACCCACTGGATCCCCCGGACGAAGCGGCAGCGCGCCACCTTCGGGTGGGGGCTGTTCTTCACCGCACCGGCGATCATCGGCCTCGTCGTCTTCACCGGCGGTCCGATCATCACGAGCGCCGTCAACAGCTTCACGAACGCGAACCTGCTCGGCGGCACGAAGCAGTGGATCGGGTGGCAGAACTACACGCAGCTCTTCGCCGACGACCAGTGGTGGTTGTCCCTCGGGAACACCCTGTTCCTCACGGTGATCTCGGTGCCCCTCGGCATCGCGGTCGCCCTCGGCCTCGCGCTGCTGCTCAACCTCCGGGTGAAGGGCCTCGGCATCTACCGGGTGATCTTCTTCATCCCGTCCATCGTCCCGATCGTCGCCAGCGCGGTCATCTGGGCGTACGTCCTCAACCCGCAGTACGGCGTGATCAACAACGTCCTGAGCATCTTCGGCATCCAGGGCCCCGGTTGGCTCTCCGACCCCGCGTGGTCGAAGCCGGCGCTCATCCTGTTCGGCCTGTGGGGCGTCGGGAACCTCATGGTGATCCTCCTCGCCGGGCTGCAGGGCGTCCCGCAGGACCTCCTCGAACAGGCGTCCCTCGACGGTGCCGGCGCCTGGCAGAAGTTCCGGAACGTGACCGTGCCGTTCATCAGCCCGCAGCTGCTGTTCGCGACGATCACCGGCCTGATCGCCGGGTTCCAGTACTTCACCCAGGCGTTCGTCATGACCGGCGGCTACGGCGACCCGGCGGGCTCCACGCTCGTGTCCGGCGTGTACCTGTACCAGTCGGCGTTCTACCACTACCAACTCGGCTACTCGAGCGCGGTCGGATGGGTGCTCTTCGTGATCATCGCCATCGTCTCGATCCTGGCGTACCGCATCATGGGCCGCCGCGTGTACTACGGAGGCGAAGCACGATGACCGCGATCGAGAACCCCACGGCGGCCGCTGCCGTCGCCGGCGAACCGCGCGGGTCGGTCAACCCGACCCGCCCCGTCCCGAAGCACCGCAAGCTCACGTGGCCCCGCATCGCCGAGGCCATCGCGAAGCACGCCGTCCTCATCGTCCTCAGCGTCGTGTTCCTGATGCCGCTGATCTGGATGGTCACCGGGTCGTTCAAGACCCAGGCGGACATCGGCGCGTTCCCGGTGAAGTGGTTCCCGGACACCATCACGACGGGCAACTACACGTACGGCCTGCAGGCGTTCCCGCTGCTGCAGTACTTCTGGAACACCCTCGTGATCTGCGTGCCGTCGATGATCGGCGCCGCGCTGTCGAGCGCGATGGTCGGCTACGGCGTCTCCCGCATCCGGTGGCCCTGGCGGAACGGGATCTTCACGATCCTCATCGCGACGATGATGGTGCCGTTCTACGTGACGATGGTCCCGCTGTTCGTGGCCTACCGCGACGTCGGCTGGACGGGCACGTACCTGCCGCTCATCGTCCCGACGTTCTTCGGCATCCCGTTCTTCATCTTCCTGATGCGACAGTTCTTCCTCGGCATCCCGGACGCCCTCACCGACGCCGCGAGGATCGACGGCGCCGGGGAGCTCCGCATCTTCGTCCAGGTGATCCTGCCGCTCTGCAAGCCGGCACTCGCCGCGGTGATGCTCTTCCAGTTCCTCGCCTCGTGGAGCGACCTGCTCGGGCCGCTGCTGTACCTCACGAAGTCGAGCCAGTACACGCTGTCGCTCGGCCTGACGTTCTTCCAGGGAGCGCAGGGCGACACCGCCACCGGCCCGCTGATGGCCGTCTCGACCATCATCCTCATCCCCATCGTGGTCCTGTTCTTCTTCGCCCAGAAGACGTTCATTCAAGGGATCACGATGTCCGGGATCAAGGACTGACCGAAAGGACCACCATGACCGACACGACGACCGCATCCGCCCGCCGCCTGGCTGGTTCCGAGACGGACGGGAGGCTCGGCTCGGCTCCCACGGGACCGCTCGCCCCGACCGGGCTCCGCGTCGAACACCTCCGCGAACCCCTCGGGATCGGCACGGCCGAGCCGCGGCTCTCGTGGTACCTCCCCGAGGCCGGACCCGGTTGGGAACCGGGGCTCGCCGAGGTCGAACTCGTCGAACGCTCGGCCGGCAGCGACGCCGGCGCCGTCGCGGAGGTGGACGCCTCCGGGGTCCTCGTCCCGTGGCCGTTCGCCCCGCTGGCCTCCCGCGAGCGCGCCGTGTGGCGGGTCCGCACCACGGCGGTGGACGGCTCCGTGACGGACTGGAGCGAGCCCCTGGAGGTCGAGGCGGGCCTCCTGTCCGACACCGACTGGACCGCCTCGTTCGTCGCCGCGCCGTGGCGGGAGAACACCCGCGTCGACCAGGCGCCGCCGATCCTGCGGCGCGAGGTGACGCTGCGCGGCGACGTCGTCCGCGCCCGGCTCGCGGTGGCGAGCCTCGGCCTCCACGAGGTCACCGTCGACGGCGTCCGCGTCGGCGACGCAGAGCTCGCACCGGGATGGACCTCCTTCGGACACCGGGTCCGCTACCTGGTGCACGACGCGACCGAGCACCTGGCCGGCGGTCCGCGGACGGTCGCACTCGGCGCTCGTCTCGCCGACGGCTGGTACCGCGGCCGGATCACCTGGGACGACCGTGTCCGCAACGTGTACGGCGACCGGTTGGCGCTCATCGCCCAGCTCGAGGTCGAGTACGCCGACGGCTCCACGGAGACCTTCGGCACCGATGACTCCTGGCGCGCCGCGCGCGGCGGGATCCTGCTCTCCGGACTCTACGACGGAGAGAAGTGGGACGGCAGGGTCGAACCCGACGGTTGGCAGACCGTCGGGTTCGACGACGCCGCATGGGACGCGGTCGAGGTGCTCGACGCTCCCGCCGCGGCACTCGTCCCCTTCGACGGCCCCGTGGTGCGCGTGGTCGAGGAGATCGAACCGGTGTGGTCGCGCCGCTGGGACGCCGGGGCGATCCAGCTCGACTTCGGGCAGAACCTCCCCGGTCGGTTGAAGATCCGCAACCACCCCGTCGGGCCGTTCGGCGTCACGCTGCGGCACGCCGAGGTGATGCAGGACGACGAACTCGCGACCCGCCCACTGCGCACCGCGAAGGCCACCGACGTGTTCTACTCGGGGCCGGGAGACGACGGCGAGGGGTCGTGGGAGCCGCGCTTCACGGTGCACGGGTTCCGCTACGCCGAGGTCGAGGGCTGGCCCGTGTCCTCCTTCGAGCCCGGGGACGTCGTCGCGCAGGTGGTGCACACCGACATGCGGCGCACCGGGTGGTTCCGCTGCTCGGACCCGCGGCTCGAGCAGCTGCACGAGAACGTCGTCTGGTCGATGCGCGGGAACTTCGTCGACGTCCCGACCGACTGCCCGCAGCGTGACGAGCGGCTCGGGTGGACCGGGGACCTGCAGGTGTTCACGCCGACGGCCGCGTTCCTCTACGACTGCGCCGGGGTGCTCCGGTCGTGGCTGCGAGACCTGGCGCTCGAGCAGCGCGAGGACGGCGGTGTGCCGTTCTTCGTGCCGACGCTCCCCGACTCCGACCCGGCCGGGCACCACGCGGCGGTCTGGGGCGACGCGGCGACGCTCACTCCGTGGGGACTGTTCCAGGCGTTCGGCGACCGCGGGCTCCTCGAGGACCAGTGGGCGTCGGCGAAGGCCTGGGTCGACGGCGTGCTCGCTTCCGGGGACGAGGACCTCGTCCGGGTCGACGGCTTCGAGTTCGGCGACTGGCTCGACCCGCTCGCGCCGCCGGAGGACGCGGCAGCAGCCAAGGCCGACAAGTACTGCCTGGCGACGGCGTACTCGTACCGGTCGACGTCGGTGCTGGCGGCGTGGGCGGCCGAGCTCGGGAACACCTCCGATGCCGCGTCGTACGCGGAGACCGCGGCGCGGATCAAGGCGTCGTGGCAGGCGCGGTTCCTGACGCCCTCCGGCACCGTCATCGACGACTCGCAGGCGTCGTCGGCGATCGCGATCGTGTTCGGGCTGGTCGACGCGGACGGCCCGGTCGGGGCCCGGCTGTCGGAGCTCGTGCGGTCGAACGGGCACCGCATCGGCACCGGGTTCGCCGGGACGCCGGTGGTCTGCGACGCGCTGCTCCTCGCCGGGCACCTCGACGACGCGTACGCGATGCTCCTGCAGGACGAGTGCCCGTCGTGGCTCTACCCGCTCACGCAGGGCGCGACGACGATCTGGGAGCGCTGGGACTCGCTGCTGCCTGATGGCCGGGTGAACTCGGGCGGGATGACGTCGTTCAACCACTATGCACTCGGGTCCGTCGCGGACTTCATGCACCGCGTCGTCGCCGGCATCGCCCCCGCTGCCCCCGGGTACGCGGCGATCCGCTTCGCGCCGCGGCCAGGCGGCGGTCTGACGAGCGCCGGGGCGACGCTCGACACCCCACGGGGCCAGGCCGCGATCGACTGGTCGGTGTCCGACGGCACGCTGTCGGTCACCGTCACGGTGCCGGTCGGGGCGACGGCCGTGCTCGACCTCCCCGGTGCGGAGCCCGTCGAGCTCTCGCACGGCACGTGGGAGTCGGCGGTGCCGTTCGACGCGTGACCCGGGCGGCGGGCTGGCCCAGCGGGCACGTCCCACGAGAGCGCCCGCGAAAGCGCCCACGAGAGCGCCCGCGAAAGCGACAGTTCCCCGCGAGATCCGCGCGGGAAACTGTCGCTTTCGCAGTGCGGTCCGCGTGATGAGCCGCGGACCGCCTCAGTCGGGCAGGACCGCGTCGGGGACGTCCCGCAGGAAGATCTCGATCGTCTTCGGGCCGACGCCGTGCAGCGCTCCGAGCCGGTCACGGAGTTCCGCGCGTGACCCTGCGGTCTTCACGAGGTGCGACACCGAGCCCTCATCGGCGTCGAGCGTGTGCATCGTCTCGTGCAGCGCGTCCGTCATCTGGTAGTCGAACCGTCCGTAGCCGCCCTCGTCGAGGACCTTGCGGAGCTGCTCCCGTCCGGCCCCGGCGAACTTCCCGGGGCTCGTGAACCCGTGGTCGATCAGCACGCGGTACGTCTCGGCCGCCTGCTCCTGCCGGATCGGCCTGCCGAACAGCATGCTCGCGAGGAACCACCGGTACAGCTGCTGGGGTTTGCCGTCCGACAGGTCGATGCCGAGGTCGGAGGCGTGCGTCACGTCGGCCATGCCGGGCACCGTACCCGCCCCGGCACCACACTCGGTCCAGGTCCGGGGGTTACCCCCACCCCGGACCCGGAGGGCCGCCGGATCGTCCCTCCGACCGCGCGGAACGACGATGGATCCATGAACACGTCACGCTCCGAACGATCCGCCGTCACCTCCGCCTTCGCCGTCGTCGGCATGGGTCTCGTCGTCGCCACCCTGACCGGCTGCAGCATGATCGAGCAGTCGCTCCCGCAGCAGCACCGCCACTACGACACCTACCGCGATGCCCCGTCATCGGCGAACTCGGAGGACACGGCCTGGTTCATGCCGAAGTGGGTGCCGGAGGACGCGAAGGACATCGACGTGCGCCTGGACACGAGCAACCCCGGGTACGTCATCGCCTTCGACTCCGCGACCGGAGTCGACACGGCGGCGTGTGAGCCCGTCGACGGTACCCACGGCGGCCCGGCGATGACGGCCGACTTCCTGCCGAAGTCGCTGCCCACGAGCGACCTGATCACGTGCGGCGACGGACGGATCACGGCCGAGATCGACGGGCGTTGGTACGGCTGGACGTCGAAGGAGCCGGTGTCGTCCGACTCGAACGACACCCTGCGCAGTTCCTGACCGGACCTACTCCCCCGCCGCGGCGAGCTGGTCCTCGAGGTTGAACACCTCCGGCAGGATCCGCGCCGTCTGGTCTGCCCGACCGGTGGTCCCGTCGAAGAGGTCCTGCATGTGGGCCTCCCACGCGGACGCGACCTCGCTGGCCGCGAGGGCCGCGTCCGCATCGGCGACCGAGTCGGTCTCGTAGTAGCCGATCAGCAGGCCGTCGTCGTCGAGGAACAGGGAGTAGTTCCGTCGACCGGCCCCCGCGATGGCCCGGAGCATCGCCGGCCAGACCGCGGCGTGCCGCTCGCGGTACGCGTCCATGTGCTCCGCAGCCACCTGCAGTCGGAAGCAGACGCGCGTGACGCGATCCGAGCCTCCAGTCCGGTGCGGCTGGGCGGACGGGAGGCCCGGTGCCGGTCCGGTGGGCCCGCTCACCTGGGTGTCCGCTCGCCTCGCGAGCGGCGCGCCGGTTCGCGCGCAGCTCGCGCTCGCTCCTCGTGCTCGTCGACCGTTCGGACGGTGCCGGTGACGCTCGTCACCGTGCCGTACCGCTCGGCCTCGATCTCCTCGAGGGACTTCCCACGGGTCTCCGGCGCCCAGATCGTGCCGACCAGGAACGAGACGGCGAGGAGCCCGATGATGAGCCCGCCGAGGGGGCGGAGGCCGATGTCGGTGAGGAGCACGGGGAACCACATGCTGAGGAGTCCGACCGTGACGCGGGCGGCGAGGAACAGCACGCCCTGCGCGCTGGCACGGTACCTGGTGGCGAAGAGCTCGCTCGTCCAGAGGCCGTAGAACGCCTGCGCGCCGATGCCGGACGAGATGCCCCAGCCGATCGCGAAGAACAGCAGTGTGCCGGTGTTCGCCGGGCCGTAGATGAGCACGGCCCAGACGACGATCGCCAGCGCGGCACCGATCGCGAAGAGCACCCGTCTGCTGATCCGGTCCCCGTACCGCATGAACACGAAGTACGTCGTGAGCACGGTGCAGAACCAGACGAGGACCTGCAGGGCGTCCTGCTCGATGACGCTCGTCACCCCGGTCGCGGCGTAGATGCGCGGTTGGAAGATGCCGGCCTGGCCGGAGACGGTGTTCCACATCGCGTAGACGCCGAACAGGAAGAGCATCGCGACGAGGTTGATCTTCTTCGAGAACAGCTGGCCGACGCCGTGGAAGAAGCTGACCGTGCCGGTGGCCGCTCGCTCGTCCTTCCAGATGTTCGACTCCGGCAGCCCACGGCGGAGCCACCACACCACCGCGGCGACGACGAAGAGGTGCGCGAAGATGAGCCGGCTGCCGAGGAGTCCGAGCGGGGCAGCGGCGATCGCCAGCGCGAAGCCGACCATCGGGCCGATCGACCACGCGAGCTGCGCGGTGCCGACGTGTGCCGCACGCCTGCCAGCCGGTGCCTGTTCGGCGATGTAGGTCCAGCTGGCGGGGACACCGGCACCGACCGCGATGCCGCACAGGATGAAGCCCGTGAGGAGCATGCCGTAGTTGCCGGCGAACACCGCGAGGACGACCCCGAGCATGTACAGCAGCAGGTCGTACGTGTAGATGAACTTCCGGCCGTAGCGGTCGCACAGGGGGCCACCGATCGCGGCGCCGATGGCAGCGCCGAACGCGTTCGAGGAGAGGCTCGCGAGCAGGCCGACGCCGAGGTCGCCGATGTGGAACTGGGCCTGCCAGAACGCCAGGCTCGTCGCGATCGCGATGATCGAGCCCGACTCGATGTAGTTCGACATGGCCACCGAGATGGTGGCCTTCCAGCCGGTCGTGTTGCTGGCTCCGATACGGACCGCCATTGGTCCTCCGTTCGTGCGTGTTCGTCGGTGAATCGTTTCAACGGTGCAGCGAAGAAGATACGCCCGGTGATCGGGGTCCTGCAAGTGGGGCGGTTCGCGCGTTGGGTGTCGTTTCGCGCGTAGGAGGTCGAATCGCGCGTAGGAGGCCGTTCGTTCCGGCCTCCAACGCGCGAACCCGCTTCCCATCGCGGGCGTTCTGGGTGCTTTCACGCGGCGCGCGACCGCGACACCACGCCCCACACGACCGCGAACGACGATCGGGATGCCAGGATGACCGCATGACGGTGAGCGTTCGGGAGGTCGCGGCTCTCGCGGGCGTGTCGCTCGGCACGGTCTCGAACGTGTTGAACCGACCCGAGAAGGTGGCCCCCTCGACGGTCGAGCGCGTGCAGAACGCCATCGCCGAGCTCGGGTTCGTGCGGAACGACTCGGCACGCCAGCTCCGTGCCGGTCGCAGCTCCACCGTCGGGCTCGTCGTGCTGGACGGCGGCAACCCGTTCTTCACCGACGTCGCCCGAGGTGCGGAGGACGCCGCGATGTCGAAGGGTCTTGCGGTCCTCATCGGCAACTCGGACGAGTCGACCGAGCGCGAGCGCACCTACATCGACCTGTTCGAGGAGCGCCGCGTCGCCGGCCTGCTCATCTCCCCCGCCGGCGACGACCTCGAGCGGCTGGTCAGACTGCGCGACCAGGGCACCGCCGTCGTGCTCGTGGACCGTCGCGCGGACGACGAGCACTTCGCGTCCGTCTCCGTCGACGACGTGGCAGGCGGCCGGATCGCCGTCGAGCACCTCGTGGACATCGGCCGACGGCGCATCGCCTTCGTCGGCGGGCCGTTCGGCATCCGGCAGGTCGCTGATCGACACGCGGGAGCGCTCGGTGCCGCCACGGCCGCCGGCGCCTCGCTCGAGGTCCTGCAGACGTCGTCGCTGTCCGTGCTCGAGGGCCGGCGCATCGGCGAGGAGATCCAGCGTCGCCCGGCGTCCGAGCGGCCGGACGCGGTGTTCGCGGCGAACGACCTCATCGCCGTCGGGCTCGAGCAGGCGTTCATCATGCGCGGCTCGGTGTCCGTCCCCGACGAGATCGCGATCGTGGGCTACGACGACATCGCGTTCGCCGAGGCCGCCGTCGTGCCGCTCACGAGTGTCCGACAGCCGGCGCAGGACCTCGGGCGGCAGGCGATCGAGCTCCTGGTGCACCAGGTCGAGCACGGCCAGGACGTCGAGCTCGAACGGGTCGAGTTCACCCCGGAGCTGGTCATCCGCCAGTCCACCGTCCGCGATCGGTGACGCATCGCCGGTCTACGATCGAGGGATGGTGCAGCCCCCTCGACGCGACGGGCCGCCGAGCGTGCACCACGTCGCCGCACGGGCGGGTGTGTCGCTCGCGACGGTGTCGAACGTCCTGAACCACCCGGAGCGCGTCCGAGCGGCAACAGCGGCCCGGGTCCACGCCGCCATCGCAGACCTCGGGTACACGCCGAACCGGAACGCCCGTGCACTCGCATCCGGCAGGAGCCGGTCGATCGGGCTCGTCGTGTCGTCCCTGCAGAACTCCCTGTTCAGCGACATGCTCAACGGCGCCCAACTTGCCGCCCGGGAACGGGAATTCGCCCTGCTCATCGCCAGCAGCGAGAACGACCCGCGCGCGCAGGCCGACCACCTGGCCTTCCTCGAGAGCACCCGGGTGTCCGGCATCCTCCTCGCGACGATGGAGGAGTCCCGTGACCAGGTCGAGCTCACCCGCCGGCACGGTCACCCGGTCGTCTACGTGAACTACGAACCGACCGAGGTCGACGCCTGCTCGGTCGTCGTGGACAACGAGCGGGCCGGGTACATCGCGACGACGCACCTCATCGAACGGGGGTGCCGACGCATCGGCTTCGTGAGTGCACGACAGGAACTCCAGCCCGTGCACCGCCGTCGTGCCGGCGTGCTCCGCGCGATCGCCGAACACCCCGGGGTGCGCCTCGTCGACGTGGACGCCGGCGACATCGACCCGCCAGGGGGCACCGACGCCGGGGTCCACATCGCCGGCATGCCTGTGTCCGAGCGACCAGACGGGGTCCTCGGCGTGACGGACTTGCTCGCGATGGCCGTCGTCACCGAGCTGCGCGCCGCCGGGATCCGCGTGCCGGAGGACATCCCCGTCTCGGGCTGCGACCACAACTCGGTCGCGTGGGGCGGTGCCGTCCCCCTGACCTCGGTGACCATGCACGGCGCTGAGATGGGTGCGCGGGCGGTCGACCTGCTGCTCGCGGAGCTGCTGGACCCGCCGGACGAGCACGTGCACCGGACGGTCGTGCTCGACACCGAGCTCGTGCCGCGTGAGAGCACGCTCGGCCGCGAGGGTGCGGCCGCCGCGCGACGTGGCACCCCCGAGGACCCCCGCCGCACCGAGGCCTGACCCGGCGCACGGCGGTCGCAACCCGCCGAAGCACCCCCAGAAGCCCGAGACACCGCCGGAATCCGGGGCGCTTCGACGACATCGTGGTGCCTCGACGAGTCGCCGGCGCGTCGCACGCGCGACGCACGCGCGGCACAGGCGCGGCTCGGGCGCACCGCCGAACCGCACCGACGGAACTTGGAGCGCGCCAGCACGTAACGAATCAGAATCGGTGATTGACACGCTTCAATCCGCATGGTTCCATTCCGATTGAAACGTTCTAAACAGCACGACCGGCCACCACGACGACGCGGTGTCCGGGTCCGTTTCACCCGGGTCTCCCCCAACCCGGGCCTTACGAGGAGGTAAGGATGTCAGCACGTTCCCTGACCGCCCGGCTGCTCGCCATCGGCGGCGCCACGGTCCTCATCGGCGGCCTCGCCGCCTGTTCGTCCGGCGGCTCCGCCGACACGGGCAGCGGCGGCGGCAAGGTCCAGATCAGCTACCTGGTCGACAACTCCACGGCGACCGCCGTCACGACGAAGGCACTCGTCGCGGCGTTCGAGAAGGCCAACCCCGACATCACGGTGAAGGTCGACACGAAGCCGCAGGGCACCGACGGCGACAACCTGGTCAAGACGCGGTTGTCCACCGGTGAGATGGACGACGTCTTCAACTACAACTCCGGGTCGCTCATGCAGGCGCTCAACCCGGACAACACGCTCGTCGACCTGTCCGACCAGAGCTGGGCGAAGGACGTCGACAAGCAGTTCACGAAGGTCGTCAGCACCGACAAGGGCATGTACGGCGCACCCTTCGGCACGAGCTTCGGCGGCGGCGTCATGTACAACAAGAAGGTCTACGCCGACCTCGGCCTGAAGGTCCCCACCACCTGGGACGAGTTCATCAGCAACAGCGAGAAGATCAAGGACGCCGGCAAGGTCGCGCCGATCATCCAGACCTACGGCGACACCTGGACCAGCCAGCTCTTCGTGCTCGGCGACTTCGCCAACATCACGGCGCAGCAGGCCGACTGGGCGACGAAGTACACCGCGCACAAGGAGTCCTACGCGAAGGACCCGGCGTTCGCCGGCTTCGAGCACCTCGCCGAGGTGAAGGACAAGGGCCTCCTGAACGAGGACTTCGCGTCCGCGACGCAGGCGAACGGCCTGAAGATGCTCGCCGACGGCACCGGAGCCCAATACCCGATGCTCACGAACGCGATCTCGACCCTGCAGCAGGACAGCCCGGACGCGGTGAACGACATCGGTGCATTCGCCCTGCCGGCACAGAACGCGGACGACACGAACCTGACGATCTGGGAGCCGAACGGCCTCTACATCCCGAAGACGACCATGGGCGACAAGCTCGCGGCGGCGAAGAAGTTCATCGCGTTCGCCAACTCGTCCGACGGCTGCAAGGTACAGAACGACACCGGGACACCCGGCGGCCCGTACGTCATCTCGACGTGCAAGCTCCCGGACTCCGTGCCGACGATGCTCGGCGACCTGCAGAAGTACATCGACGACAGCAAGGCGACGCCGGCGCTCGAGTTCCTCTCCCCCATCAAAGGCCCGAACCTCGAGAAGATCTGCGTGCAGGTCGGCTCCGGGATCTCCACCGCAGCGGTCGGCGCGAAGCAGTACGACCAGGACGTCGTGCAGCAGGCCCAGCAGCTCGGCCTGAAGGGCTGGTGAGTCGGTGACCGCGACGCTCACGACGGCGGTCGCCCCGCCGCAGACCACGAAGGCCGGACCGGGTCCTGCCCGCAAGCGGATGCGTTCGTTCTACCCCGCGTGGTTCTTCATCCCCGCGATCGCGCTCTACGTCGTGTTCTTCGCGGTCCCGACCTTCGCCGGGTTCTACTTCTCGCTCACCCGCTGGACGCTGTTCGACCAGACCTTCATCGGCTTCGACAACTTCGTCCGGTTCTTCCAGGACCCGCAGCTCGTCTCGGGCTTCATCCACACGTTCGAGTACGGGTTCGTGACGAGCGCGGCGAAGGTGGTCCTCGGACTCGCCCTCGCCCTGCTCCTCACGTCCCCCGTGCTCGGGCGCGGGTACCTCCGGGCGGTCGTGTTCTTCCCGGTGCTCGTGTCGACGATCGGCATCGGCATCACGTTCAAGGCGCTGATGGACCCCTTCCACGGGATCATCAACTCCGTGTTGGGAGGACTCGGCCTCCCGACACCGGGGTGGCTGACCGACCCAGCCCTCGCGCTCTGGAGCGTGGCGGCTGTGGACATCTGGAAGGGCGTCGGCATCGCGACGCTCATCTTCATCGCCGGCATCGTGGCGATCCCGCAGGAGTACTTCGAGGCCGCCCGCGTCGACGGCGCGAGCGCCTGGACGATCTTCCGGAACATCACGCTGCCGCTGTCCCGCCCCGCGATGGGCACGGTCATCATCCTGTCGCTCATCGGCGGTCTGCGGTCGTTCGACCTCATCTGGGCGATGACCGGCGGTGGGCCGGGGTTCACCAGCGACGTCATCGCGAGTGTGATCTACAAGCAGTACCAGGCGGGCTTCTACGGCCTGTCGACGGCCGGCAACGTCGTGTTGTTCGTCGTCGTCACGGCGATCATGGTCCCGGTCTCCTGGCTCATCAACCGGAAGGAGCCGGAACTGTGACCGCCATCAGCACCACCCCGCGCCGCCGCCGCCCCGGCACCACCCGCAAGTGGATCATCGGCATCGTCGCCATCGTGGTGTCGTTCGTGGTCTTCCTCGTGCCCTTCGTCTTCGTCCTGCTCCAGGCAGCGAAGTCGCCGGCCGAGGCGAACCAGCTCGGCTTCACCCTGCCGACCCAGTGGCAGCTGTGGCAGAACCTGCAGGCGGTCTTCCAGACCGGCGAGTCCGGCATCGTGCGGGCGTTCGTCAACAGCGCCGTGCTGACGGTGGGCAGCGTGGTCATCATGGTCGTGTTCTCCGCCATGGTCGGCTACGTCCTCCAGCGTCGACCCGGCCGGTGGAACGGGGTCATCAACTTCTTCGTCCTCGCCGGCCTGATCGTCCCGCCGGCGATCGTCCCGACGATCTGGGTGCTGCAGGGCCTCAACCTGTTCAAGACCATGGGCGGGATGATCCTCATCGAGGCCACCTTCGGCCTGTCGTTCTGCATCCTGCTGTTCCGGGCGTTCGTCGCGACGATCCCCAAGGAGCTGGACGAAGCCGCCGTGCTCGACGGTGCCGGGCCGATCCGCCTGTTCTTCGGGGTCGTCCTGCCGCTGCTGAAGCCGGTCATCATCACCGTCGTGCTCGTCCAGTCGGTCGCCGTGTTCAACGACTTCGCGAACCCGCTGTACTTCCTCCCGGGGTCCGAGAACGCCACCGTGCAGCAGACGCTGTACGCGTTCCAGAGCCAGTCGGTCAGCCAGCTGAACCTGCTGTTCACGGACGTCCTGCTCATCACGATCCCCCCGCTCATCCTCTACATCTTCTTCAACCGTCAGATCGTCGCCGGCATGACCAGCGGCGCCGTCAAGGGCTGACGCCCGACCCGGACTGGAGGCCCGACCCGCCACCGGCAGGTCGGCCTCCGCCCGGCAGTCCCACCGACCAACGACGCGGCCGTCGACGACGACGGCCGCCGGAAGGACACCATGACCACCTGGACCGCATCGTTCATCGCGAGCGACACCGACCTGGGCAGCGCGCCGATCCTGCGCCGGGAGTTCACCATCGACGGCGGCCACGGTGCCGTCCGCCGGGCCACCCTCGACGTCAGCGCCCTCGGGGTGGTCGAGGCGTGGCTCGGAGGCTCTCGTGTCTCAGACCACCTGCTCGAACCGGGGTGGACGAGCTACGAGTGGCGCATCCGCGTCGCGTCGCACGACGTCTTGTCGCACCTGAGCTCGACCGCTCCCGGGGACGCCGCCGTGCTCGCCCTGGTCATCGGCAACGGCTGGGCGGCCGGACGCCTGGCATGGGGCGGCGGCGGCGGCTGGTACACGGACGAACGTGCTGGGTTCGCCGAGCTCCGCATCGAGTTCGAGGACGGCCACGTCCAGACTGTCGCCACCGACACCGACACCGACTGGCAGGCGTTGTCCAGTGCGATCACCGCCGACCAGCTCTACGACGGCGAGGACATCGACGCCCGGCTCCGCGACGGGTCGTTCCTGCAGCCGGGGACGCCGACGATCCCGAGTACCGACGGACATCCCGGTCGGTCGGTCGGCGTCCACACCGTCGACCTCGGCGACCGCGAGCTCGTCGCCGACACCGTCCCGCCGGTCCGGCCCCTCGCCGAGATCGCCCCGGTCGACGTCTGGACGAGCCCGTCGGGCGCGACGCTGGTCGACTTCGGCGTGAACCTGGTCGGCTGGCTCCGTGTCGTCGCCTCCGGCCCGGCCGGCACGGTCCTGACGATCCGGCACGCCGAGGTCCTCGAACACGACGAGCTCGGTACCCGCCCGCTCCGGACCGCGAAGGCGACGGACCACTTCACGCTGAGCGGCGACGGCGCGGACACGTTCGAGCCGCGGTTCACCTTCCACGGGTTCCGCTACGCCTCGGTCGACGGCTGGACGGGCACGCTCGACGAACTCCGCGCCGCCGTCGTCGCGGTGCAGGTCGGCAGCGACCTGACCCGCACGGGCACGTTCGAGTCGAGCCACGAGCTGCTCAACACCTTCCACGACAACGTGGTCCGGGGCATGCAGGGCAACTTCCTCAGCGTCCCGACGGACTGCCCGCAGCGCGACGAGCGGCTCGGGTGGACGGGCGACATCGCGGCGTTCGCCCCGACGGCCTCGTACCTGTTCGACACCAGGGCGTTCCTCGGCGACTGGCTCCGCGACGTGTGGCTCGAGCAGCAGCACGCCGACGGGGTGATCCCGTTCGTGGTGCCCGACGTGCTGAAGTACTCCCCCGCCGAGGACTTCGGGAAGCCCGACGCCACCGCGATCTGGTCGGACGCCGGGGTCTGGGTACCGTGGACGCTGTACCAGGCCTACGGCGACAGCGCGGTGCTCGAGGAACAACTGCCGTCGATGGTCGCGCACCTCCGTCGGATCCGCGACCACCTGTCGCCCCAAGGCCTCTGGGACACGGTGTTCCAGTTCGGCGACTGGCTCGACCCCGATGCCCCGCCGGAGGACGCCGCGAAGGCGAAGGCCGACCCGGGCGTCGTCGCCACGGCGTGCGCGTACCGGTCGGCGACGCTCGTCGCCGAGGCGGCGCGCTTGACCGGCCATGCGGCGGAGGCGAGCGAGGCCGAGGAACTGGCCACGAGCCTCCAGGCCGCGTTCCGGGAGCACTACGTGACGGACGGACGGATCCTCAGCGACTGCACCACGGTCTACGCGCTCGCCATCGTGTTCGGGATCCTGTCCGACGAGGACACCGCGAAGGCCGGCGACCGGCTCGCCGAGCTCGCTGCCGAGTCCGGGTACCGGATCTCGACGGGCTTCGCCGGCACGCCCTTCATCACGGACGCGCTGACGCAGACGGGGCACCTCGACGACGCGTACCGGCTGCTGCTGCAGACGGAGTGCCCGTCGTGGCTGTACCCGGTGACGATGGGGGCGACGACGGTCTGGGAGCGCTGGGACTCGATGCTGCCGGACGGCACCATCAACCCGGGCGAGATGACCTCGTTCAACCACTACGCGCTCGGTGCCGTGGCGGACTGGATGCACCGGGTCGTGGGTGGTCTCGCGCCGCTGACGCCCGGGTACGAGTCCGTGCTCATCGCGCCGCAGCCCGGCGGGGGCCTGACGTGGGCGTCCACCTCGCTCGACACCGTGCACGGGCACGTCGCCGTGCGGTGGGAGCTCGTCAACGGGGAGCTGCTCCTCCGGGCGACCGTGCCGGACGGGGTCAGCGCGGTGGTGCGCTTGCCGGGCCTCCCGGAGCAGCGCGTCGGCGCCGGCACGCACGAGCTGCGCGCGCCGGCCGCGGTGCCCGCGGCGTAGCCGCCGGCGGGTCGGGCGGCGGGGCCGGGAACGGCGTCGGATTCGCGCCCCCGAATGGACATCGCGCCCCGACGCACCGGGGCGCGATGTCCACAACGGGGCGCGAACCAACCGGTGGCGCGCGCCGGTTGCGCGACGCGTCGCCGCCGAGTAGCGTATGAAACGATTCAATCGACCACGAGGAAGTGACACGATGACATCAGCAAGCTTCAGTTCGATCGGCGACCAGCTGGCACGGCAGGCGATCGAGCTCCCGTCCTGGGCGTTCGGCAACTCCGGCACGCGTTTCAAGGTGTTCAGCACGCCAGGAACGCCCCGAGACCCCTACGAGAAGATCGCCGACGCGGCCCAGGTCAACAAGTACACGGGGCTGGCTCCCACGGTGGCGCTCCACATCCCGTGGGACCTCGTCGACGACTTCGCCGACCTCCGCCGCCACGCCGAGGAGCACGGCGTCCGCCTGGGCACCGTGAACTCGAACACGTTCCAGGACGACGACTACAAGTTCGGCGCCCTGACCCACGTCGACGAGACGATCCGGCAGAAGGCGATCGACCACCACCTGCGCTGCATCGACGTCATGGACGCCACGGGCAGCCGCGACCTGAAGATCTGGCTCGCCGAGGGCTCGAACTACCCGGGGCAGGAGGACATGCGCTCCCGCCAGGACCGCCTCCACGACAGCCTGTCGACGATCTACGACCGGCTCGGGGACGACCAGCGCCTGGTCCTCGAGTACAAGTTCTTCGAGCCGTCGTTCTACCACACGGACGTCCCCGACTGGGGCACCAGCTGCGTGCAGACGAGCGCCCTCGGCGACAAGGCGATGGTCTGCCTCGACACCGGCCACCACGCACCTGGTACGAACATCGAGTTCATCGTCATGCAGCTGCTGCGCCTCGGCAAGCTGGGGAGCTTCGACTTCAACTCGCGCTTCTACGCCGACGACGACCTCATCGTGGGTGCAGCCGACCCGTTCCAGCTGTTCCGCATCCTGGTCGAGGTCATCCGCGGTGGCGGCTACGACAACCCCGACGTCGCGTTCATGCTCGACCAGTGCCACAACATCGAGGACAAGATCCCCGGGCAGATCCGCTCGGTGCTGAACGTGCAGGAGATGACGGCCCGCGCGCTGCTCCTCGACCGCGTGGCGCTGACGGCGGCGCAGGAAGCGCACGACGTCCTGGGCGCGAACGAGATCTTCATGGACGCGTACCAGACCGACGTCCGGAAGGACCTCGCGGCCTGGCGCGAATCGCGCGGCCTCCCGGCCGACCCGATGCGCGCGTACCTGGACTCCGGGTACCAGCGCTCGATCGCCGAGGACCGCGTCGGCGGCGTCCAGGCCGGCTGGGGTGCGTAGACAGATGACGATCAACGACCTGGAGGACCGGGTGGACCCCGCAACGCAGACGACCGCTGGACAGGTGGTCGCCGACCTCATCGCACGTTCCAACGCGCTCGGCTCGGACCCGCGGATCACGAACTACGCCGGGGGGAACACCTCGGCGAAGGGCGCCGCGACCGATCCGGTGACCGGCGAACCCGTGGAACTGCTCTGGGTGAAGGGATCCGGGGGCGACCTCCGCACCCTGACACCGGCCGGGCTCGCCGTGCTGCGGGTCGACCGGGTCCGGGCGTTGGAGCAGGTCTACCCGGGCGTCGATCGCGAGGACGAGATGGTCGCCGCGTTCGACTACTGCCTGCACGGCAAGGGCGGAGCAGCTCCGAGCATCGACACGGCCATGCACGCCCTCGTCGACGCCCCGCACGTGGACCACCTGCACCCGGACGCCGGCATCGCCATCGCGACGGCGTCGGACGGCCCGGCCCTGACGGAGCGGGTCTTCGGCGGGAAGGTCGTGTGGGTGCCGTGGCGCCGACCCGGGTTCCAGCTCGGCCTCGACATCGCCGCGATCAAGCGGGACCACCCCGAGGCGATCGGCACGATCCTCGGCGGGCACGGCATCACCGCGTGGGGCATCACTAGCGAGGAGGCCGAGGCGAACTCCCGTTGGATCATCGACACCGCCGAGCAGTACATCGCTGCGAACGGCAAGCCCGACCCGTTCGGCCCCGTCCGCCCGGGCTTCGAGGCGCTCCCCACCGACGAGCGACGAGCCCGCGCCGCCGCCCTCGCCCCGACGATCCGTGGGATCGCGGGGCACGACAAGCCGGTCGTGGGGCACGTCACCGACAGCGACGTGGTGCTCGACTTCCTCGCGAGCGAGAAGGCACCGGGACTCGCGGCGCTCGGCACCAGCTGCCCGGACCACTTCCTCCGCACCAAGGTGCAGCCGCTCGTCCTCGACCTGCCCGCGACGGCCACCGTCGAGGAGCAGATCGCACGCCTGCACGAGCTGCACACGTCCTACCGCGAGGACTACCAGGCGTACTACGACCGGCACGCGACGCCCGAGTCCCCCGCGATCCGCGGCGCCGACCCGCTCATCGTGCTCGTCCCCGGTGTCGGCATGTTCTCGTACGGCAAGGACGCCCAGACCGCCCGCGTCGCCGGGGAGTTCTACGTCAACGCGATCAACGTCATGCGCGGGGCCGAAGCACTCTCCACCTACGCCCCGATCGACGAGGCCGAGAAGTTCCGCATCGAGTACTGGACCCTCGAAGAGGCCAAGCTCCAGCGGATGCCGAAGCCTGCGAAGCTCGCGACCCGCATCGCCCTCGTCACCGGGGCCGCGTCCGGCATCGGCAAGGCGATCGCGAAGCGACTGGCGTCGGAGGGCGCCGCGGTCGTCATCGCCGACCTCGACGAGACGAAGGCGCAGGAGGCCGCCGCCGAGATCGGGGACACCGACCGGGCGATCGGCGTCGCGGCGAACGTGATCTCCGCCGAGGACATCGCGCGCGCCGTCCAGGAGACCCTGCTGCACTTCGGCGGGCTCGACCTCGTCGTCAACAACGCGGGGCTGAGCCTGAGCAAGTCGCTGCTCGAGACCACCGAGCAGGACTGGGACCTGCAGCACGACGTCATGGCGAAGGGCTCGTTCCTGGTGTCGAAGGCCGCGGCGAAGGTCCTCATCGAGCAGGGCCTCGGCGGCGACATCGTGTACATCTCGAGCAAGAACTCGGTGTTCGCCGGCCCGAACAACATCGCCTACTCCGCCACGAAGGCCGACCAGGCCCACCAGGTGCGACTGCTGGCGGCCGAGCTCGGCGAACACGGCGTCCGGGTGAACGGCATCAACCCCGACGGCGTCGTCCGCGGCTCGGGCATCTTCGCGTCCGGCTGGGGTGCGAACCGCGCGAAGACGTACGGCATCGAGGAGCAGGACCTCGGGAAGTTCTACGCCCAGCGCACGATCCTGAAGCGCGAGGTCGTGCCGGAGAACGTGGCGAACGCCGTCTACGCGATCTGCACCGACGACTTCTCGCACACCACGGGCCTGCACGTGCCGGTGGACGCGGGCGTCGCCGCGGCGTTCCTGAGGTAGCGGGACATGCGCAGCAGCGGCGGCCGGAGCGATGCCGGCGGCAGCGTGGCCGCGGTCGACCTCGGCGCCACGAGCGGCCGCGTGATCGTCGGGCACGTCGACACGGACGGCGTGCGGACGGAGCACGTCGCCCGGTTCCCGAACGGCCCCGTCACGCTCCACGAGCACGACCGCGAGGCCCTGCACTGGGACGTGGTCGAGCTGTACCAGCAGGTCACCGCCGGCCTCCGCGACGCGTTCGGCAGGAATCCGGACATCGCGAGCATCGGGATCGACTCGTGGGCGGTCGACTACGGACTCCTCCGCGACGGACGTCTGCTCGGCCTGCCGTCCCACTACCGGGACGACCGGCACGAGCACGGCGTCGCCCCGGTGCACGCAGCGGTCGACGCCGTCGAGCTGTACAGCCGCAACGGGCTGCAGCACCTCCCCTTCAACACGCTGTTCCAGTGGGCGGCGGACCCGACGCTGCACCTCGCCGATCGCGCCCTGCTCGTCCCCGACCTGCTCGGGTACTGGCTCACCGGCGTCGAGGCGGCCGAGCGGACCAACGCCTCGACGACCGGGGCACTCAACGCGACCACCCGTGGGTGGGACCCGGCGTTGCGGGCTGCTGCGGGCCTCCCGTCCGGACTCCTACCCACGCTCCGCGACCCGGGAGACCGACTCGGTCCCCTGCTGCCGGCCGTCGCCGACCTCGTCGGTGGCAGCGCGCCGGTCACGCTGGTCGGGTCGCACGACACGGCCTCGGCCGTGGTCGCGGTCCCCGCGACGACCGGCGACTTCGCCTACATCTCGAGCGGCACGTGGTCGCTCGTCGGCGTCGAGCTCGAGGCCCCCGTCCTGTCGGACGCGGCCCGCGAGGCGAACTGCACCAACGAGGGCGGTGTCGACGGCCGGGTCCGGTTCCTCAAGAACGTGTCAGGACTGTGGTTGCTCTCGGAGAGCGTCCGGACCTGGGAACGTGGCGGCGAGCGCATCGATCTGGAGGCTCTGCTCGCCTCCGCCGCGGCCGTCACCGCCCCGGTCCCCGTCTTCGACGTCGCGGACGAGTCGTTCACGCCGCCCGGCGACATGCCCGCCCGGATCACCTCCTGGTGCTCCGAGCACGGCCTCTCGGCACCCGCGACGCGGGCGGAGTTCGTCCGGTCGATCCTGGAGTCGTTGGCCGTCGCCTACGCCGCGACGCTGGCGACGATCGCCACGATCACCGGCAAGGACATCCGACAGGTCCACATCGTCGGCGGCGGTTCCCAGAACCGGCTGCTGTGCCAGCTGACGGCCGATCGCACCGGACTGCCGGTCCTGGCGGGTCCGGTCGAGGCGACCGCACTCGGCAACATCCTGGTGCAGGCGCGGGCTGCCGGGCTTGCCGGCCTCGGCGGCGCGTCCCTCGAGGCGCTGCGCACCGTGGTCGCGCGCACGGTCGAACCCGTCCGGTACACCCCGACGACGGAACGAACCACCACCTCATCCACCCCGAGACGTAGGATGTCTGTATGACTTCGACCGATGACCAGCGACGTGTCGACCCAGCGACGGGCGCACCGGCACCGACCGCGGGAGCCGCGTCGACGGCGCGGACCAAGATGCGGCGGCAGCTGCCGACCGTGCACGACCTGGCACCCCTGATGCAGTTCAAGAAGCCCGACCTCAACGCGCGGCGGCGTCGGCTGGAGCAGGCGCTGACGATCTGGGACCTCCGGGACATCGCCGCCCGCCGGACCCCTCGTGCCGCGTTCGACTACACCGAGGGTGCCGCCGAAGCCGAGATCTCGCTGGCGCGGGCACGGCAGGCGTTCGAGGACATCGAGTTCACGCCGTCGATCCTCCGGGACGTCTCCACCGTGTCGACGTCGCGCGAGGTACTGGGCGCCCCGGTGTCGTACCCGTTCGGCATCGCACCGACGGGGTTCACCCGGATGATGCAGACCGAGGGCGAGCGCGCGGGGGCCAGGGCCGCCGGACGCGCCGGGATACCGTTCTCGCTGTCCACGATGGGCACCACCGCGATCGAGGACGTCCGCGACGCCAACCCCCACGGCCGCAACTGGTTCCAGCTGTACATGTGGAAGGACCGCGAGAAGTCGATGGCGCTGGTGTCCCGCGCCGAGAAGGCCGGGTTCGACACGCTACTCGTCACCGTGGACGTCCCCGTCGCGGGTGCGCGGCTCCGGGACAAGCGCAACGGGTTCTCGATCCCGCCGCAGCTGAGCGCTCGCACGGTGGTCAACGCGATCCCGCGCCCGTGGTGGTGGTTCGACTTCCTCACCACCGAACCCCTGGCGTTCGCGTCCCTCGACCGCTGGTCCGGCACCGTCGGGGAGCTCCTCGACCACATGTTCGACCCGACCGTCACCTACGAGGACCTGGCGTGGGTCCGCGACCAGTGGAAGGGCAAGGTCGTCGTCAAGGGCGTGCAGTCCCTGGCGGACGCGAAGCGCCTGGCGTCCATGGGCGTCGACGGGATCACGCTGTCGAACCACGGCGGACGCCAGCTCGACCGTGCCCCGATCCCCTTCCACCTGCTGCCCTCGGTGGTCAAGGAGGTCGGGAACGACACCGAGGTGCACCTCGACACGGGCATCATGTCCGGCGCGGACATCGTCGCGGCCGTCGCGCTCGGGGCGAGGTTCACGATGGTCGGTCGGGCGTACCTCTACGGGCTGATGGCCGGGGGCGAGGCCGGGGTCGATCGGATGATCCAGATCCTGTCGGAGCAGATCGAGCGCACCATGCGGCTGCTCGGGGTCACGTCGCTCGACGAGCTCGAACCAGGTCACGTCACGCAGCTCGCGCGCCTGGTGCCCGTCGCTCGTCCCTAGCCGGGGGCGTCCGGCAGCGTCCACGCCGCACCGGGCGTCGGCGCCGGGCCGCCCGCCGTCTGCGGTGGCCGCTGCCGGAGGTCCTCGAGCATCGGCCTGAGCCTGCGCAGGCTCCGTTGGGTGTCGACGAGGCTCACGGCCAGGAACCCCACGAACAGGGCGACGAACACCCACCAGACCGGCCCGTCCGCCACTGCGAGCCAGACTCCGAGCGCGGTGGCGAGCACGACGACCACCGGCCCGAACCACCGGTTGCGGCGGTACTGACGTCGGGCCCGCTCCAGCTCGGGTGTCCAGATCGCCGGGTCGACGTCGGGGGGCACCACGCCGGTCTTGACGGCGCGACGGATCCGGCTCACCTCGTCCGCTCCGCCGGCACGACGTCGCGTCCGCGCGATGCCGATCCCGAAGAAGGCGGTCATGAGGCCCGCGTACACGACGGACCCGATCACGAGCGCACCGACGTCTTGGCGCGCGGGCCGCGTGACGAACTGGATGCCGAACCACAGCACCGCGAGCAGGACGAACAGGACGGGCAGCAGCACCGGCAGCGACAACCTCCGGAAGCGTTCCATGGGTCTCCCTCGATCCAGTCCAAGATGCCCGCACCGGGCAGCGTGCTGCTGTGAGGTCGGGGCACATCGCCTCCCGGTAGGGTCGGCGGCACGAGAAGGGGGCTGCATGGCCGGGGCGAGCATCAGCGTGCAGGACTTCGTCATGCGCTTCGGGGACCGTACCGTCGTGGACGGGTTGTCGTTCGACGTCGCGCCCGGGGAGACGTTCGGGCTCCTCGGCAGCAACGGGTCCGGCAAGACGACGACGATCCGGGCACTGCTCGGCATCACGTCGCCGTCGGCGGGCACCCTGACGATCGACGGACGGCAGTACCGGCCGGCGACCGGCGGCATCGGGTACCTGCCCGAGGAGCGCGGGCTGTACCGGAAGGAGTCCGTCATCGACGTGATGACGTACTTCGCGGCACTCCGTGGCATGGCGCGCTCGGCGTCCACCGCGTGGTCGATGGAGTACCTGGCGCGGGTGGGGCTCGCGGACAAGGCGAAGCTCCGGATCGACAAGCTCTCGGGCGGCCAGCAGCAGAAGGTCCAGCTCGGGATCACGATCATGGACCGGCCGCGGCTGCTCATCCTCGACGAGCCGACCAAGGGCCTCGACCCGGTGAACCGTCGGCTCCTGCTCGACCTGGTCGACGAGCGGAAGGCCGACGGCGCCACCGTGATCCTGGTCACGCACCACATGGACGAGGTCGAACGGCTCTGCGACCGGATCCTGCTCCTGAAGGACGGCACCGCGGCCGCGTACGGCACGATCCCCGAGGTGCAGGACGCCTTCGGGGGTGCCGTCGCGAAGGTGTCGCTCGACGGAGCGGTGCCGACGTCGCCGCTCTACAAGCTCGCACGGCACGAGGGCCACGTCGCGTACCTGGTGCCGTCGTCCTCGGCAGCCACGGACGGGTCGGACGTCCTGTCGTCGCTCGTCGGAGCCGGCGTGCACGTCACGGGCTTCGAGATGCGGAGGATCCCGCTCGACGAGATCTTCGTGCAGGTGTACGGGCACGACGCCGGCGCGGACGAGCGCGCCGCAGGGGGAACGCGATGAGCCGTCTGGGAACCGTCATCCGGTTCGAGTTCGTCCGCGCGGTGAAGAAGCCCGCGTTCTGGATCGGCACCCTCGCGCTGCCCTTCGTCATCGTGGTGGTGTCCCTGCTCGTCGGGGTCGGGCAGGCGGCGGGGACGAACTCGGTCGTGTCGAGCTCGTCCGCCGAGAAGACGCCATTCCACTACGTCGACCGCTCCGGGCTCGTCTCCGGGTCCGTGGCGGCGCGCTGGGGCGGGACGCCGTCCACGGACGAGGCCGCCGACCGTGCCGACGTCGTCGCCGGACGGCTCGACGCGCTCGTCGTGTTCCCGGAGTCCCCGTCCGAGGACCCGATCGAGGTCACCGCGAAGGACAAGGGGCTCTTCGAGAACGGCGGGTACTCGTCGCTCGCCGAGCGGGTGCTCGAGCAGAGCGTCGCCGCGAACGTGGACGACGCGGAGGCGGTGCACATCCTGCGGTCGCCGCCGGCAGCCGACGTCACGGCCTACGCCGACGGGAAGGTCGCGCCGGGGTGGCTGTCGATCCTGCCGCCGATGGTCTACCTGGCGGCGTTCTTCGGGCTCGTGCTGCTGCTCGCCGCGCGCATGGTCACCGTGGTCGTCGAGGAGAAGGAGAACCGGATCTCCGAGATGATCCTGACGACGGTGACGGCCGGGGACCTCATCCGCGGCAAGGTCATCGCGATGCTGCTCGTCGGCCTCGTGCAGATCGGGGTGTTCCTGGTGCCGGGGCTCCTGTCGCTCGTCGTCGTCATCCCGCTGGTCGCCAGCCGGGTCGGGCACGTGGTCGTCGATCCGTGGCGGATGGTGGTCGGCGCCCTGCTGCTCGTCGGCGGGGTCCTGCTCGCGTCGGCGTTGTTCGTCGCCGTCGGCGCCGCCGTCCCGACGATCAAGGACGCCTCGGCGCTGCAGTCCGCGGCGATCTTCTCGCTGATCATCCCGATCTACGCGGCGTTCTTCGTGATGACGAGCCCCTCGTCGCCCGTGGTCGCGGTCTTCACGTACTTCCCGACGTTCACCCCGATCACCGCGATGGTCCGGAACGCCGTCGGGTCGCTGTCGCCGCTCGAGTCGGTCGTCTGCATCGTCGAAGTGTTCGTCGTCGCGGGGCTGCTGCTGTGGTTCGCGCAGTACCTCTTCCGGCACTCGGTCGCGCAGTACGGGTCGAAGGTGACGGTCCGGCAGATCCTCTCCTGGCGCCGGTCGCGGTGACGTCCAGGCGTCCGGGGTGGCCGACGGCCGCCGAGGTCAGGACGCGCTGACCGACCGCCCCGTCAGGGACAACGCCAGCGGGTTCGCCCGGACGAGGTCGAGCCCACGCTGCGCAGCGCCGATCAGGACGACGTCGGGCCCGAGCTCGGACGCGACGACCTCCGGCACCGGACGGAACGCACCGCTGCCGAGGACGGCGTTCGCGCGCGCGATGACCGCGGCCGCCGGCTGCGCGATCGCCCCGGCGACGTAGACGCGCTCGATGTCGAGCAGGCTCGCGAGCACGATGGTCGCCTTCGCCAGCCGTTCACCGAGCTGGTCGACGATCTGCAGGGCGACCCGGTCCCCGTCCCGAGCAGCCGCGAACACCGCCTGGGCGTCGAGCGCACTCCGTGCCGCGATCTCGGCGAGCACCGAACCCGGCGCGATCCGCCCGGCGGCGAGCGCCTCGGCCGCGAGCGTCCGGCACGCCGCGCCGATGCCCTCCGGTGTCCCGACGCCCTCGACGAGGGCGAGGACGCGCATCTCGCCGGCACCGCCGTGTGCGCCGCGGAGCAGGACCCCGTCGACGATGAGGCCGGTGCCGAAGCGCTCCCCGGACAGCAGTGCGGCGAACGAGTCACCAGCGCCCCTGGCACGCTCCGCGATCGCGGCGAGGTTCGCGTCGTTCTCGACGACGATCGCCCCGTGACCGGCGAGGACCTCCTCGAAGCCGGGGTTCATGCGGTGCCAGAACCCGTCGTCCTCGTTCGGGGACCGCCCGTGCGCGTCGACCGGCGCCGCGACGCCGATCGTCGTGACGAGCACGTCCGAGGCGGCGTGCCCGGTGTCGGCGAGTGCGCGCGTGACGCACCGGAGGACCGCGGCGCGACGATCACGGGCGTCCCGGTCGGCATCGTCGAAGTCGGGTCGGACGGGTTCCTCCGCGTGGGCGAGGACGGCTCCCCGCAGGTCCGCGACGACCGCCTCGACGCGTGACTGCCCGACGTCGGCCCCGACGACCACGCCAGCGGTCCTCCGCAGTTCGTAGCGCTTCGCCGGGCGACCCATCCGGTACTCCCCCGCGGCCCTGGCGTCGTCGAGCTCCGCGATCCACCCGAGCCGGACGAGCTCGTCGCACGCCGTCAGCACGGTCGACCGTGTGTGCCCGGTCCGTGCCATCACCGTGCTCGCGGTGAACACCTGCTCGGCGAACGCCACGTCGAGCACCGTCTCGAGGCTCGAGCGTCGCAGCAGGTCGGGGAGCATGGTCACTGGCTGAAGATACCGCGTCACGAGTTCCTTGCTTTCCTAAATATTCTCGCTAGATTATGTGCACCGACCGCATCGGAGCAGTCGGGGGGACGGGACGGCAAGGGCGCCGAGACCCGTCGGACGGAGTTCACGTGCACGCACGAACCGCTTCACCGCTGAGCCGATCGGCGCTCAGTCGTCGGTCCTTCCTCCTCGGCACCGGCGCAGTCGGCGCGAGCCTGGCCCTCGCCGGGTGCGCTCCCGCGTCGTCGGGTTCCGGTCGGGAGACGATCACGTTCTACGTCTCGAAGCCCGAGGTGATCGGGTACTTCGACGACGTCATCGCGAAGTTCCACGACAGCCAGTCGAAGATCCGGGTCATCCGTGACTCGACGTCGTCGCTGCCGGCGGACTTCGTGCGGAGCTCGCCGCCGGACCTCGGCTGCCTGAACTACAACTACGCGATGGTGTCGTTCGTCGAGCACGGCGCATTGACCGACCTGTCCGACATGGACGAGGCCAAGGCCATCAACCCGGACCTCTGGACGCTCATGGAGCAGACGGCGTCCTACCCGGGTGAGCGGAACGCGCTGCCGTACTCGGTCACCGCCGCGTCGGTGATCTACAACAAGGAGATCTTCGCCCAGCAGGGCATCGAGATCCCGACCACCTGGTCCGAGCTGGAGGCGGTCTGCGAGAAGCTCCTCGCCGCCGACGTCACGCCGTTCTACAACACCTACAAGGACACGTGGACGCTCGCCCAGGGGATGTTCGACTACTCGATCGGCGGCATGCTCGACGTCGGGAAGACCTTCTCGGCGCTCGAGAAGGAGGGCACGTCGCTCACGCCGGCCTCCCCCGTGTCGTTCTCGAAGGACTTCGCACCGCCGATGGACCGGATGGCGCAGCTCGCGAAGTGGTCGAACAAGAACGCCGCGAGCCGTGCGTACGGCGACGGCAACCTCGCGTTCGCGAAGGGCGAGTCGGCGATGTACCTGCAGGGTCCGTGGGCGCTCATCGAGATCGCGAAGACGAACCCGGACATGGACCTCGGCACGTTCCCGATGCCCGCGACCGACGACCCCGCCGACCTGAAGGTCCGGGTCAACGTCGACCTGGCGCTCTGGATCCCGAAGGCGTCGAAGAAGCAGGAGGCGGCGCGCGAGTTCCTCCGCTTCCTGATGTCCCCCGACGTCGCGGACAAGTACAACGCGGACAACAACGGATTCGGCACCCGCAAGGACTCGCCCCCGGTCGCCAACCCGACGCTGCAGGGCATGCAGCAGTACTACGACGACGCGGCCTTCTACCTCGGCCCGTCGCAGCTCGTGCCGGCCGAGATCCCCGTGGCCAACTACGCGCAGTCCATCGCCCTCGGTGGCGACCCGGCTCCGCAGCTCCGCACACTCGATGCCGACTGGGCGCGCGTGGCGCGCCGGAAGGCCTGACCCGGTCTCGGACCGAGGAGACGATCACCATGGCAATCGCCACGACGTCCTCCGGCGGCAGCCGCCGGAACAGCCCCACCGACAGCCCCGATCCCGACCGGGGCGGCTCCCCCACCGCGAGCGGCCGAGCACCACGAACCGCACGGTCCCGGGTGCACCGCATCCAGCCGGTCTTCCTCGCCTTCCTCCTGCCGACGCTCGTCGTCTTCACACTGGCGATCACGGTGCCTGCCGTGATGGGCATCGTCCTCAGCTTCACCGACTCTGTCGGGTTCGGGGAGTTCGGGTTCACCGGCCTGACGAACTACCTCGCGATCTTCTCCGACCCGGCGATCCTGCACGCCTACCTGTTCACGATGGGCTTCTCGTTGGTCACCGTGCTCGTCGTGAACGCGCTGGCGCTCCTGCTGGCGATCGCCCTGACGAGCCGCATCCGTGCCAAGGTCGCCCTCCGCGCGGTGTTCGTGCTGCCGATGGTCATCTCGGGCATCGTCATCGCCTACGTGTTCTCGTTCCTCTTCTCGAACAGCCTGCCCGAGCTCGCGACGACGCTCGGGATCGCGCCGCTCGAGACGAGCATCCTCGCCAACCCCGACCTCGCCTGGATCGCGATCGTCGTGGTCACGACGTGGCAGGCGATCCCCGGCACGCTGCTCATCTACATCGCGGGGGTCCTCGCGATCCCCGGCGAGGTGTACGAGGCCGCGGCCATCGACGGCGCGTCGTCGTGGCGGCAGCTCGTCTCGATCACGATGCCGCTCACCGCCGGCTACATCGTCATCAACCTGATCCTCGGCTTCAAGAACTTCCTCAACGCCTACGACGTGATCGTCGGTCTCACCGCCGGAGGCCCGGGGACCGCGACCACGAGTGTCGCGATGTCGATCTTCAACGGGTTCAACAGCGGCGACTACTCCTACCAGATGGCGAACGCGACGATCTTCTTCGTCATCACCGTCATCCTCGCGCTCGTCCAGCTGCGGCTCAGCCGCGGGAAGGCCCTCTTCTCATGACGCTCCCTGCACCGCTCCAGCCGTCCACCACCCGCACCGGCAGCATGCGCTCGATCGACGCGGACGCCGCCCGCGGCCGTCGATCGAAGAGCGGCTGGAACTGGCCGCTGACGATCATCCTGGCGATCTGCTCGCTGACGGTCTTCGTCCCGCTGTACGTCACGGTCGTGATGGCGTTCAAGACCACGAGCCAGGCGCTCGACGGCAACGCGTTCTCACTGCCGGCACCGTTCAGCATGGACGGGTTCGTCCGGGCCTGGGAGCTGACCGACTTCCCGCGGGCGTTCGGCGTCTCCGTGCTCGTCGCCGCGATCTCCGTCACCGGGACGATCCTCCTTGCGTCGTTCGCCGCGTACGCGATCTCGCACAACTGGCAGCACCGGCTGTTCCGCTGGTCGTTCTTCTACCTGCTCGCCGCGATGTTCCTGCCGTTCCCGGTCCTGGCGCTGTCGCAGGTCAAGCTCACCGGCATGGTCGGTCTCGACAACCCGATCGGCGTCGCGATCCTGCACATCATGTTCCAGCTGTCCTTCAGCGTGCTGCTCTTCACCGCGTTCCTCCGCTCGATCCCCGGTGAGCTCGAGGAGAGCGCCCGCATCGACGGCGCGAGCGTCGGCCAGGTGTTCTGGCGGCTGCTGTTCCCGCTCCTGGCACCGATGAGCGCGACCGTCGGGATCTTCGCGTTCCTGGCGTCGTGGAACGACTACATGATGCCGGCGCTCATCACGGCCGACCCGGCGCTGCAGACGCTCCCCGTGCTGCAGCAGATCTTCCAGAGCCAGTTCAGCAACAACTACAACGTCTCGTTCGCCTCGTACCTCATGGCGATGGCGCCGTCCATCATCGTGTACGTGCTCACCCAGCGATGGGTGATGTCCGGTGTGACGCAGGGCGCCATCAAGTGACCGACACGAGCACCACCGAAAGGACACCACCCCTCATGACCGATGTGCTGACCGCACAGGACCCGACAGCCACCGACGAGACCTGGTGGCGACAGGCGAGCGTCTACCAGATCTACCCGCGGTCCTTCGCGGACGCGAACGGCGACGGGATCGGCGACCTCGCCGGCATCACCGAGCGCGTGCCCTACCTGGCGTCACTCGGCGTCGAGGCCGTCTGGCTCAGCCCCTTCTACCCGTCGGCACTCGCCGACGGCGGCTACGACGTCGACGACTACCGCGACGTCGACCCGAAGCTCGGCACGCTCGAGGACTTCGACGCGATGGTGGCCGCCCTGCACGGCGCCGGGATCCGGGTGATCGTCGACATCGTCCCGAACCACACGAGCGACCGACACGAGTGGTTCCGCGAGGCCCTCGCCGCGCCCGCCGGCAGCCCGGCCCGCGACCGCTACGTGTTCCGCGACGGCACCGGCCCCGCCGCCGAGAACCCACCGGCCGACTGGGTCTCGATCTTCGGCGGCCCGGCCTGGACCGCAGCGGGCGACGGCCAGTGGTACCTGCACAGCTTCGCGAAGGAGCAGCCCGACCTGAACTGGGCGAACCGGGAGGTCCGGGACGACTTCCTGCACACCCTGCGCTTCTGGTCCGACCGCGGGGTCGACGGCTTCCGCATCGACGTGGCACACGGGCTCTCGAAGGACCTCGGCGAGGTCCTGCCGACCTGGGCCGAACTCTCCGCCATGCCGAAGGACGGCACGCACCCGCTCTGGGACCGTGACGACGTCCACGAGATCTACGCGGAGTGGCGGAAGGTCTTCGACGAGTACACCCCGGCCCGCACCGCGGTCGCCGAGGCGTGGGTCGCCGCCGACCGCCGTGCCCGCTACGCGAGCGCCGACGGGCTGGGGCAGGCGTTCAACTTCGACCTGCTCGAAGCCGACTTCGACGCGCCGTCGTTCCGGTCGATCATCGAGTTCAACCTCGGTCTCGCCGAGCAGTCCGGCTCCTCGACCACGTGGGTCTTCTCGAACCACGACGTCGTCCGGCACGCCACCCGCTACGCACTGCCGCCGCGGAACGGTGCGTCTGAGAAGCAGGGCGGCGCGTGGCTGCTCGCCGGCGGCTCGCCGGACGCACTCGACCAGGAGCTCGGGCTCCGGCGCGCGCAGGCGGCGACGCTGCTGGAGCTCGCGCTGCCGGGCTCGGCGTACATGTACCAGGGTGAGGAGCTCGGCCTGCAGGAGGTCGGCGACATCCCCGCCGAAGACCGTCAGGACCCGGCGTTCTTCCGGAACCCGGGCGTCGACGTCGGCCGTGACGGCTGCCGCGTCCCGATTCCGTGGACCAGGGACGGGTCGTCGTTCGGCTTCGGCTCAGGTGGCTCGCACCTGCCGCAGCCGGCATGGTTCGGCGGGTTCTCGGTCGAGGCGGAGGACGACGACCCCGACTCCACGCTGAACCTCTACCGGAAGGCGCTCGGCCTCCGTGGACAGCTGCAGTCCGAGGAGCGCCTCGAGTGGCTCGACACCGGTCGCGACGACGTGCTCGCGTTCCGCCGGCCGAACGGCTGGACCAACGTCACGGTGTTCGGAGACGAGCCGTACGAACTCCCCGCGGGTGCGCTGCTGCTCGCCTCGGCGCCGGTGGCAGACGGCGCCCTGACGGGCGTGGGGACCGCCTGGTTGCGCGCCTAGCGCGAGCAGGCGACAGACGGGAGGCACGGTGCGGGCAGGCACCGTGCCTCCCGTCCGTCACGGGGTGCGTGCAGGACGTCAGCCGGCAGGCAGGACGGGTGACGTCGGGACACCGTCGAGGTCCCACGCCGGGACGTGACGGTGCCGCCAGCCCGCGCGGAGCGCGCGGACCGCGTGGTCGTACTCGGCGAGCGCGTCGAGGCCCGGTCGCACGAGGAGCTGGATCTGGAGTCCCTGGTACAGGGCGAGCAGCTGTGTGGCCGCGTGCTCGGCGGAGACCACCGCGTCCTCGGCGCCCGCGTCGAAGTCGCGCTGGAACCCCGCCGTCAGCGCACCGACGTACTCGGCGTACCGCTTCCGGAACAGCTCCGCGAAGGTGGTGTCGGCGCCCGCGATGTTGATCACGCCGGCGAGGACCCGGACGAGACCCGGGTCGGCGACGTCCTCGGCGAGGGTCATCCGGACGTAGTCGATCGTCGTCGCCGGCTTCTGGCGTCTGGTCGATCCGCGGAGGTCGGTCCACGCGTCGTAGGTGACCAGCAGCAGGGCGTCCCACGTCGGGAACGCCCGGGCGACGGCGTCGAGCGGCACACCGGCGATGTCCGCGACGACCGCCGCGTCGACCTCGGTGAACGGGTGCAGGCGGTAGGCGCGGATGGCCGCCCGGATGAGGCGCTCCGCGATCGTCTGTTCGTCGACGATCGTGTCGTCAGTCAGTGTCTCCACCCGGACATCCCATCGCATCGACGAGGACCTGTCGCGTCCCAGACCGGGGGCCGTGCGCTCAGTCGCCTGGCAACCCGAGCTTCGACCCGCGAGGGTCGGGGTTGCGCGCCGCTGGTCCCGCCGGTGGCGTCCAGGGCGGGGTCGCCTCGACCCGCCGCCGGGTCAGCTCCGCCCGCCCGAGCCACACGACCGTCGCGACGACGCTCCCACCCTGCAGGAACAGGAACACCGGTGGCATGAGCAGGACGACGAGGCTCTCTGTGGACGCCAGCCCGCTGGCGAGCGCGCCGATCCATGTCGCGAGCCACCCGAACGGGATCCAGCGCAACCGATCCGCGCTCGCGATCGCGGGCTCGACCGTGTCGGTCGCCCGGGCGAGGACCTCGTCGCGGTCCTCGGGGAGGAGCTCCGGCGGTCGGGCCGCGAACTGCTGCCCGATGCGCTCGTGCCGTCGCCATCCGCCGGGGTACGGCTGCCACCGCTGGGGTTGGAGCTTCCGTGCGGTCCGGAAGAACAGCGCGGCGAAGCACCCGATCGCCACCGCGAAGGCGACCGCCGAGACGATCGTCTGCGGAAGGGGCGTCCCCAGCCATCCGGTCATCGCGTCCGACACGATCGTCGCCGCACCGACGATGACGGCGACGGAACCGCAGACGATCGTCCGACGTCGGGTGCGCCTCGGCTCGAGGAACTCGTGCCGCCTGGCACGGAACACCCGCAGGCCGGTCAGGAACGCGCCATCGCTCATGCTCCCAGCATGCCGTCCGCTCCCCGGTGGCGCTCAGCCGACGGTGACGGGAGCCGCAGGTGGCTTCGTGCGCTGCCGCATCCAGACGAAGAAGCCGGTCAGGGTGAAGACGCCGTAGAAGACGTACATCAGCCCGGACGCGTAGTACCCGGCGGAGAACAGCAGCGGGACGCCCACCAGGTCCACGGCGACCCAGATGAGCCAGAACTCGACCCAGCCCTTCGCCATGCCGTAGGTCGCGAGCAGGGACCCGACGAAGATCCAGGCATCGCTCCACACCGGCTCGTACGACCCCAGGGCGCGGAAGACCGGCGTCAGCACGAGCGTCCCGCCGACCATGCCGACGACGAGCAGTCCACGGGTCCGCCACGACGCCCACTTCGGGTCGATGACGGTCGTCGACTCGGCGGGGCGATGGGTCCAGCGGTACCAGCCGTAGACGCTGACGATGATGAACATCACCTGGCGTCCGGCCTGGCCGAGCAGGTTGACCGGGTTCGGGGTGTCGAAGAGCGCACCCATGAAGACCGTGAAGAGCAGGACGTTGCCGACGATGCCGACGGGCCACGCCCACACGTTGCGGCGCATGCCGCCGAGGGCGCTGAGCAGGCCGAAGACGTTGCCGATCACCTCGCGCCAGAGCACGGTCTGGTCGCCGATGACGATCTGCGCGTCGAACAGCCAGCGCACGATGCCCATGGGCCCTCCTCGTTTCCGGTCCGTGCAACCGTATTGGGGCCGTGCGCATTCCTGTGCTTGTCGTCCGTGATCGGGGTACAAACAGTGTCCGCCGTCTCGGGGACAAAAATGGCCCCCGGATTGGGTGCATTCAGACGCATGATTCCTCTTGTCCGCACTTTGGGGGACGGGTAGTTTCGATACCGGAACGAATCCTGCCCGCCCGGGTCGTCAGCAGTCGCTCACGACCCCGGAGCCCGGCGATCCGCTCTCGGCACAGGTCAGCCGCGGCCCCCGATCCCCGGGGCCGATGACACCGTCCTGCCGGCGCGCCAACCCGAACCCGCGTGCCGGTGGCCTTCCGCGCCCCTGTGTGCGCAGAAACGGACTCCTCATGCACAAGATCGTCACCGGTGCCATCGCCGGCGCCGCCGGCGTCGCGCTCCTCCTCGGCGGAGCGGGCACCTTCGCCCTCTGGAACGCCAGCGCCTCCACCGCCGCCAGCGCTGTCAGCTCGGGCACGCTCACGCTCAGCGCGGCGAACGACGGCGTCTGGACCGACATCACCAACGGTCGCTCGACGACCATCAACCCGGCGAACGTCCTCATGGTGCCCGGCAACAAGTACCAGTTCACGCAGACGCTGAACATCGGCGCGACCGGTCAGGACCTCAAGGCCAACCTGACCTACGCGAGCCAGAGCATCACGGGCGACTCGGCCCTGGTCGCTGCGACCACGAAGACGCTCGCCGTGACCTCGACGAGCGCGTCGGTCGTGCAGTCGACCTCGAACGCGAACACCTTCGTGGTGTCGCCGTCGAGCACCACCTCCCCCGTCAAGGTCGTCTTCACGATCGAGCTGCCGTCCTCGGCGACGACGGGCCAGAACGGCACCGTGAACGTCGGTGCGCTCTCCTTCACGCTGACGCAGACCGCGATCGGCTCCTGATCCGCGGCGTGGTCGGCCCCTGATCCGCCGACCACGCCGCTCCCTCCACGACCAGCGGGGAGACGCGCATGACGAACGCACCGACGGGACGCCACCGTGCCCCGCGCGCTCGCCTGCGCTTCCACGCCTGGGCATGGCTCGCCGCCCTCGTCGTGGCGGTCGCCGTGGTGACGACGCTGCTCGGCACCGGCGGCACCTACGCCCTCTGGAACGCCTCGGCGAGCACGAACGCATCGAGCGTCAAGTCCGGCACCGCCACCGTCACGGTCGGTGCGCTCAGCCCGATGAACACCTCGGTGCTCGCGCCCGGTCGCAGCACGACCGGCACGTTCACCGTGAAGAACACCGGATCCGTGCCGCTCTCGATCCGCGTCGCGACGACCGCCACCAAGGTCTCGTACGCGAGCGCGTCCGACGCCACGGTCCTCGGCGCGCAGACGCTCCGGCTGGCCTCGGTGAACACCACAGCCGACTGCCGCGCCGGTCTGTCCGGCGCGAGCGGCCCGATCGCCACCTTCGACACCGGGAGCGGCTACTACACCCTGCCCGTCGGGGCGACCGGCATCGCCTGCATCCAGCTCGGCCTCGGCTCCGACGCACCGCAGTCCGTCGCCGGAGCGGTGACGGACTTCACGCTCACCGTCACGGGAACGCAGGTGGCACCGTGAGCCGCCGGTTCCGCGTGGTGCTCGCTGCGCTGCTCGCCGTCGTGTTCGTCGTCGGTGGCTCGACCGCCGCCTGGGCACTCTGGACCACCAGCGGGACCACGTCGTCGAGCACGACGATCGGCAAGATGTCCGCGTCGATCAGCGGCACGAGCGACATGACCACGACGTTCTCGTCGACGGTCACCTCGGTGACCAAGCCGGTCACGCTCACGAACTCGGGATCGATCGCCGGGACGACCTCCACGACGGTGTCCGTCGTCGCCGGGAGCTCGACCGCGCTGGCGCAGGCGATCTCCGTCGTCGCGTGGCCGGTCGCGTCGACGACGGCGTGCACCGCGTCCACCGCGGTGGGCACGGGATCGGTGAGCGGCACGTGGGCGTCCCTGCCGAGCATGACCTCGGACCTCGCCGCCGGCGCCGCAGCCGTGTGGTGCGTCCGGAGCACACCGACGTCGTCCGCTCCCGCATCGACCACGACGAACGTGAACATCGCGCTGACGGTCGTCGCGGGGACGTGGACGTCCGCCCCGGTCCAGGGCGGCTTCTACATGAACACCTCGGCCGCTTCGACGGCCTCCCCCGCCCTCACCTGCACGGACCACAGCGGGAACTACGTCGACGTCCGGTGGCCGGCGTCGTCGCGTCCGACGGACACCTCCTACGCAGCCTTCGTGAAGGACACCCAGGTCGGACAGAAGGCACAGGACTACTCGGGGTTCATCACGATCGCGCCGTCGGACGTCCCGTCGAGCGTCGCCACGAGCGGCACGCAGACCGTCGTCGTCAAGGTGCTCGACAGCGCGGGGAAGCCGACGAGCACCGTCGCCGGAAGCGGCTCCGTGACGCTCTTCACCCAGAACGACGGGCCGGCGATCCGATGCGGCGCCTGAACACGGCGCGGGAGCGCACCGGATGGCGAGCGGTCCTGCACGCCGTCGCGCTCGGCCTCAGCACCGGGATGCTCGTCATCGTGGCGGGACTCGCCGTCGTCCTCATCGTCATCCCGAAGGCGACGGGCTCGACCCCGCTCACGGTCCTGACCCAGTCGATGGAACCGACGCTGCCGCCCGGGACGCTCCTCGTCGTCGAGCCCACCCCGCTCGAGGACATCCGGATCGGCGATGTCGTCACGTACCAGATCGTCTCCGGGCAGCCGGACGTGATCAGCCACCGCGTGGTCGCCGTCGAGTCGTCCTCCGACGGTGCCCGCACGTTCGTGCTCAAGGGCGACAACAACGCGGAGCCGGACCCCTCGCCGGTGACCGCCGCCCAGGTCCGCGGTGTCGTCTGGTACAGCATCCCCGAGGTCGGGTACGTCAACCAGTTGGTCAACGGGTCCCGTGGCTGGCTGATCCCCGTCGTCGCTGGCATCCTGCTGGCTTACAGCGCGGCCATGATCACCATCGGGGTGACGTCATCGGTCCGCCGCCGACGTCGATCGCGCGGAGGTCGTGGGCGCCACGTCTAGGCTCGGGTGACGTGACGGACGGAGTGATGCGCGCACGCGAACTGCTCGACGAGGCCGCACGACGCCTCCGCGACGCGGACGTGCCGGACGAGGCGCTCGGCGAGTACGTCGAGCCGAAGGCGGTGCTCGGGATCCGCCGTGAACCCACGATGCGTCCGCTCGGACGGGTCTGGCGGGTGGGGGCGCTGCTCATCGGGTCGTCGCTCGAGACCGGTGGCCGGGTGTGGGCGACGGGGACCATCACCCGGGTCACCGAGCCCGGCCGGTCCCAGTTCCAGTCGGTGTCGGCCGAGGTCCGTCGGGCGTACCGGGCTGCGGCCGCGCGCGGGCACTTCCACGCGGGCGACACCGTCAACCACGGCGCGGAGCCGATCCCGCTCGACGAGCACCTGATCGGTGCCGACGGCGCGTTGTTCGTGCAGGACGACGAGCCCCTCGTCCGCTGGTCGCCGGCAGCCGACACGGCCGCGCCCCTCGCCGAGTACCTCGCCGACCGGGTCGGGCTGCTCGTCGATCCGCCAGCAGGCGCGACGGACTGACCCCTGGCGGTCACCGGGCACCGATAGGGTCGGCTCGTGCCGATCAACGACGAATTCGACGCCCGCTTCGACCTGCGGGAGTTCACCCCTGCCCTGGATGCCGACGGCAAGCCCGATGACCGCACCACGAGCTGGATGCAGGCCGTGGGGATGGGGTTCCACGAGGGCAAACCCACGCCGGAGCTGCTCGCGCAGATCGCCGGCAACATGATCGCCGACGAGGAGACCGAGCTCGGCGTCTACGTCCGCGACCCCCTTCCGGGATCGATCGACGAGACGTGGCCGGCCGGGACCTTCGCGTGGTTCCGGAAGGCCCTGTCGTGGGGCGACGGATCGTCCGTCGACACGCAGGCCATCTCCGCGGTGACCGTCCGTGCCACGGAACGCCGTCGTGGGATCCTCCGCGCCATGATGACGCACGCGCTGCGCCGTGGCGCTGAGCAGGGCTACGCGATGGCGTCGCTCACGGCCTCGGAAGGGACGATCTACCGCCGCTTCGGGTTCGGCTGCGCCATCCGCGAGCGCGCGGTGCACGTTCGGCGGGACCGTGCGCTGCCGTTCCTCGTGCCCACGACGGGCACCGTCACCGTCGTTCCGCTCACCTGGCTCGCCGACGGCGTCGGACGCGCGGTGTTCGACCGCTTCGACGCCCGGACGCCGGGCTCCATGGTGCGGAACGCCGCCACGTGGCCGGTCGTCTTCGGCGAGCGCACCGGCGACGGCGAGCCGGCGAAGGACGTCAGGGCGGCCGTGCACCGTCCGGACGGAGCCACCTCGGCTGCGGACGTCGACGGGTACGTCACCTGGCGCGTGAAGGAATCCGGCAAGGACACCGCGGTCGAGATCGTCGACCTGGTGTACGCGACCGACGAGGCCTACCTGTCGCTCTGGGAGTTCCTGCTCTCGATCGACCTCAACGACGTCGTGAAGTACAACCGGTCGCGGCTCGACGACCCGATCGTCGCAGCACTCGGGGACAACCGGGCGTACGACGTCGACCACGAGGAAGACCACGTCTGGCTCCGTGTCCTCGACGTCGCCGCGTCCCTGACGTCCCGGCCGTACGCTGCCGACGGCTCGGTCACGCTCGCGGTCACCGATTCGCTCGGGTTCGCGGCAGGGACGTACCGGCTCGACGTGTCCGGTGGGGTCGGGACCGTGACGCGGCTCTCCGCCACCGCTGAGTCCGACGTCGACGTCGCGCTCGACGTGGCCGACCTCGGTGCGCTGCTCATCGGGTCGGTGAACCCGGTGACGCTCGCAGCCGCCGGACTCCTGCGCGCGTCGGACCCGGCGGTGCCGGTGCGGCTCCGTGCGATGCTCCTGCCGCCGCGCACCCCCCACGGCATCACGTACTTCTGACGGGGGGCGCCGCGGCGCGTTCCGCTCCCGCACAACCGAAAGCAGTCCGCACCACGCGAACACGTGGTGCGGACTGCTTTCCGTTGTGCGAGGACCTGTCGTGCGACAGGCCCCCGCGTCAGCCGAGCAACCTCACTGGGCGAGGATGGCTGGGCTCGTCCCCGCCTTCATGCCCACGGGGAACGCCGTCGCGGCGTTGTCGTTGGTGACCGTCCACAGGGCATCCGTGTTCGTCTCGACGGCGACGACGTAGCCACTGCCGACCGCGGCGATCGACGGGCTGGTGCCCGCCTCCATGCCGATGTCGAACGCGGTCGCCGCCTTCCCGTTCGTGATCGTCCAGAGCTTCCCGGTGTTCGTCTGCACCGCGATGACGTAGCCACCGCTGGAGATCGGCAGGATCGCCGGGCTCGTGCCCGTCTTCATGCCGACGCCGAACGACGTCGCCGCCTTGGTGTTCGTCACGCTCCACAGATCACCGGTGTTGGTCTGTGCAGCGATGACGTAGCCGCCGTTGCTGGTCGCCGTGATCGCCGGGCTGGTGCCCGCCATCATGCCGATGCCGAACGACGTCGCCGCGTTCGTGTTCGTCACGCTCCACAGGTCACCCGTGGTGGTCTGCACCGCCACCACGTAGCCGCTCCCGACCGCGGCGATGGACGGGCTCGTCCCGGCCTTCATGCCGATGTCGAACGCGGTCGCCGCCTTGGTGTTCGTGATCGTCCAGAGCTTGCCCGTGTTCGTCTGGACCGCGACGACGTACCCGCCACCAGCGGTCGAGATGATCGACGGGCTCGTCCCGGCCTTCATCCCGACGGGGAACGAGGTCGCTGCGCCGTCCGAGGTGATCGTCCACAGACTGCCGCCCTGGGCCTGGAACGCACTGACGTACTTGCCACCGGGCAGCGCCGCGATCGCCGGGCTCGTGCCGGCTGCGACGCCGACGTCGTAGGCGGTCGCGGCCTTCTTCGCCGTGATGCTCCACAGCTTGCCCGTGTTGACCTGGGCCGCGGTCACGTAGGACGAGTTCGTCACCGTCCCGCCGCCTGACCCCACGCCGGTCAGCGAACCGGTCGGGCGCCCGACGACGTCGAGGAGCTCCTCACCGGGCTCCGACCAGAGCGTCTGTTCCTTCACGCCTTCACCGGGGGCGGCCGCCGCCACCATGTACCCGCCACCGAGGTAGATCCCGTCGTGGAGGAAGTTCCCGCTCGTCGAGCCGTTGCTCGTCCAGAACAGGATGTCTCCGGGCTGCGCGTTCGACCGCGACACCATGTGGCTCTTCAGCGCGTTGTACTCGTCACCGACGACGGGCCGCGACGCGCCGCCCGACAGGTCGATGCCGGCCTGCAGGTACGCCTTCCAGACGAGTCCCGAGCAGTCCCACGCGTCCGGCCCGTTGCCGCCGAGCGCGTAGTACGTGTTCGGGTTCTTCCCGCCGTTGCTCGTGCTCCACATGCTCTCGGCGTAGGCGATGGCGCTGTTCGCCTGTGCGGACGGGCCTCCGCCGGTGTTGAGCCCTGGCTGCCCGGCGAGCGCGGGAGCTGCGGTCCCGATCGTGGCGACCACGGCGATCGCGGCGACCGCGACCGTGATGAACGTGTTCCTGGTCCGGGTACGGACCGGCCGCGACGTGGTGTCGCGGCCCCCCTGTGTGATGTTCACGATCGAACTGTTCACCCGCCTCGAAACGGGCGACAAGTCCTCCGTTCGGCGGACTCCGACGACGATCGTGATGCTGGTGCGGCGCGGCCGTGCGAACGTGTACGGAGTCTCAGCGAGGACGCCGCGAACGGCGCCGCCCGTGACTACGCCCGGCGCCGCACCCGCGGGTCCACGAACGCGTAGACCACGTCGACGATGACGTTCGCCGTCACCACGAGGAACGCCGAGAACAGCGTGAACCCGACGACCACCTGCAGGTCGAGCGTGTGCACCGCGTCGATGAGCAGCGCACCGAGCCCCTGCATCGAGAACACCTTCTCGGTGATGACCGCACCGCCGAGCAGCGAGCCGAGGTCGAGACCGAACAGTGTCACCACGGGCAGGATCGCGGTGCGCAGCCCGTGCCGCACGACGACCTGACGTTCGCGGATGCCCTTCGCACGGGCGGTCCGGACGAAGTCCTGCGACATCGACTCGAGCATCTCGCCCCGCGTGAGCCTGGCGTAGATCGCCGCGCTGATGAACGCGAGCACGCACCACGGCAGTACCAGGTGCGTGAACCACCCCACCGGATCGTCGGTGAACGCCACGTAGCCGCTCGTCGGCAGGACCCCGAGGACGAACCCGAACAACAGGATCGCCAGCAGGCCGACCAGGTACGACGGTGCGGACACCCCCGCGACGGCGATCCCCATGACCGTGCGGTCCAGGGCGGATCCGCGGCGGAGCGCCGAGACCGCTCCCCCGGCGACGCCCGCGACGAGCCACAGCACCGCGGCACCGACGGCGATCGACGCGGTGACGGGCAGGCGGGTCACGATGAGCGACGTCACGCTGTCGTGGAGCTGGAACGAGTACCCGAAGCAGGGTGCCGCACAGTGGATCACCGAGGCACCGGTGCCGAACGTGCGCCCGGTGAAGATGCCGCCGAGGTACGCCAGGAACTGTGCGATCCACGGCTTGTCGGTCCCGAGGAACGCCTGAACCTCGCGCAGACGGTCGGGTGTGCAGGGCTTGTCGCAGATCGCGCGTGCCGGGTTCGTCGGCAGCAGCATGAACAGCGCGTAGGTCACCGCGGCGACGACGAGCAGCACCACGACGGCGCCGAGCACCCGGAAGAGGACGAAGCGGAAGGTGGTCATCGCGTGCCTCCCCGCGGGTCGAGGGCGTCACGGAGCGCGTCGCCGAGGACGTTGAACGCCAGGGTGATGAGGAACAGTGCGGCACCGGGGAACACGAGGTACATCGGGTCGGTCTGCACCCACCCGATCGCGTCGCCGATGCTGCGCCCCCACGACGGCGTCGGCGGGGTGACCCCGACGGCGAGGAAGGACAGCGCTGCCTCCGCACCGATCATCGAGGGGATCGAGATCGTCGCGTAGACGGTGATCGTCGCGGCGAGGTTCGGCAGGAGCTGCGTCCGGATCACGTGCCAGCGGCCGGCCCCGAGCGCGGTGGACGCGACGACGTAGTTGCGGGTGCGGAGCGACATCGTCTGACCGCGGATCACACGCGCGACGGACGGCCAGCCGAAGAACCCGATGACGAGCACGACGAGCACGGGTTTCGGGAACGAGGTCGGCACGATCGCGGTGAGGGCGATCATGAAGACCAGGGACGGGAACCCGAACATGACGTCGACCACGCGGGAGAGCACCCGGTCGTACCAGCCGCCGAAGAACCCGGTCGTGACCCCGACGAGCACCCCGATGACCAGCGACATGGCCGTCGCTGCGAGCCCGATCCCGAGCGAGGTCCGCGCACCGTACGTCACGATCGCGAACAGGTCCCGCCCGGTCAACGGTTCGACGCCGAACCAGTGCGTGCCGCTCACGCCGCCGAGCGCCCCGCGGGGCGCACCGAACGAGTTGAGCGCATTGATGTCGTACGAGTACGGGTCCTGCCCGCTGATCGCGGCGATCACCGGAGCGAACACGGCGACGAGGAGGAACACCACGATGACGATCGCCGATGCGACGGCCCAGCGGTCCCGGCGGACACGACGGACCACCGCACGGAACCCGGTCGAACGGGCGCCGGACGCGGCGACGGGCCGGTCGACGACGTTCGCGCTCATGCGACACCTCCGGTCAGCGCGCGCCACGCATCGCGCCGGGCGGCCTGACGTGCGGGGTCGGCCACGGGCGCGGCGGCGAGCAGCATGCGGGTGTAGTCCTCCTGTGGGTCGTCCAGCACGGTCGACGTGTCGCCGCGTTCGACGATGCGGCCGTCGTGGAGCACGACGACCTCGTCCGCGAGCTGCCGCACCACCGCGAGGTCGTGGCTGACGAGCAGCATCCCGAAGCCGAACTCGTCCTGCAGCGACGAGAGCAGCTCGAGCACGGCGGCCTGCACGGTCACGTCGAGCGCCGAGGTCGGCTCGTCGGCGATCACGAGCGCCGGACGCAGCGCGAGTGCTCGGGCGACGGCGACACGCTGCCGCTGCCCCCCGGAGAGTTCGTGCGGGAAGCGCTCCGCCCACGACGGGTCGAGCTGCACCGCGACGAGGAGGTCGTGGACGCGGCTCGTCCGGTCCGCCGCGGAGACGCCGTGCACGAGCAGCGGCTCGGCGATGCTCCACCCGATGGTCTGCCGCGGATTGAGCGACGATGCCGGGTCCTGGAACACGATCCCGACACGGCTCCGGATCTCGCGCAGCCGACGGCCACGTGCCGTGCGGAGGTCGCTGCCGTCCACCTCGACGGCGCCGGCGACGACGGGCACGAGCCCGGCGAGCGCTCGCCCGATGGTCGACTTGCCCGAACCGGACTCCCCGACGAGGCCCAGCGTTCCGCCCGCGCGCAGTTCGAGGTCGATCCCGCTGACCGTCGGCGCACCGCGGCGGTCGTACCGGACCGCCACGTCGCGCATCCGCGCGACCACCGGACGGGAGGCTCGGCTCGCCTCCGCCCCGTCGGTCCCGTCCGCAGGCGGCGGGGCGGAAGCGGGACGAGCCTCTAGAGAGGGTACGGCTGCCAAGAGGGCGCGCGTGTACGCGGCGTGCGGCGCGCGGAACAGCGCGTCCACCGCGCCGTGCTCGACGGGCTCGCCGCGTCGCATCACGAGGACCTCGTCGGCGACGTCCGCGACCACGCCCATGTCGTGCGTGATCAGCAGCACGGCCAGCTCGCGCTCGCGGCAGAGCGTCCGGAGCAGGTCGAGGATGCCCGCCTGCACCGTGACGTCGAGCGCCGTCGTCGGTTCGTCCGCGATGAGTGCCACCGAGTCACCCGCGAGCGCCATCGCGATCATCGCGCGCTGCAGCTGCCCACCGGAGAGCTCGTGCGGGTACGCCCTCCGGATCCGCTCCGGGTCGGCGAGCCCGGCGGACCGGAGCAGCTCGTCGATGCGTCCCGAGACCGCGGCGCGGGCGAGCCCACGTGGGTGCGCCCTGACCGCCTCGGCGATCTGCGTGCCGATCGACAGGACCGGGGTGAAGGAGTTCATCGGCTCCTGGAACACCACGCCGATGCCGGCGCCGCGAACAGCACGGAGCTCGTCGACGGATGCGCCGACGAGCTCGGCACCGCGGAAGCGGATGCTGCCGGACACCCGTGCCTGCGGCGGCAGGAGGCCGAGCACGCTCATGGCGCTGACGGACTTGCCCGAACCGGACTCGCCCACGAGGGCGAGCACACGACCGGGTGTCAGGTCGAAGGAGACGTCACGGACGACGGGCTCCGCGTCGCCGAACGCGACGTGGAGCCCCTCGACCTGCAGGATCGGATCGGTCACTTGCCGAGCGAGACCTTGAGGTAGTTCGGGTACGCCGGGAAGTCCGCGATCTGGAAGTTCTGCACGTTCGATCCGGCGAGGAACGACTGCTTCGCATAGGTCAGCGGGACGATCGGGGCGTCGGCCATGATCTTCCGGTCCGCCTCGGCCCAGAGCTTCTGCGCCGCCTTCTGGTCGATCGTGCCCGTGGCCTTCTCGATGAGGGCGTCGACCTCGGGGTTGCTGTACTTCGACACGTTGTAGCCGCCGTCGCCGATCTCCGACGATGCGTAGAGCGGCTGGATGTTGGCGTTCGCGCTCGGGAAGTCCGGCTGCCAGCTGAACAGCGCGAGGTCGAAGTCGCTGCCGTCGGTCGTCGCCGTGTAGAACGAGTCGATGTCGAGCGGCTTGAGCGTCACGGTGATGCCTGCCCGCTTGAGACCGGCCTGCAGCGCCTGCGCCTCGGCGAGGTTCGACGAGTCGTTCTGCGTCACGAGCGTGAGCTTCAGGTCCGTGACACCGGCGTCGGCGAGGAGCTTCTTCGCCTTGGCGACGTCACCCGTCGGACCCGGCTTGTACAGGTCGTAGTCCTGCCGCCCGGCGATGCCCGGCGTGATGAGGGTCGACGCGTAGGTACCGGCGAGCGCGCCACCCGCCGCGATCCGGTACGACTTCTTGTCCACCGCGTACTGCAGCGCCTTGCGCACCTGGAGGTCCTTGAGGGAGTCCTTCTGCGTGTTGATCGCCATGTAGTTGATCGGGCCGGCCTTCGACGTCGCCAGGCGGTCCTGTGCAGCAGGGTTCGACCGGACCTGGTTCAGCTCGGCCGCACCGAGGTAGGTCGCACCGAAGGAGTCCTTCGCGTCGCCGTTGTCGGCGATGAGCGTCTGGGTGACCGTCGACGGATCCTGGCTCTCCTTGAACACGACCTTCGACGGACCCGCGGTGCGGACGTCGTCGGTCTTCGCGCTCCAGGACTTGTTCCGGACCAGCGTGATCTGCGAGCCCTGCTGGTTCGACTCGACCTGGTACGGGCCGGACGCGACCGGCTTGGCGTCGTACGCACCGGTGTCGGTGCCGTCACCCTCGGGGACCGGGGCGAACGCGGGCATCGACACGAGCCACGGCCAGTCGCCGTACGCCGCGTTCAGCTTGAACACGATCGTGGAGTCGTCGGGCGTCTCGATGCTGTCGAGGCTCTTGCCGTCGAACGGGCCCTTGTAGTCGGCCCCGCCGACCAGCAGCGACTTGTGGTAGCTCAGACCTCCGGTGAGCGTCGGCGCGAAGGAACGCTCGATGCCCCACTTGATGTCCTTCGTGGTGATCGGCGTCCCGTCCTGGAACTCCAGCCCCTTCTTGAGGTGGTACGTCCAGGTCTTGCCGCCGTCGCTCGAGTCGCCGGTGTTCGTCGCGAGGTCCGGGACCACCTTGGCGGTCTTGCCGGGCTGGACGTCCCACGCCGTCAAGCGACGGAGCACCAGGCCGAGCGTGGTGATGTTGAGGTTCTGGCTCGTCGCCGGGTCGAGGTGCACAGCGGTCTGCGTCGTGAGGATGTTCAGCGTGCCGCCCTTGCTGGTGCCGGCCGTCGCGTCGTCCGAAGCACCCCCGCCCGAGCAGCCGGTGAGGACCAGGGCTGCGGTTGCGGCCACGGCCGCGGTGATGGTCAGGCGCTTGGGGCGTCTCATGACGGTGGTGCTCCTCGAGGGGGTTGATGCTGCGGTGCTGCCGTGCTGCTGCGGCGGCGTCCATCCTGGCACCGGGCAGGGGCACCGGCACACGAGCACGACGCGCGACGAAACAATCCAAGTCGTCTGTTACGGCCGGCCATTCCCGATCCACCGCCGCCGAGCTGATACTCCAGTTTCGGTAGGCTGCTCGATGGACCCGTGACACCGCCGGATCGTGGGCCCAGGGCGAATGCGTGAAGCCCGGGACTGCAGGAACAGGCCCGGGCTTCGATTCGCTCTCCGAGTGGAAAGCCAGGGGAAACAACACTTCCCCCGAGTTCTTCGCTCGGGTGCAAGTGTAGCCGACCCCGGTCGGCTCCACACCCCTGGCCCACTGCTCCTCGTGTCCGCCGGCGACGACACCAGGAGGTACTCGATGTCGAACGACGACGAGCGCCGGCCCAGGCGTCAGGTCCCGTGGTTCGGGATCGCGAGCTTGCTCGTGACCCTCGCCCGGTTCTTGTACGACGTCTCCCGCAGGGGCCAGTGACACGGGTGGCCGCGCCGCAGCCAGCGGCGCGGCCGCTCCTCGTCGATCAGGCCGATGCGCGGACGGCCCGCCGGGCGATCGCGGCGGTCCCGAGTGCCGAGGCCAGGAACATCGCCGCGAGCACCGCCCACCCGACGGTACCGAGGTCGATGGCAGTCAGGGTCACCACGGCCGGAGCGACCATCGCACCCACCGCGTACCCGGTTCCGTACACACCCTGGTACGCGCCGACCCGATCCGCGGGCGCCATCTCGAAGCTCAGGCTCCACCCCGCCGCACTCGAGGTGATCTCCGCCAGCGAGTGCACGAGCGCCGCGACGACGAGCACCGCGCCGGCGATCGCCGCTGGCAGCCAGTCATCACCGGTGACCCACCCGGCTGCCGCCCACAGTCCGCACGCCACCGCCATCAGCCATCCTGCGTGCACCATCGACCGGCCGGCGCCCGCGATCGTGCCCGTCCCCCGGCTCATGCGGACCTGCAGGGCGATGACGACCGCGGTGTTCACGAGCAGCAGCGGCGAGACCAGCACGTCTGGTGCGACGGTGTGCCCGACGACCCAGAGCGGCACGGCGACCTCGAACAGCCCGAACTGGATGCCGAACACCCCGGTCAGCGCGGTCACGCCGAGGAACCGGACGTCACGGTACGGCGAGCGCCCGTCGCGGACCGGTTGCACGATCGACCCGGTCTCGGTCCGCTCGGCCGCCGGCACGTCGACCCGGGTTCGCGACAACCCGAGCAGCATGAAGGCCGACGTCACGAACAGCACACCGGCCGCGACCATCGTCACCCGGTACGCGGCACCGGTGCCGACCGCGAGCGGGATCGCCGCGAGGGCCGTCCCAGCAGCGATGCCGATGTTCGTGACGGTGCGCATGGTCGCCCGGACGCGGACGCGCTCGCCGCCGGGGAAGGCGCGACCGATCGCGGCCGAGCGAACGGACGAGCCACCCTGCTGGGCCAGCGTGACGATCGAGGCCGTGACGACGAGGGACGCCAGGTCGTGCACGAGGACGTACCCGATGAGCGCGAGCCCCTGGACCACGTGCAGCCAGACGAGCATCCGCCGCGCGCTCCACCGGTCCGCGAGGTGTCCGAACCCGAGCGAGCTGAGGACCCCGACCGCCCCCGCGACGGTGAGCCCCAGGCCGACCGCGACCGCGGGGATCCCGACGATCGTGGTGAGGTAGAGCGAGGTCAGGGTGAAGAACGCCCCGCGGCCGACGGTGTCGACGAGGGTCACGGTGAGCAGACGTCGGAGGGTCGCGTCCTGCCGGACGAGGGTACGGATCGGGACCTCGGGGACTGCCGTGCTGGTGCTCACGGACCCTTTCTGGCCGATCCGGGCAGCCGAACGAATCGATGTAGCGTGGGGCTTCATGATCCGGTACCAGCTCGAGGCGAGCGACGTGTCGACGATCCGCTTCGGGATCTCCCCGCTGTCCGAGCTCGGACTCGGGTTGCGTGCGTTCCGGGCGCCCGAGCGCTACCCGCTGCAGCGGCCGTGGCTCGACGGCATCGCCGCCGTCCGACCGCTCCTCGACGACGAGGTCCTGCTCGGCCTCGTCGACGAGCGGCGGTGGGTGGCCGACTTCGTGAACCCGCGCCCGGAGTCGCCCCTGACGTCGTTCGACGACGAGCTCGTCGCGCTCGGCCGGATCACCCGGAAGCGCATGCACGACGACCTGGAGCGGGTGCACGGGACGGTCCCGACGGTGTTCACCGGCCGGCACGACGCCGTCGTCGCACGCCTCCAGCACGCCCTGTCCGACGCCTGGCGGCTCTGCTTCGCGCCGTACTGGCTCCGCATGCGCGCGGTGATGCAGTCCGACATCACGCACCGCGGACGCATCGCGGCGCACGAGGGTGTCGGCGCCGTCCTCCGCGGGATCTCCGACTCGGTGCGCTTCGACGGCCGGAACCTCGACGTGCGGCTCTCGAGCCCGATCGCCCGCGACCGCCCGGTGCACGGCGAGGGCGTCACCCTGGTTCCGTCGATCTTCGTCGTCCGGGCGTCCACACCGATCGACGACGACCTGCCACCGACGATCATGTACCCGGCCAGGGGCCAGGGTGCGATGTGGTCAACCACCTCGCACCCCGACCAGAGCGCCGTCCGCGACCTGCTCGGCTCGACACGCGCCGGGCTCCTGCAGGCCCTCGGCGAACCGGCCTCGTCGACGGATCTCGCCATGCGGTTCGGTGTCTCGACCTCCGCCGTCAACCAGCACCTCCGCGTGCTCGAGCGCAGCGGCCTGCTCAACCGGACGCGGTACGGTCGCGCCGTCCTGTACTACCGGAGCGACCTCGGTCAGGCACTCACCCGGGTGACGTAGCCCCGCCCGGCCGTGGCCGGCTCAGCCGAGCAGTTGCGCCGCCCGAGCCAGGAACGCTCCGGAGGCGGCGAGTCCGAGGATGATCGCCGCCAGCGAGACGCCGAAGCCCGTGACGCGCGATCCCGTGAGCTGTCCGGCGCGTGCGAGACCGATCGCGCCGAAGACGATGCCGAGGATGCCGGGGATCGCGAACACGTTGAAGAGGAACGCGATCAGCGCCAGGACGAGGCCGGCGTACCCGAAGGGGTTCGCCGCCCGCGTCGCCCGGTCCTTCGCGATCCGGGCCTTCCGACCCCGCAGCACGGGTTCGTCGTTCCAGGCGGCCTGCTGCCGGTACTCGGACGGTGCGGGTGGGCGTGGCGGGGCTTCGTAGACGGGCGAGGCGGCCGTCGCGAGCTGCGGCGCGGGGGCGAGCTGCCCCCACCTGGCGCCGTCCCACCACCTGGTCCGACTCGGGTCCTGCGGGTCCGGGTACCACCCGGCGATCGGCAGCGTCACTGTGCTCCCCTCGTTGCCTGCTCGGCAGCGTACGGCCGCGGCAGGTGGGCGCACAGACCCCAGTGCTGGTCACGCTGAGAGCGGCCGCCGGACGGGAGGCACGGCTCGCCTCCCGTCCGCGCGGTCGCCTCCCGCGGGCACCCGCTCAGGCGCGCAGCGTCGGACGGATCGAGATGGTCTCGAACTGCGCCTCGTGCGGAGCGTCGACGGCGACCCGCACCCCGGCGGCGATCGTCGACGGCTGCACGTACGACTCGTCGGATCCCTCCCGCCCCGACTCGCGCCGGATCGTCCGCGCCATGTCGGTGTCGACGAAGCCGGGGTGCACGGACACCACCCGCACGCCGTGCGACCGTTCCTCCTCCCGGAGGCAGTCGGCCATCGTGCGGAGCGCGAACTTCGTCCCGGAGTACACGGCGCCGTCCGGGTAGGAGAACATCCCCGACCCGGAGTTGAGGAACACGACGGTGCCGTGCGCCGCGCGGAGCGCCGGCAGGAGTCGCGAGGTCAGGTCGGCGACCCCGAACACGTTCACCTCGAAGGACCGGCGCCAGTCGTCGCGCGTGAAGGTGTCGAACCGTCGTTCGTCGGCGATGCCTGCCGAGTGCACGAGGACGTCGAGCCGGTCGACCCCGAGCGTGGTGACCGCGGCGGCCACCGAGTCCGCGTCGCCCACGTCGCACACGAACGGGACGACGTCCGGCAGCTCGTCGACGAGTGCGGCGAGCGCTCCCGCCGACCGTGCACCGACGATGACGGTGTGGGTGCGCGCCAGGTCGCGGGCGATCGCGAGGCCGATGCCCCGCGACGCACCCGTGACGAGCGCGACCGGACGCGTCACGCCCCGACCGCGGCGACGGAGCCGGCGTGGACGGTGCCGGCGTCGACCGGTGCCCCGTTCGCGAAGCGGTCCGGGTCGAGGAAGTCGATCACCGTGTACGGGGTCTCCCCCACGGTGATCTGGGCGAGGAGCTCCCCCACCCCGGCGGCGTGCTTGAAGCCGTGCCCGTGGTCGCCGCCCGCGATGACGAGGCGCTGGTCGCCGTTCGGCCGTCCGACCAGGAACTGTCCGTCCGGCGAGTTCGTCACCATGCACGGGATGGCCTTGACCGGCACCGGGTCGAGCTCCGGGAACGCGTCGGCGACCCACGACGACAGCTGCTCGATGTCGTCGCGGGGGTGGATGTACCGGTCGACGGTGTCGGCGTCGGTGTCCGCGAAGTTCGCCCCGGAGTCCTCCATGCCGATCTTCACCAGGTAGCCCTCGTCCGAGCCGTGCCCCCACAGGTGTCGACCGTCGGGCAGTTCGTGGATGAAGGCCGGGAACGCGTCGAGCGAGAACGACACCGACGCGTCGTCCTTCGGCTTGAACCAGTACAGCGGGGTGCGACGTGGGCGGAGGGGCAGACCGGGGACGAGCTTGCCGTTCCACGCCCCGGCCGCGACCACCGCCTGCGCCGCCTCGATCACGACGGTCGGGGTCGTGACGCGCACGCCGCCGTCGACCAGCTCGACCGACGTGACGCGGGTGTCGGTGAACACCCGGGCGCCGAGTGCGATCGCCGCCTCCCCCTGCGCCCGCACGTTCTTCTCGGGGTAGCAGATGCCGGCTCCGGGGTCGAGGACGCCGACGGTGTCGTCCGCGGTACCGCCGTACTGCGGGTACGCGCTGAGCAGCTCGTCGTGGTCCAGGTGCTCGACGTCGAGACCGGCCCGCGCGGCGGCGGCCGTGACGCCGGACACCGGACGGGACGAGGGCGACCCGGTGGAGAGGCACCCGGTCTGCCGGACGTAGGTCTCGCCGTTCGCTTCGCCGAGGGCGGTCCAGAGCTCGAGGGACTTCTGCGCGATCGGGGTCAGGCCGGGGTGCTCCTGGCAGGCGATGCGGAACAGCCGGGTGGCGCCGTGCGAGGAGCCCATGTGGTGTCCGAGTCCGTACCGGTCGACGCCGACGACGTCCACGCCACGTGCGGCGAGACGCCACAGGGCCGCTGATCCGAACGCGCCGAGTCCGACGACGACGACGTCGGTGGTGATGGTCTCCATGGGGTTCCTTTCGAGGGGTGCTGGATCAGCGACTGACGCGGCGGCCGAACCGCAGGCGGTCGGCCGCGGTGACGTTGACGGAGAAGCGGGAGGGGTCGAGGAAGGCGGCGGGCAGGTCGGTGGCCCCCGTCGTCGCGAGGTCGGCGGCGACGATGCCCATCGCGGGGGCGAGCTTGAAGCCGTGCCCGGAGAACCCGCCGAGGACGGTCACGCGGTCGTCCCACCCGAGCGGTCCGACGAAGGCGTCGTGGTCGGCCGTGTAGCCGTCCATGTAGACGCCGGCACGGACCACCTCGGGGACGACCCCGGGGATGAGGGTGCGGATCGCGTCCCGGACCTCGTCGAACAGTGCATCGGGGGGTGTGCGGTCGAGGAGGTCGGGATCCGCCACTCGGTCCCACCCGTTGTTCAGGCCGATCTTCACGGTGGCGCCGTCGATGGACGGCCAGCCGGAGATGTCGAAGCCGTCGGACTGGCGGACGAAGATCGGGAACACGTCCTCGGTGAACCGCTCGGGCGTCGCCGTCGGGAACCAGGTCATCACGATGCGGATGACCTCGTGCAGCGGCGTGATCCCCGGCAGGAGCTGGGACGTCCAGACGCCGGCCGAGACGACGAGACGCGGGAAGCGGAACACCCGTTCGTCGGTGTGCACCTCGACGGCGGCGTCGGTCATCCGGATCTCCGTCACGCGGGCCCGTCGGTGGACGACGCCGCCGAGTCGCTCTGCCTCGGACGCGGCGAGCGCGACGGCGACCTCGGGGCGCAGGTACCCCGACTCGTGGTCGAGGTACGCGACGTCCCCGGCACGGACCGCGTGCTGCGGGTACCGGCTCCGGAGGGCGTCCGTGTCGAGGAACTCGTGGTCGATGCCGTGCTCGGCGATCGAGCGGCCGACCGACTCCAGGAACGTGGAGCCGTCCGTCCCGATCATCAGCCCGCCGGTCATGTGCAGCAGTCGCCCGCCGGTGTCGGCACCGAGTCGCTCCCACTCGGCGCGGGACCGGCGCAGGAGCGGCACGTAGTGACTGCCCTCGAGGTACGCGGTCCGGAACAGCCGGGACTCGCCACCGGCACCGGACCGGTCGTGTCCGGGGGCGAACTGCTCGAACCCGATCGCGGAGACGCCGCGCCTGGCCAGCTGCCACATCGTCTGCGCCCCCATGGTGCCGACGCCGACGACGCCGACCTCCGCATCGAAGCGGGTCATCGGAGCGTCGGGTTCCGTGCGAAGCGGTCTGCGCGGAACCGGCCGACCGGCAGCGCGGTCTCCCCGGTGAGCGCGAGGTCGGCGGCGGCGCGGCCGATCACCGGCGACATCTTGAAGCCGTGCCCGGAGAACCCGGCCAGCACGACGATGCGGTCGTCACCGGCGGTGTCCACGATGAAGTCGTGGTCGGCGGTCCACGCGTCGACCTGCACGGCGTGCCGGACCGCTGCGGGGACGGCGTCGGGCACGTAGCGACGGACGTACTCGTCGACGACGGGGACCAGCTCGTCCGGCATGCGTTGGTCGAGGTCGTCGGCGTTCCCGAGGTGGTCGAGCCCCGCCGCGAGCCCGACCTTGACGGTCGCCCCGTCGGTGGTCGGCCAGATGCAGAAGTCGACGCCGGCGTCACGGCACACGAACGGGAACCGCTCGGCCGCGAACCGGTCGGGGTGGCGGACCGGGTACCAGTGCACGGCGATCGACTGGACGTCGAGCCGCGGCAGCTCGATGCCGCGGATCCGGTTCGACCAGGCACCGGCGGCGACCACCACACGGTCGAACGGGAGGCGCGCCCCGCCCTCCCTCACGACGGTCACCTCGGTGGGCCCCGGTTCCACGGCCACGACCGCGTCCCCGACGCTGACCGCGGCCTCGCGGTCGGTCGCGGCGCGCGCCGCGGCGGAGACGGACACCTCCGCTCGGATCACGCCGGACCGTTCGTCGAGGACGGCGATCTCGTCGTCGTCCATGACGGTCTCGGGGAACCGGCCACGAGCCTCCAGGGCGGTCAGCACCTCGTGCGGCAGGACGTTCTCGGTGACGGAGGCGACCACGCCGCGCATGAAGGCGGACTCGGGCCGGCCGATCATCAGGCCGCGCGTGAGGGAGAGCAGGTCGAGACCGGTCTCCGCTTCGAGCGCGCGCCACTCGAGGAGTGACTCGGCGAGGAGCGGGACGTACTCCGGCCCCTCCGCGTACGCGCTGCGGAAGAGCCGGGTCTCGCCGCCGGCCGCGCCGAAGGCGTGCCCTGGTGCCCAGCGGTCGAAGCCGACGGCGTCGACCCCGCGCCTGGCGAGCTGCCAGAGCGTCATCGCGCCCATGGTGCCCGTCCCGACGACGGCGACGCGGGGTCCGCCCGGCATCAGAGGACCTTCGACAGGAACCCGGCGAGCCGCTCGGACTCGGGGTGTTCGAACATCGTCGCGGCCTCGCCCTGTTCGACGATCCGCCCCTGGTCCATGAAGACGACGTGGTCGGCAGCCCGGCGCGCGAACCCCATCTCGTGCGTGACGACGAGCATCGTCATGCCGGCCGTCGCGAGGCCCGTCATCAGGTCGAGGACCTCCTTGACGAGCTCGGGGTCGAGGGCGCTCGTGGCCTCGTCGAAGAGCATCACCTCGGGTCGCATCGCCAGCGCCCTGGCGATCGCGACGCGCTGCTGCTGCCCGCCGGACAGGCTCGCCGGGCGGAAGTCCCGCTTGTGGGCGAGTCCCACGTCCGCCAGCGAGCGCACCGCCCGGTCCCTGGCTTCCTCGACGCCGAGTCCGCGCACCTTCCGGAGCGGCAGCACGATGTTGTCGAGGACGGTCTTGTGCGGGAACAGGTTGAAGTGCTGGAACACCATGCCGACGCGGCTCCGGAGACGATCCGGGTCCCCCGTCGTCATGTCGTCGCCGTCGAGCAGGATCGTGCCGGCGGTGGGTTCCTCGAGCCGGTTGACACAGCGCAGCAGCGTCGACTTGCCGGAACCCGACGGCCCGATGATGCAGACGGTGTGGCCTGGCCGGACGGCGAGGTCGACGCCGTGCAACACCTCGTTGGCGCCGAACCGCTTCGTGATCCCCCGGAGTTCGAGTCCGGCGCCGCGGATGTCGCCGACGAGGTCGGTCACCCCGGTGTCGACGCCCTGCGTGGTGGTGCCGTCGGTGGGCGTGGTCATGGTCATCCGTCCTGTCCGATCGTGACGGCCCCGGCGGGGGCAGTTGCTGGTGCGGCCGTCGACTGGCCGGGGCCGCCGGCGTCACCGGCGTCGACCGCGGCGCGGCCGGTGCGGAGCCGGCGGTCGATGACGTTCACCAGGTGGGTGAGCGGCACCGTGATGAGGAGGTAGAAGATCCCGGCGGTGACGAGTGGCGAGAGGTTCGCGTACGTCACGGCGGCGTCCTGACCGACCCGGAAGAGTTCACGCTGCGAGGTCACCAGGCCGAGGAAGTACACCAGCGACGAGTCCTTGACGATCGCGATGAACTGGTTCACGAGCGCCGGCAGCACCCGCCTGATGCCCTGTGGGATGACGATCAGCCGCATGGCGGGGCCGTAGCCCATGCCGAGCGCCCTGGCCGCTTCGAGCTGCCCCTTGTCGATCGACTGGATGCCGGACCGGAAGATCTCCCCGATGTAGGCGCCGGCGATCAGGCCGAGGGCGAGGATGCCGAGCGGGTACGGGTTGCCCTTGGTGATCGGGTTGAACAGCGGCGCGAGCCCCTGTCCGAGCACCAGGATCGTGAGGATCGCCGGCAGGCCGCGGAAGACGTCCGTGTAGATGCCCGACAGCACCCGGAGGGTCCGGCTGCGGGACACGGCGAGCGCCGCGAGGCCCAGGCCGATGACGATGCCGACGACGGTCGCAGCGGCGGCCAGCAGCAGGGTGTTCCAGAGGCCGTACCCGAGGATCTCGGGGACGACGACGAGCATGTCCGGGACGTTGAAGAACGCCTGCAGGAGTGTCTGGAGCTGGTCCATGGTCGCGGCCTACTTGTCGGTCGGCTGGAACTGGTCCGGCACCGGGGCGTCCGGGTAGTACTGCTTCTCGATCTTCAGCCACTCACCCGACGCGATGATCTCCTTGATGGCCTTGTTGATGCCCTTCTTCAGTGCGGGCTTGTCCTTGTGCATGCTCATCGCGACCGGGTACTCGGGCAGCTCGATGTTGATCGGCATCGAGACGGTGGAGTCCGCGTCCATGAAGTCCTGCCCGTTCGGGTAGTCCAGGAAGACGGAGTCGATGCTGCCGGACTTCATCGCGGCGACGGCGGAGTTGTTGTCCGGGTAGCGGACGATCTCCACGCCGGGGAAGTGGTCCTGCGCGTACTGGTCCTCGAGCGTGCCCTGCATGAGGCCGAGGCGCTTGCCCTTGAGCGACGAGTAGTCCTTCGTGATGCTCGAGCCCTTCGGCGTGATGACCGAGATGTACCCGATGAAGTAGGTGTTCGAGAAGTCGACCGACTTCTTGCGCTCGGGGGTGACGGACGTGCTCGCGGCGGCGACGTCGAGCGAACCCGCGGCGACTCCTGGCAGCAGCGTCGAGAACTCCTGCTGCACGAACACCGGCTTGAGGTCCATGTGCTTCGCGATCGCGGTGGCCATGTCGACCTCGAAGCCCGTGAGCTTCCCGTTCTCGGTGTAGGCGTAGGGCTTGGCGTCGCTCAGCGTGCCGATCTTCAGCGTGCCGGCGGTCAGGGTGCCGTAGTCCTTCGACGAGCTGGACGTCGAGGCGGAGGAGGCCGTGGAGCAGGCCGTGAGCCCGACGGCGAGGGCCGCGATGACGGCGACCGCGGCGGCCTTGGAGTGGGTGCGTCGCATGGTGACTCCTGTGCTGGGGAGGGTGGGTGGTGCGGGCAAAATCACCGTAAGCGACGCAAGCGGTCGAAAAACGTTCGGAAATAATTTAGTAACACGACCTTTACGGCGTCGTATCGCAAGTCCGTGGAAGTACCGTGCGACGATCAGGACATGGAACTGCGCGATCTCCGAGCGTTCACGGCGGTCGCCGAGGACCTCTCCTTCAAGGACGCCGCCGCCCGGCTCGGCATGAGCCAGTCAGCGCTCAGCCAGTCGGTCTCGCGGTTCGAGCGGGAACTCGGGGTGTCGCTCTTCGAGCGCGGGCAGCGGCGCGCGCCGGAGCTCACCCCACAGGGACGCGTCCTCGCCGCCCAGGCGAAGGCACTCCTCGACCACGCCGAACAGGTCGAGGCGTCGGTCGTGGACGAACCGACGGCCACCGTGCCGCTCAAGGTCTCCTCGATCTCGTCGACGTTCGCCGGACTGGTCCCCCGCGTCGTGCCGCGACTCCGCGCAGCCCTGCCCGACGTCCGCGTCTCGCTGATGAGCGTGTTCGACACCCACGTGACCCGTGCGGTCCTCGAGCACCGCGTGGACTTCGCGTTCGGACGACTCTCCGAGGCACCGGAGGGTGTCGACTTCTCGTTCGTCGCGCACGAGCCGCTCGTCGCCGCCGTGCCCGCGACGCACCCGCTCGCCACCCGCGATCGCATCGACCTCGTGGAACTCCGGGACGACCCGTTCGTGCTGTTCCACCGCGACGAGGGGATCCCGGGCTACGACGCCATCGTCAGCGCCTGCGTGCGGGCTGGGTTCTCACCGCAGATCCGGACGTACTCGCTCGACGACGTCGCGATGCTGTCCTCGATCGCGTGCGGCCTCGGGGTGTCGCTCATGCCGTACGTGTCGACGCTGCACGCGTTCGACGGGGTCAGCTACGTCCCGGTGACGGACGAGCACGCCACCACGCCGCTCTCGGTGCTCCGTCGACAGCACGACGGACTCGTCGCGGCCGACCGGCTCCTGGAACTGGTGCACGACGAGATGCGCACACTCGCGGCGCGCGAGATCGCGCGCGGCAACCGCCCGCCCCTGCTGCCGTAGTCCGGCCTGCGCGGGGCGGGACGGGAGGCCCGGCCCGGCTCCGTCAGGCCAGCACGCGCTCCAGGAACGGGTTGCGGAACCGGCCAGCCGGGTCGAGTTCGCGGGCGAGCGCGGCGAACCGCGCCAGGTGGGGGTACGCCTCGCGCAGGCGCTCCGGCGTGGCGGCCGAGACCTTCCCCCAGTGCGGGCGCGGGTCGAACGGGGCGAGGACGTCCTCGATCCGCTCGACCGCGGCGGCGACGGCCTCGACGTCCCGGCGGAACGTGAAGTGCACGCCGACCGACTGCCGCTCGGACGACGGTGCGAGCCACGCGGTGTCGGGAGCGACCGTCCTGATCTCGGCGGCGATGAGGATCGGCGCGAACAGGGCGGCGAGCGGACGCAGGGCCCGGAGCGCGGGGACGGCCGATGCGGCGGGCAGCAGGTACTCCGCCTGGATCTCGGCCCCGGTGGACGGGGTGAACGACGACCGGAAGTGCGGGAGCCGCTCGGACCACGGGCCGGGGACACCGCCCTGCTCCGTGACGCCGGCCGGGTCGTTCTCCCCGGGGTGGACGGGGCCGGTCGCGGTCCTGGCACCGAGGGCGACGAGGTCGACCGTCGGTGCCGGCTCGTCGACGCGGTGCTTCGTCCAGACCTGTCGCGCGCCACGATCGTCGAACGACGTGAACATCGACACCGAGTACGCGTCCGACATCACCGCGTCGAACTGCGACTCGACGGCGTCCCACGGCAGGTCGAGGTGCACCGTCGTGGCCACCTGGAACGTGGGCTCGATCGCGAGCTCGACGGCGGTCACGATCCCGAGCGCCCCGAGCGCGACCCGGTGTGCGTCGAGCTCGGCATCGGGCAGGTCCCCTGCCACGTGGACCACGTCGCCGGACGCACGGACCACGTCCAGCCCGACCACCGCCTGCGCCAGCGAGGGGTTCCGCACGCCGGAGCCGTGCGTGCCGGTGGCGACGGCCCCTGCCGTGGAGATGTGCGGCAGGGACGCGAGGTTCGCGAGTGCCCAGCCACGAGCCTCCAGGCCGGATGCGACCTGCGCGTGCGTCATGCCGGCTGCGACCAGGACCACGCGTCGGGCGGTGTCGATCTCCAGCACCGGCGGCAGGCCGGCGAGCGTGACCTGGACGGCGTCGGTGTCCGCGATCTCGTTGAAGGAGTGCGTCGAGCCGAGCGCCGTCAGGCGCGGCGTCGACGCAACGAGCTCGCGGACCTCGGACACGGACGACGGTCGCGCCAACGACGCCGCACGGTAGGTCACGTTGCCCGCCCAGTTGGTGCGCTCCGTCGCGATCACGTCGCCCATGGTAGCCATCAGAACCCGCGGTCGAGACGGTGCCAGGTCTGCTGCCCGCGCACCTCGTCGCGGAACCCGCGGGAGGTCGTGTGCTCGTCGATGACCAGGAACTCGGTGCCGAGGATCGTGGCGAGGTCCTCGACCACCTGCAGCCCCACGGCTGTCGTCATGACGGTGTGGTGGGCGGCGCCGGCGGTGAGCCAGGCCTCGGCGGCGACGGGGAACGAGGGACGGGGCTCCCAGACGGCACGGCCGACGGGGAGCTTCGGCAGCGCCTCGGTCGGCGGGACCACGTCGACGACGTTCGCGGTGAGGCGGAACCCGTCGCGGGTGTCCGACAGCGCGACCACCACGGCCTCGCCGGAGTCGGCCGTGAAGACCAGACGCACCGGGTCGTCCTTGCCGCCGATGCCGAGCGGGTGGATCTCGAGCGTCGGACGCGACGACGTGAGCGTCGGCGAGACCTCGAGCATGTGCGCGCCGAGGATCTTCTCCGCACCGGGGGTGAGGTCGTACGTGTAGTCCTCCATAAGGGAGGCGCCGCCCGGCAGCCCCGCACCCGCGACGTTCATCGCGCGGACCAGCACGGCCGTCTTCCAGTCCCCCTCGGCACCGAAGCCGTAGCCGTCGGCCATCAGGCGCTGCACGGCGAGACCGGGGAGCTGCTTGAGGGTGCCGAGGTCCTCGAAGTTCGTGGTGAACGCGGCGCTGTCGTTCTGCTCGAGCAGGGCGCGCAGGCCGAGCTCGATCGCGGCGCCGTCCCGGAGCGCGGCGCGGCGTGCGCCACCGTCGCGGAGCTCGTCGACCACGTCGTAGTGCTCGTCGTACACGGCGACGAGCGCGTCGACGTCCTGCTCGCTGACGGCCTCCACGGCTGCGGCCAGCTCGTTCACCGCCCAGGTGTTGACCTGCACGCCGAGCTCGATCTCCGCCTCGGTCTTGTCGCCCTCGGTGACGGCGACGTAGCGCATGTTGTCGCCGAACCGGGTGAGCTTCAGGTCGCGGACGGCCGCTGCGCCGGCTGCCGCGCGGCTCCAGTTCGCGACCCGCTGCTGCACGCGCTCGTCGGACACGTGCCCGATCGCCGTCGCGTGTCGGACGCCCATCCGCGCCAGGGCGTAGCCGAACTCACGGTCGCCGTGCGCCGCCTGGTTCAGGTTCATGAAGTCGAAGTCGATGTCCGCCCACGGCAGTGCGACGTTCGCCTGGGTGTGCAGGTGCAGCAGGGGCTTCGTCAGCGCGTTGAGACCGCCGATCCACATCTTCGCCGGGCTGAAGGTGTGCATCCAGGCGGTGACGCCGATGACCTTGTCGTCGGCGCTGGCCTCGATCAGGGCGCGGCGGATGCCGTCGGCGTCCTTGAGGACGGGTTTCCAGACGAGCGTCACCGGCACGTGCGGTGCCAGTTCCGCGTGCACGGCGCGGCTCTGCTCCTCGACCTGGCGGAGGGTCTCCTCGCCGTACAGGCCCTGCGAACCGGTGAGGAACCAGACCTCGTAGCCCGCCAGGGTCTCGGTGGGGTCGACGTGCGTCATCGCAGTGCTCCTTCTGGGTTCTGTCCGTAGACGTTCTGGTAGCGGTCGAAGAGTCGATCGATGTCTGCTTCGGCGATCGGGACGACGTCGCCGCCCTGCTTCGCGATGTGGACCGTGCGCGCCACGTCCTCGCACATCACGGCGGCCTTGACGGCGTCCTTCGCGTCGCGGCCGATCGTGAACACGCCGTGGTTCTGCATGAGGACCGCACGGCTCCGGTGACCACTGAGCGTGTCGACGATGCCGCGGCCGATGGAGTCGTCGCCGATGATCGCGAACGGGCCGACCGGGATCGGTCCGCCGAACTCGTCCGCCATCGCGGTGATGACGCAGGGGATCTCCTCGGCCCTGGCTGCCCACGCGGTCGCGTAGGTGGAGTGGGTGTGCACGACGCCGCCGACCTCCGGCATGTTCCGGTACACGAACGCGTGGGCCGCGGTGTCCGAGCTCGGCCCGTGCGCGTTCCCCCAGCCGTCCGCCGGCACGCCGTCGAGCGTGCAGACGACCTGGTTCTCGGGCGTCAGGTCGTCGCTCGACACCCCGCTCGGCTTGATCACGAAGAGGTCGGTGCCCGGCACGCGTTCGGAGACGTTGCCGCCGGTCCAGATCACGAGTCCGTAGCGGACCAACTCGCCGTGCAGGGAGGCGACGCGCGCACGCGTCGCGGCCACGGCCTCCTGGACGGCGCTGTCGTGGACGCTTGCTTCCGTCATCGGGTCGGCTCCTTTTCGGTCTGGAGGCTCGGCTCGGCTCCGGCCACGGGGTCGCTGTGGGCGGGTGGCTCGGTTCCGGCCGCGGGGTCGCGCCCCGGTGCGGACGTCGCGCCCGCGTGTGCCGGGGCGCGGTGTTCGTCCGCGGGCGCGATCTCGACCGGACTCGCCGGGGGCCGGGTCGCGGCGACCGCTGCCGATTGCAGGGGCAGACCCGCCCGGAACCGCTCGAGGTAGGCACGGAAGCCCTCGACGTCCCGCTCATCGGGGTCCGCCACGTGCACGGCGTCCCCGGCGAAGACCCGCTTCTGCAGGTACTCGGTCAGGTCGGTGTCCGAGGCGTGCTCCAGGTACGCCGCGAGGACCGCGATCCCCCACGCGCCGCCCTCGCCAGCGGTCTCCTCGAGCGCGACCGGCACGCGGAGTGCTGCGGCGAGCAGTCGCTGCGGGGCACCAGGGGTCCGGAAGAGTCCGCCGTGTGCGGTCATCCGGTCGACGTGGACGTCCTCGGCCGCGAGCACGTCCATGCCGATCGCGAGGGTGGCGAACGCGCCCTGCACCTCGGCGCGGACGAGGTTGCCGAGCGTGAACGCACTGCCGGCACCGCGGACCAGGAGCGGACGACCGTCCTCGACGTGTGTGACGGGTTCACCCGCCAGGTAGTTGTAGGACAGCAGGCCGCCGGCGTCCGGGTCGGCCCGCTCGGCCTCGGCGAGCAGCGTCGCGTAGACGTGGTCGGTGTCGAGCGGGCTGCCCGCGGCCTCGGCGAACCGGCCGAAGACCCTGGCCCACGCGGCGATCTCGCTGGCGCCGTTGTTGCAGTGCACCATCGCGACGGCGTCACCCGCGGGGGTCGTGACGACGTCGATCTCCTCGTGCGGGGTCGTCATCGCGTGCTCGAGGACGACCATCGAGAAGATGCTCGTGCCGACGCTGACGTTGCCGGTCCGGGGTGCGACGGCGTTCGTCGCGACCATGCCGGTGCCTGCGTCGCCCTCCGGCGGGCAGAGCGGGATGCCGGGCTCGAGCGTGCCGGTCGGGTCGAGCCACGCGGCGCCCTCGGGGGTGAGTCTGCCGGCGTCCTGCCCGGCGACGAGGACCTCGGGGAGGAGCGCCCTGACGTCCCGGCCGATGAGTCCGTCGGCGGTGCGGAGCATGGCGGCGTCGTAGTCCCTGGTCGCCGGGTCGATGGGGAACGCTCCGGACGCGTCACCGACGCCGAGCACGTTCCGTCCGGTCAGCCGGCGGTGGACGTACCCGGCGAGGGTGGTGATGCCGGCGACCTCGGCGACGTGGGGCTCCTCGTCGAGGACCGCCTGGTACAGGTGCGCGACCGACCAGCGGAGCGGGATGGTGAACGACAGGGCCTCGCTGAGCGCCGCAGCCGCCGGGCCGGTCGAGGTGTTGCGCCACGTGCGGAACGGCACGAGGAGCTCCCCGGACGCGTCGAACGCCAGGTAGCCGTGCATCATCGCGGACACCCCGAGGGCACGGAACGTGGTGGGCCGGACGCCGAACCGTTCCTCGACGTCGGAGACCAGGGCGGCGTAGGCGGCGCGGAGTCCGGTCTCGACGTCGTCGAGGGAGTAGGTCCAGCGCCCGTCGACGAAGGCGTTCTCCCACTCGTGGTCACCGCTGGCGATGGGGACGAGGTCCTCGTCGATCAGGCACGCCTTGATGCGGGTCGATCCGAGCTCGATCCCGAGCGTGGTGCGCCCGTCGTGGACCTGGTGTCTGCGGTCGTCGCTCATGGTTCCCTCCCGAGACCTCGTCGTCCGTTCGTGAGCGCTCACATCCTGGCACGTGAGCGCTCACTCTCGCAATCCCGTCGTACTGGGCGTGCTCTCGCTGCCCTTCCCCGACGCCCCGCCACGCCCTTGCCGCCCTTGCCGCCCCCTACCCCCTGCCCCCTGCCCCCCCCCCCCCCCC